>Ga0213826_1000009_pt1 | contig 629269 bp, 570 predicted proteins | sample MC6MC0899MG_FD_180668 | JGI IMG/M metagenome (GOLD analysis project Ga0213826, IMG submission 180668) | Enriched soil aggregate microbial communities from Iowa State University, Ames, United States - MC6-MC0899-MG | ecosystem: Environmental > Terrestrial > Soil > Unclassified | place: USA... | reverse complement strand
CATAGGTGGGTGTTTTTTCTATTAAGGGTCACACCTATGGGAACGAAACCCATGCACGACTTGATCCTGCCCCGGAGTGCCGGGGCAGGATCAAGTTTTCAGACACCACTTATTGCCTATAGGCCCTGGTTGGTTGGTGGGGGTGGGCTTCGGCGTGCCCCCTTTTTCCTGTTTAAAGACCTTGCTTGCAGTCCGCTAACGCGGACTGCAAGCAGGTGGAGAATTCTTGCCTAAGTCAACGAAGTACAAATCGCATCCAAAACTGGACCTAGTCTAGAAATACAGCGCATATGATTCGTTCCTATGCGGCTGAATGAACGGCTAGATTTATCGGTTTAGGGAGATTGCTGGAATATGCGGACATACGTTGTGACCGGAGCTGCCTCCGGTATTGGTGCTGCGACCGCCGAACTTATCACCTCACGAGGTGACCGTGTCATCGGCGTTGATTTGCGAGACGCGGATGTAGTTGCTGACCTGTCCACTACAGAAGGGCGCCGCGACGCTGTTCGGACGACTCTTGAGAAGGCTGGCAGGACCGGGATTGACGCCGTGATTGCTGCGGCCGGCATCTCGGCTCCAAAGGCTTTGACAGTGGCGGTTAATTACTTTGGAGTCACTGAGTTTCTAGAAGGTCTGTTGCCGGGCCTATCAAAGTCCGAGGCACCACGTGTAGCTGTCGTATCCTCTATGGCGTCAATTCAGCAGAATTCCCCTGAACTGGTCGAAGCTTTGCTTAGCGGCGATGAAGCCGTAGCGCTCTCCATCGGCGCCAAGCTGGAAGCAGCAGGACCGAGGGAAGGTTACCTCAACTATCCATCGTCGAAGCGTGCCCTGAGCCGTTGGGTTCGCCGGGAATGCATCTCGGACCAATGGGCAGGCGCAGGAATTCCACTCAACGCCGTAGCTCCTGGAACCGTCATCACTAATATGACCCGTTCCATGCTGGAGACTGAAGAAGGCCGAGTAATGGTTGATGCTAATGTTCCCATGCCCCTGAACTATCACTCTGAAGCCACAGTCATCGCCAAATTGCTTCTGTGGCTCACGAGTGAAGAAAACACCCACGTGACGGGACAGACAATTTATTGTGACGGTGGCGCGGATGCTACTTTGCGCGGCGATAATATCTGGGCTTGATCGACGCCGAGGATATGGCGAAGGACACTCTATAAGGTGGCCTCCTGGATTGGCGCACAAACACCAGGGCTGATATAGTTATGGAGTTGTCGCAATCGCGGATGACACCGTAGTTTTCCCATGGTTAACCATGAGGTATAGAGTTACGGCGATCATAGCGTGGGGGAAACGCCCGGTCCCATACCGAACCCGGAAGCTAAGACCCACAGCGCCGATGGTACTGCACTCGGGAGGGTGTGGGAGAGTAGGTCATCGCCGGGCATAATTTGCCGAAGGCCCCGAACGAGAGTTCGGGGCCTTCGATGTTTAACCAATGCGTTTAAACAAAAAGCTCAGGGCCGGAAAAGTTACTTTTCCGGCCTTGAGCTTTGCTAGTTTAGGCTTCGTCTAAACGCAGACCACTTTCTGTATCGAACAGGTGCACGTGCTGCTGACGCGGAGCAATATTCAGCTTCTGGCCTCGTGCCGGTGGCGTACGGCCATCAACGCGAACCACAATCATCTGGGATTCACCAGCAAGTTCAGCGGATCCGTAGATGTAGGCGTCGGCGCCGAGTTCCTCGACCACGTCCACAACGATTTCCACACCTTCGCCAGCACCCACAATTTCGATGTCTTCTGGACGGAATCCCAACGTGGTTCCACCCTGAGCTGCTGGAGCCTGAACCAGGGTCGAGCCGAAGGCCACCTGTCCGTTGGCAGCTTGCAGTTTGACCAGGTTCATGGCTGGGGAGCCAATGAAGCCGGCAACAAAGACGTTGCGTGGACGGTCGTAGAGTTCACGAGGGGTACCAACCTGCTGCAGTTCACCATCTTTGAGTACTGCCACTCGATCACCCATGGTCAATGCTTCAACCTGGTCGTGAGTCACGTAAACGGTGGTGACGCCAAGGCGACGAGTCAACGATGCGATCTGGGTACGCGTCTGGACACGCAGCTTTGCGTCCAAGTTGGACAGCGGCTCATCCATCAAGAACACCTGAGGGGAGCGGACAATCGCGCGCCCCATGGCCACACGCTGTCGCTGGCCACCGGAGAGGGCCTTTGGCTTGCGGTTCAGATACTGCTCAAGATCCAAAAGCTTTGCGGCTTCCAGTACGCGACGATTGCGCTCTTCCTTATCAATGCCTGCGATCTTCAACGCGAAGCCCATGTTCTCGGCAACGGTCATGTGAGGGTACAGTGCGTAGTTCTGGAAGACCATCGCGATGTCGCGGTCCTTTGGCGGAACGTTAGTCACGTCCTTATCGCCAATGAGAATTCGACCGGAATCGACCTCTTCCAAACCAGCGAGCATGCGCAAGGTGGTGGACTTGCCACAACCCGACGGGCCTACAAGTACGAGGAATTCTCCGTCTTGGATTTCCAGGTCGATTGCATCCACGGAAGGCACAAGTGCGCCTGGGTAGATACGGGTGGCCTTATCAAAGGTCACAGTTGCCATGATGACAATCCTTTCACGGGCAGGTACGTGCCCGACGATCCATAGTGAAAGTGAAATAGGACACTTTAGTCTCGCATGGAAACCAGGTTTTGCAAAAGCACTGGCAAGTCGTGCGGAGAGGCTATATGATGTGTGGCCAAGGTCGATCCCGAGCCTACTTTAACCCCGAGATCAGAGGGACCTAGAACCTTAAAGCCGTTTTCGTCGGTCACGTCATCACCGACAAAGAGCACCGCATCTACCTGTAATAAATCTTTGAGCCAGGTCAGGCTCTCGCCCTTGTCGCCGTGGTGCACGGATGCTTCAAGGACAGCTTTGCCCTCGAGAACCTTGACACCGGTTAGTGCGCTCAAGGCGGCCTTGGCCTCGCTTAACGCGGTCGCGGCAATGGAAGGTTCTGCTTGGCGTACGTGCAACACGGTCGCCGAAGGCTTGTATTCCATGCTGACGCCCTCGTGCGAAGCGGCCACGGCTTCTAGCTCTTGGGTGATCTGGGCCAGCAGATTCTGTTGTTCGTCGCTCAATGGATTTTCTAGCCATTGCGCTTGGAAAGCTTCTGGAACCAGACGTTCGGCACCATGCGAGCCGATGCAGATTTCTGGCATCGGCTCGGGGTATACCCGCGCCAAGGATGCCAAGTTGCGGCCGGAAACCAAGGCAGCAAACACGCCAGGTAGTCGCCGGAGCCTTTCAAAAACCTCAGCCGATTCGGGAAGCGGCCGCGCATCTTCGGGGCGATCGACAATCGGCGACATCGTCCCGTCAAAATCCAAGGCCACAAGAATGTTTTGATGAGCTGCAAACCTGCTCAGGGCGACGTGCAGTTCTGGGTCAAGCTCAGGCAAATTGGTATCCCATCGAGTGTGTGCGGATCCTGGCGCCGGGTTAGCGGGTGAGGGCATCCGTAGAAGAAGCGGCGCTGATTTCCGCGAGTTCCGTGAGGAACATTTCAGACCATCGGGCCACGGTGTTCACCTGCAAATGCCGATTCATCCGTCGCATGCGTTTTGCTTGTTCTGCCTCGTTCATATTGACGGCCTGGATGATCTTGTCCTTCATCCCGTCGATATCATGCGGGTTGACAAGCACCGCCTGGGTCAGCTGATCAGCGGCGCCCGTGTATTCGGAGAGCACCAGCACGCCGCGGCCATCCTGATGTGCGGCGACAAACTCCTTGGCGACAAGGTTCATACCATCACGCAGCGCGGTCACCAGCAACACATCGGCTGCCAAATAGAGGGAAATCATTTCTCGCAGCGGATAGGACTGGTGCAGGTAGCGCAAGGTGGTGTGGCTCAGGGTATCGTGCTGACCGGTAATTTGCCCCACCATCAGTTCCACCTGGTCGCGCAGTTCCATGTAGGTTTCGACGTTTTCGCGGCTCGGGCTCGCTACCTGAATCAGGCACACATCGCCGGCGCGCAGCTGCTCATCTGCGAGCAATTCGCCGTAGGCCTTGAGACGATGGCGAATGCCCTTGGTGTAGTCGAGTCGGTCTACGCCGAGGATTACTGTTTTGGGATTGCCCAATTCGCTGCGAATCTGCGCGGCGCGGGCAATGATCTGCGGGTCGCGGGAAAGTTTCGCGATCTGCTCGGTATCAATCGAGATTGGGTGGGCCTTGGCCCGGCACAGGTTCTGCATTTCGTGGCCAGCTGGGGGAGTGGCAACGTCACCCTTGGTGGAGTAATCGGTAAAGCGGCGCAGGCAACGCAAGAAATTGGACGCGTCGGTTTCGCGCTGGAAACCGACAAGATCGGCCCCGGCTAAACCTTGCAGGATCTGCGTACGCCATGGCAGCTGTGAGAAGAGGCTGGCTGCCGGGAATGGAATGTGAAGGAAAAAGCCGATCTTGAGATCTGGCCGGGCCAAACGAATCATTTGAGGCACGAGCTGCAATTGATAATCGTGAACCCATACGGTGGCATTGGGGGCAGCGATTTTCAGGACCGCATCGGCAAAGCGTTGATTGATCTTCCGGTAGCGGTCCCACCAGGTGCGGTGGTACTCCGGGGGCACGATCACATCGTGATAGAGCGGCCACAAGGTGGAGTTCGAAAATCCTTCGTAGTACAACTCCAGGTCGTCTTCGCTCAACGGGACCGGCACCAGATGGATGTCGTCCTTGTCGAAGCTATCTAGTTCTTCGTCGATACCACCATGCCATCCAACCCAAGCACCGTCCGAAGCCGCCATGATCGGAGCCAGCGCCGTCACTAGGCCACCGGGAGAACGCCGAAAGCCTTGTGTACCGTCGGGATTCGTGATCCGGTCAACGGGCAGCCTGTTGGCCACGACAACCAAATCGTAAGTTTGCTCGGAATTCTCGCTTGATGCTGGGGTACCCACTTTAAACCTCCTGGTTTGATCAAACTCTGCACCGCTGGGGGCGCGCATTCGTCGGTTCTGAGTGAATGGCTTTGTATTTGATTATTTCTGTTGCACTTGGTGAATGACCTTAACGAAAAGTCGCTCTGATTGAAATCATACTGAATTTTTCCCATGTCATGTGAGGTGTCGCACTCAATGCGGGGTGTTGTGGGTAGTCGTTGTGGAGTTCGGGGGTCTTTCGCGGATGACTTGGTTGAATGCTCAAGTACAGGCTTTGGTGGCACTTAGGGCGCTGTATGCGCAAGATATGTGTGTCCTGTGAAGGGTGGGCAATCTGGGGTTTTCAGGGATATTTGCGCAGAGAGTTGGCTAAGCTTGACCCAGATGACTGTTCTCTGCTGACTGAGGAACCACCAAATTTATGTCTACGAATAATCCGCGCCCAACCAAGGCGCAGCGCAATGCGAGTGCTCGCGAAAAAGCAGCTCAGCTGCGAGCTAGCCAAGAGGCAGCTCAAAAACGCAAGTCGCTTTTCGTGAAGCTCGGCGTTCTTGTTGCTGTCATTATTGTGATCGCACTGGTAGTTACCCTGATCGTTCGAAACAACAACGCGAAGATTGAAGACAGCGGGGCTACTCCTCAGGGCGCGACAGCTGCCGGCGGTATTGTCGTTACCTCTGCTGACTCGGTCGCCGAGAAAACCATCGACAAGGTGGACGTCACCACGTTGACCGCTCCGAAGGAACAGCTCGCTAGTCCTGCACCGCGGGACCTGATTGTCGCCAAGAAGGGCGATCCAATCAACGTCACCATGTATGTGGATGCCAACTGCGTGCACTGTGCCGACTTTGAAGCTACCTACGGCGACCAGATCGAAAAGTGGGTGGCCAATGGTGATATTCAGGTTGAGTACCGCAACGTTGGATACCTTGATGGTGGCTCGCCAACCAACTTCTCCTCGCGTGGCGCCAACGCTCTAGCATGCGTCGCCGATGAGAGCCCAGCGGCTTACATGAAGTTCGTCAAGGCACTGTGGGGCCACTACCCAGAGGGCGAAATGAAGAACGCTGAACTGGCCCAGATGGCAGTCGATAACGGTGCCGACAAGTCCATCAGCGATTGCATCGACGGCGACAAGTTCCGTCCATTCGTCCAGTACGCGACCACCGCAGGCCAGTACGACGGAGTGAAGGGAACCCCCTCGATCTTCATCCAGGGCAAGGAATTCATCTTGGGCACCGACGACTTCCCAACCAAGGTTGAAGAAGCCATCAAGGCTAACAAGTAAGTCCGGAGCGCAGCTCTAGACAACCGGGCGAGATCCGGTAGTATTCCATATTGATCTCGCACCTACGTCAAAGGGGAAGAAAACCATCCGTGGTTTTCTTCCCCTTTGACTTGCACCCTGTTCCTGTCGATTCGCAGAGCGGCAGGGTTTTCCGATATTCTTATTCGGTACGCCCCCTTAGCTCAGCTGGCCAGAGCGTCTGTCTTGTAAACTGAAGGTCACCGGTTCGAATCCGGTAGGGGGCTCCACGCTGGACGTAGCCCAGATGAGAACCGTGTTCATGATTTCCCATGACACGGTTTCTTTCATTTGTGCTGGCAGCACCAAGCTGGCGAAATCGCGCCTGCGAACCGGATTAACGCAACACCGGTAGAATTTTCACCAAGACCGCAATCCTTGGGCCAGGGCGGATCGGCCCGAGGCTCATCACCATTTTGAGGAGCCGACCATGGCCGGAGGCCTTGTAGCACTTTTGGACGATATTGCCGCCCTGGTGAAAGTCACTGCCGCGTCACTCGATGATGTCGCGCTGGGCGCTGCCAAGGCGAGCACCAAGGCTATGGGCGTGGTGGTCGACGATGCTGCGGTCACACCGCAGTACGTGGAGGGGCTCTCGCCCAAGCGTGAGCTTCCGATTATTTGGAAGATTGCGGTGGGATCGATCCGCAATAAGTTGATCTTCATCCTGCCGGTGGCCCTGCTGCTTTCCTACTTCGCTCCCTGGGCACTGACCCCGATCCTCATGCTCGGCGGTGCTTACCTGGTCTTCGAAGGCGCGGAAAAACTTTTTGAAGCCTTGGGTTGGATCAAGCATCACGGCTCCGGTGAAGCGGGCAAAGAACGAGATGAAAAGTCCATCATCAACTCAGCGGTACGCACCGACTTGGTGCTCTCTGCAGAAATCCTGGTGATTTCGCTGAACGAGGTGGCCCACGAGCCATTCCTGACCCGCGCCCTGATCCTCATTGTGGTGGCCATCCTGATGACCGTGGTGGTCTACGGCGCGGTGGCACTGATCGTGAAGATGGATGACATCGGCCTGCATATGGCCGCCAAGCCACGCAAGCTCTCGCAGAAGATCGGTCGCGGCCTAGTTAAGGCCATGCCAATCGTCATGTCGGTGCTCAGCAAGGTCGGCGTGGTGGCGATGCTGTGGGTCGGTGGCCACCTGCTGCTGGTCGGCATGGACGAACTTGGATGGCATGCGCCGTACGGCTTTGTTCACCACGTCGAAGAGCTGGTGCACCACGCCACCGGTTCCGCCGGCGCGGTGCTGGGATGGTGCGTGAACACCGCATTCTCCTGCGTGGCCGGATTCATCATGGGCGTGATCATCACCTTGATCGTTCTGGGCATCCAGAAGTTGCGGAACAAGGGCAAGGCCGAGGCAGCCCACTAAGGCCAAAGCCCTTGGCGGTGGCCCACGTACAATGGATAAGTTGCCGCCCTAGGCTCGGCCAGCTGCGTCCAGCCAAATTGTCTGGCCGCCATGGAAAGATCGATGCGTGTTGAGTAAAGAACAAAAAGAGCAGGCCACCGCCCGTCATGCGCGCGGGGCCTACTTCACCCCGGAACCCGTCGCGGCATTTATGGCGCAATGGGCCCTGGAGACCGACGTGTCGCGAATTCTGGAACCCTCGTGCGGTGACGCTCAATTCCTTGAGGCAGTGCATCGTGAACTCGGCGGACGCCACAGCGAGGTGCAGCTCGTGGGCTACGAATTGCACGAGCCCACCGTGGCTGCGGCTCGTGAACGCCTGAGCGCTGCGGGCATCACCGCGCAGATTGACCAAGCGAACTTCTTTGAAATCGATGGCACCGCGGATATGGATGTGGTGATCGGCAACCCTCCCTACGTGCGCTACCAACTGCATCGTGGAGCAGACCGCCAACGATCTCGGCTGGCCGCGAAAAATGCCGGCGTCGAGCTGAACGAGCTGGCCAGCATCTGGGCTGCCTTTGTTGTTCATGCCACCAGCTTCCTGGCCGCCGGCGGGAGAATGGCCTTGGTGCTGCCTGCCGAGCTGATGTTCGTGAACTATGCCGGTGTGGTGCGCGCGATGCTGCTCGAACGCTTCGCCACCGTGCACCTGGCCGTCTTTGAACAACGGCTCTTTGCCGACGCTCAAGAAGAAGTGGTGCTGCTGCTAGCTGAGGGCTACCAGCAAGGGCCCAGCGCCCATTTTAATCTTCACCAGTTCCGCAACGCCCAGGACCTGACCCAGTTGGGATCCGGCACACGCCACATCCCGCAGCGTGCCGCAGATCGCTGGACCGGATCGCTGGTGGGGCTCGAAGCCCAGGGCATCCTCGCCAGCGCTAACGCCCAAGGACAGTTCGACACCCTCAAATCCTGGGGTGAAACCTCGTTGGGCGCGGTCACCGGAAATAACAAGTGGTTCACGCTCAATCGCGAAGAAGTCCAGGAACTCGGACTGGCAGAAGCGGATGTGATTCGTATTTCACCGCCCGGATCGAGACACCTTCGCGGACTGGAGCTTGACCAGGCCGGGTGGGAACAGCTGCGCGAGCACGGGGCTGCGACCTATCTGTTCAGGCCCTCGGGTGAACCGAGCGCCGCGGGAGAACATTTTGTGGCCAACGGTGAACTGGCCAATGTGGACCAGGCCTATAAGTGCCGGGTGCGCTCGCCCTGGTGGCGGGTGCCGGTGCTATCGGTGCCGGATTTGTTCATGACCTACATGAACGCCGATACGCCGCGGCTGACCGCCAACGAGGCAGGGGTGCACCACATCAACTCGATCCACGGCGTCTACCTCGGCGCGAACGTGCGCGAGCTGGGCCGCGATGTGCTCTCCCTGGCTTCGCTGAACACGCTGACGATGTTGGGCGCCGAAATGGTCGGACGCTCCTACGGCGGCGGGATCCTGAAGCTTGAACCGCGCGAGGCCGATGTGCTTCCGGTGCCTTCCATTTCGATGGTGCAGCGCTACGCACCGCAACTGCGCGCCATCAAAGCGCAGGTGCGCGAGCTGCTCGCGGCCGGGCACAAGCAAGAAGCCACCGAAGTGGTGGACCGGATCGTTCTGGAACAGATGCTCGGCTTGGGGCAGGGCGCAGTGGCAACCCTGCGCTCGGCTCGCATGAACATGCTCGATCGCCGCAAGGCGCGAAGCAAGGCGGTGAAGGGATAAACGTGGCTAATCCTGTGGTTGAGAAGACCCTGGCATTTGCGGAATTTGATACCACTTTGATGTCGGCGGCCAAAGATTCGCCCTGGTTGAACAACGGTGCGGTCACCGAAGAGTTCAACCCGTCCTATTCCGTGCTGGAACGGCTGTTGAGCATTCCGGTGCGCAACAAGGCGGTCACCCGATCGGGGCGCTTTGCCCAGGGCGTGGATGCCTGGTTGGCCCATGAACTGCGCCGCGCTGGTTTTGATGCGGATCAGGTCTGGCCTCGGCCCGAAGCGCCGCGGGTGCTCTCCAGCGATATCTTGGAGCTGCTGCGCCGGTTGCCAGAACGCTTGGCCGACGAGGTCCACGAATCTATTGTGGCGGGCAAGGCAGGAAGCACCGATGCGAGGATCCTGGGCCGCGCCTATATGAAACAGACCGATGTGGTGATGACCCATTGGTCCACCGGCCCCGAACTGCTGTTGAGCACCAAGGCCATGACCTCGTCCTTCGGCAAAAACCTCGCAAACCGTTACGAGGAGGCCTATGGGGATGCGGCGAATCTTAGGGCACGGTATCCATTGGCGGCGGTCGGGTTCTTCTTTGTGCAGCGGGCCACCATCCTTGACGCCGAGCCGGCCGCCTTCCGCCGCACCGTGGACATGATCCGCAAGCTGCGAGATTTCGGCGATGGGTTTGGCTATACCGCGACGGGACTGCTGCTGGTCGACTGGGACGATGACTCAGATGACCCGGAAGTCAGGTGCGTGCACCCTGCGGTGCCTCAGGACATCGCGGCACCACAGTTCCTCAATGCCATGGTCGACGCGGTGCTGAAGGTCACGCCGATTGACCTACACGAAGCGGCCCGCGCTCGCCGGGCCGGCGAAGTGGCACCGCTGCCCGGCCACGAGTGGGTGGACGAACAGCAGGACGCGCTCTTCTAGGACCTAGATCATCCCCAGCGTCGACTGTCGATCGCCAGAGGGCAACTGGATGCCCAAGGTAGGCTGCGTTGCCGGGGCCATGGCGAAGCACGGGGCTGGCAGTGTGGCTGCCGGTGTGCTGATCTCGACGCGGTCTTCGGAAGCCTGCGGCAACTTCTCCACCCAATCCCAAGAGGCCTGCGTGGCACGGTAGATGAACTTCAGCCGCCCATCTTGTTCGAAGCTGCGCTCGCGTTCCCACATCTCGGAGCGTTCGTAAAAGGCCCAAGAAGCCGGATTTTGCGCGTCGATCACGATGATCGGCGTTTTGCCCGAGCGCACTGCGTGTTCTAGGCGCAGTGAAGTCACATGCTGGCGGATGCCCAAGCGACGGTATTCGGGGCGCACTGCCATGCAGCCAAGCTCCACGGCGTTCATGGAGTCGGTGGGGGCGACGATCGAGTCGTGAACCAACCCCGCAGCCACGAGCGCGTCACCGTCGCGCACCGTGACCAGTAGGCTGAGCCGGTCAAATTTTTGGTGCCAGCGCTGGTCGATCACAGGGTAGAGCTGTGCCAATTCTTCACGCTGCTCTGGCAGAACGCAGAGGGGTGACAAGGAAAAGTTCAGGTTTTCAAACACTGGGTACGGTCCTAGAGAAAAAGAACGAACGAAAAATGAGGCTTTTGCGTGGCAGGCTGCGACCTGTCGCGCGGTTTCGTTGGCCTTGAGGGGACCGATGCCGGCGGCTTCCGGCAACTTCCTTGTAGGGTCCAGTTTGAGCTCGATGAGCTAGAAAAATTATGGAGTCTTAAGTCCCGTTTTGACAAGTGGAAACAGGTACTTTTGGGTGAAGTGAAAATAAACTATTTGGCGCTTTTTTTCCGAGCTAATCATGTGGCAAATTTGCAACCTGAAAGTTCACCGTGACCCTAGCCTTGAGCGCGTCGTCCAGGATGCGTTTCGCAAGCACAAAATGGCGGTGGATTTGGTGCGCGAGGTATCACCGGCTAAGATCGTTTAGGTGCTTGACCCTGTGGTCAAAGCGCAACTCTGGATCTTTAGCTCAGTTGGTTAGAGCGTTCGCCTCACACGCGAAAGGTCGCTGGTTCGAGTCCAGTAAGATCCACGAAAAAAGCCACCGGTGACGGTGGCTTTTTTGCTTTACGGGCAGCGAACGCGCCAGGCGAGGATTAGCCGCCCAGCAACTCGTGAACTCGAGGTTTAACTTCTTCGCCCAGTAGCTTGATGCTGTGCATCATTGCTTCGTGCGGTAGGGATCCTGCTGAATACTTGATATCAGCCCGGGAAAGCCCAAGCTTCTTGGTGGCCGATGCGAGCTTTGAAGCCACGGTGTGAACACTGCCGGCCATCATTGCTCCTTCCGGTCCCATGGCGGCCTGCAAACGCATCTTGCTTGCCGGTGGCCAACCGCGTTCGGCACCGAGACGGTTCATAGTCCGCTGGTAGTGGGGCCAGAGGGTTTCCAAGGCCTCTTCGTCGCTGTCTGCTACTAGCCCGTGGAAGTGGGCAGCCACCGGTTGTTCTTCGTGGCCGAATTCCTTCAACGCCCGGTGGTACAAAGACACCAGACCCTCAAAGCCCGAAGGCTGGCCACCGATAATGGCCAGGAACAGTGGCAGTCCATGGCGGGCGGCACGAACCACGGACTGCGGGCTACCTCCAACGCCAACCCAGGTGGTTAATGGCTGGTTCTCCAGCAGTGGATAAACCTGTTGGTTGCGCAACGCAGAGCGGTGTTTTCCATGCCAGACCACCGAATCGCCGTGCCGTAATTTGGCCATGAGATCCAGCTTTTCCTCATAGAGGTCTTCATAGTCATCCAACTCGAAGCCGAACAAAGGGAAAGATTCAATAAAGGAACCGCGGCCTGCAACGATTTCGGCCCGTCCCTCGGAGATCGCGTCGAGGGTTGCGAATCGCTCGTAGACCCTCACAGGATCATCGCTGGACAGGACGGTGACCGCGGTGCCCAGCTTGATGCGTTCGGTTGTGCTGGACAGTGCAGCCAACACAATTTCTGGGGAAGATACAGCGTAATCGTCGCGATGGTGTTCGCCTACGCCGAAGAAATCCAGATTTGCAGCTTCGGCTGCCTGGTCCTCTTTGATGACGTTGCGAATGACCTGCGCGTGAGACAACGGATTGCCCTCGGAGTCCTCGCTGATGTCTCCAAAAGTCTCGGCCCCGATCTCCGGCAAGCGAAGTTTGTTGCTCATCAATAACCTCCGATTTATATGCAAAAGCATCTAAGTTTCACTCCATGTAACCACCAGTCGGCCGGTGATATTCCGACGGCTGAAATTGGCGGGAAATGTGTTCGGCGCTACCTAGTGATTTATGCCCGTTCACGCGAACTTATTGCCCACGGGTTGTATCGTAAATTGCATGGGAAAACATTGGTTGAGGGGGCAAAATTAGTGGCGCATGGATCTGAGGAAGAGCATGGTGCTGTATCACCACAGATCGGTGAAGATCCAGCGCCATCCGCCGGTGCACTACCTCGTATTTCAACCAGTGAAATCAACATGGGATTCCACGCGGAAGAGCCGACAGAAGAGCCACCCACGGCCTCTGAACTCCCACTAAATACGGCAGTCAGCGCCAATGTGGCCGCAGCAGATGCCTCGGACATCGAGTGGCGTACCGGCCAGGTGCACACTACCGATGAAGGCATCACCCTGATGCCAACGCGCGCCAATCCGGTGGCGCGTCGCCTGCTGGCAAAAATGTGGATCTCGGATACCCCTCCGACCCAGGCCCTGAATATTGTTGAACGCCTGCAGGGTACGCCCTATGCCAATCCCAAGGTCAACGACCAACAGGACGCCTCATCACGTCGCACCATGGAATTCGCGTTGGACCTCGGGGAGACCCTGATCCGTTATGGCGCAGGTGCCTTGGAAGTGGAAACTAGCATTATCGCGGTGACCGCTGCCCTTGGGTTGAGCCATTTGGACGTGGATATCACCAACCAGTCGTTGCACTTGAACTACAGCCCACCTGATGCCGAAAGCTATTCAGTGTTGCGTGTGGTTCGTTCCTATACTTCCAACTATGCCGGGCTGGTGCTCGTGCATGAGCTAGTCTCCGACATCATTGCCGGCGGTGTTTCACGCAGCGCTTCGGCCAAACGGCTAAAAGAGATTACCCGTCGGCCCAAGCCTTTCCCGCGCTGGATTGTCGCCAGCGGTCGCGCCCTGTTCGCGGCGGCCTTCGTGCTGTTTATTGGAGGCTCATGGGCCGGCGCGCTGGTGGCAATGATTTCTTCCAGCCTGGTGACCCAGATTGGTCGATACGGCTCACGGTGGAGGGTTCCTGAATTCTTCACCATTGCCGCATCAACGATGGTCATTACCGGCATCGCCCTGATTGGGCATCAGCTGCATGCCCCGCTGGACCCAGCGCTGGTCGTATCAGGCGGAATCTTGCTCTTGCTGCCGTCGGGACGCTTTGTCTCGGCGCTGCAAGATGCCATCAATGGATTCCCGGTGACGGCGGTGGGGCGCTTGTTCTCCGCCAGCCTGACCTACGGGGCGATCTTGAGCGGCATCGCCGCGGCATTGGTGGTCTCCGATGTGCTCGGCGGCGGGGAAGTCGATGTACACCAGATCGTGACTACCGAGTACCCCGCATGGCTATTGCTCGTGTTGGTTGCTGTCGCCATTGTTGCCGGTGCGATCACCGAACAAAGTGCGCTCCGCTTGCTGTTGCCTACCGCTGGTATCGCGGTGGCAGGCTACCTAGTGCAGCTGCTCGCCGAAAGCATGGGGCTTGGCGATCGTGCAGTTCCAGCAGTTGTTGCCACGGTGATCGGTTTTGCGGCTCGTTACGCTTCAGATAAATTGCGCAGTCCCCAGCTGGTGCTGGCGGCGCCGGCGGTCATGTTCCTGCTTCCAGGTTTGATGATCTTCCGTGCCATGTACGGCATCGTGATCGATGTCGAAGACATGGCTACGGGTCTCGTCGAAATGTTCAACGCCATGGCGATCATGCTCTCCATCGCCGGAGGCGTCGTCTTTGGGGAAACCCTGTGCCGTCCGCTTACCTCCAACGCCCGGCGCGAACGGCGACGCATTCGCCGCCGCTAAGCCAACGGCAATGACCAATCGATCGGCTCCTGTCCCTGTGCGGACAGGAGCCGATTGGTTTCTGAAAAGGGTTTCGAGCCGAAGAAGCCTCGTGAGGCCGAGAGCGGAGATGGGTGGGCGCTGCACAATTGCGGCAGATTGCTCAGAGCTGGTGAGAACTTTTGGGCGTGATTTCCCCAGAGAATGGCCACCGGGGGAGCGGGTCGCTCATTCAAGGCCGATAGGAGGGCATCAAGAATTGGTTCCCACCCGAGTTTTTGGTGCGATCCGGCTTTGCCGGCAGTCACCGAAAGGGCCTGGTTGAGCAGCAACACGCCACGCTGTTGCCAAGGGCTCAGGTCAGGATGGGGCGCAGGGGCAATGTTTAGATCGGCTTCGAGTTCTTTGTAGATGTTTTTCAGCGAGCGTGGCAACGGGCGTACCTGCTTATTGGCGGCAAAGGCTAGACCGTTGGGATGTCCTGGCGTCGGGTACGGGTCTTGGCCAATAATTAGGACCTTGACCTCAGCTAACGGCAACGTCAGTGCGCGGAACATCACCTTGGGCTCAGGGAGTAGGACTTCGCCCCGGGATGAACGTTCGGTTAAATCAAGTGCAAGCTGACGAAGATTTTCATCCTGTTTAGATAGCGCTGGAACCCAATCTTGAGCAATAAATCCGCGGTCGGCCATGGATTGTGCGCCGTGGAAGAACGGGAAATCAGCAGGTCCGTACACGGGTGCCGGTGGTGGTTCAGGAGCGTCAAAAAGGGCATCTTGCATTTCATCCATATTTGCCATTGTGCCGTTTTTCTGGCGTGCCTGTGCCCGGCCACACGGCGATAGCCCAACGGATTGGTTAGAATATCGGTGGTATGTCTACCAACGGTGGAGTACATGCATGACCGAAATGCACAAAAGATGAGCCCAGGGCAGAGGTGAGAACGGATGGCTGAGAACGAGTTGTTGGTTGATTTTGTGATGAACCCAGACTCGGAACTCGACGAACGTTCGCAACAGATCCTGAGTTTAGAAAAATTGTGGTGGAAGTATGCCGGAGCCAAGGAACAAGCGATTACCAAGCAGTTCTCAATGTCGCCAACCAATTACTATCAGCTGCTGAACCAGCTGATTGAGACGGATGCGGCCATGGCCTACGACCCGATGCTGGTTAAGCGACTACGCAGAACACGTTCAACAAAACGTCGTGTGGGCGGTAAGGTCGGCTCGGGAAGATAACCCAGCCTGCCGTGACCAGTCAGACCTCGAGCAAGGACAAGAATGACCAACTACCCGCGTGACGAATTTGATCGCGTACCGGAGTTCAACACCCGTGTGGGTTCACACCACGCGCACGGATGGGCGCAGTCCGCCGCCTCAAAGTCGACCGGCGGCAAATTGCTGTGGGTAGTGCTGTCCGCTGTGATCGTTTTGGTCATCGGTGCAGCTTCCTTCATCTATGGTCCTCAGCTCAAAGACAGTCTCGCAGGTTCGCCTAGCAGTGAGTCCTCACAGGACCAAGGTGGTGCGGGTAGCGAGTCTGCCGACGGTTCGCGGGAACCCTCACCGAGTGAATCCGCCTCGCCATCTAGCACCATTGATGACGCAGACGTGCTCTTTGGCCAGCAGATCGGCGTCTACAACGCAGCAAATCTTGCCGGTGTCGCTGGAGCGGGCGAACAAGCCATGACTGAAGCCGGATTCACCAACATTGTTGCCGATAACTGGACTAAGCCAGCGGATGTTTCCGCCGTTTATTACATGTCAGAGGCCTACCGCACCACCGCGGAAAAAGCAGCTGAAGTCCTTAATATTGACGAGGTTTTGCAGACCAATAACATCCCCAACAGAGTCACCATCGTGTTGGGTACTGACGACCCGCTGGGGCTGAACGAATAATTCGTTCTTAATTCGCTTCGCTCAGAGCCGATCGGCTTGCACTCGCCATGCGAGAGTGCCAATATTTGTATTAGCACTCTTACGCTGCGACTGCTAACGCCGGTCGGTTTTTGCGTTCCCTACGGAATGCGAACGTGCCGGATAGCGCAACGGCGGATAGAGCGTGGAAAATACCTCAGATAGCGAGAGTTGAAACGGTCGCTGGCCCGATGCCGCACCGGAGAGCTCGTCCGTCGCGGGCGCTGTCTGTCGGTTGCATTTTCGCAAAATCGTCCCGAAAGGACCGTAAGCCACTATGGCCAAGATGATTGCATTTGACGAGGAAGCACGCCGCGGACTCGAGCGCGGACTGAATACCCTCGCTGACGCGGTAAAGGTGACCCTAGGCCCACGCGGCCGCAACGTCGTTCTGGAGAAGAAGTGGGGCGCTCCTACTATCACCAACGACGGTGTGTCTATCGCTAAGGAAATCGATCTCGAAGATCCTTACGAGAAGATCGGCGCCGAGCTGGTCAAGGAAGTTGCCAAGAAGACTGACGACGTCGCCGGTGACGGTACCACCACCGCAACCGTGCTGGCACAGGCACTGGTGAAGGAAGGCCTGCGCAACGTTGCTGCCGGCGCCGACCCAATCGCACTGCGCCGCGGTATCGACAAGGCTGTTGAAGCTGTCACCGCTGAGCTGTTCGCCGCTGCCAAGAAGATCGAGTCCAAGGAGCAGATCGCTGCTACCGCTTCGATCTCCGCAGGCGACAAGGAAATTGGTGGCCTGATCGCTGAAGCTCTCGACAAGGTCGGCGAGCAGGGCGTTATCACCGTTGAAGAGTCCAACACCTTCGGCCTTGAGCTGGAGCTGGCAGAGGGTATGCGCTTCGACAAGGGCTACATCTCCGCTTACTTCGTCACCGATACCGAGCGCCAGGAAACCGTTCTGGAGGATCCATACATCCTCATCGTGAACTCGAAGATCTCCTCGGTCAAGGACATGGTGACCCTGCTGGAGAAGGTCATGCAGTCGAACAAGTCGCTGCTGATCATCGCCGAAGACGTTGAGGGCGAAGCACTGGCTACCCTGATCCTGAACAAGATCCGTGGCCTGTTCAAGTCCGTTGCCGTCAAGGCTCCAGGCTTCGGCGACCGTCGCAAGGCTATGCTGACCGATATCGCTATCCTCACCGGTGGCCAGGTTGTTTCCGAGGAAATCGGCCTGTCCCTGGACAACGTAGGCCTCGAAGTTCTGGGTACCGCCCGCAAGGTCGTTATCACCAAGGACGAGACCACCATCGTTGAAGGCGGCGGCGAAGCCGACGCCATTGAAGGCCGCAAGGCTCAGATCGCAGCCGAGATCAAGAACACCGACTCGGACTACGACCGCGAGAAGCTGCAGGAGCGCCACGCAAAGCTCTCCGGCGGTGTAGCTGTGCTGAAGGCCGGCGCTGCTACCGAGGTTGAGCTCAAGGAGCGCAAGCACCGCATCGAAGATGCCGTGCGTAACGCTAAGGCAGCCGTTGAAGAAGGCATCGTCGCCGGTGGTGGCGTTGCACTGATCCAGGCTGGCGCTGCAGCATTCGCAAAGCTTGAGCTGGAAGGCGACGAGGCAACCGGTGCGAACATCGTTCGCGTTGGTATCGAAGCCCCACTGAAGCAGATTGCACTGAACGCTGGCATGGAGCCAGGCGTCGTCGCTGACAAGGTCAAGGGCTTGCCTGCAGGCCACGGCCTGAACGCAGCCACCGGCGAGTACGTGAACCTGCTGGAAGCTGGCGTGAACGACCCAGTGAAGGTGACCCGTTCGGCACTGCAGAACGCAGCTTCGATCGCTGGCCTGTTCCTAACCACCGAAGCTGTTGTCGCAGAAAAGCCAGCTCCTGCTGGTTCTGCTCCAGCCGGTGGCGATGACATGGGTGGCATGGGCGGAATGGGCGGCTTCTAAGCCCCTGCTGTTCTAACGCATCACCTGCGTTGATGGCCTGGTACCTTCGGGTGCCAGGCCATCAGCAGTTAACATCGTGGCGGGGACTAGCGCATCCAGCTCTGAAGATGTTCGAGTTCGCGTCCCAAATTGGTTCGCGCCGCAGCTTCCCAGCGTTCGCGTCCGGCAACGGTTCCATAGATCGAGACATTAGCCAGCAGCGAAGAGAGGATCTTGCTGCGCCCCTGCGCCAGAACGTGGCGAGGAAGGTGGGCATACTCCTGGTAAATTGCGTGAGCGTAACGCTGATATGCGGGCTCGGGGCGAGCTAGTACTTCAAGATCCGCGTCGCATAAGATGCGTCCCAACTGGTCCGACTCGCTCGGGTGATGCCCAGCGGTCAGCAAGATCAAGTCGCTAATCGTTTCTACCGTGCTCGCCGAGAGCACCCCATCTAGCCGTTCACGAGCCAACACAGCAGATTTGAATTCGTCCTCGTTGGTGCCCTCGTAGACCGCGTCGTGGAACCATGCTGCCAGCCGCACGACCATGAGTTCTTCAGCTGTGAGGTTTCCGCTGAGGCGATCTACTGCTTCCAGCACGGAGAGCAGATGGACGCGGTCATGGTAGTAGCGGTGTTCCTCAGACCAGAGTGCGAGCAGCTCCTGGCCTAACTGTGGTTCGGTAGGCAAAGTATGCGACCACCGACGACGCAAAATGGTGTCGAGCTTTTCAGGACGATATTTGGCCGGGATGCGCAATCCCGAAGCGATAAGGGAACGTACCAATTCGCCGCCGGTGACTTCCTTCGCGCCGGCCTCCACTAGCTGTGCATAGCGTTCTTTGGGCACGTCGTAGTGGTCCTTGTCGAAAGCCCGCAGCGAGATTTCTTGCTGCTGGGCGAACTGATGAAGCTCATCGAGAGAAGTATCCGAGACCAAATGGGCAAAGACGGTGCCATGTGCCGGCCAGCGCGGCGGGTCGATCAGAATACTCATAAGCTAAGCCTACTGACCAACCAGCCACTGCGCAGGCGCTATCAATAGCGGAATAGCGACGTGTTGACCTGTTCAACTTCCTCATACTGCATCGAAGCATGATTCAGGGCGCTGGCGATGCTGCTCAGCGCCTCTTCAATCTGCACATGGGTGGAACGCCATTCGGCAACGATCGACTGGAATGAGGCGGCGGCCGAACCTTGCCAGGTGCTTTGCAGCTGGTCAAGATTCATTTGCATGGTCGAGACCTCATTGCGCAATCGATCAATGGTGTTCATGACGGCTTGGGACTTAACCTGCATCTCGCCGGTATTTGTGGAGAACGTACTCACGGACCTTGTCCTTTCCTAGATGGCTGTATCGAAATCTCGATGCAACCAAACTAAGGAGCCGGCCACGGCCATGGCCACGACTGAATGCCAGATGTGGACAACGCCGTGAGTGACAAGCCCGGACTTAGTCCTCAATCTCCGGCTCCGGCCGCTCGACCAACGGCACGTACGGCAGGGATATGGACATCGTGGCACCGCCACCGGGAGTATCGGCCAAGGCGACCGAACCACCATGTTGCTGGACGATGGCAGCAACGATGGCCAAGCCGAGGCCCGATCCGCCGGTTTCCCGCTGGCGAGAGCTATCGGCACGGTAGAAACGCTCAAAGATGCGCTTGGCATCGTCAGCGGGGATACCAGGGCCGTGGTCCCTGATTTCAATGACAGCGTCCATGGCGCCAGCGACCAAAGAGCGAACTCCGACGGCAATCTCCAGGGGAGTGCCTTCCGGCGTGTAGCGCAGGGCATTTGTCAGGAGATTCGCGATGACCTGGCGGATCCGCGCATCGTCCCCCACGGTGCTGGCCGGGCTGGGACGGTCGCTGGTGAGTCCTACAAGCTTGACGGCACGGTCTGGTGCCCGTACTTTGGTGTCTTCCACAGCATCCTGTCCCAGGACCAGCAGGTCCACCGCCTGTTTTTCCATTGGGCGTTGCTCATCAAGGCGTGCAAGCATCAACAGGTCCTCAACGAGGCGAGCCATACGCTTTGATTCAGCTTCAATGCGTCCCATGGCTGAGTCCATGGCTTCAGGATCGGCGAGGCCGCCATAACGGTAGAACTCGGAGTATCCCTGAATCGTCACCAGGGGAGTACGCAGTTCATGCGAGGCATCTTGGATAAATCGACGCATCTTGCGTTCGGAGGCCTCACGGTCGTGGAAGGCCTTCTCGATTTGAGCCAGCATGGCGTTCAGCGAGCGGGACAGCCGCCCGACCTCGGTTTCCGAAGGATAGTCCTTCACACGCTGTGACATGTCTCCGGCGGCAATCATTGAGGCCGTACGCTCCACGTTATTCAATGGCTGCAACGACCGGCCGGTAAGGCCGTAGGCAATCATCGACATGACCAGTGCTGCGAGCAAACCGGTGGAGAGCACCAGCACTGCGGTCTGTCGCACCGTGGTATTCACGGTATCCAATGGCAGAGCCAGGAACAGGTTAAGGTTGCTGCTCTCCAGCGGCACCATCATAGTTCGCCAGCCAGAAGACGTCGGGAAGCTTCCCGGTACGGTGGAGGGGACCAAAGGGTTGGCCGCCAGCTGTTCGATTTGCTGAGGGTCAAGCAACGGCAGATCACTGGTCGAGCTGGGGCTCACCCGCGACCGCGGCATGATGTATTGAATCTTGCCGTTTTCATCACGAATATCGGCGTAAGAACTGTTAAGCCCCAGCAGTGTAGGGTCAAAATCCCCAGACCCGTCGGATCCGCCGTTGTCATCGAGAGAATTCAGATAGGCCTTGTTTAGCCCGTATGCCATCGTGGGCCATGAAGCATTCAGCTGGTCATCGATCTGATTGGTCATCGAGATTTTCAGCGTATGCGCCGAACTGATTGCGGTGGCGAAGATCGCGAAGATCATCAGCCCGAGCATGACGGTGACGAGCTTTGTCCTCATAGAGGTGCGGCGCCATTTGGCTCGAATCGACTTCATATACAGACTTTACAAGGCCTCTGAGTTCATCGGTGAATGATTAGCGGCGATCCGGGGTGCGCATCAGGTAGCCAACACCACGCTTGGTCTGGATCAGGGCTGGCCATTCCGCGCGGTCGACCTTGCGGCGCAGGTAAGAGATGTAGGACTCGACGATCGAAGCATCGCCATTGAAGTCGTATTCCCACACATGATCCAGGATCTGCGACTTGGAAAGCACCCGGTTGGGGTTCATCATCAGGTAACGCAGCAGCTTAAATTCGGTGGGGGAGAGGTCGATGATCTCTCCAGCGCGGCGGACCTCATGGGCATCGTCATCCAGCTCAAGGTCAGCAACGACAATCGTGGCGTTTTCCTCTTCCCCGTTGGAAGTACGGCGCAGGACTGCACGGATTCGTGCAACTACTTCATCGAGGCTAAATGGCTTGGTGACGTAGTCATCACCGCCGACAGTCAGACCGGTGACCTTGTCGCTGGTGTCATCGCGGGCGGTCAGGAACAATACGGGGAAGTGGCGACCGGCTGCACGAAGCTTGCGGGTAATGGTGAAGCCATCCATGTCCGGAAGCATGACATCCAAGACGGCCAGATCTGGTTCATCCGCTTCAACGGCGGCCAGTGCTTCGCGTCCGTTGGCAGCTGCAACAACCTCGAAGCCGGCGAAACGCAGCGAGGTGGAGAGAAGTTCGCGGATATTCGGTTCGTCATCAACAACAAGAAGTTTTGCTTCAGTGGGTTTTGCACTCATAAACCCAGTCTGCACAAGAAGTCTGGGAGTCTGCTGAACGGTTGCTGATTTAGGTTGTCTAGGTGTTGCGGCGCTTGGCAATGTTGCTAAAAACAACGACTGCCGCAAGGATGAAGGCTACCGGAAGCCCCCAGACGGAAAAGGCCATGACCAACGGTGGAACCGTGATGTGCTGGAAATACAGGACCAGCGTAGCTATCAAGGCGAGCGCCGAAACAACGGCAATAATGATCGCCAATCGAGAAAGAATAGTCATGGTTTTTGATGTTGTGCTCACAACCTCAAGCTTAGCCTCGACCAAGCACACGCAGGGTCTCTTGCCGACCCTCGGGGCGCAAAGATGAATTCAGTGCATCAGGGATGACATAATCTTAGATAAACGACTTGAAGCGATTTCGTACGTTGAGTACCCGGCAAGAAGCTAAGAAGAACCCGGCTGTGACTCCGCGAAATCGTACATATGAATATGCATGGCGCTGAGCAGGCCTCGGCTGTGCAACTTAGTTATAGAACGAACGAGGTAAATGATCATGCCTAGCGGCAAGGTTAAATGGTACGAAAAGGCCAAAGGCTTCGGTTTTATCACCGCAGAAGATGGCAAAGAGATCTACGTCAATGCAGCTGCGTTGCCCGAAGGCGTGCATGACCTGCGCCCAGGTACCCGGTTGGAATTCGGTGTTGCTGAAGGTCGCCGTGGACCGCAGGCACTGAGCCTGCGCCTGCTGGAAACTGCCCCGTCAGTGGCGCGCGCCAAGCGCAAAAAGCCGGAAGCTGAGGCTGTTCTCATTGAAGATCTCATCACGCTACTCGACAACGTTTCCAATAGCCTGCGCAAGGGGCGTTATCCTGAACAGGCATATGGCAAAAAGGTTGCTACCGTACTTCGTGCGGTAGCCGACGATCTGGACGCATAAATAATGGCCCGTAAACCCAAGTTGGACACCATCCTCGCTGACGCAGCGGACGCTGCCCGCGGCGCGCTCGCCGACATTGCCAGCGCGCAAGAAATCGGCGACTACCTCGGGGTGACAGCAGAAGGTGAGCGACTTGTCACCCATCGATTTGTCTCCCAGAAAAAGGGATATCAAGGATGGACCTGGTTCGCTACTCTTGCACGGGTTCCGCGGGCAAAGGTCAAGGACCTGACTGTTTGTGAGGTCGGCATCATCGCTGGTGACGATTCGCTATTGGCCCCCGCCTGGGTGCCTTGGGCAGACCGCTTGGCTAAGGAAGAAATCGAAGCTGCCAAGGCTGCGGAAGCTGCCGAGGAAGCCGGTGAGTCAGCAGCGGACCAGCCACTAGCTGATGGAGCGGCGTCAGATTCCGACGAGGAGCAAGCTTCCGGTGACGCGTCGACTGCGCAGGAACAGGAGACCGAAGACGCAGAAGAAACCGAACCAGAGACCGCACAGCACAAGTCTCCGGCACGACGCCAGGTTCGACGCCGTCGCACCGCTCAGCGCACCGCGGCCCGTCGCCGTGCGGCGCAGCGTAACCGCACTCGCAAAGAGAACTAATAGTTAATACAGCGAGAGGGGCTTCGAAGAACTGATGTTCTTCGAAGCCCCTCTCGCTGTTTATGCCTTAGAGCTGCTCGATGACATAGTCGATGCACTTAAGCAACGCAGCAACGTCGCTTGGCTCGATGGCCACAAAGGTGGCAACGCGCAGCTGGTTGCGTCCCAGCTTGCGGTACGGCTCCACATCCACCACGCCGTTGGCGCGCAGGGCCTTGGCAATAGCCGAAGCGTCTACCGAGTCGTCGAAGTCCACTGTGGAAATCACATTTGAGCGGTGAGCAGGGTTGGCAACATATGGCGAAGCGATCGAGGAGGCTTCGGCCCATGCCTGGATCAGGCCTGCAGACTCTGCGGTGCGCGCTGCAGCCCACTTCAGACCACCATTGGAGTTGATCCACTTGATCTGAGCATCCAGGCCGACCAAGGTCGTCAACGACGGGGTGTTGTAGGTCTGGTTCTTCAGCGAGTTATCCAGTGCAGTTTTCAAGTTCAAGAAGTCTGGAATCCAGCGGTCGGTGGCAGCAATCTCCTCAATGCGGGCGATTGCAGCAGGGGAAACGAAAGCAAGCCACAGGCCACCGTCGGATGCGAAGTTCTTCTGCGGTGCAAAGTAGTACACATCCGTCTGCGCCAGATCTACGTCGAGGCCACCAGCGGCACTGGTGGCGTCAATGACGACTAGGGCATCTTCGTTAGCGCCAGCAACTCGCTTGATCGGTGCTGCAGCTCCGGTCGATGTCTCGTTGTGTGGCCATGCGTACAGATCTACGTCGGCTTCAGCCACTGGTTCAGGAACGGTGCCTGGCTCGCCAACGATAATCGACGAAGCCTCCAGGAATGGAGCCTTGTCGGTGGCCTTGGCGAACTTGGAGCCAAACTCGCCGAAGGACAGGTGCTGGGCCTTGGAACGAACCAGGCTGAAGGCTGCTGCATCCCAGAATGCGGTCGATCCGCCGACGCCCAACAGGACTTCGTAGCCCTCAGGTGCGTTGAACATTTTCTTGAGGCCGTCCTGCACCGAAGCTACAAGGTTCTTGACCGGTGCCTGGCGGTGGGAAGTTCCTAGCAATTTGGATCCGGCATCGGCGATGGCCTGAACCTGTTCTGCGCGTACCTTGGAAGGTCCCGCACCGAATCGTCCATCGGCGGGCAGTAGGTTTTGTGGAATTTGGATGTCCGTGCTCATCGCGCTCCTCTTGTAGCGATAGTTTGAAGTGCCTGACAGGCCACCAATACCCCTTGCTCGGAATATTGCAGGATGGCCGTGGCGTTTCAATAGATATCTTTGCAAATAGCAAGGGCTCGTGAGAAAAACGCGACCGTCGGTTACGAAATCCGCTGGGCGGGTTACATCGGCTTTCTGTCTGATAAACCAAGTAGAGTGGGGTATCGACGCCACGTATTATTCGAGCGAAATTAACTGTTGTGACTTCCAGGAGCGGCTGCTGTGTCTGATCTTATCGATACAACTGAGATGTATCTGCGTACCATTCTTGAACTTCAAGAAGAGGAGATCGTGGCTTTGCGTGCCCGAATTGCAGAACGCCTTGGCCACTCAGGTCCAACCGTGTCTCAAACTGTCGCCCGCATGGAACGTGACGGTTTGGTAGTGGTTTCTTCGGACCGTCACCTTGCCTTGACTGAAAAAGGTCACGAATTGGCAACGAGCGTGATGCGCAAGCACCGCTTGGCAGAGCGTTTGCTCTCGGACATGATCGGTCTGGACTGGGAGTACGTCCACGACGAGGCATGCCGCTGGGAACACGTCATGAGCGAGCGTGTTGAACGCCGTCTCTACGACTTGCTGGGCAAACCAACTGTGTCGCCTTACGGCAATCCGATCCCAGGTCTTGAAGTACTTGGCGGACCGAGCGTGGCCGAAATCTCACATGAAGTCCAGAATTTGGATGATGCTTTGCTCGCGGGAAATATCGGTCCGGTAGCCATTGAGCGGTTGGCTGAGCCGATTCAAACTGACCCAATCCTGCTCGGACAACTGAACGAAGGTGGAATTCGCCCCGGAGCAATTGTCACCTTGGAACGCGCAGATGACTATGTTGTGGTTCGCGTGCAGGGTATTGAAGGTGCTCTGGAGCTGCCAGTCGAAGTTAGTGGACACGTATTTGTTCGGTCACAAAAAAGATAACGAAATTGTAACTTTACCGGATGACCGGTAACGTTAGAGACTGATGCCGTCGATCTGACTGGCATCACCCGTCTCCGTCGCGACCGCCTAGTGTTGCCCTGCGCCGATAGACGGTTATCAATTTTGAGGGCAACAACGGGGGACCCACTACTTTGGCGTGCAAACGCCTTGGGGTGAAGATCTGCTTATTGCAGGCCGGTTCATTCTCCAGAACCGAACCCGACAGCTAACTTCGTAGGCGCAACAGTGAGAGGAATGTTTTGGTAGAAACCAAGACTGCGGGACGACGTCGCGCTGCTGGCACCGAAGTTGATGTGATCACCGAGATCGCTGCTTCGGCAACCCAGCGCACTAGTGGACGCCGCGCATCACGCGCCGCCGAAGCCGCCCCAACCATTAACCCGGCCAAGCCGGTTCATGCAGATTTTGCTGGTCGACGCTTCGACTCCCTTCAGCGCTACGGCATCGCCCCAACTCAAAAAGACTTGGCGCCTAAGACTGCGGACAGCAATGTTGTCGCGTTGCCTAGTGCCGTTGAGGTTCAGGCTGCTAGCGCAGCGCAGGTACAGGCCTCCAGCAATGTCGAATTCATCGCCAACGTCAAGTCGAAGGTTCGCAAAACCAGCCGCCTTGGGTTTACGCAGAAGGTTGCTGCCGTTGCTGCAGTTTCCGGTCTGGCTTTGGCAGCGGTGGCACCGCAACTTTCAGGCAATACCGGCGAAGTAGACAAGGCAGTTGCTGCCATTGCTGAACGCACCGCAACCTCGGCCGTTGTTGACGTGAAGGCTCCGGGGAACGCCTCTGAGCTCTCCGTGGAACGCGCTGCTTTGTCTTCAAAACTGAGCCCAAAGGTTAAGAGCGAAGAGAAGTTCTCGGACATCATGACTGCCTCGGGTGGTGACATCACCACCATCAAGGAAACCGCAGGTTTGCTTTCTGCGCCGGTAACCACTCAGCGCATTACCTCCACCTTCGGGCACCGCAAGAACCCAACCGGTGCGGGATACATGATCCACAGTGGCACTGACTACGGAGTCCCTAGCGGAACCAAGGTCTACGCGGCAGCTGATGGTGTCGTTGAAGTCGCTGGCTGGGCCGGACACTCAGGCAACCGAGTGACTCTGGATCACGGAAGCGGACTAGAGACCGGTTACAGCCACAACAGCCAAGTGCTCGTAAAGGTTGGCGACCATGTGAAGCGCGGCGATGTCATCGCATTGGCCGGCACCACCGGTAATTCAACTGGGCCTCACGTCCACTTTGAAGTGATCGTCGATGGGCAGTTTAAAGACCCTGCCGGATGGTTATAACGACGTTCGTCACTATTTCGTGATCAAAACGTGACATTTCAAAAATCATCCTATAGGCTTATGACCGTGCCATGGGAAACCCTGGGCAACTTTGCGTGAGAACCGAGCACTGCCAACACGCAATGAGCAGTTATACACAACTCGTACGGCAGTGGCGGGGGAACCAACATCGGGTCGTTAGCTTTGGCTAATAACCCTAGGGGTGAAGTGGATAGAGAAGGAAACTTCGAATCCACCGAGGTAACTCCACTTCGAACCCGACAGCTTACCTCGTAGGTATCAAGGAGAGGCAATAATAGTGACCAAGAGTCATACTCATGGACGTCGCCGTGCTGACGTACCACGCACTAACTCGCTAGAAGCGATTTCACAGGCCGTATCTTCGAACGCTGGTTCGGTCGGCCGTCAGGCAGCAGTAGTTGCTGCAGCATCAGGTTTGATCGTTGCCCTGGGTGTTCCAGGTCAGGCTTCTGCCCCACGCGATGTTTCGGCAGCGCCGGTAGATACCATTTCCCCAGAGCGCGTTGCAGTCAAGTCGGTTAGCGTTGCTGCCGACAAGGACGCTTCGGTAGACATCGAGCGTGCAAGCTTTACCGCCAAGGAAAAGCCAAAGCCAAAGCCAGTTGTTATCGCAGTAGCCGATAGCATCGAGCCAACCACTCGTAGCACCCAGTCGAGCAGCGGCAGCTCGTCGGACTCGATGGCTCCTATGACTCGTCAGAGCCGTTCCGGTGGCAGCCAGCAGACCCAGTCTGCAACTCCAAAGGCTGAGACCAAGACTGAGTCCTCCGTTCAGACTTCTAGCCTGTCCGGCATTGCAGCAACTGCTGCTAAGTACTCGGGTGTTCCATACGTATGGGGCGGCAACACCCCTAGTGGCTGGGATTGCTCCGGCTTCGTCAAGTATGTTTACGCACAGCATGGCATCAACATTGCTCGTGGCACCTCGGCCATCCTTGGTTCGGGTCAGTTCAAGCGCACCAGCAACCCTAAGCCAGGCGACTTGGTATTCCAGAACGGTGGCGGCCACGTAGGCATTTACCTTGGTGGTGGCCAGATGATCGGTGCTCAGAACCCAAGCGTAGGTACCCTGATTCACTCCGTATCGCGCAACCCGCTGTACGGTTACTACACCCTAGCTGGCTAATTTCACAGCTTTTCATAGGCCATCGAACGAATCATTCGTTCGGTGGCCTATGTTCGTTTAACTGGGTGAACTGGACAAGTTAAGAAAGTGAAAAAGGCTTGATTTCTTTCCCAGATGCTCACTAACTAAGGAAGTAATCGAATAGGCTAGCGGTTAGAGACACTCCGATTAGAACGCGAGCTCCATCAATGCCAGATGGTAGCCATCGGTTCAAGAAGGAAGTACTACACATGCGAACACTGGTATTAAACGCAGGATACGAGCCCTTAGCCGTCGTGACTTTTCGACGTGCAATGGTGATGGTCATGACCGACAAGGCGACCATCGTCCTTCAAGATGACGACTCGCCTGTTCGCAGCTCACATGGACAGTTACCCAGGCCCACTGTCATTGTCTTAAAACGCTATGTACGACGCCCCTACCGCGACATGCTTCATGTCACGCGTAGGGGCGTTTTGCGTCGAGATGCATACACCTGTGCATACTGCGGCAAATCAGCTAATACGATCGACCACGTTATTCCTCGAAGCAGGGGAGGCAAGAACACTTGGGAAAACCTCGTCGCTGCCTGCCTGCACTGCAATAGTCGCAAGGCTGACAAAATGCTCTCCCAATTGGGCTGGCAGCTAAGGGTCACACCACATCGACCACGAATGGGTGGACATCTGGTGTCCGGGCTCCAACATATTGATGCAGCGTGGGGCGAGTTCTTGCAGGCGAGCTAGTCGCGAGCAAAACGCGAGATAGAAGTGGGCCGCCGATCAGTGGCCGGTCTGGTCGATGATCCGGGGGAGTACGTGCTCACGAAGTAAAGGAGCGAGATCTTCTCGCTTCAAAGCTTCCTCCGGCGTGATCCATAACAGTTCTTCGAGCTCCGCTAAGGGCGTTAGCGTGCCATCATAGTGCGCGGTAAATATGGAAGCGTGAATGGTGGTGTCATCTTCATTGGCCGCCGGGCCGATCCACTCGCCGTTGAAGTCTATATCTTCGGCCTCGAACTGAAGGCCTAGTTCTTCATGAATTTCTCGAATGGCAGTTTGTAACGGTGTTTCTCCGGACTCCGGTTTTCCCCCAGGTTGCATGAATTTCGAAGTACCTCGTTTTCGCACGAGGAGAATTTGTCCTTGGTTGTTGATTAAACAGACTGCTGATATCGTCAAATTTTTCTTCACCAAAACACAATATCGCGTGTATCCATACGTTATAGATGGTAACGTGCTTAATTGGATCTCCAACGTTTTTAGTTGTAGCTCGTGAGCGGTCGCCTTACTCGCAGTATTTAGACCACGGGCTCACAGCTATCAAGAATATTGGAACAGGAAGATCGATCCATCTAATTTACAGAACAATGGAGCAATAATGCGACGGGGTACAAATCTAGGCCGCTTGGGAGACTTCAACCAAGCTGTTATTCTCGAGTCGATCCGACGCGCGCCTGAGGGAATCAGTCGTGTGGAACTGGCAGGATCGACCGGTCTGTCGCCACAGACAATTTCGAATGTCGTGCGACGCCTGCTGGATGATGGAATCGTTCGCGAAGACCGCACGATTGTATCCGGACCAGGTAAGCCTCGCACCGTATTGGAGCTTGAAGGCAACCGTTTGGTTTCCATTGGTATCCACCTGGACCCTAGCGTTCTGAGCTTCGTAGCAATGAACCTTCGTGGCGAGGTATTGCGCGAACGCCGCATTGAAGTTCCTAATTTGGAAGTTGCTGCTGAAACTATCCAGCTGATGGCTACCACCGTCAAGGAACTCATTGCCGAAATCCGAATTCCAAAGAAGCATATCGTTGGCGTGGGCATCGCTGTGCCAGGCCCGGTCAATGTTGAAGACGGTGTAGTGCTCAATCCACCACTGCTAGATGGCTGGGCTGATGTCGAACTAGTTAACCCATTGCGCAAGCTGCTGCGTCTACAGGTCATTATCGAAAAAGACACCATCGCTTCGGCCGTGGGCGAGCTGTGGCAGTCCAAGGAAGAGAAGAACAACGACTTCGTCTTCATCTACTGTGGCCATGGCTTTGGCGCTGGCCTCGTCTTGAATAATGACGTGCACCACGGTGCCAGCAACAACGCCGGCGAAATCGGTCATTACTCCACTGGCCACAAGTCCTTCACTTGTGAAGAATGTGGCGCTGATGACTGCCTGGCCGCAGGCACTTCGTACGAGTACATTTCCAACCAGGCCAAGGAACGCGGTCTAGATCTGCCAACCTACGAAATCGTTGGCCCGGAGCAGCGTGCCGAAGGCATGAACCGCCTTTACGAATTAGCCCATGAAGGTAACAAGGTCGCCAAGGAACTGGTTACTGAAACCATGACCATGGTTGCAGAGGTTGCCGGGCAGCTAGCCAACTCACTCGATGTCCGTGAAGTTGTTTTCGGCGGACCACAGTGGGACAAGGTACGAGAATTGGTCGAGGACGAGGTCCGCGAAGCCATCGAGCGCCGCTTTGCGCTTCGAGGTGTTCACGAGATTGAGACTCGAACTTCCGAGCTTCGCTCGAATGTTGGTGCCATCGGTGGCGCTTGCGTTGTCATGGATGCGTCGCTTTCGCCAAAGGCAACAGCACTGCTGCTTCGCTAAACAGCTTAGCGATACTCAAATAAGGGCATGTTCCTCGCGGACATGCCCTTATTTGTTGTCTTGGGTGATAAGCGAAAAAATATTGAGATACTAAAAGAGCTTTGCTACCAGAATAAATCTGGGAGCAAAGCTTCATTTGTGCCCCTGGCCGGAATCGAACCGACGGCCTACCCTTTAGGAGAGGGTCGCTCTATCCTACTGAGCTACAGGGGCAAGGGCGTGAAAACACCAACAACACTATCTTACAAGAATGCTGAGGGTAAATTTCACGTAGCCACCTACGCAGTGCCCTCGCGAATGGCCAGAATCTTGCGCTTCAGCCCTTGATTCGCGCGGACGATACCTAAGCCAATGACAAGGCCAGCGGTAATGACCAACAGTGCCCAGCGAACCGTAGTCAATATTGAAGCGAGTAGAACTGCGCCTGCGCTCAAGTCGTGGCTAAACAGTGCATCGATGGCAAAGTTTTCCCAAATATCAACAACGGCAAAGCCTAGCGGGGCCAACCACGCTAACCAGCGCGTCTGACGGTTAGGAATCCAACGAATGAATAGCAACATTGAGAAGACGGCTGTGAACATCGGGAACAAGAATCCTGCGGTCTTGTGCAGGTAATTCAACTGTCCAACGCCATCCGAATCCATTGCGCTGCGCAGTGCCTCAACATCTGCCACAGTGTATCCGAAGACCCTCTGATCAGGCATCGGCAGAGCATCGCTCAAATCCTTCATCTGGACCATAGTGAGCAAGTGGTAGTAGGCGAAAAGCGCCAGACAAACAATCAAGCCGACCGAAATGAGAATCATCGGGTTTGACTTGTTCTCTTGTGAGCTCGTTGCGGCCGTGGATCGTCTTACCGCTGCGTCGGATGACGATACGTGCTGATCTTTGAATTGTGCCGGTTTACGATACTCTTTGGTTTTTTTGACCTGCTTTGCCATACAGTCCATTATGCCCGGGCTGGGACCGGTACTTTTCTACAGGCACTGAAAAGTGTCCGTGGTGCCACGTAGACTGGCTACATCATGGATTTTCTTTTTGATGATTTTGCCACCGACACCACACCGCAGGTAATGCCCAGCGCAGAAGACCTACTGCTGGGCATGAATCCGCAGCAGGAGGAAGCTGTCCGTTACGCTGGCGGCCCTCTGCTGATCGTGGCAGGCGCCGGATCGGGAAAAACCCGTGTTCTCACACACCGTATTGCTTACCTGCTGGCTACGGGTCGTGCACGCCCCCATGAGATCTTGGCTATTACCTTCACCAACAAGGCCGCGGCGGAAATGCGTGAGCGTGCTGCGGAACTCATCGGCGAAGAGCAAGCCAAAAAAATGTGGATCTCAACGTTCCACTCTTCGTGCGTGCGAATCCTGCGTCGTGAAGCTGCAACTATTGGCTTAAAATCAAACTTCTCCATTTATGATTCAACCGATTCCCTCCGGTTGATCACCCTGGTGGCCAAGTCCTTGGAAGTTGATCCTAAACGGTTTACGCCCAAGGCCATCGCTCACAAGATTTCTTCGTTGAAGAACGAACTCATCGATGATGAGGACTATGCGGCGACCATTAATAGTAACGACCCGTTTTCTCGGGCTGTCGCAGAGGTCTACCGCGGTTACACGCGGCGATTGCGTTCGGCCAACGCGTTGGACTTCGATGACCTGATCGGCCAGGTCGTCTACATGTTCCGCGCTTTCCCTAGAGTGGCCGATAGTTACCGACGCCGCTTCCGCCACGTGCTGATTGACGAATATCAAGATACCAACCACGCTCAGTACTCGCTCATCCGGGAACTGACCGGCGTTGAAGGGCAGACCACCCCCGGCGAGTTGACGGTGGTGGGTGACTCTGACCAGTCAATCTACGCCTTCCGTGGTGCAGATATTCGAAATATTATCGAGTTCGAAAAGGACTATCCCAACGCCGCAACGATCAAGCTGGAGCAGAATTACCGCTCAACGCAGACGATCCTCTCTGCTGCCAATGAAGTAATCAAGCGCAATCCGGACCGCAACGACAAGCGACTGTGGACCGCGAGTGGCGACGGCGAACTGATCACCGGCTATGTCGGCGAATCAGAGTCCGACGAAGCACGTTGGATCGCTGAAGAGATCCTCCGGCTTAACGATGAGAACGATGTTCGCCCCGGCGACGTGGCGATCTTCTACCGCACCAACGCTCAATCCCGCGCCTTGGAAGAACAGCTGATGCGCGTTGACCTAAAATACCGTGTAGTTGGTGGAACTAGGTTCTATGACCGCAAGGAAATCAAGGATGCCTTGGCCTACCTGCGCGTTTTGGTCAATCCGGATGATGACATTAACGTGCGTCGAATCCTCAACGAGCCAAAGCGTGGCATTGGCGATCGTGCCGAAGGTGCCGTCGCGGCATTGGCTGATCGGGAGCGTCTATCCTTCATGGAGGCCCTGCGCCGTTCGGACGAAGCTCCGGGCTTGGGCACCCGTGGAATCAAGATGACCGCAGCCTTCGTTTCGCTGATCGATGACCTGCAAACTGTTGCTGAAGGATCCGGTCCTGCTGAAGCGCTTGAAGCGGTGCTGGAACAGACCGGTTACTTGGAGAATTTGCGGTTATCGACAGATCCTCAAGATGAATCTCGTGTCGAGAACTTGGCCGAATTGGTGGCCGTAGTGCGTGACTTCGTCAATGACGATCCTGAAGGCGGACTGGCCGGATTCTTGGAGCGTGTAGCTCTGGTCGCTGATGCTGATCAGATTCCTGAGGCCCCGAGCGATGACGAAGGCGCCGCCATGGCCGCCCAAGAGGGCGTGGTCACCTTGATGACCCTACATACGGCCAAGGGCTTGGAATTCCCTGTTGTATTCCTCACGGGCATGGAGCATGGAGTGTTCCCACACCAGCGCTCGATGACCGATGAAAAGGAATTGGCCGAAGAACGCCGACTGGCCTACGTAGGTCTGACCCGTGCCCGTGAACGCTTGTACTTGACGCGAGCCGAACAACGTAGTCTCTGGGGACAGTCCCAGTACAATCCAGCGAGCCAATTCTTGGAAGAGATTCCGAGCCCGCTTATTGACTGGAAGCGTGAAGGTTCGAGCTCCGCGGGCTTTGGTTTTGGTAATTCTTCGGTGAATTTCGCCACGAGCAGATATGAGCGGGGAAGCCACTGGGGTGCGGGAACGTCAAGCAGTACGCCACAACGTGGGCATAATGCGGCCCCCGTTTCTAAACAGCGCGTGGTCCAGAATAAGGACATCACGATTCCCAAGGTAGGCCAATCGGTCAAGCATTCGGCCTTTGGCTTGGGAACTGTTATTGCTTTGGAAGGCGCCGGAGACAAGACTGTGGCCAAGGTGCAGTTCCCGGATTCTGAAAAGCGGCTGTTATTGCGCTATGCGCCGCTTGAAATCGTCGAATAGTCAACCGAAAGGTTGAGTTTTCTTCGTCACATTTACTTGGTTCTCGGTGTAATTTCGCAGTTTCTCTACGTGTTGTAAAAGTGGGAACTTTGCGAAAGTCGGGATAGTCTGAGAGGTGCGCACGGGCTACGGCGCCTTATGACGTCCGTTTGTTGCGGTGCGCTCTCTTAGGTATGGCATAGATTTCGGTCTATGGCCATGCCGCGAGTCAGCATGAACTTCGAACGAAGGACACAAACCCGTGGACCTGTATGAGTACCAGGCGCGCGATCTATTTGAGGCACACGGTGTTCCCGTGCTTGCCGGTATCGTCGCTTACACCCCGGAAGAAGCCAAAGCCGCAGCTGAGAAGATCGGCGGCGTAGTTGTAGTAAAGGCACAGGTCAAGGTCGGTGGCCGTGGTAAGGCTGGCGGCGTTAAGGTCGCTAAGACTGCCGATGAAGCTTTTGAGCACGCATCCAACATTCTCGGTATGGACATCAAGGGCCACACCGTTAACAAGGTCATGATCGCTCAGGGCGCCGACATCGCTGAGGAGTTCTACTTCTCGGTGCTGCTGGACCGTGCAAACCGTAACTACCTTGCAATGTGCTCGGTTGAAGGTGGCATGGAGATCGAGGTGCTCGCAGTTGAGCGCCCAGAGGCTCTGGCTAGGGTCGCTGTTGACCCACTCGTGGGCATCGATGCAGCCAAGGCCGCAGAGATCGTGGCAGAAGCAAACTTCCCTGAAGAACTGCGTGCCAAGGTCGCCGAAACCATCCAGAAGCTCTGGGTTGTTTTCAAGGAAGAAGACGCAACCCTCGTTGAGGTCAACCCACTGGTGAAGACCGGCGCCGGCGACATCGTCGCACTTGATGGCAAGGTCTCCCTGGATGAGAACGCTTCTGAGGTTCGCCACCCAGCTCACGAAGAGCTCGAGGACAAGGGCGCAGCCGATCCACTGGAAGCCAAGGCAAAGGCCGCTGGCCTGAACTACGTCAAGCTGGACGGCGAAGTAGGCATCATCGGTAACGGTGCTGGCCTGGTTATGTCGACCCTGGACGTTGTTGCCTACGCTGGCGAGAACCACGGCTCGGTCAAGCCTGCTAACTTCCTTGACATTGGTGGTGGCGCATCGGCTGAGGTCATGGCTAACGGCCTTGACGTCATCCTGAACGACCCACAGGTCAAGTCAGTCTTCGTCAACGTCTTCGGTGGCATCACCGCATGTGACGCTGTCGCAAACGGCATCGTTGGCGCGCTGAACACCCTGGGTGATGCAGCGAACAAGCCACTGGTTGTCCGCCTGGACGGCAACAACGTTGAAGAGGGTCGTGCCATTCTGGCCCAGGCCAACCACCCGTTGGTCACCCTGGCAGCAACCATGGATGAGGGCGCCGACAAGGCTGCCGAGCTCGCCAACGCAGCGAAGTAAGAGGGATAAGCGAACAATGAGCATTTACCTGAACAAGGACTCCAAGGTCATCGTCCAGGGCATCACCGGCGGCGAAGGCACCAAGCACACCGCCCTGATGCTCAAGGCTGGCACCAACATTGTTGGCGGCGTGAACGCCCGCAAGGCTGGCACCACCGTGACCCACGGTGACAAGGACATCAAGGTTTACGGCACCGTGGCTGAGGCCAAGGCCGAGACCGGCGCTGACGTTTCGATCGTCTTCGTGCCACCTAAGTTCACCAAGGACGCAGTCGTTGAGGCTATTGAGGCTGAAGTTGGCCTCGTTGTAGTCATCACCGAAGGTGTTCCAGTACAGGACTCCGCTGAATTCTGGGCTCTGGCACAGTCGAAGGTTGACGCCGACGGCAACCAGATCACCCGCATCATCGGCCCTAACTGCCCAGGCATCATCACCCCAGGTGAAGCACTGGTTGGCATCACCCCGAACAACATCACCGGCAAGGGTCCAATCGGCTTGGTTTCCAAGTCCGGTACCCTGACCTACCAGATGATGTACGAACTGCGCGATCTGGGCTTCTCCACCGCAATCGGTATCGGCGGTGACCCAGTCATCGGTACCACCCACATTGATGCACTGGCTGCTTTCGAAGCTGACCCAGAGACCAAGGCCATCGTTATGATCGGTGAGATCGGTGGCGACGCTGAAGAGCGCGCAGCTGATTACATCAAGGCCAACGTCACCAAGCCAGTTGTTGGCTACGTGGCTGGCTTCACCGCTCCTGAGGGCAAGACCATGGGCCACGCAGGCGCCATCGTTTCCGGCTCGGCTGGCACCGCCCAGGCCAAGAAGGAAGCGCTGGAAGCTGCAGGCGTCAAGGTTGGCAAGACTCCTTCGGAGACTGCTGTCTTGTTGCGCGAAGTTTTCGCAGCTCTCTAAGCTAACGCAGAGCTACAGATAATGCCCCGGATCTTCGGATCCGGGGCATTACTTTATTGGGGGGTCGTCCACCTGTTGAAGGCCACAGGAAGCCACGAGAGTGAAGCAAAGGGAAAGGCCGCCTCATTGGCGGCCTTTCCCTTTGAAATTCACTGAGCGACGCTCAGAGCCTTTACGGACGGATCCGGTGTGGACTAGATGAACGGCGGATCCGCGTTATGGCTGCGGAGTCATGTCCTTTCCAGACTTACCCTGATCCGCAATTTCCTGCTGGTAGCTTTCTTCAAGGGCTGGAACCTGCTCGAAGAGTTCTTCAACATCAAGGTCAGGATTCTCGTCCTGAGTCTTAACCAGCTCAATGGCTTCTTCTTCGGTAGCGACAGAAGGTAGCGAGCCGGGTAGTGGCCTACGCGCAGATTCCTTGAGGAAGCACACGGCGATGAAGCCGGCGATCGATGTACCCATGACCCAGAACGCTGGCGCCAGTGACGAGGAAGTCATGGTCACCAATGCCTGCATGATAAATGGTGCGAAGCCACCAAAAATCGCCACCGCGAAGTTGTACGAGATGCCCATGCCGCCATAGCGGGAGGACGTCGGGAACAAGGCCGGCAACGAAGAAGCCAAGTTAGCCACATAGAAGGTCACAGGGAAGGCCAGCAGAGCCAGACCTACCAACGTGGACCAGACGGCACCGTGCATCATGAACAAGAACGCAGGGATGGCTAGAACGATCGCGGAGACCGAACCGATAAACAGCACCTTCCGGCGCCCAATGCTATCTGAGAGCTTGCCACCCAGTGGGATGCACAATGACATGCCCACAAGAATTGGCAGAGTCAGAAGGTTACCGTGGACCGGGTCGTAGTGCAGGGTCTCGGTCAGGTACGTCGGCATGTAGCTTGTCAGCGCATAGCCGGCGGTGTTTGCTGCTGATACCAGCACGAAGCCGGTTAGCAGTTCGCGCCAATATGACTTGACCAAATCGATGACACCCTTGGGTGCATCAGGTGAGTTCTTAGCATCATCGCTGGCGCGATTGGCTGCTTCCTGAGCTTCCTTGAACGCAGGGGTATCCTCGATCTTGGATCGGAACCACAATGCGATAACGCCAAGTGGCAGAGCTACCAGGAACGGAATACGCCATGCGAATCCTTCCATGGCATCCTCGGTCAAGGTCAGCTGCAGGATCGATACAAAAGCTGCACCTACGGCGAAGCCCATGTAGGACCCAAGGTCCAGCAGCGAGGCATAAAAGCCACGTCGCTTATCTGGTGCGTATTCGGTAATGAACGTAGTAGCACCCGCATACTCGCCACCGGTAGAGAAGCCCTGAATCAGCTTCAATACGACGAGCAGAATTGGTGCTGCTACACCCCATACCGAGTAATCCGGGAGGATGCCGATGCCGAAGGTGGCTAGAGCCATCATGAGCAGGGTGAAAACCAGAATCTTCTGACGGCCAACGCGGTCGCCCAGCTGGCCAAGGATCACGCCACCCAATGGGCGCGCAACGAAGGTCACGGCGAAAACACCGAGGCTGAACAAAGTCTGGATTGCGGGGTCAACGGTGTCCGGCATAAATAATTTACCGATAATGACGGCCAGGTAGCCGTAGACACCAACGTCGTACCATTCCATGAGGTTACCGACGACAGTACCGCCGATAGCCTTTTTCAGCATTGAGTTGTCAACGACGTTGACATCTCCTACTTTAAGGCGACGTTTTCTAAAAAATCGTTGTTTGCGTGGATTTGCTGCTTCCATAGTTTCACTCCTCGTATCTTTCTTGATCTTGTCGTGGAACCGACGTTCTGCTTGCCGTCACTGTGAGTCAAAAATTACTCACAGTAGTCACATTTGAACGTCGGGCGACTCATCGAAATCGATAGATTTCTACTCGAAAAACCGCCTAAAAACGGGCTCCGAGCGATGAAACGCTTGAGCGGATAGTTATCAACACTACCAAAAAATCGATTATTTCCCCTAAGTGGGGCGTGTCCCACGTCTCATTCCCGTGGCCTTGAGATGCCTCTTCGACGTGAGGCCAGCCGGCTAAAACCGTTGAAGACAATAGGCATCGAGAAGTATTGAATGTGAAATTTGCGAGCGGAAGCTTGGCGTCAAAAATGTGGCGAAGGCCTCTGAATGACACGGCGGGAAAACTGAGGAAAACTTAAAAATCTGCTCGTCATCGAGCTATATGGTGAGGATTTTTCATTGCTGGGCACGTGCGTTTCATCGAACATGTGGCACCGACTATTGGATGAGGTAGAAACAAGAATGCCCCAAGGATGCCGGTGTGGCATCTTGGGGCACGCAATGGGCGATTATTAGCCTCGTAGGCCAACAGCCGCTTCAGTATCGATCCGCAAGAATGAGGAACCGATGACGGCGAATGCGCCTGGGATTAGAAGCATTCTGTGTTTAGGGTTGTAAAAAATCTCTTCGAGTGGAGAAGCGAGCACCCGGTGGACCTTCTCCAGCAGGCGATCGTTTTCCAAGGACAGACGTTGCTGCCCAGTTTCGATGACCACACGATCTTTTTCGGTACTCACCGATGCGCGCATCCAGTCGTCATCGGGGGTACTGATGGTCTCCGACTTAATCAGGGACACGGTTATTACCGCCTTTGTCGTTCGTTTCGCCTTAGCGAGGATCCGCTCGGGCCAGTGACCGATGGGCGCACTATGTGTGGTTTAGCGCATACCAACTGACATATTGAATATATCGCGTCTGGCCAGTAGTCGCCTCTTATTCCCAGAGAATTAATCAACCTGTTACTCGAGCAGCCCTCTGATGTCTTGTGCAGTGAGCGCCTTGGAGAACCCGTCAGCTTCGTCCATGACCGTAGAAATCAACTTGCGCTTGCTTTCCTGCAAGGCGACAACCTTCTCCTCGATGGTGCCTTGGGAGATCATTCGGTAAACCATGACCTGACGAGTCTGGCCGATACGGTGCGTACGGTCGATTGCCTGAGCCTCAACGGCAGGGTTCCACCATGGATCCAACAGGAAGCAGTAATCAGCCTCAGTCAGGTTCAAACCGAAGCCACCAGCCTTCAGTGAGATCAAGAACAGTGGAGCTTCGCCTTCCTTGAACTGCTCAATGACCTTGGCACGATTGCGTGTATTTCCATCGAGATACACAAAATTCACGCCACGTTCGGTCAGCTTTTCGGCCAGGACCTTCAGATACGAAGTGAACTGGCTGAAGACCAGCGCGCGGTGGCCTTCGCCCAGAACATCATCTAGCTGATCAAACAATGCTTCCAGCTTTGAACCAGGGACGTCGGAAAGCTCCGGGTCCACCAATGAAGGCTCCAACGCCAGCATGCGCAAATGCGTTAGTGACTGGAAAATCGTAAAGCGGTTGCGGTCAAGGTCTTCCACCAGGTGCAGGATCTTCTGGCGTTCGCGGTTCAGATGAGTGTCGTAAACATGCTGATGCTCATCTGAGAGTCGAACAAGCAACTGTTGTTCCTGCTTTGCAGGCAAATCGAGAACTACCGATTCCTTGGTGCGACGCAGCATGAATGGCTTGATGCGGCGTTGGAGCAACGCCAACGTTTCTTTATCGCCCAGGACCTCGATAGGGCGGGCGAACTGACGGTTGAAGCGGCTCGTGTTCAAGAACAGCGCAGGTGCCACCAGCGACAGCAGGGCGCCGAGCTCAGAGAGATTATTCTCCATCGGGGTACCGGTAACGGCCAGCTTGAAGTTGGTCTGCAGATTCACCGCCGTGCGGTGAGCCTTGGTGGAACGGTTCTTCACGAACTGAGCTTCATCGAGGATGAGACCTGCAAAGCGCTGTGCTTCGTAAATTTCATCATTCAAACGCAACAGCGTGTAGGTGGTGAGAATGACGTCGTAGTTTTCTGCCAGCTCGCTTAGTTGTCGCGGAGAACTCAGCGTTCCTTCAATGCTGGTCACGCGCAAGCTAGGGGCAAAGCGGTTGACTTCGGTCTCCCAGTTGGAGACAACCGAGCTTGGCGCAACCACCAAGAATGGGGCCGGCGTGCGCTGGGCCGCCGGAAGGTTTGCGCAAGCCTCGGCATCATTCCACAGTCCGTGCGCATGCAAGATCAGGGCAATGGTCTGTAGCGTCTTACCCAGGCCCATATCGTCGGCAAGGATACCGCCAAAACCGCCCTCATACAGTCGGCTTAGCCAACGGAATCCTTCAACCTGGTACGGGCGCAATTGCGCGTTCAACGTTTCCGGGACCTGGGCCTGCTCGCCTTCGGCGACCCTCAGCAGGGAACGCATGCGCGCAATGAACAAATCTGCGCCGTCGATGCCTTCAGCGAGTTCATCAAGCTCTTCAAAGAGGGAAATCTGGAAAACAGTGAGTTTCAGATCCCCTTCCTTGGGCTTGTCGTTAAGCGCCTGGGCTTCATCAACAAGAGCCTTGAGCTTTGCGAACAGTGGCTGGTTCAAGGAGAACCAAGTATTGTCCGGGAGCTTGATCTTCATCTGGCCATTGCTCATGGCCTCAACGATTTGTGAGAAAGGAACCTCGTGGTCACCCACGGTGATCAGCAATCCCAGATCCAACCAGTCGGTGCGTTCGTGGTTGACCGCGTTGATCTTCAACTGGGGAAGCTCGCGTAGCTGTCGGAATACTGGACGGGTGCCCTTTTCGTTCAGCTTCACTACCGGCAGGCTCTCGATGGCCGGCAAAATCTCAGAGACAAAGGTAATGACGCTTTCACCGGAGTAGAACTTCGGCGCAAGATCAGGATTCCCTGACGCGGTGGTCTCGCGGAAAACTTCATCAATAGCGGCGCGAAGTTGTTCTTCGGCTTCAAAATCGTAGACTTCGTGCTGGTCCGGAACACCTGGATAACGTACCTGGAATTCTAGGGTTGCCGAGTCGTTCGGTTCGCCCTTGTCATTCAGGTCGCGCTTGTAGGTGACCGTGGCCTGAATGTAGGGAGGCTTCAGATCCGGAAGCACCAGTTCCTGGCTGGCACTGCGAAGATCAAAACGGCGCGCCAAGCGAGGGTAAGTTGATTCAAAGAAGCTATTGATTTCCGATGCTGGTACTGTCACCGGACGACGGTCAACGTACCAGCGGCGCTGCGCATCTGCGACCGGTTCCTGGCTCGGAGCCAACCAAATTTCGTCGGGCTGGCCCAGCTGTGCGTAGAATCCGTGGTCTGCGATAACTCCACTAGGGGAGTCAGAATCCAGTGCCAGGTCCTGACCGTCGATATGCAAAATGCCACCCAGTTGCAACTGCTGGTCATCCAAGGTTGCCTGCATGCTTAAATGGGCCGGATCAACAATGCGGATGCGCTGCTCGGAGCGTGTGGAGATCAGCGCGATACCAAGGTCTTGGGCTTGCTTAAGCAGTGGCCACAGCAAGTCGGAGGCGTATTCATCCATGAATAGCCAGTCCTCATCCACCTTGAACTGTAGCTGGGTGTCGCTGCGTGCCATGGACGCAAAGCGGGTGAACCAGTGGTGCTGTGAGCGCAACAGGTTCCAGCCATAGGTCTTGAAACCTAGGGTGGTCCAGCGGAGCTGTCCGCGTACCCAGCGGCCTTCAGAATTTCGAACCATCGGGCGCACGCCAAGACGGAATCGCTTATTGCGGGTTGGGTGCGGAATAGTTCCGGTGGGCATCCACTGCTGTTGCTGGGTGGTGTTCTTCGAGTCAAAGAGCATGAACTGCAAACCCATGGCAACAACTGGGTCGTGCTGCGAACCGAGCAAACCGTCGGCTGGACCCGGCTCAGAGGGTTCAAACCACGAGTCGATCTGTTGAGCCCATGCGGCTGAGCTTTTCTCTTCGGGCACGGCCACGAGGCGGGGCAGCGAAGCAATTTTGTTCGACACGATGGCCAAGGCGGCAATGTGTGCACAGATGCCAGGCTTGTCGCAGGTGCACTCGCAAAGTTCAATTTCCCAGTTATCGTCGACCTTCTGAACCTGGATCATTGGCGAGAACTCTTCGTCGTTAGCACGCACGGTGCCTTCGATCTGCCGGACTGACTCGTCAAATTCCACGTCAACCACGGAATTCTCTTCAGCGGCTATGTTCTTTCCATAAAAGAAAGGAACGTCGCCCAAATAGCGCAGCAAGTGGCGGGCGTCGATGGTTGGTGGAACAGAATCACTCATCCTCTCATCGTTTCACGTTCCGGCCCGTGGTGAAAGTTGAAGAGCCTGTCTGTGAATAATCACTATCTATGACGTAGCGTTGACGCATGTCCCAGATCTGGCCTTATCTACCGGCGAGGGCGGTGAATATCACCTCGTTAGTCGAGTTCGATCGGTTAGCCGCCGAAGCTTTGGCTTCCGAGCACGCTCGCGGATTTAGCTGGCGTGTGCATCGTGTAGATCTACGAGAACGGGATTCCGTTCTTCGCTCCTTAGACCTTTCCGAAGCGATTTTCATCGATTGCCAATATTCACAGCAAGGTCGAGGGCTCGTGCAGGCCACCGGCGGGCTATGCATGAGTTCTGGCGCGCAGCTGCCCTTCCAAACGGGCGAACGAGGCTTGTACACGTCGGAAGAACTGTATGCCGGGATTCGCACGCACAGCTATGAACAAGTCCCCGACGCGAAGATTTATGCCTATTCGCAACAGCACACCGCACCGGCCGTGCTGAATCCGGACGATTCCATGGCGACGACGTTGCATGATCATCACATCGGACAGGCCCTGGTTTCTGAAGTTTATGAGGGAGCATTCAAAGATTCCCCGCTCATCGGTGTGATGGGTGGACATGCAATGCGCCGAGGTTCACTGGAGTACTCACACACCGTGGAACTGGGCCAACGGATAACTCGTGCCGGCTACGCTGTAGCCACCGGCGGGGGACCGGGAGCCATGGAAGCAGCCAACGTGGGAGCGTGGCTGGCGGACTACGAGCAAAAAGATATCCAGCTGGCCTTAGAGATGCTTGCAGCGCAGCCCGACGCCATTCACCAACGCACCGGCTGGGCGAGAACTGCACTGGCTGTTAAAGAACGATTCCCTAGTGAACAACAGTCATTGGGCGTGCCCACATGGTTCTACGGCCATGAGCCACCAAATCTTTTCGCGACAAAAATCGCCAAGTTTTTCACCAACTCCATCCGCGAGGCAATTCTCCTAGAACAGTCCAATGGTGGATTGATTGTTTTGCCCGGGGCGGCCGGCACCGTTCAGGAAATTTTCCAGGACGCCTGCGAAAACTATTACGCCACCGGTGCCAGGGTCGTCCCGATGGTCCTGCTAGGGCGCGAATATTGGACCAAAACCATGCCCGCGTGGCCGTTGCTCAAGGCGCTCGCCGCCGGGCGGGCGATGGAGCAAAAGATCGCATTGGTGGACACTGCTCACGAAGCAATGCAGTTCATTAATTCCATGAGCGCGTTGCGTCGGCGTACGCGCTGGTAGTACCCAACAACAAATAACCCCGCGGCATCAAACGATGCCACGAGGTTATTTGTGGTTCAGGCCGTGCCAGTGCCCGATCAGCCGACCTGTACGTCGAAGAGCAAGCCCAGGCAGTAGGTCACCGCAGCGGCACCCCAACCGATGGCCAGCTGGCGCAACCCGCGCTTGAGCGGTGAAGCGCCGGAGAGCAACCCGACGATGGCGCCGGTGATCATCAAGGCGAGACCCACCAGGATTACGGAGATGATGACGGCGCTCAGGCCGTCGAGCCCGAAGATATAAGGCAGGATCGGAATTATCGCGCCGGAGGCGAAGAGGCAGAAGGACGTGGCTGCGGCACCGGTGGCCGAGCCCAGCTCTTCATGTTCGCTTTCCAGTTCCTCCGCACGTTCCTCGGGGTTCAACGAGAAGGCAGGGTTGCAGTCACAGGTAAACAGGCCCATACGTTCGGCTGCACGGTGCTCTGCATCTTCATCGCTCATGCCGCGGGCTTTGTAAATCAGTACCAGTTCGTTAGAAGCCAGGTCGAGGTTGGGCGCTGCCGTCAGCGTTACCTGGGTGGGGCGGGATGCGGTGAGCAGCTCGCGCTGGGACCGCACCGAGACGAATTCACCGGCGGCCATTGACAGCGCGCCGGCCAGCAGCCCCGCGATGCCGGAGAAGAGTACGAAGGTCGAGGATACGCCGGTGGCGCCGATACCCATGATCAGCGCGAGGTTGGAGACCAAACCGTCGTTCGCGCCAAAAACCGCAGCACGGAAGTTGCCCGAGAGCTGAGCTCGGCCGGCAGTGGCCAGCGCGCGGACTACTTCCTCGTGGACCTGTTCGTCGGCGGCCATCTGCGCGGTGGCATCCTTGTCGGTTCGGTACGGTGAGTTGCTCTCTGAGCGCTGGGCCATGGCCAGGACAAAAACGGATCCGAAGTTGCGGGCCAGGAAGCGCAGGATGGTGCGGCGCAAAGATGGGCGCACCGGTTTGGCGTGCTCACCGAGCTTGGTCCGCCAGTGTTCTTCATGCCGGGCTTCGGCCTCGGCCAGTCCGAGCAGGATCTGCTTTTCCTGCCCGGTTTTCTTCAGGGCGAGGGTGCGATAGATGGCGCCTTCGGCGACTTCATCGGCCAGGTACTTTCGCCATCGTTGGATTTGGGCACGGGTAGGTTCGGTTGCTGACTGGTTCGACATGACGAAAACAGCTCTCTTGGCGGATCGAATCTCTGGGAGAAATTCGGGGAACGGGTCAGCTACCCATTTTAGTGACCGGTTCGAGGCTTGGGAATTTGGCAAGGCTAAAAGCGATGCTGCGGCCTTGTGCTTGCCCGGTGGTGGCAACGCCCAATACGAGTTCGGAGGTCTCTGGATTGAAGATGGGGCGACGCGCGCAGCGAGCTAAAAGCAGTTCCAGCCGTTGTGGATCGCAGACATATCGGATGTGCCAGTGGCCCTGGACCTTGAATTGCACTTGGCCGGTTTGACGGTCGACGATGGGCAGGACGGAATAGGCCATGTGATGCGCTTTCGCTGAGTTCTTGCCCGGGCACAACATGTGCACGGACCGCTTCTTCATCCGAACCACCCATGAATCTGGGGTTGGTGCACGGCTAGTCGGAGCTTAACGCCGTGTCTCGTGAAGCAACACTGGTGATGCTACCCGCCTGTACTCCGTGGGATGAAGGCCTATTCCGAAATATGACTCAATCTTCCCGTTACTTCTCGTGGTGACCGGTTGCTAGACGGTTGATCATTTCAAATTGCTGGGCCCATTGGGCTGCGGTGTAATCGGGAAGATTGGGGGCTTCTGGGCGCAGGCCGGCGAAGCCATCAAGCTGTTCGCGCACGATATCAAGGTGACCGGCGTGCCGAGAAGTTTCGGCGATCATATGCACCATGAGCTGTTCCAGCGTGGTGTGCCGCCGGCGGATCCACCATGGGACTTCAACCGGGGTGCTGAGTGGCAAGTCATTGATGGCTTCGTCGGAGAAGGCTATGGCCTGTTGGTAGAGGTCGATGATCTGCCCTGCGCTGAAGCGCGCCGGTGGCAGGAAATCGGCCTGCGGATCATCAGTATCCAGCAGCTCTTGGATGTAGGGATCATGTACGGAGCGGTTCAGGCACTGCGCAAAATACCCATACTCGGTGATGGCGAGGTGATGAACGACGCCAAGGATATGCGTTCCGGTGGGAGTCAGCGCAGTGCGTGCCAGTTGCTCGCTGAGCCCTTGGGCTTTGTAGATGACCGCTTCGCGCGCGTCAGAGAGGTATTCCTGCAACAGCTCTTTGCTTCGATCCATGCTCAGAGTCTAGCCAGCGAACGGCGAACTGGAGTGTGAAGGATGTGAGACACGGCATATTTGCAGGGCAAGCGATATGCTCTGTTTACTATTGGTAAACTTGCCGCGGCGGACCCTTGGGGCCGCCAATGTGGAAGCAGCTGTGCCACACCCAACGAAGCGATGGAGCATAAGTATGAAAACCCTGCCCGTGGAATCAAGCGGTGCTGCGATCAACATCGGGTCGCGGCTACGCGGGGTGCGCCAGCGGCAGCGGATGACCATCGACCAGGTGGCCGAGCTTTCCGGTCTGACCAAGGGTTTCCTTTCACGAGTTGAACGCGACCTAACCAGCCCCTCGGTTTCAACGCTTCTGAAATTGTGCGAGGTGCTTGGCATTGAGGTTGGAACCTTATTTGAGGTTCCTGAAACCATGCTGGTCCGATTGGAAGAAGCACCCAGGGTTTCATTGGGCGGTGACGGGATCACCGAACAGCTGGTCACACCGCGCAGTGAGAAGCGAGTGCAGATGATCCGCGCTGAAATCGCACCTCGGGGTACCGGCGAAGCCGAACTGTATTCGGTGGACTGTGAACTGGAAGTGTTGCACGTGATCGCCGGCAAATTCACCCTCGTGTTGCCTGAGCAACGAGTTGAACTTCAAGCCGGAGACACCATGACCTTCCCAGGACGTGAACCGCATAGCTGGGAAAACGAGTCCGATGAAGTCGCCCTGGTGACCTGGACCTTGATCCTCTAATTTGCGGCGGTCCTATTCGTTCCGGTGCGGTTCAGCGCGTATTCTAAAAAGGTGTGCTCGGCGTGCGCACCCCGTGCAGTTATTGATAGGAGTGGCGTGAGCACTAGCAAGGAAAGTGGCACACGAGATCAGCTGCGCTGTATCAGCTGGTGGGCTTCGGTGCTTGTTGGCCTACTTGCAGGCACCACCCTGACATGGATCCGCACACAACGTAATTTCTTTTTCATTGGTGCGGTCATCATCGCCGTGGTGATTGTCGCGCTCGGGCTTCGCACCATTCGGCGCCGGGCCCGCTTCCCGCAAATGGCCCAAGCTCATGTTTCGTGGATCTACGCCTTCTGGGCGGCTGTCCTGCTAATCCTTGTTGGCCCGATTCAATTGGTTTACGTGGCTGATGACCTCTCCGAACTGGTGATCAAGTCTTTGGTGCTCTCCGCTGGGTTCACCGTGGCTATTCATGAGATCGACCGTTCCCTGGTGAACGCCAGCAAGAAGAACTTCCGCGCCCTCGAATCTTCTTAATGAGGCGATTTAGCCACAGCGGAAGTCAGTTTATCTAATTCTTTATCCCGACCCCTTGCGTAGTGTGATCCACACCATCACTCCGGAAGGGTTTGCCATGTCAGGAAAGACTGCCAAAAACCACACTGCAGAACCGGGACTTAAAAAAGTCCTCGGCCGCTGGGACGCGCTGGCTATCGGCGTTGGAGCCATGATCGGCTTTGGCTGGGTGGTGCTGACAGGCAACTGGATCACCACCGCAGGACCCCTGGGCGCATCTTTGGCCATGCTGGTGGGTGGCGGAATCATGGCGGTTGTGGGACTGACCTACGCCGAACTGGTCTCCGCCATGCCCAAGGCTGGCGGCGAGCATCATTACCTCTTGCGCGCCATGGGTGCACGGTGGTCTTTTGCCGGGTCATGGGCCATCATCGGCGGCTACATCACGATCGTCGCCTTTGAAGCGGTAGCCTTACCGAAATCCGTGCAATGCATCTTCCCCGATCTTTCGCAGATCAAGCTGTGGGAGATCGCAGGATCCGAAGTTCACCTGACGTGGGCACTGGTCGGTGCCGTTGGCGCCGTGGCGATCACCTGGATTAATATCCGTGGCATCAAGACCGCCGGCGTCGTGCAGACCTTCGTGGTGCTCTTCTTGTTCGTGATCGGCGCGATGCTGCTCACCGGGGCTTTTGTCGGCGGGGACAGCGCCAATATGGAACCGTTCTTCAGCAATGGGATCTCCGGTTTCTTCGGAGTGATGATTGTTGTGCCGTTCATGTTTGTTGGCTTCGACGTCATCCCGCAGTCGGCCGAGGAATGCGATATCGCGCCCCGCAAGATCGGCAAGTATGTGGTGGTCTCGGTGCTGATTGCCACCGCCTGGTACGTCATGATCATCTTGGCCACCTCGTCAGGCCTTGGTGCTTCTGCGCTCGCCGGATCAGACCTGGCCACCGCGGATTCCATGGGTGCACTGTTTAATTCGGAGGTCATGGCCAAGGTGCTCATTGCTGGTGGCATCGCCGGTATCTTGACCTCGTGGAACTCGCTGTTGATGGGTGCTTCGCGTTTGATGTATGCCATGGCCAACTCGGGGATGTTGCCGCGCTGGTTTGCCCACCTGCATCCGAAATATCGCACGCCGAGCAACGCTCTGCTATTCATCGGCGGGCTCTCCCTGCTGGCTCCGTTCTTTGGTTCGGCCATGCTTGGATGGCGGGTGGATTCCGGTTCGCCGTCGATTGTGATGGCTTACCTGCTGGTGGGCATGGCCTTCTTGATCCTGCGTCGTCGCGAACCGCAGATGCCACGCCCGCTACGCATCGGTGGTGCAGGAAACTTCGGCAAGGTCATTGGCGTTCTTTCGGTGATCTTCTGCGCGGGCTTGATTGCCCTCTACCTTCCGGGAATGCCGGCAGCCATTAGCTGGCAGCCGTGGTTGCTCTTTGGCGCCTGGTGGATTCTTGGGGTGGTCTTCTTGCTCAGGGTGCCGCGCGGGGTGATCCCGGGCGAATTTGCCGAGGAAGAATTGCTGCGCAAGTTGAGCATTCGACAGCAAGCGAAACTGGGTGCGGTAGGCCCGGACAACACGGCAAGCCGTACCGGGGCCGCCTCGCCAACCTCAGTCAAGAGCTCGGATCCGGCACGGGCTGAGCGCCGTTAGAGCTGGGCTCGACGCAATGCCAGCCACAAGGCGGCGGCAACATCTGGATCGTCCAGGTTCACGCCCAGCAATTCGTTGGCCACCCCGATACGGTGGCGCAACGAATTGCGGTGGATGCCCAATTCGCGGGAGGCCTCTTCCCAGTGGCCCCGGTGGCGCAAATAGCTCTGCACCGCCGAGTGTATGTCCGCCCGAGAGTACTGAGCGAGGGTAGTCACCCAAGAAGCTGCGCGGGTATCAAAATCCCTGCCACTACAGACCAATCGGCCTGCCGGAGCAGTGCTCAGGCTCTGGCGCAGCGAAGGCAGGTTCGCCGGAATTTCTGCCAGTGTTAATGGTTCGGAGAGCACCGCCCGCAAGCTGCTGGCGGTCGCATCGTTCTGCACAGCTGGGGCAACAGAGGCGGGGGACTGCGGCAGCGGGTCGGCCAAAATCAGGTAGTGAACCTGAGCGTCCTCGTAGCGCAGCTGGCATCGGTGGATCGCACCAGCTACTTGCGGTAGCGTCGAGTCTTTGGGCAGTGTGGCGAGCAGAGCCAGCGCGGTGACCGGATCGAGACAGGAATCGAATCGGTGGGCCAAGATGCGCACCGATGGAGGGGTCTGCCCGAGTCCGGCCTCTTCGCCAATGAGCCGTGCGGACTCGATCTGGCCGTGCAGCAATAATTTCGCCGTCGCTGAGCCGAGGGCCAGATGGGTGCTGGCGGCCAATTCTCGTTGCCGGGCGCGCAAGGAGAGCAGCGTGCAGACGGTCATGATGATCTGCCGATCGACCTTGCTCAGTTTTCGGCCGGCAGAGACCCCGAGGAATCCGTGGATCTTGGTTCCGGACAGGATCGGGTAGAGCACCACTTCGTGGCCGTGGAGCCCAAAAGTTGATGCCGAGGGCATGGCGCCACGGCGAAAACGCTGTGATTCCTGATCTAGCTCTTCGAGCAACGGCTTGATGGTTTCCGGATAACACGTCGCCGGCATGCCATCGGCAGGCAGGAACGCGGCCCATCCTTCGAGTGCCTGGGCCAGTCCGCGCACCACTGCGCTGATAGCATCGGGGCGGATGGCGGCTCTGGCCAGTGCGGTTTGGGCTCCCAATGAGCCCATCAGGTCGCTGGTTCGATCCCTAGCAGCCAGGCGCCAATAGGCTCGCGACACGCTTTGGAAGGGGATCTGGTCGGGGACGATTCCCAGCTCAATTCCGGTTTCTGAACAGGCATCGATGACATGCTGCGGAGCGTGATCCAGCCATGGTCCCAAGCCCAATCCAAGGGCGTGAACATTCTTTTCCTGCAGGCGGCGCATGTAGGCCAGGGCAGATTCGGCGCTGTGGGCAAAAGCCATGCCGGTGGTGAGCAGAAGCTCCCCGCCATCCAGATAAGGGGTTGGATCTTCTAATTCGGAGACGTGCACCCCGGTGACTTCGACGGCGCAAAAAGTTCCATTAACGGCCGGGACAAAGTCCTCGGCCAGCTGCGCTCCAAGCTGCAATAAGGTGATCACGGGTAGATTATCCAAGGAGAACCGGCGGAGGGGATAATTCGTCCAATGACGCGCGTCATATTCGTTCCTAGGGTGGGCTTATGACTGAAACCCTAGTGGCCACCCCGGCCGAGACCTTGCCCCAGACTCGATTCCTGACCACCGCAATTCCGGGCCCACGCTCCCAAGAGCTGCACGATCAACGTAGCCGTGAAGTCAGCGGAGGTTTTGGTATCACCCTGCCAGTTTTTGTCCGCCGTGCTGACGGCGCAGTCATCGAGGATGTTGATGGGAATCGGCTCATCGACTTCGCTTCCGGGATTGCTGTCACATCTTTGGGTGCTGCCAACCAGAAGGTCGCACAACGGGTGGCGGCCCAGCTGCAAAATTTCACGCATACCTGTTTCATGGTGACCGAATATGAATCCTTCACCAAGGTCTGTGCGTGGCTCAATGAGCACACTCCTGGAGACTTTGAAAAGCGCACGGGATTGTTCTCCACGGGCGCTGAAGCGGTGGAAAATGCGGTCAAGATCGCTCGTGCTGCCACCGGCCGGGTCAACGTGCTGGTGTTTGATGAGGCCTATCATGGTCGATCACTGTTGACGATGGCCATGACTGCCAAGGTCAATCCGTACAAGCTGAACTTCGGTCCGATGCCAGAGCATGTGGTGCGGGCTGTCTCGGCCAATCCACTGCGCCCGGCCACTGCTGAAGGCACGGTAGAGGCAGCCTTGGCGGCCGTCGAACAGCGGCTCATCGAACACGATCCCCAGTCCTTTGCCGCGATGGTGATCGAACCAATCCAGGGGGAGGGCGGCTTCATCGTTCCGCAGGCCGGGTTCATTCCGGGTCTTCGAAAGCTCGCAGATAAATACGGCATCGTGCTGGTGATCGATGAGATTCAGGCAGGAATGGGGCGCACCGGTCATCTCTTCGCCTCCGAATTCGAGGGTGTGGCCGGGGACCTGATTCTCACCGCCAAGGCACTGGCCAATGGCGTTCCGCTGTCGGCGGTCATGGGCCGGGCGGAACTTATGGATGCAGTGCATGCTGGCGGTCTGGGCGGCACCTACGCCGGAAACCCGTTGGCTTGCGAAGCGGCGTTGGCCGTTTTTGAACAGTTTGAGGACGGCGAGCTGTTGCTCAACGCGCAGCGTATTGAACGAGTCGCTCGCGAAATTCTTGAGCCTCTACTGGGCAGTACTTCCACGGTGGCGCAGGTGCGTGGTCGTGGCGCGATGCTTGCCATCGAGTTCGCGGACCGCGGCAGTTTGGAACCCCGCGCCGATCTGGCCGCCGCGGTGTCCAAAGCCTGCCATAGCGCCGGGGTGTTGACGCTGACCTGCGGGACCTTCGGCAATGTGCTGCGCCTTTTGCCGCCGCTGGTGATCGGCGAAGAACTGCTGCGAGATGGACTCGAAGTCCTGGCCGAAAAGATCACCGAGATTTGTTCCTGAGCGCCATCCACCTCATCGTCATCTGATGCCGTAGCCCCTAAGGGCTACGGCATCTGTGGCTTTCAGGGGGCTTTGGGTGTCATAGTCCCAGATTCGGTGGCGTGAGCCTTGACGTGACCTCGCCAACAAAATAGCATAATAGGAAACTGAAGTTTCATATTAGGCAACTACGGTAGTTGCTTGGTGAGTGCCAGGAGGGCAAGAAGATGAAAGAAGTCCGCATCGAGGAAAATGGCCATCTGGGCCCGATCAATGCAGCCATGATTCCTCGTTACGCAGGCGCTGGAACCTATGCCCGCTTGCCACGCCTGGACCAGGTGAAGAGCGCTGACATCAAGATCATCGGTGTCCCTTTTGACACCGGTGTTTCCTACCGTCCCGGCGCCCGCTTCGGCGCCAACCACGTGCGCGAATCCTCGCGCCTGATCCGCCCGTATAACCCGGCCACCGACACCTCGCCCTTCGCGCAGAGCCAGGTAGTGGACGCTGGCGACCTCGCGGTGAATCCCTTCAACATCAACGAGGCCATCGAAACCATCCAGGACGAAGCCCTTGAGCTGACCGCCGACGGTTCGTCCCTGGTCACCATCGGTGGCGACCACACCATCGCACTGCCACTGCTGCGCGCCGCCTCCCAGCGCGCCGGCGCACCGGTAGCCATGCTGCACTTCGACGCCCACCTGGATACCTGGGACACCTACTTCGGTGCCGAATACACCCACGGCACTCCCTTCCGTCGCGCCGTAGAAGAAGGCATTCTGGACACCGAGGCCATCTGCCACGTGGGTACTCGTGGCCCGCTGTACGGCAAGAAGGACCTGGAAGATGACAAGCGCTTCGGCTTTGGCATCGTCACCAGCTCGGACGTGTACTACCAGGGCGTGCGCGAAATCGTCGACAAGCTGCGGGACCGTATTGGTAACCGCCCGCTGTACATCTCGGTAGACATCGACGTGCTGGACCCAGCCCACGCACCGGGCACCGGCACCCCGGAAGCCGGCGGCATCACCAGCCGTGAGCTGCTCGAAATCCTGCGCGGCCTGCGGGGCCTGAATATTGTAGGTGCAGACATCGTTGAGGTGGCCCCAGCCTACGACCACGCAGAACTGACCGGTGTGGCCGCCAGCCACGTCACCTACGACCTGATCAGCCTGATCAGCGACTTCCGAGCCAACCAGGGGATGAACAAGTAATGAGCGAACAGTCCCAACGCAATGGCGGCGACCTGGTCATCGAGACCCTCACCGCGCTGGGCGCCAAAACCGTGTTCGGCATCCCCGGACAGCACGCTTTGGGGCTGTTCGACGCGCTGTCGCGTTCCAACCTGGAATTCGTCTCCTCACGCGTGGAGAATAATTCGGCCTTTGCCGCCGATGGTTACTCGCGGGCCACCGGCGAAGTGGGTGTGCTCTTCCTGTCTACCGGTCCCGGGGCGCTGACCTCGCTGGCCGGGTTGCAGGAGGCCTACGCCACCGGTGTGCCGATGGTCGTTGTTGCCAGCCAGATTCCGCTGGACGGGCTGGGCGCACGTCGCAAGGGCATGCTGCACCAGCTCGATGACCAGAAAGCTTCGGCGGCCAACGTCACCAAATTCCAGCAGACCGTGCACCATGCTTCGGGTATTCCCTCGGCTATTCAGGATGCTTGGGCGCGAGCCATCACCGTGCCCATGGGCCCGGTCTGGGTCGAAGTTCCCCAAGACGTGCTGCTGGCCCAGGTCATGGTTCCGCCGGTGCAGGATGCCTTGGCTGAAGCCTATGAGCACCCGCCCCGCGAGGAACTGATCCGCGAAGCGATCAAGTGGCTCTCGGAAGCCCAGCGCCCGGCGATTATCGCCGGCGGCGGAGTGCGCCGTGCCGGTGCGCAAGCAGAACTGCTCGCCGTGGCTGAAACCCTGCAGGCGCCGGTGCTCTGTAGCCCCGGCGGCAATGGAGCCTTCCCCTGGAACCACGAGCTGTCCCTGCAATCGTGGGTTGAGGATCGCCATGCCACCGAAATCATGGAAGATGCCGACGTGCTGCTGGTCATCGGCTCGGCCCTGGGAGAGGTGACCAGTAATTACTTCACCCTCGAGCCGCGCGGCAAAATGATCCAGATTGACGCCGAACCGCGAGTGCTTGAATCCAACACCCCGGCGTTGGGTATCCGCGCCGATGCCCGTGAAGCCCTCAAATTCCTCGATCGGGATCTGCGCGCGAGCGGGTTCAGCTCGCAGGCTTCCTGGCACGGGGTGAACCCCGCGCAGGTGGTGGCGCAGACCCTGGAGAAAATTCAGGCACGGCTTGATGGACAGGATTTGGCCAAGGAGCGAAAGTTCATGGCTGATATCCGTGCGGCCGTTCCAGCCCAGATGCAGACCTTCTGGGATATGACCATCGCGGCCTACTGGGGCTGGAGCTGCTGGGATGCCATGGACGGAGAATTCCACTCGGCGCAGGGAGCCGGTGGCCTCGGCTTCGGTTTCCCCTCCGCCATTGGCGGGGCCATCGGCACCGGCCAACGGGTGCTGGCGGTCAGCGGCGATGGTTCCTCGATGTACTCGATTGCCGAGTTGGCGACGGCCAAGCAGCATCAGGCCCCGGTAACCTGGCTGATTGTTGATGACGGTGGCTATGGCATCCTGCGTGAGTATATGGAAGGCGCTTTTGGTAAGGCGACAGCCACTGAACTGGCTCGACCAGATTTTGTGGCGCTGGCGCAGTCCTTTGGCGTTCCGGCCCGCGAGGTAGCCGTGGATCAGATCGGTGACGCACTGAAAGAAGCGTTGGCCGAGCAAGGGCCGAATGTCATTGTGGTCAAAACCCTGCTGAAGATGTTCGCCCCAACTCACCTGTAGAAGTTGGTGAGATAGCGGGCAAAAATATGGTGGCCTCGGAGCGTTGGCACTTGCCAGCGTCCGGGGCCACAGCCTGATCTTGTATCGTCAGCGCCTAGTGGGTGAAGTGATAAACCACGCCAAAGAGCACTGCGGAAACGCCCATGCTGATACCGATGAGCAGTGGCTCCCAGTCCAAGGACTGAGCTGCCAACATCACTGCGAAAGCACCGAAGAGAACTATCGCTCCGATTCCTCCGAGGATCACGCCTCCGCCTCCATGATGCCGCACGGCGGAGTGTGCGGTCCGGTGGAATAGTGGTTCCATGGCGCCATGATACGTCCGAATTGGTGCAGAACCGAGGGATCGAGACAGATCAGGGATATTGTCAGACTTCTTAAGCCCTGCCGCCGGTGCGCAAGGCATGGATTTGCTGCGCCGCCGAGTTCAGCGAAGGGTAATCTGCCCCCGGCCCCTGGGCGATGAATCCGGGGCATTCGTGATCGGCCAAACCGTCCTGCCCGTAAGCCAAGCCACGGAAGGTTCCGTGGGCCATGCGCACCAGGTGCGCTCCGGCGGCCACATCCCACACCTTGGTATCAAAACCGATGGTCGCATCGCACCAGCCGGCGGCCACGTGCGCCAAGGCCAACGCCGCGCTGACCTTGCGCCGCACGGTGGCGAAGACCTGGATCCACTGACCAAAGAGCTGCAATGCCAGATCCCCATCACGGCTCAGGGATTCTGCGCCGGGATAATCCGTCATGAGATTGGCTCGGGACTGTTCGGGACGATGCACGGGGTTCAGGAGCACGCCATTGAGCTGGGCAGTTTCCAGATTGGCGGTGAATTCATCACCGGTTATGGGGTCAATGATCACCGCGGCGACCAGCTGGCCATCGATGGCAGCAGCAATGGAGATGCAGAAGAAGGCGATGCCGTGGACAAAGTTGCTGGTCCCATCAATCGGGTCAACAATCCATTGCACCGATCCCGGTGCTGGGTGCCCCGACTGCGTGGAGATCTTCTCTTCGCCCAGCACCCATGAATCGGCCACGGCGGCCAGCAGGGACTCGGTAATGATCTGCTGGCTGCGCCGGTCAATGTCGGTCACCAGATCATGTGCATTGGTCTTGTGCTCCGCGTTCACCGTGGTGCGGAAGGTGGAGCGTAACAGTTTTGCTGCGCTGCGCGCCGCGGCCAGGGCCGCCACACGTAGCTCTTCGGCGCGGGTTTTTTCGCAGATTGCTGGTTGCTCACTCACCCTGCCAGCTTATCGCGAGGCCAGTGCCAGTGGTGCGTTGACCATCGGTGGCAGGCGAACATACTGTGGTGACACAGCTATAGATAGGCAGAGGGCTAGAACGTGGAAAACTCTCAAGGTTATATCCCGAATTCGCAGATGACGCACCTATTTGATGAGTTGGCTCGAAGCGCACGGATCTTGCGGGCCTTTGCGCACGTAGATGATGTCGATCCGGAAGTGTCCAATGCATCGCATCATGTGCTGAAAACTCTCGAGGTGCGCCAACCCACGCATGCTGCTGATCTAGCCCAGACGCTCGGGATCGGTACTGCCTCCATGAGTCGCCATCTGGCTGAACTGGAGGCTTGCGGTCTGGTGGATAAGCGACCCAATGATATTGATGCCCGGCGACAAGTGCTCTGGGTGACCGAGGCTGGAAATGACCGGCTTCAAGAGCGCGAGGCACTGCGTCAGCAACGAATGCGTGAATTGATGCCCGACTGGAATCAGGAGCAGTGGGCGGTCTTGGCTCAATCATTGAGCGAACTGAACGACACCATGATGCAGGGCATGAAGCTTCACCGGGGCCGTGATTTCTCAACGCCGGAAATTGGACTGAACGGATAACACCTTGGCCGGTGCTGTTCACCGCGGGGCGCTACGCACCACGATGCGGGCGATAGTTCCTTACTGTGGGTACGAATCAGGATAAGCTTCTGCACATGAGTAGCATGCAACCGATCGCGCCCAAGGCTTCCCTGACCGAACAGGTCACTACGATGATTCGGGCGGCCATCGTGGCGGGGGAGATGGCCCCTGGACAGCACTATTCAGCCATCGGCATTTCGCAGAAGCTCGGGGTCTCTCGCACCCCGGTGCGTGAAGCATTGCAGCTGCTGGAAAAAGAAGGCATTGTGACCGTTGCCAAGAACCGCGGCGTGAGCGTGAACCAGATATCTCTGGAAGATATCGTCGAAGTTTTCCAATTGCGTCTAGCCATTGAGCCGCCGGCGGCGGCCCGCGGAGTCATCAACGCCACCGATGCCGATCGTGGGCGTTTAGCTGAACTCCATGAGCAGATGCTGAAGGTGGGACAGACCGGCGATGGGCGTGCGACGCTGGAAGCCGATAAGGAATTCCACCTGTACCTATTGGGGCTTGCCAGCAATAAGAAGTTGGATTCCGTGGTGGGGGAACTGCGCAATCTGGTACTCGCGCACGGGCAGACAACGGTGCCTTATGCCCGCAGCAGTCAAGAACTTGCGGGGGATCGCGACGAAATTATGGCTGCGATTCTCGCTCAGGATGCGTCGGCCGCGGCCAAAGCGGTGCGGGGCCACATCTTGCGCACTGCGCAGATGCTGATTCGTTCGATTTGCTCCCGGACTCAGGGGCTTGAGGCTCAGCCGTTCCTGGACCGCCTTGACGACCTGATTTCCTAGCGGCGCCCGGTAACTTTTCACGAACTCTTGCCATGGGTGAGCTGCGCAACATAGAGTAGCATGCAACATGTAACTAAGTTCTGCGGTAACTGACAACGAGGTGAAAAGATGGGCCAACCGCTAGAGGGAGTCAAGGTCGTCGACCTCTCACGCATCCTTGCCGGGCCACTGTGCACCATGACCCTGGCTGATTTTGGCGCACAGGTGCTGAAAGTGGAAAGCCAGGCAGGCGATGAAACCCGCGGGTGGATTCCACCGGTTAACGCTCAGGGCGTGAGCACCTATTACTGGTCGGTGAACCGAAATAAACAGGCTGTCATCGTCGACTTCACCGATTCGCAACACCGTGCACGGCTTCTGGAACTGATCCAGGACGCCGATGTTCTGGTCGAAAACTTTCGCCCCGGAGTCCTTGAAAAATTCGGTCTGGACTACGCCAGCTTGCAGGCACTGAATCCAGCACTGATCTATTGCTCGATTTCAGGATTCGGCGAACAACAAGGAGCTGCACTGCCCGGCTTTGACCTTCTGGTCCAGGCAGTGGGCGGATTGATGAGCATCACCGGAGAACCTGACGGCACCCCGAGCAAAGTAGGAGTTGCGCTGGTCGACGTGCTCGCCGCGCAAAACGCCGTCACCGGGATACTGCTGGCCCTGCGCGAAAGGCAGAACAGCGGACTGGGACAAAGGGTGAGCATCAACCTGCTCACCTCGGTACTGGCCGGCATGACCAACCAAACCAGCAGCACCCTGGCCACCGGCACCCCGCCAGCCCGCATGGGCAACGCCCACCCGAGCATTGCGCCCTACGAAACCTTTAACACTCGCGACGGCGTCATTGCCATCGCGGTAGGCAACGACCGGCAGTTTGCCGCCCTTTGCCAACAACTCGGCGATCCCGCGCTCGCCGAAGATCCCCGGTTCGCCACGAACACCGACCGTGTTGCACACCGTGCCGAGCTCAAGGCCCTGATCGAAACGGTTGCCGCCGAACGTAGCGCGAGCAGCTGGGCCAGCTGCTTGATGGAATCGGGGGTGCCCGCCGGCAAGGTGAACTCCATCGCTGAAGCCATTACCTTCGCCCAGGAACTGGGCCTAGATCCCGTGGCGGTCATTGAAGACCCTGAGACCGGGGAATCAACCAAGCACATCGCCAGCCCTATTGGGCTTTCCCGCACCTGTGCGCAATACCGTAGCAACCCGCCAACCCACGGCCAGCATCAAGAACTTTTCGAACAAACTACCCACGCCTAGTCCGCCAGCGTGCGGACCTACCAACTAAACGCAACCTCCAAGGAGCGATTATGAACACCACCGAACACGTCCTTGACCCGGCAGATCTGATCAACTTCGATTCTCTGCTGAGCAGCGAAGAGCTGGCGCTACGCGATACCGTGCGTAGCTTTGTTAAAGAGCACATCAAGCCCAATATTGCCCAGTGGTACAACGACGCGGTGTTCCCACTGGACATCGTCCCGGAAATGGCTAAGTTGGGCCTGTTGGGCATGCACCTGAATGGATATGGCTGTGGCGGCCGCTCCGCGGTGGAATACGGCATCGCAGGTGCAGAACTTGAAGCCGGCGACTCGGGATTGCGCACCTTTGTTTCCGTGCAGGGTTCCTTGGCTATGAGCGCCATCTACAAGCACGGCTCCGAAGAGCAGAAACAAGAATGGTTGCCCAAGATGGCCGCTGGCCAAGCGATCGGCTGCTTCGGACTGACCGAGCCGACCGCTGGATCCGACCCATCAAGCATGAAAACCTTCGCCCGCCGCGACGGAGATGACTGGGTGATCAACGGGTCCAAGCGGTGGATCGGTTTGGCCAACGTGGCACAGGTAGCGGTCATCTGGGCGCAAACCGACGAAGGGATCCGCGGCTTTGTCGTACCGACGAACACCCCAGGATTCACCGCCACCCCGATCGAGCAGAAGCTATCGATGCGCGCATCGATCCAATGCGAAATCGATCTGGTTGACGTGCGCCTGCCAGGTACCGCAGTCTTGCCCAACGTCAAAGGCTTAAAGGGGGCGTTCTCATGCCTGAACGAAGCGCGCTATGGCATTCTTTGGGGTTCCATGGGCGCAGCCCGCGATGCATTTGAAGACGCCTTGGCTTACTCGCAGCAACGTCTGCAGTTTGATAAGCCGCTCGCTGGCTACCAGATGACCCAGCAGAAGCTGGTGGATATGGCATTGGAGATCAACAAGGGATTCCTGCTGGCCCTGCACATCGGCCGACTCAAGGACGCCGGAAAACTGGATCTCCACATGATCTCGGTCGGCAAGCTCAACAACTGCCGTGAAGCCATTAAGATCTGCCGCGAAGCGCGCACCATCCTTGGCGGCAACGGCATCACCCTGGACTTCTCGCCGCTGCGCCACGCCAACAACTTGGAATCGGTACGCACCTATGAAGGCACCGACGAGGTCCACACCTTGATCCTGGGCAACAAGCTCACCGGTGTTCCGGCCTTCCGCTAAACCGAGCACCGCACAAGAATCTAGAGGAACGTGATTATGGAATTAGCTTCCACCCCGGTGGCCCTGCGCCAGTACCTCAACGGCTCCTGGGTCGAGGGTCAGGGACGCGACATCGTTTCGTCTGCCGCTGCTGATAGCTCGCAGGTACTCGCCAGAGGCCGCGCAGCAGATGAAGAGCAAGTTGATGCGGCCTTCGCAGCTGCTGATCAAGCCAAGAAAAATTGGGCGAGCACCCCGATGGCTACGCGGGCCACCTATCTCATCGCGGCAGCAGACTACCTCAAGGAGCATGCCGAGCAGTTCGGCGAGGAACTGGCCGCCGAAGAAGGTAAAACACGCGCCGAAGGCATTGGCGAAGTACTGCGGGCAGCTCAAATTTTCACCTATTACTCGGGTGAAGCCGAACGCACTGCCGGGACAGTATTCCAGTCCCCACGCGCCGGTGAACAGATCTTGGTGACCAGCAAGCCGCTGGGCGTGGTGGGAATCATTACCCCGTTCAACTTTCCTATCGGCATTCCCGCGTGGAAAATCGCCCCGGCGCTGGTCTTCGGCAACGCTGTCGTCTTTAAACCTGCCAGCCTAGTTCCGATTCTGGCGCTGCGCCTCGTTGAAGCCTTGGACCATGCCGGACTGCCAGCAGGCGTGCTGAATCTGGTCATTGGCCCCGGCTCGCTGGGCGACCGATTTGTCGCCAACGAACATCTCAACGGCCTGTCCTTCACCGGATCAACGGCGGTAGGCCGCCGGCTCTGCGCCGCCGGTGCAGAGCGGGGCATCCCGGTCCAAGCAGAGATGGGAGGCAAGAACGCCTCGGTGGTACTTGCCGATGCTGATCTGGACTTGGCCAGCGAACAAGTGCTTTTCGGTGCCTTCCGCTCTACCGGTCAGAAGTGCACTGCGACCAGCCGACTGATCCTAGATGAAACTATTGCCGAACAATTCCTCGGCAAGCTCATCGCCCGCCTGCAACAGTGGAATACCGGCAACCCGCTGGACCCCGATGTCCATATGGGACCACTCGTTGATGCCAAGGCTGCGGCCTCAGCACGCGAGGGAATCGAGCGCGCCTTGGGCCAAGGAGCGGCTCTGCGGTTCCAAGGCAAAGCGCCGGAAACGGGCAACTATCTCGCCCCAACCATCGTGGAGCTGCCGGCGGGTGAGGCAGGCCGGAAGAACTGTGCTTGGCGCGAAGAATTTTTTGCCCCGATTCTCACGGTATGCACTGTCAGCGGCGCAGATCAGGCCTTTGAAGCGGCCGAAGATTCAGAATTTGGGCTGAGCTTGGCGCTGTTTACCAGTAACCTTTCCTTGGCATTGACTGCTCAACAAACACTGGATGTAGGCATATTGCATGTAAATTCGGAGTCAGCAGGTGCAGATCCACACGTTCCCTTTGGCGGCGCTAAATCATCTGGCTACGGGCCGAAGGAACAAGGAGCGGCAGCTCGCGAGTTCTACACCCACACGACCACCACTTATCTGCGGGGCTGATTGCTCCCGACAAAGTGCCGAAGAAGGAATCATCAATGACGATTGAACGTATTTTAGTTATTGGCGCCGGCACCATGGGCCGACAAATTGCCATGAGCTGTGCTCTGAGCGGCTACTCGACGGTTTTGCAGGATATCTCTGACGAAGCCTTGGCCGCTGCTCGCAAGGAACTGGAATCTTGGGCCGAGACCAGGGTTTCCAAGGGCAAGCTGGAACAGGCGCAGGCGCAGGCAGCTTTGAACCGGCTGACCCAGAGCACGGATCTGGTCGACAGTGCCGGTACGGCCGATCTGGTGATCGAAGCTGCCGTGGAACGGCTCGATATCAAAGAGCAGATTTTTGCCACCCTGGGTGAACACGCTCCAGCCCACGCCATTCTCGCCACGAACTCGTCAACCTTGCCCTCATCGCGGGTGGCTGAAGCTAGCGGCCGTGCGCAGCAAGTGTGCAATATGCACTTCTTCAACCCTGCACTGGTGATGAAATGCGTTGAAGTGGTCCGCAATGATCAGACCAGCGATGCGACGGTAGAGGCAGTGATGGCCGTAGCCACGCAGCTGGGCAAGCAGCCGGTGCTGGTGAATAAGGAAATCCCAGGATTCATCGCCAATCGCATGATGGGAGCGATCAACGCCGAAGCCTTAAACCTAGCTCACGCAGGAATCGCCAGCATCGAAGATATCGACACCACTGCAAAAACAGCGCTGGGCCACCCAATGGGCCCCTTTGAATTGATGGATATGGTGGGCTTGGACGTCATCGATTTTATTGCCCAGGCGACCTTTGCCGAGACTGGCGATGAGGCCGATAAGCCACATCCGCTCATTACCGAAAAGGTCCAGGCTGGGCACCTCGGTCGCAAGAGCGGGGAAGGGTTTTACCCTTACTCGTAATTAGCCAGCGGGTACTGAACATGAGGCGCGTGACGGGTTTCGATGGCTTGTCGTTTTCCCAAGGTTTGGCGAGAGCATGAAAGACTGTGAGCATGAGTCACATTTCGACTGATCAGCGAGCTCGTCACGTAGCTTCACGTATGGAAGACAGCTTCCACGGTTGGCGTGCCAGGCGGGCACAAGCCAAGGGGCAAGGAGCAGTCATTCTGCCCTACACCGGGTACGGGTCAACCGGACCTGACGGGGGATGGATTCGCGTTCTCGCCCGGGTGGTATTGGCCGGTCCTGGAGCTTTCGAATTCGGGCAGCACCAGGCGCAGGTGATTGCCGACGGGATCAGAGGTTTTCGAAATTTCATTTCCCCAATCCTTCCCTTCGGTAAGGTGAGCATCCTCGTTGGCGAGCAGCGCTTTGAGGTGCAGGCAGACCGTGGCGGCGTCATCGATGTCAAGCTGGCTGTTGACCTTCCGGCGGGCTGGAATGAGATACATCTTCAGGCCCACGGCGGTGACGAAGCGACAACCCGCATCATGGTCATTGACCAGGCGCAGAAGTTTGGCGTCATCAGCGACGTGGACGACACTGTGGTGGTCACGGCATTGCCGCGTCCCTTACTGGCGGCGTGGAACTCTTTTGTTCTTTCCGAGCACGCACGCGTTGCCACCCCAGGCATGGCCGTGATGCTGCAACAAGTGCGGCAAGAACATCCTGGTGGACCGATGATTTACCTCTCCACCGGGGCATGGAATGTCGCGCAAACATTGCAGCGCTTCATCTCCCGCAATCTTTATCCCGAAGGTCCACTGCTGCTCACGGACTGGGGACCTACGGACCGGTCCTGGTTCCGTAGCGGAATGAAGCACAAGGTGGACCAGCTGCGACGGCTGGCTCAGGAGTTTCCGCAGATCTCTTGGATCCTTGTTGGTGATGATGGACAGCACGACCCGGCCATCTATGCAGAATTCGCGCGACGTTATCCCGAACTGGTTCGAGCGATTGTGATCCGGCAACTAACGCCCTCTGAAGCGGTACTGGCCGGTGGGCGTTCGAACGAGTTGCGACGCACGACCCCGGGCGTGCGCTGGGTATATGAGCCGGATGGTGCGCGAATCCTAGACCAGCTGGTGAAGCTTGGTTTGGTTGATGCTGACGCCGAGAATTTGTAGAGGGAAGAACACTAATGGCTGAATCAACGCTTCGTGTGCAGGTGCCCATGCGTTGGGGTGATATGGATGCCTACGGGCACGTCAACAACGTCAACCTGATCAGGCTGATGGAAGAGGCGCGTATCGCTGGCTTTGGAGTTCCCGGCGGAACAGGTGCACCCGGAGTCGAACCACAGGCGGATATATTTTCTGCGGTGCCGGCGGGAATTCAGATCTTGGTTGTGGAGCACCGAGTGCGGTACTCCAAGCCTTTGGAGTACCGCAATGTTCCGGTCAATGTGGATTTGTGGGTCGCAAATATCAAGCCGGCCAGCTTCGATATCTGCTATGAATTCCGGGACCCAATTGAGGATTACCTATGTGTTAAGGCGGCCACCACACTGGCGTACTTTGACCCCTCGACTTCGCGAGTTCAGCGGCTGAGCCCTGAAGAACGTGAGGGACTGAGCGCTTTTGAAGGTGCACCCACCTTCCCGAAGTAAGCTCTTGGGCTCCTGTCAATTAGGATTGATCTATCTACTCTTATTCAGACAGGAAGTGATGGTATGTCTCAGCCAGCTGGTGGACGTTCACAAACCGAGGCCCGACCTGCACGTCCTCAAGTTGTCTTGCAGGTGCTCAAGCGGGAACAAATTACTCCTCACCTGGTGCGATTAACCCTCGGCGGTCCTGGGTTCGCCAACTTTGTCGACAAGGACGTGACCGACCGCTACGTCAAGTTCTTGTTTGCTAAGCCAGAGCTGGGTTTGGAAATGCCGTACAACATGGACGAGTTGCGCAGCAAGCTGGCCCCCGAGGATATGCCGGTGCGCCGTACCTACACCGTGCGCCGCAGTGATCTGGAAGCGCGAACGATCGAGGTTGATTTTGTCGTTCACGGCGATGAAGGATTGGCCGGTAAATGGGCGCGCGATACCGAGATCGGTTCTTCGATCTGCTTTGCAGGTCCTTCCGGGCTATTCGTACCGCGTGAAGAATTTGATTTCCACTTCTTTGCTGGTGATGAGACGGCTATTCCTGCCATCTCCGCTGCTTTGGAAGCCATGACGCCGCAAATGAAGGGGCTGGCTGTCATTGAGGTCGCCGACGAGTCAGATGAGTTGGACCTTGTGCACCCAGAAGGTGTTGAAGTTCGATGGCTGCACCGTAACGCTGCCTTCACTCCGCAGAACACTGTCTTGGAAAATGCCGTTTGCGAATACCCTTGGCCAGGTGGCCGCGTGCAGGTCTTTGCCCATGGTGAGCGCGAAGTTATGAAGAAGCTTCGCCTCTACTTCTACGATGAGCGCGGAGTTGATCGTCGAGATATGTCATTGTCGGCCTACTGGGCGTTTGGTCGAGCGGAAGATACCTTCCAGGCTGAAAAGCGCACCGAGGTTGGCAAGATTTTCGCGGACTAACCACGCTCCTGATGGTTGATGAGCGTAGTAATCGTCGAGTCGGTAAGCGACTTCCTGCAAGAAGTAAGATGCACCTAATAAAAAATTGTTAATATTAGGTGATTAGACCTTGACCTTATTAGGGCTTGTTAGGTTATGCTTATTCCAGAGCTTCTCCCGTGTGTGGTCGGGAGAAGCGACAAACTTGACCGATATCATCGGCCAGTTCGCTACGGTTCGGGGTTGCTCACCTCGACCTAGTGGTCGGCTCAGCCGGCTTGAATAAGGGGAATAGGGAATCGGGTGACCTGCTCAGTCATCCGGATCGCGGGAAAGGGAACTTACCAAGATTGCACACCTTGGTAGGTTCCTTTTTCATTGTTCGCGATGCCTGGAATCGTAAGCCCACAAAAGTAGTGTGGCCAGATATCCTGCGTCGGCAGGAATTGATTCGCTGGTTGCCTGCGGAATTTTTGAATTCTTGAGTGCGCGCCTGACCACAAGATCGGAATCCAGGAAGATCTTTGGATCTCGAAGTCCACGCAGTGCCATGTAGTCCCTGGTCCAAGGTCCCACCCCGCGCAGGGACAGTAGTTGCGTGAGGAATTCGGCCGGCTCGTGAACCAGTGCTTGCCCGTGGTCTCGATACCATGCTGAAACCGTGTGCAATGTTGTTGCTCGGGCCAGAGGGCATCGAATGATCGATTGAGTTTCTGTCGCGCTTAGCGCTGCGGTGGCCTCAGCGGTGGGAAATGCGTAAAGCCCTGAAGGGTGTGCCTCGCCCAGGCGTTCCACGAACCTTCCGGCGAGCGTTCTCGCGGCCGCCAATGAAACCTGTTGGCCAATGACTGTTGTTGCCAGAGCCTCGAAGGGATCCGGATAACTGATGAGTCTCAAATCCGGAAAAGCTGCGGCTAGTGCCTTGATCCCCGGCAGTCGTGTGAGTGCTTCGTAGGCTGTCGAGGTGTCTTGGCTTAGCCCGAACCAGTGATCGATGATCGATTGAAGTCGGGGGATTAGTTCAGCAGGTGCGTCATGATCAACAGAAATTCCAGACGGGTCCAAGGTCAGGCGGAGATTGATCAAGTACCCATCGACGCGTATAACTCGATGAACTTCCGCGGTGGCGGGATCGATTCTTTCCTGGACTGGAAGGGAATGAAGTCGCAGCACGGACAATGTATGTTCGATGTCCAGCGTTCCCGAAGCTTCCAGATACAGGCTCATGATCCTTAGGCCCAAATTCCTGAGCTGTTGCGGCGATGGGATCCCACCAGGTGAGTATCAACCATGCCGATGGCTTCCATCAACGCGAACATTGTCGTGGGACCCACAAATTTGAATCCGCGCTTTTTCAGGGCTTTGGCCAACTCTTTGGATTCAGGGCTTTGCGTCGGAATTTCTGCGGCGGTCCGAGGAGCGGGACTTTCTTTCGGTTTGAAGGACCAAATGAAATTGGCCAGTCCACCCTCTTCGCGCATCATGAGCGTTGCTTCTGCGTTGGCGATGGTGGCGCGAATTTTCAGTTTATTGCGCACGATGGCGGGGTTGTCCATGAGGCTATCAAAGTCATTCTCCGTGAATAGCGCAACTTTTTCAGGGTCGAAGTTAGCAAACGCTTCACGGAAGGCTTCGCGCTTGGACAAGATGATGGCCCACGAGAGCCCGGACTGGAAGCATTCCAGACTCAACCGTTCGAAGACTCCCGCCTCGGTATCCACCGGCATGCCCCATTCGGAATCGTAGTAGGCGCGCAGCATGTCGTTGGTGGCTGCCCATTGCGGACGGGCAAGACCATCTTCGCCGATAACAAGATCTTCAGTCATGTATCTATCTTCGCATTGAGTGAGGTCAAGGGCATGTACTGAAGAAATGCTTCAGAATTTAGTTAATTTCGGATGTTCGTTGAGAATCAACTCGTTGCTCAGGCCCAGACGTTCCATCGTTGAATTTTCAGTACTAAGGAAGGGGCTCGAATGGTTCAGTACAAGCGTTTCCTTGACGAGTATAAGGGCGATGTGCAGACGTCATCTCTTAATAGATGAATATCGTTGCGGTGTTCGGTTCGCGTGCGTGTTCGGTGTGGCGACAGTTGAGGTCTTCGCGGGGTTTAGTTTTCTGGCGCAAGCACCTATCATCGTTATATGGCGATAATAGAGTCCAAAAGCGATGCTTTGCTTGATCGAGACGGCAAGGCGCGACAAGCTGCACTCTTCCATGCCCTCGCCGATCCGACAAGACTGCTGATCCTTGAACACCTGAAAACCGGTGAACACAAAGTCAGGGAATTGACGGAACATCTCGGTTTAGCCCAAAGCACCGTCAGCGCCCATCTTGCTTGCCTTCGAGACACTGACTTGGTTACCGTTCGCAGCCAGGGGCGATCAAGCATCTACACGCTGGGCCAGGCCGAGTTCCTGGACCAGCTGCTGTCCACAGCACAACAACTCGTCCCAAACCAGGCGCAGACGCATCACTGGCACGAAGCGCACACTAGAGAGCAAGCGGAGGTGTAGCCATGGGCCACGATCACTCACATGGCCATTCGCACGATCAGTCGGACGCCAACCGCACCCGACTTGCCTGGGCCTTTGGTATTACCGCTGGCATCCTGGTGGCTGAAGTTATCGGAGCTATCGTTACCAGTTCGCTAGCGTTGCTTGTCGATGCCGCGCATATGCTGACCGATACGCTCGGCTTGCTGTTGGCGCTCACCGCGGCGAACCTGATTGCACGTAAGCCCACCACCAAACGAACCTGGGGATTTCGTCGTGCTGAAGTACTCTCGGCAACGGTGCAGTCGGCGCTGCTGCTGGCGGTAGGCATCTACGCTGCCATCGATGCGGTGCGCCGGCTGTTCACGCCCTCAGAAATCCACCCAACAGGTCTTCTGGTTTTCGGTGTGATTGGTTTGCTGGGAAATGTCATTTCCATGTGGATCATCTCTTCGGGACGCAAAAACAACCTGAATATGCGCGCCGCGTTCCTTGAAGTGGTGAATGACGCGTTGGGATCTGTTGCGGTCATCATTGCTGCCGTCGTCATTGCAACCACTGGTTGGATGCAGGCAGATTCAATCGCCGCCCTGGTGATTAGCGCACTGATCGTCCCGCGGGCCATGAAGCTGTTGAGCGAAACCACCCATATTCTCTTGGAATCCACGCCACGCGGGTTGGATCTCATTGCCGTGCGTGAGCACCTGGAGAATCAGCCTGGAGTCATTGCCGTACATGATCTGCACGCTAGCCAGATTGCCTCGAACCTGCCGGTGCTTACCGCACATGTGGTGGTCGAGGATTCAATGTTCTCTGCTGGCATCGCAGGAGACCTGCTGAAGAACCTGCAAAATTGCGTGGCCGACCACTTTACGATCAGCATTGAGCATTCAACGTTTCAGATCGAGCCATCTTCGCATCAAAGTACCGAGCACCAACATGGCTGCTAGTCGGAAGCTCCTAAAAATCCATCCCGGATAATCTGTGGATTAGTTTTGCCGCGGCTGGGTCATACCTGAGTATGATGCGATGCCTAATCAAGTCAAGCCTGTTGGTGGATGCCCATCTGGCTTGGGAATTTATATTCTTTTAGTATGACTTCTGAAACTCTGCCAAAAACTGACTACGCGGTCGCCGCTCGTGGGCTGACCAAAACCTATGGACATGACACCACACGGGTTGAAGCACTACGTGGCGTTGATGTTTCCTTCGCTCGTTCACGATTCACCGCCATTATGGGTCCTTCCGGATCCGGCAAATCAACCCTGATGCATTGCCTGGCTGGCTTGGACTCAGCAGACGGTGGCGAAATCATCATCGGAGGCAAGAACCTGCTCTCGCTCAGCGACGACCAGCTCACCGAGATGCGCCGCGAACAGATTGGTTTCGTTTTCCAGTCATTCAACCTGGTCCCCACCATCAACGCGCAAGAGAACATCCTTTTGCCGCTGTCCCTGGCCGGTAAGAAGCATGACAAAGCGTGGTTCGACACGGTCATCGATGCCTTGGGTTTGCGCGACCGCCTCACCCACAAACCACATGAACTCTCCGGCGGCCAGCAGCAGCGCGTAGCTGTGGCCCGTGCGCTGCTCACCCGCCCTGAAGTTGTCTTTGGCGATGAGCCCACTGGCAACCTGGACTCCCGAACAGGTGCCGAAGTTCTCTCCCTGATGCGCACTTCCACTCGCGAAATGGGCCAGACCATCATCATGGTGACCCACGATCCTGTTGCAGCATCATACGCAGACACCGTACTGCTCATGAAAGACGGCGCGATCGTCGGAACCATCGAGGAGCCAACCGTGGCTACCGTGTCCGAGGCACTCGCCTCATTGGCGGAGTAAACGATGCTGCACGTAGCACTTTCCAATATTAAGACGTACGCCCGACGCTATATCGCCGTGGTGCTCGCAGTAGCCATCGGCACCGCGTTCCTTGCAGCAACGCTGGCAGTGAACTCATCGACCCAGGCCACCTTGAAGAATTCCTTGGGGGATTCTTACAAGTCTGCCGACTTGGTGGCTTACTGGGATCCAAGCCCGAATTCTGACAGCGACGAATCAACCGAGCTCACCTCCCAGGAAATCAACGGAGTTCGAGAGCTCCCAGGAGTATCGACCGCGTATGGTTTGGGCTACGCCTACGGCCAGCTGCACACCGCGGACAACGGATACACCATCCAGATTCAGCCAGTTGACCCGAATCAGGGACTGGGCGGAATGGAACTTCTTGAAGGCCGAGCTCCACTGGCCAACAACGAAATGATCATCGATGATGCCCATGCAGAGGACATGGGCATCTCCATCGGCGACGTGGTGGCGCTGAGCGACGATCAAGGCAAGACCCAGAACATCAATATCGTCGGTATTCAACGGTCATCCGCTAATCCGCAGACTTCCGCCTATGCTTTGGGCGGCATGAGCGAAAAAGCTTGGAATCACTTCGCCGGCGACGGTGCCATATTCCGCGACATCGTCATTAACGGCGACGGTTCTATCGACGCCGTTCGACAGGAACTGCAAGATTACTTTGCGGACCAGAAGAAGACGGACGTCGCGGTAGTCACCGCGGATCAAAAGGTGCTTGATGACGTATCTCAAATGACCGGTGGTACCGATCAGTTGAGCATCATCCTGATCATCTTCGCGTTGATCGCGCTCGTAGTGACCGGCCTGGTTGTAGTCAACACGTTCTCTGTGGTGATTGCCCAGCGCACCCGCGAATTAGCGCTGCTGCGTACTCTAGGTGCCAAGCGCAAGCAGATCCGCAGTTCGGTACTGATTGAAGCGTTGGTCATCGGTATCGTGGCATCGGTGATCGGCGTGCTGCTGGCCATCGCATTGATGGCTGGGTTGATTCAGCTTCTGCACGTCCTGGTACCTGCCATGTCATACGCGACGTTGGCGATGACCCCTGTCGGACTGGCAGTTCCTATTATTGTCGGCATCTTGATGACCGTTGTCGCCGCGAGCCTGCCTGCTCGACGAGCCATGAAATTGGCACCCTTGGCGGCCCTTCGCCCGTTTGATGCTGCCAGCGTGAAGAACCGTGCGGGCGTTGTGCGCATCGTCTTGGGCGCATTACTGGCACTTGTTGGCATTGCGCTGCTGGTGTTCGGTGCTGTCAAGGGCGACTTGATTATCGCCTTCCTTGGCGGTTTGGTTTCCTTCCCAGGGATCTTGATGCTTGCTTCGCTCTTCGTACCGAGCAGCGTCGCCGGAATTGGCAAGGCGATTGCCGGCAAGTCGACTTCCCGTCGCCTGGCAGCACTAAATGCCGTACGTAATCCTGGACGCACCACGGCCACAGCAACCGCGCTACTAATCGGCGTAACCCTGGTATCGATGATCATGGTGGGTGGGCAGACCGCAAAAGCCAGCCTGAATAATTCGGTTGCAGCCCAGTATCCCGTGGACATGATGGTGTCGTTCTACGATGGCGCGACCAGCAAGGCCAAAGCCGAAGAACTAGCCAAAAAAATCGATGATGTTGACGGTGTCAGCGCAACTTCTACCTTCACCAGTGCCTATTCAGAGGCGGAACTGACCAAGGGTGAACTGACCAACCTGCAACTGCTAGCGGTTGATCCACAGGAGTATGCCAAGACCGTTCTGGACCAGAAGGTTGTGCCCGAGAATGGTGAACTGATTTTGTCTCAGTGGGAGACTGAGCAGAAAACCATTGAGGTCGAAGGCAAGTCCCTCAAGGTCAAACAATCAAGTGCGCTGCTCTCCGGAAATCTGTTGACGAACGAAACGTTTAAGTCCCTGAACGTCAAGGATCCAGATTCGTACACAGGAATCATCGTCAAGGTGGATTCCGGTGTCGCAGGATCTCAGATCAATGAATTGGTGACCGAAATTTCGGATATCACCGGCGTCGACTCCTCGATGATTGATGGTGGCGTGGTCATGAAATCGATGTTCACACAGATCATTGACGTTCTTCTGACCATTGTCTCGGCCCTCCTTGCAGTCGCCGTACTCATCGCATTGATTGGCGTCGCCAATACGCTGAGCCTTTCGGTGCTTGAACGCACCCGGGAGAATTCGCTGCTTAGGGCCCTTGGCCTGAAGAAGAAGCAGCTGCGAAGCATGTTGGCAACCGAAGCAGTGCTAATCGGTGGCGTTGCAGCAATGCTCGGCATGATCCTTGGAGTTGCGTACGGCTTGCTGGGTGCTCACTCGGCATTGGCATCCATGGGAACCATGACCTACTCCATCCCATGGTGGCAACTGGTAGCAGTACTTGCCATCAGCGTGATTGCCGCACTTCTGGCCTCCATCATGCCAGGGCGACGGGCCGCCAAGTTGTCCCCAGTGGAAGGCCTGGCCACCGAATAGTCGCCTCCTCAGCGTTCAAGGCCGGGTCCGGAAAACAGTCATTCTGTTTTCCTGACCCGGCCTTTTTCGCAGCCTGCGCAATAACAGAAATACAGTGGGCTTATGAACATTGAACTCACCCGGTTCCGAGTGCGTCCCGGAAAGACTGCCATGGTTGATGAATGGATGGAACTTCTAAACTCCAATATGCCTGCGGTTCTTGAAACCTTGGAGCAAGAAAAGATGTATGTCGAAACGATCTTTAGCGAAAACATCGACGGGGTTGAATACCTGTATTGGTACAGCATCCAAGGCGAAAACGGTGTTGATGTCCAGGAGTCGAATCACGAGATCGACAAGGCCCACCTGAAGTACTGGAAGGAATGCATCGACCCAGACTATGCACCGAAGGAATTGCTGGCACGAGTGCACATGATCCCCGAACGTATTCGTAACCTCATGAAGTAGACCTACTGCCAAAAAGGTCCAGTTCCCTCGAAAGGGAACTGGACCTTTACTCGTGCGCCGCGCTCTAGCTGCGCAGCGTAATGGTGGTGGCCATCGCCGGAGAACGGCCCGTGGTCACAAAGCCGGAGATATTAGATCCCGGATGCTTGATGATGTCGGTAATCGACCCCAGATGGCGGCTCAGATCGATCTTGTCCTCCGGAGCGGCAAGAACGAGGTGGAAACCGAATTCCTGCAGTGCACGGATACCGGCGGCGGCGTACTCCGAGTTGGCCTGGATGAAGGCTTCATCGATCATCACAGTACCGAAGGAGGTGAATCCCGCCGACGCGAAGCCCAGCTGGTAAGCCAAGGCAGCACCCATGATGAAGGAGGTGAAGCGCTGGCCCTCACCACCGGAAAGGGTACCGGGTTCTAGTCCGGTTTCGATCTCACCGTTGGTTTTGTGCTCATTGCAGCTAATAACCACATGCTGACGAACATCGAGCACGGTGGAACGCCACGCGTTGAGTGAAGGATCGCTCAGAGCCGTCACCAGAGATTCCAGCGCCTGATAGGACGTCGCCAAGGTCGTTTCATCCCTGGTTGTATAGGCTTCCTGCAAGGCATCCTTCAACTCCTTGCGGAAGTTTCCGGCCTCCACAGGAATCGCATTCTCAACCTCCAAGCGCAGGATAGATCCATGCTCGAAAGTCACCTCGGCCAGAATCTGGTTCAGTGGCTTGATGCGTTCGGAAATCATTCGCCGCTCTTCATCAAGCAGCTGCAACAGGTCGCTGAAGCGCTCATAGGAGCGGTTAGCGAAGTATTCACGGAATTGCGCTTCGTGGTGCGGCAAACCATCGGCAACAATCTGATCATGCAGTTGCGCGTAGTGCGTGGCCGACTCCGCGGAAGTACCGTGCGTTTGGGCGTGTGAAGTGCCAAAGTCGCGGGCAAAGCGGCGGAAGGTTTCACTCAACGCGCTGCCAATTTCTTGGCGCTGGTTGTTCAATGAGTTCATCTGGCTGCCCAACTGCAGTTTGACCTCGGCAAAGGCTTCACTGATTTTTTCGCTGGCGGGGCAACTTCCAGAAATGACTTGGTCGAGGACCGGACCCAGCAACTGATGCCGGCGCAATGCCTGCGGAATCAATTGTTCCCAGTCATCAGTCGGCTCCTGCGCCGTGGCCAGGACCTGTTCAGCGCGCTGTACCTGCAGCTGCAGATCCTGAATACGGGACCGGACGAGCGCGAGGTCACCGACGAGCTGTTCGGCCTCGGCCTTGGCCACTTCAATTTGCTGGCGTACACGCGAGGAATCACCGGAGAGCGACAACGCATCACCCAGCTTCTGTTCGCCACGACGCAAGGCTTCCAGCGCAGTGGAAGCATCCAACTGGCCGAAGCTACGTTCGTCAGCAATGATCGCTTTAAGCAGCTGCGATTTGGCAATCACCTGGTTCTTGGCGGCGCTGCGTTCATCGACAGATGTTTGTGCCTCTGAGATCTTTTCTTCCAAATGGGCGGCCTTGGACTGCAACTCGGAGATCTTGGATTCATTGGTGAAACCAAGCAAGTACTCGGACGCTGGCAGTCCACGAGTATCGCGTTCAAAGGTTCCCGCACCGGTCTTCATGGTGCCGGCCGCGGTGATGGCCTTGGGATGCACATGCATGGCTGCATCATTGTCGACGCAAGCCAGTGGATAGTCTGTGGTGATTTTTTGCTTCAGCCAGGTACCTGCTTCGCCTGGCGCGAAGTCGAGTTTGGTCACCAGATCCGCTGGACCTGCTTCCGTGGCCTTGGGCAGCTGCGAAATATCGATCCACCGAACACGTCCCAAGCCATCGAGCTGGTCGATGGCATGCGTGACTTGTCCCAGCAGATCGCCCGGTACCAGCAGGGTTCGGGCCAGGGAATGCAAGGCCTTCTCTGCTGCCAGACGCCAGGTTGAGGCATCGGCAGAAACATCCATCAGCTCTCCGGCAAACGGCAGCTGATCCTCGCTCAGCGAGCACGCCGAAGTGATGGCCCGGCGTGCGGCGATGGAGCGGTCGTCAATGTTGCTGGCGCGGCGTTGGTAGGAACGGATCTGTTCAGCCAGGGTCTCGGCGCGCTTGCGCAGGTTGACCAGTGACGCCATGGCCTCGTATTCCACGGTTTGCGCGTCGTGGGTGATTGAGGTCAGTTGCTGCAGCGTGCGGGCAGCATTAGCACGTAACTCGTCCAGACCCGTGGCGGAGAATTCAAAGCTCAGCCCGGCATCCGATGCCTGTTGCTGAAGCGCGCGGATGGTATTTTCCTTTTCGCTCAGCGCCTTGCGGGCAACATCTGCCTCGCGTTCCAGGAGCATGAGCGATGCGGAGCCAGCAGCATCGTGGGCCGCCTCCAAGGACTGCAGCTGGTCATCGAGCTGTTCCTTGCGGGCTCGAAGTTCTTGTTCTTCTGCCTGCAAGGTAGCTAGTTCGCTGCGGTGGGAAGCGAGATCATTGCGCAGAACCAGTTGGCGGACCTGGGTTTCCAGTGCCTGCACATCGCTATCCAAGAGCTGACGAGTTTCGGTGATTTGCTCTGCTAGCTGGCGGTAGGCCTGGTCCTGTGCAGGAACTTCGGCTAGCGCGTCACGCTGGGCACGCGCGGTGTCCAGCTGGCGGTAAATGCCCCGAAGGTGGGCGAAGTCCTCCACTGCCGCAGCAGCGGCCTTGAGCGTCGCCGGTTCTTCGAGCACTTCATGACGGAAAAACTGGTTGACGCCCTTGGCCAGACCCTTGCCGTTTTGCAAGGTGCGCAGCAAAGCGAACGCCTTATCGCTTTCCACCCCGAGACGGCGGCGAAGACGCTCAATAAATGCCTTGTGCGTGTCGAAGGCTTCGGTGGGAGCTAGCGCCTTGGACAGCGACGAGACGGTGAAGCGGCGTGGGCCGTGGTTTTCCAATTCGGCAATATCCACCTTGCCTTCACACAAGAGGTAGTGCTTGGAAACTTGGCCTTCCAAACCAGCATCGGGCAAGTCAAAAACGGCGCCGGCGGTCACGGTATTGCCCATGCCATCGTCGTAGCTGAGGATGATGGCGCTCCACGAGGCGCCAGGGCGCTGGTAAACGGTGCCTTCAGCAGTCTTAAACTGGCGGCCGCGCATATAGGAGAAGGTGGTGCGTCGGTCTTCACGGGTCGCCGCGTCGTTGGCTGATTCGTTCAGGCGAGGGGTCGCGAAAAATACGTGGCCCATGGCGTCGAACAAGGTCGATTTACCCACGCCTGGGTGGCCGGTCACCAGCGTGCCAGCCCGGTCCACGTCTAGGTCGTGCAGTCCGTGGAAGGTACCCCAGTTAACAATCTGCACACGGCTGAGGCGATGCTGTCCGGGGTTAACCGCGCCACCTAGCGGAAGAGTCATTTCAATGCTCATCGGTTACTCCTGCACCAACTCGGGGGCCTGTTCAGCTAGTTCATCGTTGTCATCCGGCGAGAGGTTAAAGACCGGTTCATTGGCGTCAATTGCCGCGATGTAGCGCGGGATGTCTTGGATGCTGCCCAGCGGCAGTGCCATGGCCAACGCCGGGGAGATGCGGAATTCGTTCTCCAACTCGGTGCTGGTCAGCAAGCGCAGGGACTGAAGCCTGGCGATGGCTGCATCACAGGATTCGGCAAAACGCTTGTCGTCACGGTCGGTGGCTTGGCGGTGCTCTGCCAGGATCTCGTGCATGGTGGCCCGTGAGGCTACCGCGTCGTTGCCGCTGCCGGACTGCTGCTCCAGCATCAGGCGCAGGCGCAAGGCCAAGAGTGTTTCGTCGCGTTTCAGCGGACGGCGAGGAGCGATCGGCGCGGTATGGACCTGTTCAATCTGCACCGGGGCAAGCATCGCGATCTTGCGGTCCATATCCAAGGCCAGCGCCAGGAAAATCTCCGAGAAATAATCGGAGATCGTCTGCTGCTGATCTAGCAATAACTGCCAAGCGGCAGCATCCACCGAGCCGTCGAGATATGGTCCACGTAGCAGACGTACCAGCAACTGGCGCAACGGCAGGGAGTACTTTCCGGTATCACCTTCGAACAACGGTTCGGCGATCGGTGCGGCGTAGGCATCGCTCGTGGTCATAGCGGCTCCTTCGTGAAGCTTAAGGCGGGCAGGATGGCGGTTCTCATCGAACCATCAAGTTGTTGGAAATCAATGTTGATCAATTCGGCATCGTTGAGGGATTCGCCGTTGGTGCGTCCAATCTCAACCAGTGCGCGAATGGTATTCAAATGACGATGTTCCTCGTCCAAGGCGGCGAATACTTCATCCATGCGCACGCTGCCGGCCGACGCATTGTTCACCTGCTGGGTAATTGACTCGCGCAGCAACGCCATATTGGCTTGCGGCGTTGCCGGGCTGCGGACAATGTCAGCTTCGCTGAATTCCGGTGCCTGAGCCAACGGGGGAGGAGCAACATGTTCGGAAGGATCGTAAATGCCCAATCCCGAGAGCGTCATCAGCTGCGGTGCGTACAAATCCATTGGGGTCAGGCCACTGCGGGGCTTGAGCGCCGAGGACTTGCTGATGGCCAGTTCGGCCTCGCGCACGGCCCGGCGCAAAAGTTCGGCCTGCTTGTAGTCCTCGGACTGGACGAAGGCATGCAGGGATTCGGAAAGTTTGCCGTAAGAAGCATGGACTTCGGCGGCCTGTCGGCGTAGCTCGCGCAGCAGATTGGTGAGGATCTGACGTTCTGTGGCATCAAGGTCATCAACAAAATCACGCTCAAGTACTTCTGCCAATGCTGAACGGAAGCGCAACTGGGCATCGGGCGAGTTCAAGAACTCGGTAAACCCGCTGAAGGTTTCACCCTCGGCCGTTGAACGCAATTGACGATCGGCTTCGAGCACCTGGCCCACTGCCACGCCTTTGGCGGTGGAGGCATCGAGGATGCCCTCGCGCAGTGAGTGCAACATGTCTTGGACGCCATCTCGCATGCGACGGAAGTCCGCGGGCAGGCTGGAGGCAAGGTCCAGCAACGAACGCGTTGCCGACAGCGCAGTGGTTCGTGACAGCACTGCCGGATCATCTCCGCTGCGTAGCTGCTCAATCTGGGCTTGGCGCTGGGAAATCTGCGATTCCAGAGCACGAATTCTGGCTTCGGGGTCTGGGTCCGTCTCATGCACCAACGATTCCAGTGAGGAAAGCAAGGTGTTCAAACGCGAAGAGTTTAGGTGCGAATCGTCGGTGGAAAAATCTGAGAGGTAACGCAGCGTACGCAGGGTCTGCGCGCTGGGTTCGTACACGAAACGCCCATCGATCAGCGGGCGCGCCAGAATTCCTTGTTTGACCCAGCTTTCAGCAAAATCCTGGGCAGAGTAAGACTGCGGGATCTGCTCATCGCTTTGACGGGCCTGCTTCAAGAATGAATCCAACGAAGCATGGAATAGCTCCAGAGCGACGCGGGAGCGATCTGCGGTGAACTCGGCTCGAATGAAGGCAACCGCCCAGGGTTGGGCAGTCAGAAGACGGTATGCTGCCGAGCCTTTGAACTGTTGAGCTTGAAGCCACAAACTATTCGCGCGGTGCGAGGGCTGCATGTACTTCCTTGATCTTTAGGACGCCTAACTAATCAATTCTAAATCATCGGCCTCAATAGTAAATGTGAATCCATCGCGCCGACCCACCGATCCGAGGTCTTGCAGAAGAATCGGGTGTCGGGGGTGTTGCCAAAACCTCATTCTGTGTAGGGTCGAAATAACAAGATGACAACCCGTTTTCTGTCGGCTCATGGCCACGGCAGAGTGCACGGAGGTGGCGAGCAATGAAGTCCTTGCGAGTAGCAATATCCATCGGCCTTGTCTTGACGCTGGCTGCCTGCAACGGTCAATCCAGCCCGGAATCACCGAGCACAGATTCTGCCACGCCGGCGCAAGAGCAACAGGAACAACAGCGCATCAGCAGCGTCAAAGCCGAAATCAATCGGCTCGCCGACGGCTACGACTATGACGCAGCGATCAAACTGGCAAAGAAGGACACCAGCAACGACCTGTCCTCAATGGTCTCCGGACTAGAGGACGAAAAAGAACATACTTCGGCTTGGGAACGGCCCGACGAGATTCCACACCTGTTTTTCCACTCGCTCATCGTGGACCCTGACCGCGCCTTTGACAAGGACAACAGATCCGCTGGCTACGAAGACTATATGGTGACCCAAAAAGAATTTACCGCGATCTTGTCATCGCTCTATGCCAAAGACTACGTTCTGGTCAATCCGCAGGACTTTGCCGGACTGAATGAGGACAAGCAGATGGAGTATCGAAAGATCATGCTCCCCAAAGGCAAGAAGCCTGTGGTGCTGTCCGTTGACGACCTCAGCTACTACGAATATATGAAGGGTGACGGTTTCGCCAGCAAGCTGGTGCTCGATGAACAGGGCAACGTGCGCAACGAATATGTTGACGCTGCCGGCAAAAAGCACATTGGTGCTTACGACGTGACCACGATGGTTGATGACTTCATCAAGGAACATCCGGATTTCACCTATCGCGGTGCCCGAGGATTGATAGCCATGACCGGTTATAACGGCGTATTCGGTTACCGCACCTCGGCCAGCCAGTATCCAACAAATAAGCATCTGAAGCAGGATCAGGAAAAGGCCAAGGCGATCGCGCAGTCCATGAAGGATACCGGTTGGGTATTCGCATCGCATTCATGGGGCCACATCCAAACTGGAACGGTGAGCATGGGGCGCCTGCAGCGCGATACCAAGCTTTGGAAAAACGAGGTTGAACCGATCGTTGGCGCGACGGACCAGTTCATTTACCCCTTCGGCGCTGACATTGCGCATACCAGCGCCTATTCAGGGCCCCGTTACGAGTATCTGAAGAATCAAGGTTTCAGATACTTCTATGGCGTGGATGGCACTACGGAATCCTGGATGCAGCAGCGGCCAGAGTATCAGCGCCAAATGCGCATCAACGTGGATGGGCTGCAATTCGCCAAGGAAGAAAGAGGAGATCGTCCGGTCTTGAGTTCCTTCTTCGACGTTGAAAAAGTCATCGATCCGGCCAGGAAATGACCGGATCGAGAGACGCTGAACTACAACGCCATGAAGGCGCCCAGTTGTGACAGCGCCAGTGGGGACGACGGCAGATAATCGGTGAGCCGCTCGCTGCGCACGATAATTGCCTTCCACTGTCCCCTGGAGATGGCCACGTTAACCCGGTTTCGGTTCAAGAGGAATTCAATGCCCCGCGAAGCATCATCCGCGCTGGAGCAGGCCATGGTCATGAATACGATCGGTGCTTCTTGGCCTTGGAATTTGTCCACGGTTCCGACCTTGACCGCATCCAACCCCGCAGAGGCCAGAACCTCGCGCACCAGATTGACGTGTGCGTTGTAGGCGGCAACCACCAAAATGTCGCTCGGTTCGAGTGCTCGTTCCGGCTTGCCAGGACCTGGCGTCCACAGCATGCCAAGATGATCGCGTACTAGCTGAGCGATGGTTTCGGCTTCCTCGACCGAGCTGACGGTGTTGCCTCGGTGCTCAACTAGGGTAGTGCTCACTCCCGCAGGGGTACCTTCTAGTACCCGCTGACCTGCAGCCGGGGCCGAAAACAGCTGGTGGTCATAGCTCAAGGCAGAAACTTTGGCGCAAAGTTCTGGGTGCATGCGCCAGGAGGCAGCCAAGAAATAGCCCAGCTGGGTGGGTAGTACAGGTTCGCCAGCTGAGAGCCACCCCAAGGCGGACTCGTCGACAGGCTGCGGATGCGAGCCTTGGGTCACTTGAGGCAACTGTTGGGGGTCACCGAGCAGCAGGAGGTTGCGGGCAGCGCGGGAGACGGCCAAGGTATTGGCCAACGAGAACTGGCCAGCTTCATCGATGACCAGCAGGTCGAGACTGCCAGCAGGCACCTTGGATCCGGTGAGGGTCCAGGCGGTGCCACCGATGAGCGCGCCTTCAGCCGAATCCAGAACTTCAGCGATTGAGTCCTTGGAGGTTCCGGCCCACGGCACCGGGTCTTTGTGCTTGACCTCTTTAGCGACGACTTCCGGGTCCACCCCTGCCTCGACGGCTTTACGCAACACATTTTCTACGACGGCATGCGACTGGGCCACAACCCCAATCTTCCAACCTTCAGCGATCAGCTCCCGAATTACATGCGAGGCCACGAAGGTTTTGCCCGTGCCCGGAGGACCTTGGACGGCGAGATAGGAGTGGTCAAGATCTTTGAGCGTCTCGACGACCGCTTGATAGATCTGAGGCTGACCGTCGGCCAGCACCGGTGACACCGGGGCTGTCTTCGTTTTGAGCCGTGGGGCGATGCGACGCAAAATGTCGATCCCTGGCTGTTGTGGCAGAACCGGGACGGTGGATCCAACTTTTTGGGCGATCTCCGAGAGCGCATCGTCGATGCTCTTGGTCATCAACGGTTTGTCTGGGGTCAAGGCCATGGGCAGGGAGCCATAGGGAGGAATCTTGGCGCTGGACTTTTCCGAGACGGTGATCCAACCTTCACCGACTTCCACCACGGTGGTGTTAAAAGCTCCGCCACGAAGCGACTCGTCAACTTCCATGCCCTCCGGCAGCGGGGCAGCGAACATGGCAAATACCGATGAGCCGGGGGAGAGCAGCGATCCTTCGGCTAGTGTGCCGTTGAGTCTAGTGATCCTGGTGAACGTTCGGGCTCGTTGCGTGGGTTTGTGCCAATCTTCGAGAATCTCGGCGCTGTCTACGGAGAAAACGCCTCGGACATCGCTCCAATCATCCAGTGGCGCTGAGAGCCGGTCGAAGTGCTCCCACCAAAACTGTTTTTTCTCCCGACGGTTATAGCCGGTAGCAGCAGCCACCATGGCAATAGCGCGATCGTCATCGCTCAGGACCTGGCCCTGGGGGAGGTTCGCCAGATAGTCCTGCAAGCGCAGTTCTTCAGGGGTCGGCTCGTATTCCTCTTTGGCTTCTTGCTGCAGTGGCATGGCAGGAAGGCTTTGTGGCTGGTGATCTTCCAATGAGAGCAACCAGTCGCGCAAACGAAGGGTAGAGAGGCAGTCATATTCGTTGTAATCGGCAATCGAGGCGAGCACCGCGTTGGCAGTTGCACCATCATTGGCATCGCGTGCCTGCATGTACTGTGCGTAGGCAACTACCGAGGCGCCGGCATCCGTGACGTCGCCAGCACGCAGATGCTGGCCCATGTAAAGCGGCTCAAGTTTTTTGATGGAGTAGGAACGGGTGGAGACCACCAGGGAGTTTCGGACGGTTTCATACAGATCCACAAGAAGGTTTTCCCGCAGCCAGGTATCAACTTCTTCTTCCCCGGCGATGTGCACCTGCGAGAGCTTGCGCAGGGCGCTCTTTTCGTAGGCTGCGTAGTGGTAGACCTTCATGTTCGGGTATCGCTGGCGCCGTTGCTGGACATAGCTGATGAAATCGAGGAACGCCTGGCGCTCTTCTGCACGGCTGTGTGCCCAGAAGGGCTTGAACACAGGTTCTGAGGTGTCGAATTCGATGACACCGAACAGGTACTCCAAACCCCATGAACCGTCGGTTCGTTCTTGATAGAGCGGGTCACCTTCAAAATCAAAGAAAATGTCGCCGGGATCTGGGGCCGGAAGCTGCGAAATGGTTTGGCTGGATTTGACCCTGAAGCTAACGCCTTGCACTTCCCCGTCAACCCGGCCCAAGCCCAGCTGCATTTGTGCTTGGTCGATCATTCGAGCCAGCGACGTTTCAGGCGGTGCTTCCAAGGCAGCTAATTGGTCGATGGTCATTACGTTGCGTTGGCGCAGTTTTTCACGTTGCACCATGGACATGCCAGCAACCAACAAGACATCGCGGGTCGCCTGGACCTGCTCTGCGCAGTAATCGCATCGGCCACAAATCCGCAGCTGGTCGGAGTTCCATGCAACCGGTTGCGAGGAATTGCGATGGTCTTGGACCATCGATAGGAAGCGCGCGCGCTGGGCTCGAAAGACAGGAAGGACCTCGTCCACGCGGTGAACTGAGTGGGTGCCATCTCCGAGGACGAGCGTGGTTTTGCTAGATACGTTGATGCCTTCGGCGATCATTTGATCTGCATAGGCAGCAACCTGCAATAGGGCGCTGACGCGTGCATGGCGGGCTAATTTGGTATCCCAAACGGCCCAAGATCCATCTGCCTGGCGCACCAGGAAGTCGGCGAATCCAATAAACGAGCCGTCAAAGAAGGTGGCCTGGAAAATGACGTCGGCTCCATCGCGCAAGACATGCATTGTTTGCTCATGGGCTGCACGCAGACCTTCGGGAGTCATTGTTGGACGGTCGTGGAATTGCTTGACCCCGGTGCCTTGGGACGGGTCATAGTCCCCGTAAGTTTGAATCAGCTCATTCAAGACATTGTGCTCGTGAACATCACCGAGGATTGCGGTGCGTTCGAGCATTTCGTCCCGCGCTTTGTCCGTTGCCGGGCGGCGGCCAAGTTTGACGTCTAGTAGATACAACGACTGAAAATTGCAGCCGACAGACACGGCGAGGTCACTGGCTGAGAAGATGAATTGATCCTCTAAAAAGAACACGGGGCCGGCGCCTTTCGCTGACTGGTAGTTACCTAGTCAACGTAGCACCGGACCCCGACAGAATCATCGTTCTGCAACGTCGCTGACGTGATTCGTTGATTCCGAGTTCTTAGGAAAGTTCGTCCTTCGGCTTTTTGGATCCGCCGAGGATCAGCGACAGCAGCGCAACACCTGCGGTGACGCTGTTGACAGCTGGCCAAGCACCAATCTTCTTCGCCAATGGGTGGGATGCTCCAAAGCCGCCAACATAGGCGCTGATTAATGCGATGGCCTTGGCGGTACCTGCATCCTTTTTCCAGATGAGGAATGAGCCGATACCGGCTGCACCGAGCACCACTGCCGCCAGTTGGCGTTTCTTGGTGGCGCGGCCGGTAGCGTATCCGCCGGCCAAGCCGGTGACGGCCACTGCGGTTGAAGCTAAGCGAGACATAAAGATCCTCCAAATATTTTGCGCAACATCTCGCTATGCAGGTTATGCCTTGCACCTGTGATGTTTCCCAGAAGGTAGGTGATTTGCTGGGTCGAATCCGACTCATCTTGGTGGTGCTTGCAAGAATGGGGAACACCGAGGGTGATTGGGGAGCTTGAATGAATTTGGATATTGCTGAAGCATGGCACCGGCTGGCGCAGCCGGTAGCCGTTGATCTGAACTCTTGGCAATGGCTGATTATTGCAGCTGTGGTGCTGGTGATGGTCATTCCATCGCCAATGTGGCGAATCACAGGACTCTACTCAACGCTGGTCCACGAACTCGGCCATATCGTCTTTGCGCTGTTTACCGGAAGATTTGTCACCGGGCTGCGTTTGGGATGGGATCATTCTGGCGAAGTGGTGAGCCGTGGACGCGGAAGATTCTCGGTGATCGTTTCAGGCATCTTCGGGTACCCGGCGCCGTTGTGGGTTTCGTCGTTGATGTTCTGGGCTATTTCCATCGGCTATGCAGGCCAGGCGCTTGGGATTTATGCGCTCTTGTTCCTACTCGCACTGATTTTTGTCCGCAACTGGACAGCATTCGTAGTGTGTACAGTCAGTGCCGTGATTGCGCTTGGCGTCGTCTTCTTCGCCCCGGTGGAGGCCTACCTCTATCTCGCATTGCTCATAGCAGGGTTCTTGCTGTTTGCTGGTGTGCGTGACTATGTGAAGCTATTGGCCGTACATATCTGGCGTCGTCGAGACGTGGCCCAGTCCGACGCTTATTTGATTGCGCGCGCAACTCATACTTTTGCTGGCCTTTGGCTCTTGGTGATTATTGTCCTTGGAGCCGGAGCGCTGTGGTGGACGAGCAGCAGCCTACTAACGCTGTTCTGACTTTTCCTTCATTTTCTTGTGTAGCGATCGGGTGGTCGTTGCACGTGAAATGATCCAGGCGGCGGTTGCCACAAGTCCCATCGGCAGTAGTTTTGCCTTGCGTTTGGCAGGTCGGCTCGGATCAATTTCCATGTCCTGAAGTGGGTCGCCGCCGTGACTGATCCGAACTTCCTGCGCTTGGACGAGATCCTTGTAGTTGGCCAGCTCCTGCTTGGCCACCAGCGAATCATCGCGCAAGGGGAGCAGGACCTCGTCGGCGGCTGGCAAGCCGCTGCGTAGCTGACGCAAGCGGATGAATTCGATATCAACCAGTGCGCCGAGCAATAGCGCGATATTGCTGATCCAGCAGGCAAGCACCAGAATGATGACACCGCCGATGGTTCCGTAGGTGGCCGAGTAGCTGGCGAATTGGGAGAGATAAATCCCGAATCCGACCAGGGAGAGTCCCAGAATCGCTAGGGCTGTAAGGGTCCCGGCAGAGAACCAACGGAATCGCGGACGTTTAACGTTCGGGGTGAAGTAATAGAGCAGTGCCAAGACGAGAAGAATCATTGCCAGCATGATCGGCGGCTTGGCGATGTTGAGCATCAGTACGAAGCTGTCGCCGAGTCCTACGACGCTGCCGATGCCGCGGGCAATTGAGCCTGACGTGACCAGCAGGACAAGAGTGAGCACCGCAACCAGCATGATCAATACGGTGATGAGGAACATCTGAGGACGGCGTTTCCACTGGGGGCGGCCTTCGGGCACTCCGTGGAGTCGATTCAAGCTACGCCCGAAGGCTGTGACATATCCAGAAGTACTCCACAGAGCACCGAGAGAACCGGCGAGGATAGCCCAGAAGGTTCCGCTGGCCTGCGACGCCAAACCTTGGAGCAACTGCTCGGTGGTGTCCAGTAGCTGTTGCGAATCACCATTGGACGCGTGGCCATTTGGGGCCAGACCTTGTTCCAGAATCTCCATGATCCATTTGGTTCCGCTTTCGCTGGCCCCGGCTAATGACAGCAAGGAAATCAGAGCCAGCAGCCCCGGGAACATAGCCAAAACCATGAAATAGGAAAGCGACGCTGCGATGTCTAAGCCGTCGTTTCTGAAGAATTCACGCAGCGCTCGGGGGAAGCAGGTGAGAGATTCTTTCATGTGCTCTTTGGTGAATCTGCCTTGGCCTGGCATACGGTTCCCCTGTCTGACAACTAAATTCATCAGTGCGTCGATCTGGTTTCGCACATCACACTACCGAACCAGCACTCGAGTGACTAGGTCATTTAGATCGACGCCGTGTCCTGCTGCCCGTTGGGGAATCCAACGGCCTGCCAGGAGGTGCATGGATCCATGAAAAGTTGGTCATGCTCACCTCGCTGAAACATCGAAAAACTTAATGTGGAAAGGCTCTGTTTCGCAGCGGGTGAAGTGATGGTTCCAACGCGTGATTGGGGTGTTTTTCGAGCCTGAAAACGGATTGAAACCTATATCACAGAAACTTGTTGGATATCCACTTCAAATATGTAACATTCTTGCCGGTTCACAAGGGGTTTAAGGCCCTGCGTAAGGTCGAAATTTAATTTTTTCCGAAGATCCCGACCTGTATTTACGCGGAATCTGGACGTTTCCTGAGTTGCGAAGTGGGTGGGGGTCTGGGTTAGTGTCTTTATAACGTTTCGATAACACTCGCTGTGTTATTGGGGAAACAGGTACTGCCGGGACTTCCAAACCGCTCGCCAGGGCAGTACTTCATACAACGTCGAAATGCGACGCTGAGCGGTGCACGAAGATGGTCTTGGACGACCTGAGCGCGGGAAGAGCACTGGAGAATCATGATCCAGCAGAAGACTAAGAAATTGATCCGCCGCGGTGGAGCCTCCCTGGCAGCCGTAGCAGTTGCCGGTGGCGCAATCGTCGCCACCACTGCACCAGCAAACGCTGCGAGCACCTGGGACAAGTTGGCTCAGTGCGAGTCCGGCGGAAACTGGTCCATCAACACCGGTAACGGTTACTACGGTGGCCTGCAGTTCTCGCTGTCGACTTGGAAGGCCTTCGGCGGCTCCGGCATGCCAAACCAGGCATCCAAGGCTGAGCAGATCCGCATTGCAACCAAGATTCAGGCTTCGCAGGGCTGGGGCGCATGGCCAGCATGTACCGCAAAGCTGGGAATCAGCGGAACCCCATCCGGTGGTTCCTCGTCGAGCACTTCGACGCAGACCAAGTCGACCACCGAGACCAAGAAGTCGTACTCGGCACCTAAGTCGACCACTCAGGCCAAGAAGTCCTACGTGGCTCCAAAGGTCGCTGAGACCAAGGCTTCGAACTCGGTCAAGTCCACCAAGCAGGCTGCCCCAAGCACCTCGGGCAAGCACGCAGCTCCAGCTCCACAGGCACCAATGTTCAACATTGACGTCACCGACTCGGGCAAGAACTACACCGTCAAGTCCGGCGACACCCTGGCTAAGATTGCTGACCAGCTCGGTGTTGACGACTGGCGCGGCCTGTTCGTTCTGAACGACGATCAGCTGACCAACCCAGATCTGATCATGGTTGGACAGACCCTGAACGTTCCAGCGAACTAATTTCGCTAGACCTGCTAGTTAGGTCCACATAGTGTCAATTGGCACTGTGTGGACCTCTCTGCGTTTAACGTACCTATATATAGGGATCAAAATGCGCAGTAGTCTGGTGCCATGGAAACCACCGATGACGCTCAGCTCCCTGTTGAACAGATCCTTGGCAACGGTTTTACGCAATCTGGGGTATTGGACCTTTCATCGGCCGTCAACATCCTTGGGCCCCGACAGTGGTGGAATGGCCCGCTAAATGTTGAACAGCTCGCACTCGGGTCTGTTGGCCTGGTAGCCACCGCACTCCGTTCGCTCAGCGCAGGCCGATTTGATGTGGACATTTCGTCAAGTCAAGTGGCAGCCGCTTTTGGGTCCTCAAGCCACCTTCAGATTGATGGTGTGAAGTCCGAGGGCTTCGCACAGCATTCGGGCTTCTATCGCACAGGTGATGGCTGGATCAGAACTCACGCAAATTACCCGCACCATGAGCGACGGCTGATGCAGGCCGTGGGCGCCTCGACAGATGCAGATCTTCGCCAAGCCCTGTTTCAGCTGACTTCATTTAGCGCCCAAGAACTCATCGTGGCCGCAGGTGGTGTGGCCGCAGCGGTACAGGATCGCTCCCAATGGGACGAATCTGATGCCGGTCGGGCAGCTCAGTGCGGTCAATGGGCCCAATTCTCACTTCGCGCAGGGAATGGAAATCAAGGATGGAGTTATAACCCGCGGGCCAATCTGCCGTTGGAAGGCCTGCGCGTTCTCGACCTGACACGCGTCATTGCTGGGCCGACCGCGAGCCGGACGCTGGCCGCATTGGGTGCCGACGTACTTCGTGTGGACGCCCCACATCTGCCCGAGCTGCAGGCGCAGCATGTTGACACGGGATTCGGAAAGCGCAGCGCATTACTGGATTTGTCCTCACCTGCGCATAGCGAACGAATGGCTTCGTTGCTCGACGGCGCCGATGTGCTGCTGACCGGGTACCGGCAAGGTTCATTGAGCCGGTTTGGTCTTGACGCGCAAAGCCTGGAAAAGAAATACCCGGATCTCATTAGTGCCGAACTTGATGCGTGGGGGTACGAAGGTCCGTGGGTGGGACGTCGCGGATTCGACAGCATCGTCCAGGCCGCTTGTGGAATTGCTGATCTCTATCGCACCGACCAGGGCGAGCCAGGTGCTTTGCCGGTGCAGGCACTGGACCATGCCACGGGCTATGGCATGGCAGCTGCCGTCATCGCTCTGGTCCAGACGCGTTCTGAGCACCGAGGCGTTGGCAGGGTGCGCTTTTCGCTGGCCCGCACAGCCGAGGCGCTCTTCGCCTGTGGCGCACCCTCTCGCCTGGGTGATGAACTGGATGCCCCGCGCCTGGGGCGCAAGGAAAGTCCCTATGGGGACTTGGTGTACGCGCTGACACCTTTTGTTATCGATGGGCAGTTGCTTGATTACCCGGCAGCATCACCGGCCTACGGCCAGGATGAGCCGATCTGGCGATAGCTAGCCTGCGAGTGCCGAATCCACGAAGTGCCGGGCGGGGCGTTCAAAGGCGTTGGATAACGCCAAGAAGCGTTCCCTGCTCCGTTTGCCGGGCCACGCGTCCGGAAGCATGCCATCAGGCAGTCCCGGGTCAAGGTAGGGCAGGGCGCGCCAGGCGTCGATCATGCTCACATAGCCCCGATAGGCCTCGGCGGGATCGACCTGATCTGCACGTAGCCCGGAGGTGGCGTCGAGGAATTGTTCGTGCAGCGAGCCGAGCTGCTCGAGGTCCCACCACTTCGAGGCAGCGTCCCGGGCTGAGGAGGGAAAGTGCGGTTGCTCAACGGTGAAGATCGTTGCTTGCCCGCGTGCCTGCAGTGCCACCAAGGCTGCGTCGACTTCTTCGCGCAGATACTCCGGGAAAATCCACAGACCTGCGGCTACCAGTCCGCCGCCGAGTTGCTGGAAGTGCTTGCGAATCTGGTGGCGTAGTGGGCGCAGTGTTTCCGGGAGCGAATAAGCCACCAAGCACCATTGATCTGACTCGGACATCTGCCGTGGAGTGAAAATGCGCCGGCGGCCTCGTTCAAACATGGCCTGCGCCATGAGCGGTACGCGCAAAGTCGAGTCGGTGTCGTTTTCAAGCACCTGTTTGTCGATCAGGCGGGAAATAGCAGTCTGCGCTGTTGCTGAGGAAACTCCGGCTGCTATGGCCAGCGAGACCACGTGTGTGCGCGGAATCGGAACGGACTGGTGACGCAGGTAGAGCCCGGTGATCGTGCGGATGATCGACGTCGCACTGCCGGTGCGGGCTTCAAAATCATCGAGGCTAAATGCCGAAGCGGGAGTCTTAGTTTCCAATTTCGGTGCGCACCGCAAAGAGCTCTGGGAAGAATGTGAGGTCCAGTGCGCGCCTGAGGAAATCAACGCCGGAGGAACCGCCGGTACCGCGCTTAAAGCCGATGGTGCGCTGTACGACGCGCAGGTGGCGATAGCGCCAAGCTTGGAAGTTGTCTTCAAGGTCAACTAGATCCTCGCAGGCCTGATAGAGGCTCCACTGGGTATCTTCGGATTCGTAGATTTCCTTGAAGACCGGAACCAATGCTTCCTGGAAGGTCCAGGCTTTGGTGACATCGCGCGCCAAGACCTCTTCGGGGATCTGATATCCGCGGCGAGCTAACGCTGCCAGGAAAACGTCATAGAGCCCCGGCTCGTGAAGCAACTTGGTCAGCAAATCGTGGGCTTTGGGGTCTGCCTCGTGAACTTTGAGCATTCCTTCGTGCTTGTTGCCCAAGATGAATTCAACGGCGCGGTATTGGAAGGACTGAAACCCGGAAGAGGATCCGAGGAAGCCACGGAACTGCGCGTATTCTCGTGGGGTCAAAGTAGCTAAGACCGACCATTGTTCGGTCAGGGTCTTTTGGATGTGTTTCACGCGGGCCAAGCACTTTAGTGCTTTGCCGATGTCGTCCTCGCCCAAGAGTCGGCGGGCTTCGACCAGTTCGTGGAGCATGAGCTTGAGCCACAGTTCGCTGGTCTGGTGCTGGATAATGAACAGCATTTCATCGTGATGTTCAGGGACGCTGACCGGATGCTGCGCGGAGAGCACGCGATCCAGATCCAGGTAACTGCCATAAGACATGGTGTTCCTGAAATCAGTGCGGACACCTTCTTCAATGTCGCGCTGATTTTCGTTCTGTGGCTTCTGGCTGCTCATGACCCCAGCATATCAATATTCTTACCACCGTCACAGTATTGAAAATTTGAATTGGGAATACATTGGGAAGCCAATAGGTTGATACATGCATACGCATATAAAATTGAAAGGTTGGCAGTAATGAGCAAGTCGGTTGTCGTGATCAGTGGTGGCCTAGGAACCCCCTCCAGCTCGTCATTGCTGGGAGGCCAAATTGGTGAAAGCATCGCAGCCCAACTTTCATCGGCAGGTGTCCAGGCAGATGTCAGCAATATTGAACTGCGCGAACATGCTGGAGAAATCACTAACAACATGCTCACGGGATTTGCGGCCCCCAGCTTGCAACGGGTCATCGATGCCGTTGTTGACGCCGACGTCCTGGTCGCGGTTACTCCAGTCTTCACCGCATCGATATCCGGGCTGTTCAAATCATTCCTCGACATCCTCGACCCCAAATCGCTAGACGGCAAACCGGTCGTGCTTGCGGCGACGGCTGGCACCCAGCGCCATCAGCTGGCCATCGACTACGCCATGCGTCCGATTTTCAGCTACCTGAGGGCCAACATCATGCCCACGACGGTATTTGCGGCCTCTGAAGATTTCGGCGGGCAGGGCATCGCGGGAACCTTGGCCGAACGCGCTCGCCGAGTGGCTGGCGAAGTGTTGCTAACTCTTGGCACCTCTACCGGGCGCCTCGACGCCGATGTTAACTTGGGCGATACCCGTTCGATAGCCCCATCAGTCAGTGAATTTGCGGACCCGAACGATGACATGACCTCACTTCCCTTTGAAGCGCTACTGGCCAATGTGAAGGCTTCGGGCAACTAACTGGCCAAAAAATGTTAGTACGATGTGCCATGCACCCGGAAGCTCGGTACGATCAAGAAACGTGAGCCATCTCATTGAGCAGGTCGATGGGAGCTCACCTTGGTTTGAACTTTCGTGAAAGGTGTAGCGTCGATGCTATCCGAGGAAACAATCACGGCCATTGCCGATGAGCTGGTCCGTGCCGGCGAAACGCGTACACCGGTACCGCGTCTGACGGCGCGCTACCCGGAAATGACCGTGGAAGACTCCTACCGTGTGCAAAACCTCTGGCGCCAGCGTTCCGAGGCAGTCGGCCGCGTATTGGTTGGCCGCAAAATCGGATTGACCTCGCGCGCTATGCAGATGGCCACCGGTATCACTGAACCGGATTACGGCATCATTTTTGATGACATGGTGCATGACTCCGGAGCCACGTTCAATTTCTCGGAATTCACCGGAGCCCGCGTGGAAATGGAACTGGCCTTCAAGCTCAAGAAGGACATCGAAGGTCCTCGCGCCAACATTTTTGACGTGCTGGAAGCCACCGAATACGTCATTCCTGCCCTTGAAATTCTTGATGCCCGCGTGGAGATGGAAGGGCGCACGATCGTCGACACCATCAGCGACAACGCAGCCATGGGCGCGATGGTCATCGGCGGCAACCCCGTGAAGCCAGACGCCGTTGACCTGCGCTGGGTTTCAGGCATTTTGTTCAAGAACCAGACCGTGGAAGAAACCGGTGTCGCAGCAGGCGTGCTGAACCATCCTGCCGCGGGCGTCTACTGGTTGGCCAACAAGATTGCGCCGCACGGCGACAAACTCAAAGCCGGAGAATTGATCCTTGCCGGCTCCTTCACCCGACCCATGTGGGTGAACGCGAACGACACTGTTTTTGCTGACTACGGACCACTAGGAACTGTGACATGTCATTTCAAGTAGAAGCGGATCCATCGCTCAAAGATGTGCTCAAGGATGCGGACCATTCTCTGGCCGGCGTCTGGGTGTGCTCTGCCTCGCCACTGATCGCTGAGATTTGCGCCGGAGCCGGATTTGATTGGCTGTTCATCGACGGCGAGCATTCGCCGAACGACCTGCAAAACATCCTGGCCCAGCTCCAGGCGGTACGCAGTTACCCTGTGGTCCCTGTGGTGCGACCGGCAGTTAATGACCCGGTGGTCATCAAGCAGTTCTTGGACCTCGGTGTGCAGTCGCTGATTATTCCGATGGTCAATGACGCGCAACAAGCCGCTGCTGCCGTAGCCGCTTGCCAGTACCCGCCCAAGGGAGTGCGCGGCGTCGGCTCAGCGCTGGCACGTTCGGCCCGGTGGAACCGCATTCCGGACTACCTGACTCGCGCCGATGAAACCATCACCGTGATGGTGCAAATCGAAGCCGACGAAGCGGTGCACAATGTCCAAGAAATTGTAGAAACCGACGGTGTCGATGGCATTTTCATCGGGCCTTCGGACCTAGCAGCCTCGATGGGCGTCATCGGCCAGCAGAACCACCCCGACGTGGTGGCCGCTGTGATCAAGTCCATTAGCGCTGCGAAGGCCGCGGGCAAATACGCTGGCGTTAATGCCTTCGACCAGAACAGCGCCCGCAAGTACATGGACGCCGGGGCTGATTACGTCGGCGTTGGCGCAGATGTGGCCCTGCTCGCCCGTGCCACCGAGGCTCTGGCGGCAAGCTTCAACTCCGAGTCGCAGACACCAGCACCGAAGAGCTACTAAAGCACCAATTCTGGGCAAGCGCTCAGGGCCTGGTTGCGCGTCGAAGGGCGCGGGGCGCTGTGAATGGTGGCAACATTGAAAGTGATGAGTCGCGAAAAGAAACCCATGAAGGCAGTGATGTTGCGTCTGCGCAACGGCTGGCCTATGCCCCTGGCGTTGCAGGGCGTGTTCGAGATCCTGCAATCGGTCGTGTTTTGCATAGCCTTAATCATGCTGCCCTTGGTTGCCGTGTACTTCAGCGGTGGGTTCTTGGAAGATTCTTTCAACATCATTTTGCAGTTTGCCGGTTTCCTCTGGCTGCTGATCCATGGAGTCCCGGTGGAGATTCTGAACCTTGGGCCGGAAGCTAATCCAGCGTCCGCCTCGGGATGGCTGACACTGATTCCGCTGGGGCTTTCGCTGCTGCCGTTCCTGTTCTGCCTGCGGGCAGGGCGACGCATTGCGCGCGCCTCCTACACTGACCAGCTGTGGCAGGGACTGCTCGGAGCCTTCATCGCCTATGGCGCCATTGGTGCCACCGTGGGTTCCTTGTCCAATAACAGCTACGGTCGAGTCAACGTATTCGCCGCGGCCTTCATTCCGCTGATCATCGCGGCCCTCGGGCTGATTATCGGGGCACGGCGCGAAGCCGGTTCCTGGGCCCGGCTCTTCGGTGTGGACATGGCCGCCTATATCCAACGCATTTCTCCGCACCGTCGGTGGGCCGGATCGTATGTCTGGCATGTGATCGTCGCGGGGTTCCTTGGCTATATCGCCGCCGTTGGTATCAGCGGATTGTTGCTGACCATCAATTTGGGATTGCACTGGACCGAGGTCGCCAACGTCTATCAGGAGCTGAGGCCAGGGCCGATTGGCTCCGCTGCGTTGGCCTTGGTGCAGTTGTCTTTGATTCCCAATGCAGTGTTCTGGGTTCTGTCGTGGATTAGCGGTGGCGGTTTCACCCTCGGCTCGGGAAGTACCCTCTCGACGCTGGAAACTACCGTCGGTCCGTTGCCATCGATTCCGATGCTGGCTTCTCTGCCAACTGGCGACATGTCCCATCAGTGGCTGTTCTTGTTGTTGCCGGTTGCCGCGGGCATCGTGGCCGGCTGGTATTTCCTGCGTGGGGGAGAGAACCATCTGGAAGATTGGTTTGCCCGCCGCATCCCGTACAACATGCTTTCCTTGGGTCTTTCAACGGCTTGCCTGTCGCTGTTCACTGGCATTGTCGCCGCCGTCCTGAGCCTGGTTGGATCGTGGCTTGCGTCAGGTTCCTTGGCGATTGGCCGGCTGGTCGACATCGGACCCAACCCATGGCTCACCGCGGGTGCCTTGGTCTTGCAGGTCGGTGTGGGAACCGCAATCGGTTACCTGATTGCTCCGCTCTTTGAAACCGACCCGGTGTTAGAAGGCTAAGACGTCGCGACCGGAACCTTGCGCAGAAGATCGCTCAGTTCCAGTGCCGAAATCCAATTCTCAGCCCAGCGCTTCGTAGTTCAAAACAAAAGCCGTGGCCCGCGTTGCGTCAATGAAAATTGACGCCACGCGGGTCACGGCAATCGTTGATCTACGGTAGCTGACCCGGAGTATTAGTCGAAGCGGACCACGTTCAGATCGTGGAACGTCGCAGAGCCTCCCGAGGCGTACAGAGACAATCCCGTGCTCAACGGCGAAGGGAACACCAGTTCAGTCATGGTCACCAGACCGTCTCGGGCAAAGACTTCCACGGAGCAGTGATCAACAAAGATCGTGAGCTGATAGCGACCGTTGATCGCTCGCAGTGGCGCCGTGTCAACCGAGGCAAAATCCTGATGGAAATCGGATTCGCCCGAGTGCCGCCGGTCCACAAAAAGCTGCGCTCGGTCAATGTTGATGCCGATGCGTGTGCCCTGACTCTCGCCCTCGCGTACTACCAGTCCGACCTCCCTTGCGCTTCCAGGATCAATGGTTAGCTCGATGCGCTGGACGGCTCCCTGAGCCTGATCCAACACCTGAACTTCATCATCCACTTGCAGCGAATCTTGGGTATACGAGCCGGTCGGCTCAAGCTCATCGCGCGGGTCAAAAGCCGGAGTCTGGACCAAGCGCGCATATCCATCAACGGTGCGCAGTGAAACTTCGCGCGCTAGCGACATAGGGCTACGCCAAGGGGACGTAGGGATCTGGTTGGCATATTCCCAGTTGTTCATCCAAGAAATCATCAACCGGCGTCCGTCGGGAACATTGGCAAATGACACTGCTGCGTAGTAGTCGCGGCCCCAGTCAAGCCACTGGTAGTCGGCGAGACGCTCCTTTCCGCTCAGGCCCTCGGTCACGGTGGATTCCGAAGTGAACGTTGTGCCGTCAAACTGGCCAACAAAGTATTGTCCTGCAGAACCATTATTGGGTCCGCCGGGGTTCAAATTCACGATCATCACCCACTTGGTCTGGTTCAGATCACCATCCAACGGCAACTCGAATAGATCGGGGCATTCCCACACGCCACCGGTGGCATTGGCCGGTCCAAAAGTGCTCAAAAATTCCCAGTCCAACAGGTTCTCGGACTTGTACAAAACCACCTGATGATCTTGGGCTTCCACCGCAACCATCACCCAGTAGCTCGCATCCTCTGAGGAATAACGGAAGACTTTGGGATCGCGGAATTCGGGAGAATTACGGTCGATGACCGGATTTCCAGCATGCTTGGTCCACGTGTAGCCACCATCGATGCTGTAGGCAATGGACTGGGCCTGAACGCCATGACGGGCATGTCCTGGCTTGAACGCGCTGGTATAAATGGCGATTAATGGACCCTTCTCACCGGTGCCAAAACCGCTGCTGTTGTCCTGGTCAAAAACGATACTGCCCGAGAAAATATCTTCGTTCTCATCATAAGAAATGGCTACCGGGTGGTGGGTCCAGGTCAGCAGATCCGTGGACGTTGCGTGACCCCAGGACATATTTCCCCACACGTTGCCGTGCGGGTTGTTCTGGAAGTACAGATGGTAAACGCCGTCGTGATAGATCAGCCCATTTGGGTCATTGATCCAAGTGTTCTGCGCCGAAAAATGTAACGCCGGGCGATACTTTTCAGCCGTTGAAGCGGTCGAAGCAGTCATGGGAAACAAGCTCAATTCTGTGCTGGTTCGGTGAGTTCTCAAGCAGAAGGCCGGACGAAAATTCGTGGATTCCGTCCGGCCCTAGCTGTTGCTCGATAAGTTAGGAGTTGGACTTGTAGCGGTCCAGCGCGGTCTGGTAAACCTCGACCATGCGATCAACCCCAATGTTCTGCAGCTGTGAGACGTAGCCGTCCCATTCATCGTCGATGCCACCGGTGACGATCCACTTGGCGACGTTCTGTTCTACGAGGGAGGCAGCATCGGTTTCGATGGTGCTGATTTCCTGCAGTTCTTCATTGGACAGCGGGACCGGTGGGTAGCCTTCGTTGCCGGCGAATGGCTTGTAGAACTCGTTGACAATCTTCTGCCGTTCGGCCGCACGTGGCTCCGGAGCAACAACCGACTTGAAGCTTTCAGCGGTGTTCGCTTTCGGTCCGCTGGGCGCAACCTTCTGGCGGCGTTCGCCTTCGCTCTCGCCCTTGGCGGCTGGGATCTGGACCAGCAAGCCGGTTTTTTCATCCTTCTTCAGGGTCTCACCGATGGGCCCCCAGTTCGCCTGGGCAGATTCGATCGGATCGTAGAGGTGATCGGCCCAACGCATGGTGGCCGCTGGGTACTTGTTGACGTTGGTGATGGCGAAGGCGCCACGGGCGATTTCCTGGTTGTTGGACTGGCTGGAGATCCGCTGACCGTCAACACCTTCCAGAACTGGAACGATCTCGTAGTCCTTGGCACGGTCAGCACCGACCATTTCAGGGATTTCCCACCAAACGAAGGAGCCGAGGTTTTCCTTGGCAGCCTTACCCTTAGCCAGATAAGCCTTGTCGTCCTGCGAGAAGGACTCTGGGTCGATCAGACCTTCCTTGTACCATTCGTGCAAGGTCTGGATAGCTTTTTTGTAACCCTCTTGGGTCGGGGTGTAGATGACCTTGCCATCCTGAACGATGCGGTGATCGGTGTTGTCCGGGATCCCGCCAAGCGCGGCAATCAAGTCAACGATGTCGGCGCACCAGGAGCCTGGCATGAAGCTGAGCGGAATGGTCTTGCCGGTACCCGAAGCATCCTTTTCCTTGAAGGCCTTGAGCGCATCGTGGAACTCATCCACGGTCTTCGGCATGGGGATATCCAGCTTCTTGAGCCATGCAGTGTTGACGATCAGCTGGTTGGGGAACTGAACCAGGCCGAGTTCCTCAATGGATGGCAGCGAGTAGATGTGGCCATCCGAAGAGGTAATCGCCGCCTTGATATCAGGGCGATCGTTGAGCAGCTTGGAAAGGTTAGGCGCGTTCTTCTCGATCAGGCCTTCCAAAGGAATCAGCGTGCCGCTGGTTGCATAGGTGGCGATTTCTGAATCGGTCAGGCCGGAGTTGAAGAAGGCATCTGGCAGGTCTCCACCGGCAAGGATGAGGTTCTTCTTTTCTTGGAACACGGTCTCTGGGAGGTTCTCCCAGTTGATGTGCACGTTGGTGTCCTTTTCCCAGTTCTTCACCACGCTCATGGTGTTGAAGTCAGGTGCCAGCGCGGTCTTGGAGCCGGAGAAGGTCAAGTCCAGCTTTTTATCCACGATGGGCAAGCCGGTGTCGTGGAATCCGTAGTCTGCTGAGGAATCTTCAACTTCTGGGGCGTCGGAGCTGCCTGGGCCGCAAGCGGTGAACATCAATGTTCCGGCTAGCGCAGCAGCCAAAGCTGCATGTCGGCGATTAAGTGCCATGGTGGGTCCTATTCTGGGTGGGGCGGGGCACGGTGATGGGTCCGTGCCGGTGCGGGGGAGGTGGAGAACGATTACTTGACTGCGCCGATCATCATGCCTTTGGTGAAGTGCTTCTGCATGAACGGCAGTGCGATCATCAGCGGGAGGCTGGAGACCACGATCATTGCGTATTTTGTTAGTTCGGCAATGCGTTGGGCCGCAGCATAGGAAGCAATGTCGCCTCCGGTGGTGCCCGTTGAAGAAACATCGGATTGGATGAGGATGTTTCTCAGTACTAACTGGAGTGGATACTTTGAGTCATCGTTGAGGAAGATCAAGGCATCAAAGAACGAGTTCCAGTTGGCCACCACGTGAACCATGATCATGAGCATGATCAAGGGCTTGGATAGTGGCAGAACCATTTGGAAGAAGAAGCGGAAGTCATTGGCCCCATCCATCTGAGCCGCTTCACGCAGTTCATTGGGAATGGTGTTTTCAAAGAAGGAACGGGCAATGATCAGGTTCCATACGCCGATGGCACCGGGGAGGACCACGGCCCAAACGGTGTTGAGCAGACCCAGATCCTTGACCACCAGGTACTTGGTGATCAGACCGCCATCGAAGAACATGGTGATGACAAACAGCAGCATCAAGAATTTGCGGCCAGGCATGTCTTTGCGGGAGAGCGCGTAGGCGCCACACAAGATGGTGCTGACGCTGATCGCGGTACCCAGCACCGTGTAGATCATGGTGTTGGTCAGACCGGACCAGATTCGCCCATCGGTGAGGATTCGCTGGTATCCCTCGAAGGTGACCCCCGAGGGGAAGAGCCAGACTTTGCCTTCATAGACTGCATTGGGATCGCTGATGGAAGCGATCACTATGAAGTACAGCGGGTAGATCACGGCGATGATGGACAGAACCAAAATCGTAATGGCGACGAAGGTGAAAGTGCGGTCAGCGTATTTATCGCGGAAGGCACGGAACCTTGACTTACCGCCGGACTGGCGATGGGTCACCGTGGGTGATTCCCTTCGGTTCGGAACAGTCTTTACGGGGAGCGTTTTTAATGACATCGGGGATCACCACAGGGTTGCTTGGTTGGCCCGGCGAGCAACGCGGTTGAAGATCAACAGCAACACCAGGTTGAGGATGGAATTGAACAAGCCGATGGCGGCGGAGTAGCTGAACTGTGCCTGTTGCAGACCTGCGTGATACACGTAGGTTTGAATAATTTCGGAGTTCGCCAGGTTCAGCGGGGTCTGCATCAGCAGAGCCTTTTCAAATCCGACATTCAGCAAGTTGCCGATGGCCAGAATGAATAGCACCGTCACCATGGGCATGATGCCTGGCAGGTCAATGTGGCGCATGCGCTGGAGCTTGGTGGCCCCATCAACCTTGGCAGCATCATGCAGGGCCGGGTCGATACCCGCCAGTGCGGCCAGGTATACGATCATCGAGAAGCCGGCGTTCTGCCAGATGTCTGAGATCAGATAGATCGGACGGAACCAGTCTGGCGAGCCCATGAAGAAGATCGGTTCTCCTCCGGCAAGCTGGATCGCGTTGTTGATCAGGCCCGAGCGTGGCGAGAGCAGGACGAACATCATGCCGACCACCACCACGGTGGAGATGAATGCTGGGGAGTATAGGACGGTCTGGGTGAACTTCTTGAACTTTTCGCCCTGTAATCCGTTGACCAGCAAGGCCAAGATGATCGGAACGGGGAAGGCGATCAGCAGGCCTAACACCGCGATCCATACCGTGTTGCCCAGTACCTGGGAAAATTGGTAGGAGTTCACGAATCGGATGAAGTGCTGCAGGCCAACCCACGGGCTTCCGGTAAAACCATCGGCAGGGTTGTAGTTGCGGAATGCGATCTGCACGCCGTACATCGGCCAGTACTTGAAGATCACAATGTAGGCGAGCGACGGCAGTAGTAATACGTATAACTGCCACGCTGACAGCGCTTTTTTCAGCTTGAGCGAAAAAGGGATCTTGCGCTTGGCGGGTGACTTGGTAAATCGCCTGAGCGGGGCAGGCTTTAGCTGACTCAAGGCTTCTCCTTGGGGTGTGATACCGACGAGCGTTCAATAAGCGGGCAATCCATGAGCTTAACCTGGCCATCAGGTTTGGCTCCCTGGAGTAGGAAATCCACCGCTTGTCGGCCCATGGCGGCGAAGGGTAGTTCGAGGGTGGTTAGGCCGGGGCGAAGAAATGGGGCAAGTGTTGATTGGTTATCAAACCCAATGATGGAGACATCCTCCGGGATTGATATCCGCAATTCTGCTGCGGCCTGATACACGCCCCATGCGGTACGGTCGTTGGCGCAGAAAATTGCCGTCGGCCGATGCGAAGAGCTAAGAAGTTCCATGCCGTGGGTATAGCCATGGGTTTCGCCACCCTCGCCAAAGCGAATAAATGAGGGGTCTACCTCTAGCCCGGCTTCGGCCATGGCCTGCCGGTATCCTTCAAAGCGTCCCACTGCGGCCGGAAGGCCACTATCCAACGATTCGATGTTGATCATGCCGATCTGGGTATGACCAGCCTCGATCAACCGACGGGTCGCGGTGTATCCTCCTTGGACTTCATCCGGGGTGACGCTGGGTAGTTTTCCGTCTTTGTCTTGAGCGTTCAGGACAACCGAAGGAATACCTTCCAGTGCTTTGGGGACTTCGAGGTAGCGGTTATACATCGCCGCGTAGACGACGCCAGCAACTTTGTAGGACAGCATCGTATCCAGCGATGCGGCCTCAAGCTTTTTGTCGCCGCCGGTGTTGATAGTCAACAGGAGCAGGCCTTCTTCCCAGGCTCGTTCCTGCGCTCCTTCAATGATTGCGCCGGCGAACGGTGAGGTTGCCACCGTGTCGCCAATGAAGCCGATCATCCCTGATACGCCTTCGCGAAGCACCTTGGCGTGGGCGTTGGTGCGGTATCCGAGTTCCTCAACCGCGTCCCACACTCGTTGCTGGGTCTCTGCGGAGAAGCGTGAGCCCGGCGCCGAGTTGAGCACCAGGGAGACGGTGGCTTGAGAGACGCCTGCGGCAGCGGCCACGTCGTGCATTGTGGGCCCGGCTGAAGGCTTAGCTCTGACCATGAAGGTGTCTCCCCGTTGAGTGATGCTCATTAGTTATTCGTATAACAAGAGAAAAATGTAGCACGGGTCACAGGTGTGGTCAACGAAGATTTCAAGAAAAATAACTGGCGCCCACAGATCAGTGGACGCCAGTTTTGATTAGGGGAGTACGGTCAGGCTGCGTGGGAATCCAAATCCCACAAATGATGCACAAAATCGTGCCATGCGTATTGGTTCAAAGATTCCACGGTGAAGGCTGACCCGTTCGAACGCAGACCGCGGCGCGAGTACGAGTCCTCGTCGATGCTGCCCAATTTTTCTGCGTACTTTGATGCCGCGCTGCGAAGCTGTGCCGCAACCTCTTCTGGTTCCAAAGCATTGTAGTTACCCTCGTCGGCAGCCTGGTCCTGGTCCCAATTGGGGAAAGTCGGCTCATCATGCTCCAGCATCAGATCCAGCCGGCCATTCATGATTACCAGCATGTGTGCCACATGCGTGATATATTCTTGATCGCTCCACCGCGCGGAGTTGGTCCTCACGCGAGCCTCGGGCCTGGACAAGACGGCAACATAACGTTCTACGCCTTCGGGTAGTTGCTCGATGACGTCCTTGGCAGTCACCGCACGCACGTCGTATCCGCACTCTGGGCAGACCGACTCCAAGACGAAGGTCCAATTCTTCTGATCCGGAACAATTTCGCTCATGGGCTCATCATCCACCGTGCTCCGAAGCCTTGCCAGTTTGCTACCGAGATCAGCAACAATCTGTTGCCGAATGAAAAACTCGCTCCTGTGAACCGTAGAATTGAGCCCATGCGCATTGTGGTTTTGGTTTCAGGCACCGGTTCAAATCTTCAGGCAGTCATCGACGCCGTACAGGCCGGTGAACTCACCAACGTTGAGATCGCCGCCGTTGGCGCCGACAAACACGAAACATTCGGTGTTCAACGGTCGGCGCAAGCTGGAATCGAAACCTTCGTGGTGAACTTCAAGGACTTTGAAGACCGCGCGGACTGGAACCACGCCCTGACCGAAAAGTGCCTGTCCTACGCACCAGACTACGTCGTATCCTCCGGCTTCATGCGCATCGTCGGCGAAGAGTTCATCAACGCTTTCGACGGCACCTACATCAACACCCACCCCGCGCTGTTGCCATCCTTCCCCGGCGCCCACGGCGTGCGCGATGCGCTGGCCTACGGCGTGAAGGTCACCGGCTGCACCGTGCACATCGCAGATGCCGGCGTTGATACCGGCCCGATCCTGCGTCAAGAAGCAGTGGCCATTGAGGAAAATGACACCGAAGAGACGCTGCATGAACGCATCAAGGTTGTTGAGCGACGCCTGTTGATTGCCACCCTCGCGGATCTGGCGCAAGGAAAGTAGCCAACCGCGCAGCCTCTGAACGCCATCACACGGGCGCCAAGGTGCGTAAAATTGATGGCGAGATGACTGAGCAAACACCCCAAGCCGATGCGGCTGCACCCACTGATCTATTTACCGACACGGAACTGGCCACCGCGCTGAAGGTTTTGTCGGTGGTGCACCAGCTGGATTCAGCCGACGAACGGCATATTGCCGTGCGCCGTGCCACCAGCAATATGTTCAAGGCAGCCAAGCGTTACCGCAAGTCGCAGAAGCGCGCCGAGATCAGTTCGGCGGACCGCGCGCTGATTGAAAGCACGGCTACCGGCTCACCACAGCGCCTGGATGATGAAACCTTGGGTCTTGACCTGAGCACGCCCACCGAAGGTGCCAGTGCCGGGGAGTTCCGCAAGCCTCGTGGATGCTACATCTGCAAGCGGCGCTACACCACGGTGGATGCCTTCCATCACTACCTGTGCCCAGAGTGCGCAGCCGCCGGGCGCGAACGCCGTGACGCCCGCGCCGACCTGAACGGCAAGCGCGCCCTGCTCACCGGCGGCCGGGCAAAAATCGGCATGCATATCGCCTTGCGCCTCTTGCGCGACGGCGCGCACACCACCATCACCACGCGCTTCCCCAAAGATGCTGCCCGACGATTTGCCGCCATCGAGGATAGCGGACAGTGGCTGCATCGGTTGCGGATTGTCGGCATCGACCTGCGAGATCCGGCGCAGGTGATCTCGTTGGCAGATCGGGTGGCCGCCGAAGGCCCGCTGGATATCCTGATCAACAACGCCGCCCAGACCGTACGGCGCACCACCAACTCCTACCAGCACCTGATCGAATCCGAACAGCAGCCACTAAGCCGCGAATTGCTCGTGGGCAACGGTGGTCCGGAAGTGTGGGGCGAAGCCAACCCGCCCGCCGAGCACCCCAAGGCGCTGGCCAGCGCGTTCCGACTGGAAGATTCCGCCCTGCTCGCCCCGGCACCGCTCGGCAGCTACGACGCGCAGCAGCTGGCCGACTTGGCGATGAAAGCTGGCTCGGCATCGCTGGAACGAATTACCGCAGGCACCGCCATCGACGCCGGCGGATTGGTCCCAGACGTGGTGACCGAAAATTCCTGGACACAAATTCTGGGGGACGTGGATGCGCTGGAAATGCTGGAAGTGCAGCTGTGCAATGTCACCGCACCCTTCCTGCTGGCCTCGCGCTTGCGCCCTGCCTTGGCCGCCAGCGAGGCGCGACGCAAATACATCGTGAACGTCTCTGCCATGGAAGGCCAGTTCTCCCGCCGTTACAAGGGGGCCGGGCACCCGCACACCAATATGGCCAAAGCCTCGCTGAATATGCTCACCCGCACCAGCGCCGAAGAAATGCTGAACACTGATGGAATTCTGATGACCGCGGTGGATACCGGCTGGATCACCGATGAGCGGCCCCATGATTCCAAGGTGCGCATGGTCGCCGAAGGCTGGCACGCACCGCTGGATTTGATTGACGGTGCCGCCAGGGTCTACCAGCCGATCGTTGATGGGGAACGCGGGGTCGACCTCTATGGTTGCTTCCTCAAGGACTACGAACCGTCACCGTGGTAAAGCACGACTGCCACTTAGAGCCGGAGCGCACGGCCCTGGCTCACGGGTCCACGCCCATCTCCACCAGGATCCTGCGCAGACGCTGCAAAGCGTAGTGCGCCCGGGACTTCACGGTGCCTTCAGGTATCTGCAGGTCAAGGGCTGTCTGGGCCACCGTGGAACCGAACAAGTACAGATGCAGCACGACGAGCCGATGATCGATATCTAGCCGCAGCAATGCTTGCTCCACGAGCATGCGCTCCAGTACTTGGGCCATGTCATCGGTGGTACACGGTGCTTCGGGGTCCACCGCACCGAGCAGAACTGCAGGGATCCGTGCTGCGGCCCGGCGGTGCTCATCGATGATGACGTGGCGCGCGGTAACAAACAGGTAGCCGCGCAGCGACCCGGTGATGTCCGGGGCGGCTTTCCACACTTTCAGCACGGTTTCCTGGAGCACATCATCGGCGTCGAGTCGGCTGCCTGAGCTGCGCGTGGCAAAGCGACGCAGGGCACCTGCGTGCTCGCGGTAAATCTCGGAAACCATCTGGGCATCCACGCACATCGTGGCTGTGCAGGGTCGTTGCCTGGGCACAGCACTAGATCCTGTCATGCGCCTGTACTGTAGGTGATCCATTCATGACTCCAGTATGGACAAGTTCTTTTCCCGCCGGTGAACGCGCAGAGCATTCCCTGCGTCTTACCGGGTAAGGGCTAGGCACCGCGCCATGGGGACGTGGGCCCAGCCTGCGAAAGGGGTAGGGATCATGAGTATCAACAACGGCACACAATGTATGGCCGGGGTAGCTGCGGTATTCGGTGTTGCATTGCTGCTAGCGGGCTGCTCAGGTGTCGGAGGTTCGGAGGGCGGATCAGGTGGCATGTACGGCCCCGGCACCGTGAGCACCAGCGAAGCCCCGACGGAATCTTCAGCGCCACTGGATCTGGGGGTGGCCACCACAAAATTGGGTGAGGTCGTCGTGGATTCTAAGGGCATGACGCTGTACTACTTCACCAATGATCACCAAGGCACCGACACCAGCGCGTGCACCGCGCAGTGCCTGACCACGTGGCCGATTGCCACGACGCTTAACAAGGAACCGGTAGTGGAGGGCGTCACCGGACAGGTGGGCACCATCCAAAGCCCGGAGGGCAGCCTGCAGCTGACCCTCAATGGCATGCCGCTGTACACCTTCGCCCAGGACGCCCAGCCAGGGGACACTGCCGGCCAAGGAATGGGAGGGGTCTGGTACGCGGTCGCCCCGGATGGAACGATGATCAAGTAGTAGCCCGGTGCGGGCCCGGGCACCCCACCAAAGGGCCGGCTTCAGCGCCATGGTGCGCACCGGCCGGCCCTAGGGCGGGGTCCTACTTCGCTAAGGTGAAGCGCAGGGTGCGCACTTCGAAGGGGCCCATCGCCAACGGCACCGAGCCGTCGACGAGTTCAATCGCGCCCTCATCGAGCGGATCTTCCAGCAGGCTCGCCGTAACCGCCGAAGCCACCGGAACATTGAGTTCCACGGTGCCGCGGGCTCGTGCGCCCAAAGATTCGTAGACACGCACCAACAGATCGCCGGAGCGGTCTGCGGCCAGCTTCACGCTGGAAACGACCAGCCCTTCTCCGGTAACCGCCACCAGCGGAGCAACGCCCTGAGCGCCGCTCACGGTGCGTTCGGGACTGTTGAGCAATGCTCCGGCCTCGGTCACCGTGGCAACATCCGCACCCACGACCAGCCCGTAGCGGTGCGTCTGCAGCCCCTGATCCGTTTGCGGATCAGGGAATCGCGGAGCGCGCAGCAAAGACAGCCTCATGGTCGTGGTGACCTGGGCATCCTTGGCATCGCGGGTCACGTCAAAACCGTAGATGGAATCATTGATCAACCCGACGCCAAAGCCCGGTTCTTCGGCCAAGGCAAAACGGTGCATGGAGGTTTCGAACTTGGCGGCCTCCCAACTGGTATTCACGTGGGTGACGCGCTTGTGATAGCCAAATTGGGTTTCGGCGATGATCTGCTCGGCGCGGACGTCGAGCGGGAATGCTACCTTCAGGAACTTCTCGGCCTCATGCCAATCGGTGCTCTGGCTGATGTGCACGGTGCGCTCGCCGGGAGCCAAGGAGAGTTCTTGCACCACGGTGGACTTGGAGAAGCTGCGGCTAATGGTGATGACCGCACTGCCGTCCTCGATGGCGGACAGCACCATGGAGTCAAGATCGCGCAGATCGGTGACCTGATTGCGGTAGTACTTGTCCACGTCCCAGGCATCCCACATATTCGGGAAGTCCTGATGCAGCTGCAAGAGATTCGCTTCCTGGTCTTTGGCGATCGCCTCGCGCCCCGTGAGCGCATCGATCGCCGAGGTGATCAAGCCCTGGGCGTTGATAACCACGCGGACCACGCCATTATCCAGAACGTAGCCGCCGTCCACGGCCGTTGCCTGCACCGCAGTCACGTCGCGGGGCTCCAGCGCCTTGGCTTCGCCGAAGGTCAACGCGTTGCGGGTGAACGCGGCGCCGTTGAAGGTGATGGGGGTGGAGCCTGTGCCTGCCAGTTGTTGCTGGGCGTCAGCGATCAGTGCTTCGGCCTGCTCAATGACCTGGGCGTAGCGGGCGACGACTTCGCGGTGCACCCATGCGATGGAGGTGCCGGGCAGGATGTCATGGAACTGGTGCAACAGCACGGTCTCCCACAGCTCATCGAGCTGCGCATACGGGTAGTCGGCGCCGGTGTAGGCAGCGGCGGTGGCGGCCCACAGTTCGGCTTCGACCAGCAGCTGCTCGGTGCGACGATTGCCCTGCTTTGTTTGGTGCTGGCTGGTCAGCGTGGCACGGTGCAGTTCCAGATAGAGCTCGCCCACCCAGACCGGGGGATTCGGAAGTTCCGCCTTGGCTCGGGTAAAGAAGTCGTTGGGGTGTTCCCACCGCACCTGGGCGCTGCCTTCAAGGTTGGCCAGGCGCTTGGCCTTGCCGGTCATTTCCCGGGTGGTGCCACCACCGCCATCACCCCAGCCCACCGGGGCGATGGAGTTGTTGGTGACGCGCGCTTCGCGGAACTGGCGTGAAGCCTTGGCCACTTCCTCCCCGGAGAGCTGGGAGTTGTAGGTATCCATTGATGGGAAGTGACTGAAAATGCGGGAGCCATCGATGCCTTCCCAGTCGAAGGAGTGATGCGGGAACTTGTTCTGCTGGTTCCAGGAGATCTTCTGGGTGAAGAACCACTCGAAGCCAGCCCGGCGCATCAGCTGCGGCAGGGCAGGGGAGTAACCGAAGGAATCGGGCAGCCACACGCCCTTGGAAGTAACCCCGAATTCATCGCGGAAGAACTTCTGGCCGTAGAGGAATTGGCGGGCCAGCGATTCACCGGAGGGCATCACGGTATCGGACTCAACCCACATGCCGCCCAAGGGAAGGAAGCGCTCATCGGCTACCGCCTGCTTGACCCGGTCCCACACTTCGGGGCGGTGGGTCTTGAGCCATTTGTATTGCTGGGCGCTGGACATGCCGTAGAGGAATTCTGGCTCATCACCGAGCAATTCAACCATTGAGGAGCAGGTGCGTGAAACCTTGCGGATGGTTTCGCGCAGTGGCCACAACCAGGCTGAGTCAATATGCGAGTGGCCGATGGCCGAGATTTGGTGGGCGCTGTGCTCCGCGGGAGCGGCGAGTACGCCTGCGAGTTCCTTGCGGGCCAACGGTGCGGTAGCGGTGATGTTCTGCAGGTCCAGGACATCCAGCGCGTTATCCAAAGCCTGGAGGATCTGCATCTTGCGCGGGCCCTGGGCCAGCTGCTCCTGCAACTCCAGCAATACTTCCAAATCCAGCGCCAAATCATGGACGGCCGGTTCGAAAACGGCCAGATCCATGCGGCGGGTGGTGTAGAGCTTGCTGCTTGAGGAGGTGAGAATATCGCCCTGCTCGGTGGGCAAGAACGGGTGGTGGTCCAGCAGCACCGGGTTGGAGGCGGCTTCAAGATACAGGTCCACGATTTCACCGCCGGCGGCAGATTCCGCGACCGGCACCCACTGGTTGCGTGGATTCAGCGCCTTGATGGTGATGCCGTCCGGGCGGTAGATCAGCCCTTCGCATTGGAACCCAGTCATATTCACGTCAAAACCGAGGTCGATGACCGCTTCGACGCGGCGTCCGGCCCAGCTGGCCGGGACCGTGCCCTGCAGATGGAACCAGGTGGTGCCCCAAGCCGCGCCCCATGGCGTACCTACGTGCGTTGGCGAGTAGTCCAGGGCCAGCCCTTGAGCGGGGGTGACTGGTTCGCCGGGAAGTTCGTGCCACGACACTGTCAGGGGAATCGACTGAGAGTAGATGGCAGGACGAACACGCTCCTGCAGTACTCGATTGACTCGACCGGTGGTTAGTGAGGTGTCGTCGTGCATTGCTGCCTTTCCCAGGGCGGTACCCCGAAATGCAACGGGGTGGGTCTCTGCCAGACTACCGAAAATCACTGATGAACAGCTATTTTTTCGTCAAGAGGCGAAGGTTTTCTGGCAAATGGCTTGAGACGGTAGCCGACACCGTCGGTTTCTGGAAAAATCACTGGGGCTTGGAACAGGTCAATCAGGTAATCTATCCAAGATCCTTATCCCCGCAAACGGCGACCAGCTGGTTGTCGGCGATCCCTATGGAAAGGCGTAAACGGTCTTATGCGCTCAGACGCTTTGCGACGACGTGAGACGATTCTCCGTACAGCCAGAGAACTCTTCGCTCAGCACGGGGCCAATATTGCGATGGACCTCATTGCAGAGCGCAGCAACGTGGGAATCGGAACCCTGTACCGCAACTTTGCTGCCCGGGCTGAGCTGGTTGAGGAAGTGACCGTAGCTACCCTGCAGGAAGTTTTGGATGCCGCGACGACTGCGGAGGCGAACTTAGCCTCAGAACCTCAGGCATGGAGCGAGTTTTTAGAAACCTTGGTCAAGCTGAATCTTGGTGCTTTGAGCGAAGCACTGGGAACAGCTTTGCCTGCGACGTTAAGCGAACGGGTACTGGTGGTGCAACGAGAGTGCGCCCAATGTGTGAACCGGGTCCTCGAATTGGCTAAGAGCCATAAGTTAGTGCGCGAAGATTTGAGCGGTGTAGAGCTGGTGACCGCCATCGGCGCCGCCACCCGTCCCTTGCCTCGGGCTTTCAAAGATCAAGCACCTCAGCTGCAGGAGCGCCTCGTTCAGCTCATGCTGGACGGATTTAAGCCAGAAGCCGTGGCGATTCTCGCTTAAAAACGGAGAAGAAATCAGCCCGTGCTCAGCTGCTGGCGTGCAAGCCATTTCAGGGCCAGAGCCGGAAAAGATCAGGCAAGATCCCGATCAGCTCATCCCAGTTTTCCCGCAGCCACCGCCTACGACGGCGCTTGTTGACTCGTTTTCGGATCATCGTGCCCGCACCAGATTGGCAAAGGGCAGTTGGCCGTAGTTGGCCTGAAAGTTCTCGTGGTACTTCGCCAACGTCGTGTTCAGTTCCTCAACGGGAAGCTCTTTCCAAGCGATCAAGAGTTTTGATGATCCGGCCAGCTGCCAGATCAATCGCCCGTCCCAGTGTCCAGGTGGTTTGCCGTGGCCAAAATCGACAAATTCTTGGATCTGTCGACGCAAGCCGCGGTTTCCCTGACTGCCGGCGCCGGCCTTACCGATATAAAGAACCTCGGAATGCTCAACCCATTCATTGGCCAGCTGGTCTGGTTTGAGTGTCGGATTTTTCTTTTTGAACGTCCCGGCCGTGCTGCGGTTGAGGAAACGAGGCTCAAAGCCTTGGGGTGCCACCACGGCGAATATTCCTTGGTGGTGCGGGATGCGAGTAATCTCCAACGAGGCGATGGAACGGAACCCAGTGAATCCGTCATTTTTGAGGTACTTCTGGTCAAAGATCATTGATTGTTCCCGTCGCTGTGCTCCGTCATGCGTACCGCCAAAGGTGCTGCGACGATCTACCTATTCAAGAGGTGTAGTACTCCAATTGTAGGGGCGAGACAGCGTTGAGGTGGCTTTGCCCCGTAGGTTCCTAGCTCAATACCCGGCCCCTGGTTTCCGGAGCGAACTTGGCCATAAAAATCATGGCGATGACGACAAGAACTGTTGCCCCGGCAAAAAGCCCAGGTAGGCCGACCACAGGCCAAAGGGTTGCAAAGAGCAGGGGACCGAACCCGGCAGCAAAACGTGACATGGTTGAGGCCCAACCAAATCCACTGGCTCGAAGCTCGGTCGGATAGAGCTCCGAGACGTAGGCGTACAGCACCGGAATGGCCACCTGAACGACGACACCGAAGACCAACACCCAGCCCACGGCCGCCGAAGGAACCTGTAGGTTCAACGCCACCAGGATCAGTACGATGCCCGAGAGTGGCGCAGAGATTGCCAGCAGCCATTTGCGGCCAACTCGTTCTACCAACAGCGCTGCCAGTACTACGCCCAGTAAGCCCATCAGTGCCATCACCGCGGTGGCAAAGAACGAGGCCGACTGGGCCATCCCGGCCTCGGTCAGAATCGAGGGCAACCACGTCAGTGCGAGGTAATACACCAGCAGGACGGTAACGAACAGCAGCCAGCTGGTCGCTGTGATCTTCCATGAGTAACGCCAGAGCGCTACCACCTGCTCCCACCAGCGTGCCGGGCGCTGCGCTACTGGTTGCTCGATGACGTAGTCGCGCGGCGTGGCACCGGTGCGCTCCACCAACTGGTCGATGACGGCACGTGCTTGGGTCTCTCGGCCCTTGGCCGCCAAATACAGCGGAGACTCAGGCACGGAACGTCGAACCAAGAACACCACGAATGCCGGAAGGATCATCACGGCAAGGATCAGACGCCAGTTATCGGCCGTGGCCATGACCCAGCCCGAGACGAAGAAGGACAAAGCGGCGCCAATGGGCCACCAGCCATCCATGGCGGTGAGCACCCGCCCACGCAACTTAGCCGGGGTGAATTCACCGACCAAGGCATAGTCCACGGGGATGCAACCACCCAACCCGATGCCTGCCAGGAATCGGAAGGCGACAAAGAAACCGAAGTTCGGCGACAGCGCACCCAAGACGGTGAACACCGCAAACATCAGCAGGGTCAGGCTGAAAGCGTTTTTGCGGCCGAACCTGTCAGCGATCCCACCCCATAAAAAAGCACCCAGGGCCATGCCTACCAAATTGGAGGTGCCTAACAGTGCCGCGGTGGGGCGATCCAGCCCCCACTCTTGGGCAACGAGCGGGATCAGTGCCCCGTTGAGCGTCACATCCCAGGCATCGAACATGAAACCGAGGCCGCCGATGATGAAAATGGCGCCCTGGACCTTCCACTTAAAGGGAAGTTCTTGCACGATGGTTGTGCCCGAGGGCGGGAGTGCAGAAGACACGAGGCGGCGCCTTTCTCAGTGCGAGCAAAAGAAGTGTGTACCGCGTCGAAGCATAACCGAAAAACGGTCCTGGCCCGTAGCTCTGTACGCTTCTTTGCTTGCCACGTCAAGGCCTGTTGTCAGGGCGCAGGAGGGAGTAATCTCTGGGCATGGGAGTAGATTGGGCCGCTCTCGAAGAGGCGATACGGGTGACCGCCCTTCGGCACGCGGCGGAAGTGATAACTGGACACCCGGACCAAGACTTCTATGCCATTGCCCTGCACGGGGTCAGTACCGAGGAAAGCGAAAGCATCGCTATGCCGTTGCTCGCGCTGAACTCGGTCCAGGCCCTTGAAAGAGACCGGACGACGGCATCCCGTGAAGAATTGGTGGAGCGCGGCGAAGATGCCGATGAACCTGCTGATTACGAGGACCGCCCGGATGCTCAGCCCGATAGCCCTCAAGAATCGGAAGATGTCACATTGGAAGAAAACTCCATGGTGATTTCCGATGCTGATGATCAGGATCTTGAGGACGAAGATCAAGAGGACGTCGACGAGGAAGATCTTGATCAGGTTCTTGCCTCGCTCGAAGAGGGACTGGATGTCGATGATGCTGAGAGCTTCTACTCGGATAAGTGGGAGCCCAGCGATTGGCACTGGTCAGCTATCGATTTATGTGAAGATCCGGCGGCTACGCTGTGGTCTGATGCGATGACTGATCTTGCCTCACGCGAGGGATGGGAACCGACCATCAAGCGCTACTACCGGACCTTGGTGGCTGTGGCCAATGCGCTACGCGAAGAACTTCAGCAACGCACCCCAGCGGACCTTGTTTGTTATGTTGCCGATGAAGATCATGCAGAAAAACTTTTGCGTCTATGCCTGACTGACCAGCAACTTTCCAAGTATTTCCCGCAGCTTTCCCAGCTGGTTGAAGGGCAGTGACACGAACTGAATAATCGGGCAATCCCTTGGTTAGAATGAGGGCGGTGGCCTGTGTGCCACCCGCCCCATTCATTCTCACCGCCGGGAGAAAAATTTCGTGAGTAAGACCGTCCTGGACAAAGTCGCCATCCGTCGCGCACTGATTTCCGTCTACGACAAGACCGGCCTGGAGGAGCTGGCCGCCGGACTGCACGCCGCAGGCGTACAGCTGGTATCCACCGGATCCACCGCCAAGAAGATTGCTGCTGCCGGAATTCCTGTGACCGAGGTTGAGCAGGTGACCGGTTCGCCAGAGATGCTTGACGGTCGCGTGAAGACCCTGCACCCACGCATCCACGGTGGCATCCTTGCTGACCGCCGCGTCACCGAGCACATGGACACCCTGTCCTCCATGGATATTGAGCAGATCGACCTGGTGGTCGTTAACCTCTACCCATTCGTGCAGACCGTTGCTTCCGGCGCATCCCAGGATGAAGTTGTTGAGCAGATCGATATTGGTGGTCCAGCTATGGTCCGCTCGGCAGCCAAGAACCACGCTGCTGTTTCCATCGTGGTTGACCCGAACTTCTACTCGCAGGTCATTGCTGCCGCGGCTGATGGTGGCTTTGATTTGAAGACCCGCCAGCGCCTGGCAGCTAAGGCTTACGCTCACACCGCAGCATATGACACCGCTGTTGCTTCGTGGACTGCCAGCCAGTTCCTCGATGAAGACGGCGACGGCGTCATCGACTGGCCAGCCTACGCAGGCGTCGCCCTGCAGCGTTCGGCAGTGCTGCGTTACGGCGAAAACCCTCACCAGCAGGCAGCGCTGTACGTTGACGAAGCTGCTCCAGCCGGTATCGCCCAGGCTGATCAGCTGCACGGCAAGCCAATGAGCTACAACAACTACGTTGACGCCGATGCCGCACTGCGCGCCGCTTTTGATTTCGAGAAGCCAGCCGTAGCTGTTGTGAAGCACGCAAACCCTTGTGGTGTTGCGGTGGCTTCCGACGATGCCGCTGATCCGATCGCTGACGCGCACCGTAAGGCTCACGCGACCGATCCAGTCTCCGCATTTGGTGGCGTGATTGCTGCCAACCGTACGGTCACCAAGAAAATGGCTGAAACCGTCAAGGGCATCTTCACCGAGGTAGTTATCGCACCAGACTTCGAACCTGAAGCTGTTGAGATCCTTTCGGCTAGGAAGAACATCCGTCTGTTGGCCCTGCCAGAAGGCTACGACCGGAACAAGAACGAGTTCCGCCAGGTATCCGGTGGCATGCTGGTCCAGGCTGGCGACAAGATTGACGCCGAAGGTGACAATCCAGAGAACTGGACCCTGGCAGCTGGCGAAGCTGCAGACGCAGCAACCCTGGCTGACCTCGAATTCGCGTGGAGCGCGGTTCGCGCGGCCAAGTCGAATGCGATTCTGCTGGCCAAGAACGGCGCAGCAACCGGTATCGGCATGGGCCAGGTCAACCGCATCGACTCCTGCAAGCTAGCCGTCGAGCGCGCCAACACTCTTGGTGTGAAGGTTGAATCCGGCGCAGATGCTGCCGGTGGCGCTGAGAACGCTGACGGCGCTGCTTCCGAGCAGCGTGCTGTGGGCTCCGTGGCTGCTTCGGATGCGTTCTTCCCATTCGCTGACGGTCTGCAGATCCTGATCGATGCTGGCGTCAAGGCTGTTGTACAGCCAGGCGGTTCGGTCCGCGATGAGGAAGTTATCGCAGCTGCAAACGAAGCCGGAATCACGATGTACTTCACCGGTGCACGCCACTTCTTCCACTAGGAGTCGGTAGCGCTTTTAGCCACGATTCACGCTGATCTTTTCGCGTGAATCGTGGCTATTTTTTGCCCGGATATATCGGCTGGGCAGGTTGTCGAAGTATGGTGATTCCACAGATCAGCGCCGTGCTTGGGCAGGACTGGGCGCGGTTGGGCGCCGCGAAGTTGATGGCGTGAATCTTACGAAACAAGAAATTGTTCAACAACATCTTGCCAAGGTTGTTCAACAACCTGTAATGTCATGTGGGTTACATTGATTCTGTGACAGCTGTCACCACTATCGCATTGGAACGTCATCATGGCACTTCCTGAGTCAAAGACTGAAATGAGCCCCAAAGCACGGCGCACCGCCCTGCTAGGCGCTATGTTCTTGATGGCCACCAGCGCCATCGGGCCTGGATTCATTACCCAGACCACCGAATTCACAGTGAAAATCGGCGCGGCCTTCGCCTTCGCTATTGTTGTGTCGATCCTCGTCGACATCGCGGTACAGCTGAACGTCTGGCGCGTTATTGGCGTCTCGGGCATGCGCGCTCAAGAACTTGGCAATAAGGTTCTGCCTGGTGTGGGCTGGTTCTTGGCAGCCCTTGTATTCATCGGCGGCATGGTCTTCAATATCGGCAATATCGCCGGTACCGGACTTGGCGTCAACGCGATGCTCGGTGTGGATGCCAAGATCGGCGGAGCGATTTCAGCTGTCGTCGCAATCCTGATCTTCCTGTCCAAGAAAGCCGGAATGGCTCTGGACCGCATCGTCGTGCTGCTCGGTGCCATCATGATCCTGTTGATGCTTTACGTAGCAATTGTCGCCGCGCCACCTGTCGGCGACGCTCTGCGCAACGTGGTTCTGCCGGAGAAGATCGACTTCCTGATTATCACCACCCTGATCGGTGGGACCGTTGGTGGTTACATCACCTACGCTGGTGCGCACCGTATGATCGACTCGGGCACCAGCGGTATTGAGCACGTCAAATCAATTTCCAACATCTCGATCTTGGCTATCATCGTCACCGGTGTCATGCGAGTGCTCTTGTTCCTGGCGATCCTCGGCGTTGTTGCTGGCGGCGTGGTGCTGGCCAGCGATAACAAGGCAGCCGAAGCTTTCGGCCACGCCGCAGGCGATATCGGTATTCGAGCCTTCGGCATCATCCTGTGGGCTGCGGCTCTGACCAGCGTTATTGGCGCGGCGTACACCTCGGTTTCGTTTGTCACCAAGCGGACCACCTCAGAACGTACCCGCAATTTGATCACGGTCGCCTTCATCGCAGTCTGCGGCATCATCTACCTGTTCCTGGGTAAGGCACCAGCAACCTTGCTGATCTTCGCCGGAGCATTCAACGGCTTGATCTTGCCTGTCGGTTTCGCAGTTCTACTGTGGGTTGCGTGGCGTCGTCGGGATCTCATGGGCGGATATAAGTACCCGAAGGTCCTGCTTCTGGTGGGCGTGCTGGCATGGCTGTTGAGCGTGTTCCTCGGATGGAACTCGTTGGCCGGGCTAGCAGCGCTCTGGCAGGGCTAAGGCAGGTAGAACGTGAACAATATCAGTGACATGACAGTGGCCGAACGCTCGGCATTATCCCCAAGCCAAGCTCGTGAGTTCTTCCGCGAAGGCCAAGTGCTTCCCACAGCTGGAATCAGCGCTGGGTATGCGCAGGCGAACCTCATGATCGTGCCGCGGGCACTGGCGTTTGATGTTCTGCTTTTTGCACAGCGCAACCCCAAATCCTGCCCGGTGCTGGGCGTGCTTGAAGCAGGGGAAGTGTCCAGCGAACTACTGGCTGGCGGAGACATCAGAACCGATGTTCCGAAGTACGTGGTCTATGAAAATGGGGTCAAGGTTGCTGAACCCACCGACCTGACCGAGTATTGGCGCGATGATTTGGTCACCTTCATCATTGGCTGTTCGTTCACCTTTGAGTCAGCCTTGATGGACAACGGAATCTCCGTCGCGCACATTGATCAGGGTGTCAATGTGCCCATGTATAAGACCATTACGCGCAGCACCACTGCTGGGGCGATCTCCGGTCCAATGGTGGTGTCGATGAGGCCCATTCCGGCGTCGCAGGTAGCGGATGCCGTTCGGATTACCTCGCGATATCCAGCGGTGCATGGGGCACCGGTACATATAGGCAATCCGGAAGAGCTGGGAATTACTGACCTGTCGAAGCCAGACTTTGGTGACGCGGTGCAAATTCCGGCAGGAAGCGTCCCGGTGTTCTGGGCTTGCGGCGTCACGCCACAAGCAGCTGTCATGGAGTCGAAACCATCGCTGGCTATCGGGCATGCACCTGGCCACATGCTGATCACCGACATCAAGGATTCGCAATATCAGGTGCCATAACCAATAAGTGCTGCGGTGTTCATCCCTTCAGGGAAGAACACCGCAGCACTTATTTAAGCCGAAAATCTTCTCTAGCGTTGGCTAACCCAAGCCTCTACTTCTGCCAGTCGCTCGCTCTTCGCAGAATCGTCAATGAATGAAGATTCAAAAGAATTTTGGGCCAACTGTGCCAATTGCTCGGTGGTGAAATTGAAAGCCTTCATCAGCGAAGCGAAGTTGGCGTCCATGTACCCGCCGAAATACGCCGGATCATCGGAATGTACCGAAACCTTCAGCCCCGCCTCAAGCATGGATGGCAATGGGTGATCCGCCATGGTGTCCACCGCACGCAGACGGATATTTGACAGCGGGCAGACGGTCAGCGGCATCTGTTCTGCAACGAGTCGCTGCACCAGCTTCTCATCGTCCAAGCAGCGAATGCCGTGGTCCACTCGCTCTACCTTGAGCAGATCCAAAGCCTGCCAAATGTAGTCAGCTGGGCCTTCTTCGCCGGCATGGGCGACAACGTGCAAGCCATGCTCGCGGGCTAAATCGAAAACGTCAACAAAGAGTTCTGGTGGGAATCCCAGTTCAGAGGAGTCCAAGCCGATGCCATCGATGTCGTGCTTCTCAGTAATCATCAGGCGCAAAAGCTCCAACGCTTCGCTGGCCGGTGCATGACGCCAGAAGCAAGCGATGAGTTTGTGCGAGATTCCCCAATGATCTTGTGCGTCGCTCAACGCTTCACGAATACCCGCGATGACATCGCGCAGGTCCATGCCGCGCTCCACATGGGCTTGGGGGTCAAAGAATAATTCCACGTGGCGCACGCCTGAAGCGTGTGCGCGCTGCAAGTAGGCCATGGTGATTTCGTAGAAATCTTCGCGGGTGCGAAGTACCAGCATGTTGGCGTAAAACAGGTCCAGGAATGACTGCAGGTTGCTGAACTCGTATTGTGCCCGCAGTTCGTCGATCGAGCTGTAGGGCAGATCAATTGAATGCTTGGCGGCCAGTGACATGATCATCTCGGGCTCCAGGGTTCCTTCGAGATGGATATGTAATTCGGCAACGGGCAAGTTCACAGGGCGGAACCTTTCAGCAACGACTATAGGGTGCGGTCCCTGGCCTAGCTAGGAACGCGCAAGATTGCCTTAAACCATACGCTGGCACGCTAGGTGCAGTCAGGTCGAAATATCAAACGTGCAGCCAACCCAACAAGTGAATACCCTATGAATTTCATCGTGATGACCCATCCGCGAAATGAACCCATTACAAGGTGCAAGGGGCGCTCAAAGTAGCGGAATAGCAGCGATTGATTCGTCGGTTCGCGCCATGCCAGTCAGATCTTATTGGCAAAGTGCAACGACGGTGGATCAGGCAAAGCGTACTCTGAAGAGCTTCAATACCCATGTTGTCGGTGAGACAGAAATCGCAAGACTGACACGGAGGTTCAATGGGCGCTGACGCTATTCTGCTGCCCTGTTGATGTGTTCCAACAACTCTGCTTCAGCCTTGTCCAAGTACCCGCGCAAGGCCAAGGCTGCTTCATCGCGTTGGCCTTTACTCAGTAGATCCACCAAGCGGGCATTTTGCTCCACATAGTGCGAATGGAAATCAGGGGCGTCACTCATTGCGTGGAAAACCAAACGCATTTTGGCCAGCACCCGCCCCATGAGCTCTTGGACCAAACTGCTGTCGGAAGACCGAACCAGCTGCTGATGGAAGGCCTGATTGGCGCTGGCCATCCGTGGAATGTTGCCGGCTGCCAACGCCGCGCGAGCTTCAACAATGATCTTGCCCAGCTGCTCCAAATCCAGTTCTGGACCCCAAGCCAGGCAAGCAGGCTCAATGGTGCGTCGCACCGCGTAGATTTCTCGCACATCATCAGCATCTGGCGAGGCAACAAAAACCCCACGATTGGGGATCCGGGTGATGATCAGTTCACTGTCGAGCAGAGTGAAGCTTTCACGCAAGGTATTGCGTGAAAGCCCCAACGACTCCGCCAAGGACTGCTCAGACAGCTTGTCTCCGGGCAACAACTCGCCTTCAGCGATGCGAGTGCGCAAAAGGTTCGCGGCCCAAACGCTGCTGTGCGCATGGGGCGCTTTGGCCGGAAGCTCGGAGACATTGCTGCTGGATTTCATTAGTCCAATTTATCCCAACTCGTTGCCCAAAATAGAACGGGCGAAGGTCCAATTACTGGATACTGCCCAGCGCGTCGGAACGACGTACCGCAGCCCCAACGTCAATACTGCCTGCAGTGAAAACCCCATCACGATGGGCCGCTACGGCAGACTCCATTTTCATGGCTTCAACCACGGCGACAGTCTGCCCCTTGGAAACGGTCTCACCGTCTTCGACAGCGAAGCGCACGAGATTGCCATCCATTGGGCTGAGCACAGAGGAAGCATCTTGCTCGACAGCATCCTGGGTCTGAGCCGACGGGGAGGAACCAGCACCCGATGGGTTGCGCAAGGCGTTGGTGAGAGCGGCGGGTAATCCGAGCTGGACCGCCTTGCCATCGAGCTCAATGGTGATCGTTTCCCGGCTGGTATCTTGCTGGTCAAGATCCATCTCATCGCTGGCCTCGACTTCATTGAGGAATTCGTCCTCAATCCAGGTCGTGTAGACCTTCAGCTTTTCCCCATTAAAGTCTTCGTGGTCGATGACCGCGCGGTGGAACGGCAGGACTGTCGGCACACCGGCAATGGTGATCTCCTCCAGGGCCAAGCGGGCTCGACGCAAAGCCTGATTGCGGTCGGCTCCGTGCACAATGAGCTTGGCAATCATTGAATCGTAGAACGGTGGAATGATTGAACCGCTACGAACACCAGAATCGATACGCACCCCGGAGCCCGTGGGTGCCTCGAAGCGCTCTACGGTGCCCGGAGCTGGTAGGAATCCACGGGCAGGGTCCTCGGCGTTGATACGGAATTCAAATGCATGGCCCTGGGGAGTTGGATCTTCGCTCAGCGATAGCGGCAGGCCATCAGCGATGCGGAACTGCTCTGCCACCAAATCCACGCCAGCGGTTTCTTCGGTGATCGGGTGCTCCACCTGCAAACGGGTGTTGACCTCCAAGAAGGAGATTAGGCCGTCTTGGGCAACGAGGTACTCGACGGTGCCGGCGCCAACGTAGCCTGCTTCCTTGCAGATTGCCTTGGCAGATTCGTGGATGCGGGTTCGCTGCTCGTCGCTCAGGAACGGCGCCGGTGCTTCCTCCACCAGCTTCTGGTGACGACGCTGCAGCGAGCAATCACGGGTACCAACGACGACAACATTGCCGTGGGTATCGGCCAGAACCTGCGCCTCAACATGTCGTGGCTTGGAGAGGAAACGCTCCACAAAGCATTCACCACGGCCAAAAGCCACGGTGGCCTCACGAGTGGCAGACTCGAAGGCCTCGGAGATCTCATCGAGTGAATACGCGATCTTGATGCCGCGGCCGCCACCACCAAAGGCAGCCTTAATAGCTACGGGCACACCATACTCTTCGGCGAAGGCGCGTACCTCGGCAGCATTTTCGGCAGGGCCATCGGTGCCCGGAGCCAATGGTGCCCCGGCACGAACGGCAATCTGACGAGCGGTGACCTTATTGCCCAGTTCCTCAATGGCCTGCGGTGAGGGACCGATCCATTTCATCCCAGCGTCAATCACCGCCTGGGCAAAGTTGGCGTTCTCCGAAAGGAAACCATAGCCAGGGTGTACCGCGTCGGCCCCGCAGCGCTGGGCGATCTCAATGATCTTCTCGATATTCAAGTAGGTCTCAGCACCGGTGGATCCATGCAACGGGTAAGCCTCGTCGGCACGCCGCACGTGCAAGGCGTCGGCGTCCGGGTCCGAGTAAATTGCTACGGAACTAATATTTGCGTCAGTGGCCGCCCGGGCAATGCGAACTGCGATTTCGCCGCGGTTGGCGATCAGTACCTTTTTCATGACAATCCTAAGAAGTTACTTGGCCGTCAAAGCGGCGGGGGACTGGAGGACAAAACGAATCTTGCTTCCCGGGGGAAGCTGCGCTGCAGCGCTGAGGTCTTCAGCGATCACCGTGGCGATCACCGGGTAGCCACCGGTGACCGGATGATCAGCCAGGAAGAGCACCGGAAGGCCCGACGGCGGAACCTGCAAGGAGCCTCTGGCGACACCTTCACTGGCGAGCTCCCCGGAGAGAACACGCTGTAAAGGCTGCTGGTCGGTCGACAAGCGGATGCCCACTCGGTTCGACTCGCTGGTGACATCCCAGAGTTGTTCGGTCAGCTGTTGCACCCCGGATGGGCCAAACCACTCGGTGCGAGGTCCGGCGATCACCCTGAGCTGGTACACCCCCTGCTCATCGGGAACCGGTAGCGTGCTCGGCTGCGGATTGCCGACTATACGTCCGATGGCTGGCTGCCTGACCGGAATGACGGATCCGGAAACCAAAGGATCGGGGCCAACCCCAGAGAGCGTGTCGGTGGACAGGGAACCCAGAACCGGTGTGAGCGCAATGGTTCCACGCACCGCGAGGTAGCTACGCAACCCCAGTCCGTCGGGCTCCACGCTCAGGCGCTCGCCGTGCAGCAGCGCAAAGGGAGCATTGCTGGCGACCTGCCGTGGAGTGCGTAGCTGGTCATCCTCAGCCGGGGTAATCCACAGCTGCGCTTGCGCCCCAGTATGCGCCAAAACTTGATCGCCGCTGGCTTCGAGGGTGATGCGGCTGCCGAGATTTTCAATGACCGCCCGGCCTGCCGGGTTGCCGACAAGTCGATTGGCTTGGTGGAATGCGGCGGGGTCTGCCGCTCCGGCGACGCCGACTCCGAGGTTTCCGTAACCGATGCGACCGGCATCCTGAAGCAGGGACTGCAGCCCTGCATCGATGATTGTCAGGCCACCGTCATGTGCCTGCGCTGGCGCTACGTCTCGTGCGGCGGGCGCCTGGCTCACCGACAACTTCTGGGTAGCCGGGATGAACTGCACAGTATCTTGTGGTCGGATCAACGCAGGATTTTCGCGCTGTAGATCCCACATTTGCAGATCGGTATGCCCGATCAACTGCCAGCCACCGGGGGATTGGCGCGGATAAACAGCCGAGTATTCGCCTGCCAGGGCCACTGCTCCGGCGGGCACTTTGGTGCGCGGGGAGTCTCGGCGGGGGACATTCAAAACTTGGTTTTCGCCGAGAAGATAGGCGAAGCCGGGAGCGAATCCGCCAAATACTGCCCGCCATTTCTGGCTTGTATGGGCATTGATGACTGCTTCGGTGCTCAGTCCGGTCAACTCGGCGACTGCCGTCAGATCCTCACCATCATAATGAACCGGTACTTCTACCAGCTTGCCCGCGTCCTGCACTGCAGTAGCGACTTCAAGTTCTGGCAAAGTTGCCAGGGCTCGTTCGGCACTCTGCGGCGAATCGAACTTCAGTAGTACTGTCTGGGCAGCGGCCAAGAGATCGCGCTGTCCGGATAGGGGAGCGGACTCCAAAGCGGCATTGAGCGCCAGGACGGCATCGAGTGAGTCTAGGTCGACGAGTAGATCATTGGATCCAGCCCGGTGGATAGCGCGGATGCTCACGCGAAGCTCCGGATCTGTACTCCGGCGTTTTCCAATCCGGCGCGGACAGCACTAGCCATGGCCACTGCTCCTGCGGTGTCTCCATGAAGGCAGATGCTTTCGGCAGGCATGGTGATGGTGCTGCCATCGACAGCAACGATGGTTCCTTCGGTGGCCAGGCGGATCATATTTTGGGTGACCGCTTCGGGGTCATGCAGTACCGCGTTGGCTTCGCGGCGGGAGACCAAGGTGCCATCGGGGTTGTAATTGCGGTCGGCAAAAGCTTCGGCAACGCCGCGCAGCCCGGCGGCCTCGGCCTTCTGTAGGGCGAGCGATCCTGGTAGGAGTAACACCGGAAGATCGGTGCCGAAAGCCTTGATGGCATCGATGACCGCTTGGGCGTGTACCTCGTGGTGCACGATCGTGTTGTAGAGGGCACCGTGGGGTTTGACGTACTTGATTTCTGCCCCGGCGCTACGAGCTAGAGCCTGCAAGGCGCCGAGTTGGTACAGGACGTCGTCAGCTAGCTCAGTCGCCGAGCAGTCCAGGAAACGACGGCCGAAGCCGGCCAAATCCCGGTAGCCTACGTGCGCGCCGATGGTGACGTTAGCACTGACTGCATCGCGGCAGGTCTGAGCGATGGTGGATGGGTCTCCGGCATGGAAACCGCAAGCGATATTTGCCGAGGAGACGGAGGTGAAGATGGCGGCGTCATCGCCCATTTTCCAGTTGCCGAAAGACTCGCCTACGTCTGAATTCAGGTCTATGAATGGCATTGTGATCCCCGTCTCGTGAACATGTCTTGGTAAAAGAATGCCCTACTTTCGATAATTGTTCAACAATCTGAGAAAGGTTTCGAAAGATTCAACGCTCGACCGGGGATGTTTAAGACAGGCCTACTGCTTTCCCTTGACCGTCAACACCCATGCGCAGGGCAGCCGGCACCTTGGGTAGCCCCGGCATCGTAGTTAATGCTCCGGTAATGGCAACAATGAAGCCCGCGCCGGTTTTGGGAATCAACTCGCGGATCTGCAGTCTGAATCCTTGCGGGGCGCCGAGCAGCTGAGGATCATCGGAGAAGGAATACTGCGTTTTCGCTATGCAGACCGGCAATCGATCCCAGCCGTTGGCATGGATCTGCTCCAGCATTCGCTGCGCCTTAACCGAGTACTCGACGCCTTCACCGTCGTATATTTCTTGCGTCAAGGTCAGAATTTTCTCTTCTACACTTTGATCAAGGTCGTACAGGTGCTTGAAATCTGCAGGGGACTCAATGGCCCGCACTACTGCCTCAGCCAGTGCGCCGGCCCCTGCGCCACCCTGACCCCAGACATCGGCCACCGCACAGGCAATTGCATTCTCAGCCGCCCAGTCGGTGACGACCTTGAGCTCAGCCTGTGTGTCCTTGCTGAATTGGTTGATGCCAATGACCGGTGGGATGCCGAACTTCTTGATGATGGAGACATGGCGAGCGAGGTTGGGCAATCCGGCGCGCACGGCGTCGATGTTCTCGGCACCGAGCTCTTCTTTGGCAACTCCACCATGCATTTTTAAGGCACGAATGGTCGCGGTGATCACCACGGCGCTCGGGGCGCAATCGGCATAACGAGCCTTGATGTCCATGAACTTCTCGGCCCCAAGATCCGTGCCGAAGCCTGCCTCGGTCACCACAATGTCCGCCAGCGATCGAGCAGTGTTGGTGGCTATAGCCGAATTGCACCCGTGGGCAATGTTGGCGAAGGGCCCACCGTGAATGAACGCTGGGGTGCCAGCGATGCTCTGTACAAGATTCGGTTTGATCGCGTCTTTGAGCAGCAACGTCAAGGCTCCGGCAGCGCCCAAGTCATCGACGGTCACCGGTTTCATCTGGTAGGAATAACCGACGGTCATGCGGCCAAGTCGTGCGCGCAAATCTTCAAGACCGGTGGCTAGGCAGAAGACTGCCATGACCTCTGATGCTGCGGTAATCTCGAATCCGGTCTCGCGCGGGACGCCATCTGTTGGCCCGCCCAGCCCGATCACCACGGTGCGCAAGGCGCGATCATTCATATCCAGGACGCGCTTGAAGGTGATGCGTTGCGGGTCGAGGCCCAACTGATTTCCGTGGTGCAGGTGATTATCGACCAACGCCATCAGCAGGTTGTTGGTGCTGGTGATGGCGTGGAAGTCCCCGGTGAAATGCAGATTGATTTCATCCATCGGCAGCACCTGCGACTGGCCTCCGCCGGTGGCCCCGCCCTTCATGCCGAAGCTGGGGCCCACGGAAGGCTCGCGCAGGGCGATCATGGTTTTTGCCCCGGTTGCTGCCAAGGCATCGGCCAGGCCGACCACCATGGTGGTTTTCCCCTCACCGGCAGGAGTCGGAGACATCCCACTGACCAGGACTACCTGTCCGCGGCGTGCCCTATTTCCCGTGAGCAATGAGGGATCGACCTTGGCCTTGTAGCGTCCGTAGGGTTCCACGGCTTCGTGTGGAATTCCCGCATCTACGGCAATGTCTGCGATGGGCTTGAGCACTGTTCGTGAAGCAATCGCTAGATCACTCATGTCGGCTTCTGGCGTCGTTGCCATGCTGCGTCCTCTCTGCTGACCCGGAGAATCCGGAGTGCGAGGAAGACCAAGGTCAGTGGTATTCCCCGATGTGCCTTCAAGCTACCACCAGAGGTTCCACCGCCCGAGCAACGTGGCCCGCACTTCGCATCACGAAATGCTCAAGCCCCACCGGTTTCTATCGACGCTGTGCCGGAGCAGAACCCTTGATGCACACAGCGAAGACGATCCCTATCGTTGCCAGCACCGCACCGATGACGAACGCGATATGAGCGCCCGAGAACAGGGCCTGCGCAGCGTCAGCGCCGGCGTCGATTTTCGCCTTCGAGATCACAGACATCACCGTGACGAAAATGGTGGTGCCGATGGCTCCGCCTAATTGCTGTCCAGTGTTGAAAATGGCAGAACCGTGGCCGAAGAGCCGCGGATCCAGCGTCGCCATGGCCGAGGACATCAACCCGGTCATCAGCAGTGCCAGGCCGATGGAGAAGACGATATGGGTGATCATGAACATCCACAATTGCGTTTCCGCGGTGATCAGCGTGTAAAGCCACTGGCCGGCGGCGAGCATGATGGCACCTGGGATCAGGACTGGACGTGGACCATGCTTGTCATAGATGCGACCGAAAATTGGAGAGACAATCGCCTGCGCAACACCGCCAGGAAGCAGCATCATGCCGATCTTCAAAGAATCGATCCCCTTGCCTGATTCCAGCAGCAACGGAACGATCATCAACGAGCCGAGCAGGGTGCCAAAGGCGATCATGATCATGATGATCGCAAAGGTGAACCCTCGAGAGCTGAAGGCGGAGAGGTTCAGTAGTTCGCGGCCCTGACCGGTCAGCTTTAGCTGTCGCTTGATGAAAATCGTCAGCGAAACCAAGCCAATGACAAAGCTGAGAATCGTTAGTGTCGGGTTGGTCGAGGCGTGCTCGATGCTGGAAATGGCGTACACCAAGAAACCAAAAGCCAGTGCGGAGAGGACAACTGAAAGACCGTCCACTCGAATGTTGCGCGCATTAGATGGAACCTTGAAGAAAATGATGCCCAAGATCAGCACTACCGCGGCGATGGGGAGCATCATCGCAAAGATGTAGTGCCATCCCAGGGCGTGCACTACGGCGCCTGAAACGGTGGGGCCGATCGCAGGACCCACGCCAATGACGATGGAATTCAAGCCCATGATGGTGCCGCGCAAGTGGACCGGTACCAACGTGAGGGTAGTGGTCATGAGCAACGGCAAGATGATGGCCGTACCCAGCGCCTGAATGATGCGGGCTAAGAGCAAGAAGACAAAGCTCGGGGCAATGACAGCGATGACTGTACCCACCAAGAAACTGATGATGGCAAACATGAACAGTGAACGGTGGTTGAACCGCTGCAGCAGGAAGCCGGTCGTTGGAATAACCACCGACATGGTGAGCAGGAAGCCAGTGGTGAGCCACTGGCCGGTCGCTGCGGTGATGTTCATGTCAGCCATGATTCCTGGCAGTGCCACCGTCAGCACTGTTTCATTCAGAATCATCATGAAAGCTGCCAACGCGAGCGCGGCAATAATGCCGGTGAGCGCTTTGGTGCTCAACGCTGCTTGAGCGGACTGTGGGGGTGAAGCTTGGGGCTCAGTTTTTGTAGGTTCTGACGTCACTTTTTCTCTTTCTGGGAATCTTCAACTGTCAAATAGTGTCATAGAGTGACACAATTTTGTAAGGAAAAGTGTCAGAGTGTGACAGGAAACTACTTTTCTTCCGGCTTATGAGACGATCGCTAGAAGTTAACAGGTATGGAGGAATGCATGGGGATTCGGGATGAGCGCAAGGCTGAGACCTCGCGCAAGATTCAAGCAGCTGCATTGGACCTTGTTGAAGAGTTCGGTTTGGAAGCCACGACCGTGGCACGAATTGCGCAGCAAGTGGGCATCTCGGATCGCACGTTCTTCCGCTATTTTGATTCCAAAGAATCAGCCATCGTCCCTGGGCAGAGCGAGCTGGTTACCGCGTTGACGGGCCGTGAACTTGCCGTAGGCGCTACTCCTGCATCGATCTTCCAAGCTCTGTTGCAAGTGTGCAGAGATCATTTTTCTGCAGAAATTCAACAGCACGAATTCCGTCGCGTGACGCGCCTGATGGTCTCTGTCCCTAAGCTGCTGTTAATCGCGACCAGCAGGGAGCAGGAGCTAGTTGTTGAGCTGAGCCGGTCGCTGGTCGACCGGGGTTTGGTTACACAAATGCAGTCGTTATTGATTGCTGAGATGGTCGCGTCCAGCTGGCGCGTCGCCTGGCAGTGTTTCACCCAAGCTGAAAGATCTGGAACTAGCGCTGTGCCTTCAGAATTCTTTGAGCAGGCGGTCAAAGAGATGGTGCAAATTTCCTCCACTGGCCTAGCGCTTTCCTGAGTAGCGCCGGAAGCAACATTGAGTTATGGCAGATTAACTTAAATGTGACAAAGTGCTCTCACGCTATTCATCCCGGTATTTCGGGGCAAAAATGAGATTCCCAAAGGTCATTCGCACCCCGTGGAAGTGTGGTGCAGAGCAAAATCGGGTAGATTTGGAACGTTGAGTTCAGGGCGGTTAACCCCGCTTCCGCACGACGTTCAGGGAGACGCCACACCTATGGCAAAGATTATTTACACCCACACCGACGAGGCGCCAATGTTGGCGACCCACTCGTTCCTGCCAATCGTGGAGGCCTTCGCGTCGACCGCAGGCGTGGAACTTGAGACCCGCGACATCTCGCTCGCAGGCCGCATCATCGCTACCTTCCCTGACTATGTCACCGAAGAGCAGCGCATTTCCGATGCCCTGGCCGAACTTGGCGATCTGGCCAAGTCCCCAGAAGCTAACATCATCAAGCTGCCAAACATCTCGGCATCCATCCCACAGCTCAAGGCCGCTATCGCCGAGCTGCAGGCTGCCGGTTACGCACTGCCTGATTACCCGGACAACCCATCTTCGGATGAAGAGACCGACGTCCGCGCGCGCTACGACAAGATCAAGGGTTCTGCTGTGAACCCAGTGCTGCGTGAAGGTAACTCGGATCGCCGCGCACCATTGAGTGTCAAGAACTACGCTCGCAAGTACCCACACTCCATGGGTGCATGGTCCGCAGATTCGAAGACCAACGTGGCCACCATGGGCGTTGACGACTTCGCTTCGAACGAGAAGTCCGTAGTCATCGATGCTGACAAGAAGATCTCGATCCGCTTCGTTGGCGAAGATGGCGAAGTCAAGGTCCTGAAGAAGCCATTCGACGTGCTCAAGGACGAAGTCATCGACGGCACCGTCCTGCACGTTGCTGCACTCTCTGAGTTCCTGAAGAACGCTGTTGCCCGCGCCAAGGAAGAGGGTGTGCTGTTCTCCGCTCACCTGAAGGCCACCATGATGAAGGTTTCTGACCCAATCATCTTCGGCCACGTGGTGAAGGCTTACTTCTCGGAACTGTTCGACACCTACGGTGACGAGCTGGCAGCAGCTGGCTTGAACCCTAACAACGGTCTGGCTGCGATCCTCGGCGGCCTGGATGAACTCTCTGACGACGTTCGCGCCGGCGTTGAGAAGCTGATCGCCAAGGGTCTGGAAGAAGGCCCAGCAGTTGCCATGGTCGATTCCGACAAGGGCATCACCAACCTGCACGTCCCATCGGACGTCATCGTTGACGCTTCCATGCCAGCAATGATCCGCCTGGGCGGCAAGATGTGGGATGCCAAGGGCAACACCGCTGACACCCTGGCTGTTCTGCCGGATTCCTCCTACGCAGGCATCTACCAGGTTGTTATCGATGACTGCCGTGCCAACGGCGCCTTCGACCCAACCACCATGGGTACCGTGCCAAACGTTGGCCTGATGGCTCAGAAGGCTGAAGAGTACGGTTCCCACGACAAGACCTTCGAACTGGCTGCTAACGGCCACGTGCAGATCGTTGACGAGAACGACACCGTGCTCATCGAGCACCAGGTCTTCGCTGGTGACATCTGGCGTGCATGCCAGGCCAAGGACGTTGCCATTCGCGACTGGGTAAAGCTGGCCGTGAACCGCGCTCGCGCTTCGCAGACCCCTGCAGTGTTCTGGCTTGATGAGAAGCGCGCACACGACGCCGTGCTGATCACCAAGGTCAACGAATACCTGAAGGAACTGGACACCGATGGCCTGACCATCGAAATCCTGTCCCCAGTTGAAGCGACCCAGTACTCCATCGACCGCATCCGCAAGGGTGAGGACACCATCTCGGTGACCGGTAACGTACTGCGTGATTACCTGACCGACCTGTTCCCAATTCTGGAACTGGGCACCTCGGCCAAGATGCTCTCGATCGTTCCACTGCTGGCTGGCGGTGGCCTGTTCGAAACCGGCGCCGGTGGCTCTGCTCCAAAGCACGTGCAGCAGCTGGTGAACGAAAACCACCTGCGTTGGGACTCGCTGGGCGAGTTCATGGCTCTGGGTGCTTCCTTCGAGCACTTGGCTGTCAACAACGACAACGCTCGTGCTCAGGTTCTGGCAGACACCCTGGATGCCGCAACCGGTACCTTCTTGCTGGAAGACAAGTCGCCTAAGCGCAAGGTTGGCGAACTGGACAACCGTGGCAGCCACTTCTACCTGGCTAAGTTCTGGGCAGAAGAATTGGCTAAGCAGGACAAGGACGCTCAGCTTGCTGAAGCCTTCTCCGCTGTCGCCAAGGCACTGGACGAGAACGAGGAAACCATCGTTTCCGAGCTCGCCGAAGTTCAGGGCCAGGCCGTGGATATCGCTGGCTACTACCGTCCAGACGAAGCCAAGACTGCAGCCGTGATGCGCCCAAGCACAACGCTGAACAAGGCTCTGGAACTGCTGACCAAGTAGTCACCAAAGCTACATAGCTTGAGGCGCCACCATTGGTGGCGCCTCAAACTTTTAAGCAGTGCATCGTTGGGTCGATGTATGGGAATTTATACGGTGAAGTATCCGTAAGACTTGTCGCCGCTGGCGTTCATGAGCTTAAACTTGTACGTTTTGCCTTCACTGAAGCCGAAGTAGTACTTAACGTTGATGGATGCGCTGTCGCCAACTCCCGCGCCAGAAAGAGTCAGATGACCGGCGTATGACCCATCTCTATCGTAGAAATTGACACGCATGTATGAAGGGTCGTAGCTGTGACTGCGCCTGAGAGCAAAATGGTCGGTAGAAGCATAGTACGCGTACGAGATGTTTGTGCGTCCGTTGTACGTCCAGCCAATTGACTGCCCTGCTTGGGCGGGAAGTGATGTCATTACTGTGCTGCCGGTGATAAGGCCGAGTGATAAGACAGCTGCTGCCAGTTTCTTTCGAATGCTCATGAACGTGCCTTTCCAAGTAGTCGAGCTGGCTCGTGCAAGCGATCACTAGATTACTCCGACGAGCATGCTGGTCAACCCCTTTGAAGAATTTTTCAGCAGAGTTTACAAAGCATCAGCGATGCCCTGAATCGTTGGGATCTAGCCTTAAAGCAAGTCCTTTGCTTTGTGTAAAACATGGAAGTCTTCGCGGTAGGAACCCGGAGATGTCTATGCTCGCGAACCGGTGGATTCCATGCAAATCTGTTTCAGGCGGCCGACTTGAAGCCGCAGATCGCCAAGGGGTATGGCTATTGTGGCTGTTGCGAGAATGCGCTAATCCGCACCACGTTCTTCGATTCCCAATTCGGCTGATGAGAAACTCACTGGTATCCCGTCAATAGCGGACAGGTGATTAAAATGCAGACTGCGTGCGCGCTCGGTTGCTTTGGATCGAGTTTCAGACATGAGCGCGGGTAGGTCAGAAACCGCTACTTCAGAGACTACCCCGTGTCCCCGGTCCTCGTAGAGCTCCGGGAAGAAGTAGTAGCCGGCCGTTAGGCGGTCTTGTACCCAACGATCATGTTCGGGCGCGTACGTATAAAGCTCATCTGGGTTTTCTTGAACCATGTGAAGACCAAAATTTTCGAGGGCGTCAGAGTATTCGCTCAAGAAGCTACTTCGAAAGAATCTCAACATCTGAACTTTCACCTCACGGGGGAGTCTCAGGCTATCAACGACCAGGTGCACGAATCGCTGGTAACCGCTCGATGGCATTCGACAACGGCCTAACGGGGGATGATAAAGAACGATATTTTCACTTACCTGAGTTGAAATTACCTTGCCGTGATCGGGATAGGAAGGGTTGTATCGGGAACGATGACAAGCTGGTAATCTATGGATTCAAAAAATGAATTTAACATCCCGACACAGGTAGTTCAATTATTTTCACTCAAGATATATTTAGAGATACCACTCATCAAGACGACCAGTAGACAGATTGAGGAATTCTTTGAAAAAGTTTACTTCGCTTATTCTCGGTGCATTACTACTAGGCAGCTCACTGGTGAGCGCGCCTGCTAATGCAGCGCAGACGGAGGCAGAAAATCTTGTAGAAACACAGACCACTCCAGCCTACGCAGTAGGAAAAAGTGGAGAACGATTCTATTTTGAAAACGTTGCACAAAAGCTAGGGGTTGCGCAACCCGCAGCGTATTGGTCACCATGCGGCGTTTTCGATAAGAACGAAAAACTCGTCAGGACTTTCAACCGGCAAGCGGTCAAAGGCCTCTCAGGACGTACAGCCTATCTGCGTTGCGGTACAAACAAAGTCATCAATGGCGACAATACAGGTTGGGGCTATCGGCATATTAAAGCTGGCCACATGAATGATTGGAACAACCAGGCCGTGTACCTGGGGGTAAACTGGAGGGAATTTGCCGATTGGGCAACCAATGAAGCATTAAACTGGCCATGCCTGAAGAAATATCAGAGCAGCAATAAAACCGTCCGCTACGGTGGAGTTTATGAACTGCGAGATTCCCGTGACCGCATCTTCAAAAGAGTCGGTGTCACAACGGCAGTCTCAAGCACAAATTCTCGTCTCATCACATCTCATCCAGATAGTGTGAGCCGAGCCTGCGGTAAATAATAAGATTTCAATGGGTCACTGACTACAAGAATGGCTATGGCGTATTTACGCCATAGCCATTCTTAGTCTTCTGCCTCTATTCTCAGGCTTGCTCCGTACATGGTTCCTCGTGAACCAGTGAAAGTATGAAGTGCTGTTATCAATCGTGAGAATGCGTATTGCTCACCACCAGTAAAACCTCGCGGCATTTTAATCCCGTTCAAGCTGGCAAGATCTTTTTCTGTGACCCTCCATTTGATGATCGCGAGCCCGTTGTCGTCAAAATTTGGGTATTCAATGTAGATCCCCCAAGGTGTTACGCGAGCTTCGTAACCATATTCATTCGCCAAGTAATCTACATAATTTTGGCGTTTAAAAGTCTCCATAGTCCGATCCTAACGACAACACGTAAACATTTTTATGGGTACACACAAAATAACCGTCTTATGGTTGCTGGCTCTTCTGCGGCCGGGTTAGCTTACCGCATACTATCAAGCTCGCGACGATGGGTATCAGTCCTTTTTGCTCGATCCCATAGTGCTTAGGCCATTGGACTCATCCGGCTTTTCTGCCCGCGGGTATCTTTTTCTCCATGGTTTGCGCCTCTCGGCTGCTCACAACCGATCGTTTTGAAATGAGTAGGAGACCCCGGCAGCACGCAGGGTTTTTGTTTCAGGATGTCATGTCTGGAGGCATTGCTAGTTGAATTGACGTTTACGGGGTTTGAGGGGCGACTCAGGTCACGGTTGTTTGGTTGCAAGACCTGAGGGTTGGTCGACAGTTTGCGAAATGATAGAGCAATACTTCCTGAACAATATGCCGCATGGCTCTTGAAAAAAGCCAAGCGGCATATTGTCTTCGTGAAGCGAATCGTGATCTACATCTTGGAACTTGATGCCTGCGCAATGGCACGCAGCACCAGATCCGCGACGGCGGGGTCACCCAACACCCGGAAATGCCCTGAGGAAGCCGCCCGATAATTTTGGGCTCCTTCTAAGGTTGAGCCGGCAGGAATGTAAGGATCAAAAGCGGGTGTGATCGTGGTGATCCTTGCGTTACTCGATTCCTGCGCGCCGAGCTCTCGCAGCAATGCGTCATCTTCCCTGAATCCCGAGATCACAGCGTGTCGAACCAGGCGAGCATAGGGCGAACCGGCGAAAGGTGTCGCGATGGCGATCAGGTGTTTAATCGATACCGACGGATCATTGACTAGCAAATATTTGCCAATCAACCCACCCTTGCTATGCGCGAGCACAATGATCTGATCGAGCGAGTTCTCCCGCAGGTAGGCCGCAGTGACGGCAGCGGCTTGCACCACCGGCATCGTATTGCGGTTCAGTCCCAGTAGTACGTGCACAGGATGTCCGTCCGCATTGATGCGGTCGCATAGCCTGCGCATCATCGTCCAGTTTTCGAAGACACCGGGGATGATCAGCACCGGCTCACGAGTTCCGATCGTGTAGGAGGCGGGTAACTGCGGACGAAAAATTCCGTATCCTATTGAATACAGTGCCCATCTGCTGTCTTGGGCCCAGGACCATGCGCGAACCAACGGTAGGAGTCGATTGGGAGTTGCACGAATTTTCACATTTCCATCGTATCCACCGATGATACGGGGCATTCGAAAATGACGAATCTACTAAGTAGGACAATAAGCCAGTGAAGAGCGAATCGAGCCTCGCGGTTTCCTCGGACCAACAACACCAATCGGACCATGCCAAGACGCCGGCTGATGTGGTTGCGTGATAGGTCGGTACGACATGGAAGCCATATTGGAGGGACCTGACCCGTGCGCTTGCTTGCCAGGGTGTTGGGACTAGTTGGACGTTTCCTCGGCTGTGGCACTCTAGGCAAGAGGATGATGGATTCGTTTTCGATCGCCCCAGTAATTCGCCTGCCTTGGGTATTAACCGTGTAAAGGACTTATTACTTCCATGTAAAAAGTGTCTAATTTTTCGTAAATTACCCATTGTCAGGGCGTTTTTGTACTAGTGTCTTAAATGTCAGGACGAGCTGTTCGTGCTGACGCGAATTAACTACATGACAAGTATGAATGAGGTAATTTGATGTTGAGCGATCTCCTTGCAACTTTGGTAGAACTAATCCGTAGCCTGGGTCTCTAAGCTTTAGGCCGCAGGCATCGAACGGATGCTGTTGGCCGCTGCTCATGAAAATGAGCGGCGGCCAATGATTTTAAGTTCCGAATAAATATGATGCCAACGGAAAGTCCGGTAAGTGCGATATGAATTAATGACGCATGGCCGATGATGAAGGTAACTATTCGATAAAGCAATCCGCCAATTAACGCGTGGGAAACCAATTTGCGGGTAGTTGTCAGTAGTATCGTTCTCAAGTATTTCAGTCGCGCGAGGAGGAACGATGCCTGCCCATTTCCCAGGATCTCAAATCTCCATTGTTCTCGACCCCGATGGAGTGCGGCGTTTTGCTTCGGCAGAACGTCAGGTTCAACCAACGCGCATCCTCGCTGTTGTCGATCGCGTGCCATTTACCCGTGATCCGTCAGGAGCGAAGCATGCTTACATGCCATTTTCTGCTGCCGTAGTACTTGACGGGCATTTAGCGCAACGCAGTGAACGTGGACTGCATTTCGACTTTGCCGTGACTCTCTGCGACACCAACCACCGTCCTGTAGTCACACTCTCCGGGGCATGCAGAAATGGTGAGCTAGGAGCCGCAATTCTGGATTCAATTGCCGAATTTACAGGAACCAGTCGGATCGTTAGTCCTGCCTCCATAGATCTTCTGATTTCAAATCGCGATGGTCTTGGATTGAACGATTTGTCGGCTAACCCCGTCTTCTGCCTAAATCCGTCCTGGCTTTTCGGAATCAACTTAGAACAAGCCACGCAAGCAAACCACGTTGCCTTAACGCCACGCATCGCAGGGTATCGCTCACGGTCATCGGTCGTTGCCTATACAGATGGTTCGCTACCGCACCACGGAAAAGACCGTGGAGCAGGCGCTATGGTGACCATGCAGGGACACTGGGCCTCGCAGATTTCACCAAGGAATTTCTCTCGAAATTCGTTGATGGCGGAGACAACCGGCGCATTATTAGCTTTGAGATACACCCCGGTCGATTCCGACCTCGCAATTTTCAGCGACAGCCGAGCCTTGGTGAACTCAATAAATGACATTGTGGCCGGAAGACTTCGGACCAGGCAAGCGCACCATGTGGCACTCGAAATTGCGATAGCCCGCCGTAGGGGACGTACCCGAGCTGTATGGGTGCGCGGGCACAACGGAAATTGCTATAACGAGGCTGCGGACCGGATCGCTGTACTCATGGCACGCCACTTCAATGCTGGGATTGATCCGGCGCAGACTCACTCGCTGATGCAAATGATCATTGCCGAAGAGCTGGCGGAGCTTGCCCTCGCTGTTTAGTCCGTTGTTCTTGCTGGCGGTTCCAAAGTCCCTAGAGCCCGCGGCCAGCCTCCCACAAATTGTCGGCAGTACCAGTCAGCAAGGCGTTGAGCGAGACGGCCTGCGCATCGGTGAACGAAGCGATGTAATCCACGATGGCCCGTGACTGGCCCAGACGCTGTACCTCGTCCGGTCCTGCTTGGCGGAATAGCTCGGGGGATAGCTCGCGCAGGTTCCGGTACTCCTGCGTGGTGGCTTCGACCGAATCGAGTAGTCGGCGCGGGGCGCGGCCGGCATCATCGGGATCATTGAGCCAGCCGTGGAACCCCTCGGCCAGCGAGCGGATGATCCGGGTCTGCCCGCGCTGGTACACGGCCAGATCCGGGCGCTCGAGCACAAAGCGCGAGTGGACGAATTTCAGCACGATCACGTCATGCCAGGCCTCATCGCCCAACCGGACGTGGCCACTGCGCACGGTGGGGGTCTGCTCCACGGTTACCGATGTCTGAAGCCGTTCGATCCAGCGGCGGGTGAACGCGGTGACCGCGCGATCTGCTTCCAGTCCGCCGTCGTAGGGAACAGCCAGCAGCCCGTCGACCAGGTCATGGCCCACGCGCTCCACAGATTCCCGGAATGCCTGCGCATCGGCGATCCACGGATCCTTGGCCAGCGCCCGCCGCCAGGTCTGCTCCAAGGCATGTCCCGGACGGCGGGCATCAAGCTCGGCCTGCTTCAGTTGTCCCAAGCTCGCCGAGTTTTCCAGCCAGGCGCGCAATTCCGCCGAGACACTGGTGTACTGCAGTACCCCGGCGCGGTAGAAGTCGTCCAAATCGTGCACGGCATAGGCAATGTCATCGGCGATGTCCATGACCGAGCTCTCAAGGGTCTGCTGGTGCTGGCCGATGTTGGGGAACACCGAGAGCACATCGGCCATTTCGTGGGCGTCGACATCGTAGGCCGAATATTTTAATGCCCCTGCCGCTGGGTCGGTCCCGACACCTCGGGGTAGCATTTCTGGGGCCAGCGGGGCCAGCGCGCGCCATTCATTGCGGGTCCACGGGTATTTCAGGACGGCGGCACGCACTGCACGAGTGAGGTTCATGCCGCGGGCGGTGGCATCGCAGCTGTCCAGCGCGGTAAGGATCCTGAAGGTCTGGGCGTTACCCTCGAAGCCGTCGGGAAGGCTCAGCGTTCCCCGGGCCACGCGGTCCAGCTCTAGCTCTCCGAGATGGCCGAAGGGCGGGTGCCCCAGGTCGTGTGCCGCCGCGGCGGCCTGCACGACTACCGGGTCGCAGCCACCCAAATGGTCGACGAGTCGTCTAGTTGATTCATCAGCGTTACGCAGCCGGATGGCGATGGAGCGGGCCACCGCCGAGACCTTCAGCGAATGCGTCAGCCGGTTGTGCACCAGGGTGCCGGAGCCTGCCTGCGGGATCACTTGGGTGACCGAGGACAGCCGGGAGAAATAGGGGGAGAAACGGATACGCTCGATATCGACGCGGAACTCGTCCTCATCGTTCAGGCTCGGCTCGGCAATGGCGCGATCCCGCCCGCCGCTTTGGTGTGTCTTGGCCCTGTATTCCATGGTAGAAACCAGCCTAGAGGATCAACGGCTTTACGCCGCGTCAATTGATGATTCGGTTGGTGAGTTCTTCACCGTGCGCAAAGGCGATGACCTGGTTGACGGCCAATTCAGAGACCAGCGAGATGAACTGTCCAGTGTCTCCGGCCATGTGCGGAGTGATGATGCAATTCGGTGCGCTCCATAGTGCATGGTTTGCCGGTAGTGGCTCTGGATCGGTGACATCCAAGGCCGCGTGCAGCCTGCCGGCCTGCAGCTCCGGCAACAGGGCTTCGGTGTCGACGATGGGCCCGCGTCCCACATTGACCAGTAGCGCTCCGTCCTTCATTGCCGAAAGGAATTCCGCGTCGATGAGTTGCTCAGTTTCCTTGGTATGAGGCAGAGCAACTATCACCACATCGGCAGTGGGGAGAAAGGTCCTGAGCCGGTCGAGAGGATAAATGGGGTAACCCTGCTCATGGTTCCGTTCAATGCGGGCAAATGACGTTAGCTCGGCAGGCTTGAAGGGCAGAAGCCGCGAACGGATTTCGCTGCTTACCCCACCAGCCCCGAGAAGCGCTACCTTTGACCCGTGCAGCGAGCTGGTCCATGTCCTGATCCATTGCCGCTCACGCTGCTGCTGGCCGACTTGCGGCAGCTGGCGCAGGGATGTCAGGACCAGAGCGAGGCAGTGTTCGGCGGTGGCGTCTTCCACGGCGCCCTTGGAATTAGTCAATGACACTTGTTCGGGAAGACGCTCCAGAACCCACTCGTAGCCGATGGAGAGCAGGTGGACATGCTTCAACCCCTTGATGCGGGAGACCCTTGAACGCAGCTCACGATTGCTCGGACGTTCGGTAACCAGCACGTCGGCCGGTGGGGCGTCATTGGGGTCATCATTGATGTGCCAGAGGATCGGTACGATTCCCGGAAGCTGCAGCTGGTCGACAAGATCCTGCCAGGGGAGCAAGACACGTAATGCCATAAGATGAATGTCCTTTCGGGTGCTATGACTATTGTGTCCGTTGGCTGACAGGGATGGAGAATCTGGTGACCGACTCATTACTCCCCATTAGTTATTCCAGATTGCAGATCAAATAACTAGTAGACTGAACCCATGGATCACAAAGGGATTGTCGGAACAACCATACTGATGGGGCTTGGCTGGACGGTGTTTGTCCTTGGCCTTGTCGCGCTATTCTTCGACCCGCTGGTCGGCGCGCTATTGGCGATCGCCGGCGCGGTACAGGTCAGTGGTGGCATGATCACCGAGGCGCTGAACAGCAATCGGGAGGCGTCGGCAGTACTGCCAAACAGCAGAGAAGACGAAATGCCTGCAATCGATTCGTAGCTGCTCACCGCGCTCTACCGCTTCGGAGCGCAGCCTTGACAGTGTCACGCAGTCAGTCTGCGTATGCTGATCAGAACCAGCTGGTTCTCAAAGTTCGGTCAGAGTAATTTCAGTAACAATCTGATGGTTGAACGCAAGAATTCAAGTACTAGTTTGGGCTAAGTGACACCGGTTATCATGACAGGGTGTCGCCACCCCGATTTTGATTATCCTAGCTATGTGGCCATGATCGGTTGGAGATGGCTGAGCTGGAGTGAAAGTGGGGTTGGTATCGGAACTCGACAGATGTAGCTAGCGCGATGTAGCGACTTTCTCACCACTGGTCGCTACTGCTGTCGACGTTTTCAGTCTAGGTCTTGGTCCAGTTGGGCACGACCGTCCTCGTGTTCAGCGTCGCGTTCATAGGACTCCGCAATGGCTCGCAGGATGTGTGCAGTTCTAGGCCAGCGCATCTGGACTGCCAGACTCCATTGCCTGTATTGTTCAGCGAGCGATCTCTCTTGGTTACCACCGTCATAAACACCACGCGATGTGATTCCGCGACTGTTCAGTCGTCCGGTGATTGCACCATTCTCTAAGCTGGTGCTTTTGACCGCCTCGATGAGATCTCGAACTGAGGCAGATGGCCAGATTCCGTCGGCGTCGACTGGTACATGGGCAAAGGCCTGGCCAATCAAATTGTCACCGATGTCCGCTAGATCAAGGTCAGATAGTTGCGTACGAGCTTTTTTAACCCAGGCTTGCATTGTTTCTTGATCAAGCGTGCCGTCGTTCTGTCGTCCTGGGAAACCTTGCCAACTGTGAAGAACTAACCAAGCATGTTCAGCTTGTGGAGCCGCTTTCTTGCTCTGAAGGGGAGGTTGTTTTGCACCTCGGAGCCTACGTTGAACGAGATCAACGAATAGGGCAGGGTCTGAAGCTAAAACCTGGGTGAGGGCATGTGCTTCGCGGTCGTGCTGGAGGAGCCTAAAATAGCCGAACTCCAGTGATGCTAGGTCGGTAACTGGCACGTCGGCGGTAACCAGGTAATCCAGTAATGCGGCAACGTAATAGGCGGTCATTTGTGTGGCTTCCGCCTGTTTAGGGTCCTGGGTTAGCGCTGCACGTAAGACAGACAAGATTAGTGCTGCGCTAGGGAAATGCATCATTTGGTCTGCTGTCGGATTGAAGATGCCGTTGCTAGCGATGGCAATCGCTGACCAGGCTCGTCCTCGCTCAAGTAGCAACTCGATAGCTCTTGAGAGATCTTTATGAGGAACAACATCAAACGAGGCCTCGGACCAGAAGAGATCTTCAGCAGGCGGAAACTCGTGAATAACTTCCCAGAACCGACTCTCAGTTGGGGCATTGAGCAGAAACTTTCTCATGGCCGGGCTCTCTATATCGCACTGTTCGAGAGCTCGCCTGAGATCCGCTGGACCATAGACCGCGAGGTAGCTACGTACCCATGTGGTCGCAGCGTCATGAAGTGCTTGGCTATCTGATGCTAGCCAATCCAACATTGTGGCAAGAGCATCGATTGGCTCGTAGGTTGATAGAGCCCAGCCAACCTGTGTCGGAGCCTCCGCACGGACCGTTACTGCACTGAGCTGTTCCCATGCATCGGGGTGGGAAAAAAGAATGTCAAGTGCTTCGCGCCGTTTGGCGTTCAGTACTGTCCGATACTGTTCGTGGTCGTTCAGATCGGTACCAAGCAGGGGCGGACGCCAGCCGAAAAGATATGAGAACCGGCGCAGGTCGTCAGTAGGTTGCAGCAAATTGGCCAGTTTGTATAAGCGGGTGCGTTGCTCCGCTGGCATCGCCCAGTCCGCGTTCTGAAAGCGCTCGTGCCGTGCTAGCGTAGCTCGGACTTTTTCGAATAAGTTCAGTCGAATATCCTTATCCAACTCACTCCTTGATGCTTCGATCTCAAGAAAGTCAATGATCCGATTCGATTGGTCCGATCCGACCTTGGACAATGCAGTCACAAGCCACGGTAGGGAAGAACGATCTGCCACTGCCCATTCGAGGGCACGGTCTACTAGGCCCATCACGAAAGTGAGCCAGTCGCTGGTCGGCATCTGGTCACTAGGAGGCTTCCAGAGCTGATATCGCGGCTCATAGGGCGGTGAGACCCAGGCATTGCTGTCGGGCCAAAGTGCCTTGAGCAAATCCCAACTTATCTTCTCGCTCACGATCCGGCAGGCATCCAGCGCTTGGAGACGAACTGCGACATCTGCGCCGGTGTTCCGAACCCATCCGCACAGGACGGTGGACATACTCGCGATTGGATTGTTGCCTGAGTTTTTCGGCAGCTCGAAGCGACAGAGCTCGGTCAATATCTGTGTCGCGCGAACCAGGTGGTCGGGCGACCAGCAGAGAACTTCCAATGCCCATAGTAGGTGATGATGCTGACCTGATGGCCCCAGTAACAGCGGCTCGTCAACAGTCTGGAACATAATTCCGACGGTCGGATCGCTGGAAGCAAGGTCTTCCTCTAACGTTGCAAGGAAGTCATTCGGAGCGGCCTCAGCCAGAAACGGAAGTACTTCGGCAATCGCATCCCAAGTATGACTTTCAGAGTCGGTAGTGACTTGACGCAGAAGATTGCGTACGACCCGTTGTGCCGCTGAGGATAAGAGGTCGGTGTTTTCGAGACTTGGCTCGATTGCTCCTGCTACTGCTAGGCTCTCGGCAATACCGCGTTTCAGAGCATGCGAATATGTTCGTTGCTGTCCCTTCAATTGAGCGATAATCCGCTCGTGTGGCCTTAGCCCTTCAAACGGACTTGGGGCCAAGAGGACTTTGATTGCGATTTCAGCCCATCTAGACACCAGTTCTGATGACAAGTGATTTCTTAATTCGAGGAAAGCTTCCTCTAAAGAAGTGAACAGAAACATGCCGCGCACGCTCCGGATTGCAATATCGGATCCGCGACTGGCGTCGGCGATAGAACGCTTGAGGTCGGCTGCAGGGACGGCAACTAATTCAGACAGAACTTGCAGATCCTCGGGTGTGTCTGTCCATCGACTGGCCAGCATTAGTGCGGTGAGCGTGGTAGCAAGCGGAGGTTGACACCACGTTGGTCGTTGAACTCGTGGTGATCGCGAAATCCACCGGACCAATGCAGGCATGCTTCGACGCGCAAGTACTGCGAGACGATCGGCTGTGCCCCATTTGGCTTCACCTGCCCTGAAAGCCTCAGCCGCCTCGAGCCGACCAACTCTGGGAAGACGGATGTCGACGCCGCGACGCATGGCAGAGTCGCTATCGACGATTGAGACGACATGCCTGCCGCTGGTGATAGCGCGGGCCACGTCTGCATTGTCAAAGTCAGGAATCAAGATCCCCTGCCCCGGGAGTGACACTATTCGATCCCAGACCTCTGGCGACCGGACGATTGTGACGGCACGGGGCTCTCTCCACTTATCGTCGTTTGGAGTGAGGCAAGCATGAAGGAATCCCCATGCGTCGTAGACCCACTCGGTTTGGATCGACGTGATCGTCGGTTTACCACTAAGCAATACGTGTAGTTGTTGCCTTTCAACTGTGCGCCCCGCGACGAAGAGACTCAGCGGAAGAACCGGTTCAGTTAAAGCCGAGAAACGATCCCACCAAGTTTCGAGGGCCAACGCGTCTCGCGGCCGAAGACCGAGTAGTTCCGAGATCCATAAATGTGTTGCCGGAGCGGCTTGTAACCAAGCTTCGAGGTCGTCTGCATCCAGGACTAGGACATCCTTGAAGAGATTATCCGCGTGATGCTCGGCAGCCCATGAGTCCTTTCCCTGCCATCGACGTACTGTTACGAAAATGAAGGTGACATCTCGCTGAGCCTCGCACTTTCGTCCTTCATAGTCCTTGCTGGCTTTGCGCTTGGAGTTCTGGTCGGTGCCAAACTCAAACCAGATTTTCCCGGACGGCAGCAAATGTGTCTGCCCTTCGAGTGTCGCCACACCGTCTATTCCCGCAAGAGCAACTCCATCACCTGTTCGAATAGAAACTTGACCGGCACCTGGCGTCTCGAGCAACAGCCGACGTATCAATTCTGGAAGCCGATCTTGCGCTTCGCGAGCATTCGTCTGAGGCCATAGTGCGAGATGACTTGCAGTCGCGTACTCGGGGCTGGTGGTTCGCCGACCGGCGTTCAGGCTCATGGCTGGTTCTCCGCGTTGAAGTATGGAACGTTGCCGAGGCGACACTTGTTGAATACGGTCTCGGGTGCCCACGCGTTAGGAAACAATTCATCATTGACGTTTGCCACTAGTACGTTGTTACTCTCAACTGAGGGTCTGGTTATCTTAAACATGCTCAAGAGCCCAGTAGGGAGACCATTCATGCCAATAGCATACCCACATCTAGACTTTCACTCTTGATCGTGATGGGCTCAGTTAAGTTACACGAGGCAAGGAGCTGATATGGATCCGGTGAACGACAAGATTGACCCGTCGTGGTGGGAAGACGTACTGGTGACGGCGTCGATCGACACCTCCAATGAACTACCGGAGTTGATGTCGAGTCATTTCGAGCAGGCAGCTGCCGATCCTTCCGTTACAGGGCTTCACGAACTGGTGCTACAGGTGTTGGCTTTGGCCTCGTCGGCGATGCTGAACCCTGAGGAATGGTTGGAACCTTTCACACCAATGATGCAGTTCGGTGGCAAGAGGTCCGTAGTACCAGCGGACATGAATGCCGACCAGGTGGCGTTGTTAGCTCGTATTGCTCCGCTGGTTGGGCGTGATGATTTGCGTGCTCGGGTCGCAGACGTAGCGTGGGTCTACGGGGACCGATCGGATAGAGCTATGTTGGATAGAGCTATCGATGCATACCGGGCCGCGTCACTGTCTGGTGATGGATGGCTCAGAGACAGCTTGGAATCGTGGGTTCGAGCACTTGGACTTGCGGTGCGGCGCGGTGCGGATGGCCGCGTCCAGGTACAAGAGATGTCGGACTCGCTGAAAGCCCTGATTTTAGCTGGGCAGGTGACTGACGACTTCCGAACAGTGAGGCTCGCGGAAACCCTTCGGCAGCACGGTCGCGTGGAGGCGTCCTGGCGTACTGAAGTGAGCGGAGCGCTATTCGGTCTCGCGGCTAAGGCATCCCCGACAATGCCACGCCTTTCACGCCACTTCGAGCGTGAGGCAATCGCATGGCTCGGTGGTTCAGACGTATCTTTGGTGAACGCAGCGACCGAGCGTATTGCCCGGACATACATCTCTGATGCCGATTCTCGAATGCAGGTAGACCCAAACGCGGGTGCTCTGGTTGAAGGCCATTTTCTGGAAAAGGCCATCGCTGTCCTCCGAACCATCCCCCGTTCATATCGGCTCGCGAACGGACTCGACCAGCTCATTGACGACCTCCGTATCCGGTTGCGGGAAAGTCGGGAATCCTCAATGGAACAGATGATGCGTATCGAATCGGACCCAGTAGATTTGACTGAGGCTGTTTCGTACGCTCGGTCTCAGGTCTCGGGGCATGCAGACAAATTCGATGCGCTTGCCGCATTCGCGATGCTTGCATCGCCGATGGATGAAACGCGTACGAGGGCAGACACCGAAAAGATGTTAGAGGGTAGCATCAGCCGCATCTTTGGATCCTCTACCTTTTCGTCAGACTTTAGAAAAGTCGCTTCGAGGCCAGGTTCTTCTGGGCAGGTTGATGATGACACTGTGTGGGCAGAAATGGTTCGCATGGTTTTCTTTCACTCCCAGTTGCTCGGAAAGGGCATCATTCAACCTGCGCAAGATGTGCTGACTAATGAGCATCGCTTTAGTCGGCAGTATATGGTGTCCTTGTGTTCGGAGTCCCCGATAGTACCCGAGGGGCACGAAGCTTTGTGGGGTAACGGTCTGAATCTCGGTTTGGGCGGCAACTATGGTGCAGCAGTTTCTGTTCTGGTTCCACAGTTGGAGCAGTCAGTGAGGGTCATGTTGAAACGGCGCGACGTTCATACATTGTTCGCCGATGAATACGGCGTAGAGATTGAGAAGAGCTTGAACGCTCTTCTTGATATGACCGAGACTGAAGAATTTTTTGGTGCAGGGATGGTCATGGAGATGAAAGCTATGCTGATTGTTCAAAGTGGTCCGAATCTCCGTAACGATATCGCGCACGGCCTACTCGATGACAACTCGGCGTGGAGCTACTCTGCGCTGTACATGTGGTGGTTTTGTGTTCGTTTGGTGACGTGGCCGTTAATCCAGATGACAAACGTTGCTCAAACACCGGGTGCCGAATCTGGCGAAGTCCCAGTGACATCCGACGGTGAAGGCAACAAACCATCGGCGCCGTCTGAGACCAACATTGAAGCGGAATACCGGTAGAAAGTACTACTATATGAGGATACTGTGTCGAATGGGCGGAGTAGCGTTCCCGCGTTGACTCATAAAAAACCTCCGGCACAGATACTACGTTGCGTCATAAGAAAACCTCCGCCTAAGCACCTCTTGATTCTTGGACTTTTTGGGTATCTGCTCAGCGCCATGGGACTGACTATGAGCGCACGCAAACAGGTCACCAAGAAACTGGCGAACAGTTATCGCACCGGCGACAAAGCAACCAAAACACACCTCCTGGACGAGCTGACCGAGCTGACCGAGCTGACCGGCTGGCACCGCGACTACGCCCGCGCCGCCCTGCGACAAGCGCTCCAGCCGCCCAAACCCCGCATCGTGCGGGCCAGACGAAAACCAACCTACCCCGCCGACCTGCAACCAGCACTGATCTTCTGCTGGGCGGTACTGCGCGGCCCAGCCTCCAAACTCTTAGTCGCCTCCATGCCCTACCTCGTGCCCAAGCTCCGTGCCGAGAACGCTTTGGACATCACTGATGAACAAGCCGCGTTGCTCATGAAAATAAGTGCATCGACTATTGACCGCAGGCTAGCGAACGAGCGCAGAAAAATGATCTCGCACGGCCGTTCTCATACCAAACCAGGCTCGTTGCTCAAGTCTCAGATCCCTGTACGGACGTGGGCTGAATGGGATGACGCGGTCCCCGGGTTCGTGGAGATCGATCTGGTCGGCCATGAGGGCGGGCGTAGCCAGGGCGAGTTCTGCTTCACCCTGACGGTCACCGATATCAGCACCGGGTGGACGGTGAACCGCTCGGTGCGCAACAAGGCGCAGAAGCACGTGTTCACCGCGTTAATGCACGTCATGGAGGTCTTTCCGTTCCCTATCATTGGCATTGACTCGGATAACGGCAGCGAGTTCATTAACCAGGAGCTGCTGCGCTTCTGTCAGGAACAGCAGATCACGTTCACCCGTTCCCGGGCAGGGAACAAGAATGATGGTGCGCACGTGGAGCAGAAGAACTGGTCACGGGTCCGTGAGCTGGTCGGCTACCAGCGTTACGACAGCCCGGAGGAACTGGAGCTGCTCAACCAGATTTGGGAGTTGGATCGGATCTTCACGAACTATCTTCTGCCGCAGCAGAAGCTGGTTTTGAAGACCCGTCATGGCGCGAAGATCACCAAAGTTCATGACCGGCCAGCCACACCGCATCAGCGGGCGGTGGCGAATCCATCGGTGCGGAAGATGCCGGTGATCCGGATGAATGCTGCGTTCAAGAAGATCCGGGTGATGTCATTGTCTCAGCAGATCCTTGGATTGACGGCGCGGCTTGAGAGATTATCGGTGTCGAAGTCCGGGTCTCCTACCCGGCAGGCGAGGAAGGCAGCGCAATGAACCAGTTATTTCCCGGAGGTTTTCATCTGAGGCAACGTATCAAGGTTCCCGGAGGTATTGACATGACGCAACAGGGTTCCCACAAAAACTGGATGGCTTATCCGTTGTCCCGGGCGACTTTCTTTTCTTGATCTCGCAAAAGCTTTTGAGATCTGGCCATAAGGGAGTGCCCCTATGTTTTGTGTAAAGCAACTTTCAGTTCTGGGACGTCATAGAGCGAGCCGTCACGGATCATCGCGAACAGGACTGTGAGCCGTCGGTGAGCTAAGGCGATGAGTGCTTGATTGTGGCGTTTTCCTTGTGCTCGTTTCCGGTCGTAGTAGGCCCGTCTGGACTGATCAAAACGGATGGACGCGAACGCCGAGAAGCAGAGTGCACGTTTTAACCGTTTGTTCCCTGAATGGCTGACCCGTTCGGACTTGATCGAGGTGCCCGATTGGCGAGTGGTTGGTGCCAGCCCGGCGTAGGAAGACAGAGATGCGGCACTGGCGAAGGTCTTACCGGAGGTTTCGGCGATGATAATCGCGGCGGTCCTGAAGGCAACTCCTCGCATGGATGTCAGGACCAGGTAAAGAGGGTGGGCCTCCACCATGGCTTCGAGGTGCTCAGCCATGTCGACGCGTTGTGCGTGCAACGAGATCAGTTGCTGGGCCAGATGCGGGATGACCAGGCCGGCCGCATCGGTGCCGACCACGACTACCGGTTGCTCATTCAACGCATCGAAGATGGTGTTGGCCCAGGCGGTGTGCCGGCGGGCACCGTGCTTCTTGGGTTTCGCGTCAATCCGGGCTTTACCGGCTTGCTTGAGCAGTGCCGGTGTGGGCCAGGCTGCGAGTGCTTCCGACATGGCGTCGAGTTCCATCCAGGGGCCGAGAATTCGTTCTAGTGGTGGGTGGATCTGGGTGAAAAGACCACGGATCCGGTTGCTCGTTTGAGTGATCTGACGGGCTCAATCGATGTCAAAGCCGATGAGCATACCCAGCGTGGCCCCATCCTCGTCCGAGACTTGGATGCTGCGTAGTGTGTGTGGCATGGTGCGGGCCGCGTCCGCGATAATGAACGCGTCCTTTTCGTCTGTTTCCACTGTCCCGGGGTGCATATCTGCAATACGGCGCATCGAAAGTCCGGGCAGATAGGCCACCGGAATATCGAGGTGTTGGGCGACCGCGACAGCCAGTGCGCCAATGGTGGCTGGTTGATCTACAGCCACCAACATGGTGCCTTTGACACTGAGGTTCTGGTAGACCGAGACGAGTTTGGCTTGGTCGTTGGGGAGGGTCTTGCGTCCAGATCTTGGTGCCGTCTTTGGTGACTGCGCAGGCCCAGTGGTCGGATTTCCCTACGTCGAGTCCGAGGAAGATATCGATATCCGTGCTGGTCATGGTTAGTGCTCCTTTGAACTAGTTTTTGTTCAAGATCGACCAACCGTCGGTAGCGAAGTCTTACATCCACGTTATGACAGGCGTCCAATTTCTTGGCGCCGCGCCCCTAATCAGCAATCACCACGCTGCCATCCCAATCTCGGTGGCAACACCCCCCGGACTATTGGTTAAGCAGGGGCAAGGCACCATGCCAAGATTGGTCGGCCGACAGCTCCTATGTTCCTCGGTGTTTAGGAGCTGTCAACAACATAACGTGCTATAGCTGCATCGGCACGTTTCGCTCAATCAGAAGGAACGGAGGGCCGATCAAATAAATTTTATTTAGTTATCTCTTAGGCGGTTTCTCACATTTCTGCACATGTCAAGAATCGGTAATCGAAACTAGGGAATTCGATCTGCTTTCCGATGTTTTTGTTCTTCATAGCAAGTAAAGCAAGATTGACTCAATTTAACTTTATAGTATATTCGGAATCGTTGGAAATGGATGTTCAAATAGGAGAGATATGGCTTCATGGGGTTATCGGGTCTATACGTTTAAGATGCTTGCTGGAACGGAAACTCTTGCGCAAGAAATTCCACAACACCGTGAGCGTTTTCTGGAAGTTCTTGAACTTGTAGGTAAAGAGACGCGAGTTGGAAAGCCTCATCGTGCATCGTTGGATGTTGACGCGGATATGGCTGCTCTCGTTGAGTCTGGACCCTTGGCCAAATACGAGACGACGCAACCAACACTCACCGTCAGGAATAGTACCTATGCACCTGATCTCGGTGTGATTCACGCGCGTGTGGCTTTGGGGGAACATGGGCTGCATGATTATGCCGTAAATCCCGAGGACGGGGCCGATCGAATCGCTGTGAGTGATCGTTCGGCTGAAACACCCCGTCGACTTGACATCTTCTTTGCAACTTCTCAATTTGAAGGAATTATGGTTGCTGAGGTGGTCGGGATGAAGGATCCGGTCTCTCTTCTAAGGGCTTGGATCAACAAAGAATCTTCTGAGCATCGAAAAGCGATCCTAAGAAAAATAGATGAGACTAATGACCTACTTGATAAAGATGGGAATAAGATCAGTAAGACGGCTGCTCGAAGGTTAGTTCCTAAATCTATTAGGCTTCGAGCCGAGAGGATTGCAGATCCGATTCTGCTTCAAAGGATTTTGGATGATATTAAGTCCATGGATACGGAGTTCACCCAGCTTGACGAAAGCAATAGGGAAACGAACAAGCGGCTAATCTTCAAAGTCACAGAAAAGTCTGCGCAGAAGAACATTATCGATCGACTCATCAGTGGTGGCGCAGGAAATACCACATCAATAATCAAGCAGACTCTGGAAGATCTGGAAATCGACCAGGTGGGGCTCGAAGCGGCGAATATCGATGTGAACACAGTAAAGGCGCGTATTCACAGTAGCGAGGGTAATACAACACTCACTCCAGGTAAACTATCGGAGCTGTTCAACTACCGTTTTAAAAATAGTGGGAGACCATCGAACGCACCTTATTACAGTACGGTGCTTAACAAGATTAGGCAGCTTACGATTCCGGCAGGGATTGCTCTGGCTATTCCGGCTGACACAGAAATGATCGATTGGATCGATAGTAAGGAATCCGCATGGAACCCTCAGCTGATCGAAGTCAGCGGGTAGCTGTTCCGCAGTGTAATCGGCTGCTCGGAGTCGTTGTGCTTACTGTGTGCTTCGGAGCGCTCATCGCGCTGGACGCGAGAGCGTCTGAGCTAGATACAATTGCGAGTGCTCTGGGCTTATATTCTGCTAGCCTGCTTGGAGTTTTTAGTATCCTTACCTCTTGGCGCAATGCCGTAATCAAACGCAGAGGTCGGTATCAGCAAGTTGAAGAACCCTGGCGTGCCGTCATCGATCGTTCGGTGATGTTCACGTTGCGTGGATCGTCACTTTCTTTTCTGCTGATGTTGTTTGGGGTGATCGCACCGGCAGTTAAGGGGCAGATCGCATTATTACTCGATCCACTTGGCTATTCGTGGATAGCCAAGGGCGCCAGCGCTTTGGCTATCTCTGGGGTGGTCATGCTTGGTCTTATTTCATTACAGATTGTTCGTGACGTTACAGCGTTCTACGAGTGGAACAATTTGGTTGAAGAGCAGGACGCGGTCGTTCAATCACAGCGGGAGGCAATCGATGAGATTGAAAGGACAATACACGAGTGATCGCTTTAGGAAGAATTGAAAACAGATTTACAGAGTTATTTCATCTCGATAAGTCCTTAGGGGGATTCGAAGATATTGGTGCTTTTTGGTAACCGTTTTGGCCTTGCCAAGGCACCTTGTGCCGGCTTCATGGACTTTTGAATCCCCCTCCAAGCAGAACGTGCGATTTCATCCTTGTGTAGTTCTTCGCGATTGAGGACGCAATCAGCCTTCAACCCTTGGTAGGCACTCTCAAGGGCTGCCACGCTCCAGTCCGCCACCTCTTCGTACCGAATGACATCCACCCCGGTGGCTTCCAGCTCGCGGGCTTTCTGGTTCAAGATGGTCGCGAATTCGCACGCCAGCTTCTCACGGCTGCGGTAGTACGCATCGTACAAGGTATCAACCATGGTCATTGGGCCAGGTAAAGTCCACTTGATCTGGCTGTCGGTAAGCGTGCGCAGGAGCTTCGCATCGTTCACGAAGACCGGATTTTCGCGCTCTACGGCACCGACCACGGTGGGAACGCTGGCATCGTAGCGGTTGCGAATGCGCACCGTCTGACGCTTTTCGAAGTCGACACCGCTCAGATGCTCGATGTACGTGGTGACAAAGTACTGGCGGGACTGCTCCAGCATTGCTGCACGTATGGCGACTTGCTTGCCCCCGATCAACGCCACGGCTTCCAGCTTCCAACGCGATAACCAGGTCCCGTCAATCAGTTCCTATCACGACCAGTGGCAAGTTGAAATGTCGTTCAGGGCGACAGGTACAGAACTTCTGAACAAGTCGATATTCCAGCCTTGAAAGGCTTCTATTGAGCCTCGGATTCCAGCAGTTACTTAGTCGATGGTGACGACTTGTTGGTGGGTCGCTTGGCAATAGTAGGAGGCGAGGGTGATCTCGAATATTCCTAGGTTGACTAGGGTCGCAGTACATGATTCTTACGAGAAAAAAATTTCTTGCTGAATCTTTGGGTAATGAGCTAAATTTAGCCTAATCATCAATTCCTCGGCGTGGGACAGAACGGTTTTAGCAATAATCGCTAATTTATTCTGTTGTGAGGTTCTTGTGCCGATTCGCACTCTTTGAAGCAGGAAAATTGAAAACTAAATTAAGCGCGGTGGCAATGTCGACGGCACTGATCACGGGATTGGTGATTAGCGGCCCTGCAGCAAATGCAGAAGTGATTTCGGAGGAGGTCGTCTCTGCTCCAGCGGAATCGTCAACGTCAGCGGACGCGCAGACGGAACCGGTTGTGTCTCAGTCTCCTGTAGTAAACGTTGTTGAATCCGAGGAAAGCATCTTTCCAGTTGAGTCTTCGGTTGCTGCTGACGATTCCGATGCGTCCGAAGAATCAGAACCTACGGTGACGGAATCAGCTGCTTCGGCAGAACCTGACGCTACATCTGAGCTCACTGCTGAAATTAGTATGTCGGACAAGGCCACTCACGAAGCCAGTGAGGCTCAGATTGAGGACGCAAATGAGACCCCAGAGTCGGAGCCAGTCTCGGAAGTAACCGAACCGACGCCAGCTCGGATGCAGGAGGAATCGGAATCCGTTAATCCGGAAGTCAAGAGTGTGGCTACCGTGCTCCCCGAATCGCCGAAGCAATCATCAACCAGTCTTGGTCTAGTTTCCAGCGATGACCGCTGGGACGAAATCAACGCCCTCCTGCCTGAAGGTTCCGAAGACTGGAGCGCAGAGCAATGGGAAGTATTTGCCGAGACCGAAGTTGGGGAAGAATACTTTCGACGGCTCAATGAGCTCCTAGAGGAAGAGTACCCCGTCGAGGATGACTTTGAACTCTCCGAGGAGGAGCAAGCCTTCTGGGACTCAATCCTCGATAACCTACCGCAGGACAGTCTTGAATGGGATGATACCCAGTGGGTAGAGTACTTCCGCAGTGACGCTGGCCTTGAGTTCATCGCGCAGCTGTTGCCAATCATCGCTGACAGTATAGAAACCGATGAAGATGCAGCTGACCTTCAAGCTTTCCTCGAAGAAGTCTTTGCCGATGATCCTGAGCTACGTGCGTACTACCTCGAAATGTACTTGGGGATTACACCGGAGACGACGGGTGGTTCAACTGGTGGCTCCGAAACTGTGAACGAACCTGACGTTTCAGAAAGCGAACAACCCGTTGCTGACGCTGAAATCAAGCCCGTAGGTTCAATCGGCAAGGCAATCGTTACCAAGGCGCAAAAGGCAAGCAAGTCCACTGAACCCGTAGCAGTTGTTGAGGCCTCAGCGCCTGCACTGGCCAACACAGGTTTTGATGGTTTCTGGGCTGCAGGGGTTGGGGTACTGCTAGCCATTGGCGGCGTGGTATTTATTGCGCGCTCACGCAAGACTTCTGCGAAGTAGCTTAAGCCGATATACGGTCCTGTAATGCAGCTGACGCTGGGAACCACCAACGGGTGGTTCCCAGCGTCAGCTATTTGTGTATCAGTGGCCTAGATGCGAGTCGGCATTCAAATGGTGCCACGAACGGTTGTGGTAAACCAATGCGTCACCAAGCTCGCCCGGCTGGGAGTCGCGTGCAATGTGTGACTGCAGTCCGCGAGCCACGATGACCGTTGAGGTCCCTGCCTGGATGCGCTCTACAACCGCACACCGTACCCAAGCGCGCACGTTATCAAAGACCGTTTCTCCGGTGCTCAAACGAGTCCATGTCTGGTCCTGAGCAAAACGATCTACCCCGCTGGTAGCACCCAACTTTGCCAATTCAATGTCGTGGACATCCAAGGGATGAACAACGACCGTCTGAGCACGAGAGAGTACGTCAGAGGCAGAAGAGAGAGCCGAAATTGAGAAGACTAGCAATGGCGGATCAACGCTGATCGAGGCAACCGAGGTTGCGGTGAGGGCAACTGGGCCCTGGCCAGCATCGGCAGTAATGACACTGACCCCACCCGGGTGCCCACGAAAGACTGCTTTGAAGTCTTCCGCGGGCAACGAGGGCGTCGCGGAATCCGACACTTTAGACGCGTGCACCAACAAACTCCTCGCGCAGGATGCCGGCGCCAGCGCTGAGCGCACTGAGCTTGGCGAGAGCCACGTCGCGGCGGAATGGGGCCATGCCGCAGTTGGTGCTGGCAATCAGCTTGTCGGCATCAACATACTCAAGGGCTTTGCGCAGAGTCTGCGCCACTTCCTCGGGTGTCTCCACAGCGTCATTGGCTACGTCGATGGCACCGAGCATGACCTTCTTGCCGCGAACCATCTCAACTACTTCAAGCGGCACGTTGGAATGGTGAGATTCCAAAGAAACGGTGTCGATGGTTGAAGCCTGCAACAGTGGGAAGGACTTCTCATAATGGCGCCACTGAGCGCCCAGAGTGGCCTTCCAGTCGTTATTGGCCTTGATGCCGTAACCGAAGCAAATGTGCGCAACGGTTTCTGCCTTCAAACCTTCGCAAGCACGCTCCAGCGCTGCGATGCCCCAGTCAGCAACTTCATCAAAGAAGACATTAAACGCTGGCTCGTCAAACTGGATAACATCCACACCAACAGCTTCGAGTTCTTTCGCTTCCTGGTTCAGGATGGTCGCAAACTCCCAAGCGAGCTTTTCACGGCTCTGGTAGTGAGCGTCATACAACGTGTCCACCATGGTCATCGGGCCAGGTAACGTCCACTTGATCTGCTTGTCAGTGAATGAACGAAGGGCCTTCGCGTCCTCGACAAAAACTGGATTTTCACGTTCTACGGCACGAACGACGGTAGGCACGCTCGCGTCGTAACGGTTGCGGATTCGCACCGTCTCACGCTTTTCAAAATCAACACCGCTCAGGTGCTCAATGAACGTGGTGACAAAGTGCTGACGGGTCTGTTCGCCATCGGAAATGATGTCGATGCCGCGTTGAGTCTGTTCGAGGACCGCAGCACGCATGGCGTCTTGCTGGCCTTCGCGCAGCTGATCGCCTTCAAGCTTCCATGGGGACCATAGCTTTTCAGGTTCGGCAAGCCACGAAGGCTTGGGCAGGCTGCCAACAATCGACGTGGGGATAAGTGGTGAAGTCATTGAGGAATCTTTCGGAGTCTTAGGCGACGGGAGCCGGGTAGGAGGAGGACCACTGATCGAGCAGTTGGCGATTTGGGGTGATGAAATGCTCTTCGGTGAACTTGCCTTGGATTTTGCCCAATTGCGTTCGTTCTTCGCGGTCATAAAAGACGCGGGTGGGGGAGAAGTCCTCGGCGCCCAGGCTCGGGTGGTACACGGAAGGTGCTGCCGAATTGGCGTTGTAGATCTCCGGGCGGTAGATCTTCTGGAAGGTCTCCATGGTGCTGATGAGGCTGATCAGCTGAAGGTTTGTGTAGTCGTTGAGCAGGTCGCCGCGGAAGTAGAAGGCCAGTGGCGCAACAGCGCCTGGCGGCATGAAGTAACGGACGCTCAAGCCCATTTTTCCGAAGTACGCATCGGTCAATGAATTTTCATCCTGCTGGTATTCCAAACCGAGCATCGGATGGCTATTGCCGGTGCGGAAATAGGTCTTTGAAGTCGAGACGCTGATGCAGACCACTGGCAGCTGGGCGAAACGCTCACGGTATGCCTGAGAGTTCAAAAAATGTTGGAAGAGCTGTCCATGGAGATCACCAAAATCTTCGGGAAGCACCGGAGCTCCGCTGTCACTAGACGAGGCTGGAAGCACCACGCTGAAGTCGTAATCGCGAACATAAGAAGAAAAATTATTGCCGACTATGCCCTGGGTCCGAGTGCCGGTGAGTTTATCCACGATCGTGGTTTCAAGCACTTCTAAAAGCGGGAATTGCTGGTCGATATTATCTGCAGTGAAATGCACATTTGCTGAAATGATTTCCAATTCCAGCGTGTATCGGTCGCCCTGAGGATTGTCCCAGTGAGCCAAGGAATTGAAGCGGCGATTGATCATCGTCAGGGCATTGCGCAGGTTCTCTTCGCGACGCTCTCCGCGCGCCAAATTAGCGAAGTTTGTCGTGGTTCGCGAATTTGCCGAAGGGGAGTAATTCTCGTCAAATCTGGTGGTGCTAATACTGAAATTTAATGCCTCTGCCATGACGGCCAATCTGTATTTGGGAGGCCTGGGCAGGCCGCGGGGGAGTCGATGCGTCAATCATGCAGGGTGATTCTTGATATCGGGTAACTCGATATAACTATGGATTCATATAGACTCTGGCTATGGTTCAAGGAACGAATGGTCTGACACTGCAGCAGCTTCGCTATTTTGTGGCGGTGGCCTCCGAGGGCTCAATCTCCGCTGCGGCCGACCTGATTTACGTCGCGCAACCCAGCATGTCCGCGGCGATGAAAGAGCTTGAATCACGGGTGGGACGCACCCTGCTGATGCGCTCAGCCAGGGGAGTCACGCTCACCGCCGAAGGCGCAGAATTCCTCGGCTATGCCCGACAGGTCCTCGAACAGGTGGAGCTCCTAGAACATCGCTACCTCGGCCGCCCATCCGCAAGACGACTGCTGGGCGTCTCCACCCAGCACTACTCGTTTTCGGTGGATGCCTTCGTTCGGATGGTCCAGGCCAGCGGGGCCGAGGAGTACCAGTTTTCGCTCCGCGAGACGCGCACCGAAGAGATCATCGAGGACGTGCGCACCCTGCGCAGCGACATCGGGATCCTGTACCGCAACGACTTCAACCGGAAGGTCATCGACAAGCTGCTGCGCGAATCCCGGCTCGTCTTCCACCCGCTGTTCCTGGCCGATCCGCACATCTTCATCTCGCGCAGCAACCCGCTCGCCACCCGGGCGCAGGTCACGCTCGAAGACCTCGAAGATCTGCCGCGGCTGACCTTCGACCAAGGCGCCAATAACTCGTTCTACTTCGCCGAAGAAGTCCTCTCCACGCGCTCCAGCCAACGCGAAATTCAGGTTTCGGACCGCGCCACCATCTTCAACCTGATGATCGGCCTGGGCGGATACACGATCTCCACCGGCATCATCAGCGACGAGCTGGATCCATCCATCGTTGCCATCCCGCTGGCCATCGACGAGCGCATCGAAATCGGCTGGATCGATCACGCCGCCATTCCGCTCACCGATCAGGCCCAGCGCTACTTGCAAGAAGTCCGCGAGGTAGTCGCTAGCTTCGGCGTGGAAGTGCTCGGCTGAGCCGACAGCAGCGTAACGCTCGGTCATCGAGCACTGGTCCATCGTCACAAACTTCCGGAAAAACCTTGAAAGTCTCAGGGTTTTTCTCATTTCTGCGCGTCATAAAGTGGTGCCAACCACCGCGTCATCATGACAAGGCGACGACATATGAAGCATGGAGGCCTTGTATGAAGCTGGCCGCCCGATAGCGCTTGCCCCGGTTGCGGCCCATGGCCAACCATGGAGGAACAACAAACCATCAAGAGCGACTAAGAGATCTGGCTCGTTGACGTCGCAGCAACCATCGGGAAACCGAAAGGTGCTAATGCCAGGAACGATGGAGCAGTTCCGAACGCGCTTTCGCGCTGTGCTTCGTGCCTTTTGCACGATGCCTAATCGGTGCACTCCCTCGCAGAAAAACGAGGAGGAGCTATGAGCCAAGGAACCGACGCGGTCCACGCCGGATATCGCCCGAGCGGAGACTTCCGCCCGATGCTGCCGCCACTGCACAATTCCGCAGCCTACCAATTCCAGTCGCATGCCGAAGCGATCGAAAAGTTCGCACTGCGCCAGGCCGGCTTTACCTACTCGCGCACTGGCAACCCCACCGTCTCGATTCTCGAACAGCGCGTGGCGGCCCTGGAAGGCGGCGCCCAAGCGGTAGCCACCGCCACCGGGCAGTCCGCGGTGGCCCTGTCCCTGCTGGCGCTGACCCAGGGACCCAAGCACATCGTGGCATCTTCCTCGCTCTACGGTGGCACCGTGGATCTGCTCACCGACACCTTCGCCGACTTCGGCATCCGCATCAGCTTTGTCGACCAGGCCGATCCTACCGCCTGGGCCGGCGCCATCGAGGAAGACACCCGCGCGTTTTTCCTGGAGTCCGTCTCCAATCCACTGTGCACCGTGGCCGACCTGCCCGCCATCGCGGCCATCGCCCACGAACACAACATCCCGGTGGTCGTGGATAACACCCTTGCCACCCCGCTGAATATTAGGCCGCTGGATTTCGGTGCGGACATCGTGGTGCACTCGGCCACCAAGGGGCTGGCCGGACACGGCTCGGTACTTGGCGGCGTCGTGGTGGACTCCGGAAAGTTCGACTTCTCCGATGCCGTCCGCTGGCCGCAAATTGCCGCCCCGCGCGTGCGGCTGAACAACACCTCGCTGCTTGAACGCCACGGATCGGCTGCCTACGCGATGCTGGTCCGCTCCAAATTCCTGCACGATCTGGGCCCGACCCTGGCTCCGGCCAGCGCCCAGGGGATCCTCGCCGGAATCGAAACCCTGCCGGTGCGCGCCGCCCATGTGCAGCGCAGCGTCACCACCCTGATCGACACTCTGGCCTCCCACCCGGGCATCGTGGCCATCCACCACCCATCGCTGCCCACCCACCCGAGCCACGAGCTGGCCCAACGACTCACGCCCAAGGGCACCGGCTGCGTGGTAGCCATCGAACTGGCCCACCACTCCCTGGTCTCCCCGGTGATAGATGGGCTCAAGCTGATTTCGCTGGCCGCCAATGTGGGCGACACCCGCACCATGATTTCGCATCCGGCCACCATGACCCACTGCCGGCTCTCCGAACAGCAACTGGCCGACGCCGGGTTGAACACCTCGACCCTGCGCCTCTCGGTCGGGCTGGAAGACCCCGCCGACCTGCTGGCAGACCTCACCCAGGCCCTGGATCTGGCATTGAACCAGGCCCTGGCCCCACAAACTCAAGGAGCATGATGACTGGCTTCAACACCCAAGCCGTCCACGCCGGACAGCACAAGGATCCGCACACCGGTGCGGTCGTGCCCCCGATCTACCAGACCAGCACCTTCATCCAGGACGGCATCAACGTACTGCGCTCCGGGCATGAATACTCCCGGGGTTCGAATCCCACCCGCGACGGCTTCCAGGACCAGCTCACCGCACTGGAGGGCGGGGCCGCCGGATTCGCCTTCGCCTCGGGCATCGCCGCCGAAGACGCCCTGCTGCGTGCCGTACTAGAACCGGGCGACCACATCATCCTGGGCGCCGACGGCTACGGCGGCACCAACCGGCTGATCTCCAAGCTGCACAGCAAATGGGGGATCACCTCCTCGGCGGTGGACATCACCAACCTGGACTCGGTGCGCGCCGCGGTGCGCCCGAACACCGCGCTGCTCTGGGTGGAAACCCCCTCCAACCCGCTGCTGGGCATCGCCGACCTGGCCGGCTGGGCTGCCATCGCCCGCGACCACGGCGCCCTGCTGGTGGTGGACAATACCTTCGCCACTCCCTATCTGCAGCGCCCGCTGGATTTTGGCGCCCACGCGGTGGTCCACTCCACCACCAAGTACATCGGCGGACACTCCGATGTTTTGGGAGGTGCGGTGATTGTGGCCGACCACCTCTTCCGCGGCCAAACCCTGGCCGAAGCCGTGGGCTACCAGCAGTTCGCCGGGGGAGCTGTGGCCGGGCCTCAGGATTCCTACCTGGCCGCCCGTGGGCTGAAAACCCTGGGCCTGCGCATGGAACGCCACTGTGCCTCGGCCGATGCCCTGGCCCGCTGGCTCGATGCGCAGCCCGAGGTCACCCGCGTCTACTACCCGGGACTGGAAACCCACCCGGGCCACCAGCTGGCAGCACGCCAGCAGCGCGGTTTTGGCGGGATTGTCTCTCTGGCCCTAAAAGATGAGGCCGCGGCCCGCGCCTTCGCGCAGTCCATGGAGTACTTCCAGCTCTCGGTCTCCCTGGGCGGGGTGGAATCCCTGGTCTGCTATCCACGCGAAATGACCCACGCCTCGCTGATCGGCACCGAGCTGGAAATCCCGGCCAACCTGGTCCGCCTCTCGGTGGGTATCGAAGAGGTCGAGGATCTGATCGCCGATCTGGAACGCGGCCTGGCTGCGGCTCGTGCGGCGTCCAAACCTGTCGTCGCCCGGGTACGTGAAAAGACTCTGGAAAACGCCTGATCGCATCGAACCGCGATGATCGGGCGGCGCGCCCCTACCCTGAAGAATAGTAATAGGGGAAGGGTGGAATCATGATCGGAATTCTCAATCGGCTCATCGAGCATATCGAGGCGCAGCTACGCGCCGAGATCAACCTCGCTGGCTTGCTGCGCACCGAAGGCACGACCGAATACCATGTGCGGCGGATGTTCTCCTCGCTGGCCGGCATGCCGGTCTCCGAGTACATCCGCCGGCGCCGCATGACCCAGGCCGCCGCGGACCTGCTCACCGGCGAGGACCTGCTGAGTATCGCGATCCGCTACGGCTACGGTTCGGCCGAAGCATTCGGCCGGGCCTTCCGAGCGGTCCACGGCGCATCCGTGGCCGATATCCGCGAGCATGGTGGCCCCCTTCGAAGCCAACCAATCATCAGGTTCAGCCTGCACGTCGAAGGAAATCGCCCCATGGATGCACGAATAGTAGATCGAGAAAATTTCCAGCTCATCGGATACGCCGCACGCGTCCCGCTGATTCATCAGGGAGCCAACCCGCACATCCAAGAGCACATCGCCTCCATCCCGGTGGCCGAACACGCCCGGCTCAAGGCGCTCTCGGCCACTGATCCTGCCGGGTTGCTGCAGGTCAGCGACCAGGTCGACCCGGACTACCAAGAAGGCACCGAGCTGACCTACCTGCACGGGGTCGCGGTGCCAGCAGGCCCGGTGCCCGAAGATCTGGAATCCATCCAAGTTCCCGCCGGCCACTGGGTGGTATTCAGTGTGACCGGCCCCTACCCGGCGGCCCTGCAAGAGCTCTGGGCCTCCACCGCCACCTCGTGGTTCCCGTCCAACCCGTGGCGTCTGCGTCCCGGCCCGTCCCTTGTCGCAGTGCTCGATCGGGCCGCTGATTTCAGCACCGCCACCTGCGAACTTTGGCTGCCGGTCGAAGCCGACCGCTAACCTTATCCACACACCGTCATTGCCTGCCCCGCGGATCCATTTCTGCGGGGCATGCTCGTCTTTATGGACACAGCACAAGCACTCAAAGATCTCGCCGAGGCGGCCCGACTGATCGCCTCGGCTACCGACGTGCTGAGCTGTGCAGATCTCCCCGCCGGCCACGCCGCATTTTTTGCGCTGCTCACCGAGCACATCAGCCAACAGCAAACCCGCGCACAGATTCAGGCGGCCCACGCCCTGCGTCGCACAGGAGCCCACAAACTTGATCGCGCTTCCTTTCAAGCCATCACCGACGCTGGCACCAACCCCACGTTCGAGCAGATCGAGGCGGCCACCGGTCACACCACCGCCGGCCGCACCCATTTCAAAAGCACCCGCGGCCTGATGTGTGACTGGTTGGATATTCCACGCGGCGCCGCCGCAGACCGACTGGTTCAAGCTGACTGTCTGATCGGCGGGATCGATGACGCGGGGCTGCCACTGGATCCTTGGCTGCCTGAACTGGCCAAGCAGTTCGCCGATCCCACCGTGGACCCGCGCCTGGTCGCGTCTGTGGCCAAAAAACTGCACTCTGCCCGCAAGGATCTGGGTGAGGGCAAGGCCGGGCGCGCAAAGAAACAACAGCTCCAGGCCGATTCGGTGGCCTTCTTGCGCTCCGAACCCAAATCGGCCCGCAAGCACATCAACGACCTGATCGGCCAAGTGAAATCCGGCAAGCGCCCCATCAAAGCCCTGCTCGAATGCATCGGCATCTTTAAGCGCGGCATGCGCCAGGGGCTGGTTGAATATGTGCTGCGGCTCTTGCCCTCACAGGCCGCCTTCATCGAGGCCTTCTTCGCCAAACTGGATAACCCCGCCACCGTGGCTGGCAACCGGGACCGACTCAAGGACGCCGACGCCCAATTCACCGGTGCACCCAGCGACTGGGACGATGAGGAATCGATGCCTGACTGGGCGCGATCCAACCGCGCAGGCCCGCAACCAGGCGACTGCGAACTTGAGAGACCGGAACCCGAGGATCATGGGGAGCCCGAACCGCAGGCACCGTGGGAAGATATGAAACCCGAACGACGGCGACTGACCGGCCTGATGGCCCTCTTGGTGACACAATCCCCAACTGGTTCGGGGACAGAACCCGGATTCAGCACAGCACAGGTGAGCATCGTGATGAACTGGGAAAAGATGCAACAGCAAGCCCAGGATTTCGCGGTCACCTCTGGCGGGATCCCGCTATCACCTAGTGAAGCGCGAACTGCATTGTGCACCGCCGGCATCTACCCGCTGGTACTCAATGGCACTTCTCTGCCCCTGGACCTTGGCCGAACCCAACGGCTCTTCTCCAAGGCCCAAGGCCGAGCCATCCGCGCCGCCTACCGAGGCTGTTCCTATCCTGGCTGCTCCATGCCCGCGCAGCGGTGCGAACTCGACCACCTGGACCCGTGGGAGAAAGGCGGTCGCACCGACATCGCCGCGGCTGATCTGAACTGCCCGATCCACCACATCGGCCGGCATTGCGGACTTTTTCGGACAGTCAAAATCCCCGGCAGCCGCCCGCTGGTATTGCTGTACCCGGAACTCGACCCGGAGCAAAAGCTGCGCGTCAACACCTACTTCATGACGCCGAGCGAGGCGCTGGCCGCCGAAGCCTTGGCCGAGACAACGACCGCCCGGTGGCGTGCAGGCCAGCTGTCGATCGAATTCGCTGCGGCTTAGGCGTTCGCAGCCAAATGCTTGGCGGACAGTTCCAGGTAGTGATCGGCATTGGTCTTCAACCCGGCAACTTCTTCATCGCTTAATTCACGGCGCACCTTCGCCGGAACGCCGGCCACCAGTGAACGCGGTGGAACCTGTGTGCTTTCAAGCACCAGTGCGCCGGCAGCAACCAGCGACTGCTCACCAATCACCGCACCATTCATAATGGTCGCGCTCATGCCAACCAGGCAGCCGTCTCCTACGGTGGCGCCGTGCACGACCGCCGAGTGTCCCACCGACACTCCGGCGCCCAGCGAGCAGGGGAAACCGGCGTCGGCGTGAAGCACGACGTTGTCCTGCAGGTTGGTGCCTTCACCCACGCGAATCGGTGCAGAGTCCCCGCGCACCGATACCCCGTAGAAGGCGCTGGAACGATCGGCCAAGGCCACGTCCCCGCTCAACACTGCGGTGGGTGCGACAAAAACGTTCTCGCCGACCTGTGGGGTCGACCCGTCAATAGTAATAATGTGGCTCATGCCACCCACTCTAATTGTCGTGGGGGCACGGTGCGAGTTACGAGAACACGATGGTGCGCTGGCCGTCGAGCATCACGCGATGCTCGGCATGCCACTGCACAGCACGAGTCAGCGTGCGACCCTCCACGCTGCGCCCCAGCTCCACCAACTGCTGCGCGGTGCGGGTGTGTGAAACGTGGGTGACTTCCTGGTCGATGATCGGACCCTCATCCAGGTCGGCGGTCACGTAGTGTGCGGTAGCGCCGATCAGCTTCACACCTCGTGCGTAGGCCTGGTGATACGGCTTGGCACCCTTAAACGAGGGCAGGAACGAGTGGTGGATGTTGATCACGCGCCCGGCCATCCGTTCGCACAGCGAGTCGGAAAGGATCTGCATGTAGCGGGCCAGTACCACCAGTTCGATGTCGTAATCTTCGGCGAGCTTGAGCAGCTCGGCCTCAGCCTGCGACTTGTTCTCCTTGGTCACCGGCAGGTGCACAAAGTCCACACCGTAAAAATCTGCCATCGGCTTGAGATCCAGGTGGTTGGAGACGATCACCGGCACCTCGATGGCCAGGGTGCCCGCGCGCTGGGCGAAGAGCAGATCGTTGAGCGCATGTCCGGCCTTGGAGCACATGATCATGGTGCGTACCCGATCGGTCGCGTCAGCAACCGTCAGCGACATCGTGAACTGATCGCGAATCGGTGCCAAAGATGCACGAGTCTGTTCCAAGGACTGCTGCGTCTCGACCTCGATGCGCATGAAGAACGTCCCGGTCTCGGGGGAGAGGAACTGCTGGGATTCGGTGATATTGCAACCGGCACCCAAAAGACCTCCGGAAATGGCGTGGACGATGCCGGGGCGGTCGATACAAGACAGGGTGACGATGAAATGGTTCATGCATTGAGATTAACCGGCTGGCGCGCTACATGCACATTCATCTCCGCGGAGTTACACAGTTAGGCGTCGAAGCTACTGGATCATCAGCAGGTTTCCGCACTCAGCCGAGGTGTTTTATGCGTCTTCAAAAAATCGTTCGAACTAATGATCAATACCTGGCAGAGCTATGGCATGATTTCTATGAATTCTGGCAAATTTACACTTGGGGAAACAATATGAGGCAACTGCACCGTTTTGCGTCGATGGTAGGCGTCACGGTCTTGGCAATTTCCGGACTCGTGGCCCCAGCCCACGGTGATATCAGCTCTGCAGACTGCTTCGAACACACGGATGAGACCGCCAGTGTCGTTGTGGGACTGTCCTGCAAGAACGTGGCATCGTTGCAGGATCTGCCGATGACCGGCGATATCCAGTGGATCGGCGTCGACACCCAGAAGGAGCAGACGCTCGGTGGGCTGGAAGTCCTGGCTGCCAACCCCCAGTTGCAATCGGTTCGGATTAACGAGGCTCCACAGGAAATCATCCCGGAACTAGCCAAATTGCCGGAGTTGGAATCCCTGTCCTTGGCCTTCCCCGAGGGGCAGCAGGTGCAGCTGGCTGGGCTGGGACAGTTATCTGACCTGAAGGAACTTGAAGTTCTGGCCACGAGTTCGACGGATTACCGCTGGGCCAAGTACCTGTCCAATCTCGAGGTGCTGGATCTGGCCAGCTACACCAAGCCGCTCATGGAACTGAAGATCCGTGCCAGTGCGGAAATCGAACCACTGATCACCGTGGATGGCACGATGCTCAAACCATGGGAATACAGCAGCGAACGTATCCTGGGCCAGATCAGCCCCACCGGCTTCACCGCGAACAAAGCCGGGTACACGGGGTTGAAGGCAGAACTCGCCGACTTCGAGGCGGTGATTCCGGGACAGGAGAACCTGAAGTCCGTCAGCTATGCGGCAGGCTGGCGCGTCGGCGTGCGCGATACTGTCCAGCTCGGCCGAATTTCACTGAATAGGAGCCCGTCGCTGGTGGGCCATGACGCGGCCGTCGTGGGAGATACCTTGCTGGCTCCGACAACCAACTACCCATACATGGCCCTGCAGTGGACCCGCAACGGGGCACCGATTCCCGGATCCGTGGGGGAGAGCTACCAGCTGCAGCGTGAGGACGCCAATACGGTGATCGCGCTGAACTATGAGACGAAAGCGGTTCGCCAAAACGGCGAGGTATGGGTCCCCTCAACGCAGGGGACGATGAAGTACGGCGCGCCGATTGCCGCGACAGTGGCCTCGATTGCCAAGCCGACGATCGGCGGCAGCAAGATCGTGGGACAGAAGCTCACCGCTTCCCTCGACGCGGCATACTTCCCGGAGTTCACACGTCGATACCAGTGGATTGTAGACGGCCAAGAGATTCCAGAGGCCACTGCGAAAACGTATACCCCGCCTCGGTCCTATGCCAACCGCAAAATCGCCGTGCGGGCAACTCTGCACGCGGCGGACGGAGAATCGGTATGGCTGCCGGCCAGCTCCGCAGTCAAGGTTGTCAAGGGTACGATCACGGTTGCCAAGCCTCAGGTCTCAGGAAGCGCAAAAGTCGGTTCGAAGCTCACCGCCAAGGCCGCTACAGCGGCTCCATCCGCACAGTCCACTAAGTACCAGTGGCTGCGCAGCGGCCAGAAGATCAAAGGCGCCACGGCAAAGACCTACACGCTCAAACCGGCAGATCTGAACCAACGGATCTCGGTCTCGGTGACCTATGCCAAGACCAACTACACCACCAAGACCGTGACCAGTACTGCGACCGGGAAGATCGCAGCCGCCAAGCTGAAGGTCCTGAAGAAGCCGGTGATAACCGGCAAGAAATCCAAGGACAAGATCTTGAAAGCCTCGGCAGGCAGCTACAGCGCGAAAAACGTGAAGATCTCCTATCAGTGGATGCGCTCCGGGAAGAACATTCCCAAGGCCATCAAGCCGAGCTACAAGGTCGTCAAAGCCGATGCCCGGAAGACCTTGAGCGTTCGAGTGACGGCATCGAAACCCGGCTACACCACTGTGGTAACCAAGGTGAGCAAGAAATAACTGGGCAAGCTATACCGCAACCGTGGCTAAGAACTTGCTGGCCGCCAGCGCCGCCTTCCTCCCGGCCCGGGTAGCACCCAAAGTCGAGGCCGATGCCCCGTAGCCGACAAAAAAGATCCCGGGCATCTCTGTCGCGGAGACCCCGTCTTGATCCATCATGATGCCGCCGGCTTCGGTATGCAGTTTCAGATCGCGCAGGTGCCGGTGAGCATGCCGGAAGCCGGTAGCCCAGAGGATCGCGCCGATCTTCTCCCGCGACCCGTCGGCAAAGACCACCGCGTCCGATTCCAGCCGGGCGATCTTCCCCCGCGAAACCAAAGCCCCCGAAGCAATCCCAGCGCGCATCTTTTCGTTGAGCAACAGCCCAGTGGTGCCCACCACCGACTTGGGCGGCAATCCGGCTCGCGTGCGTTCGTTGACCTGGCGTTCCACGTCCAAACCCCATTCGGAGCCGGTGAACTCACGCCAGTCTGGTGCACTACGGGTGGACCACAGGGTGTCGATCCCGGCCTCGCGCAACTGCACGATGAACTGCGTAGCGCTCGCCCCGGCTCCCACCACCAGTACGCGCTTCGAATCAAACTGTGCGGGAGAGATGAACCCGTTGGTATGCACTTGTGGGCCGTCAAAGTGCCCGGGGTACACCGGCCAGAAAGGGTTGGTCCAGGTGCCGGTCGCGTTAATAAGGGTGCGCGCGGTGTACAGCTGATCGGCGTGCACCTCAAAGTGCTCTCCCACCCGTTGCACCGAGGTGACTGTGGTGGAGTGCCGCACTGGCAGTGCGTAACGTCGTTCGTACTCGCCGTAGTACTCCTTAACTACGGCCGACGCGGGACGCGATGAGTCTTGGTTTTCCAAAGGGAAGTCGGGCAATGGGTGAATATGGTGCGTTGCGCCCAGGGTGAGGGAGTCCCAGCGGTTCTGCCACGCGCCCCCGGGTTCAGGGTTCGCATCGAGCACCAAGAAGTCCACACCACGCTTGGCCAGATGGTAGGCGGCTGAGAGCCCGGCCTGTCCGGCGCCGATCACAATTGTTGAGTACACACTAAAGGTAACTCTGCGCACTACAAGATCATTCCTGAAGGCATTTTCGCTACACTGGAACGCGTGACTGGCGTTAGGTGGGTAACCACCGGGGAGCTAATTGTGCGAGCCGCGCGCCTGGGTCCGCACACCACCCGCCTTGGCAACGAGGCGCCTACGGAAGGATACGCGTGAGCGCACGCATTCTCGACGGAAAGGCCACCGCGGCCACCATCAAGCAGGAACTTGCTGAACGTGTGGCCAAACTGAAGGCTGAAGGTCACAGCACCGGTCTGGGCACCATTCTGGTCGGCAACGATCCGGGCTCCGCATGGTACGTCGGCGGCAAGCACAAGGACTGCGCAGAGGTCGGCATCGAGTCCATCCGCGTGGATCTGCCAGAGGAAACCACCCAGGATGAACTGCTCGCCAAGATTCGCGAGCTCAACGAGAACCCTGCCTGCACCGGGTACATCGTCCAGCTTCCTTTGCCTAAGCACATCGATCAGGACGTAATCCTCGAGGCGATGGATCCTTCCAAGGACGCCGACGGCCTGCACCCGATGAACCTGGGCCGCCTGGTCGCCAATGTGAATCGCCCGATGAACTCCCCGCTACCATGCACCCCGCTGGGTTGCGTGGACCTGTTGGCTCGTCACGATATCGATCTGAATGGCAAGCACGTGCTGGTGCTTGGCCGCGGTGTGACCATCGGCCGTCCTGTGGGCCTGCTGCTCACCCGCCGTAGCGTGAACGCGACCGTGACCCTGGCGCACACCGGCACCACCAACCTTCCAGAGCTGCTGGCCCAGGCCGATGTCATCATCGCCGCCGCTGGCGTGCCGCATATCGTGAAGGCCGACGCCATCAAGCCTGGCGCGATCGTGCTCGACGTGGGCGTTTCCCGCGTGGATGGCAAGGTCACCGGCGACGTCGACCCGGCCGTGGCCGAAGTAGCCAGCTGGATTAGCCCGAATCCGGGCGGCGTGGGCCCGATGACCCGCGCGATGCTGCTGAACAACGTCGTCGAGGCCGCCGAGCGTAACGCCCGCTAGTCCAAGCCCGCATCTACTCGGTGGATGCGGGCTTTGTCGTACTCCCGCGGGAGTATCGAGCGCACACCGCCAGTGGCATTTGTCGACCCGGCCCGCCAGAGTATCCTCGGTTTCATGAGAAGACGAGCGCTGTTCCTCCCCGTGGCCGTCGCCGTCATCCAGGTCGCGGGCACGCATATGGCCGCTTGGCGCCAAGGCACAGAGCTCAACGCCGGGACGGTGGCGCTGTTGCTGGCCGGGCCGGCCCTCTTGATTTTCCGCCGGCGCTCGCCGGGCCTGACCGCGGCCGGATGCGCAGCGGTCGCCCTGGCCTACCTAGCGGCCGGATTCCCGCCGGGACCTTTCGCCGTGTCGATGGCGATCGCCTTGGTGCTGGCCCTGGTTTCCGGGGCGCGGTGGTGGGCCTGGGGATCGGCCGCAGCCTTTGCCGCCGGGGTCGCCGGACTGTTTGTGTGGCGAGGTTCCCCGCCGCTGTTCAGCTTGATCTGGCTGGTGGTGCTCCTGCTCGTTGCGGAGCTGGCCCGGGCCAGGAGGTTGCGCCGCATTGAGCGCCGCCGCGCCGATGCCGAGCAGCTTAAGCACCACGCCGATCAGGAACGACTGGTGATCGCCCGCGACATTCACGACGTGGTCGCGCACTCCCTGTCGATGATCAACGTGCAGGCTTCGGTGGCCCTGCATTTGGCCGACAAGGATCCCGATCCTGCCAAACTGCTTGAGGCCCTGAGAAATATCAAGGCGGGGTCCGCGCAGTCGCTGAACAACGTGCGCGAGGTCCTCTCGGTGCTCCGCCAAGACGCCCCGCGCATCCCCAGCCAGCGGCTAGAGCAACTGCCGGATTTGCTCGCCCAGCTCACCGGACTGACAACGCACTACTCACCGCCGAACAGCGCGCCTGCCTGGGTGGATGACAAAGTGGAGAACACCATTTACCGGGTGGTGCAGGAATCGCTGACCAATGTGGTGCGCCATGCCAAGGCCAGCCGGGTCGAGGTGGCCGTGCAGCTCACCGAAACGCAGGCGCAGGTGTCCGTGGCCGATGACGGGGTCGGACTAGGTCTCGCCCAAGAGGGCAACGGCCTACGCGGATTGCGCGAACGCGTCGCAGCCTTAGGCGGTACCGTGAGCATCGGCAACCTGCCCGGCGCCACCGGAACTCGGATCACCGCACTAATCCCGGCACCCCAGGAGAAATCATGAGCATCGGCGTACTGATAGTCGACGACCAGTCGCTAATTCGCGCCGGGTTCAGTGCGCTACTGGAGGCCGAAGCCGACATGTCGGTGCTCGGCACCGCAGGCAGCGGCACCGAGGCGGTGCAACTGGCTCGCGCCACCGCACCGGACGTCGTACTGATGGATATCCGCATGCCGCACGGCGACGGAATTTCTGCCACCGCGCAGATCACCGCCGAGCTGCCCACCCGCGTGATCATGCTGACTACCTTCGAGCTCGAAGAGTACATCCTGGAGTCGATCCGCGCCGGCGCCAGCGGATTCCTGGTCAAGGACACCGAGCCGGCGCAATTGATCGAAGCGGTGCGGATCGTGGCCGGCGGAGATTCGTTACTTTCGCCCAGTGTCACCCGCACCTTGCTGAGCCAAGTGGCTTCCGGCATCCAGAAGAAGCTTCCCGACGATCCGCGGCTGGCCGAACTGACCGCCCGCGAGCGCGAAGTGCTGATCCAGATCGGCACCGGGAAGACCAACGCGGAGATCGCAGCGGAACTTTTTATCACCCCGCTGACCGCCAAAACCCATGTTTCGCGGATCATCGGCAAGCTGGGGGTGCGCGATCGCACCTCGCTGGTAGTCCTTGCCTACGAATCCGGGTTGATCACTCCCGGTCAAGCACTGGGCAACGCGTAACCCACGCCGGATTGGGACGCAATTCTCAAGTTGTCGGATAAAGTGGTGGCGTCATCACACAACGATCACTAGTGAGGTACCCATGACGGAAAATACTGGCGGCCAGCCACAGCGCCCCTACGAGCAGCAGCCCATCCAGATCAACAACCACATTGTTGTGGTGAACCAGAAGAGCACGCTGCTGACCTATGTGCTGTGGTTCTTTCTCGGCCAGCTGGGCATCCACAAGTTCTACCTCGGCCAGGTAGTCGCGGGCGTCGTGTACCTGGCCCTGGGTGTCGTCGGCTGGGCCACGACCTTCATCCTGATCGGCTGGGTGCCTTTGGGTGTGCTGTGGATCTTGCTGATTATCGACATCTTCACCATCCCGGGCACCGTGCAACGCATCAACCAGCGCGGCACCACCCGATACATGGCCTAGCGTACCGGCAGTCTGCCTAGGGGAGTACGTGCTCAGTGCACAGTGTCTTCCGTAGGCGGATGTGCCGGCGCTCGGATCGCGGGAGAGTGGATGCATGGGACGCGACGTCCCGCACATCTACCAAGGAGTTCCATCATGATCCCGACCCTGGCAATAGCAGCGCATGCCTGGGGCTACGGCCCCGGCCCGTTCTGGTTCTTCCCGATTTTCTGGTTCCTGGTGATCGGCTTGCTGATCTTCACCTTCAAGCGCCGGCAGCACGGTCCGACCAGTGCAGAAGGGGTGTTGCGCGAACGCTTCGCCCGCGGGGAGATCGACGACACCGAGTACCGGCAGCGTCTGGAAGTCCTGCGCACCAAGAAATAGCCATCAAAAAAGCCAGGGCCTGCTCGTGAAGAGCGGGCCCTGGCTTTTTTGCGAATTAGGCGTCTTGGGTGCGCTTTACCGGTTCGGCGCGGCGCTTGTCGAAGACCAGCGCCCCGACTTCCTGCTCTGCCTGGTTGCGGAAGGACAAATCGATGCCGGCGCGGTCGCGAATCAGCGAGACGGCGGTGAAGGACACGGCCACGACAATCAGCAGGTACACGGCCACTGCAGTGGTGCCGCCGGTGGCTTGCACCAGCGCCTGGGCGATGGTTGGGGCGAATGCGCCGCCGACGATCGCGCCGATCGCGTAGGAGATCGAGACACCGGAGAAGCGTACCGAGGCGGGGAAGAGCTCGGAGTACAGCGCAGCCTGCGGGCCGTAAGTCAGGCCCAGGCCGATGGAGAATAGTCCGAAGGCCACGTAGAGCAGGCCCAGCGAGCCGGTGTTCACCAGCGCGAAGACCGGGAACAGCGAGATCGCCAAGATGATGAAGCCCAACTGGTAGGTGCGCTTGCGCCCGATCTTATCGGCCAGCAGCCCAGCGACCAGGGTCATGATCAGCCAGATCGCGGCGCCGAAGGCCACCGCCACCAGCACGTCGGTGCGTTCCAGGCCGACCGGGCCCTCTGGGTTGGTGGTGTAGGACTGGAAGAACCCGCCGGTGGTCATGTATCCGGCGGCATTGTTGCCGGCGAACACCAGGGCGGCGACGATCACCAGTGGCCAGTGCTTCTTGAACAGCACCAGGATCGGCACATTGGTCTGTGCCTTGTGCTCGGCGATCTCCTCGAAGACCGGGGACTCGTCCACAGCACGGCGGACAAAGTAGCCGACCAGGATCAGGATGATCGAGACCAGGAATGGCACACGCCAGCCCCACTGGATGAACGCTTCACCCGGGGAGATCACGCCGGTCATCAGCGCCATGGTGCCCGAGGCGAGCAGCATGCCCAGCGGCACGCCCACCTGCGGGTAGGAGCCGGCTCGGCCGCGGTGGCCCTCGGGGGCGTGTTCAACGGCCATCAGCACCGCGCCGCCCCATTCGCCGCCGGCCGAAATGCCCTGCAGGATGCGCAGCAGCAACAAGAGGACCGGAGCCCACAGGCCGGCGGTCTCGTAGGTCGGCAGTACACCGATCAGCGTGGTGGAGGCGCCCATCAGTGCCAGGGTGAGCACCAGCATGGCTCGGCGGCCGATCTTGTCGCCAAAGTGCCCGGCCAAAAACGCGCCGAGTGGGCGGAAGAGGAAGGATAGGCCCACCGAGGCGAAGGAGATCAGTAGCGCGATCTCCTGACCGGCCGGTTCGAAGAAGAGCTTGGAGAAGACCAAGCCGGCGGCGGTGGCATAGATGAAGAAGTCGTACCACTCCACGGTGGTACCGATGACGGTGGCGAAGGCGACGCGTCGTTGGTTCGCCTTGGCGGCGTGTGCTGTTGTCATAAAGCTTCCCTTGCGAGCGGGGGCTTGGACACCTGTCACTCGCCCCTGAGTTGTGGATCACTCCAGTGTGACAGTCGATACACGTAAGGTAAACTTCAAATATCTGCAGAACTTCTGAAGGTGATCTAATGTATTCGATGCGGCATTTGGAAATTATGGCCGAGCTACCCGGGCACACCACCCTCGGCTCGGCGGCCAGTGAATTGCGGATCTCCGAATCCGCCTTGTCACAGGCCCTGACCGCGATCGAAAAGCAGGCGGGGGAGAGCCTGTGCCTGCGCCGGAAGGCCCACGGCTTTTCCCTTACCGCCTCGGGGCACCACTTCGCGCAGATGGCCCGAAAAATCCTGGTCGACGTTGGCGAACTGAGCGCCACCTTCCCGCAAAGCGACGGAAAATTACGCGGCCCGGTGCGCTTTGGCTGCTTCGCCTCCCTCTCACCCCACCTGATTCCGGCCACGCTCGAAGGATTCAAGCACCCCGACGTGCAGCTCGAAGTGCGCGTGGGAACTCATGCCGAACTGCTGCCGGCACTGCGCACCGGCGAGCTGGACGTGGCCTTTGTCTACGACCTCTCACTGCCCGCGGATCTGGACAAGCAGGAAATCTACCGCACCGAGATGCAGGTGGTACTGCACCCTGAACACCGGTTGGCCAAGCTGGAGCGTTCGCTGGAATTAGCTGACCTCGCACAGGAATCGCTGATCATGTACGAGTCCGAACCGAGCACCGATCACCAGATGCAGCTCTTCGCCTCCCAAGGCCTGACCCCCAAAATCGTGGCGGCCGTCCCGCAGATGATCCTGGTCTCCGCCATGGTCGGGCGCGGGCTGGGCTACGGGCTGCTGATGCGCCGGCCGAATAATGCCGAGGTCTCCGTGGAGGGCCGGCCGCTGGCCTTCCGCGAGCTGAAAGCGCCGAACTATCCCAACTCGGTCGTGGCGATCACCCCGCGGGGAGTGCGTATTCCCGCGCGCGTGCAGTCACTGATCGAGCACTGCACCTGCGCAATGGCTGAATCCTGGTAGACGCGCACCCAACGCACGCGCATAATGGGGCCATGATTGGCACATGGCAGGCCATGGTCATCGACTGCGAGGACCCCGATGCACTGGCCGGATTTTATGAACAGCTCCTCGGGATGGTGCGCATCGACAATGAGCCCGACTGGGTCTCCATTGGTGATGCGCCGGACCATCCAGCACTCGCCTTCCAGGCGGTCAGCCCCTATATCGCGCCGCAATGGCCCGGGCATGTGCACCCACAACAGGCCCATATCGACGTGAAAGTCGCCGATCTAGACCTGGCCGAAGAGCAGGTATTGCACCTGGGCGCGAAGGCCACCGGCGAAGGCACCAAGACTTTCAGGGTGTATCTGGATCCGCAGGAGCACCCGTTCTGCCTGGTGAGCTGGTAGCCGCGTAGGTGATCGCCGCCTGCAGTCGGGTGGCCACCCCGAGCTTGGCGAGCACCTGCGAAACGTGGGTCTTCACCGTGCTCTGCCCGATGCCCAGGCGCTGGGCCAATTGTGGGTTGCTCAACCCCTGAGCCAACCCGTCGAGCACTTCGCGTTCGCGTGCCGTCAGATCCTCCGGCAGAGTGGGGGTCTTTTCTTCCGGGGTGAGCGCCCGGGCCAGAATCCGTGATGTCACCTGCGGATCGAGCACTGACTCGCCGCGACCGGCAGCCCGCACGCCCATGATGATCGCCTGAGGTTCAGCGCTCTTAAGCAAAAACCCGTGCGCCCCGGCCTGCAACGCGCCAAAGAGGTACTGGTCGTCGTCGAAGGTGGTCAGCACCACCACACGGTGAGCGGTATGCAGCGCCTTGGTCGCCTCGATGCCGTCGAGCACTGGCATGCGAAGGTCCATTAAGATGACGTCGGGCACCAGCGCCTTAGCCATGGAAATCGCCGACCGGCCGTCGGCTGCCTCGCCCACAACTTCCAGATCCGTCGCAGCCTGCAAAACCAGCCGGATCCCCATACGCACGGTGGCGTGGTCATCGACGATCAACACTTTCATGGTTCCTCCGTAGCTTCGGGTGGCCCAGGGAATTCGACGCGCACCTCAAAATCCGGGCCGGTGCGCACCTGGAACCGCCCATCAAGGGCCGCGACGCGGGTGCGGATATTCGACAGGCCGGTCCCGGCCCCCGGTGTTTCGCCGGCCTGCGTACGGACCGCGTTTCGCGCGGTGATCGACAGGTTCTGATCTTGGACCACGCTCAATTCCAAGGTGGTTCCCTGCGCATGCTTGGCATGGTTGACCAGTAGCTCGGCGACCGTGCGGTGCGCGGCGGTATGCACTTCCGGGCCGAAGCGCTGCGGATGCGCCACCCGGTACTCGAAATGCACCTGACTGCCGAATCCGGCCGCTAGTTGGGGGAGATCCTCGATCCGCGCCTGCAGCGCAGCTGAGCCGGCATGCAGCATCCGCACCATCGCGGCCATGTCCTGCAACCCGGACACCGATTCATCGCGGATGCCCTGTAGCGGTGCACGCACAGGCTCCTGCGCATCCGGAAGTAAGGCGCCGGAGAGCAGGGCGATCGACGAGAACCTCGCCGAAAGCACGTCATGCATTTCGCGGGCCAGCGCGGTGCGCTCCTGGACTCGTGAAAATTCGTGCTCGGCGACCAATTGGTCCTCACGCGCTGCGGCCGCGGCCTGGACCGCCTGTGCCCGCCGAGCTTCGGAGGTGGCCAGCTCCTTGGCGGTACGCACATTCTCCGCCCAGAGCATCGGGGTGAAGAGGATGAAACCGCCCATGAACAGGGCCAGCACCACCTCCTGCGGATTCTGGTGCTTCAGCCAGGTGGCGATGGCCATGACCATTGAGACCAGGCACAACAGCGCCAGCGTCACCACTCGCGTGCGAGCGGAGCCAAGTAAAAACACCCCGAAAACGCATTCAAAAACCAGGAAGTACCCGCCCAAACTGCCCACGGCCAGCAAGCCGATACCGGCGAACAGCACGATCCCCGCGCTGACGATCAGAAAACGGCGTCGGATCAGTACCGCGCCCAAGCCGATGAGCAGCAACGGAATCCATTCGTACCCGCGAATGACAAACCACGGGGGATTGACCAGCCCCGCAAGATGCAAAATGACGGCGAGCACCAGATAGGTGCCGACGACCTCGGGTTCCTTGTCGCCGCTACCCATCCGCCGAATGAAGTTCATGCCTTCAAGCATCCCTGATCCCCGTGGCCCGGCGGTATCCCCCTTAAGGAGGAGAGCGCCTGGTCCACCGGCCGATACCGCGAGGCCGACGGCCACGGAACAGTGGAAGCTATGGACATCATGATGGGCAATCCCGAACTATCCCTGATCATCCTGGCGCTGATCGACTCGACCAGCATCGGCACCCTGATCATCCCGCTGTGGCTGCTGCTACGCGCCGGCCGCCAGGCCATAGGCAAGGTCCTGGCCTACCTGCTGGTGCTCGCCGGGTTCTACTGGGTCATCGGGGTGTTGCTGCGCAGCGGGTTGTTGCTGATCGACCCGGGCTTCTTCGAGCATCGGTTCTTCCGGCTGGCAGGTATGGTGATCGGCGTGCTGATGGTCATTTGGGCGCTGACCTACCGCACCGACGCGCAGAAGGAAGCCCGCGCTCGAAAAACCACGGTGCCCGATGGTGGGGCGCCCAAAGATCAAGTGCCGGGCACAATGCAGGCCAGTGAACAGTTGCCGCGCCGCTTGCGCGGCCGCGTTGGCTCCGCGTTGGATACCGGAACCGGGGTGATTGTCCTGGCCTTGTTCGCGGGCCTCTTGGAACTGCCCACGATGCTTCCCTACCTGGCGGCGGTTGGCGTGATGCAGGGTGCCGGCTGGGGGACCGGAATGCAGCTGCTTGCGCTGATCGGCTACTGCTGGGTGATGATCGTGCCTGCATTGGCGCTGGTGGCAGCTCGCGCGCTCGCCGGCCAACGCATCGAAGCGTGGATGCAGAAAATGGGAGCCAAGGCTTCGGCATACGCCCAGGAAACCCTGGGCTGGGTGGTGGGCATCGGCGGATACCTGCTGATTCGTGCATCGCTGTCCGGGCAGGACCTGCACAGCTTGTTCGGCTAGCCACGCTGTGGGCGAAAGCGCGGGGCTGGATTGGCTTGAAGCGGGGTGATGGTGCGAGAATTGACGGCATGGAACCTCTAGGCAGCAGCGCGAACCAGGGCAAAAAAGTCACCCTCAGCGCCTCAACTTTGGCAATGTCCGTCATGGTCATCGTCCTTCTGGTGGCAGTGGTCTTCGCCGCCAACTCCAATGAGATCGTCGGCTGGTTTGTCGTCGTCATCTCCGCTGGTTGGCTGCTGCTGGCCGCGTTCATGATGTTTGGCCTCAAGCGCGGGGCCGACAAGATCAACACCTCGCTGCGCGAGGCCACCGCCGCGGCCACCCCGCGGGCCCAGTCAGGTAGCGTGGTGGTTGATGAATCCACCAGCCAGCGCGATATGAAGCTGGACCACTCCTTCAAGATCGTGCAGGTTCAGGCCCGCGTGGTCTCCGAACAGCGCGAGGCCAAGGGGCCCGAATCCGAAGCGATGATCGACCGGGCGCTGGAGACGATCCAGATGACCGCCGCCAATGCGCGGGACATGATCAAGCCGGCCGAACCGATGGATGGCGAAATCATCGACTAGTACTCAAAGGGCAACGCACACGCGTTGCCCTTTTTGTTTGTCTCGGCGCAGTGCTGTTCAGCGCGTAATTGGGCGCAGAATTTTGTAAGCTGGTTAGGTGATACCTACCAGCGTGGAAATTCTGAGCAAGGACGCCGGCGCACTGCGCGTCGCGTCGGTCAACGTCAACGGCATTCGCGCCGCCTACAAGCGCAATATGGCCGACTGGATCGCCGCCCGCGACGTGGACATCCTGTGCCTGCAAGAAGTTCGAGCACCGGATCAAGTTCTGCGCGATCTGATCGGCGAAGGTTGGCATATTCTGCATGCCGAGGCCAAGGACAAGGGTCGCGCCGGGGTGGCCGTGCTTTCGCGCTCCGAGCCGGTGGCTGTGCGCGGCAACATCGGCGAGGAGTACTTCGCCGAATCTGGTCGCTGGGTTGAAGCGGACTTCGAGGTGAACGGCGAAATCTTCACCGTGGTCTCCGCCTACGTCCACTCCGGCGAGCTGGGCACCCAGAAACAGGAAGACAAGTACCGCTTCTTGCAGCGCATGAACGTGCGCCTGGTAGAGCTGAAGAACGAAAAGGACCACGTAGTGGTCGTGGGCGATTTGAATGTCGTGCACACGCAGAAGGACATCAAGAACTGGAAGCCGAACCACAATAAGCGCGCCGGCGTGATGGATGAGGAGATCGCCTACTTCGACGGTTTCTTCGGCCCGGAAATCGGCTACAAGGATGTGGCCCGCGAACTGGCCGGCGACGTGCAGGGACCGTACACCTGGTGGTCCTTCCGCGGCCAGGCCTTCGACAACGACGCAGGTTGGCGTATCGACTACCACATGGCCACCCCCGCACTTGCTGATAAGGCCATCAAGTCCCACGTAGACCGTGCCTCGGCCTACGATTTGCGCTTCTCCGACCACGCACCGCTGGTCGTCGACTACCAGTTCTAAGGAAACACCATGAAACCCCGCGTACTTTCGGGCATGCAGCCTTCGGGCGACTCACTTCACCTCGGCAACTATTTGGGCGCACTGGTCAACTGGGTCAAAACCCAGGATGACTACGACGCGTTCTTCTTCATTCCAGATATGCACGCCATTACGGTCTCTCAGTACCCGGCAGATCTGCGCGCCCGCACACGCAAAACCGCTGCGCAGTTCATCGCCGGTGGCATCGACCTGGAAAAGTCCACGCTGTTCGTCCAGTCACAAGTCCCCGAGCACGCACAGCTGGCCTGGGTGCTCAACTGCATCACCGGCTTTGGCGAAGCCAGCCGCATGACCCAGTTCAAGGACAAGTCCTCCAAGGGCGGCGCGGATGCTGCCAGCGTCGGGCTTTTCACCTACCCCATCCTGATGGCAGCAGACATCCTGCTCTACCAGCCACAGGGCGTGCCGGTGGGCGATGATCAGCGTCAGCATGTGGAGCTGGCTCGTGATTTGGCTAAGCGCTTCAACCACCGTTTCGGCGAGACTTTCACCGTGCCCGAGGCCTTCATCCCGAAGGAGGGCGCACGCATTTACGACCTGGCGAACCCGACCTCCAAGATGTCCAAGTCCGCCGAATCGCCGGCGGGCCTGATCAACGTGCTCGACGAGCCGAAGCTGATCGCCAAGCGCATCAAGTCCGCGGTGACCGACGCAGGCAGTGTTGTCGCGTATGACAAACAGGAGAAGCCTGGCGTTTCGAACCTGCTGGACATCCTGGCCGCCGTGACCGGCAAGCATGTGCCGGAACTGGTCACCGAGTTCGAAGGCAAGATGTACGGGCACCTGAAGGTGGCTGTTGCCGACGCTGTGGTGGAGCGGTTGACCCCGATCCGCGAACGCACCTTGGAGCTGCTCGATGATCCCGCCGAGCTGGATCGCCTGTTGCTCGCCGGTGCGACCAAGGCCCGTGAAGTGGCTTCGAAGACCGTGGCCGATGTCTACCAGAAGGTCGGCTTCCTGCCGCCGCTGGGAATCTGATGGAGTACACCCTGGGCGTAGTGATCCCGGTGCCGCAGCCGCACCGGGACACTTTGCGTGCCTGGCGCCAGGAATTCGGGGGAGCGGCCACCGAGCCGATCGCCCCGCATATCACCCTGGTGTCCGGGTCGTACCTCACTACCTGGGAGAAGGCCGCCGCGCAGGTGCGCCGGGTGGCTTCATCGCTGGTGCCGTTCACCATCGAGCTCGGTGCGGCGCGCACGTTCCGCCCGGCCAGCGACGTGGTGTATCTGCCCTTGCAGGCCGGTGCCGATCAGTGCTGGGAACTGCATCGGCAGCTGCTCGGTGACGCGCTGCGCCACGAATCGGGCTTTGCGTACCATCCGCACCTGACCATCGCGCAAAACGTGCCAGCGCAGCAGCTGGACGCGGCGCAGGCCGGTTTGTCCACCGTCGACATGGTGTTTGAAGCCGATCGGGTGCAGCTTTTTGATACCCGCGGTGGTCAATGGAACCTCAGCGAGAACATCGCCCTGGGTGCATGAAAAAACGCCAGCCATATGGCTGGCGTTTTTTCATGCCTTACTTGGCGCGGACGTTGGCTTCGATCTTCGCCCCGGTGTCGGCGTCGATGTTCTTCCAGTACTGGATTGCGTTGGAAAGCACCGGTTCGATCACGCCGTCCAATGCCCCGGTCACCGTGGCGACCAGTTCAGCGCGCTGGGCGTGATTCATCACCTCGCGTACCAGGATTCCGGGCTGCGAGAAGTCGTCGTCATCCGCGCGCAGCGTGTAGGCCTGACGCAGCAGTTCTCCATCGGATTCGAAGGAGTTGTCCACCGGCCCGGTCTCATCACTCCACGAGTCTCCAAAGGAATTGGGTGCGTAGACTGTGCGATCCCCGGTGTGTTCGAAGGTCATGTTGCCCTCAAAATTGTAGGAGTGCACCGGGCATTGTGGCTTGTTCACCGGCAGTTGCTGGAAATTGGTGCCGATGCGGTAGCGCTGAGCATCCGCGTAGGCGAAGGTGCGCCCCAGCAGCATCTTATCGGGGCTCACGCCCATGCCGGGGACCATATTGCCCGGGGAGAAGGCAGCCTGTTCAATCTGCGCGAAGAAGTTCTCCGGGTTGCGGTTCAGCGTCATGGTGCCCACCTTGATGCGTGGGTAGTCCTTCTTGGGCCAGACCTTGGTCAGATCAAAGGGGTTGATCCGGTAGGTTTTGGCTTCTTCGTAGCCCATGATCTGCACGTAGAGGTCCCACTTCGGGAAATCACCGGCTTTGATGGCCTCGAAGAGGTCGCGGCGGTGGTGATCGGCATCGGCACCGGCGAGCTGTTCGGCCTCATCGCCGCTGATGGTTTCAAAGTGCTCGGCCTGTTGGTTCAGGAAGTGATATTTGACCCAGAATTTTTCGCCGGCCTCGTTGACCCACATATAGGTGTGGGAACCGTAACCGTTCATTTCGCGCCAGGTCTTCGGTAGACCGCGTTCACCCATGAGGTAGGCGACTTGGTGGGCGGACTCTGGGTTCTGCGTCCAGAAGTCCCACTGCATGGTGCCATCGCGCAGGCCCGAGTCGGGTAGGCGCTTTTGTGAGCGGATGAAGTGTGGGAACTTCATCGGATCGCGGACGAAAAATACCGGGGTGTTGTTTCCGACCAGGTCGAAGTTGCCCTCCGAGGTGTAGAACTTCAGCGCGAAGCCGCGTACATCTCGCCAGGTGTCAGGGGAGCCGAGTTCACCGGCGACGGTGGAGAAGCGGGCGAGCATCTCGGTTTTCACGCCGGGCTGGAACAGCGCGGCTTTGGTGTAGGCCGAAACATCTTCGGTGGTTTCAAAGATTCCGAATGCCCCCGAGCCCTTGGCATGTGGCCGGCGTTCGGGCACATTCATTCGGTTGAAGTGCTGCAGGGTTTCGATCAGATGGTGGTCGTGCAAGACGATCGGACCGTCGCTGCCCACGGTGAGCGAGTTGCGGTCGCTGACCGCGTCGATACCGGCTTGGGTGGTGGATTGCGGTTTTTTGTTGCTGGCCATGAGTGCTCCTTAATGTGCGGAGAAGGGCGAGTACGACCCAGCCTCTCACAGGTGGCCAAGGAACTAAAGGGGATGCAAAAGGCCCGGACCAAATCCACAGGATTGGTCCGGGCCTTGCAACGCGGTGTCTTAGACGGTGCGCGAGAGAATTGCCTGCTTGACCTCGGCGATAGCCTTGGTCACCTGGATGCCACGTGGGCATGCTTCGGAGCAGTTGAAGGTGGTGCGGCAACGCCACACGCCTTCCTTGTCGTTCAGGATCTCCAGGCGCATGTCGCCGGCATCATCGCGGGAGTCGAAGATGAAGCGGTGTGCGTTCACGATCGCGGCTGGGCCGAAGTACTGGCCATCGGTCCAGAACACTGGGCACGAGCTGGTGCACGCTGCGCACAGGATGCACTTGGTGGTGTCGTCGAAGCGCTCGCGGTCCTCAGCGGACTGGTAGCGTTCCTTGGTTGGCTCGTGGCCCTTGGAGATCAGGAATGGCATGATCTCGCGGTAGGACTGGAAGAACGGTTCCATGTCGACGATGAGGTCCTTTTCAAGGGGCAGGCCCTTGATGGCTTCAACGGTGATCGGCTTGGAGGTGTCCAGGTCCTTGAGCAGGGTCTTGCAAGCCAGACGGTTGCGGCCGTTGATGCGCATAGCATCCGAGCCGCAGACGCCGTGGGCGCAAGAGCGGCGGAAGGACAGCGTGCCGTCCTGCTCCCACTTGACCTTGTGCAGGGCGTCGAGCACGCGGTCGGTGCCGTACATGGTCAGCTTGAAGTCTTCCCAGTAGGCGTCCGCGGTGGCTTCTGGCAGGTAGCGGCGAACGCGCAGGGTGATGTCGAAGCTTGGGATTTCTCCGCCGCCGCCAACACCTGGCTTCAGCTCGATCTTTGACGCTGGTTCTGGCAGTTCGGTGCTCATTAGTACTTACGCTCCATTGGCTGGTAACGGGTAAAGACCACTGGCTTGGTCTCCATGCGGATGCCCTTGATGTCCTCGGTGACAGCTTCGCCGTCGCGGTAGGACATCGAGTGCTTCATGAAGTTCTCGTCGTCGCGGTTCGGGAAGTCTTCGCGGTAGTGGCCGCCGCGGGATTCCTTGCGGTGCAGAGCCGCAACGGTGATGACCTCGGCCAAGTCGAGCAGGAAGCCCAGCTCGATGGCTTCGAGCAGATCCAGGTTGAAGCGCTTGCCCTTGTCCTGGACGCTGATGTTCTTGTAGCGGCGGCGCAGATCTTCGATCACGTCGCGTGCTTCCTTCAGCGAACGCTCGTCGCGGAATACCTGGACGTTGGCGTCCATGGTCTCCTGCAGGGTCGAACGCAGGTCCGAGACGCGCTCGGTGCCGTTGCCGTTCAGTACACCGGCGATCTGTTCGACGACAAATGCTTCTGGGTTCTCTGGCAGCTCGACGAAGTCGGCGGTCTTGGAGTACGCAGCAGCAGCCACACCGGCGCGCTTACCGAACACGTTGATGTCCAGCAGCGAGTTGGTGCCCAGGCGGTTGGAGCCGTGCACCGAAACGCAGGCAACCTCACCGGCAGCGAACAGGCCTGGAACGACGGTGTCGTTGTCCTGCAGCACTTCGGTGTTGATGTTGGTTGGTACGCCGCCCATGGCGTAGTGCGCGGTTGGGTACACAGGCACTGGATCGGTGAATGGCTCCACACCCAGGTAGGTGCGGGCGAATTCGGTGATGTCAGGCAGCTTGGATTCGATGTGCTCTGGTTCCAGGTGGGTCAGATCCAGCAGCACGTAGTCCTTGTTAGGACCGCAACCGCGGCCTTCGCGAACTTCGTTGGCCATGGCGCGAGCCACGATGTCACGAGGTGCGAGGTCCTTAATGGTTGGAGCGTAGCGCTCCATGAAGCGCTCGCCATCCGAGTTACGCAGGATGGCACCTTCACCACGTGCACCCTCGGTCAAGAGGATGCCCAGGCCTGCGAGGCCCGTTGGATGGAACTGGAAGAACTCCATGTCTTCCAGTGGCAGACCCGAACGGAAGGCGATGGACATGCCGTCACCGGTCAGGGTGTGTGCGTTGGAGGTGGTCTTGAAGACCTTGCCGGCTCCGCCCGAAGCGAAGACGACGGACTTGGCCTGGAAGACGTGCAATTCGCCGGTGGCCAGGTCGTAGGATACGACGCCAGCAACGCGCTTCTGCTTGTAAGCGGTGCCGTCCTCGCGGTAGGCATCCTCTTCAACCATCAGTAGGTCCAGCACGTAGTACTCGTTGTAGAACTCAACGTTGTGCTTGACGCAGTTTTGGTACAGGGTCTGCAAGATCATGTGGCCGGTGCGGTCTGCTGCGTAGCAGGCGCGGCGCACGGCGGCTTTGCCGTGGTCGCGGGTGTGGCCACCGAAACGACGCTGGTCGATCTTGCCCTCTGGGGTGCGGTTGAATGGCAGACCCATCTTTTCCAGGTCCAGCACGGCGTCGATGGCTTCCTTGGCCATGACCTCGGCTGCGTCCTGGTCAACCAGGTAGTCGCCACCCTTGATGGTGTCGAAGGTGTGCCATTCCCAGTTGTCTTCTTCGACGTTGGCAAGTGCTGCACACATGCCGCCCTGGGCTGCACCGGTGTGCGAGCGGGTTGGGTAAAGCTTGGTTAGTACTGCGGTGCGTGCTTGCTGACCGGATTCGATCGCTGCACGCATACCTGCACCACCGGCACCGACGATGACTACGTCGTACTTATGTACCTGCATTCTTGATGCTCTCTTTTCTAAAAATCTATCTGGCTATCGGCTGAAACTTGGGGGAGTTTCTACAGGCACTGCTGTAGCTGGCTGCCAGCTACGCATGGATCGAAGGTGAAGATCACCAGGGAGCCAAGCACGATGATGAAGATCGTTGCGACGTACAGGATGCCCTTGAGCCATGCACGGGTTGCGTGCTTTTCTGCGTAGTCGTTGATGATGGTGCGGACACCGTTGGTGCCGTGCAGCATTGCGAGCCACAGCAGAGCCAGGTCCCAGAACTGCCAAATTGGCGATGCCCACTTGCCGGCCACGAAGCCGAAGCTGATGCCGGAGATGCCTTCTCCGACCATGAGGTTTGCGAAGAGGTGGCCGAAGATCAGGACGATCAGCACAACACCGGACAGGCGCATGAACAGCCATGCCAGCATTTCGAAGCTGCCGCGGGACTTTGGTCCACGGTTGTACTTAGGGTCAATGCGCTGGCTGCGCGGAGCAGGAATAGAAACGCTCATGGCTTAGTGGCTCCCAAATGCGATCGACAGGTGACGGATTGCGAAGCCTGCGAAGACGATAACCCAGAGGATCAATACGCCCCAGAGCATCTGGCGCTGGTACTTGGTGCCCTGCTTCCAGAAGTCAACCAAGATCAAACGCAGACCGTTGAATGCGTGGAAGAGGATTGCTGCAACCAGACCGGTTTCACCCAATGCCATCCACGGGGTCTGATAGGTGCTGATGATGGCGTTGTATGCGTTGGCATCAACGCGGACCATCGCCGTGTCCAGCACGTGCACCAGTAGATAAAGAAAAATAACGACACCGGTGACTCGGTGTCCCACCCAGGACCACATGCCTTCATGGCCGCGGTATAGGGTGCCTGACGAAGTCTTCGACACTGAACTAAACCTCCAAGGCTCGCAACGGCGCATGTGTATATTGCACACAATGAGATTTGACGCACTTGTGCGAGCGTTCCTTGTGCGAGTCTAAACTACTTGGCACACTGCAATCTATTTCGTGTCGAGTTCCTGTGAGGATGTTCACCGAATCGCCATGAAAATGCGCTAAAAGGCTGAAAGTCGCCCGTAATACCGCATAGATGCATTTCGTATTTCTGGTGATTCCCAGATGTCAATGGACCGGATTATCCACCGGATGAATTAGTCTGGAATGCGTGAATGCAGACCTATTATCCAGATTCCACGGCGTGATCCCCGCCGGAGGTGTCGGTACCCGATTGTGGCCCCTCTCGCGGGCTTCCGCTCCTAAGTTTTTGCACGATCTGACCGGGTCCGGTTCCACCCTGATCCGCGCCACCTACGATCGGCTGGTACCGCTGGCAGGCGAACGCATCATGGTGGTCACCGGACGAGCTCACCGAGGTGCCGTGGTGAGTCAGCTTCCTGAACTGTGCGACGAAGATCTGGTGCTCGAACCAGAGCCGCGCGACTCGGCGGCCGCCATCGGATTGGCTGCTGCCATCCTCTACCGCCGCGACCCGAATATCATCATGGGGTCCTTCGCTGCCGATCAGGTCATCGAGCCGGTGGAAGTTTTCCAGGCCGCGCTGAGCGAAGCGATCCACACTGCCGCGACCGGCAAGATCGTCACCATTGGTATTCACCCCACCCACCCGTCCACAGGGTTCGGCTATATCCGCACCGGTGAACCACTGGATGTGCCCAATGCGCCGACCGCGCGCGGCGTGGTGGAGTTCGTGGAGAAGCCCGATGAGGACACTGCCCGCAAGTACCTGGCCTCCGGTGGATTCTTCTGGAACGCTGGCATGTTTGTGGCTCCGGTCAGCCTGATGCTCAAGCACCTAGAAGCCAACGAGCCGCAGCTGTATTCGGGTCTGATGAAAATCGCCGACGCGTGGGAGACCGAGCGCCGCGATCAGGTGATGCATGAGGTCTGGCCAGGGCTGCCAAAGATCGCCATCGACTACGCGGTAGCTGAACCGGCGGCTGAAGCCGGCGACGTGGCCGTGATCCCAGGCGTGTTCAACTGGGATGACGTGGGCGACTTTGCTGCGATCGGCCGCTTGAACAAGGCCAGTGCCGAGGAAGGGATCATCAACCTCGGCGACAAGCAGGTGCGCGTGTATGCCGATAACGCCACCGGTGTGGTCTACTCGGATCGCCCGCGGGTGATCGCGCTGGTGGGCATCGAAGATGTGGTGGTAGTTGATACCGCTGACGCGCTGCTGGTGACCACCAAGGAGCACGCGCAAAAGGTGAAGCAGACCGTGGAGGCGCTGAAGGCCGACGGCGCCACCGAGGTGCTTTAAAACCAACTGACGGCAGGATCGTGACATACCGCAAAAACGTGGTGTGTCGCGGTCCTGTTCGCTTTTAACCCGGTCATGAAGGGCCGCGTCACTAGAATTTATCGTCCCGTGCTGACCTGTGATTATGTGGAGATGAAGCGTGGGCGCCGCATGGAGATGGAAAAGTTTTTAGCGCCAGGGTCTAGCGCCGGGGTAGTAGTACATTGATATGTTAGGCGTCATGACTACGGCCAAGATGAGTCCTGAATCGTCCAAGTCCGAAAGTACAGCGCCGCCCGGGCCGCTGCCGCCAAGCGAGAAAACCCGCATCAACAAAGTAGTTTTCTACGGCTCAGCACTGCTCGTGTTGGTCATCGCCCTGTGGGCAATGATCGACCGCGAGTCCGCGAGCACGGTGATCACCGCCACCGTGACCTGGATCGGCAAAAATTTTGGTTGGTACTACACGCTGATTGTTGTCGCGGTGCTGTTCTTCGTGGTGGCCATCGCGATCTCCAAAGTTGGCAAGACCCGGCTGGGGCCGGATCACTCCCGGCCAACCTTCAATATCTTCACCTGGGCCGCGATGCTCTTCGCTGCCGGCATCGGCATCGACCTGATGTTCTTCTCAGTCGCTGAACCGGTCACCCAGTATCTTGCCCCGCCAGCGATCGAAGGCTCTACCGTCGAAGCGGCCCGACAGGCCATGGCCTGGACGCTCTTCCACTACGGTCTGCTCGGCTGGGGGCTCTACGCGCTCGTCGGCCTGGCGCTGGGCTATTTCGCCTACCGCCACAACCTGCCGCTGTCCATCCGCTCAGCGCTCTACCCGATCCTGGGCAAGCGCACCGAAGGCTGGGTGGGGCACAGCGTGGACATTGCCGCCATGCTCGGAACCATTTTCGGTATCGCCACCTCGCTGGGCATCGGTGTAGCCCAGCTGAACTACGGGCTGAACTTCATGTTCGGCATCCCAGAGAACCGCTCCTGGCAGATCATCCTGATCGTCATCGCCGTCATTATGGCCACCGTGTCGGTACTCACCGGGGTGGAGAAGGGCATCCGCCGACTCTCCGAACTCAACGTGCTGCTGTGTATCGCGTTGATGCTCTTTGTGCTGATCGCCGGCTCCACCGCCTACCTCTTCGACGGCATTGTGAACAATATCGGCGACAGCATCGCGATGTTCCCCTCCATGGCCCTGGATACCTTCGCCTATCAGCGCCCCGATGAGTGGCTCAACGGGTGGACGCTGTTCTTCTGGGCCTGGTGGATCGCCTGGGCACCATTTGTTGGGCTGTTCCTGGCCCGCATTTCGCGGGGCCGCACCATCCGCCAGTTTGTCGTCGCCGTCCTGGTCGTTCCCTTCGCTTTCATCTTGCTGTGGATCTCAATCTTCGGGAATAGTGCCCTTCAGCTGGTCCGGTCGGGCAATACCGCCTTTGGCGAGGTGGCGATGAATACCCCGGAGCGTGCCTTCTATTCGCTGCTGGAGCAAATGCCCGGAGCGCCGATCACCGCGGCGATCGCGACCTTCACCGGCCTGCTGTTCTACGTGACCAGTGCCGACTCTGGCGCCCTGGTGATGGCCAACTTCACCTCGCACCTGAAGGATCAGCAATCCGATGGGTCCAAGCCGGTGCGCCTGTTCTGGTCGCTGGCCACGGGCCTGCTGACCCTGGGCATGCTCTTTGTTGATGGGGTGCCCACCTTGCAGGGCGCCACGGTCATCATGGGCTTGCCGTTCTCCTTCGTGCTGGTGCTGATTATGCTGGGCCTGTTCAAATCCCTGCGTATGGAAACTGCGTTGGCCGACAGCTACCAGAACAACATGCACAAGGTGCTGACCAACCGCATGGGGTCCAACGCGGATCGGCGCAATTGGAAACAGCGCCTGTCGCGGGCCATGACCTATCCGGGACGACGATCCACCGGACGCTTCCTGGACGAGGTCGCCATTCCGGCGTTGCAGGAAATGAGCGAGGAATTCACCGTGCGCGGTGCCCAGGTCAATCTGGAGATTGAGCCGGTGGCTCACCTGGGGTTGGATTCACTGGACCTGGTCGTGGCCAACGGTGCCGAACGCCCCTTCAAGTACCAGATCTACCCGGTGCAGTTGCCGGTGCCGAGCTTCGCCCGGGTTTCTTCGGGCAAGAACGTCTACTACCGCATCGAAGTTTTTTCGCAGGAAGGCAGCCACGGCTACGACCTGATGGGGCTGACCAAGGAGCAACTTATTGGAGATGTGCTGGACCAGTACGAAGCGCACCTAGTGTTCCTCGAAACCCAGACCGAACTTGCTGGCCCAAGCCAGATCAATACCAGTGGCGAGTCCAAAACCCACTGGGAATCAGATTTTGATACGACCCCGAAAGCAGAGGAAGCATGAGTTTTCCAAGCAACCAGAATCCACGACTGCACAGCGGAGCAACGCTCTTTATCAACGGCGTATTTGAAGCAGCTAGCAGCGGCGCCACCCGCACCATCAAATGCCCGGCCAACGGAATTGAGGTCGCCACGGTCTCCGAGGCCGGGCAGGCTGACTCCGAACGCGCCATCGCCGCAGCACGCCAATCTTTTGACTCCGGAGTATGGGCGCAGGTGCCAGCCGGACAGCGCGGAGACTTCTTGCTGAAAGTGGCGGACCGGCTGATCGATCGCAAGGCAGAATTTGCGCTGGCTGAAACCCTGGACACCGGCAAACGGCTGGTGGAATCAGAGCTGGACATGGACGATATCGCCGCCAGCTTCCGCTACTTCGGCAAGGCCGCGGACCAAAACGCCGGGCGACTGGTAGATGCCGGGGATGCGAACATTCTTAGCCGCATCAGTTACGAGCCGGTGGGTGTGGCAGCAATGATCACCCCATGGAACTACCCGCTGCTCCAGGCCGCATGGAAGATCGCCCCGGCACTGGCTGCTGGTTGCTCCTTTGTGCTCAAGCCGGCCGAGCTGAGCCCCTCGACCGCGATCTTGATGATGGAGATCCTCGACGAACTGGGCCTGCCAGCGGGTGTGGCCAACCTGGTCACCGGAACCGGTGCTGAAGCAGGAGCGATCCTCTCCGAACACCGGGACGTGGACCTGGTGTCCTTCACCGGTGGCCTGGTGACCGGGCGCAAGGTGGCGGCAGCGGCCGCAGGCACGGTGAAGAAGGTGGCACTGGAGTTGGGTGGCAAAAACCCCAACGTGATTTTTGCCGATGCCGACTTTGATGCCGCAGTGGATAACGCGCTGAATGCCGCCTTCCTGCACTCCGGGCAGGTCTGCTCGGCCGGCGCCCGACTGGTAGTGGAAGAATCCATCGCCGAGAAATTTGTTGACGAGCTGGTGCGCCGGGCACAGAACATCACCCTCGGCGGCCCCTTTGATGAGCAGGCCGAGACCGGTGCGCTGATTTCTGAAGACCACCTGGCGAAGGTGGACGCCTATGTGCAGGCCGGCATCGCCAACGGCGTGCGCGTGCGCTGCGGCGGTCGACGCGCCACCGCCGAAGACGGGGCGGGACTAGAAGCCGGCAGCTTCTACCTGCCCACCGTGCTGGACCAGGTCACCGGTGGCATGTCGGTGGTCGTGGATGAAGCCTTCGGGCCGGTGGTCACGGTGGAAACCTTCAGCACCGAGGATGAAGCGGTGCAGATCGCGAACGACACCGACTACGGATTGGCTGGCGCGGTCTGGAGCCAGGATGCCTCCAAAACCCAGCGCATCGCGGCTCGTCTGCGCCATGGCACCATCTGGATCAACGACTTCCACCCTTACTTGCCACAGGCAGAGTGGGGCGGGTTCGGGCAGTCGGGCATCGGCCGCGAGCTAGGCCCCACCGGATTGGGCGAATACCAAGAGGCAAAGCATATCTACCAGAATTTGGCCCCACAGGTCACCGGTTGGTTCAAGTAAGGAGAGAACAGTGCAGGAATTCGACTACATCGTCATTGGCGGCGGTTCCGCCGGAGCAGCCGTAGCAGCCCGACTCAGTGAAGATCCTTCCGTGCAGGTAGCTCTCGTGGAAGCCGGACCCGATGACCGCAACTACGATGAGGTGCTCCAGCTGGACCGCTGGATGGAGCTGCTGGAATCGGGCCTCGACTGGGACTACCCGATCGAAGAGCAGGAGAACGGCAACTCGTTTATGCGCCACGCTCGGGCCAAGGTCATGGGCGGTTGCTCAAGCCACAACTCGTGCATCGCCTTCTGGGCGCCGCGTGAGGACATCGACGAGTGGGAATCAAAGTTTGGTGCCACCGGCTGGAATTCGGATATGGCCTACCGGCTGTATCAGAAGCTGGAAAGTAACGAAGATGCTGGCCCGGACGCACCACACCATGGGGATAGCGGCCCGGTGCAGCTGATGAACGTACCGGCCAACGATCCGTGCGGCGTGGCCCTGCTGGATGCTTGTGAGCAGGCGGGCATTCCGCGCACCAAGTTCAACAACAACCAGACGGTGATCAATGGGGCGAACTTCTTCCAGATCAACCGCCGGGCCGACGGTACCCGGTCCTCCTCTTCGGTTTCCTACATCCACCCGATCCTTCAGCGCGAGAACTTCACCTTGCTCACCGGACTGCAGGCGAGGAAGCTGACTTTTGATCAGGACAAGCGGTGCACCGGGGTTGATGTGGTGGATGGCGCCTTTGGCCGGACCAAGCACCTGACCACCAAGCGGGAGGTTGTCCTGAGCGCCGGAGCCATCGATTCGCCGAAACTGCTGATGCTCTCGGGCATTGGCCCAGCCGAGCATCTTCAATCCGTGGGCGTGCAGGTTTTGGTCGACGCACCGGGCGTGGGGGAGCACCTGCAAGATCACCCCGAGGGCGTCATCCAGTGGGAAGCCAAGCAGCCGATGCCAGAAACTTCCACCCAGTGGTGGGAGATCGGGATCTTCACCCCGACCGAAGAAGGATTGGATCGTCCTGATTTGATGATGCATTACGGGTCGGTGCCCTTTGATATGCACACCCTGCGCCAGGGCTACCCGACTGGTGAGAATACCTTCTGTCTGACCCCGAATGTCACCCATGCAAAGTCACGCGGCACGGTGCGCCTGCGCAGCTGTGACTTCCGCGATAAGCCGAAGGTGGATCCACGGTACTTCACCGATGCCGAAGGCCATGATGCGCGGGTTATGATCGCCGGTATTCGCAAGGCGCGTGAGATCGTCGCGCAGTCGCCACTGGGTAATTGGGCCGGAGAAGAACAGTTCCCGGGCCAGCAGACGCAGAGCGACGAGGAGATCTTCGACTACATCAAACGGACTCACAACACCGTGTACCACCCGGCCGGTACCGTGCGCATGGGTGCCGTGGATGATCGGCTCAGCCCCTTGGATCCGCAACTGCGGGTTAAGGGCGTGAGCGGTTTGCGTGTTGCCGATGCGTCGGTGATGCCGGAGCTGGTGACGGTCAACCCGAATATCACGGTGATGATGATTGGCGAGCGTTGTGCCGAACTGATTCGCGGAAACTAGCGCAAAAAACAAGGGTGGTGGCCATCGGAAAACCGGTGGCCACCACCCTTTGTGCAGCGCGAACTGTTTCGCGTTGTGGCCAAACATTACGAAGAACTGTTATCTGCAGCTGCGGGACGAGTATCTTCGAAAGGTGTCCACCGTGAATGATTATGACAATGTTGCCTCCGTCAGCGACTTCACCGAGCCGTTAATCGATCAGCTGATCGACTTCCGGCGCGAGCTGCACCGGAATCCGGAACTGTCCTTTGCGGAACACCAAACAACTCAACGCATCCTTGCAACGTTGCGTGCTGCTGGCCTGTCGCCGCAGAAGATGGCCGACACTGGGGCCTTTGTTGATATCGGTGAAGGTCCAATCCGCATCGCTTTCCGCGCGGACATTGATGCGTTGCCGGTCATCGAGGAAACCGACCTTGAGTATTGCTCGCTGGTCGAGGGTGTGGCGCACGCTTGCGGCCACGACATCCACACCACCGTGATGCTCGGAGTTGCCCTGTCGCTGGGCAAGCTCAATGAAGCAGGACTGCTCAACGGACGCGTACGCGTGATCTTCCAACCCGCTGAAGAGAAACTACCCGGCGGCGCGCTGTCGGTCATTGAGCAAGGACTGCTCGATGAGGTGCCACGCGTTTTGGCCCTGCACTGCGACCCGAGGATTGACGCCGGACATATCGGCACGCGTATCGGCGCCATCACCTCCGCCAGCGACACCATTCGCATCGAGGTCAACGGTCACGGCGGGCACACCTCCCGCCCGCATCTGACCGAAGATATCGTGTTTGCGATGAGCCAGATCGCCACCCAGGTTCCGGCGGTGCTCGGCCGCAAGGTCGACGTGCGCTCGGCGGTCTCGGTGGTCTGGGGACAGATTCATGCAGGCAGTGCACCTAACGCCATTCCTGCCACCGGCTACCTGGCCGGAACCATGCGTTGCCTTGATGGGGACATTTGGTACGAGGCCGGTGAACTGCTGGATAACGCGGTGCGCCAGATCGCCGCTCCGTACGGCGTGGAAATCAAGTTGCAGCACACCCGCGGTGTTCCACCGGTAGTCAACGCCCCGGCAGAGACGGCGCTGATCGAAGATGCTGCACGTCGTGAGTTCGGTGCGGACGCGATCGAGCTGACCCCGCAATCTATGGGCGGGGAGGACTTCGCGTGGATGACCCAGAAGGTTCCGGGCGCCATGCTGCGCTTGGGTACCAGGACTCCGGGCGGCAAGACCTATGACCTGCATCGTGGCGATTACATGCCCGATGAATCCTGCATTGGCATCGGCGTGCGTATCATGACTGCGGCCGCCATGCAGGCGGTTCGCGAAGCAAATGCCAAATAGCGTGTTGGTCACACTAAACTCAAAACTTTTTAACTAGTCTTTGACGCTTTCGTAATTGCTTGAGTGACTTGGGCTTTGACGTTAAGCGCTTGCCGTTTTGATACTGCTTAGTTATCTGTTTGTAATCTTTATCGTCTTTACCTGTGACATATCTCCGATAGGCTATGGAAACGATGGGGAAGCCACGATTTTTGGTGTGCACTCGTAAGGCGTAGGCAAAGATGCCTTACATGGGCTGCTGGTGTCTGAACTCCCACATGATCTCGCACGAATTTTGGAGGAATAGATGCGCTTCGTATCGCGCAAGACCGGTGTGGCAGCGGCCATGCTCGGCATCTCGGCATTGGCTTTGAGCGCCTGCGGCGCTGCACCGGAAGAGTCCAGCTCAGCTGGCAAATACCCCGATTACGTTGGCTGCATCGTTTCCGACTCCGGTGGATTCGACGACCAGTCGTTCAATGAGTCCTCCTACCGCGGTCTGAAGAACGCCGAAAAGGATCTGGGCATCAAGGTCAAGCAGGCAGAGTCGAAGTCCAACGCTGACTTCACCACCAACCTCCAGGGCATGATGGGCGCTAATTGCAACCTGACCGTCACCGTGGGCTTCCTGCTGGCCGACGCTACTGCGGATGCAGCGGCAAAGAACCCAGATTCGCACTTCGCCATCGTTGATAACCAGTACGAAAAGAACATCAAGAACGTCAAGCCGATCATTTACAACACGGCTCAGGCGGCTTACCTGGCTGGCTACGCAGCTGCTGCTGCTTCCGAGACCGGCACCGTCGCCACCTTCGGCGGCATCCAGATTCCTACCGTTACCATCTTCATGGACGGCTTCGCCGATGGTGTTGCCAAGTTCAACGAGGACAAGGGCAAGAACGTCAAGCTGCTGGGCTGGGACAAGAAGAAGCAGAACGGTACCTTCTCCGGCGACTTCGAAAAGCAGGATAAGGGCAAGCAGATCACCAAGAACTTCATCGCTTCCGGCGCTGACGTGATCATGCCAGTTGCTGGTCCAGTGGGCAAGGGCGCTGGCGCTGCCGTGGCCGATGCCAACAAGGGCGGCGAAAAGGCCAAGCTCATCTGGGTTGACTCCGATGGCTACCTGACCGCACCTGACTACAAGGAATACATGCTGACCTCGGTCGTGAAGACCATGGACAAGGCTGTTGAAGATGTCATCAAGGCTGACGCCGAGGGCAAGTTCGACGCCACCCCATATGTCGGCACCTTGGAAAACGAAGGTGTAGCACTGGCACCGTTCCACGATTTCGACTCGACCATCGGCGAGGACACCAAGAAGGAGATCGAAGCCCTGAAGGCCCAGATTATCTCCGGTGACCTGAAGGTCGAATCGGCAGCAAGCCCAAAGTAGCCTTTGGCGCCTAATCCATTGAGCGCGTCACCACTTGCCGTTGCACGGCAAGACGGTGACGCGCTTTATGAATGCCTAGAGGCCAACACGGCTATCAGGCTAAACTACCTCGCACAACGAACTATGAAGATGGTGGAATCGTGAAACTCGAACTACGGGGAATCTCGAAAGCCTTCGGTTCTTTCTACGCCAATAAAAATATTGACCTCATGGTTGATGACGCCCAGATTCACTGTCTGCTCGGCGAAAACGGTGCTGGAAAATCCACGCTTATGAACGTGCTCTACGGTCTGTATCAACCGACCGAGGGCGAAATCCTGCTTGATGGAAACCCCGTCGAGTTCTCCGGGCCAGGCGATGCCATGGCCGCCGGTATTGGCATGGTGCACCAGCACTTCATGCTGGTCCCGGTCTTCACCGTGGCAGAAAATATTGCCCTCGGCGCGGAAACCACCAAGGCCGGTGGCGTACTGGATCTGCAGGTCACCCGCAAGAAGATCCGCGAAATCTCGGATCGCTACGGCTTTGACGTAGACCCGGACGCAGTGGTTGAAGACCTGCCAGTAGGCGTGCAGCAGCGTGTTGAGATCATCAAGGCCCTGGTGCGCGAGGCCAAGATCCTGATTCTTGATGAGCCAACCGCCGTGCTGACCCCGCAGGAAACCGACGAGCTGCTCGACATCATGCGCCAGCTCAAGGCCAATGGCACTTCCATCGTCTTCATTTCGCACAAGCTGCGTGAAGTACGTGCCGTCTCCGACGTGATCACCGTGATCCGCCGCGGCGAAGTCATCGATTCGGTCTCCCCGGATTCTTCCACCACCGAGCTGGCCAACCTGATGGTTGGCCGCGCCGTGGAGCTGAACCTGAACAAGGCAGCGGCCACCCCGGGCGAGGCAGTGCTGCAGGTCAAGGACCTGACGGTCGTCAACCTGGCCGGAACCACCACGCTTGACTCGGTCACCTTCGATATCCACGCAGGCGAGATCTTGGCCGTCGCCGGTGTGCAGGGCAACGGACAGACCGAACTCACCGAAGCAATTCTGGGCACCCAGCCGGTCACCGGCGGTTCGGTCAAGCTGGCTGGCGAAGAACTGGTTGGCAAGTCAGTCAAGCAGGTGCTGCGCTCCGGCGTTGGCTTTGTTCCCGAAGACCGCTCGGTCCACGGTCTGGTCACCGAGTTCACCATCGAAGAGAATCTGGTCTTGGACCTCTACGATCGGGCTCCCTTCGGCAAGGGCATCTCGATGAACCTCGATGCCATCAAGAAGAACGCGACCGCACAGATCAAGGACTTTGACGTGCGTACCGATAATGCCTTGAACCCTGCCTCCAGCCTTTCGGGCGGCAACCAGCAGAAGGTCGTGATGGCTCGCGAACTGAGCCGCGAGCTGAAGCTGTTTATCGCCTCCCAGCCAACCCGCGGCGTTGACGTGGGATCCATCGAGTTCCTGCACCGCCGAATCGTCGCCGAACGCGACAAGGGCACCCCGGTGATGATCGTTTCCACCGAACTTGATGAAGTCATGGAGCTGGCCGATAGGATCGCCGTGCTCTACAAGGGCAAGATCAACGGCATCGTTCCGGGCAACACCTCGCGTGAAGTCCTCGGTTTGATGATGGCCGGCGTTTCGGCCGAAGAAGCCGCAGAACAAGCAGAATTCACCAAGTCAGATAACGAGCCCGTGGAAGCAGCACCGGCCAGCGAGCGTAGCGAAATCCAGGAAGGAGAAGGCCAGTGAGCGAAAGTAAAGCACCGGTCATTCCCGACTCCGGCAAAACGGGCAACGACCTGTTCAAACAAATCACCCAGGGACCGGGACTAGTTTCGGTGCTCGGCGTGATTGTCGCACTGGTCATCGGCGGTTTGCTGATTGCCATCACCGACCAAAAGGTCGCCGAAACGGCCGGGTACTTCTTCGCCCGTCCGGCAGACTTCCTTGCCGAGGTGTGGCGTGCGGCCACCGAAAGCTACGTGGCACTGTTCAACGGCGCCATCTACAACTCGGCACAGGGTTTTAAGCCTTTCTTGGAAACCCTGACCGTCTCCACCCCACTGATCTGTGCAGGTCTTGGTGTGGCAGTGGCCTTCCGTGCTGGCCTGTTCAACATCGGTGCCCAAGGTCAAATCATCATCGGTTCGGTCTTGGCCGCGTACGTGGGCTTCGCCTGGCACCTGCCCTTGGGCCTGCACCTGCTGCTGGTGATCGTCTTCGGCCTGATCGGTGGCGCCATCTGGGGCGGCCTGGTCGGCTTGCTCAAAGCCAAAACCGGCGCCCACGAAGTCATCCTGACGATCATGTTCAACTACGTGGCCGTCTACTTCATCGACTACTTGATGAACACCGCAGCTTTCCGTCGCCCGGGCGAAACCAACCCAATTTCCCCGATCCTGGACTCGACGGCAATCTTCCCCTCCATCCCCGGATCCCGACTGCACTTGGGCTTCGTGATGGCAGTGCTGCTGGTCATCCTGGTTTCCTGGATGTTCAAGCGCTCTACCATCGGCTTCGAATTCCGTGCCGTGGGACATAACCCGGATGCCGCGCAGACTGCCGGTATCAACGTGGCCCGCAGCACCATCATCGCCATGGCTTTGGCTGGTGCACTGGCCGGCGCTGCCGGCGTCGCCCAGGTGGCAGGCACCGAAAAGGTGCTGACCAGCGGGATCGCCGGTTCGTTGGGCTTCGACGCGATTACCGTGGCGTTGCTGGGCCGCTCCACCCCATGGGGCACCTTCTTTGCTGGTCTGCTCTTTGGTGCATTCCAGGCCGGTGCGGTGAATATGCAGATCACCACCGGTACCCCGATCGACATCGTTTCGGTGGTGCAGTCGCTGATCGTTCTGTTCATCGCCGCTCCACCGCTGGTCAAAGCGATCTTCGGCATGAACCGCAAGAAGAAGCGCAGCCCTAAGCTCGAAACTACCCAGGCAGGTGCCAAGTGACCTCTTCCACCTTGCAACCAGCAATTAGCGTATTGCCCAGCAAGAAGACCTCGATTATCCTTTCGGCGATCGCCGTCATCGTGTTCTTGTGCTTCGGGTTGATGGGCAATAGCGAAAGCGCGCACTTCCAGCTCAACAGTGCAGGTGATGCTTTTAAGCTGCCGGAGCTAGTGTTCCCTGGCAAGGCCAGCAACATCGTGATCGGCGTGCTGCTATTGGCCCTCGCCGCCTACTCCTGGATGCAGCGCAAAAAGGGGCAGGTCCTGGCGACCTGGATGATCGCCATTGCTGCTGTCCTCTTTGTGCTCTCGTTCTTGATCTGGGTTGTCTCCGGCGCAGATATCAGCACCATCTCACTGGCCAGCCTGCTCGCTGGCGCAGTGGTGCTAGCCGTGCCACTTGTTTTCGGTTCCCTCTCGGGGGTGCTGTGTGAACGAGCCGGCGTGGTTAACATCGCCATCGAAGGCCAGTTGCTCGGCGGTGCTTTCACCGCGGCCCTGGTCTCCTCGCTGACCAAGAATGCCTTCCTGGGTTTGATCGCTGCCGGTATTGCCGGTGCATTGGTTTCCCTGGTGTTGGCGCTGTTCTCCATCAAGTACGTGGTCAACCAGATCATCGTCGGTGTGGTGCTCAACGTGCTGGTTTCGGGTATCACCGGGTTCCTGTTCACCACCGTGATGCAGGAAGACCCAGAGCTATACAACTCGCCGGTGCACCTGCCGGTCATTGACATTCCATTGCTCTCGGCCATTCCGGTGATCGGACCGATTCTGTTCAAGCAGTCGGTCATCGGCTACCTGATGTACCTGGCAGTGTTCATTGTTTGGTTCGGCCTGTTCAAAACCAAGTGGGGCCTGCGCGTGCGCGCCGTGGGTGAGCACCCGAAGGCTGCTGACACTCTGGGCATCAAGGTCAACCGCACCCGCTTCTGGAATGTCACCCTCGGTGGCATCGTGGCAGGTATCGGTGGCTCATTCTTCACCTTGGTCGCGATTGACTCATTCACCAAGGAAATCTCCGGTGGCCGTGGCTTCATCGCCTTGGCTGCGGTGATCTTTGGACGGTGGAACCCGATCGGTGCGTTCCTGGCTGCCCTGCTCTTCGGCTTCGCCGATAACCTGCAGGTCATCCTGACCATCATCGGCACCCCGGTGCCAAGCCAGTTCATGGCCATGATGCCTTACCTGGTGACCATCTTCGCAGTGGCTGGACTGGTGGGACGCTCCCGCGGACCGGCAGCGGCAGGCGAACCCTACGTGAAGGAATAACCGGTACAGATGACTACCAACACCGCGCCGTGGTCGCAGCTTGAAGCTGCGGCTGCGGCCGCGCTGTCTGGGGCCTACGCACCCTACTCGAAGTTCCGTGTGGGGTCCGCAGCTCAGACCAGCGACGGCCGCCTCATTTCCGGCTGCAATATCGAAAACGCCGCCTATGGCGTCACCCTCTGCGCCGAATGCTCCATGGTCGGCCAGCTCTTCGCCACCGGCGGAGGAACCTTGGAATACTTCCTGTGCTTCGGGCAGCTCGCCGACGGGGCCATGGAACTAATCACCCCGTGTGGACGATGCCGCCAGCTGCTCTTTGAGCACCGTGGCGCCAACCTGCTGATCAAGACCGCCCGCGGAATCGTGGGCATCGAAGATCTGTTGCCCGACGCTTTCGGGCCACAAAACCTCAACGTGTAGTGCCGGCGAGAGCCGGCCATAAGCAGAACGGAAGGTGCCAAGGATGGCTACCGAAGAATTCAGTGCTGTGGAAGTTATTCGCGCCAAGCGAGACGGCGCCGAACTGAGCAACGAGATGATCGACTGGACCATCGACGCCTACACCCGCGGAGCCATTGCCGAAGAGCAGATGTCCGCACTGAATATGGCGATCTACTTCCAGGGCATGAACCGCAGCGAGATTTCGCGCTGGACCACCGCGATGATCAACTCCGGCGAACGCATGGACTTCTCCACCCTGGCCAACGCTGCCGGCCAGAAGCTGGCGACCACCGACAAGCATTCCACCGGAGGCGTGGGGGATAAGATCACCTTGCCGCTGGCCCCACTGGTGGCCAGCTTTGGTGTGGCAGTTCCGCAGCTGTCCGGTCGCGGGTTGGGCCACACCGGTGGCACCTTGGACAAGCTGGAAGCCATTCCCGGATGGCGAGCCAACCTGTCCAACGAAGAACTCTTCGCGCAGCTTTCCTCGGTCGGCGCAGTCATCTGCGCTGCTGGCGCCGGGCTGGCGCCGGCGGATAAGAAGCTGTACGCACTGCGCGATGTCACCGCCACGGTGGAAGCCATCCCGCTGATCGCCTCCTCGATCATGAGCAAGAAGATCGCTGAAGGCACCGGAAGCCTGGTGCTTGACGTGAAGGTAGGCTCCGGCGCGTTCATGAAGGACGAAGCCATGGCCAGGGAACTGGCCGAAACTATGGTGAACCTTGGCGCCGATGCCGGAGTCAATACCGTTGCCCTGCTGACCAATATGGAAACGCCACTGGGTCTGACCGCGGGCAACGCCATTGAGGTCGAAGAGTCGGTAGAGGTTCTTGCCGGTGGCGGACCCGAGGACGTGGTTGAGCTGACCGTGGCCCTGGCGATTGAAATGCTGGCAGGCGCCGGAATTCACGACGTTGACGTGCGTGAGGCACTGAAGAACGGGCAGGCCATGGACAGCTGGCGAGCCATGATCGCAGCCCAGGGCGGCGACCCGGACGCCGCTTTGCCGGTGGCCAAGGAATCGCACACCGTGGTGGCTCCGGCCGAAGGCGTGCTGATCAAGCTTGATGCCATGGACATTGGATTGGCTGCCTGGACCTTGGGTGCAGGCCGAGCCCGCAAGGAAGACAGCGTGCAGGCCGGCGCGGGCGTGCGGATGCACGTCAAGCCAGGCGCGTTAGTTCGCCGCGGCGAGCCTATTGCCACGTTGCTCACCGATACCCCAGAAAAGATGGCGCGTGCCATCGAACTGGTCGAACATGCCATCATGATTGGCTCCGAGGATGACCGCCCTGATATGCGATTCATCCTCGATCGCATTGCAGCGTCCTAGACGAAGCTCCGGTTAAGCGCCGGGCCACACCATTGGTGTGGCCCGGTTCTTGTCATTTCGGCTGAGCATCGGTGGGAACCTTCTGGCGGGGTTCAATCGTTGAAGTATTAGCTCCTACCTAGGTCGGGGTAAAAAGAAGTCCGCATTGCCACATCGGTAGGATGCGCCCCTGCAGCTACTCGAGCGAAAATGGTTGGACAGGCAGCGCACTACGCGCTTTGGGGAAAGAAGATGCAAGTCCACATGGAACTAGTCAATGAGGCCATTACGCAGGCCGCCAGCGCGGGGTGGGTCCTGCCTCTTTTGTTCCTGTTTTGCCTAATTGACGCCTTTTTCCCCATCGTCCCCAGCGAGTCCTTCCTGGTTTCACTAGCCGCGGTTGGTATTCATTCCGGATCACCAAATCTCTTCTTGATAGGGGCGCTCGGTGCCGCCGGAGCTCTGCTGGGTGACCAGATCACCTACGCCATCGGACGGAAAATCGGTTCACACGGCTTCAAATGGATGCGCGGAAAACGCGCGCAACGGGTGCTGCACTATGCAGAAAAGAAACTGGAAACCTCCGGTGCACTACTGATTTTTACCGCCCGCTACATTCCAGTGGGTCGTGTCGCGGTGAACCTCACCGCAGGCGCCACCGGTTTCAGTCATAAGCGCTTCACGCTTTTCGACACCATCGGGGTGCTCACCTGGGCTGCCTATTCGGTGAGCATCGGTGCTTTGGCCGGTAATTGGATGCACGACAATAAGCTGCTGGGCATTGGTCTGTCGATTGTGATCGCCGTAGTCCTCGGATTTGTTATTGACCGAATCGTCAGCTGGTCGTTGGATCGCTATCATCGGCGCCTTGAGAAGGCCGCACAAGGCATCGCGCCAGCAGAACGCGAGACGGTGCCACCGAGCACCGACGAGGGTTAACCTGCAGTATTGAGCAGGGTCACATTGTGGCTCGCAGATCTTTACCCGCTGGAGCTGTCAGTTCGCCCGAATTGCGACTAGGCTCAGTGGTGTGACTGAAGAAATGATTCATCCTGACTACGATCCCGAATTCGACTTCCGGGATCTGCCTAAAGTTTCGCTACACGACCACCTTGATGGTGGACTGCGCCCTCAAACGATCATCGAACTGGCAGCCGAGATTGGCCATAAGCTGCCGGAGACCGAAGCTGAAGCTTTGGGTGACTGGTTCCGTGAATCCGCCGATTCTGGCTCTTTGCCACGCTACCTGGAAACTTTTGAACACACCCTTGCAGTGATGCAAACCCGCGAAGCACTCATCCGTGTTGCCCGCGAATTTGTTGAAGACCTCGCCGAAGATGGCGTGATCTACGGCGAAGTTCGTTACGCTCCGGAACAGCATCGCCGTGAAGGCTTGAGCTTGGACGACGTGGTAGACGCGGTCCAAGAAGGCTTGGATCAGGCCTGCGAGCAGCTGAACAGCGAAGGCCACCCAATGCAGATTGGCCAGGTGCTCAGCGCCATGCGCCAATCCGATCAGAGCGTGGAAATCGCTAAGCTGGCGTTGCGCCACCGCGGCCACGGTGTTGTCGCATTCGACATCGCCGGACCAGAAGATGGTTTCCCGCCATCAAACATGAAGGAAGCTTTCGACCTGCTGGCCGAAAACCTCTTCCCAACAACCATCCACGCCGGTGAAGCCGCTGGCCTGGACTCGATCAAGGATGCCATCCTGGTGGGCCGCGCTCAGCGTTTGGGCCACGGCGTGCGCGTTGCCGAAGATATCGAGATCGAGTTCGGCGCCATCGATGAAAACGGCGAAGAGCTCAGTGATGACACTGGCTTGGTCTCGCTTGGCCCAGTCGCCAATTGGGTGCGCGAACGCGGCATCCCGTTGGAAGTCTGCCCGTCCTCTAACCTGCAGACCGGTGCCACCGCCAAATTTGGCGAAGGCATCCGCAACCACCCGATTGATCTGCTGGTCCAGACCGGGTTCAACGTCACCATTTCACCGGATAACCGACTGATGTCAGGCACCAGCCTGTCCGACGAATTCGAGTTGCTGGTCGAAGCCTTCGACTATGACTTGGAAGACTTGCTGGACCTGACCCTGAATGCTGCCGAAGCGGCCTTCGTTCCGTTGGAAATGCGCGAGCTGCTCGTCGAGTACATCAACGACTACTACGACAACCTGCTCGAAGAAGACGATGACTACGAAGAAGACGAATTCGAAAACGTCGCCGACTAGTCCCTGGACTTAGCCGCCAGGCCATCGACAAAGCCGCCCCTTGTTCGAAGCAAGGGGCGGCTTTGCCCGTCCTAGGGACTGGATTCTTAGAATGGATACTGCTTCTTGGTGGACTGCACGCCGACCCAATGGTCGGTGGTGAACTCCTCGATTGCCCACTCACCGTTGAAACGGCCCAGCCCTGAATTTTTTTCTCCGCCGAACATCACATGCGGTTCATCATTGACCGTGATGTCGTTGATATGAGTCATGCCTGCTTTGATTCCGCGGGCAAAGGCGACGCCCTTCTCAAGGTTTTGCGTGAAGACAGCGGAAGACAAACCGAATTCGGTGTCGTTGGCCAATTCAAGCGCTTGGGCTTCTGTCTGCGCCTTGATGATTCCCACGACTGGTCCGAAAATCTCCTCGCGGAATAGTTCCATCTGGCTGGTGACATCAGCGAAGACGTGGGGCGAGACCACCCGTCCATTGATGGAGCCGGACAGCACCTCGCGGGCACCCTGGGCGCGCGCAGTCTCGATTTTGCCGCTGACCGACGCCAGCTGGGCATCATTGATGATCGGTCCCACAAGGTTGTCAGGATCTGCGCCGTCGCCATAACCGAGCTTGGCGACCTGCGCTATGAACTTCTCAATGAAGGCCTCATAGACCGGAGCCTGAACAATGATGCGGTTGATGGCCATACAGATCTGTCCCTGGTGCAAGAACTTGCCCAGGGTCGCTGCCTTGGCTGCTTCGTCCAGATCGGCATCTTCCAGCACGACAAAGGGGGCGTTGCCGCCAAGCTCCAGCGCCACACGCTTCATATGATCGCCACCGACCGCGATTTTTCCTACGTTCTTGCCCACCGGCGTGGAGCCGGTGAAGGAAACCAACGACGGAGTTTGATGCGCTACGAAGTAGGTGCCGATTTCCGAGCCGGAACCAATGACGACATTCAACGCGCCGTCGGGCAGGCCAGCCTCGGCGAAGGCCTTCGCCAGGACCAAGGCGCCGACCAGCGGGGTGTCCGAGGCGGGCTTGAGTACGACCGTATTCCCTAGCGCCAGGGCCGGTGCTACGGAACGAGCCGACAACAGCATCGGGAAATTCCATGGGCTGATGACGCTCACGACGCCGACTGGCTCACGGTAAACCCGGTTCTCCTTGCCTTCGGAGTTGGAAGGCAAGATCTTTCCATGCACTCGGGCCGGGAAGGTGGCTGCTTCACGGATGGCCGCAATGGTGCCGCCCAATTCGATATTCGCCTTGAGATGCGTAGAGCCGGACTCGGCGATCAGCAACGCATGAATGTCCTCAAAATGCGACTGCAGGTAATCGGCGGCCTGATTTAGGATCTTGGAACGCTTGGAGGGAACAAACGCGGCCCAACCGGGCTGGGCAGTGGCAGCGGCAGCATATGCGGCGTCCACGTCGTCACTTGAGGCTTGGCGAATTTCAGCCAAGAGCGCGTCATCGAAGGGGTTGGCAGTGCGCAAGACGCGCTCGGAGTGCCCTTCAACCCACTGGCCGCCGATGAAGAGTTTGGGTGGAAGCTGCGCTAAGAATTTCAACTGGGTGGCATTCTGTACAGTCATGGGCGATCCTTCACGTCGTCGGGATGAACTACGGCCATGCTAGCCCGAAAGGACAGCGAACGGGATCTAATTGACCCCGGGCTGAATCTCCGCTTCGATAGCATGATCATATGTCGGAGAACAGAACGCAGATAGAGCAGCTCAACGCCACCGTACGGACCCTTCGCAACAGCTGCGCCTGGACCAGCGCGCTGACTCATGAGTCGTTGCGCACCTACCTCATTGAGGAAAGCTATGAAGTCCTGGACGCTATCGCTGAACAGAATCCAGCCCTGCTCAAGGAGGAGCTGGGGGACCTGTTCTTCCAGATCCTGCTGCATTCATTGATCGCCGAGGAACAAGATCACTTCGACCTGGAGGATGTAGCCGAAACCCTGAACGCAAAGTTATTGCGGCGTAATCGGCATATTTTTGACGAGCACGGACAGGTACGTGCGCAGATCATCACCGATGTCGATGAAATCATCCGAGTTTGGGATGCTGCGAAGCAGGCTGAACGGGTCGGCCAGCCGAAGAACCGGAAGAATGCTGGGCTGCCCGCGGGGCTGCCGGCTCTGACCTTGGCCCAGAAGTTGTTGGACCGTCACACCCGAGCAGGGTCCGACATGGTCGATGGCCATCGGGTTTCCGAAGTAACCCGTATGAAAATTACCGATGAAAAGAGTTTGGCCGCTGCCCTGTTAGAGGTCTCAGCTCGGGCAGAAGAGCTCGGATTAGATGCAGAATCTGTTTTGCGCGCAACCTTGTCGAAACAGTACGGTTCGGAATTCACCGCAACGATATCGCCTAAATCACCTTCGAAGCGCTAGGCTAGAGACTGGCAAAGGCGCCGACGGTCTTTTCAGCACCGCTGGCGGACCTTCCCCTAGACCACCCCTTTCTACAAGGAGTCCATACTCATGGCATTGATTGACGCCATTCACGCGCGCGAAATTCTTGATTCCCGCGGTAACCCAACCGTTGAGGTTGAGGTCCTGCTATCTGACGGATCGCACGGCCGTGCAGCAGTTCCATCCGGTGCATCCACCGGCCAGTTCGAAGCAGTTGAGCGTCGCGACGGTGACAAGGACCGTTACCTTGGCAAGGGTGTACTTGGAGCCGTTGAGTCCGTGATCGACGAGATCGCTGACGAGCTCGAAGGCCTGGACGCCACCGACCAGCGCGCTATCGACCAGGCCATGCTTGAACTGGACGGCACCAGCAACAAGTCCAAGCTGGGCGCCAACGCTATCCTCGGTGTTTCGCTGGCCGTGGCTAACGCTGCAGCCGTGAGCTCGAACCTGCCACTGTACAAGTACCTGGGCGGCCCGAACGCTCACGTACTGCCAGTTCCACTGATGAACATCCTCAATGGCGGCTCGCACGCTGACTCCGATGTTGACATCCAGGAATTCATGATCGTTCCACTGGGCGCAGAGACCTTCTCTGAGGGCCTGCGTTGGGGCGTTGAGGTCTACCACAACCTCAAGTCGGTACTGAAGGAGAAGGGCCTGTCCACCGGCCTGGGCGATGAGGGCGGCTTCGCTCCTAACCTGCCTAGCAACCGTGCTGCACTGGAACTGATCACCGAAGCTATCACCCGCGCTGGCTACACCCCAGGTGAAGACATCGCACTGGCTCTGGACGTTGCTTCCTCGGAATTCTTCGAGAACGGCGCCTACCAGTTTGAAGGCAAGGCATTGTCCGCTCAGGAAATGAGCGACTACTACGCTGAACTGGTTGCTGACTTCCCACTGGTCTCCATCGAGGATCCACTGGATGAGAATGACTGGGATGGCTGGAAGACCCTGACCGACGCCATTGGCGACAAGGTTCAGCTGGTTGGTGACGACCTGTTCGTGACCAACCCAGAGCGCCTAGCTGACGGCATTGCCAAGGGCACCGCGAACTCGCTGCTGGTGAAGGTTAACCAGATCGGTTCGCTGACCGAGACCATTGACGCTGTCACCATGGCTCAGCGCGCTGGCTACACCACCATCACCTCTCACCGTTCGGGTGAAACCGAAGATGTCACCATTGCTGACATCTGCGTGGCAACCAACGCTGGTCAGATTAAGACCGGTGCTCCAGCTCGCTCCGAGCGTGTAGCTAAGTACAACCAGCTGCTGCGCATCGAAGAAGACCTGGGTGCTTCGGCAGTTTACGCTGGTCGCAACGCTTTCCCGCGTTTCAACAGCTAATTACCAGTTGTAGCGAATAAGCTCGTCGGTAGTGGATACCGGCGAGCTTTTCGTTATTTAATGGAGATATGCGCCGTTTCCACGGCAGTACAGCACGTAGAGCTTTATGGGGAATTGGGGGAGTATGGCACAGCGACCACCACGCATGCCTCGGCGTAATACTCCGGATCCGGGAGAACGGCCTCAGAATAATCCTGTTGACCAGTCCGAATACACTGATCCAGAAACAATTGCAGATCCGCCCACCGATGCATTGCACGTAGTGGCACCGCAACCAGCTGCTAAAAAAGCTCCTCCTGTGCCGCGCCCCATAGCAGCGGGCACCTCGCCGAAGAAGTCGGCGACCCCTTCACAAAAGCCTTCAACGCCAACGCGTCCAGCGTCAGATGCGTCACGTGAGGCCAAAAAATTTGCTGGCAATTATGCCGCCAAGCCCAAGGTGCCACTGCGCGAGCGTGCCAAGGAAAAGCAGAACGAACGACGCCGCGATGACCGGCTGAAATTCTCTGCCGCAGTACGCCGTAAACCGGGTGAAAAGCCGGTCGATAACAAGCCCACCCCCGAGGGTGAACCGGTAGCAGCACACCGTTTTTCCGGCCGTATTGCCGCGCTGATCGTGGTGCTAGCGTTCTTCGCCGTGATGCTGGTGCCAACGGTGAATTACTACCGAACCCAGATGGCAGAACTTAACGAGCTCAACGCCTCCATCGATTCTTTGGAAGCTCAACGCGACGACCTGAAGGCTGAGATTGCCCGGTGGGATGACCCGCTGTACATCAAGCAGCAAGCGCGCGAGCGGATAAACTTGGTCATGCCTGGCGAAAAGCTATATATGGTCGTAGGCGACCGGCCGGAAGAAAGTGAGAGCGACACCGAAGCCAATGGCAGCACTTTCGAGGTGCGCCAAGAACTTCCTTGGGTTGATGCCTTGCTCGACTCGGTCCGACGTTCCGCCACTGACTAACCACTTTGAACATGAAGAGAACCGATACCCGTGACTGAACAGCCAATCCGCGAAGCCCTTGACGCTGCCGGACGAGTACCAAGCGAAGCCGACCTGGATACCCTGTCTCGACAGCTGAACCGACCAGTACGCGATGTCGTGGAAATTGGTGCTCGTTGCGTCTGCGGGAATCCCCTGGTTGCCACCACCGCGCCGCGCCTTTCCTCGGGAATTCCATTCCCGACGACGTACTACCTGACCCATCCGGTGATCACCGCTGCCGTTTCGCGCTTGGAAGCTGCGGGACTGATGAACGAGATGAACGAGCGTTTGGGTGAAGATTCCGCCTTGGCTGAAGCCTATGTGGCAGCCCATGAGTCGTACCTGGCCAACCGCGGTGCCATTGGCGAACGTTCAGGCACCGGTGCCGTTCCTGAAATTGATGGTGTATCCGCTGGTGGCATGCCTACGCGCGTCAAGTGCCTGCACGTGCTGGTGGGCCATTCGCTGGCCGCCGGTGACGGCGTGAACCCGCTGGGTGATCAGGCCCTGACGGCAATCTCCGAGTGGTGGACCAAGGACAAGTGCTACTGCGTCGGTGCTTGGGATACCGAGTCGGAAGCGCCGAGCCGGGATCGCTCACGCCACGTGAAAACCCAGGAAATGCAGGACCCTGCCGCGAAGCGCGCCGAGCGTGCAGCCAAGCGTGCAGCCCGCGAAGCGCAGGAGCGCGCCGCTCAGGATGATGCCTAATGCGCGTTGCTGGAATTGACTGCGGAACCAACTCCATTCGCTTGCTGATCGCTGATGTGCAACAAGACGAGACCGGAACACAGCTTGTTGATGTCCTTCGCACCATGCGCGTCGTTCGCCTGGGCCAGGGAGTGGATGCCACCGGGGCATTTGCACCAGAAGCCTTGGAACGCACCTTTGCCGCAGCCCGCGAGTACCGCGCCTTATGCGATGAGCACCAGGTCCAGGCCATCCGCTTTGTAGCTACGTCGGCGGCCCGCGATGTGTCTAATCGCGAAGTTTTTGCCGAAGAAATTACCAAGATCATCGGTGTGGCACCGGAAGTCATCAGTGGAGATGAAGAAGCCTCGCTGTCCTTCAACGGCGCCGCTTCGGTGCGTGCCGGAGAGCCTGGCCGCAGCTTAGTAATTGATCTGGGTGGCGGTTCCACAGAGTTTGTTCTGGGGGATGCGACAGGCCCCGTGGCAGCCAAGAGCCTTGATATGGGCTGTGTTCGAGTCACCGAACGCTTTGAGCAGCAGGGACTGGACTCGCCGGAAGCTGTTGCCTTTATGGACAGCACTTTGCAGTCTTTGGACGGAATCGTCGATGTCTCAGAAGTCGACGCGGTGATCTTGGTGGCAGGAACTTTCACCACGCTCACGGCGCAGGCGCTAGGCCTTGAGAAATATGAATCTGAGAAGATTCACGGCGCGCAATTGAGCTTTGAGAAGATGCGCGAGGCCACCGCTGCCATGCTCGCTTATTCGCGGGAGGAACGCGCAGCACTGGGGTTCATGCACCCGGGCCGTGTTGACGTGATCCGTGCCGGCGCAGCCATTGTCCAGCGCATTCTTCATTACTTGGAAACGGCTAGTGGCCAGCGCCCGATGCGGTTAATTGCATCGGAACACGATATTCTCGACGGAATCGCTGCTACTGCAGCTGCCAACGCCTAGTCCGTTGATCCGGAACCGACCAAGGAGATCTCTTGAGCACAGCTGTGCGCGCTAAGAAAGCGACGGGACTGAAAAAATCTGGCTCGTTGCTTGTCGTTGCGGCACTCGCAATGGCGATGCTTAGCGTGGTCGCACCTGCTCAGGCTGACACCATGCGTGATTCGGAGTATTGGCTGGACTCGCTGGGCGTTACTCAGGCCCAGCAGAGCACCAAGGGCGAGGGCGTCAAGGTCGCGATCATCGACACCGGCATCGATACCTCGCATCCGGATCTCAAGGGCGCCGTAGTCGGCGGCGCTGATATGTCTGGTGCCGGTGAAGCCGGGGGTAATAAGCCCATAGGCGTCATGAGCGAGCACGGCACTTTGGTAGCAACGCTGCTGGCCGGACGTGGTAATAACAAGGGTGAAATCAATCGGGTCAAATCCGAAAATGAACGCCTCAAGGCCGCGTGGGAAAAGGCAAAGACCGAAGCAGAAGAAAAGAACAAGAAGGAGAAGGACGACGACAAGGATGTCGAAGTCCCCAAAGAACCTGAATATCAGGATGTTCCCAAGCTGACCGGTGGCAGTGATGGTGTGCTCGGCGTCGCTCCGGCGGCCGAATTGCTATCCGTTTCCCTCTGGATGGGCGAGGGCAACCCGGCCAACATCCCCGTGGAGGAACAGATCCCGCGTGCGGTGAAGTGGGCCGTGGATTCCGGTGCCAAGGTCATCAACATGTCCCTGGGTTCCACCAGTCCTGCATGGCCCGAAAGTTGGGATGATGCGTTCAAGTACGCAGAAGACCACGATGTCGTGATTGTTGCTGCCGCTGGCAACCGTTCTGGTGGGATGAGCCAGGTTGGTGCCCCGGCGACCATCCCCGGCGTGCTGACCGTGGCAGGTGTTGACGAAAGTGGCAAGGCCTCCCAGGACTCATCCACCGAAGGTATCTCCATTGGCGTCGCCGCACCAGCAGAACAGCTGGTGGGCGGACTGCCGGATAATGGTTATGCGCGTTGGTCCGGAACTTCTGGTGCGGCCCCGTTGGTCGCTGGAGTCGCTGCGCTGATTCGCTCCAAGTACCCGGAGTTGAAGGCCCCCGATGTCATCAACCGGATTTTGAAGACTGCCCGCGATACCGGTGCGGCCGGAGTCGATAACCTTTATGGCTACGGAATTATCAATGCGAATGCCGCAGTGAATAACCCTGTTGCTTCGGTATCCGAAAACCCCTTGGGAACCATTGAAGAATGGATCCGGGTGCATCGACGGAGCAATGCAAAGTCCACCGAGGTCCCGGCACCGGGCGTTTCGATGGAAAAGTCGGATCTGAAGCAGGTGGCTGCTCCGGAGCCCGTGCAACCTGATCAGTCGACTCCGCTATTGCAGCCGGTGCTTATTGTCGGGGCCGGGGTGCTGTTGTTGCTGGTGATTGTCGCAGGAGGTGCCCAGACTCTGGTGCGCCGTCGACGTGAGCTTCTGGCACAGAGTGTAGATTCGGCTTCGCTGAGTTCGCTGAAGGTTGGCAAGGCCGCAGGCGATCATGATCTCTTCGACGACATTCCCGAAGAAAACCAATAATTCACGTTCAGACAGTGGCGAAACCTACGGGTTTCGCCACTGTTCTTTTTGCGCGAGGCAATCCCGAGACGGTGCCGGTATGGCATAGCTTCACAGCTAAAAACCCGGCGGTTAGCTCTGCGTGACACATCTGACGTAAATAGTTAGTGAATGTTTTCACTAACTCGGAAAATCCGCGTAGAATCAAGAGCATGTCGATCATTGAATCCTCCCAGAAGCGTCCGCGCATTCTTATCGTCGGCGGTGGCTATGTTGGCCTCTACGTCGCGATGAAGTTGCAGAAGAAGGTCAAGACCCACGGCGGCATCGTCACCGTCGTTGACCCGAACCCATACATGACTTACCAGCCATTCCTGCCAGAAGTTGCAGGTGGCCAGATCGAACCACGCCACGTAGTGGTTTCCCACCGCCAGCACCTCAAGCATTCCGAACTGGTTAACGGTCGCGTGCTGAGCATCGACCACGCCAACAAGAAGGCTGTTGTAGCTCCAGAAAATGGCGAGCAGTTCGAGCTCGAATACACCGACATCGTTATGTCGGCTGGTGCGGTCACCCGTACCTTCCCTATCACTGGTCTTGCCGAAACCGGCATTGGCCTGAAGACCATCGAAGAGGCTGTCGCCCTGCGCAACAAGGTTGCCGAGCGCATCGAGTCCGCTTCGAACATGACTGACCCAGTAGCCCGCAAGCGCGCACTGACCTTCGTGGTTGTCGGTGGCGGCTTCGCCGGTATCGAAACCATTGCCGAGCTTGAAGACATGGCTCGCGACCTGATCAAGCTCAACGACCGCATCGACGAGAAGGAAGCACGCTTCGTTCTCGTTGAGGCCATGGGCCGCATCATGCCAGAAGTTACCGCTGAGCAGGCCGAGTGGGTTGTTGAGCACCTGCGTAGCCGCGGTGTGGAGGTTCTGCTGAATACCTCGCTGAACAGCGCTGTGGACGGCAACCTTGAACTGATCAACATGGCTGACAAGTCCCCAGCGGGCGAGTTCGGTGCCGACACCCTCATCTGGTGCGCCGGTGTTATGGCTAACCCAATGGTTCGCTCCACCGACTTCCCAATCGAGCAGCGCGGTCGCATTGAGACCCGCACCGACCTTCGCATCAAGGACGCCAACGGCGAACCTCTGGAAGGCGCTTGGGCTGCCGGTGACATTTCGGCCGTCAAGGACGTGACCGGTGGCTTGCCAGACGGTACCTGCGTTCCTAACGCTCAGCACGCTGTGCGCCAGGCGAAGCTTTTGGCTAAGAACCTTTACGCTGCCCGCTACGGCGTTGGCAAGATTAAGGAATACAAGCACGCTAACCTCGGTGCAGTTGCAGGCTTCGGTCGCAACAAGGGTGTTGCCAAGGTTGTTGGCATCAAGCTCAAGGGCTGGCCAGCATGGATGGCTCACCGCGGTTACCACGGTATGGCCATGCCAACCTTCGAGCGCAAGTTCCGCGTTGTTGGCGACTGGCTGGTTGCGCTGTTCTTCAAGCGCGATGCACTGCAGCTGAACAACCTCGAAGCACCACGCACCGCTTTCGAAGAGTCAGCAAAGCCAAAGAAGTAGGCGCGAGGCTTAGGTGATCGACTAAGTGGCGAGGGGCCGATTTTATCGGCCCCTCGCACACCTGCGTGGAGCGGATTTTTTATTTGCTTTCCCGATCACGTAAGATTTGAGAGTCTTGCCCCCATGGTGGAATTGGCATACACGGCTGACTTAAAATCAGCTGCCGAAAGGCTTGTGGGTTCGAGTCCCACTGGGGGTACCAATATTTAGGCTCCTGCTGTCCCGATTTCACGGGGAGCAGGAGCCTAATTTGTTATCCGGCGCTGTCTGAGCTTCCATCGATGATGCGATGACCGTTCCATATTTGATAGAAGTTTCAAGAATATCGCTCAGAGAGTAGTTTTCCCCGGGAGTCCGGCCAATATCATCCTTCCGACTGAGTCAATTCACAGCAATGCTCAATAGGATTGACAGCAACGAACTCTCGCGCTCCGAGAGCTGCACCATCGCAACCTATGGGGGAATGACGTTGAGCAACCCGGTATTTGGTTCTAGTAGCCAATCCGAGGCTTGGGGAACCAAGCCCGGAAGTCCTGTTGGATTCCGTGACAATGCAAATATGAGTGCTGATCAGTTGCAGCACATGTACCAGCAGCCTGCCGCAACTGGCGCTGATACGGGTCGCATGACCATCGGCGACACGATCAACAAGACCGTCTTCTGCCTGGCCCTTGTTGTGATCGGTGCAGCCGCAGGTTGGATCATGCCGGCACTGATGCTTCCAGGAGCACTAGTCGGTTTCGTCCTTGGTTTGGTCAACGTCTTCAAGAAGCGCCCATCGCCAGCATTGATTCTGTTGTACTCCGCAGCGCAGGGCCTCTTCCTCGGCGGACTGTCCAGCGTTCTCGAAGCCCGCCCAGGAATGCAGGGCATCGCAATTCAGGCTGTGCTGGCGACCTTCTGCGTCGCTGGCGTAACCCTGGCACTGTATCGCTCGGGCAAGTACCGCATGACCCCGAAGCTGAACAAGATCTTCATGGTCGGCATGATCGGTCTGGTTGTCTTCTCGCTGTTGAACATGGTCCTGATGATGACCGGTGTCATTGATGGAATGTTCGGCATGCGTGGCGGCGTACTTGGCCTGGTTATTGGTGTTGTGGCAGTCTTGCTGGCCACCTACGCTCTGGTTTCCGACTTCACCATGATTGAGGAACTATCCAAGCAGGGTGCTCCTGCGATTATGGCTTGGCGCGGGGCCTTCGGCTTGACCATGACGCTGATCTGGCTGTACACCGAGATCCTGCGCATTCTGGCTATCCTGCGGGGCGACGACTAAACATATTGAACTACAAAACAAGGAGCAGTGCCCAAATCGGGCACTGCTCCTTGTTTTTTGTCACAATTCCGACATGGATCAAGTGGCAAAGAATCAAACGCGGTAGCGTAGTTGCATGAAGAGTAGCCGGTTGGAACGTTTGCGACGTATTCGCGTCTCCCTTCCCAGCAGGTCTGCAGATAAGCCGGTGGAGCACAGTACCGAAGTCGTTGACTTCAAGGGTGCAGAAGATATGCCCTATGCCGTACGTTTAGCGGCCAGCTGGGCATGGCGATTCTTGATTATCGTCGCCGCACTGGGCGTACTGGTGTGGGCGCTATCCAAGGTGTCCCTATTGGTGATTCCTGTGCTGGTAGCAGCACTGCTATCCGGGCTTCTTTCTCCCGTAGTCAATACCTTGAACCGAAAGCTGGCGGTGCCCCGCGGACTCGCCGTGGGCATTACGCTCATCGGGTTCTTGGCACTGGTTATCGCAGGACTATCATTGGCTGGGCAACGGTTGTCCGCAGGATTTACCGCCTTGTGGACCCAAGCACTCTTTGGCATCCAGCAGGTTCAGGACTGGCTGTTTAATGGCCCGCTGAAACTCACCAACGATGATGTGCAAGGTGTTTTGGACGATGCAATAGCTCAGCTGCGAGGCAACGCGACCAATATTCTGAGTGAAGCCATTAGCTGGACTTCGTTCATTGGGCAGTTCCTCACCGGCACATTGTTGGCCCTCTTTGTCTTGATCTTCCTCTTGCTCGACGGGCGAAAAATCGGGCTGTTCCTGGTGAACCTATTGCCGCGCCGAGCTCGTCCAGCCATGGATGGAGCGTTGACCCGCGGATGGGCCTCGCTGGTCAGCTATGTACGCGTACAGATGCTTGTCGCCTTGATTGATGCCATTGGCATTGGGCTCGGAGCCTTCTTCCTCGGCGTCCCCCTAGCCATGCCGTTGGGCGTTTTGGTCTTCATCGGCTCCTTCATCCCAGTGGTGGGCGCGTTGATCACCGGTGCACTGGCGGTCCTGCTCGCGTTGGTGGCCAATGGCTGGGTCAATGCGCTAATCATGCTGGCCATCGTCCTGCTGGTCCAGCAGGCAGAATCCAATATTCTCCAGCCACTGATCATGGGCAAAGCAGTCAGTCTGCACCCGCTGGCGGTCGTGCTGGCCGTCGCCGGAGGAACCATGCTTGCCGGTATTCCGGGCGCACTATTTGCCGTACCGCTGTTGGCAGTGCTCAACGCAGTGGTTAAGTACCTCTCCGGCAGAGTCTGGGAACGCGATGAATACGTGCTCGAGCATTACCCCATCCAGCTGACCCCGAATCAGCCGGCAAGGACTGCGGCACCGCAATCGCCAGCTAGCCCAGGCACCCCTGAAACCAACACTTCGCCGGAGAACCGGCAATCTGAGACAACAGCAGATGAGGAATAACCCATGACCACAGAAACTACGTTGCCGGTCACCCTGGCAGATATCGAGTCAGCTGCACAGGTCCTGAAACCCGTTATTGCGTTGACTCCAGTGGAGCACTCACGAGTGCTCTCCCAGCACATTGGTGCCGAGGTTTTCCTCAAATGCGAAAACATGCAACGAGCCGGCTCCTTCAAGGTCCGTGGCGCCTACGTGCGCATGTCCAAGCTCAGCGCTGAAGAGAAGGCTCGCGGCGTCGTCGCCGCCTCGGCAGGCAACCACGCCCAGGGTGTCGCCCAGGCATCCAGCCAGTTGGGGATCAAAGCCCGGATTTACATGCCGCGTGGTGTTGCGTTGCCTAAGCTCACCGCGACCCGTGACCATGGCGCGGAAGTTGTGCTCTTTGGCGATACCGTTGACGAGGCGTTGGCCGAAGCCCAGCGTTTCGCCGATGAAACTGGTGCCGTCTTTGTGCACCCCTTTGACCACCCAGACATCATTGCCGGTCAGGGCACCATCGGCCTAGAACTCCTGGAGCAGCTTCCAGAAGTCGAGACTGTTCTGATGGGCGTGGGCGGTGGCGGCCTGCTAGCCGGCGTGGCCATCGCACTGAAGGAAAAAGCCCGTCAAATGGGCCGTGACATCAAGGTCATTGGCGTCCAAGCTGAAAACGCCGCCGCCTACCCGCCATCACTAGCCGCCGATGCCTTGGTACCACTGGATACTGTGCACACCATTGCCGACGGTATCGCTGTCGGCAAGCCAGGTCAGCTACCCTTCGCCATCATCAAGGAACTTGTAGATGACGTGGTGACCGTTTCCGAAGATGCTCTGGCGCGCGCACTGGTGGTGCTTTTGGAGCGCAACAAGCTGGTCGTTGAACCGGCTGGTGCGGTGGGCGTGGCCGCCCTGCTGGAAAACCGTTTAGAAGAGCATGGAATTAATCCGGCAACCACCGCGGTGATCCTTTCGGGCGGAAACATCGACCCGCTGCTGATGCTCAAGGTGATCCAGCGTGGCCTGTCAGCTGCCGGACGATTCCTGACCGTCCGCATGATGCTTCCGGACCGTCCCGGCGCCCTGGCCCAGATCTCCCGCATCATCGCCGAATCCGATGCGAATGTGACTCGTCTGGACCACACACGCATCGGTGGTTCGCTGTCGATGGGCGACGTTGCGATCACCATCGATCTGGAAACCAAGGGGCATGAGCATTCCAAGCTGGTGCTTAACAATTTGCGGGCTGAGGGCTTCGACCCGCAGATCACCAATAACGCTGGCGGCTCTGTCGCCTAAAAAATAATAAAAAAGTCCTCGCCGGCTGTTAGCTCAATGAGCTGACAGCCGGCGAGGACTTTAAGCCGTAAGGCCGTATTGCTACGCCTGGTATGGCTTGGCTGAAATGATTTCAACCTTGATGTCTCGGCCGTTTGGAGCCACGTAGGACAGCTTGTCTCCGACCTTGGCGCCGTGCACGGCTACGCCGATGGGCGACTGCTCGGAATAGACTTCCAAATCGGTATCGCCAGCGACTTCGCGGGATCCAAACAGGAAAGTGGTCTCATCGCCAGCAATGCTTGCGACAACCAGCATGCCTGGTTCTACGATGCCGTCATCTGCCGGTGCTTCGCCTACATTGGCGCGGCGCAGCAGGTCCTTCAAGTACAGGATGCGTGCTTCGGCTTTACCCTGCTCTTCACGGGCAGCGTGGTAGCCGCCGTTTTCCTTCAGGTCACCTTCGGAACGGGCCTGCTCGATACGGGCAACGATCTCGGCGCGTCCCGGGCCTGAGAGGAAAGTCAGTTCGTTCTGGAGCCGGTCGAAGGCTTCCTGAGTCAGCCAAACGACAGGTTCGTTGCTGTTGGTGCTCACGTTGTACTTCCTTTGGTCAGTTAGGACTTCGTTGCTGCTTGCGGGACTGCAAAGAGCCCCTCAAAGCCGAACGCCACCTGAACGGTGGCGTCGACGAAGTCGGATTCGGTACGGATCTGCGGGCTTACGTTGTTCTATTGATGCAAGCAAAGACCCCGCCAGCTTCATGATCTGGTGTAAACCAGGACCAATCGCGGATGCGGGGCGAAACGTATCTTTTCAACGATAGTAGTCGCCAAAACACTTTAAGCCCAATAGATTCAGCTATTAGGGAATGAACGGGCCGAAATATTAGCCCTTGAATTCCTTGGGCACCTCGTAGCAAGACTCAACTCCGGAGGTTACCGCGAGGTTGTCGGTGTGAAGGTCCACGTCGATCTGCTGATTGATCAAGCCGGTAGCTTCTCCAGGATCAAGCAGGATCGTCTTGTAGCCAACGACCGCCTTGGACTCGTTCATCGCACGGATATCGCATTGGACACGATCTTTGGCGTTGTATTCCACAGCGATGGTTGTTTTGGTCAAGGTCGGTGAAACGACCTCATAGTGAATGTCCTGAGCGGTGATCGCGCTGTAGTTGCTAAACCCAATGTAGGCAGCCCCTGCCACGCCAACAGCGATGGCCGAGCCGATCAGCCAATTGCGCGAGGATTTACTCAGGTTGCGTTTCTTGGGGTTGTTGTAGCGAGCCGTTAAGCTTGGATCAGACATTACTTGTCCTGCACCACTCTCTATGCCTGGGCGGCATTTGAACTGGGAATGCCGTAAGTTGGTTCCTTCAAATAAGTTTACCGCCTGAGCTGAATCGGGAATAACCAGCAGTCGAGTATCAGTTGATATCAATGGTGAACAGTTTTCTCAAGATCGGCTGTTCGGCATAGTGGCGAAGGAAAGTAGATAAGTGGAGATTCACGACGTGAAGAAAATTGCCCCATCCCAGGGGCTTCGGCTCATGGCTATTCACGCGCACCCCGATGATGAATCTTCGAAGGGCGCTGCCACCATGGCTGCCTACGTCGACGCAGGCGCAGAAGTAATGGTCGTTTCCTGCACCGGTGGTGAGCGTGGGGACATCCTTAACGCAGCTGCCGGGGAACTAGCACACGCACACCGCGATCTGCCCGGCGTGCGCCGCACCGAGATGGCTGAAGCCGCCGCAGTACTGGGCATTAAGCATCGCTGGCTCGGCTATGTGGACTCCGGGCTGCCTGAAGGCGACCCGCTGCCAGAGCTTCCATTCGGGGCTTTCGCCCTGCAGCCAGTAGAGGTTGCCGCCGCCGGCATCATCAAGCTGATCCGAGAATTCCGTCCGCACGTCATCACGACCTACGACGAAAACGGTGGCTACCCACACCCGGACCATATCCACAGCCACAAGGTCGCGACCTTCGCTTTTGAGCATGCAGACAACCCAGAAATGTACCCAGAGCTGGGTCAGCCATGGTCGGTTGGCAAGCTGTACTACGACCGTGCGTTCGCCCCGGATCGTTTCCGCGCCCTGCACTACGCGATGATCGAAGCTGGCTACGATTCGCCGTACGCAGAGCGGGTTGCACAGTGGGAAGCCGATGAGGACAACCAGATGTTCACGTGGGTTTCGCCACATACCACGACCACCCAGATCCACTGCGCAGACTTTTTCTCGCAGCGCGATCAGGCATTGTTGGCCCACCGAACCCAGATTGACCCGGAAGGTTTCTTCTTTGCGGTCCCAGAGCATGTCTATGCAGAAAACTGGCCATGGGAGGACTACACCTTGATCTCATCCAAGGTGGCAACCGAGTTGCCCGAGTCGGACCTCTTCGCCGGACTAAGATAGCAATAAGCACTTCCTCGTTCCAGAAAAGAGTTGTCTGTACATCGTGAGTACGATCTTCGCGTCCTTGGCCGTAGCATCTCAGACCACCAAGTTGGGCACGGAGACCAGTAGCGACTACGGTCCCGGATTCCTCGGCTTTATTTTCACCGCGGTCATGGTCATCGCGGTCATTTTCCTGATCCGCGATATGGTACGTCGTGTGCGCCGGGTGCGCTACACCTCGGAAGCTGAAGCCAAACAGCAGGATATGGTGGCCAAGGGTCAGGAGCGCAGGCTCCAGGAGCCTGAGGAACCGGTCGACCCGAAGACCGACGAAGCCCAGTAGGCGCCGTGTGAGCCACGCGATAGCATGAAACCGTGGCTCAACGACTTGCTGGCGCTGCCAGCCAATACCTCAGACAACACGCGCACCAACTCGTCGATTGGTTCCCCTACGGGGATGAAGCCTTCGAACAGGCACGCCTGCGCGATGTACCGGTAATGTTGTCCATCGGCTACGCCGCCTGCCACTGGTGTCATGTGATGAGCCACGAGTCATTCGACGATCCTGAGATCGCCGCGCTGCTCAACGAGAACTTCGTGGCCATCAAGGTCGACCGCGAAGAGCATCCGCAGGTTGATGACACCTATATGATGGCTACCCAAGCGCTGACCGGGGCTGGTGGCTGGCCCATGACGATCTTCGCTCTGCCCGATGGGCGCACCGTGCACGCGGGAACCTATTACCCCAAGGAACCGCGCGGCCGCACGCCGGGGTTCAGCCAGGTGCTGCAGGCTGTGCATGAAGCCTGGGAAACTAAACGCGAGGCCCTGCACGAGCAGGCGACGATGCTCGCCGAACATATGGCAGAACTCGGCAGCAGGCAGAGCGCCCTGCTTTCCTTGGACTCCCGGGAACCTGCCCCGCAGGCCTTGGCCACGGCCACCGAACGCTGGATCCGCACGACCACGCCCACTGGCGGATTCACCCCAGCCCCCAAATTCCCTCCCACCTGGGCGCTGAAAACGCTCTGGGGATCGATCACCACCCGTCCTGGCACCGCTAAAACAGCCTTTGATGCCGCCGCCACCAGCTTGGAAGCCATGTTTCTTGGCGGACTGCATGACCACATTGACGGCGGGTTCGCCAGATACTGCGTGGATGAAAACTGGTCGGTGCCGCACTTTGAAAAGATGCTCTACGACAACGCGGGATTGCTTTCACTCGCTGCACGCAGCACTGTGTTGGCTACGGAATTTTCCTCTGGGGCCAGTGATGATGTCGCGGCACGTGCCCGCGATTTAGCCCAGCTGGCCAGAAATAGTGCCCGAGGCATCATTGGCTTCCTCAACAAAGAACTGCTGATTGAATCCGGCCCCCACCCGGGGTTCGCCGCATCCCTCGACGCTGATTCAGCCCGTGGTGGTGCACAGGTCGAGGGGGCTTACTACAGCTACAACCGTGAGGAGATTAACCAAGCCACCGAGCCATTGCTGGGCCGCTTGCCCCAAGGGCTGATCCGTTTTGCGCCTATTGCCGAGGACCCTGAGTACTTCTGTTTCTCGCTCGATCGGATGCCCGAGCCCCAAGAACAGGGTGTGATCGAAGAACTGATCACCGCGTTGCGCGGTCTACGCAGTTCACGCATCCGCCCGGTGCGCGATGAGAAGGTTGTGGCTAGCTGGAATGCCTTGGCCATCGAAGCACTGTGCGATGCGTTCGTGCTGCTTGAGGAACCTGTGGCCCTAGAGCTGGCCGAACGTGTGGCGAGGTCACTGTGGGACACCCACTGGGATGAGGGGACTGGTCGCCTGGCCAGGGTGAGCTTTGCCGGACGCCCGGCGAAAAGCAATGAAGGAACCTTGCAGGACTATGCTGCCTTGGCTGTGGCCTTCCTGTCCCTGAAGCAAGCCACCGGCCAGGAGCAGTGGAGCCAGCGCGCCAACCAGTTGCTCCTGCGAGCCCAGGATTTTGTCGACCCGGAGACCGGGGTGCCCCGCGACGCTGTTCAGGTTGATGCGCGTATTTCTGCCCAGCGCAGTAACGTCGCCGCGGTCAGCGTGCTTGATGACGCTCTGCCTGCCGCCGGAGCGCTTTATGCCAAGGCGCTGGCCCAGCAGGCGATCCAGGGTATGGCCGAGGGAAATTATTCAGCTTCCCACGCGGCAAATCTTGAACGTGCTCGGGTGCTTTCGGCCCATGCGGTGGCCCTGGCTTCCGAAGCCGCGACCCAAGTGGCTACCGCGCTTGAAGTACAGAGCATCATTTCGTCTCCGGTGCACTACTTGTCCATCAGCGCTTGGGATTCCACCCAGGCTGTGCGGGTCCGCAAACTTGGGTGGGCACTGGGTATGAGCGTTCATCACGCGCCAGAATTAGGTGGCGCGCAGACGGGGTTGAGGATCCAACCGTGCCGGGAGGAACTGTGCCAAATGCCGGTCGAAGGCATCGAGGAGTTCCTCGCCTTGTTGCAAGTAAAAAGTTCGGGAGCACAAAACGGTAGTTGAGAATAGCCGGGTTTTTTGCCGCTGCAGGCGATAGATCAATAAAGCGCTGAAGGTTTCGCGGTAGATTTAGAACCTAGACTTTTTTGGATTCGATTGAAAGGCAGTGCCACGGTGCAGCTTCCCAACCTTGCGTACCGTTACTACGAACGGCGCTTGGCGAAGTCACTGCCTGCTGACAAGCTTCCGCACCACATCGGAGTAATGGTTGATGGAAATCGGCGTTGGGCTAAGCTCGCCGGTTCGCCGACCATGGCCGGGCATCAAGCCGGCGCCGACAAGATCTTGGAGTTCCTCGACTGGTGCGAGGAGCTGAACATCAAGATGGTCACGCTCTACATGCTCTCCACCGATAACCTCAACCGTGAGGCCTCGGAGCTGCGAGACCTGTTGGAAGTGATCGGTTCCACGCTGGACCGTTTGGGTGAAACTAATCGGGTGAAGGTACAGCAGGTTGGTGCCAAAGATCTGCTGCCAGAAGATCTGGCCCAGAAGCTCGCGGCTTTGGAAACGATTACCGAAAACCGTACCGGAGTCCACGTAAATGTTGCTATTGGCTACGGTGGACGGCGCGAAATCCTGGATGCTTTTAAGTCCTTGCTGTGCCAGGCCGCCGCTGAAGGCCGGAGCGTCCAGGACGTCGCGGAGCACCTGTCTACCGACGATATCGAGTCCGCGTTGTATACCAAGGGGCAGCCGGATCCAGACCTCGTGATCCGAACCAGTGGCGAGCAGCGCCTGAGCGGTTTCTTAACCTGGCAGAGCGCGTACTCGGAGTTCTATTTCTGTGAGGCTTTGTGGCCTGACTTCCGTCGAGTCGACTTCTTGCGAGCCCTGCGCGACTTCGCTGATCGCCAACGGCGCTTCGGAACCTAAGCTCGTGACAAGCCTGCGACAGCACTGAAGTTAAAACAATTGTTACCTGGCTGTTGCTTATTGGTGACCCTGCAAGGACTATGGTGATCATAAGGCAGGGGCATCAAGCCCCGGCTGATCGAAGGGTTCCGCACTAGATGACCAAATGCAGCGCCGGCCGGTACAGTCACCGGACACGCCTTGGACATCCGGTGTTGGGCTTCCCCACTGACGCGTGGGGAGAGTCCCCACGCCGGATTCGAGATTGGGTGCGCTGCCATGAGCCGAACTGCCGAACAGGACGTACGAACCTTCGTCATTGATACCTCGGTATTGTTGTCTGATCCGAAGGCGATGTTCCACTTTGAAGAGCATCACGTGGTAATTCCGTTGACCGTGGTCACCGAGCTGGAGCATAAGCGCAAGGACCCTGACCTCGGCTACTTTGCGCGCCAGGCCCTGCGCCTGCTCGATGACCTCATTGCCAGCCACGGAGGATTGGCCCAAGCAGTTCCCGTGTCATCTGCTGGTGGCACCCTGCGCATCGAGCTGAACCATATTGCTCCCGATGTTCTTCCCGTGGGAATGCGTTCGGGGGATAACGATGCTCGAATCCTCGCCGTCGCCAAGCATCTGCTGGACTCGGGGCTTGATGTTGCTCTGGTGACCAAGGACCTACCGATGCGCATCAAGGCCTCAGCAATGGGCATCCACGCCGAGGTCTACCGCAACGAACTGATCACCTCCACCGGCTGGACCGGAATCGAACAGCTGGAGCTGGACGAAGAATCCATGGCTACGCTCTATGAGCGTGAGCAGCTCTCCAACCCTCCTGCCGTGGCTGAAGCACCTGTCAACACCGGCTTTGTGATCACCTCACCGCGCGGCAGCGCGCTGGCCCGAAAGACTGACGACACTACCCTCAAGCTGGTTCGCGGAGATCAGCAGGCCTTTGGTTTGCACGGGCGTAGTGCCGAGCAGCGGATTGCTTTGGACCTGCTGATGGATCCTTCGGTGGGTATCGTCTCCCTCGGTGGTAACGCCGGTACTGGCAAGTCTGCTCTGGCCTTGTGCGCCGGGATGGAAGCGGTGCTGGAGCGTCGAGAGCACCGCAAGATCACCGTGTTCCGCCCGCTGTACGCGGTGGGCGGCCAAGAGCTGGGCTATCTTCCGGGATCCGAGGGTGAAAAGATGGGTCCGTGGGCTCAGGCGGTTTTTGATACCTTGGGTTCGATCGTCTCGAAGAACGCCATCGACGAAGTCTTGGAACGTGGAATGCTGGAAGTTCTGCCGCTGACCCACATCCGCGGACGATCCCTTCATGATTCATTTGTCATTGTTGATGAAGCGCAGTCCCTGGAACGCAATGTGTTGCTGACGGTGCTTTCTCGTATCGGACAGAACTCCAAAGTGGTGCTGACCCACGACGTGGCCCAGCGCGACAATCTGCACGTAGGCCGCTATGACGGGATTGCAGCGGTGGTGGAACAGCTCAAGGGGCACGCGTTGTTCGGCCACGTCACACTGACGCGTTCCGAACGTTCGGCAATTGCCGCGTTGGTGACTGAAATGCTGGACGCACCGACGCTCCGCTAGATTCCACGACCAGCACTGGCTCCCGCTCTTCGGTGATTGATCGCCGAGGATGCGGGAGCCAGAGTTGTTCTCGGGTGCCTTGATTAGTGACTACAAACGCACTTCTGGCTGATCAAGCCAATGCACCTTCTGGAAGTGCGAATTGATGTAGTACTCATCCTGAGCCAAGATCCGTAGCCGCAGATCTGGTGCAACAGGTGCCGGGCCAGAACTGGAGAGCACTTGGCGTAGAAGGCATACCCCGGTGCTCTGATCCAAGACCAACAGCGTGTGGGTCTCGGGTGGAACCAGCGAGAAGTTGGGCAGCGTCGGTTGATAGGTGTGGCCGGCGCTGAGCACGGCGGCTAGGGCAGGACGTCCTTCGTGCATGATGTCGCACAGTTCATGAATATACGTGGGATGGTCAAAGGCCAGATCCAGCGCGGCGGGTTCATGGCCTGAAATTTCCACCGGATCCAAAATCGCTGCCCAGTATTCCAGTGGCAACAATTCACCATACCCGGCGATCTCGGGTCGGCGCAGAACCAGTTGATCGGTTGTGTAGACCGGGGTGATCAAGGAGGAGGGCAATTTCCACGACGCGTTGGTGGCCGCAACATAACCGCGGCTGCGTTGAGCGCTGAACGTCTCGTCTTGGAAGAGCAGTTCTCCTTGATCATTGTGCACGGCAATGGCTTCGCGCTGGCGAATTTTGACGGTGACTGTTCCGTCTAGGCCACGGGGTGGATCTGCCAGCTCGACGGGGATGTCGATTTCCAGGTTGAGCGACGTGCTCAGCCAGGGGGCGGAGCGAGCCAACGCGCGGAATCGTCGCCTGGCCGCGGAGCCGGGAACAGGGGAGTCGGGGAAGTACAACGGGGCTGAAGGCACATCCATAATCTAATTGTAGAAGTGCCTGAATTATTCACAAGAGCGAGCTGGCTATCCACTGCGCGAGGGAAGTTGCCTATGCTCTATACATGTCGCAGATTTGGAGTGTTGCCCTCGAAGGGCCGATTGAAGGTGTCCTGGTGGCACTCCAACTGCTGTGCTTTGCTGTCTTTGGGGTGCTGCTATCCAAGACAGATATCTCGAGCCATCGATTGCCGAATCGACTGGTGGGCTATTGGTTCCTGAGCAGTCTGGTCCTCGTGATTTGTCTTGGAGCCACCCGCCAGGGGCTATCGGGAATTCTGCAGGGGGCCTTGGGAGTATTGCTCCTGGGCGGCGGGTATTTACTGATCAGCCTGATTTCCGCCGGGGCTATGGGGATGGGTGACGTCAAACTGGCAGGAGTAGTCGGACTCAACCTTGGCTACTACGCTTTGTCTTGGCTGTTTCTTGCCACGTTATTGACTTTTCTTCTGGCCACGCTCTGGGTGATCGGGGGAGTGATCGCCCGAAAGCTCACCCTAAAGTCCGCCGTGCCCTTTGGGCCATTTATGATCATTGGGGCATTTGCCGTGCTGCTTATGGCACGATGAATTTATGGCAACTCCGGAATTCATCACCCAACTTCGTACGCATATAGGCCATGAGATGCTCTGGCTCTCCGGGGTAAAAGTGGTGGTGTTCCACGGCGATCAAGTGTTGCTGGTGCGTCGCGCCGATAACGGACTATGGACCTTGCCAGCTGGCATCATTGACCCGGGCGAAGAACCCTCGCACACGGCCCAGCGCGAGGTGCTCGAAGAAACCGGAGTGTCGTGCGAAGTAACCGATTTGGTAGGCGTGGGAGTCACTGCGCCAACGGTTTATCCCAATGGCGACCATGCCCAGTATCTTGATATCGTCTTCAAAGCTCGGCACCTTTCCGGTCAGGCGAAGATCAACGATGACGAAAACCTTGAAGTGGGCTACTTCGATCTGACAGATCGTCCACAGCTGCCGCCCTTGCATGAACGGGCCCTGTCATGGGCGTTGGAACCGCGTCCCGGCGGCTACTTCGCCTAGCTGAAAACCAAAATAGCATCGGAGCGCGGACCAAGTGGTCCGCGCTCCGATGCTATTTATCCGATGAAGCCGGGGCGCCGAAGCGCTATTAGTTTTCCGGAGATTCGCCCTCGGTGTTTGGGCGTTCAGTGACCAAGACGTTGCCGTTGGTCTCCAAGGCGCTGTCCGTCGATGCAGCGTTCTGAGCGCGCTGGGCTTCTTCGAAAGCGATTGCTTCCTCTCCGCCGATGGCTTCGCCGCGGGCGACCATGCCGGCAGTGTCGGACAAGGGAACCTGCTTGAGGAACAAGGCCAGGGCAAAGGCCACAACCAAGAACGGAATCAAGTACCAGAAGACCGGGGCCAAGGAGGTGGCGTAGGCATCCACGATGCCATCACGCAGAGCATCTGGCAGCGAAGACAGCGTCTGCGGATCCAAGGTGGATGCCGCCTGGCCGGCGTCAGCGGCGCTGGCTCCTGCACCCGAGAAGACGTCCAAGAGCTTCTCGGAGAGGCGGTTGGTGAACAACGCGCCGAAGATGGCCACGCCCAGTGAGGCTCCGACTTCACGGAAGTAGTTGTTGGTGGAGGTGGCGGTGCCGACCATCTCTGGTCCAACCGCGTTCTGAACTACCAGAACGACAACCTGCATGATCAGGCCCATACCGGCGCCCAGAACGAACAGGTAGGCGCAGATTAGCCACAGCGGGGTCTGCGCGGTCAGAGTGGTGAATGCCAGCATCGCGACTACGGTGACGATAGTTCCGGCGATGGGGTAGCCCTTGTAGCGTCCGGACTTGGAAATCGCCATGCCCGAGTAGATCGAAGTTCCCATCATGCCGACCATCATTGGCACCATGAGCAGACCGGAAACGGCGGCCGAAGTGCCCGAAGACATCTGCAGGAAGGTCGGCACGAAAGCGATCGCGGAGAACATGCCGATGCCCAAGGTGAACCCGATGGCGGTGGCGTTGATGAAGACCTTGTTCTTGAACAGGCTCAGCGGAATGATTGGGTCTTCGGCCTTGGCTTCAGCCAGGACGAACAGCGAAGCGGCGATCACTAGACCTGCGCCCCAAGCCCACGTTTCCACCGCACCCCAACCATGAGCAGCGGAGCCGCCGAAGTCGGTGAAGAAGATCAGGCAGGTGGTGGCAATCGACAGCAGAAGCACACCCAGGATGTCGATCTTCTTTTCTGCCTTCTTATTAGGCAGCGTCAGAGCGAACCAAGCGATGGCAAAGGCAGCAATACCAACAGGGATGTTGATGTAGAACGCCCATTCCCACGTCAGGTGGTCAACGAAGAATCCACCGAGCAGTGGCCCGGCAACGGCGGACAATCCGAAGATGCCGCCCAGAGGTCCCATGTACTTTCCGCGTTCGGAAGCCGGAACAATGTCAGCGATGATGGCCTGTGAGAGGATCATCAAGCCACCGCCGCCCAGGCCCTGGATGGCACGGAAGACCACGAACATCCAGAAGGTGGTGGAGAAGGCGGCGCCAACCGATGCCAAGGTGAACAAGGCGATGGCAATCATGAAGAGGTTGCGGCGTCCGAGAACGTCGCCGAACTTGCCATAGATTGGCATCACGATGGTGGTGGCCAGAAGATAGGCGGTGGTGATCCAAGCCTGGTGCTCAACGCCGCCGAGCTTGCCAACGATGGTTGGCATGGCGGTGGAGACAATGGTTTGGTCCAGTGATGACAGGAGCATGCCTGCGATCAATGCGGAGAAGATGATCCAGATGCGCCGCTGGGTCAGTACCAGCGGCGCGTCGCCCGGGGTTTTCCGGGATCCGGTAGTTGTTGTCATGGCAATCCTTGCGAGATGTGGTGGAAAAGTTTTAGTCGTTGCTGCGTCTCAGGGGCTGGCCCATGATGTCCTGGATCCTCCCCATCAGTTCCAAGAACTCTTCAGCGAGCGTTCGCTGGCCAGAGCCTTCGACATAAGCTTCGATGGCTTGGTGTGTGGTGTGTTTCAGAAGGTGCAAAAGGCTGGAAAGCAGTGGATCTTGCGGGTCGACTCCTTCGCGCGATGCGATGAGCGCACGGAACTCTGCTTCTTTCTTGGGCCCAGTCTGGAACATATGCTGCAGGAGCTCCGGTTCGCGGTGCGCCACGGAGAAGAACCCGTGCATGCTTACGATCTCGGTTTCTTCAAAACTGAGCCGTTCCATGACCATGTCCACCAAGTCGGCCAGCAGGGTTGGGGAAATCCCGGTGACGCCCTCGGGACGAGCTGCCATGAAACGCTCAATAATGCCTTCTGGCATCGCGTCGGAGTCGTGTCCGAAGATTGCGTCAATCTTGCTGGGGAAGTAGTTGAAGAAGGTGCGGCGAGAGATGCCGACCCGTTCGCACACCTGTTCAATGGTGAAACCGTTGAAGCCGACCTCTGCCGTTAACTCGCGGCAATGGCGAGTGATGGAAATCCGGGTTTTTTGCATGCGCCCGCTTAACGTTGGCGCCGAGCACGGCCCTTCAGTTTCTTCTTTTGCACTATCGACCATACAGTGCAGTATTGCACTATGGTGCATTGAGTGCAACTTAAGTGATCTGCAACATTTCTCCCCTGTTGCAGATTGTTAGCAGGCTGAATCACGATCTGTATTAGGCTGTCGTCATGAACCAGATAGAACTTCGCGAACCGTCCGCTGACCTGCATGAATCATTTTTGCAAAGCATCGCGGAATGGAATGACATGGACCAAGACGGTGCATCGATGTTCTTCGCTGAGAAATACGGTTGGGATTTCGCTGACCCCGCGGATTTTGAGAGCTGGGTGCAACTTCTCAACGATTTGGCGAAACCAGATTTCACGCCCCTGCCGGGTTTCGTTTCACAAAGCACGCTCTGGGTCGTGGAAAATCAACAGTACTTAGGCGCCGTGAGCCTGAGGCATGATCTTGGCAATGACTATCTGAGGGAAGTCGGCGGTCATATTGGTTACGGTATCCGTCCCAGTGCACGGCGACGAGGCCTCGCCAAGCTGGCGCTCGCCGGCTCGTTAGGGAAGGCACGCGAATTAGGGCTGTCCAAGGTGCTGATTACGTGCAATGACTCCAATATTGGATCAGCAAAGACCATTGAATCCCAGGGGGGAGTGCTCGAAGAAATTCGACCTCTAAGTGAGGTTGGGCCACGCTTTGGTTCTGTCGATTCAGTTCGCCGCTATTGGATCACGCTGGCGTGATTGGCGCTGTCTCGTTAGTCGACGTTTAAGAGGATGCTGGCCCGTTGCTATCCATGGATCATTGATCCGGATGGCAACGGGCCAGTATTCGTCGTTAGACGGCGCTAGTGCTTGCCCACCATGGTGGAAACATCCAGCAGTTCATCAAGCTGGGTTTCGGTGACTTCTCCACGCTCGACGAAGCCCAAGGCAATAGTTGCTTCGCGGACGGTCAGGCCCTCGGCAACAGCTTTCTTAGCAATCTTTGCTGCGTTTTCGTAGCCGATCAGCTTATTGAGCGGGGTAACGATGGATGGCGAGGCCTCGGCGAGGAAGCGGGCGCGCTCCACATTGGCCTTGATCCCGTCGATCATCTTCTCTGCCATGACGGTGGTGGTGTTGGTCAGCAAGCGGATGGACTCAAGCAGGTTCGAAGCCATGACCGGAATGCCGACGTTCAGTTCGAAGGCTCCGTTGGTGCCGGCCCACGCAATCGTGGTGTCGTTGCCGATGACCTGTGCGGCAACCTGAATCGTCGCTTCGGAGATGACCGGGTTGACCTTACCTGGCATGATCGAGGAACCTGGCTGCAGGTCCGGAATGGAGATTTCGCCCAAGCCCGTGTTTGGACCAGAGCCCATCCAACGAAGATCGTTGGCGATCTTGATGAGCGAAATGGCGATAGTGCGCAGGGCGGCCGATGCTTCGACCAAACCATCACGGTTTGCCTGGGCTTCAAAATGGTTGCGTGCTTCAGTGATGGGCAGTCCGGTGTCTTCGCGAAGTAACTCAATGACCCTTTGAGGGAAGCCCTCGGGAGTGTTAATGCCGGTGCCTACCGCGGTGCCGCCCAGCGGGACTTCTGCGACACGTGGCAGGGCCGCTTCAACACGTTCGATTCCGTAGCGCACCTGGGCAGCGTAACCGCCGAATTCCTGTCCCAACGTGACCGGCGTGGCATCCATCAGGTGGGTGCGGCCAGACTTTACGACATCCTTGAATTCGGCCGACTTGGCCTCCAAAGCCGTGGCTAGCTGGCCTAGGGCGGGGACCAGGTCATTGATCAGCGCACCGGTAGCGGCGAGATGGACCGAGGTTGGGAATACGTCATTGGAGGACTGCGACGCATTTACATGGTCATTGGGGTGAACCTCGGTGCTGCTTTGCTTGTCCTTCAACGCGCGGGTGGCCAGTTCGGCGAGAACCTCGTTGGTGTTCATATTTGAGCTGGTTCCCGAGCCGGTCTGGAAAACATCAATTGGGAAGTGCTCGTCGTACTTTCCAGTGGCGACCTCATCGGCCGCTTTGATGATAGCTTCGGCTCGCTCGGCATCCAGAACACCCAATGCCAGGTTTGCTTGGGCTGCTGCCTTTTTCACTTGGGCGAGCGCCTTGATATGCGATGACTCTAGCGTTTTGCCCGAGATAGGAAAATTCTCGACCGCACGCTGGGTTTGTGCGCGATACAAAGCCTGAGCTGGAACTCGGACTTCGCCCATGGTGTCATGTTCAATGCGGAAATCATCACTGTTAGTCATGCGCCCAGATTACGCCTCGAGTTCAATTAAAAGACAGAACTCTGATGTAAATATCACAACCAACAGTGATGCTCCACAGGAACGGGAATAAAAGCCAATCTACAAGGCGGTTCCCGCGATCAGGTTGATATCTAGTCCAGACCCAAACTTGAAACCAGCTGTGCGCGGCCATCATGAAGGTGATAGGTCACGCCAGCAACCGCTGTACGACCTTCTTCGATAGCCTGAGCGATGATGGTGGATAGATCCACAAGACGGTCAGTCGTTTGCTTCACATGTTCAACGGCGGTGCCATTAACGTCGGTGATGCCCTTGCGTTCCGCTGCTAGCACCGAGGGGGTGATGTGCTCCACCAAGTCGCGCACGAAGCCCTTGGGCATATCCCCAGTTTCCTTGACCCTGATGGCGCTGGTGACGGCTCCACAGGAGTTATGTCCCAAGATGACAATCAAGGGAACATTGAGGCTGTCCACTGCGAACTCCAGTGAACCGAGGCTGGCTGGGTCGATGACGTGGCCAGCAGTACGGACCACAAACATGTCACCTAAGCCGGCATCGAAGATGATTTCAGCGGCAAGCCGCGAATCGGAGCAACCAAAAATCACGGCGTAGGGCTCTTGACCGGATAACAAAGATTGGCGTCGCGCACTGTCCTGATTAGGGTGCTCGGTTTCTTCATTGACGAAACGGAAATTTCCCGCGCTAAGCTTTTCCCAGGCCTCGTTGGGTGACAGAGGCTGAGCAGATAATTCAGATGGCATATCCCACAGTCTACGGGATGATGTTCGAATATCGAATATATGTCATCAGTTCGAAGTCATATAAGTGGCTAGCTGAGTGACGATTCAGCCAGCTTGGCCACATTCTCCAGCTGATCCTGCGACGTGTCTGTTGAGAGAATCAGCGTAGATTCTTTCCGCTCAGAAATCAGATAGGTAGTCTCGTCCTTAACTCGGACTTCCCATTCCCAACCACCGATCGTCTTAGTGCCAGTCGGAACCGCAGTGTCGGTGGTCAAAGCGATCCATGTCGGGTTTGCTTCGGCTGCCTGACGCACCCAAACGAAATCCTTGTTTTTGGTGACGATGCCAAATTCCCAATAGGGGACACCCTGCGCGGTGTTGGCCTGCCAACGGGCAAAGTTGGCATATTGTCCATCGCCCATCTCAGGTGCGAAGACGTCGAATCCTGCAATCTGCTCCGTTTGGTCTGCAGTTTGCTGCAAATTCACCTTGCTCTCGAACGCTTCATCTTTGGGAGCCGGGTTGAGCAAAACCAGGGGAATGACAACAGCGAGGGTAAAGCCAACCGAGAGCACCATGCCCTTAAAGGTTTGATTGGCACGCTTGGCCTGCTTCTCGGTGAGCTGCGGCTTGAATGGCAAGTCCTCAAAAGTCGCCTCAGGATCATTTACGTCGCGACGAGGCTCCGGCGCTGATTCAGCTGGCTGATCTGACGGCTCATTCACAGGCACTGTGTTCCCACTGTTGTTCTCAAGTTGCACGTCTTCCATTCTCCCCGAAGATTCTGTGTAATTCGAACCAGCGTGCCCAACCCCACGTTGGATATCGGAAAGCTTCATCGACACGAACTGTCATGGAAAATCCTAAAGAGATAGAATGAGCGTGTTTGCATAGGCGCAATGACTACGACTCAGTGATGGGATCTTTCGTGACCGAAAAGAACAAATATGCCCACCTTTCTCCGCGGCTGTCGGTAACCGACGCGGAACCCGACCGCAACCTAGCACTGGAACTGGTGCGCGCTACCGAAGCAGCGGCCATCGCATCCACGCCTTGGGTTGGATTCGGTGACAAGAACGCCGCCGACGGAGCTGCAGTAGATGCTATGCGTGGTCTGCTCTCCACCGTGAACTTCAATGGCGTTGTTGTCATCGGTGAGGGGGAAAAAGATGAAGCCCCAATGCTCTTCAACGGCGAGCAAGTTGGCAACGGCACCGGTGCCGAATGCGACGTAGCCGTTGACCCAATTGACGGAACCCGTTTGACGGCGCTGGGCTTGAACAATGCTCTGTCCGTACTAGCCGTGGCAGACCGTGGATCCATGTTTGATCCATCGGCAGTTTTCTACATGGAAAAGCTGGTCACCGGTCCAGAAGCAGCAGACCTCGTTGACCTGCGTCTGCCAGTGAAGCAGAACCTGCACCTGATCGCCAAGGCCAAGGGCAAGAAGATCAGTCAGATCACCGTCACCATCTTGGATCGTCCGCGACACGCTGGATTGATTGACGAGATCCGTGCTGCTGGTGCCCGCACCAAGCTGATCATGGATGGCGACGTTGCCGGCGCCATCGCAGCAACTCGTGAAGGTACCGGTGTGGATGCCCTGATGGGTGTCGGCGGTACTCCGGAAGGCATCGTGACCGCTTGTGCTATTAAGGCACTGGGCGGCGTTATCCAGGGCCGTTTGTGGCCAACCGATGACGACGAAAAGCAGAAGGCCTTGGATGCAGGCCACCAGCTGGACCGCGTATTGACCACCAACGACCTGGTGACCTCGGATAACTGCTACTTCGCAGCTACCGGCATCACCGATGGTGACTTGCTGCGCGGCGTGCGCTACCGAGGCGACCGCATCAGCACGCAGTCGATCGTGATGCGTGCAAAGTCTGGAACCATCCGCTTCGTTGAGGGTGAGCACCACCAAGACAAGTGGGAAGCTTACACCCGCTAAATCTGCGTAAAACACTGATGGCCATGAACCTTGGAAGGTTCATGGCCATCAGTGTTTTCGAGCTAGGCTCGATTCACCGAAGGTGGGGCGCAGAGCTAGTCAATCTGCGCGCTAGCGGCAAAGAGCTGTCCAGCGCCGGTGCCCTGCAGGGTCGCGGTAGCTGGCAGCTCAGTGGCCGTGATAAAGAGCGACTGCCCACGGGTAATGTTTCGCTCACCCTCTTGGGTCTTGATCAGGAACTCGCCTTTGGTGCACAAGATGACTGCCGCACCGTGCAGCTGCAGCTCGGAGGCCAAGCCTGGAGTTTTTGGATCCAGGACTTGAAGCTGGAACTCTTCAAAGTCCGGCTTGTACAAGCGGTCATGGGTGTCCAAAGCAACCGGTGCAAGAATTGGTGCGGGGGAGGGCTGGCTGATGGTGACATCCAACAGCTCCGGCACATCAATGTGCTTACTGGTCAAACCACCGCGGAGCACGTTGTCCGAGTTGGCCATGACTTCAATGCCCAAACCTCGCAAGTAGGCATGAACATTTCCAGCGCCCAAGCTGATGGCTTGGCCTGGCTCCAGGAACACCAGATTCAGCAGCAACGCCACCAGTACGCCTGGATCCGATGGATAGATCTTATTAATGGTTACCAGCTCGGCGAAGTGTACGTTCTGCATCAACTGAGCTGAGGACTCGATAACCTCGCACAGCGACTTCACGGTGCGGGCAATTGGTTCCCCAGCGGTCAAGACATGCTTAAAGGCAGATGCCAGCGGGTCCTGTCCCTGCAACGAACCAATAATCTTGTCAATCTCACCAACTTCCGCTGCTGGCAACTGAGCTGACAGCACCTGCAGATCCTTGATGATCTGGCCCGGTTGGCGGAAACCCGAGAGTGCCACAAAATCAGTGAGTGCATAGAGCATCTCAGGCTTGTGGTTGTCGTCTCGGTAGTTGCGGTCAGCCGCGTCGAGCGGCTTGCCACCGGCATTTTCAAGGGCAAAACGCTCCTGGGCCTGCTTCAGCGTTGGGTGGGTTTGGATCGACAGGGGCTGGGTGGCCGAAAGTACCTTGAACAAGTACGGCAACCGGCCAAAGCGCTCAGCAACAGTGGCACCGAGCACATGCAAAGGGTCTTGGGCGATGAAGTCATTAAGTGCAATATCTTCATCCGCTAATCGGCTTGGGCAACCCGGATGGGCGCCAATCCACATCTCTGCCTGCGGGGTGGTTTCCGCAGGCAGATTCAGCAAGTCAGAGATCTGAGATTCAGAACCCCAGTGGTAATCCCTCATCGCGTTTTTCAACTCGAACACGTTTTTTGACCATAGCCTTTCAGGAACGGTGATTGGGTTGCGTTGCGGTCGGGGGGCTTAACCGTTTACGGAACAGTGCACTCGTCGTTGTTGGCAGCGATCTGTGAGATGCGGGTGGTGGATCCAACCATTTCTAGCTGTACCAAGTACTCCTCGGTGATGGGACTTCCATCAGCCTGGGTGAATTCTTGATCGCCACCATTGGAAAGCTTCGGAGCGTTATTGATATCGGTCGAATCCGAGGTATCTGCGCTCTCTTCGGAGCTGTCTTTGCTTTCTGAGCTCTTGGAGGAGCCGGAGGACTCGTCAGCCTTCTTCTTGGAGTCCGACTTCTCGGACTTCTTCTTATCGCTTTCGGATTGCTTGGCAATCAGGGTGCGAATTCTTTCTTGAAGTTCATCAAAGTTGGGGTAGGTGGAGAAGGTGCGCTCAAAGTCCGGAGCGCCCAAGGTCAGTCGCGCCATCGGCTGAGAGGAGACCTTCTCGGCCAAGGACACAAACGAGCCGAGCTGGCCAGCAGGGATGTTGGTTTCCACCAGCTGTTCGCCAGCGGACATGATGCTGGTGAAGTTGGTCAGAATGGTCTGCGGGGTGAACTGCTTGATAATTGCCTGCTGCAGGCACTGCTGGCGCTTGATGCGGTGGTAGTCATCGGTGAAGTCACGCGAACGAGCAAACCACAGAGCCTGCTTTCCGGTGAACGTCTGGGTCCCTGGAGCGAACCAGTGCGTGCGCACAGTGCTGTTGGGGTAGCGCTTGCCGTTGTAAGGAACCCAACCACCGGAATTGATGGTCACTCCACCCAAGGCATCAACAAACTGCTCGAAGCCGGCCATGTCCACCATGACGTATCCCTGCACAGGCAGTCCGGTAGTACCTTCCAGTGCATCCATGGCTGCTTGGGCGCCGACGTTCTTCACTGTAGATGGGAAGGCGTCAGCATGCTCATCAGTCGCATTACGGTAGATGGCATTAAAGATGCAGTTATCACCGCAGTTGTAGCCGTTAGGCCAGATCTTCTTCATTGGCGAATCATCGGCGAAGCGGGCGCCCTGGAAGTTTCGCGGGATCGAGATCAGCAGGGTCTTGCCAGTCTTGGCGTCCACCGAGAGCAACGCGACCGAGTCGGTGCGAACACCCTCGCGGTTGGAACCGGAATCGGCACCGAATACTGCAATGTTGTAACGGCCGTCGATGGGGTCGAAAGCCGGCCCCTCGTCAAAGACCGAAACGATGGTCTCGCGTCCGGTGTTCAACAAGGACGCGCCGTAGATGAACACGCCGCTGGTTGCGACCACTGCGGCCAACGTGAAGACGGTAACGATCGCGCGCATGCCCGGGGCGAGCATGCCAGGGCGGATGATCACCAAAGTATTGATGAACATGATGAACCATCCGACCGCCAATGTGCCGAGCACGATGATCAGGAACAGCTGGAAGTTCGGGTGCGCTACCCAGCCCAGGATGACTGAACGGTTGATGAAGTAGATGGCGAGGAGGCTAAGAATGGCGACCCAGCACAGCATCGTAATGGAGACCGCAAGCCTTCCGAGCTTCCGATTACCGGCGACCAGCTGAGCGCTGCCCGGGAAGAAGATGGTCAGAAGGACCAAGATCAGCGCACGTTTGCTGCGTTGCGGAGCGCTGATTGTCTCCGGTTGGCGCAACGGACTTGGTGCGCGGTGGCTGGCAGAACCCATGTACTTGTGTGACTTTCCCTAGGAAGCGAAATTCTCGTTGGCAACTTCATCGCGCAGCGCAGCACCCTTGGCGTGGGCTGACTCGCGCAGTGAATCTGCGAACTGAAGCAACTTTACCTGTAACGACTGTGCAAGCTCGTCGGTTCCCGACGCGAGAATGCGCACGGCAAGCAATCCTGCGTTGCGTGCACCGCCAATCGAGACAGTTGCGACGGGGACTCCTGCAGGCATCTGGACGATGGACAACAGGGAATCCATTCCATCAAGTTTAGCCAGTGGAACTGGAACTCCGATGACAGGAAGCGGGGTAACTGCTGCGAGCATGCCCGGCAGGTGGGCTGCGCCACCGGCTCCGGCAATGATCACGCGCAGTCCGCGTTCATGAGCTTTTTTGCCATACTCGATCATTTCGGTTGGCATCCGGTGAGCCGAAACCACGTCGGCTTCAAAAGGAATTCCGAATTCGGTTAGGGCTTGGGCGGCCAGGCGCATCACCGGCCAATCGGAATCCGAACCCATAACCAGGCCGACAAGAGGTGCAACAGTCATCAGATTATTCCTTGAATGTGTCATTGATAAGAGCCACTGCCCAGTTCAGTGCAGTGGCTCTTAGTTGAATATAGATTAGTTCTTGGTTTCCGCGCCGTCGCGGATCAGCGCGGCAACTTTATTTGCCTGCATGCGAAGTTCATCCACGGTTTGACCCGCGTTTGCCACCACGTTGACATGCCCGATCTTTCGACCCGGTCGCACTGACTTGCCGTAGGCGTGCACCTTGACTTCTGGGGCCGCAGCCAGCGCAGCGCTGAAAGCGGAATAGAGATCCTGATTTGCGCCACCAAGGTAGTTCTTCATCACGGTGACACCCAACTCGCGGGTGTCGCCCAGTGGCAGATCCAAAACTGCACGCAAGTGCTGCTCGAACTGGCTGGTGACTGAACCGTTCATGGTCCAGTGCCCGGTATTGTGCGGGCGCATCGCCAATTCGTTAATGACAAAGCCGGCGCCCTGTCCGGGCGTTTCGAACAGCTCGGCAGCCATCACGCCGGTCACGCCGAATTCGTTGGCGATGCGCAGGGCTGCCTCGGCGGCATTGCGTGCGGCGGCTTCGTCGAGGTCTTGAGCCGGAGCGATGACTTCGTCGCAGACCCCGTCAACCTGGATGGTGTGAACCACTGGCCAGGCTTTGGCTTCGCCGGAAGGAGTGCGGGCCACCAGAGCGGAGAGTTCACGCGAGAAGTCGACCTTGTCCTCGGCTAGCAGTGGGCCGTTAGCAAACCAGCCGGCAGAGTCCTTGGCGTCTTGGACGCTATCCAGCATGCGCACGCCCTTTCCGTCATAGCCGCCGCGTGGGGTCTTGAGCACGATCGGCCAGCCGGTCCTTTCACCGAAGCTAATCAATTGCTCAACGTTTTCCACCTTGGCCCAGGCCGGGTTGGGCAGGCCCAGGCGTTCAATGGCCTCGCGCATCACCAGCTTGTCCTGGGCATGGATCAACGCTGCCGGACGAGGCTGGATGTTGACACCCTCGTTGATCAGGGTGGTCAAAAATTCGTTGGGGACATGCTCATGGTCAAAGGTGACCACGTCCTTGCCCTGGACAAAAGCGCGCAGGGTATCGAGGTCCTTGTAGTCACCTACCGGTGCGTCTGGAACACTTCGGGCAGCCGAAACTTCAGGCCCTTCGGCCAGAATATGAAGTTCGAATCCTAGGTTCAGGGCCTCGGGGGCCATCATTCGGGCTAGCTGCCCGCCACCAATCACACCAATTTTTGGAAAGCTCACAATATCTAGGGTATCGAAAGCGCGGTTCAGATTCGCATGCGAGATGTCTGATTACTCTCACAATTCGGTCAATCCCCAGAAAATACCGATAAAATGGCTAGGTCGCGTGCTCGGGGATGACCTTTGCGCGCACTGTTACTGCTAGCCAGATGGGAATCTTATTCCCTGGAGGACCCTTGCTCGAACGCATCAAATCAAAAATTGCCGGACTCATCTCGCTGTTCTGGCGTGAAGTTGCGAAGTTCGGCGTCGTTGGCGGCGTCGCGTTCATCATCGACTCGGGCATCTATGTCTGGCTGCTGCATGGCTCAATGAGCGATTCGCAGGTTAAGGCAAAAATCATTGCCGGCATCGTAGCAACCATCTTCTCGTGGGTCGCCAATCGTTATTGGACCTTCCGCCACCGCCGCCAGGCCAACGTGGTGCGTGAGCTGGTGATGTTCATCATCATGAACGCCATCGGACTGGGCATCGCCGCTGCCTGCGTGTGGGTGACCAAGTACTGGCTGGGCCTGACCGATCCAACCTCGGTGTTCATCGCCGGTTCGGTGGTCGGTTTGATCCTAGGCACGATCTTCCGCTTCTTCGCCTACCGCTTCTGGGTCTTCGGTAAGGAAATGGATCAGGAAGAAGAGTTCGCTCACGATCACGAAATTCTGGGGCGGCCTAGAACCGATAACGGTGTGGCAACGGATGGTTCCGTTGGGCCCACCGATACCGGTTCCACTCCGAAAATTCTGCGCTAGCTGGCAGGTTCGTAGTCGTAGCTGATGCGTTCGCCTTCGCGCAAGCGCTCGGTTACTTCCATTCCAGCTTCCACTAGAACTGCGGCATCGCCCGCGCTCCACTGGCTTACTAGATAAGGCAGGAGAGTCAGCAACGGTTGTTGTGCACGCACCAGAATGGTGCCCCGCGCTGGAACGGAACTCCCAAAAAGCTCATTGAGCGTCATAGCAGAACCAGTGCTGGTCGTCAGCGCCGTTGCTGATGAAGCAACAGCTGATGGGTAGAACTGGTCACCATAGGAACGTACCGAGGCATTAAAGTCCTCGGCGACGGGGCCGAGATCCGAGCCGAAGGACAGCGCGAGAGCTGCCGGGTTCACGGCGAGGATTTCACTGCTTGCGGGGATGCGTGCGTCGTTTGGGTCTGCGCTGATCCAGAGCGTGGCCTGTGCCGCGTTCTGGTGTTCTGCGTCGACGAGAGTTGCTCCGTGGTGTAGTGCTGCCAGGGCGAGCACCAGGGATTTCCAGTGCGGGGCGAGATCGATAACCACGGTGGAGTCTTCGTCAAGGTCAAAAAGATCGCTGAGTAAATTGGCGCTTTTGGCTACCCAATTGTCAAACACTCGACCGGAGAGCTCGATGCGCTCACCACTAAGGGAATGCCACGTGAGCCACGGAGAGGCGGAGGCCCTTCGTGGTGCAAGTAGATCCTCTACGAAAGTTCCCTGCCCTTGAATGTTGCTCATTGAACGTCCTTTAAAACTAGATACTGAGAATTCACCGAGAATTCAAGCAAGTGGAGACTCGCCCGTCTCATCTGCTGGTTTTGACGGCGTGTTGTGCCGAGAGTTTCCTGAGAAGTGTTCATAGAATGACCTCCCCACTTGACTCTAGCGGAGTTACACGGATGTAATTAGAGGGTGAGTCCGGCAGAATTCATCACATTCTCTAGATTGATGGAATAAATGCTGCCGGATGGGTAGGCATCGTAGATGGCCCAATCCACTCAAACCAATCGAAAGGTCAACATCACCATGGCGAATCTGGAGCAGGGGTACTCCGAATTTTCGACCTCGGCTGTTGCGTCCGCTCAGTACGGGCTCGAAGACGCACCGTCTGACTGGTTTGTCGACCCTCAAGCCGGTGAGTCCGCACGCGTTGCTGTTGCAGCCGATCTGGAGACCGCGGCCGACAACTATCTTAAAGAGCACGACACGGCACTAGACCTTGAAGAAATTCCTTCAGTCGGTTCATGGGCGCCGGAGCTGGACGAGGACGACGAAGTACGCGAAACCATCAAGGCCGTTTGGCTCGGTGTCGGCGGCGAAGTTGATGAAGGCGAATTGGGCTGGCAGGCCCGCGCACTGTGCGCACAAACTGACCCGGAAGCGTTTTTCCCTGAAAAGGGCGGCTCAACCCGCGACGCGAAACGTGTCTGCGGCGCATGTGTTGTCCGATCAGAATGTCTAGAATATGCCTTAAGCAATGATGAGCGCTTCGGAATCTGGGGAGGGCTCTCAGAGCGCGAACGTCGCCGTCTACGGAAACGAGCAATCTAATTCGTCCGCCAATTCACGTCACCGCCATCGTTGCCTCGCACGATGGCGCTGACTTTTTACCACGCACTTTAGCCGCGCTGCGCAATCAGTCTCGGCCAATTGAACGATTTGTCGGAGTCGATGCTTCTTCCTCGGATGCTTCCCTGGAAGTGCTGCGGGCCAATCTCCCTTCCAATGCGGCCCTGCTGGCTGCTGACGAAGGATCCTTGGGCCTGTCGCTGGAAGTAGCAGTTTCACAACTGCCCGAAGCGCGCCAAGACCGCGACGAATGGCTGTGGATCATCCACGATGACTCCATGCCTGCCCCCGATGCCCTGGAACAGCTGACTCGAGCCGTAGAAGCTTCCGAGTCCGTGTCCATTGCCGGTTGCAAGTTGTTGGATATCGACAATCCGCGGCACCTGGCCGAAGTTGGTCTGAGTGTAGACCGCAAGGCGCAACGCCTGACCATGATCGATACCGACGAAGTTGATCAGGGACAGTACGACGGACGCAGTGATTACTTTGCTGTCTCCTCCGCTGGCATGTTCATCCGCCGCGAGGTCTTTGAAGACCTCGGTGGATTCGACCCAGCCATCCCTGGCCGCGGCGACGACGTGGATCTGTGCTGGCGCAACCGCTTGGCCGGACACCGCGTGGTAGTAGTTCCGACCGCCAAGATGTACCACCAGGTTGAGGTTGTTGACTCCCTGGCTGGCCCGCGCGAAGCCAAGCGCTCAGAAGTTTTCCAGCGCCTGAAGTTCGCTTCGCCGCTGGCCCTGCCGTTCTTATGGATCGGGTTGTTCCTTGGCGGTATCGGCCACTTCCTCTTGGCCCTGTTGGCCAAGGACCCCGGACACGGTTTTGGCCACCTTGGCGCCATCCTGCGTGGCCTGTTCACCCCGGGCAAGCTGGCGGCCTCGCGCCGCAACGTGGCACAGATTCGCCAGGTCCCGCGCCGACAAGTACGCAAGCTGATGACCTCACCGGCCCAGGTCCGCGAGTATCGCCGCAATCTGAATACCGGACGCGACGACTCCGACGTATTTGGTGACGGAAGTGGTGCCGACGCGATGGTCGAGCCCAGCGGTGATAACTTCTCGGACTTCGTACGCATCGCTCGTCCGCCCCGCACCACCGCGGTGCTGTCGTTGATTTTTGCCCTGCTGCTTTCGGTGGCTGCCTCGCTCATTTCCTGGCGCAATGTCATCGGTGCTTCGGCGCTTTCCGGTGGCGCTGTGCGCCCGTTCTCGCAGAGCACCGCCGAGATTGGCGCCAACGCCCTGTCGTGGTGGCAAAGCATCTCCACCGGCGCCAGTGCTCCGCCAGATAATTCTGATGTACTGTTCGCGCTCTTCTCGCTGCTCACCTTTGATCACGCGAACCAAGCCTCCCCATACCTGTTCCTGGCCGCCATGCCGCTGGCCGCGCTGACCGCCTGGTGGGGCATCGGTGCGGTGAGCCGTTCGCGTGCAGTGCGATTCTTCGCGGCACTGATTTGGGCATTCTTGCCATCGCTGGTTTCCTCCTTGGCTTCGGGCCGAGTCGGCTCAGCCATCGTGCATATCCTGCTGCCATTGTTTGTCATGGCAGTGTTGCGCTCCATGAACTCACAGGTAGCCGTGGAAGGCGCCAAGCCGAAAACGCTCAAGCAGCAGTCAGTTTCAGCCTGGACCGCTTCAGCATCTGCAGCACTGCTGCTCTGGGTTATTTCCGCCGGTTCCATGGCGTTCTTCTTGACCGCCACCGTGCTGATCTACATACTGGCTCTGACTTCGCTGCGGCGAGCCCGCAGCCTGTGGTGGATCCCGTTGCCAGCAGTGGTGTGGAACCTTCCCTTGTTGGTCGCCGCGCTGAGCGAACCCCGACTGCTGTTCACCGAGCCAGGCGCCGCGACAGCGTTCTCACCTGCCTCGCCGTGGCAGATGCTGTTGGGCTTCCCCGAGGCCTTTGACCCGAAGCTCGGCCTGGTCGGCTGGGACATGTTGCCAGCTGGTCCATGGGCGCTCATTGCAGCCCTGTTGGTCGGCGCACCGATGATCTTCATGGCCGTTTTTGGCACCGTGAGCTCCGCATTCAGTCTCAATGCCAGCATGCGCCGCAACTCGCGGCGCCTGTTGTGGGCTGCGGTGATCTCAGTGACCGCCGGATGGGCCGTTGGCTTCATCCCGGTCACCATGGATTCGCATACCGCGGTCACCGCCTACACCGGCCCATTTGTTTCCTTCGCTGTGTTCGCCTTGATCGCTGCTGCTGCCAACGCCTTGGCCGCACTGCGCCACGAGGACAAGCCGCGAGCCATTCGCGCCGGCGCACCGCGCCCGGTCTTGGGCCTAATGGCGGCGCTGAGCGTAGTAGCCATCCTGGCCTCTGGCTCGGTGTTCCTGGCAGCGCAGCTGAATCCCGCTGCCGCCTCGGCCACCTTGACCAAGCTAGTCAACACCCAGCAGGTTGGCTCCTCACAGCCACGCACCTTGCCGGCCACGGCAGCGGATGCTGGACGCTCGGAATTCCAGGAACGAACCCTGGTGCTCAGCCCACGCTCTTCTGGCGAAATCGACAGCCAGCTGGTTACCGGCTCGGGTGAAACCCTCGATAGCATCAGCCGCTATTCGCAGGTCAAACAGCTCGGTGGAAGCCTGCTGGATCCAGAACGCAACGAGCAATCCGTGACCGCTTCGGTGCAGAGCAAGGCTGTGGCCATGCTGCTCTCCGAATCCGCATTGGATTCGCGCAAGTCCCTGCGAGAGTTGGGCATCGGCTACATCGTGTTGAACGAAACCGGCGAATCGGTTCCTGCCACCGTGCGGACCCTCGACGCTGCCACCGGGTTGGCATCCGTGGGCCAGACGGACAGTGGCTGGCTGTGGCGTGTGGATTACGGAACTTCGGCTGGCGCCGAAGGCACCGGGTTTGCCCGCATCGTCAACGAGGATGGCGCGATTACCGTGCTGCCATCCGAGCTCGGCAAGAACAGCAAGGTGGAGATCCCGGCTTCCGATTCGAAGCGCACCTTGGTGCTTGCCACGCCGTCCGATCCAAAGCTGCGGGCCAGCATCGACGGACAGTCGCTGCGCTCCGTGGCCTACCCGGATGATTCAGAAACCCGCTGGGCGCAAGCCTTTGAGGTCCCGAATGCTGGCGGCGAACTCTCGCTGTCGCACAAGGAACCCTTGGCAACCCCGATCTTGATTCTGGCTGGCCTCGTCCTGCTGATTACCGTGTTGCTGGCGATTCCGGTCCCGAGCTCGCGGCGCTTTGCGAACTACCGCAATAGCGAGTATCGGTTCCGTGAACCGCGTGCCGAGGATGAAGAACTGGCTGACGGCGAAGAAGTTCTCGCCGCAGCTGAAGTCCAGAGTCCTTCCACGGCCACCGGCATGCTTCCGCAGAGCCGACGCGAAGCCCGTGAACGTGCCAGCGAGATCAGAGAGAAATTAACCCCGAAGCTCAACGACCGAATTTCGGACGATGACGCCGAGCAGGAGAAGAAGTAGTGAGCGACGAGAAGAACGTGAACTCAGCGGATTCTGCTGACAAGCCAGCCGAGCAGGTTCCTGCACCGAAGCCCGTAGCCAGCTCGCAGGACACCTCCGAGTCTTCGCAGCAGGTATCTGCGGCGCTCTCGCGAGCCGAGCAGAAAGCTGCCAAGGCCAAAGCCAAGGTTGATGCGAAGCTCGATAAAGCGCGGGCCAAGGAAGCTCAATTGCGTGCCAAAGCCGAGGCGAAGAATACCGCTAAGGAACGCAAAGCCCACGAAGCCGCGCAGGAGACAATCGCCAAGACTGAGGCCAAAGCGGAGAAGAAGGCTGCACCTAAAGACACTGCTCAACCCGAAGCAGCGCCAGCACCTAAGGCCACACCGGTTGATGCCGGCCTGGCTGAAACACAGAAGAACGATCAGGGCGAGAAATCCGGGGCTCAGAAAAAAACTGAGCTGACCGGCCCAAGCCAGCCCAAGGCCACGGACGCAGCAAAGGATCAGCCAGCTGTTGCTGCCGAGCAGCCCTCGGCCCAGGGACACTCGGCACATAAGCAGGACAAGCCGCTCACCCCAGCGGCACCGGTTGCTCCCCATGAGCCAAAGTCCGTCCATAAGGCTGAGCCTGAAAAGAGCAGCGCTGCGCAGGCAACGCCGACACCGGAAGCCAACGACTCGGCCCACACCACCGCGGGCGCAACCCCGGGCACCTCAGCGGCATCCACCAAGGACGCAGGTGAGTCAACTGCGGGGCAGTCCGCGTCTAAGGATTCCAGCGACGCCGAGTCCATTTCGAAGGAACCAGCGCCCGCGGCTCAGGAACCTGAAAATGCCAAGGCAGCAAAGCGCCGTCGCAAGCTGGAGAAAATTCGTGCCACCGAGGCAGCCAAGGAAGAGCAGGCTCACAAAGCCCAGGCCACCGAAGCAAGCATCGGCAGCGAACCTAAGGATGGCAGCGTCAGTGCACGGAGAACAAAGCTGGATAAGGCCCGAGCTGCCGCCAGCAAGGACGCCGCCACCGCACCGACCCGCAAGAAAACCGGTGCAGTACTCTTGAGCCTGGCCGCCGTGGTTGCGGCCAGCGCCGCCGTAGGCGCAGGATCCATGCTGGCACCCAAGGCCGCGGAAAAAACCCTGCCAGCGGCAGTGACCAATCTGCCGGCCGGCGATGCCACCAGCATCTGCGCGCCCACCCCGCAGCTGCTCAAGGGGGTTGATGGTACCGATCCACAGTTCGCCGCAGGCGCCAAGGAGATTTCCAGCAACCTGCGCGGCATTGCTGTTTCGGATCTGGCCAAGCGCATCCCCGGGTCATCTTTCGCGAAACTTGATGGAACCTCGGAACGTTCGCTGACCAAGCGCATCCCCGAAGCCCAAGCTCTTGAAGCCCGCGGGTCAGATGATGCCGGCCAGACCGGGCGTACCAGCAAGATCTCGACCATCAATAACATTGACGGCGCGCAAGCCTATGCGCTGCAGCCACTGGGTGGCCTGGCCTCGGAAGGCAGCGCCCTGCGCAGCTACCAGGCCAAGCACGGAGACCTTGCAGGATTGGCCACCGCCACCTGCCAGGCGCCAGCATCAAACTCGCGGTTCACCGGCCTGCAAACCAGCACCGGTTCCACCAGCGTGATGAACCTGTCCAACCCGACGCACACCACGGCCCAGGTTTCCCTACGGCTGCGCGGGCCCGAAGGGTTGATTGATACTCCGACCTTGCAGAACATCGTCTTGGCGCCGGGGGAGAGCCGTGCCCTGGTTCTGGGCGGCTACGCGCAGAACATGGAGTCGGTCTCTGCCGAGGTCTCCAGCATTGGTGGCAAAATCACCGCGTCGGTACAGCAAGCCGCGCTGCGTGGCTTGACCCCCTCAGGTGTGGACCTCGTGGCGGCCAACGCCTCGGCCTCCAACACCCAGGTGATTCCGGGTGTCTGGATTGACGAGAAATCAAATGCCGATGCGCTGAGCAAGGACGATAGCTCGTTGGTCCCACAGCTGCACGTTGCGGCGACTTCTTCCTCCGGGGCCGGATACAAGATCAAGGTGCTGGGCAAGGACGGCGAAGTGGCTGCCAGCTTTGAGGACAACCTCGCCGTGGCCTCCAACGCCACGGATGTTCAGAGCCTGAAGCAGTTGACCAGCGGCTACTACACCGTCGTGGTTGAAGCCGATGCCCCGGTGACCGCTGCGGTGCGCATGGTCCGCGGCAGTAACCCGAAGGATTCCTCGGATACCGCATGGGCCGCCAGCTCTAACGTGCTCGCCGGAACCCAGGCCATGCCGCTCTCGGCTAACGGGACCAGCAAGTTTGCTTTGGCCGCGGTTGACTCCGACTCCTCCGTGGAAGCCACTGTGGTGAGCAAGGACGGCAAGCTGAGTAAGGGCAAAAAGTTGGAGATCAATGCTGGCTCCAGCATTCTCTTTGACCCGAAAACCGTTGCGGATGACGCCCAGGCAGTGATTTTCTCTACCGACGCGAACACCTACATCGGAGCGCTGACGCTCAGTTCCGAACGTTCGATCGCTTGGGCAGCCATGCCCCAGGCTAATGCCGGTCGCGACGGCATTGTGGTGAATATCGGCGGGTAGCCTCCCGCCATCAAGGAATAGTTTTATGGTTACCCCCTTCGGCTGGCTCGCCAGCCGAGTCACCCTGGAGCGCCGATCCCTACGCGCGGCCAGCCTGACCGCCATGGTTGCCGCCATCTTGATCATTATTGGTGGCGGCGTCGTGCGCGTGACCGGTTCAGGACTGGGGTGCCCCGACTGGCCAGCATGCACCGATGGGTCGTTGGCGCCCACAGCGCAGATGGGCATTCATGCCACCATCGAATTTGCTAACCGCTTGCTCACTACGGTGCTGTGCGCCGCGGTGGGATGGGTAATCATTGCTGCGCGCCTGCAGCGTGAACCGGTGCCTGTCATCACCCGCTGGGCCTGGGTACAGTTCTGGCTCGTGGTGCTCAATGCCGTCATTGGCGGGGTCACCGTGTGGGTGAAGCTTAATCCCTTCATGGTGGCAGGACACTTCTTGGCTGCCACCTTGCTGCTGACCGCCGCGGCCATCACCTGGGATAAGACCGAGAACCTGATGGTGCAACAGCAGCCGTCGAGCACCGCACGTCTCAAGGCTCTTGGCACCATGATGCTGGCGGTCAACGCCGTACTGGTCATTGTGGGCACTGCCGTCACCGGTTCCGGTCCGCACGCCGGGGATTCGGCAGATGTGCCACGCATGGGTTTTGATTGGCTGAGCATCACGGTTGTCCACGCCCTGGCGGCGGTGGCGGCCTTGGTGATGGCAGTGATCATCTGGCGCACGGCACAGGCACAACAGGCAGTTTCGGTGGCCCGCAAAGCAAAAATGTATCTGTGGGTCTTCGCCGGACAGGGCTTGATCGGCATCGTCCAAGCGCTCACGCACCTGCCCGAACTATTGGTGGTCTGCCACCTGGTGGGCTCGGCGCTGGTCTGGATTGGCGCGGTGCGCCTGATGCTGGCCAGCCATGCACCACAGCGGTTGGCAGCCGCCGTGGATCACTCGTAATCCGGATCGTCGGGAAAATACGACGGGTCGATCTCGTTGATCGGCTTGACCCACAGCTGAGCCACCTCATGAACAATGCACTGATGGACCAGGTCCAGCAGCTCCCCTGGGCTGTCGGCGATCTGTTCAATGGGCAGACGGAAAATGATGATCTTGGCCCGCTCATGGGCGGTCGCCGGTACCGATGAGGCCAGAGGGATCCGGTCGCCAATAGCTTGGGCCTGATTGATCAGCTTGTCGCTGGGGACCGGCTCAATCAAGAAGTCGATCAGCTCAATCTTCTGGGGCCAACGTTCCGATAGCCGTTGCGCGCTGGCCATGACTGCGTCGTCGAATCGTTCTTGCCTGGCCCGGTAGGCCGGTAGATGCATCGGCACCAGGGGCCCACGCCGTCCCCGGCCATGACGGTTGCGCCGTGGTCCGCTGGGTTGATTCGGCAACTTGGAGTTCATCACCTCAGCCTATCCCTTGGCTTGGCTGTTGAACCGCATCGGCCTGCAAACACCCCTAGATCCCCAGTAAGTGGGCGTGCCACGGGTAGAATGGAGCTGTGGAAGGTCTTCGTCTTTGTTCTCGCCCCGCTTGCCGTGAAGCAGCTCGTGCAACACTCACCTACGTATATGCAGATTCAACGGCTGTACTGGGTCCGTTAGCGACCTACCCGGAGCCGCACTGCTACGACCTGTGTGCACGGCACGCCAATCGTCTCACCGTTCCTAGCGGCTGGAACCTGATTCGTGGAGCCATGCCTGACGTGCTGGAACCGGAAGACGAACTGAACGCATTGGTCAATGCTGTGCGTGACAAGCAGCCGCAGACTCGCGAACCACGCCATGCCTCGACGTCGCCCGTTGACTCGGTGCGAGCACGCGAAAACCGCAATCAGCGCTTTGACTCGCGGGTGCGTCTGGCGGTCTTGCCAGATAAGGAACAGTAAGTTTCGTTCGTAGAACTTTCCCCTCACCTTGTGCTTGTGTCTGAGCCGAAACATGTTTTAGGTGTGGTAATCCGTCGCATGAGCCTGTCCGGTGGATAAGCTGAAGGCGCGTGAGCCCTCAAAGGCTTAACAATTACTCCAAAACATCACACCATCGCGCGAATTGCAGGAGGTCTGCTCATGGCTGAGGCGGCGAAAAACCCTATCGAAGGGCAAGGAAATGCGGGTCAGCCCGCATCGGCTAGCCCGGAAGGTGCGCCACGACCAAAGGCATCTCTGAGCCAGAAGGCCGAGGAGCTTACCGCGCGATTGGAAGCCCACAAGAACCAGGCCCAGGCTGAAGCGGCCAAGGAAGCCGCTGCGCGCGAAGCTGCCCGCAAGGAAGCGGTCCGCAAGGCTATGTCCGGTAAGTCTGAAACCCCAGCGCAGCCAGAAACGGCAAAGCCTGCCGTCCAGAAGCCAGAGCCTGCAAAGCCTGCTGCGGCCGCACCGGCGCAGAAGCCCGCAGCAGCCAAGCCGGCCGTAACCAAGCCCGCAGCTCCTGCGCCAGCGAGCAAGCCTGCCGCCGCTCAAACACCCGCCGCGAAAACCGCTCCTGCCAAGCCGGCGCCAGCCAAGCCTCAAGCCAAAGAGCCGGTAGTGGATGTCATTCGCGCCATCAAGCTGCCTCATGAGCTCGAAGCTGAAAAGCAGGCCCAAAGCCAGTCAACACCAGCCACGAACGTTCAGCCGCAAACCTCACAGCAGGCTTCGAGCACCGCGCAGCAGGTTCCACCGGTTGCGGTGGCTCCCAAGACAGGATCGCTGCCCACCACCAAGGCCGCTGTAGCGCAGGCCCGCAATCGTGTCTTTGGCAGTTATGAACCAGAGCCCGAACGCTCGGAAGCAGCGGTCAAGCGCCGTGTTGCCCGCGAACGCGCATTAAACTCCAAACCACCTTTGGGCCGCACCGCGCAGGTGATTGTTGCTTTGGTCTTCCCGTTGCTGACCCTGATCGCAGCCATTCGCCTGATCGCCACCCCGGCCTTCCTGGCACTGTCCTATGCACGTCCAGGCTTCCCTAGCGACAGCTTCGGATTCACCGATGCACAGCGTTTGACCTACGGCAGCTACGGCGTGGACTACTTGAACAACTTTGCCGGACGCGACTATTTGGCCGGGCTCAAGCTCTCCACTGGTTCAACGATGTTCACCGAAGGCGAGGTGCAACATATGGTCGACGTGAAGAACCTGATTGGCTTCGCCTACGTCCTGGGAGCTGCCGTAGCGGTCCTCCTGATCATCGGTGTCTGGTACCTCGCTAAGCGCTATGCCGGTGGTGTCCGCCGTGCCTTGTTCGCCGGAGCCATCCTGACCCTAGTCATGATTGCCGTGCTGATCGTGGCAGCTTTGATGGGTTGGGAAACCTTCTTCACCCAGTTCCACGCGCTGTTCTTCTCATCAGGCACATGGACCTTTAGCGTCAGCGATACGCTGATCCGCCTATACCCGGAACAGTTCTGGGTGGATAGTGCCATCGGAATTGCCGCACTGGTGCTGGCAACGGTAGTCATAGTATTGATCAGCTGCTGGCCGACCGGCCGCCGCCGGGAGTCCTCCCGGTTGCGTCAGGAAGCCCGAGCCTTCGGCATCGGCAACTAGGCATAACAGCTTAAATAGTTCAGGCGCCGCATCTGCGGCGCCTGAACTATTTAACTGGCAGCCTACTTGGTGTAGAGCGCCTGGATCTGCTCATCAAACTGCTCAAGCACCGACTGGCGCTTGAGCTTCAGCGAGTTGGTTAAGTGGCCTGAGGCCTCGGTGAATTCCTCGTCAAGGACCACAAACTTTCGAATGGATTCTGCTTTGGAAACCGTCAAATTCGCTGTATCCACATATTTTTGGATCTCGGCAATGACCTCGGGATGAACGGCTGCTTGCGCCAGGGTCAGTTCACCGAGTCCCTTAGCTTTGCCCCAGAGCACGAGCTCTTCATGATCCACGGTGACCATAGCGGCAATAAACGGACGCTGCTCGCCCACGAGAACGCACTGTGCCACAATGCGCCCCGCGCGAACCATCTCTTCGAGCGGACCGGGGGAGACATTCTTGCCACCAGCGGTGACAATGAGTTCCTTCTTACGGCCAGTGACTTTCAGGTACCCGGCTTCATCCAGAACCCCGGTATCACCGGTCTTGAAATAGCCGTCGGCATCAAAGGCCTCTGCGGTGGCCTTGGGATTGTTATGGTAACTGGAGAAGACGCCAATGCCCTTGATGAGGATTTCGCCATCGTCGGCAATCCGCACGCTGGTTCCAGGGATCGGACGGCCTACGGTACCTACTCGGGTGCGGGTCGCCTGGTTGACCGTGGCCGGCGCCGTGGTCTCGGTCAGGCCATAGCCTTCGACCAGGTCAATGCCAGCACCACGGAAGAAATGAGCCAAGTCCTGGTTCAGAGCGCTGGCCCCCGAAATTGCGTAGCCGCACTCACCACCAAAGACACCGCGCAGCTTGGGATAGAGCACCTTATTGAACAGCGCATGGCGAGCCCGCAGACCCAGCGGCATGCGTACCTTGTGGCCACGAGCACGCGCGTCACGGATCTTTGAAACTTCGATGGCAGTCTGCTCGGCCTTCAAGAACAGGTCGGCTTTGCCACTGCTTTCTGCCGTAGCCAGCGCGGTGGTGCGAATCTTCTCGAAGACGCGTGGCACGGCCAGCAGGAAGCCGGGCTTCACCGCCGCCATGTCCTGGACCAGATTGGCCATGGAGCTTGAATGGGCAATGATGGAGCCACCGTGGATGCAGGTCTGCTGGACGGCGCGGGCCAGCACGTGGGCCAACGGCAAGAACATCAAGGTACGGCGCTGGTCGCCGAGGATATCGAGCATGTGCCCGGCCAGATTATGGGCGACCATTGCGAAGTTGGAGTGGGTCATATTGCACCCCTTGGACCGTCCGGTCGTACCCGAGGTATAAACCATGGTGGCAACGTCTTCGAGCTTCATGAACGAGCGGCGGGACTCGATGAGTTCTTCGTTGACCCGGTCAGGATTCACCAGCAGCCGGTGCAATCCGGCCGAGGGGATCAGCGACTTGTCGGACTGGTCGGAGCCCTCAAAAATATGGATGCGGACCTCTTCGCCCAACTGCGCGACGGCCTGTCGCACATGAGCGCGCAGCGCGTGATCTTCGGCGAAGACGACTCGGGCGCCGGAGTCGCGGAGGATCCATTCAATTTGGAAGGGGCTGGAAGATTCGTAGATAGGCACCGATATGCCACCGGCAAACCAGATGGCTTCTTCTGCCAGAGCCCATTCGTAGCGCGTGCGCGAGATGATCGCTACCTTGTCACCTGGTTGGAGGCCATCATTGACCAGCGTGGTTGCCAGGCGCTTGACATCAATAAGAAAGTCTCCGGCGCTCACATCGTGCCACGAACCATCGCGCTGCACACTGAACAACGGTTGGTCAGAGCCGCGAGCAACACGGTCCAGGAGAAGATTCGTCGTATTAACCTCTGGCGCTAATTCAGTAAGCAGTTCGACGGTGACTTCTTGCATGGAAGCTAAATCCTTTGGGAATCGAAAATCGTCAAAGTGGTCTATTTCATGGCTGCAAGCGCCCAAAGGCCCCGGTGTTTAGCCCCAGCTGGGGATCCACACGTGAAGGCGCCAGAGCTCATCAGCGATCATTTCCCCGGACCATATCGGCCAGAAGAAGGCCGATGTGACTAGGAATAACGCCATAACTAGGGTGACCACGATAATGCGTGAACGGTACCTGAGGCCAGTGCTCGGCTCACGCGGAATGAACCTGCCAATCATATACGTCAATGAAAGAATCATGAACGGAACCAAAGGCAGGGTGTAGAAGAAGAACATCGTACGTTCTGGGTACATCAGCCAGGGCAAGAAACCTGCCACAGCCGAGGAAAGAATAGCCCCGGCACGCCAATCACGGGCTCCAAGCCACCACAAGATCAACAGGAACATGCTGATCGAGCAGGCCCACCACAACAAAGGGTTCGGCAGATCGGTAATGACTTCGGTGCAGCGCTTGAGATCGCAACCATTGGCGTCCTGATCGTAGCCTTCGAAGTAGAACAGCACCGGGCGCCCAGCGAAGGGCCAGGTCCATGGCGAGGACTGCCAACCGTGTTCTGAGCTAAGTCCAGTGTGGAACTCGTAGCCGGCCTGATGATAGTGCCACAGCGAACGCAACGGAGCAGGCAGCCAGCTGACTCCCTCTGAGGGATTCTCTTGGGCCCAGTGCCGGTAGCGTCCACCGGCAGTGACTAGCCAACCGGTCCACGTGGACAGGTAGGTGAGCAGCATCAGGGGGACCATTGTGAAGAACGAGTAGATTCCGTCGCGGATAAAAGCTGCCCGCTGCCATTGGTGAATGCCGGCGGTGCGTCGTGCAGCGAAGTCCCACAGCACTGCCATGATGCAAAAGACCGCAACGAAGGACAGCGCTGACCATTTGATGCCGACGGCTCCGCCGAGCATGACCGCAGCGACCAGGCGCCAGGGACGCCACCAGAGCATGGGGCCTTGGGCCAGTAAGAATTCGTCGGGCCGATTGCCCCGGGGGACGGACAACTTACGCGCTAGCTGGGTGCGCCCATGAATTCGATCCTTGAGCAAAGCGTAGAACGCTGCCACAACGAAGAACATCAGGAAGATGTCCAGCAGTGCGGTGCGTGACATCACGATGGAGTGGCCATCGATGGCCATCAAAAGGCCTGCGATACCGGCCATGGTGTGTGAACCGAACAGCAATCGAGCGCACAGGGTGACCAGTAGGACCGACGCAGTGCCGAAGAGCGCCGTGCTGAAACGCCAACCGAAGCCGTTGAAATCGCCAAAGAACAACATGCCAAGGCCAATAAGCCATTTGCCCAGCGGCGGATGAACGACGAAGGAAGAATCCGTGGAGAGCTGGGGATCCCCGGCAATGAATTGCGCGTCGCTTTCATCAGCCCACTCGCGTTCATAACCACTTTGAAGCAACGAGAACGCATCTTTGACGTAGTAGGTTTCGTCAAAAATCAAAAGATGCGGATGAGAAAGATTGATAAAGCGCAGTAAGCCTGCCAGCAGGGTCACCGCCAGCGGAATGATCCACATCAGCGGCCCGCTGAGCGCAACGGTGGGTAGGAGACGCTGTTTCAGGCTCTCGAAAGTGAAGGCCTGTCGCGTTGAGAGGACGTGGCCGGTATCTGCGGAGTTAAAAGTCGAGATGCCCATCACCAGATCATGCTACCGGCGTAAAGAGGGGAATGTGGGCTTTTCGTACTTCGCGTAGGCTTAAGAATGTGCAGATCTCAGAGAATGAGGGCGTCATAGTCCTCGGCGCTACCCCAATTGGCAACCTATCCGATGCATCCCCGCGGTTACGGGAGATGATGGCGACCGCAGATATCATCGCCGCGGAGGACACGAGAAACTTCCACCACCTCGCCCACGCGCTGGGAATCAAAATCACCGCCAAGGTGATGAGCCTTCATGAGCACAACGAAGCACACAAGCTTTCAGAAGTCATCGATTTGGCAGCTCAAGGCGCAACCATCCTTGTCGTCTCGGATGCCGGAATGCCGGCGGTGTCAGACCCGGGATACCCGTTGGTGGCTGCCGCTCTGAGTGCGGGCATTCGGGTCACCGCTGTCCCTGGACCGTCTGCCGTGTTGACTGCGCTGTCGCTTTCCGGGCTTCCGACTGGGCGGTTTACCTTTGAGGGGTTCCTGCCGCGCAAGGCAGGGGAACGACGTAAGCGACTGGAATCGTTGCTGTCAGAAGAGCGCACCATGGTGTTTTTCGAAGCACCACATCGCCTGAGCGATTTCTTGGATGCAGCAGCTGAAGCGTTTGGGGAAACCCGTCAGGCCGCCGTGGCCCGGGAATTGACCAAGAAGTTTGAGGAGGTTCGTCGTGACTCGCTGGGCGCTTTGAAGAAGTGGGCCGAAGATGGGGTGCGCGGTGAAATCGTCGTAGTTATCCACGGCGCTGAAGCAGCCGAACCGGCCACAGTGGAAGAGTTGTTACCCAAGGTTGCGGAACTTGTGGAACAAGGCACTCGAATGAAACAAGCAGTGGCTGATGTGGCTGAAAAGTTTGGCGTGAAAAAACGAGATCTTTATGAGGCTGTTCTGGCCAAACGTCACGATGCGGATAAATAGTGGAATTCGCATAGGCTGATTGCACAATGAATCTGCGCTTTTATAGTGCACAGGGCGATTTACAGTTCGCTTGTGCCAAGAATAGCGTAGGCATCAACGACGATTAGTTTCATTTAGAGTTTCAGGAGATGCGCGTATGTCGATCACTGCCCAGCGCGAAGCAGAACTGCTAGCAAAGGTTCCAACCGGTCTTTTGATCAATGGCGAATGGCGCGATGCCTCGGACGGCGGCACCTTTGACGTGCTGGATCCAGCCACCGGAGAAAAGCTGCTGACCCTTGCCAGCGCCACCAGCGAAGACGCTATGGCCGCTTTGGATGCAGCAGATGCGGTACAGGCCGAATGGGCCTTGACTGCACCACGCGAACGCGCCGAAATCCTCCGCCGCGCCTTCGATTTGGTCACCGCACGCAAGGATGACTTCGCCCTGCTGATGAGCCTTGAAATGGGCAAGCCACTGGCTGAGGCCTACGGCGAAGTGACCTACGGTGCAGAATTCTTGCGTTGGTTCTCAGAAGAGACCGTGCGCCACTACGGCCGCTACATCACCACCCCAGAGGGCAAGAACAAGGTTCTGGTCCACCACAAGCCAGTGGGCCCATGCCTGCTGATCACCCCATGGAACTTCCCGCTGGCCATGGCTACCCGCAAGGTTGGCCCAGCTGTTGCTGCCGGTTGCACCATGGTGCTCAAGCCAGCAAAGCTGACCCCACTGACTTCCCAGCTGTTCGCAGCCACGATGATGGAAGCCGGCTTGCCAGCAGGCGTGCTGAACGTGGTCTCCGGTGCCTCGGCTTCGAAGATCTCCGCACCGTTGATGCAAGATGACCGCCTGCGCAAGGTTTCCTTCACCGGCTCGACCCCAGTGGGCAAGCAGCTGATGAAGGACGCCGCAGACAAGGTTCTGCGTACTTCCATGGAACTGGGTGGCAACGCGCCATTCATCGTCTTCGAGGATGCCGACCTGGATGCAGCTGTCGAGGGCGCTATGGCTGCCAAGATGCGCAACATGGGCGAGGCCTGCACCGCAGCCAACCGCTTCCTGGTCCACGCGGATGTTGCAGAAGAATTCACCGCGAAGTTCGCTGAAGCGATGAAGGCTCTGAAGCCAGGGCGTGGTACCGAAGCTGACACCACCGTGGGCCCACTGGTTGAAGAGAAGGCCCGCGACGAAGTGCACGCACTGGTTGAGGCCGCCGTCAGCGCTGGCGCAACTGCCGTGACCGGTGGCGCACCAGTCGAGGGCCCAGGCTACTTCTACCAGCCAACCGTTCTGGCCAACGTAGCCAACGATGCCAAGATCCTGACCCAGGAAATCTTCGGCCCAGTTGCTCCGGTCACCACCTTCACCTCGGAAGAAGAAGCCATCAAGCTGGCTAACTCGACCGAGTACGGTTTGGCTTCCTACATCTACTCACAGGACTTCAACCGCATGTTCCGCGTTTCCGAGCAGATCGAATTCGGTCTGGTTGGCTTCAACGCTGGAGTGATCTCCAACGCTGCAGCACCATTTGGTGGCGTGAAGCAGTCCGGTCTTGGTCGCGAGGGCGGCGCAGAAGGCTTGGCTGAATACACCACCGTGCAGTACATCGGCATCGCCGATCCATACGCAGCAAAGAAGTAATTTTCGCATCAAGCGATGCTTCGTCAACAGGTGATGCCCGGCCATATGGCCGGGCATCACCTGTTTCCAAAGCTATTTTCTTGCGCCACCACTAACTGTCAGTCTTTTGCCACGTGCCGAATGCAAGGAGCGGGGGAACAGGAAACTGAGCATTCGACGACCTACGGGAAGCTCGCTACGAAGCTGGGACTGCACAATATGTAACGCGTCCAATAATGTCGACGCATCAGCTGACTGAACATGTCGGCCCGCATAGAAACTCTGCTCGATGGCGTCCTTAAGTTGCCGCAAGGGTTCGTTGAGCCGAGGGTGGTCATCAGCCAAGCGCACAAGGTAGTCACCCACTGACTCATGAACTCCTGCTTCAACCCCAGCATCCATTCCAACGCTTAGCAGTTCAGCCCACAGCGCTTGTGCCGCCTCGGGAGTCCCAGTGCGAATCACATCCAGGCGCTTTTGCCGTGCCCGTTGCCGGCGCCAAGGCCCAATGCACAGTCCGGCGGCTCCCAACAGCAGGGCCAACGGCACCAGCCAGATGGCAGTGCTGTTGTTTTCCCCTGATTCTGTCTCAGAGACCGCTTGCGGGCTTGGGGTGGGGGACGCTGAGCGTGGTGGGGTGCTGCGCGCGGTAGGTACCTCAGGTGCTGTGCTTTCCTGGGGAGCAGCGGTACTCGTCGGTTCGGGTGCATAGGTTGGCGTGTAGCCTCGGCCGGGAGTTGGTTCAAACGGCACCCAGCCGAGTCCGTCAAGATACAATTCAGGCCAGGCATGTGCCTGTTGCCCACTGACCGAATAGCCTTTGAGCTCGGTGTCCGGTTCCAGCCCGCTGGCAAGTGAGCTTACAACATCAGAGTTATCGGTGGTGATTGTTTTTCCCGTGGCCACCCCGGGGGCGTATCCCACAGCAATTCGCGACGGAATTCCGGCTTCTCGCGCTAGCAGCGCCATCGCCGAGGCGAAGTGCACGCAGTAACCTTGACGACGGTCGAGGAAGGCCTTGACTACTTCGGCATTCGCACCGTCGTACCCTTCGCGCAGCGGAGTTCGTTCGGAATAGACGAAGTTGCCAGCGCGGAAGAAATCTTGGATGGCGACCGCCTTTTCAAGATTGCTGCGAGGTGTGCTGGATCGGCCGTAGGCTTCCTGCAGAGTCTGTTTGAGCAACGGTTGAAGGACATTGTCCGGGTCCTGCGGAAGCTCGGTGTAGTCACTTGGTAATTCTGGGCCGAAATCAACGTCGCGGCTAGCAACATACTCCACCATGTCAGGAGTGACATTCAGGTCAGTGTAGGCAACAGAAATATCGTTGGTCGCGCCCAACGCTTCACCGCTGAGCCGTGCGACGGAAGTTTCATGGGTCCATTGCCAATCACCGATGATTCCATTGACCAGATAACTGCGAGCAGGCAAGGGCAACTGGGGATTGCTATTTCCTTTGGGCCAGGACATCTGCAAAACTTCTTCGGTGCCGCCGAACAGCGAAAAATTGTTGCTCACCGCAGTGTTGCCATAATAATCAGAATAGAACAGGCCCTCGCTTGGTTCCCAGCGTTCATCAGTCAGATCTTTGATGACTTGGGTGCGCAGGTATGGTGCCTGTTCCGAGCTGGTGTAGTAAGTCAGAAACGGGTCTGATCCATTGGAGCGCAGGTCCCGTCCGAGATTGATCAGCGGGTCTACATTGTTGGCCAGCAAATCTCCGGATGGGCGTTGCCCCTCGGGGAACATCCCAGTGCGGAAACCGGGCATCCACATGCTCGCGACGATCAAAGAACCTATGCACGCAAGGGCAGTGAGACCAAAGATTCCCAGTGTTTTCGGCTCAAGGGAATTACGTCCTCGTGGCCCAGGCGGGGTCTTGGTCAAAAGGTGGGGTACCAAAGCGACGTACCCCAATGTCCCTGCAATCAGTAACGCAAGGTAGCTGATCCCCGCACCTTCTTGCTTGAACAAGGAAGCAACAATCGGGGCGAATGACAGGGGAATGATGACCAGCAAGGCGGTGCGGCGAAAGCCGGCGAGCAGCTCGACCACCAGACTTACGGCCAGGGTCAGAACCAGTATGGAGAAATCTACGTAGAGGGAGCTGGCTACCGGTGGGACCTGGGTGGCCAACTGGATTCCCGCTTCGGAGAGTGAAGCGAAGAACCATTGCGACGAAGAAAAGCCGTAGGTATTTGCGGACATGGCGTCGTGGCTCAGTACAGCAACAATGGCGACGAGCACCGCGGTGGGAAGCGCCAGCCAGCGAACAACGCGTACGCTTCTGACCACTGCGCAACACAGATGCAGGGCAATGGTGGGCAAGATGAGATAGGGGAACCAAGACGTCCCTTCGACTACACCGGTCAGCGAGGCTGTCCCGGCCAAGACTGCCAGGGCCAGAGATAATGAAGCCAGCACACGGGCGAGCAAATTCTCCACCGCCGGAGTTGGGTTCTTGATGGCGTTTTCTTCAGCTGAAGACCTGTGCGGCGATGGGGCATCGGTAAGCTTGGTGCTCATAATCCGCTCCACATCTGATCCGCGCCCATCGTTCCCGAGAGTAAGTGGATCTTCCACCCGGTACCTGAGAGTTCCTGGCGCACGGTACCGTATCGTTCCGGGTGCGTTACGAGGATAAATATTTCTGCATGGCGTACCGTGCGCGCCAGCGTGGCAAGCCACCGAGCCTGGGCCACAGTGAGCTCGCCAAGAATCATGATGACCGGTTCGTCCCGGAACCCCAGTAGCTCCTTATGCAGAGCGTCGCCGAAAATCTCGGAGGAATCCGTGTCAGAGCTACTGGTATTGAGGGCTAATTCCGCTGTAGCAGCGTGGAATGAATCGAAGTTCGACTGGGTGGCGGCATCCGAGATTGCTTGTGGATGCTGGTTGATCAGCGGGGCGCCAGTGAGGTCGCGGAAAGACAATTGGTAGCCACTGGATGCGTACCGCAGCCCGATGCTGCTCGCTAGTGACAACGCTGTTTCAAAACGGCGACTGCTGGGCAAGTCGTCGTTGATGCCGCCGGGAATGGAAAGGCGAAGATCCACTCCGCTGTGGCACCAATTGGCAAATGCAGTGTCTAGGATCAGCAGCGCTTGAGCGGTGGCGACATGGTTCTCTTGGCGGACCATGAGTTTGCCTTGCCGGGCGCTGGCTTTCCAGTGGACCTGGCGAATGGAGTCACCTTGCTGATAGTCACGTATGGCCACGTCATAATAATCGGCGGTGGTGCTTCGCGAATACCGGGCATCTCCGCTAAGTAGTTGTTCGCCGAGGGATGCGAAGCGGTGCAGATCCAAAAGTTCGGAGCGGACCGGGACATCCAAAGTTTCGCCAGTATTGACCATGCCCCGGATCAGCCCCAACGAGTCTGAAACGATCTGTTGTGCCGGCCCCAGCTGGTGAATGCCGCGCGTGCCAAAGATCAATTCGTAGTCCAAAGCGCCGGGGGACTCGAGTATCGGGCCGCGACCGAAACTTTCTGGGAGTCGTTCTTGAATAGTGGCCGGTTCTGCGCACTGCAGCTTCACTGTGCACACTTCACCTACGCTGGGAACCGTGGAGAGCACCTGTCGGTGGATTCTTGTGCGTCCGCGCAAACCCAGCGCGAGAATCCAACTCACGCCGGCCAAGACGATCAGGCAGATGCCCAGCGCCATCAATTCGTGGCGGCCAAAGAGGTAAGCCAAAAAGACGAGGAGGATCCCCGCCCCGAGGGTGCACCATCCACGCACGGTGAATAGATCCAAACGCAAGCGCCGCAGAATTGCCGGTGTCGAGCTATCCGACCGAACCCACGACAAGGCATTGCGGGAGTCGAAGCGAGGAATCTTCTCCATGCGATGCCAGCTAGCTGACCGGGGTGCTGGAGAGGAGTTCTTGGATCAGGTCCTGGACGTCCACCCCATCAGCCAGTGCACGTCGGGTCAGGATGAGCCGATGGTTCAACACCATTTGCGCCACGCTACGCACATCTTCTGGGAGCACGTGGTCGCGGCCATTAATGGCAGCATGCGCCTTGGCTGCCCGAACCCATTGGATCAGAGCGCGCGGCGAAGCTCCAAGCTCAACCTGGGGATGATTTCGAGAAGCGCGGCCCAAGTCCACGACGTAAGAACTTAATCGTTCGGTGACGGTCACTGAGCTGACCTGTTCGATCATCTGGCGCAAGTCGGCAAGTTGCAAAACCGAAGTCAGGGTTTCCAAGGGATCATGTTGGTGGTGCCCGGCAATCATGGCTATTTCGGCTTCCCTTTGCGGGTATCCCAAAGAGATCCTTCCCATGAAGCGATCACGTTGAGCCTCGGGGAGGGCAAAAGTACCTTCCGAATCCACAGGGTTTTGGGTAGCAACAACCATGAATGGCTGTTCCAAGCGGTGGGTGATGGAGTCGACGGTTACCTGGGTCTCTTCCATACATTCAAGCAATGCTGATTGTGTTTTGGCGTTGGCGCGATTGATCTCGTCGGCAATGACAATATTGGCGAATATCGGACCTGGATGGAAAGTGAACTCGTGAGTTTGCGGCGAATAGACCGAAACGCCGGTCACGTCGCTTGGTAGGAGGTCCGGGGTGAACTGGATGCGGTGCACAGATCCATTCACGCTTTTTGCGAGTGACTTGGCCAGCATGGTCTTGCCAACACCTGGAACGTCTTCCAACAACAGATGTCCTTGGGCTAACAGAACCGTTAAGGCGTTGGTGATGGCCTCGGGCTTTCCGGTGATCACGCTCTGCACGCCATCGAAGATTCGTTGGCAATTTGCTTGGAACGTTGAATCCAGCGATGGCATCGTCGGGTTCGCACTCATTCGAAGTTCCTCCTGCGCAATGGGTCAGCCGCGAGACACTTCGCATCCTGAGACATTCAATAGACTCTTGATGACTATCATATGGGCATCTTTTATCCAACAGAAGAGGCTAATCTTGACCGGGCCGGAGGATGATTGGGGCTACAGTCGGTGTTGGTGACACAATGAAATGAGCAGTGAGCAGTAGATAGTGAGCGCAAAGGATTACCGTGTCAAAGAAGAAGTCGGACACCGACATCACCCGAGTTCCTGAGGCTTACCGTCCTATCGAGGCTGAGGAAACTGCTGAGCAAGAAGGGCGCGTCCGCAAGGCGCAGAACGAGCACGGTGGCAGCAAGCGCAATTTGCAGTACCCTGAAGCGCCGCAAGCCCTGCCTGTCGCTGTTGTCGACAACCACACGCATTTGGACTTCCTTGATGGCACGGTTCAGGTCTCTGCCGCTGACGCGTTGGCAGCTGCTGCCGCAGTGGGAGTCAAAGGCCTGATTCAGGTGGGCTGTGATGTCCCTTCCTCTGAATATGCAGTGCAGGTAGCCAATGAATACCCCAACATCCTGGCTGCCGTGGCTATTCATCCGAACGACGCGGCGCGACTAGACGAACGCGGAGAACTCGAAAGCGCCTTGGAGCGCATCGAAGAGCTTTCTGCGGACCCTCGTGTGCGAGCTCTGGGAGAGACCGGTCTTGATTACTTCCGCACGGGTGAAGACGGGCGGGATGCCCAGGAGCACTCATTCCGTGAACATCTGCGTATCGCAGTCGAGCAGGGCAAGGCTGTGCAAATCCACGACCGCGATGCGCATGATGATGTTGTGCGGATCCTCAAGAGCTCTCAGCTCCCGCCGAAGGTAGTCTTCCATTGCTTCTCAGGGGATGAGCAATTGGCGAAAATTTGCAACGACAACGGCTGGTACATGTCATTTTCCGGAACTGTGACCTTTAAGAACTCACATGATTTGCGAGCGGCCTTGAACCTGGCCGACCCGCAATTACTGCTCGTGGAAACCGATGCCCCGTTCTTGACCCCGCATCCGTTCCGCGGACGCCCCAACGCTAGCTACATGATTCCCTATACGACTAGGTTCATGGCGCAAACCAAGGGCATTGAACTTTCCGAATTCTGCACCCAAATCGATGCCAATACGCGCGAAGTGTACGGAGAATTCTAGACCCGCATACTGTGCCTCTCGTAACAGGACACTTGCCACGAATATAACAATTCGGTTACGGTGGATGAGATGTTTGTGATCATTCCTGCCTTTTAGAAGGGCAGAACCTGATCCAGGCAGCCTGATCCTCGCACGTCTGTGCATCCGGGAAAGACGGCATAAATCTGATTGATAAGTAGGCGGCGGGTGCTGCTGGGCTCAACTGAAATAACATTCGGGACTTGAGCCAATAAACGATGGGGATCTCACTACCGTGACTCACTTGCTCAAGAAAAGCTGGGTGAAATACCTGGCTCAGGCGCTCGCCGTGGCCGTGGTTATCGCCGGCGCCGTGTTCTATGTTGCTGGCCAGAAGTCGGTAGTCATCTCCGTCGACGGAGACGCCCAAGAAGTATCAACCCGCGCGGCCACCGTCAGTGCGCTGCTCGAACAGCAGGAAATCCCGCTGGATGATCGCGACGAAATCTCTGCTGCATTGGATTCGAAACTTTCCGATGACCAGAAAATCGATATCAAGCGCAATAAGTCCGTCGAGGTGACCGTTGATGGCACCGAGCGCGTCGTGCACACCACCGGCATGACCGTGGCAGATGTTATCAATCAGCTGGACCTCGAAAAGGGCTCCGAAGTATCTCTCGATGAAGACATGCAGCTGACCGCTTTGAGCGATGAACTTGAAGTGATCACCCCTAAAGACCTCACCTTGATCGTGGACGACAAGAAGAAAACCGTCGCAACCACCGCATCGACCGTCAAGGAACTGCTTTCCGAGCAGAAAATCAAAGTTGATGACAACGATGAAATCAACGTCAAGGTTGATGACGAGACCGATAAGAACGTCAAGGACAGCACCGGTATTAAAGCTGGTGTAGAAGTTGAGGTCATCGAGGTCAACGTCAAGACGTGGGATGAAACCCGCGATATCGACTTCGACACTAAGGAAATCAAGGATAAGTCCTTGGACAAGGGCGATTCTGAGGTCAAGACCAAGGGCAAGAAGGGCGAACGTGAACTCACCCTGCGCCAGGAAACGCGCAACGGCAAAAAGGGCGAAGAAGAAGTTCTCAAGTCCAAGGTCACCAAGGAACCAGTCGCTGAAGTAATTCGTATTGGCACCAAGGTAGAAAAGAAGGAAGAGAAGAAGGAAGAATCCTCTTCGAAGCCTTCGACCAACACCGGCAATATCTCCGCAACCTGGAAAGCACTGGCTAAGTGCGAATCTGGTGGCAACTGGGCCATCAACTCCGGCAACGGCTACTACGGCGGCCTGCAGTTCTCCGCTTCGTCATGGCGAGCAGTCGGCGGTACCAAGTACGCGCCACTGCCACACCAGGCAAGTGCTCAGGAACAGATCGCTGCCGCTGAAAAGCTTCGTGCTTCCGGTGGCTGGGGCCACTGGCCAGCTTGCTCGTCCAAGCTCGGCTTGCGCTAATAAACCACAACGCATAACAACGCGACGCGTCCACCATCACGGTGGACGCGTCGCGTTGTTATGTTTGGATCAATCTGGCTGAACTAGAATTGGATTTGTGATGTCTAAGGAATCTTTGCCGCTGCTTGGGGCCACCGAAATCCGTCGTCTGGCCGAAGAGCTGGGAATCCGCCCTACCAAGACTTTGGGGCAGAACTTTGTGATTGATGGGAACACCATCCGTCGCATTGTCGCCGCCGCCAACGTTGACCCAACCGAGACCGTACTGGAAGTTGGCCCAGGGCTCGGTTCGCTGACCCTTGGCATTATGGATGCCGCCGCCAAAGTGGTTGCCGTGGAAATCGATCCGCCTCTGGCCAAGCGCCTGCCGCAGACCATGGCCGAGTTCCGTCCTGGGCGTGAAGATGACCTGACGGTGATCCTCAGTGACGCTATGAAGGTCACCGAACTTCCGGCTGAACCGACTTCGTTGGTCGCCAACCTGCCCTACAACGTCGCAGTACCGGTGGTCCTGCATCTTTTGGAGCACTTCCCGAGCATTCGTAACGGCTTGGTCATGGTCCAGGACGAAGTCGCCGACCGCATGAGCGCCACCCCAGGCAATAAGATCTACGGCATCCCTTCGGTCAAGGGCGCCTGGTATGGCACCCTGCGCAAAGCCGGCGTCATTGGCATGAACGTCTTCTGGCCAGCGCCAAAGATCCACTCCGGTCTGGTGTCCTTTACTCGCGATAAGGACCGCAGTGATGCCCCAGACCGCAAAGAAGTGTTCGCCATCATCGACGCCGCTTTCGCGCAGCGCCGCAAAACCCTGCGCGCAGCACTCTCTGGTTGGGCTGGCTCCGGTGTCCGCGCTGAAAAGATTCTTGTGGCTGCCGGAATCGACCCTAAGGAACGCGGCGAAAAACTCGATGTAGAGCAGTACATCGACATCGCTCGTGCCGCTCAGCAAATTCCTGCCGACGAACCAACCATCGAGGGCTAAACGTGGCCAAGCAACGAGTCATCGCCACTGCGCCTGGGAAAATCAACTGCTATTTCCGGGTAGGCCCGCCACGTGAAGATGGCTACCACGAAGTGGCAAGCCTCTATGTTGCGGTATCGCTGACCGAACAAATCGAAGCCACCCTGCGTTCCGATGGCGAATTGCAGCTCAGCCTTGAGCCTGATTCGCCGGTCGTCCACGACCCAGAAAACTTTCCCCTAGGCGCAGGCAATCTGGTTTACCAAGCGGCCCAGCTACTGCGTGAGCACACCGGAACTACGTTGGGTGCCAACCTGCACATCACCAAGCGGGTGCCTATCGCTGGTGGCATGGGCGGGGGATCAGCGGACGCTGCCGCCACGTTGGTCGCCTGCAACGAACTCTGGGAAACCCACCTAGACCGTGAGGAGCTCGGACGTTTAGGTGCGCGACTCGGTGCGGATGTGCCTTTTGCGCTCATGGGCGGGGCCGCGATCGGCTTGGGCGTGGGGGACCAGCTGGCGCCCTTGCTCACCCGGGCTCAAACGCATTGGGTGCTGATTCCCGCCAGCTATGGGCTGTCTACGCCACGGGTGTACGGGATGCTGGACCGCTTGCGCTCTGGCATGGACATCGAGGTACCTAAGGAAATTGATCCTGCGGTGATCGAAGCGTTGATGGCTTCCGATGCTCCTGCCTTGGCTCAGGTGCTGGCCAATGACCTGACACAAGCGTCGCTAGCACTGGCACCAGAATTGGGCACCGTGCGGGATCTGGCTGAAGGCGCTGGAGCCTTGCGCGCCATGGTTTCAGGCTCGGGACCAACTCTGGCCCTGCTGGTCAGCGATGGCGAGCACGCCGAAGAGGTGATGGCCCAATTGGGGGACGAGGTGGGCGTTGCGACCATTCCCGTCACCGCTCCGGCTGCCGGTGCGCGCATTACACTCAGTGAGTAAGATCTAGCCCGGACTGACTTCTCCGGGGCCCTGTGTCACCACAAAGTTAACTTCCTTGAATGCTCTTGTCGTGCGTTGAAACCGGTCATAGGCTGAATTCAAAGCGCTAATTGAAAGCGATTCATTTAGGGAATTCGGGCGGTCCAAGCATGCTCAATGGCCAAGTCTCTCATTGGTGGGAACAAATCGGTGTCCCAGAGCCGCGCCCGAAACTTCGCGGGCACAGCACTGTCGATGTCGCAATCATTGGAGCCGGGTTCACCGGCCTGTGGACCGCCTACTATCTGGCCAAGTCCAACCCAGATCTAAACATCGCGATTCTCGAAGCCCGGCACGTTGGCTACGGGGCCTCGGGGCGCAACGGCGGGTGGCTGACCAATACCATCACCGCGGGCCCGGACCATTACCTCAAAACGCATTCGGTTCAGCAGATCAACGATTTCCAGCTGGCCATGAACCGCACGGTCGATGAAGTCATCAACGTCTGCGCAGCCGAGTCCATCGATGCAGATATTCTTCGCGGCGGAGAATTCGAGGTCGCCCACACCCCGGCGCAGGAGCGGCGCCTGCGCGCCCATGCTGCGGCGAACAAGTCCTGGGAACACACCGGAACCAAGCTCTTGGAATCCGCTGAGGCGCTAAAGAAGATTAACGTCGCCGGGACCCGAGCAGCCTTGTGGCATCCGCATGCAGCGAGAATTCATCCAGCAAAACTCGTGCGCGGACTCGCCGAGGCAGTAGAACGTCTTGGCGTGAAAATCTATGAAGACACAAGGGTCAAGGCAATCCGCCCTCGGCAACTCGAGTTGGACGGCGGAACGGTCAACACGACGTACATCGTCCGCGCCACCGAAGGCTTCACCGCACAATTGGCCGGCCACAAGAGATTATGGCTGCCCATGAACTCTTCGATGATCGTCACCGAACCATTGCCAGAATCAGTCTGGGATGAATTGAATTGGAGTGCCGGCGAAGTGCTGGGGGACTACGCCCACGTATACATGTATGCCCAGCGCACCGCCGATAACAGGATTGCCATCGGCGGACGCGGAGTGCCCTACAAATATGGTTCGCGCACCGACATGGATGGCCAGACCCCACAGAGCACCATCACCGGGCTTCAAGAAATCATGCGCCGAATGTTCCCGCAAACACAACAGGCAAAAATTGCCCATGCCTGGTCCGGGGTGCTCGGCGTGCCACGCGACTGGGCAGCAACCGTGGGACTTGATCCGCAGACCGGTATCGGCTGGGCCGGCGGCTACGTCGGCACCGGCGTGGCCACCACAAACCTCTCCGGCAGGACTCTGCGTGATTTGATCTTGGGACAGGACACGTCGCTGACCCTATTGCCGTGGGTCAATCACAAAGTGCGCACCTGGGAGCCTGAACCCCTGCGCTGGCTGGCGACCAAGGGTCTTTATGCCGCCTACGGCCACGCCGATCGAAGCGAATTGAAAGGTAGGGAAAGTTCATCACCCCTGGCCCTCATGGCAGATAAGATCACCGGGAAGCACTAAGGGAGCGGACACTCCGGCCTCAGCCGGCTACAGCCCGTCGATGCGGTACTCGCGCTTGATTCCTGAGGTGCCTTGGCCCCACAGGCTTGAAGCTACCCGCAGCTGGTGCGCATCGAAGGCTTGAGGATCCGTGAATTGTTCGGCGACATCCCAGATCCAAGGATCTTCGGTGGGCGTGACTTGGAAGGATATGCAACCGGCTTCTGCTCTGGTGAGCTGCACATGTTCGTTGAGCAATGTGAGAACTGAATTTACCTCAGCGGATGAAGAGCAGATTAGACGACCGGTCAGGGTTACTCGTGGCATGAATAGAGTGTGACACATTTGGATAGCAAGAATGACAACTGCGTTAACAGGCCCCAGTTACTTGTGGGGCTAGGGCAGACGCTGGTGACAATTGCATGGCAATGAGCGCGTACGACAGCCAAATTAGAAGTCCAATCGAGATGAATCGGATGAGGACCTTGACTAGATTTAAACTGAAAGACTTAAGCTGGGGGAGCGGGTTTGATAGTTCAAACCCGGTGCCTGGAGCTTTGACGCTAGCTATTGGCTACGAAGGTACGGAATTCGAGGATTACTTCACTGCACTTCATTGTGGCCCTAATTCTTTGAAGCAGCTTTTTGGGTTGAGAACCGTCGCTTTTGGGTATGGTTGTTTGTTCACAGACGTCATTGACCAAAATGAAGCGGAAGAGCGGTTAGAGATTGCGATAGGCAAGATTCCGTGCACCGGAAGTTGGCAAACCGATGTTCTCCGGTTAGGTGCGCTTGGGCGTTGGGAAGATGACCCGCAGGCTGACAGATATCGAGACGACGAACCCTGGGTCGTTGAGGGGAAAACCGCGCCATCTCATTACTTACCTGGATACGAAGTGAGAGAGCAAGGAGTAGAAGTTGCTTCCGAGCTAGATTTGCTTGTAGGCGTTGAAAACGAATTATTCTCAACTAAGCTGTCAATCCCTATAGTCAGCACAGATCAGATGCTTCGGATGATCGGTAAGCGACGGTTGGTTCTAGGTGCGGGGTTGTTGCTCTCGCGAGGGCCAGACCCCGTGGATAAGCAGGCCGTAGCCTCTTTGATCGAGTTCGTTTCTGCACAAGGTGGTAAGCCGGACAACCTTGTGAAGCTTTCAAGATTCGGTCGAGTCGGTTCTCAATGGGATTGGTTTCAGTTACGTGGTTAGCGACCCGCGATACCACCGGCCGGATTGTTGGCGAGACGGCTTCAGAGGGCGACGTCCTTGCCGGTACTTCCACAGCGGGTGACGGGGGCGCGGCCTATGACCGGGCGTTCACCTATGACCGGGCAGGGCGGCTGACCGAAGTGCAGGATGTCACCGCGCAGCCTGGCCAGACGGTCAACACCGACCCTGCCGAAGGGGCAGTGACTCCTACGACGGTGCGGAAGTACGCATTTGATAAGAACGGCAACCGCACGTCACTGACCACTACCGTGAACGGGGCCCAGACAGCTTCGCGGTCCTGGACCTATGATGCGGCTGACCGCGTCGGTGTAGGCGCCGGGTATGTGTATGACGGGCTGGGTCGGCAGACCACGATTCCAGCAGTGGATGCGCCAGCTGCTGCTGGTGGTGTGAAGGGTGGCACTGGGGCGATCTCGGTGAAGTACTTCGCTGATGATGCTGCCGCGTCGATCACCAGGAATGGCACCACCTCCACTATTGCCCGCGACCCTGCAGGGCGCCGACTATCGGTCACCTCGACCGGAACTAACGCGGCGGGTACTGAAACGAAGCACTACGCTGACAATTCAGATAATCCTGTGTGGAGCAGCCGTGTTCAAGGAACTCAAACGATCACGACTCGGTATGAGTCCACGATCGGTGGCGACCTGGCTCTGACAATCACCGATAACAACGTTGAGCTTGCGTTGAGTAATCCTCACGGTGATGTCGTTGCCACCGTGCCGGTCGCCGGTACCGGAGCGGGAAAGAATGAAACTACAAGGGTCTAAAAACGGGCCCAGTACGCTTTACGCTAATACCATTTACTGGTGGCGGTGGCATACCGAAGAACCGACTCTAAGGAGATCGATGGAAGCGCTTGAAGACTTCCGACCTTGGATGGATAAGAAGGCGACCACGATTGTCTACCAAGGCACAGGAGAGCAGAAACTTGACCTGTCAGGAATTGAGGAATTCCCAAAAATAATCCGAATCACAGCGTGCGACGCCAAACGCGTCAAGCTACCGGTGGAACATGACTGGTCCAACTTAAGAACACTCGAATTCTCTTGGGAACCACAATGGGCCGAAGTTCTTGATCAGAGGTCAGTGACCACGACCCTGATTTACCGCCCTACTCAGGAGGCACTTGACTGTTTCAACTACGCGCTGCCAACAAGCGAAGAAGGGATAAGCTCCCTTAGCTTTTCCACAATCAAACATGGAGTCATCGATCGTTGGTTCCCGCAGGCATTCAACGCGAGCTGGGTCAAGATAGTGAACTCCCGAACTATCGATCTTAGTTCTGCAGGTCCTTTTGAATCGATTGGTTTGCTGGATTTCCGGTACGTAACGCGATTGTCGGGGCTTGCCCACTTTACCCATCAGGGGCGGGTTCGGGCGATCAGGCTGGAAGACCCGTTGATCATGGATCCCAAGGAGTTCTGGAACATCCGTGCTGACTTCATAGCATTCGGTACTGACCGTAAGGAAAATGACGTTTGGCTCGAAGAAATCTGGGAGCAACGTCCAGAAAATTGGCAAGGGAAGTACTTCATCAGTTCCAAGTTCGTGAATAAAAAACTCGGCAGAACGAACTGGGAAGAGATCTGGCAACTAGCCCAAGCCGCTGATGAGAAAGCGATTGCTAATCGTTTCAAGGCAGCCATGAACGGATAGCCGGGGCACAACCCCTTTCCGCTCCCATGCCGTCGCTGTCATGAGACCGGCACACTGGTTCGACTGAAGCTAGTGTCCAGCCTATGTGCTGTCAAAGACTCGGGTCACGGAAGCTGTAAATTTGTGTGGAGCCACCAACCTGTTTGTCACTTATCTGCTTCGGCTTCTGACGGCAAGTTGATCTATGCTGCTTGAAATCGATTGCCTAGATTGGGATTATTGCTGCGAACTTCAAGGGCAGTCCCAGCTGTTATGTACCTACGTTGATGGGGTACAAGTTCGGACGCTCGCGTATTCGGCGACTGGACTGCAATCTGCACTGGATAGGGGGCGGGGGTCTGCTCAACAGGGAGAAAACTCACCCCCAACTAGTGGGCCGAGCCTGTCAGACTGATTAAGGATCCCTTGCCATTTGATTCGCTTCGGGGCTGGATTGGCTCGTGTCTCGCGCACAAACTGAAACGTTCGTCTTGGGATGGATGCAGTTGCGATCGGGCGCGTCCTGTTACCCATGACAGTCGCGCCCACGGTGAAAATTCAATTGCCTCGGAACCGTGTAGTTCCGAGGCAATGAAAAGGCAAAAATTTGGAAGACTCGAGCTGGTTAGCCCACGATCTCCGAGAGTTCCAACCAACGCTCTTCCAGCTCATCAATCTGGGTTTGGTATTCATCGATTTCTGCGGTGAATTTACCCAGACCCTCATAATCGCTCTGATCGTGGCTGGCCATTTTGGCGTGAACCTTGGCGATCTTGTCGTTTAGCTGGCCGACCTTGCGCTCATTGGCGTTCAACTCTTTTTGCGCTGCACGCAGTTCGGCGCCCGACGGACCTGCAGGCTTCGGAGCAGAGGAGGCACCCTGCGACTGCGAAGGGTTCGAGCCGCCGGTGGAACCTTCGGCGGCGCGTAACTGGAGGTATTCGTCGACGCCGCCTGGAACGTGGCGGAAGTGCCCGCCAAGGATGGCGTATTGCTGGTCGGTGACACGCTCCAGCAAGTACCGGTCGTGGGAGACCACGATCAGCGTGCCTGGCCACGAATCTAGCAGGTCTTCAAGAGCAGCCAACATGTCGGTATCAACATCGTTGGTCGGCTCATCGAGGATCATCACATTCGGTTCATCCATCAAGATCATCAGCAGCTGCAGACGACGGCGCTGACCACCGGAGAGCTCAGCGACCTTGGTGGACAGGTGTGCCGAAGAGAAGCCCAAACGCTCCAGCAACTGCGCTGGAGTCAGGTCTTTGCCATCTACATTGAAGGTGGTGCGGTAGCGGGCCAACACTTCGCGGACCTTGTCCTGGCCGATCTGCTCCAGTTCGCGGAACTGCTGATCCAGTACGGCCAACTTCACCGTCTGGCCACGCTTGATCTTGCCGCCAGTAGGTTCCACGGTGCCGGCGATCAGGCCCAGTAGGGTGGACTTGCCAGCGCCGTTGGCACCGAGCAGACCCGTGCGCTCACCGGGGCCAATACGCCAGGTGAAGGGCTTGAGAACCTGCTTGGGGCCGAAGGACACCTCGGTATCCAACAGGTCAATGACGTCTTTGCCCAAACGGCTGGTGGCCATCTTCTGCAGTTCCAGCGGATTACGCGCTGGTGGCACATCAGCGATCAGCTGATTGGCGGCTTCGATGCGGAACTTCGGCTTGGAAGTACGGGCCGGCGCGCCGCGGCGCAACCACGCCAGTTCCTTCTTCATCATGTTCTGGCGCTTGTTCTCGGTCACCGCGGCAATGCGGTCACGCTCTACGCGCTGCAATACGTAGGCGGCGTAGCCACCTTCAAAAGGCTCGACCAAACGGTCGTGAACTTCCCAGGTGGTGGTACACACCGCGTCGAGGAACCAGCGGTCGTGGGTGACAACCATCAGGCCGCCGGCATTTTTGGACCAGCGGTTATTGATGTGCGCGGCCAGCCAGGAGATGCCTTCCACGTCCAAATGGTTGGTGGGCTCATCCAGGATGATGACATCCCAGTCCTGCACCAGCAGCGCGGCCAGGGCTACGCGTCGGCGTTGGCCACCAGAAAGGGTGCCAACGGTAGCTTCCCAATCGAGGTCCGCGACCAGACCGGAAATAATATCGCGGATGCGTGCTTCGCCGGCCCACTCATGATCTTCCATCTCGCCCACCACGCTGAAGTGCACGGTGGCTTCCGGGTCCAAGGTGTCGGATTGGTCCAGCACGCCCACGCGCAGCCCGTTGCGCTGGGTGACGCGTCCGGAGTTGGGCTCGATCTTGCCCGAGAGCATGCCAAGCAGCGAGGACTTGCCTTCGCCGTTGCGTCCCACCAGACCGATACGATCTCCATCAGAAATGCCGATGGTGACCGAATCGAAGACAGTATGGGTGGGATATTCCAGATGTAGGGCTTCGCCCCCGAGTAAATGAGCCACGATTTCCATTTTACGTTCCGGATGCAAATCGGCGTGGATCGAAGAGCTCTGACCCACCATTACGCACATCTGTTTAGCTATGGCGTTTTGCGATTTCACTCGAGGGGGGCGAACATGGCAGAATAATTAGCGTGCTTGTGGGGTATGACCTGCATAAGCCATTTTCCGCCCTGGTGTAATGGCAACACTCCAGCCTTTGGAGCTGTGTATTCTAGGTTCGAATCCTAGGGGCGGAACTACGGATGAAGCGTCGCGTAAGCGGCGCTTTTATTCTTTAACCAGTTCAGCCCTGCTCGCTGCGCACGATAGACTTGTCTAAGGGTTTTTCTTCTCTGCCCAAAACCTTGAATCTAATCTGCAGGAGAACGCACTTGAGCGATCAGGTCAATGCACCAGTAGCTGTCATCGTCCTCGCCGCCGGGGCTGGTACCCGGATGAAGTCGGCAAAGCCGAAGATCATGCATGAAATCGCAGGTCGTTCCATGGTTGCCCACGCGCTTCACGCTGCTTCGGCACTGGAGCCAAAAAATCTGGTGGCCGTGGTTCGCCACCAGCGCGATCTGGTTGCCGAGCACATTGTCAGCCAGTTCCCGTCGATCACCATCGCCGATCAGGATGAAATTCCTGGTACCGGCCGCGCAGTCCAGCAGGGCCTGGAAGCTATCGACCCGGCCCTTGAAGGCACCGTCGTCGTGACCTATGGCGATGTGCCATTGCTCACCAGCGAAGTGCTGCTGGATTTGGTGTCCACCCACGAAGCCAACCGCAACTCGGTGACCGTGTTGACCACCTCGCTGGAGGACCCTAACGGCTACGGCCGCATCCTGCGCGATGGGAACGGCGACGTCGCCGGCATCCGTGAACAGAAGGATGCCTCGGCAGAAGAACTGCTGATCAAGGAAATCAACTCCGGCATCTATGCCTTTGATGCCAAGATGTTGCGTTCGGCGCTGACCGAGGTCACCACCGAGAACGCACAGGGCGAAATGTACCTGACCGACGTGCTGGCTATTGCCCGTGCCCGCGGTGGCCGCGTGGCTTCATCGCTGATTGCCGACCGTTGGCAGATTGAAGGCGCGAATGATCGCGTCCAGATTTCCAACTTGGCGCGTATCTACAACCAGCGCAAGACTGAATTCTGGATGCGCGAAGGCGTGACCATCGTTGATCCGGCCACCACCTGGATTGATGCAGAGGTCCTCATTGGCCGCGACGCTACGCTGAAGCCGGGAACCCAGCTGCACGGAACCACCATCATTGGCGATAACGCCACCGTTGGCCCAGACACCACCTTGACCAATGTTGTGGTTGGCCAGCGCGCCACCGTCAAGCGCACCGACGCCACCGATTCGCGGATTTCTGAAGGCGCCTCGGTTGGCCCCTTCGCCTACCTGCGTCCGGGCACCGATCTGGGTATCGACGGCAAAATCGGCGCCTTCTACGAAACCAAGAACGTCACGATTGGCCGTGGCTCCAAGCTCTCGCACCTCGGTTACGCCGGGGATGCTGAAATCGGTGAATTCACCAATATCGGGTGTGGCAATATCACCGCGAACTACGATGGCGAAAAGAAGCACCGGACCAAGATCGGTTCGCATGTGCGCACCAGCTCCAACACCGTATTTGTTGCCCCCGTTGAAATCGGGGACGGCGCATACACTGGTGCCGGCGCCATCGTCCGCAAAAACGTCCCGGCTGGTGCCTTGGCACTGTCTGTGGCTCCGCAGCGAAATTCCGAAGGCTGGACGCTTGAAAAGCGTCCGGGTACCCCTTCGGCTGACGCCGCATTCAAGTCCTCTCTGAATTCCTCGGGCACCGAGTAATCCGGTCACGGACTTAATTTCCTCGACAAAAACCTCATACGTGATAGCGAAGCGAGCGAGAAAGCAAACCCAATGAGTGAAATCAGCCATAACGTCGACAAAAAGCTGGTGCTGGCCAGCGGTCGTGCACACCCGGAACTAGCCGCCGAGGTCGCCAAGGCACTGGGCACCGAACAGCTGCCGCTGAACGCCTATGACTTCGCCAATGGCGAGATCTACGTGCGCTCGGACGAGTCGGTCCGCGGTAAGGACGTCTTCCTGCTGCAGTCCTACCCAGCACCAACGAACAACTGGCTGATGGAACAGCTGATCATGATCGATTCGATGAAGCGTGCGTCGGCTCGTCGTATCACCGTGGTCGCACCGTTCTACCCATATGCACGTCAGGATAAGAAGGGCCGTGGCCGCGAGCCTATCTCGGCCCGTCTGGTTGCCGACCTGTTCAAGACTGCCGGCGCAGACCGTATCATTTCTTGCGACCTGCACACCGCGCAGATCCAGGGCTTCTTCGACGGCCCGGTTGACCACCTGTTTGGCTTCCCGATGCTGGCTGATTACATCAAGACCAAGATCGACGTCAACGAAGCTACCGTGGTTTCCCCAGATACCGGACGTGTTCGCGTAGCTGAGCAGTGGGCCGATCGTCTGGGCGGCGTGCCACTGGCCTTCGTACACAAGTCCCGCGACTTGACCGTGCCTAACCAGGCAGAGTCCAAGACCGTGGTGGGCCAGGTCGAGGGCCGCACTGCGATCCTCATTGACGACATGATTGATACCGGTGGAACCATCGCAGGTGCTGTGCGCGTGCTCAAGGAAGCCGGTGCCAAGGACGTCATCATCGCAGCGACCCACGCGGTCTTCTCGGATCCAGCTGCACAGCGTCTGGCTGATTGCGGTGCACGCGAGGTTGTTGTCACCAACACCCTGCCAATCCCTGAAGAGAAGCGTTTTGAGAACCTGACGGTGCTGTCCATTGCACCGACTATCGCTCGCGCGATCTCGGAAGTATTCCACGACGGTTCGGTCACGAACCTGTTTGACGGCCGCGCCTAGCAGCCCTCGTTTCGCAAAGCTTCTGGCCGGTACCCGTTGGGTACCGGCCAGAAGCCGATTAATCGCCGGCCACCGGCGAGCGGAATTGACGGGCGCAACGGATTGGTGCGTTCAGGGCCCCGGTAGCACGGATCGCTGACGGTGCGGGACTCGATCTAGCCTGCAGTGCTGGTTTCGCCCAGCAGCGAGGCATCCATGACGATTTTCCCCTGGGTGTGGCCCTCGCGTATTTCGGCAAGCGAACGTCCCAGCTGCTGCGGATTGATGATTGCCCCCAGGCAGGGATCCAAGGTGCCGTCGGCAACCATGGCGAGCAGTTCACCGAGCATGGTGGAAAGATCACGCCGGTGCCGCGGCAGCCCATTGCTGTAGGCGGCTCCGAGCGCGATCTCGTGGATCGAGGGAGCAACCCCGAATGCAGGCAGCGTATCCAGATCGGCACGGCCAGCGATGCAGGCGATGCCGCCGCCGTGAGCCAGCAAGGACAGGTTGGCAGTCGCATTTTCGGCGCTAACCGTGTCAACGATGGCCGAGATGCCTTCCGGGGCCGCCTGCAGGACGTGCTCTCGGGCGTTTGGATCACGGTAATTGATCACGCTCTGCGCGCCGAGATCCTTCACACGCTGATGCGCCGATGAGGCCAGCGCAATCACGTGCGCCCCGGCACGGTGTGCCAGCTGCACGGCGAAGCCGCCGACCCCTCCGTTGGCCCCGGTGACCAGCACATGCTCACCGGCCTTCACATGCAGCCTCCGATGAATTGCCTGGTAGGCGGTCATTGCCGCGCAGGGCAGCGCTGCGGCTTGCACAGCGCTTACCGAAGACGGAATAGCGGCCAATACTTCTGCCTCGTAAATCGCGTATTGGGCGGCTGCACCGGAACTGCGCAGGTCGCCGTGGCCGACCACGCGATCTCCAGGCGACCATGAGCTGACGCCGGGACCGAGTTTGTCCACGGTTCCGACAGCATCCAGCATGGGCACATGCGGCCAGCTCCACTGCTCGTTGCCATGCTGCGTCAACCCGGCATCAACCGGATTCAACCCGACAGCTTCAACCTTGATGCGAACCTGCCCGGGACCAGGCTCTGGCAGATCGATATCTGCGATGGATAGTGGGCTGCCGGCGGATAATTGAACTAATGCACGTATGTATCCATCATATTCCCGTGGTCAGCAACGGGATTGTGATTTAGGCCCGGGTGATTTCGTGGCATTGGCAAAAACTGGTAGAATTGTTGACTGTGCCCAGGCGAGGGAAACACCAGTAATGGTGGGTCCGTTATCGACAAGGCCGGACAAGCTCTTTCATCTCTTAGATGTTGGATGCTTCCCGAGTCCACGCAAGGGCCTTAACGAAGCATTCATTTCCTAAGGAGAATTATCATGGTATCTGTCAACCTTGACGCCGTTGTACGTAGCGATTTCGGTAAGGGCGCTGCTCGCCAGGCTCGCCGCGACGGCCAGATCCCAGCAGTTGTTTACGGTGCAGGCACCGAGCCACAGCACGTACTGCTTCCAGCCCGCGAAACCACCCTGGCCGTTCGCGACCGCGGTGTTGAGCTGGTTCTGAACATCGATGGCAAGACCGTCAAGACCACCATCAAGGACATTCAGATCCACGCGCTGAACCGCACCGTTGATCACCTTGACCTGATCATCGCTGCCTAATTACAGCGAACTAGGTTTTAGCTAAGCATCATGAGTGATGGCACTTGGCTCGTAGCCGGACTCGGGAATCCCGGGTCCGGCTACGCTGGCAATAGACACAATATCGGGCAGATGGTGCTCGATGAGCTGGCCAATCGGGTCGGCTCGAAATTCAAAACCCACTCTTCGCGGTCGCAAATCGTCGAGGGTCGCATGGACGTTGGTGGTCCTCGGATCGTCTTGGCCAAACCGATGGTTTTCATGAACCTCTCCGGTGGCCCGGTAGCGAATGCTGCAAAGTTCTTCGGAATCGACGTTGATCATCTGATCGTGGTGCACGACGAGATCGATATTCCCTTTGACACCATCAAGCTCAAGCGCGGAGGCGGAGAAGGGGGCCATAATGGCCTGCGAGATATCTCCAAGGCCATGGGTTCCAAGGACTATCTGCGTGTCCGCGCAGGGGTTGGGCGTCCACCAGGCCGCATGGATACGGCGAAATGGGTCTTACAAGATTTCTCCAAAACTGAGAAGCAAGATCTCCCATTTTTGATCGATAACTGTGCTGACGCAGTCGAACTTCTGATGAGCTCAGGTCTTGAAGCAGCGCAAACCAAATTTCATACCAGCTAATTCGCACAACGTTGCCAAAAAACGAACGCAGATTAGATTTCGAGGACCGCGGGTAGGCTCAGCCGACTCACTGCGGTCCTCGATCAGTTAATAGCAACCGTTTGAGGTGTTACTTACTAAGGCCAAACTTAGATGTGCTTCTTGCGCGGGAGTGGAATAATTACCCAATGTACACCTTGCCTAATCCGTCATTGGCGTTTGAATGCCATGATCACTAGGCATCCCATGACAATTATTCGGAGGACCACGTGCAGACGATGACCGGTCACCCAGAAGCCCATGTTTCGCTGAGTGCCGTTGAAGTTCAGCGCATCAAGGCAGATTTTGAGATTCTGGAGCATCAAGTCAACGGAACCGACGTCGTGTACTTGGACTCAGGGGCCACCAGCCAGAAGCCACGCTGCGTTTACGAAGCAGAACAGCACTTCTACGAAAATGCCAATGCTGCAGTGCATCGTGGCGCTCACACCTTGGCAGTTGAAGCGACCGAAATCTATGAAGAGGCCCGCGAAACCGTAGCCAAGTTCATCGGAGCGCGCACCAATGAACTGGTGTGGACCTCGAACGCCACCGAAGCGCTGAACTTGATCAGCTACTCGATCTCCAACGCCTCGTTGGGACGTGGGGGAGAAGAAGCTGCTCGCTTCCGCATTGGCCCAGGCGATGAAATCCTCACAACCGAAATTGAGCACCACGCAAACCTGATTCCTTGGCAGGAACTGGCCTTCCGCACCGGAGCTACCCTGCGCTACGTCCCAGTAGATGAAGATGGTGCGCTGCGCTACGAGCTGCTGGATGAGCTGGTCAACGAAAAAACCAAGCTAGTTGCGTTCACCCACGTATCCAACGTGCTGGGAACCATCACCGATACCCAGCAGTTTGTCGACGCGGCCCGCAAAGTCGGTGCCTTGACCGTGCTCGACGGCTGCCAGTCAGTGCCGCACCTGCCGGTAGACGTCAAATCGCTGGATGTAGACTTCATGGCCTTCTCCGGCCACAAAATGCTCGGCCCCACCGGCATCGGTGCCCTCTACGGTCGCGAAGAACTGCTCAACGCTATGCCGCCATTCCTCACCGGCGGGTCAATGATCACCGTTGTGGACATGGAGCATGCGGAATTCTTGCCGGCCCCACAGCGCTTTGAAGCTGGAACCCAGCGCATCGCCCAGACCCACGGTCTGGCTACCGCCGTCAGCTACCTGCAGGAAATCGGCATGAACCGCATCGCGCAGTGGGAAGAACACCTCGGCGCCATGCTCTACGAGGGTCTGACCCAGATTGAAGGCGTGCGCGTCTTCGGCCCGAGCGATGCCCGCCGTATCGGCACCGTGCCATTCGAAGTGGTCGGCGTTCACCCGCACGATGTCGGGCAGTACCTGGACTCGCGAGGCATCGCCGTACGTGTAGGCCACCACTGCGCGCAGCCACTGCACCGCGCCTTGGGCGTCAGTGCTACCACCCGGGCAAGCACCTATCTGTACAACACGGAAGAAGACATCAAGGCACTTCTTGATGCTTTGGGCTCCGTGCGTGAATACTTTGGAGTCTAAGTGAACGAATTAGATCAGCTATACCAACAGGTCATCCTGGATCACTCCAAGCGACGCATCGGCTCGCCACTGGTAGAGATCAACGAGGGTCTCCTGCACGGTGAATCACATCAGCACAACCCTATCTGTGGCGACCAGATCCGCGTCCGCGTGGAGCTAAACGACGAAGACCATTTTGAATCCATGAGCTGGGAGGGCGACGGCTGTTCCATCTCCATGGCTTCGGCTTCCGTGCTCAGTGAGATGATTCCAGAAATGACCAAGGAGCAATTCTTGGACAAACTGGAGATCTTCCGCGAAATGATGCGTTCCAAGGGAACCTTCGAGCCTGACGAAGAGGTGCTGGAGGACGCTGCAGCCTTTGTAGGCGTCTCCAAGTTCCCGGCACGCGTCAAGTGCGCGATGCTTGCTTGGGTGGCCGCTGAGGCAGCCATGCTCGGCGCCAACAAGTAAATCAGCCTGCATACAGCTGTGGCGCTTGCCCTTCCATCATGGAGGGCAAGCGCCACAGCTATTTAATAGCTTTTAGTCGGACTGCAACCTAGTTGTTGTCGTTGTCCTGCTGGTAGACGTCAGGAACGCCATCCTTGTCATCATCGCGCGTTTCACGCTCGTTGATCACCTTGTAGCGACGGTTACGTGGAACCAGCCACAGCGCACCGAGAATAGCGGCAATGAAGGAACCACTGAGGATGGCCACCTTGGCGTGCTCGTAGTGCGCCGATTCTAGACCGAAAGACAATTCGGATACCAACAGCGAGACTGTGAAACCAATGCCTGCCAGCAACGTCACGCCAAGCAGGTCTCCCCACTGTGCGTCCTTATCCAACGAAGCCTTCGTGAAACGGGTCAGCAACCAGGTGGAGCCCATGATGCCGATCGGCTTACCGAGGACCAACCCCAAAACAATGCCCCAGAAGACCGGATCGGTTAGGACATTGCCGCTGCCTGGCTCCGAAGAAACAACCGTGACACCGGCAGCAAAGAAAGCAAAAATCGGGATGCAGATGCCTGAGGACAGTGGACGGAATCGGTGCTCAAACTGTTCGGCCAGCCCCACGCCTTCACGCCCATCAGTGCGCTTGACTGGGACGCAGAAGCCCAAAACCACGCCAGCGATGGTGGCATGAATGCCGGAGCCAAAAACGAAGATCCAGGTGATGATGCCCAATGGCAACAAGATGACCCATGCAGCCCAAGCATGCTTGGCGAAGAAATTGCCCAAGTAGCGGGCCAAAACGGTGAAGAGAATGATCGGAATCAGCGACAGTCCCAAGTAGGACAACTTGAGCTCATCGGTGAAGACCACAGCAATGATGACGATCGCGATCAAGTCATCCACGACCGCCAAGGTCAACAGGAAGATGCGTAGCGCTGCAGGAAGCGCGGAACCGATTACGGCGAGGACCGCCACAGCAAAGGCAATATCGGTGGCCGTCGGGATGGCCCAGCCGCGAAGCAGTTCTGCGCCACCGCCGGAACCGGCTGCGATAGCCACGAAAATCAAAGCAGGTACCAATACACCGCCAAAGGCGGCAGCCACAGGAACCGCAGCAGTTTTAATATTGCGCAGATCGCCGATGACGAATTCTTTTTTCAGTTCCAGACCGGTGAGGAAGAAGAATACCGCGAGTAGTGCGTCCGCGGCCCAGTGGCCGATGGACAGATTCAGGTCAACGCCGAAGATGGTCGGACCAAAGTGGAAATCACGCAACGCAAAATAGGATTCGCGCAGGGGAGTGTTGGCCCAGATCAGGGCCAGCAGCGCACCGGCGATGAGCACCATGCCACCGACGGTTTCTTTGCGCAGGATATCCCCAATGCGCACTGACTCTTTGTAGCTTGGGCGTGAAAACAGGTTCTTGCCGGAACCCGTAGACGGAGTTTGGTTCATGCGTTTAACTCGCTTACTTCGTTAAATGAATATTTCTCGCCGACCAGACTTCCCGGCACACCTATTTCCAGCCTATCGCGATCTGTGCAAGTGACCACAAATCCCCGGACGTATTGCGAAAATCGCGCGTCCGGGGATCTCAAAGGACCCAAAGATCAGGTACGAGGACTTACTTGGAGAGCCAAGCGTTGACCTGGGCAGCCTGCAGATTCAGTGCCTTGCCAATGTATGGTTCAGCTGCGGAGGCTAGCTTGCCGCCGATGAAAGGAATCGAGGAAGAGACCTTGGCATCCACAGCCAGCTCGGAAACCTCGCCCTGAGCGGTGAGTTGCTCGGTACCTGAAACGGTGACCGGAACTCCACCAACGGTGATCCGTACTGTTGCAGACCGGCTGCCGGCAGCATCAGGTGCGCTCCACTGCTCCACCTGGGTGATCTCGATGGAAGCCCCAACAAACTTACGGGCGATGTCCGGGACTCGATCGGTTGGCACCGAACGGACCGTCGTCAAGGTGAAAGCACCAGCGATATCGCCATCTACGGTGAATTCATTCAAGGTGCCATTGGCAACCTTGGTCAGATGCTCGGCGAAGCCACGATCGCTCAAGGTAGCGATAACCTGCTGTGCAGGGTGGCCGATCTGAGTGCTTGCATTCAATGCCATAAAGCTAATCCCAATCTGGAAATTCGGCTGGCCGGGCTAGCAAAAATTGCTGGCCCGGGGACGGACAGTATTAACCCTATCCGGTGGGATGTATTAGGTAGGCTAGGACTGCACCTAAAACAACATATTGGCGTTGAGCCGGCCGCGGAAAACTTTTGCGGTCGGTGTTCGTGGTGTCGTTTCGGCTCAGATATTTCATTGAGCCACTGCTCCAAGCGCCTGCACGAGAGGATACGAAATCCCCATGAGCCTGACCGGACTTCATGACTTCCTGCGCGAGGAGTCATCCTTCCGCCGCATCCGCCAGAGTGCAGCCAACAGCTTCTCCACGCGGAGCGAAGAACTAGAAATCGCAGCCCCACAGGGCATGCGCGCTATTCTCTCGGCGCATATCGCTCAGGCATTGAACGAGAGCAAAAATGCAGGAGTGACACTCATTGTCACGGCGACCGGCCGCGAAGCAGAAGAAGTGTCCAGCTCCCTGAGTGCCTATCTTCCTGCTGAGCGGATTGCAGAGTTCCCCTCCTGGGAAACCCTGCCCCACGAACGGCTCTCGCCACGCAGCGACACCGTAGGGCGACGGCTGGAAGTGTTGCGCAAACTCCACAACCAGGACGAAGACCTCAGCGTCTTGATCGCACCGATCCGCGCCGTACTCCAGCCCCTGGTTGCCGGTCTGGGAGAATTGCGTCCGGTCGCATTGGAACTGGACGCAGAGCCAGGCTTTGACCAGGTCATCAAGGATCTTGCCGCTGCAGCGTACGCCCGCGTGGATATGGTCACGCACCGTGGCGAATTCGCAGTCCGCGGTGGAATTATCGATGTCTTCCCACCCACCCTTGATCATCCGGTACGTATTGATTTCTTCGGCGATCAGATCGATTCCATGCGGTACTTTGCCATCGCTGATCAGCGCTCCACCGATGACCCTGGACCGCAAAAGATCATTGCCACGCCTTGCCGCGAAATGCTGATCACCCCGCAGGTTATGAGCCGGGCGGCTAACCTGAAAAACCATTTCCCAGCGGCCCAGGAAATGCTCACCAAAATTGCTGGCGGCATCGCGGTAGAAGGCATGGAATCTCTTGCACCGTTGCTGGTCGACAAGATGGTTCCCCTGCTCTCGCTCTTGCCAGAATCTTCCATTGCCCTAGTTATGGAACCAGAACGCGTACGAGCCCGAGCACAGGACCTCAACGCCACCAACGCAGAATTCTTGGCAGCCGCCTGGGCCTCGGCATCTGACGGCGCCAGCGCACCCTTGGACCTGAATACTGCCAGCTCCGAACGCAAGCTTGCCACAGGAGATTTTGCGTCCCTTGCCGAAACCCTGGAGCATGCCAAGGCTGCCAAGGTGTCCTGGTGGGCACTGACCGCCATGGGCGCGGATGAAGACCTGGATCTTGGCGCATCAACCATCCGCATACCGGCTCGTGAACCCCACGGATACCAAGGCGACATTGAGGCGATGATGGAATTCATTGCCGGACGCGTCCAGGACCAGTGGCGTTTTGTCGTTGCCACCGAAGGCTCTGGCCCGGCCCAGCGTCTTTCTGAATTGTTCGCAGAATTCGCCATCCCAGCGCATCGCGTGGACAACATCGATCAGGCTCCAACTCCGGGCCTGATTGAGATCACCCAGGCGACCGCTGGACGCGGGTTCGTCCTTGAAGAGCTCAAACTAGGATTGCTCACCGAAGCTGACCTTCTGGGCCGCTCCAGCGCGTACCCGAACCGCAAGGGGCGCAAGCTCACCGTTAAGCGAAAGCGCAACGCAGTAGATCCGTTGAGCCTGCAAGCGGGGGATTTCATCGTCCACGAACAGCACGGCATCGGCAAATTCGTCGAGCTCATGGCCCGCAAGGTCAACGGTTCGGGCAAGGACGCCAAGCGTGAATACCTGGTGGTGGAATACGCTTCCTCTAAGCGCGGAGCACCAGGGGACCGGCTCTTTGTCCCGATGGATCAGCTGCATATGGTCACCCGGTATGTGGGTGGCGAAGCCCCCACCCTGTCAAAGATGGGTGGCTCGGATTGGGCCAGCACCAAGTCCAAGGCCCGCAAGGCGGTCAAGGAAATTGCTGGGGACCTGATCAAGTTGTACTCGGCTCGCATGGCCAGCCGGGGCCACGCCTTCGGGCAGGACACTCCATGGCAGAACGAGTTGGAAGAAGCCTTCGCCTTCATCGAGACTCCGGATCAGCTCACCGCGATCAACGAGGTGAAGTCCGATATGGAGAAGGAAATCCCGATGGACCGGTTGATTTCCGGTGATGTTGGCTTTGGTAAGACCGAAATCGCCGTCCGTGCCGCTTTCAAGGCGGTGCAGGATTCTCGCCAGGTAGCTGTGCTGGTGCCAACCACACTGCTCGCTTCGCAGCACCACCAGACTTTCACCGAACGCTATTCGGGATTCCCGGTGAGAGTCAAAACCCTCTCGCGTTTCCAGACTGCTAAGGAATCCAAGGAAATCCTGGCTGGGCTGAAAGATGGCAGCATCGATATCGTGATCGGCACGCACCGTCTCTTGTCCAAAAATGTCGAGTTCAAAAACCTGGGCCTGGTCATTATTGACGAGGAGCAGCGCTTTGGTGTGGAGCACAAGGAAGAGCTCAAGAAGATGCGCACCAACGTGGATGTGCTGGCCATGAGCGCCACCCCGATCCCGCGCACCCTGGAGATGTCGCTGACTGGCATCCGCGAGACCTCCACCTTGGCGACTCCTCCGGAAGAGCGCCACCCGGTGCTCACTTATGTTGGACCACGCAGCGATAAGCAGATCTCTGCCGCTATCAAGCGCGAGCTCATGCGTGATGGGCAGGTGTTCTTCGTGCATAACCGGGTCAGTTCCATTGAACGCGTTGCCGCAGAATTGCGTGAACTGGCACCGGAAGCCCGCATCGAAGTGGCTCATGGCAAGATGAGCGAGTCTCGATTAGAGCGGATCATCCAGGACTTCTGGGAGAAGAAGTTCGACGTGCTGGTCTCCACCACCATCATCGAAACCGGCCTGGATATCTCCAACGCCAACACGCTGATCGTGGATCGCGCGAACAACTACGGGCTCTCCCAGTTGCACCAACTGCGCGGGCGCGTTGGACGTGGCCGCGAGCGTGCGTATGCCTACTTCTTGTGGGATGTGGAGAAGCCGCTGGGCGAAGTCGCTCTGGAGCGTCTGAAGGCCGTGGCGGCGCACAACGAGCTCGGCTCCGGCTATCAGTTGGCGATGAAGGATCTGGAGCTGCGTGGAGCGGGCAACCTGCTCGGCGGAGAGCAGTCCGGGCATATCGCCGGTGTGGGCTTTGACTTGTACTTGCGCCTGGTGGGCGAAGCCGTGGCCGATTACAAGGGCGAAGGCGAAGAAGAAGCCACCGAGATGAAGATTGACCTGCCGGTCAACGCGCACCTGCCGCACGACTACGTGCCCGGTGAACGCTTGCGCTTGGAGGCCTACCGCAATATCGCCTCGGCGGAAACTAATGAGGCCCTCAACGAGGTGCGAGAAGAACTCGTGGACCGCTATGGCAAGCTGCCCCAGCCGGTGGAGAACCTCATGCGGGTGGCCGCATTGCGTATTCGCGCACGTGCCGTGGGGCTGCACGATATCCAGCAGATTGGTAACAACATCAAGTTGTCTCCGGCGAAGATTGAGGATCTTCCAGCATCACGTCAGGTGCGTTTGGAACGTCTTTATCCTGGGGCGGCTAACAAGCCGGCATTGAATTCGATCTTCCTGCCCAAGCCTAAGACGTCGCCGATTGGCGGACGAGACTTGGCGGATGAAGAGATTCTTGAATGGGCTGAAAAGCTGATCTACGCGATCTTCGAGCCCACCCCAGCCCCCGCAACCAAGTAGGCGTGGCCAGGCTCTGATGCTGTCTTACGCCCGGGAATCTAGGTCCTGGGCGTAGGCGGCCAGTGCTCGGCCGTACAGCTGGGTGTGCGGCGCCAACGTGGCCACGGCGATGCGCACCGCATCGGCGCCACGACCGGCGTCCAACAGGGCCAATGCTAAAAACCCTTGGGCATCGGCAAAAAGGTGCGAGGCAGGCGGAATTTGTTCCAGTAAGGTGACGGCTTGCTCCGCCTGGCCCAGATTACGTAGCGTGCTGGCCAACTGGATCAGTGCCTCCTCCCGCTTTTGTCCGGGCAGCCCGGCTTCCAAGGCCTGCTGGTAGGGCTGAACTGCCTGTTCTTCCTCTCCGAGGAAGTCATGCAATGACGCAACTTCAAAGAGGTAACGCGCATCCTTGGGGTCAAGGTCCTGAAGCAGTTCGGCAAGCTCATCGCGGAGCTGGTCTGGGCTTTTGCCCGCGCTGGTGTTCCAGTAGGCATCCACGCGTTGTTCCCAAGACTCATTCATAGGCTCAGTTTATGCGCGTATTGCCCATGGTGCAGGAAACATGGTTAAACAAAAGGTTGGGAGGCCCGAATGGGCCTCCCAACCTTGTGAAGTCTAAGTTACTTCTGGTGTGCCGCGCTGGCTGCGCTCAGTGCTTCAGCCTTGTCCGAGCGACCCATCACGTGCATCGGAATAGCAAATGCCAGGAACATCAGAGCGAAACCTACCAGGGTTGGCAACCAAGCGTTGTCCAATTCCCAGTAGCCCAGGGTGTAGATGCCGGCTGCGAACATCACGAAGAAGATCACAAAATTGATGATGTTGCCGACAAGGCGGCCTTCACCGGAATGGGCAGTGTTCTTGCCGTTCGAGTACACTTTTTCTCCTTGAGGAAACAGGTAGGTGCGATGTCCTAGTAGCTGGAACCGCTTTGCTCTCCTTCTAGGATAGCAACTCCTGAGCTAGATCCCAGTCGGGTAGCGCCGGCGGCAATCATGGCACGAGCGGTTTCCACGCTGCGCACGCCGCCCGAAGCCTTAACACCCATTTCTGCGCCTACGGTTTTGCGCATCAGGGCAACATCCTCGACGGTGGCTCCGCCAGTGGAGAATCCGGTGGAAGTCTTCACAAAATCAGCACCGGCGGCCTTGGCAGCCTCGCAGGCGAGCACCTTGGCTTCGTCGGTGAGCAAGCAGGTTTCGATGATGACCTTCAAGATCGCTCCACCTTCGTGGGCGGCCTGGGCGATGGCAAAAATTTCATTGACCAGAGCGTCACGGTCTGCGCGCAAAGCGGCAGCGATATCGATGACCATATCGATTTCGTTGGCGCCATCGGCGACAGCCTGCTTGGTTTCAAAGACCTTGGTGTCAGTCGCGGAGGCACCCAGAGGGAATCCGATCACCGAGCAGGTCAAGACCTCTGAGCCTTCCAGCTCACGAGCCACGGTGGAAACCCACAGCGGGTTAACGCAGACCGACTTGAATTCGTACTTTTTGGCTTCATCGCAGATTTGAACAATCTGTTCCCGGGAGGCATTGGGCGCCAACAGGGTGTGGTCAATGTAGCCAGCGATTTCGCGGGCGGTAAGTTCAGTCATCTTTTCCTCTAACAATTAAGATCTCAAGCAATTCAAATGAAAGTCTCGAAAGGGCAAGCCTAGTTGGCATTCAGGAAGGCTGCCAATTCCTTCTTGATGGCTTGTACCTGTTCGGTGGCTCGTTGACGGGCCGCCGGCACCTCTAGAACGTCATCAACTGGCTCAATAGTTTCCAAGTAGCACTTGAGTTTTGGCTCTGTGCCAGATGGGCGAACAATCACCCGTGCACCGGAGAAGGTATGCAAAATAATCGCATTGGTCGCCGGAAGTTTTTCCGTGCCTACGGATAGGTCGGTGACCTCCGAAACTTCCGAACCACCCAATGACTCGGGAGCCTGCTGGCGGAAACGATCCATCAGCACGGGGATCTGGGCCAGATCCGTGAAGCGAAGGGAGAGCTGGTCGGTGACATGCACTCCGTGCTTCGCTGCCAACTCATCGAGTCGGCCGGCTAGTGAACTGCCTTCAGCCTTCAGCTGGGAAGCCAAATCGGCCAAGACAATGCCCGCGGAGATGCCGTCCTTATCGCGGACCAAGTCCGGGGCCACACAGTAGCCCAGTGCCTCTTCGTAGCCGAAGCCCAAGTCCTGAACACGGGAGATCCATTTGAACCCGGTCAGGGTTTCTTCGTGCTCGCGCCCAGCGTCTTTGGCGATGGCAGCAAGCATGCGTGAAGAAACGATCGAATTGGCCAGCTTCTTGCCTTCGGGCAAGTTCTTGGAAATTTGGTCGCCAAGCAACCATCCCACTTCGTCGCCGCGCAGCATCCGCCACGACCCACCGTCAAGGATGGCGGCGGCACAGCGGTCGGCATCCGGGTCATTGGCGATGACCAGATCCGCGCCCACCGTGCGAGCCAGCGTCAACGACAAGTCGATGGCACCGGGCTCTTCCGGGTTGGGGAATTTCACTGTGGGGAACAGTGGATCGGGGTGTTCCTGTTCAGCAACCATGTGGACGTCATTAAAGCCGGCATCAAGCAGGGCCTGCTTCATGGTGTGCCCACCGACGCCGTGCATGGCCGAGACGACTACCCGAAGATTCTTGCGCACAGTATCTTCATCATTGACCGCAGTGATCACTGGGTTGATGGCTGCCAGGTAGGCGGCTTCGATGTCGCCTTCGGCGCCGACGGCAGGCAGAACTTCCCAACCGTCGGTTGCCTTCTCGATGCGCGCGACAGGTTGTTGGTGGTCGATAAGTTCAGCGATCTGCGCGTCGATGGGGGAGACAATCTGCGCGCCACGTCCGGAATCATCGGTGATCCGTCCGCCAGCGAAGACCTTGTACCCGTTATCTCGGGGTGGGTTGTGGCTGGCGGTGACCATCACCCCGGCTTCGGCAGAGAACTCGCGGACCGCCCAAGCCAGTACCGGGGTCGGCAGTGGTGATGGCATCAGCAGCACGTCAAATCCGGCAGCCGTGAAAATCCCGGCGGAGTCCTTGGCGAAGACGTCCGAGTTGAAGCGGGCGTCAAAGCCAATGACTACCTTGGGGGTGTACTGGCCAGCGGCCTTCTCGGTCAGGAAACGAGCGATGCCGGCTGCGGTGCGCATGACCACGACCCGGTTCATGCGCATCGGGCCAGCACCGAGTTCGGCGCGCAGACCCGCCGTACCGAATTCGAGCACACCACTGAACCGGTCGGCGATGTCGTCAAAGGCCCGTGCATTGCCTTCGTTGACCCGCTCAATGAGTTGGTGCAGTTCGGCCTGGGTTTCCGGATCTGGATCCTGGGCCGCCCATTTGCCAGCTGCATCGAGCAGCTGGATCTTTTGTGTGTGATTCACTGTTTTCCCTTTAAGAAGAACGCCGTTGATTCCCTGGTACCGCGCGGTGTCGCTTAGAGCTTGGCGATGATCTGTGCGAGTAGCTTGGAAATGCGTGGACCCGCAGCCTGCCCGGCTTCGATAACTTCTTCGTGGCTCAGCGGTACCGGGCTAATGCCAGCAGCCAGGTTGGTCACCAAGGACATGCCGAAAATCTCCATGCCTGCGTGGCGGGCGGCGATGGCTTCCAACGCGGTGGACATGCCCACCAGGTCAGCGCCGATTCTCTTGGCGTACTGGACCTCGGCGGGAGTTTCGTAATGGGGTCCGGTGAACTGGGCGTAGACGCCTTCATCGAGGGTCGAGTCCACTTCGCGGGCAATTTCACGAATACGCGAGGAGTACAGGTCGGTTAAGTCAACGAAGGTGGCGCCTTCCAACGGGGAAGTGGCCGTGAGGTTGATGTGATCCGAAATCATCACCGGGGTGCCCGGAGTCCAGTTCTCGTTCAGTCCGCCGCAACCGTTGGTCAGAACCAGGGTTTCGCAGCCGGTGGCTGCTGCGGTGCGGATCGGGTGGACCACAGCGCGCACGCCGCGACCCTCGTAGTAGTGGGTTCGCGCGCCGAGTACCAGCACGCGCTTTCCGGTGGAAGTCAGGATCGAGGAGATGCTGCCTTTGTGGCCAGGTACGGCCGGGGCGTGGAAGCCTGGGATGGTGGTGGCATCCAGGGTGTGGGTGGTCTCGCCGATCAGTTCCGCGGCTTGGCCCCATCCGGAGCCCAGCACTAGCGCAATATCGTGTTTTTCAACGTTGGTCTGCTCGGCAATTACCTGTGCAGCCTGTGCTGCTAGAGCCTGTGGGTCAATTTGTGTATCAGTCACGGGCAATAGGCTACCGTTAGCCGGTCACTTTGTCAGGTGAAGCTAGTGCTTCAGAATCAATGTCACGTCCAAAATGGGCTTTCGATGTGCGCATTGAACCGACATGGTGAACAATAGAAATTGTGAGCGCAGATCGTACGAATGAAGCAACCCGTTTAGTTATCCTCGGTGGCGGACCAGGTGGCTATGAAGCTGCCATGGGGGCGGCCCAATTGGGCGCCAATGTCACCATTGTCGAACGTGCCGGCATGGGCGGTTCAGCAGTGCTGACCGATGTCGTACCGTCTAAGACCCTGATCGCTACCGCCGACGCCGTGCGCCGCGTGAAGCAGGCCGAGGCCTTTGGAGTCCATGTTGATGGACTGGACTCGGCGGTCACTGACTTCTCCGTGGTCAACCACCGTCTGCTGGACCTCGCCAAGGAGCAGTCCTCGGATATCCGCACCGGACTGGAACGCAACGGGGTGCGCATCGTCATCGGCGAAGGCCGCTTGCTCGACCAGAACACTGTGGCCGTCGCACACCCTGACGGCTCAGAACAGACCATTGACGCTGACGCCATCCTGATTGCAGTCGGCGCTCACCCACGTGAGCTGCCTACCGCTAAGCCAGACGGCGAACGCATTTTCAACTGGACCCAGATTTACAACATGAACGAGGTGCCAGAGCACCTGATCGTTGTTGGCTCTGGTGTGACCGGTGCAGAATTCGCTTCGGCGTACAACCTGCTCGGCGCTAAGGTCACCTTGGTCTCCTCGCGCGACCGCGTGTTGCCTGGCGAGGATGCCGATGCAGCCGGCGTGCTGGAAGACGCCTTCAAGGAAAATGGCGTCAACGTGGTTTCCCAGGCTCGCGCAGAAGGCGTGGATCGCAAGGGAGATAAGGTCTTTGTCACCCTCGCTGACGGTCGTGTGCTCGAAGGCAGCCACTGCTTGGTAGCAGTCGGCGGTATTCCGAACACCGCTGGCCTTGGTTTGGAAGAAGCGGGCGTTCAGCTCACTGAATCGGGGCATATCAAGGTTGATGGTGTATCGCGAACTACGGCGACCAACATCTACGCCACCGGTGACTGCACTGGCGTCTTTGCATTGGCCTCCGTGGCCGCAATGCAGGGTCGCATTGCCGTTGCGCACCTGCTTGGTGATTCGGTCAAGCCATTGAACTTGGACTTGGTTGCCTCCAACGTCTTTACCTCTCCTGAAATCGCCACCGTTGGTGTCACCCAGCGTGCGGTAGCCGAGGGTAAGTATCAGGCAAACATCATCAAGGTTGATTTGAATGCCAACGCTCGCGCGAAGATGATGAATGTGGAGCACGGCTTCGTGAAAATTGTTTCGCGTAAGGGCTCGGGCACCGTCATTGGTGGCGTGGTGGTTGCACCACGAGCAAGTGAGCTGATTTACTCGCTAGCCCTCGCGGTTCAGAACGGCCTGCACGTGGATGACGTGGCTGAGACTTTCACGGTGTACCCATCGCTGTCTGGCTCGTTGGCAGAGGCTGCGCGCCGTCTGCACCGACACAGTTAAGCACCGCTTTTCAGCAACGGCGGCATCGGCGTTTTACGCCAGATGCCGCCGTTGCTTTGTTAACCGCCCACTGTTGAAATATAGTGATGGTGTTCACATTTGATTCACCTTTTGGTATAAGTTGAAATCCCTTTTGAACTAGTCACGTCTCATTATATGAACTGGTGAATTCCCACTAGTTAGACCGTAAATAGCGTTCTAGTGACCGGCAGATAGATCTCTGATGTCCAAATGGTGGACATCAATATCCGAATACTGGTCATTGAGGTTTAAGATTGTGACATTCGTAAATGAACGATTCACTCGTACTTTCACTCTAAGGAGCAGCCTCAATGTCGCAGGCTAACCAGACGGTGGTGCCAAAGGAAAACTCACGCGGACGCGTGCTGTTTGCCAGCATGATCGGCACTACGGTCGAATTCTTCGATTTCTACGCTTACGCCACTGCGTCGGTGCTCGTGTTCCCGGCCCTGTTCTTCCCGAACGCCACTGCTATCAACGCGATCCTTTCTTCGTTCGCGATTTTCGGTGTGGCCTTCGTAGCGCGCCCACTGGGTTCGATTGTCTTCGGCCACTACGGTGACAAGCTGGGCCGCAAGGGAACCTTGGTTGCCTCGCTACTTCTGATGGGTATTGCGACCTTCCTGATTGGCTTCCTGCCACCAGCCGCTGGTAGCTGGACGGTGCTGGCACCAACCGCACTGGTTCTGCTGCGCTTCGCTCAGGGCCTGGCCTTGGGTGGTGAATGGTCCGGTGCTGCACTGCTGGCCACCGAGAACGCTCCGAAGAACAAACGAGCCATCTACGGGACCTTCCCGCAACTGGGTGCCCCCATCGGCTTCATCATCGCCAACCTGATGTTCGTCGCCCTGCAGACCTGGACGACTGCAGACCAGTTCCAAGCTTGGGGCTGGCGTATTCCGTTCTTCTTCTCCGCAGTGATGGTCATCATCGGTTTGTGGGTTCGCCTGAAGTTGGTTGAATCTGCGTCCTTCCAGAAGGTTCTGGATCAGAAGAAGGTTGTAAAGTCGCCTTTCGCGGTGACCATGAAGAAGCATTGGCGTCCAACTTTGGCCGGTACCTTCATCATGCTTGCTACCTACGTGCTGTTCTACCTGATGACTTCATTCACCCTGACCTACGGTACTCAGCCGGCTAGCGTTGAGCAGGCCACTGCCGCCGCTGAAGCCAAGGGCAAGGTCTTCGACGCAGCAGGCTTCGTGCCAGGTCTGGGCATCGAACGTCCAACCTTCCTGACTATGCTGATCATCGGCGTTATCTTCTTCGGTATCTTCACCGTGGTTTCCGGACCGTTGGCTGAAAAGTTCGGCCGTCGCAAGTTCCTGATTTGGGTTTCGGTCGGCATCTTGGTCTTCGGTCTGGCCTGGACCTTGTTCTTCGGTCCTGGCCAAGCTGCTGCCATGGCAGGTCTGATTATCGGCTTCACCCTGATGGGCTTGACCTTCGGTCCGATGGCTGCCTACCTGCCTGAACTGTTCCCATCCAATGTTCGCTACACCGGATCTGCGATTGCCTACAACCTGTCCTCGGTGATCGGCGCTGCGCCGGCTTCCTTCGTCGCCGTGGCCCTGTGGAAGGCCGGCAACGGCAACACCTTGGGCGTAGGACTCTACCTGGCCCTGGGCGCCGTGTTGACCTTAGTTGCACTGTTCCTGACCCGCGACACCTCGGACGTCGACTTGGAAGAGTTTGTAGAGTAAGCACAAGCCTCCTGTACTAAGGCCCGGCAGATCACCATCCAATGGTGATCTGCCGGGCCTTAGCTGTTGCAACCACAAATTTGTGTGCAAGTATGGGCAGGTAACCGAAATCTGTTGAGGGAGAACGGTCATGCGCGTCGCAGTTGCTGGAGGTACCGGAGTCTTAGGCCGGCAAGTCGTAGAGAAGCTCGCAAGCCTGGGCCACGAGCCAGTGGTGCTCGCACGGTCCGCAGGTTGCGACCTGACAAACTTCCATTCGGTGAAACAATGGCTGGTCGACTGCCAAGCAGTCATAGACGTCTCTGGATCCTCGACCACAAGCGCCTCCACATCCATGCGCTATTTCACTCAGTCCACAGCCAACCTCATTCGAGTTGGACGCGAAGCGGGGGTGCAAAATCATGTGGCGCTCTCGATTGTGGGCGCAGCTCAGATCGACTCGGGCTATTACGCCGGAAAAGCCGCCCAGGAACGCATGCTGCAGATCCTAGAAGGTGGCTACACGATTCTGCGCACCACCCAATTCCACGAATTTGTTGGACAGAATATCAACCGGCTCCGTGCTGGGCCGGTGCAGATGGCGCCTAAGATGCGGTTGCAACCCATCGCCGGGGCAGAGGTCGCGGCAGCCTTGGTTGAACTGGCTCTCGCGCCGGCCCAAGGACTGGTGCAGGATCTTGCAGGCCCGAAAGAAGAGAACATGCCAGAGCTCTTCGCCCAGTATCTCCAGCATCAGGGGAAGAACCCCAAGATCATCGAAGTCCCGGTTCCTGGGGCCATGGGCAAGGCCATGCGCCAAGGCGGGATCTTGCCAGATAGCTCCGCCCGCCTAGGGCAAGAAACTTTCACTGATTGGCTTGCCCGGCAGTAGCCGCCAAGCAACGGGATTGCCTAAGCAGGAAAAGGCCTGAGGGACCCGCCGCGATTGTGCACGGCGGGCCCCTCAGGCCTTTGAAGAAGAGTTCTAGCTGGCGTCGTCAATCGTTGCGATCACGGCGCCGGAAGACAAGGTCTCGCCCGGAGCTACTTCCAAGCCGTTGATCACACCGTCACGGTGGGCGGTGATTGGCTGTTCCATCTTCATGGCTTCCAATACGACAATCAGGTCGCCCTGGGCAACTTCGGCGCCGTTTTCCACGGCTACCTTGACGATGGTGCCCTGCATTGGCGAACGCAGCTCAGCGCTGTTAGCGCTGGAGCCTGCCGCTGCCTTGCGGCTGGTCTTGCGCTTCTTCTTGCCTGCCGCGCGGTCAGCGCCGTTGGAGGACATTGAGCCCAGCGAGGATGGAAGGGTTACTTCCAAGCGCTTGCCATCAACCTCAACGGTGACGCTGGTGCGCTCGTTGTCCTCAGCTTCAGCCTCGGCCCCAGGCATTGGGTGAGGTTCAATTGCGGTGCTGAATTCGGTTTCGATCCAACGGGTGTGCACCTTGAAGGGGCCCTCGGCAGGAACGAATGCTGGGTCGCTCATCACGGCGCGGTGGAATGGCAACACGGTAGCCATACCTTCGATCTGGAATTCTTCCAGCGCGCGACGGGCACGTGCTGCTGCGACCTCGCGGGTGCTGCCGGTGATGATCAGCTTGGAGATCATCGAGTCAAAGTTGCCCGAGACGCTCTCGCCCTGCTCGATGCCGGAGTCGACGCGCACGCCGGGACCGGATGGCAGGTTCATCTTGGTGATGGTGCCTGGGGTTGGCATGAAGTTGCGGCCGGCATCTTCGCCGTTGATGCGGAATTCGAAGGAGTGGCCACGGACCTCAGGGTCGGTGTAACCGAGCTCTTCGCCACGGGCGATGCGGAACTGTTCGCGGACCAGATCCAGTCCAGTGACCTCTTCAGAAACTGGGTGCTCCACCTGCAGACGGGTGTTGACCTCAAGGAATGAGATGACGCCGTCCTGTCCTACCAGGAACTCGCAGGTGCCGGCGCCGGTGTAGTTGGCTTCACGCAGGATCGCCTTGGATGCCTCGTACAGGCGGGTGATCTGCTCTTCGCTCAGGAATGGTGCCGGAGCTTCTTCAACCAGCTTCTGGTTGCGGCGCTGCAGCGAGCAGTCGCGGGTGGAAACGACCACGACATTGCCGTGGGCATCGGCCAGGCACTGGGTTTCCACATGGCGTGGTGCGTCCAGGAAGCGTTCGATGAAGCATTCGCCGCGGCCGAAGGCGGCCACTGCTTCGCGCACGGCGGAGTCGTACATTTCGCCGATTTCCTCGCGGTTGCGGACAACCTTGATGCCGCGTCCGCCACCGCCGTAGGCAGCCTTGATGGCCAGTGGCAGACCGTGCTCATCAGCGAAGGCGTAGACCTCATCGGCCGAAGCCACGGGATCCTTGGTGCCTGGTACCAGCGGAGCGCCGACTTTCTCGGCAATGTGGCGGGCCTTGACCTTGTCACCGAGCTGGTCGATGGACTGTGGCGATGGGCCAATCCAAGTCAAGCCAGCATCAATCACTGCCTGGGCGAATTCGGCGTTTTCCGAAAGGAAGCCGTAGCCCGGGTGAATGGCATCTGCGCCGGAGCGTTCGGCGGCATCCAAGATTTTTTCAATGCGAAGGTACGACTCGGCGGCGGTGGTGCCACCCAGTGCGTAGGCTTCGTCAGCCAAACGCACATGCAGTGCATCGCGGTCGGAGTCAGCGTAGACCGCTACGGACTCGATTCCTTCATCGCGTGCGGCACGGATAATACGCACTGCAATCTCGCCGCGGTTGGCGATAAGCACCTTCGTCAATGGATTCATCTTGAACCTTGTCTTCAAAAATAGGGTTTCTCATCTAGGAGCCTATCGTTTTTGTGGGAACTATATGTAGTTAAACGGTCAAACCCGGGTGTTTGCCCGAAAAGTTTGGAGGAATCCTACAAAATATAGGCATTGATCCTCTCGGCCCGGCGGCTCTAGTGCGAACGCGCCGGCACCATTAAGGTAGAAGTAAGCCTCAAACGAAGGACATACAAGTGAAACGTCGAATGCTCACCGCCGTGCCGCTCGTCTTTGCCGGATTACTGGCAATTACCGCTTGTTCGCAGACCTTGGGAATTCCTGCCGTGGATAAGCCGGCTGGTGAAGCTGATCAATGGCCTGGTACTGATGAGCAGCTGGAAGGCCTGGATGCCGTGTCGGTGAGGCTGCTTTTCTCCCAAGGCAGTGCCGATTACTTTGCCGTGACTTCGGCCGATCAACTGACCGCTTGCCTGTATAAATTCGAGAAGAATCCCAGCCAGGGGAGCGTCGGCGGTTGTGGTGCAACTGGTGGCTCCGACGTCATCGTTGAAGTGAGTGCGCCGGGGACCAAAATGATGTTGGTGCGCTCGGGTGCGGATGCCACGGAACTGGAACAGTCAGGGTGGACCCGCATCCACGAAAATATCGTGGTCGCCTAACTGTTAGGACTGTCGATTGCGGTGGCGTCGCACGGCCGCGCGGTTGGCGCAGCGCACCGAGCAGTAGCGCTGGCGGCCATTGCGCGTCACGTCCACCACCACTTGGGTGCAGGGTTCCGCTTCGCAGCGACGTAGCCGATGCATGCCGCGGGTCGATAAATGCAAGGCTGTGCCCACCGCGATCACCGAACGTAGAACCTGAGGCAGGCTTTGCCCGTTATCGCGGTAGTGCAGATGCCAGCCTTCGCCGTCGTGATCCACCATGCGCGGGTAGGCCGCGGCGCGGGCCATTTGCTCATTGAGCAGTTCGGCGCGATGCTCATCGGTCGTTGCATCCACGATGCGCAGCCAGTCGTCGATGACCTGTCGGGTTTCGTCATAGTCATTGGGGCGTTCAGGGAATGGCATGGTCATGCCAACATCCCTGGTGCGTTGCTCAATCTGGTCGCGATCCTCGGGCCAGTTATTAGCAAGGGAAGCGGCCAGCAGCACCGCATATTCGCCGTAAGGGTTGAGTTGCATAAGGACATTACATCATGCTGAAGCCATGACCACTTCAAAGTACATCGCCATGGCCAGCCAAGCAGTTCTCACCCGCGATCATGAACACAGCTGGGAAATTCAATCAACTCACAACACCTCGATCGGAATCGTCCACTACTTGAAGTGTCGAAGCTGCTTTGTTCGCCAGATGATCCTCTTGAGGGTAAGTGATACAAGCACCCTGTCGAGTAAAGAAATTACTGTCTTGGATGCATCCAACTAATGAACCGCAATTGCCAGTGTCGAAGCCTGTCATCGATGTTAGAAAGTATTTGAATCTTTTGACGGGTTTGGGATAGAGAAAGCTTATGAACAAGGCTTTGAAGTGTGACGATCTGGGGCTGGTTGGACAGTCAAGACAAGCAAAAGGTGATGGGCCAGCGCGTCGGTCGGTTCATCGGTTGGCAGGATGGTGCTGCTGCACGCTTGGCATGGGGTATTACTACCATTGTGTTCCGTAGACTCTTGATGTTTTGCCCTATTGTCATCGAGGGGCTTCATAACAGTGATTCCAGATTCGGCACTTCTTCGCGCTCATGGATCACTCAACATGAGCAGCATCTGGCTGGTTTACGGATCGAAAAGGAGAACTGACTCTATGAACCGTCTGTAAGTGTTGGTGGTGGCTAGCCTCAGACCAGCCACCACCAACACTTACAGACGATTCAATCTTGAGTGGTCCGCTAGGTGATTCCTTCACGAAATAACCATATAAAAGTATGCGATCCGGCTGAGGGAGTTAGGAACGACTAGTCAGGCATCCTACAAAAGTAGTATTTACAGGTGGTAGGGATAAATTGTAGTTTCGTACTTGACCAGTAGAAGCGCCCCACAAGGACGGGTTCAAATGTTCAAGTCGAAAATCCTTCGCATCTCAGCAGCTGTTTCAGTTTCCTCTGCTCTAGTGCTGACGCCACTAGCAGCAAATGCATCACCCACAGCGACAGCCCCCAGCTCAACGGGCGCTCTCAAGAACGCTTCGAGCATTCCAGTGTCATTGTCAGTGAACGAGTGGAAAGAAATCGCCAAGCGGGCTTCTGCCGCTTCCGATGCGTCCTCGGCACAAGTAGCAAACGCCATGGCAACAAGAAAATCTGGGTCTTACAGTGTCGCCCAGCCAGCAAATATCATCACGTCGCTAGCCAAAAAAGCAGCTATCGTTGCACTTCGGTACAGCGCCGACAAGCTGCCTAAAGCTATGCGGCCCTACGCAAAAAAAATTGCCAACTTCCTTGAAGATCTCGAAAATTGGCAAGAGGGCCCTATCATCACCGGCCTCATGGCCCTCGGCGTCCCATACGACGTAGCGTCGGCAACTGCCACCTGGGTTGTCATCTTCGCAGGGGTCTAAACAAGCCAAAAACGTTAGGTACCAATGAGCACACTGAAACCAACAGAAAAATTCGGACTTGGACTATACCTATCGCTCGTTACTCTTGCAGCTGGATTGCCAGTACTACTTGGGTTTTTCACACCGTTATGGTTCCCCCAACTCGGTGCACCTAAAAACGGCATCCTTCTCTGGTCGCCGCTACTCACCATAGTTTTTGTCCTGGTCATCCTCGTTCTAGGCGAAATATCCGATCGAATCGTACTCAAGGTATTCAATAGCGCGAGCAAAGTCGCGACGCAGACATTGCAAACGCTTCTATCTTTCGTCGTCTTGCTCGGCTGCTACAGACTGGTAATGACCGAATACCAAGCGGCAATGATAGCTTCCCTCACCGCAACTGTCGGATATCTGGTTCTGTCCCCACTGATTAATAAGATGGCAGAGAAAGCCCCAAGAACCGATCCATAGAGCAATGGTCGGTTCTCTCCATGCTTCCGAACAGAGTACGTACAAGACCCGGACCAGTGTCTTATACGTACTCTGTATTTAAAACTCGTGCTGGTTAGTTCTGTACAAAAAGGGGGCCCTTATTGTCTCAAGCCCTGGCAGTTGCACCAGTTGAATCGCTCAGGCTCCGCTTTTTACGAATGATCCAATTGGGTCCAGTTCGTTCACCGCGAAAGATTCATCGCTTCGAAGCGTCTGGAATCGCTTTTTGCATCAACCGCAGCGCTGCGGAGACTGATTTTCAGGGCTCCTGCGAAGCTTGCCCTGGACTCCGTCGAGGTGCTTGAGCCTTGGGTCTGTGGCGATGGCAAGGTGAACGGGTGGGAGTAAAGGTGCTCGGATAACACATTTTTATGGAAGTCGCCATACTACTTTAGTAGGAGATAAACTGGTAATAAGGTTTTCCATTAGGGGTATCTTAAGCCAATCGGATTAGATATGTTTTAAGGAAAGATGCCTCAGAGACCAGCTAGGGGCAGTTCACCCTCGTTTGGAGGGCAAAAATGAAGAATAGGTTTGTGAACGCTTCTATCGCTGCGGTCCTGGCCTGTGGACTGACTTTCACAGTACTTCCCGCATCAGCATCGACGCCTGCCCAGCTCAATCCAGCGGTGGCGACAGTGACAAATGAATCGATTTCCGATGCAGAAGTCGACAAATTGGCCAAGGATCTCGAAGCGCTTTTCACGCATGGAGTCACCCAGAATGAAGACGGTTCGTTCCATGTTGATGAAAAGAGCATCATCAAGCATTTTGGTGAAGTCGAAGGCAAGCAAATCATTGCCCAGTTCCGTGCCCAGAAGTCGCAGACTCACATCGGCAATATTCCCGTTGCGTCAGCTGCAAGCTATGGCCAGTGCGTTTTGAACTTCACTGGATTCGGAGCCCTCTTCGGGGCTTCTGAAGGAATGATTCTGGGTTACATCAACCGCAAGGATTGGAACAAGGCTGCTCAAACTATGGTGAAGTTCCTGGGCAAGCAGACGGTTAAGGGCGGCGTGGTCGGCCTGGCGGCGTCGCTCGCCGCAGCGGGGGCCTGGTGCGAGACCCCTTGGGCAAAATAATCCGTTCTTTTCCGGAAGGTGATCTCAATGCAAAATGAAGGAATGATCGGGATGTCCACAGGACTGAAAATCACTGTATCGGCGTGTTTTACCGTCGGATCAATTTATACCGGAGCGAATGGGTTAACAGTGGTTTCCCTGATCTCTGCTCTGGCTGCTGTTATGTCAGGTGTCATGGCTGTAGCCGCGGTATGCAGAGAAGCCAACAAAGCAGGATTTATTCTCGGAATCGTCGCTAGCGTGATCTCCGTGATGGGTACCGTGTTCGTCTTGACCGCAAGCACAGCGTTGCCTTTCGCAGCTACTGCTGGAATTGCCCTAGTGCCTGTGATGTTGTGGATTGCTCTAGCTACGGTTCATAGCAAAGCAGGTCCTTCATATCGACAATCTATGCGTCCTTCTACTCGCGCGTGAGGGTACGCATAGTAACGCGAAGACATAGTGGCAACTGAAGACCCCTGTGTCGCTCCGAAGGCCAGAGTTTTAGCTATTCAAGGCGTCGAAGGCCTGGACAAGAAATCTTCCTTGTCCAGACCTTCGGTCTGTCTTACTATTTCCAGAGATCTACGATGCTGATCCCGGCTTGGGCTAAAAGGCCACGAAGAACGAAGACATCCAAGCCCACCACATTCTGGAAGTTCCCCTCGATGGATTCAATGAATGCGGCAGCCAGCCCGTCGATGGTAAAGGCTCCGGCACAAGGCAGCGGCTCCCCGCTGGCGACATAGGCATCGATCTCAGCTTCGCTTACCGTCGAGAAGTGGACCACGGTGGAGGACACCTGGCCACGAGCTTGATCCGGATTAGCGGTATCAATGAGCCAATGCCCTGAGTGCAGTACGCCGGTTGAGCCACTTAGTTGCTGCCAGCGTTCGCGGGCCACTTGTTCGGTATGCGGTTTGCCGTAGGCGGTACCATCTAGCTCAAAGACCGAATCGCAGCCGAGCACCAGTGTTCCTGCAGGATGCTCGCTTTGGGCGACATCCTCAGCCTTGGCCCGAGCCAATAGCTGTGCGGTCTGCGCAGGGGACTGCGCTCCGTGCTGGGAGACCGCCCCGGCGAGTACTGCATCCTCATCCACCGCTGAAACCTGGGTAGAGAATTCTAGGCCAGCATCGGAGAGCACTTTCTTGCGTCCCCATGACGCGGAGGCCAGAACTAGTCGGGCGGAAGGTTGAGGCTGCGTGCTCATACGGTGGCGTTCTCCTTGGTGTAATCCTGATCGTAGTCATCGTCTGCGATTGATTCTTCAGAATCAAGCAGCTCGTTCAACTTCGATCCTTCCACATCAACGTCCGGAAGAATCCTATCCAGCCACTTGGGCAGGTACCAGGCCTTGTCGCCGAGCAGATGCATTACTGCAGGAATCAATGTCATGCGGATGATGAAGGCATCGAAGAGCACACCGAAGGCCAGCGCGAAGCCCAGCGGGCGGATCATCGCCAAATGCGAGAACACGAATCCGGCAAAGACCGAAATCATGATCAGCGCCGCAGCAGTGACGACTGGAGCAGCCATGGAGAATCCGGAGCGCACTGCATCCTTGGCAGGCTCGCCGTGGGCATAGCGTTCACGCATCGCCGAGACAAGGAATACCTGGTAGTCCATGGCCAAGCCGAAGAGAATACCGGTGAGCAAGATCGGCAAGAAGCTGAGCAACGGACCCGGGACATTGACGTCGAAGAAGCTGGAGAACCAACCGAACTGGTAGACCATGACACTGGCGCCGAAGGCCGCCGCCAAGGACAGCAGGAAGCCACCGGTGGCAAGCAATGGAACCACGACGGAGCGGAAGACCAGCAGCAGCAGGATCAGCGACAGGCCAACCACGATGCTCAGGTACGGAACCAGAGCCGCGGTCACCTTCTCGGAGACGTCAATCTGGGCGGCAACCTGTCCGGTCACCGCGATATCAGCCCCGGTGGCTTCGGAGAATTCCGCATAATCGCCACGCAGCTGGTGAACCAGCGCTTCGGTCTGTTCCGAGGAAGGACCATCGGTCGGAATGACCTGGATGGCAGAGAGCCGGTGGTTGTCGGTCAAGGCGACCGGAATAGCGGCCACAACACCGTCATATTCGCGCAGTTTGTCCGCGACATCTAGTGCCTTGGATTCTGCTTGGCGCTTGGTCAGGTTTTCTGGCAGGTCAGCCAGGACCAGCAATGGGCCGTTGTAACCGGCACCGAACTTGTCGCTGGTCTGTTCGAAGGCCTGGAAGGCCTGCGAGTCAGCGGGTTCCGCGCTGCCATCAGGCAGGGCGGTGCGCATCTGCGCCGCGGGGAGCGCGATGGCGCCGAGAACGATCACCACCAACAGCGTGACTGGCACAGCTACCTTGGTCACCATGCGAACCCAACGGGCCGAGAATGATTCCTTGATGACTGGGTTCTGCGCTAGGGCCGCGGCCTTGCGGCGGGCACGCTGGGAAACCAGGCGATTGCCAGCCAGCGAAAGCAAAGCAGGCAGCAAGGTGATGTTCAGCAGGACCGAGCAGAAAACGGTGAAGGCCGCGGAGAGCCCGAGCACCGTCAGGAACGGAAGGCCCGGTACGGCCAGCGCTGCCAGTGCAATGATCACGGTCAGCCCGGCGAAGACCACGGCGTTGCCGCTGGTGCCCACGGAACGTGCGATAGATTCGCCGACCTCCATGCCGGCCAGCATCTGAGTGCGATGTCGATGGATGATGAACAGCGCATAGTCGATACCCACCGCAAGGCCCAGCATGAGTGCCAGGGCAGGGGTAATCGAGGCCATATCGATCACCGATGAGAAGGCCATGGTGGTGCCGACACCGGCGCCCACACCCAGCAATGCCAACAGCAGTGGCAGGCCGGCGGCGATCAATGTACCAAGCATGATGATCAGGACGAGCGCTGCGATGACCACGCCGATGATTTCCGATGATCCGAAGACCTGGGACATGTCCTGCATGATTTCTTTGGAGAACAGGACCTCCACGCCGTTGGCCTGGGGACCGGCAGCGATGGCCTTGATCTGCTCGCGATCAGCAGGGGTCAACGCATCAGTCTGGATCTTGAAACTTACCTGCGAGACAGCGGTGCTTCGATCCTCGGAGACGAAACGCATGTCCGAGTTGGCGCCTACCTGGCGGGCCGCAAACTGCAGTTCTGCATGGCCAGCTTCAAGATCTTTCTGGCCCTTTTCAACATCTTTTTCGGCCTGCTCAAGTTCGGCGGTCTTTTCCTTGATGGTCTTCTCGCCGGATTCGAGCTTCTCCTTGGCCTTGACCAGATCAGCCTTGCCCTTTAGGAACTCCGCCTTTTTCTGGTCGAATTCCTTCTGGCCAGCATTTAGCTGGGCACGCCCGGCATCCAACTCTGCCTGGCCATCAGCCAGCTTGGCCTTGTTGGTGGCAATTTCAGACTTGGCCTGATCCAGCTGTTTCTTCGCATCGGTCAGCTGGGTTTTCGCGGCGCTGAGCTTGCCGCTGTTGGCCTTCAGCTCTTTACGGCCGGCATCTACTTGAGCCTGACCATCGTCAAGCTTCTTGCGCGCCGCATCGAGCTGCTTCAACCCGGCCTCGCCCTGAGCGATTTTCGCTAGCGCGGCATTGGCCTGGTCCTTGCCAGCCTGGGCTTTAGAAATTCCGGCTTCCGCAGAGGCCTTGCCTTCCTGGGCCTGGGCCAATCCGGCCTTCAGCTTGTTCAAGGCGTCGGTGTACTTGGCAACTGCTTCTTCATCACCGTCAGCTTTGGCCTGTTCGAGGGCCTGTTCGGTGGACTGGATCTGCGAGTTCAGCTGGGAGATGGAAGCTTCTGCTTCAGCAAGCCCGGTCTTGGCCTGGGCCAATCCTTCCTCGGCTTCTTTCAAGCCCGCGGTGGCCTGAGCCTTGCCGGAAGCAAGCGTGGATTCAAATTCCGAGCGGGAAGAACCGCCAAGAAGCTGCTGCATACCCGATGTGTACTGCTGTTCACCGGAAGTGATTTCCTTCTGCGCAGCATCAAGCTTCTTCTCGCCGGCGTCGTACTGTGCTTGGCCGGATTCGTAAGTGCTCTTACCTGACTTGTACTTCGCTAGGCCGTCGTTGTACTTGGCTTCGCCGGCGGCGAGCTGGGCTGCGCCCGAATCAAGCTTCTTTTGACCGGCGTCCAGCTGTGCGCGGCTGTCAGTGAGCTTCTTTTCTCCGGCAGCAATCTGTGGCTCGGCGTCGTTGATTTTCTTTTCGCCATCAAAGTACTGGGCCCAACCATTGGTCAGGTCCTTTCGACCGTTTTCGAGCTGGACCTTGCCATCAGCGATCTGTTTCTTCGCATCGTCAAGTTTCTTCTGGCCGTCTACCAGCTTCTTCTCGTTCTTGTCAATCTGGGGCTGGGCCTTATCAAGCTGCTTCTGCAGCTCGAAGGGGCTCATCGCGTCGACAACCTGCGGATGCAGCGAGAGCTGTTCCAGCGCTTCGGAGATGGACTTCTGTTGTCCTTCGCTCAGCGGCTTGTCGGTGCTCTCTCGGAACACGATAGATCCGGAACCGCCGGCAAGATCAGGAAGTTCTTGCTTCATGCGGTCCAGTGTGCGCTGGGTTTCCGTCCCGGGAAGCGAGAAGGTATTGGACAGCTGCCCCATGAATAAGCTGGCGCAAACACCGATGAAGATAAAGGCAGCGAGCCACATCGAGATGACGCGCATGCGGTGGCGGTGAGCCCATCGTGCCAGGCGGTAAAGGATTGATGCCATGAGCTTAGATGTCCTTCGAGATGCTAGTGCTGTTCAGCGGGAAGTGATTGAAGCCTTGTTCCAGGGTGTGCATTGCCTTGGTCACCAGCGTGTGGAAGGTGGCAATGAGTTCTGGCGAGATATCCATGCTCTGGTTTTGCTGAGCCGGAATGTGTTCCATCCACTCATCGAAGGCTGCTTGGCCAGCCCCCAAAAGCGCATGCGTCAGGACACGGATGGTGAAGCTGTCGGCGTGGGGGTAGCGTCGGCCGAATTTGTCGAGGACTTCGGCGGTGGCCTGCTGCCATTCGTTCATATTCGCCGTGATGCAACCGTTCGGTTCCTTGCCGATGACGTAGGCGCCGAAATGGGCCACCTGTCCCAGCTGCTCCGCGACTTCATCGGATTTAAGCGCCTGGATGATGGAGTCCAGCAGTGGCACGGAGTCTGCGGCGTCGCCCATGGATTCGACCATGGTGTCGAGAACTTGATGCAGGGGATAGGAGTAGATGGCATCCACTGTGGGGAAATAGTTGAACAAGGTACGCCGTGAAATCCCGGCGGCATCAGCGATTTGATGAGCGGTGAGCGCAGCGTCGGCGCCCTGGTGCAATAGCTGCGCGACAGCGTCGACGATGGCCTGTTTAGTGGCTCGTTTATTTTGTTCTCGGCGCGTGCCGGTACTCAGGGAAGTCACATACTTACACTACGTGCAAACTTGCACGCTGTGCAAGATAAGATTTTCTCACCGCAGAGATGCGCGGGCAGTTAAAAACGAGGGGACGTCTGAGTAAAAAAACTCGGACGTCCCCTTCGGCCTGATGAAGGCTACTTCGCGGTGGCGGGTTCCGCGATTGATTCTTCTTCCAACGCCGACTCGTCGGCAAATGGGTTGCCGTTGCGAGGTGCGTTGTACATCTCGAGATCCAAGATGCCTTCGCGCTTGGCCACGATGGTCGGAACCAGCGCCTGGCCGGCAACGTTCACCGCGGTGCGACCCATATCGATGATCGGATCAACGGCCATCAACAGGCCAACGCCAGCAAGTGGCAGACCCAGGGTGGATAGCGTCAGTGTCAGCATAACCACCGCGCCGGTCGTGCCGGCGGTGGCTGCGGAGCCGAGGACCGAAACAATGGCAATCAGGATGTAGTCGGTGAGGCTCAGGTCAATGTTGAAGAACTGGGCAACGAAGACGGCAGAAACTGCAGGGTAGATTGCTGCGCAACCGTCCATCTTCGTGGTGGCGCCCAGCGGAACAGCGAATGAAGCGTAGCCCGAAGGTACTCCGAGGTTTCGTTCGGTCACGCGCTGGGTCAGCGGCAGGGTGCCGATGGACGAGCGGGAAACGAAGCCCAGTTGAACCGCTGGCCAAACCCCAGAGAAGTACTGCTTGATCGACAGGCCATGGCTGCGGACCAACACAGGGTAGAGGGCAAAGAGGACCAGTGCCAGACCAACATAAATGGCCACCGTGAACTTACCCAGGGCGCCGATGGTGTCCCAGCCGTAAGTAGCTACGGCGTTACCGATCAAGCCAACGGTACCGATGGGCGCAATGCGGATGATCCACCACAGCACCTTCTGGATGATGGCCAGGGCCGAAGCCGAGAATGACAAGAAAGGTTCTGCGGCCTTGCCCACCTTGAGCGCGGCAACACCCACAGCAATTGCGACCATCAGAATTTGCAATACGTTGAAGCTCACGGAGGTCGTCGCTGCCCCATCGGCAACGGAGGTGCTGGCACCGAGGCCAAGGAAGTTCGAAGGGATCAGTCCGGTCAAGAAACCAAGCCAGTCGCCAGTCTTGCCTTCATAGTCCGCTGGAGCTTCCTGCCCGGTGTTGGCGCCAGGCTGGAATACAACACCCAGAATCATGCCAATGCTGACCGAGATCAGTGCAGTAATGCCGAACCACAGTAGGGTCTGCCATGCCAGTCGTGCTGCATTGGTGACCTTCGAAAGGTTGGCGATCGATGCAACTACCGCAAAGAAGATTAGCGGGATGACAGCGGTTCGCAGTAACGAAACGTAGCTGGAACCAATGATCGACAGGGCGCGACCAAGGCCGTTGGGTTCGTCGGCGGTGCTGCCGGTGTACTTAGCTACGAGTCCCAGGATGAGACCTGCAATCAAGGCGGCAATAATTTGCGGCCCGAAGCTAGTCATCCAGCGGGGGAGCTTTGATGAAGGTGCGACGTTTGACATGCTTTCAAGGCTAGGTTGGTTTTCAACGCCCAACGCAGTCGATATTACGCAATATTACAAATATGGAGCGAAAGTGTTTTGGAACACCAGATTCTCCCAATCTGATGCCGCTGATCGGTGATATTCCGCAAAGAATTGTCACTAAGGGTCATTTCTGAAAATGACCAACAGCAACCGCGCATCCCATGGTAGTGACATTGGAGTGGACTATTGCGATGAACTATGGCAAGTGCTTCGCGACACTCTTGATATTGCTAGGCAGTCATCGATAACTGAGCGTCAAGTCTGGTCGCCGAGACTAAGAGTCCTCGCATGATCACCATGAGCAGGGCCAAGCTGGCCATGATCACTGTGCCACCAGCAACGGCTAGCACTACGCCTGGCCCTCCAGTGTGGACGATATTCAAAAGATGGAATCCCAGTGCCAGCACCAAGAAGCTGGCCGTTGCGGTGGCCCAAATGAACGTGTCTACCCAAGGCAGCGCCTGACGGGAGAAAATTTCTCGCTTCTGAACTTTACTCAGCAGCACCCAGATGACAATGAGGGATACCTCGACGCACGCAACACCAAGAGTGACTACCCACCTATATGGCGTAGCTAGGTTGGAGACCTCGGGATATTGGATTAGCACCTCGCCGATGTACAGCGGGAGCGCTAAAAATTGCACGAGCAACGATCCGCAGAAAATGAGGGCAAGTGCAATCCGGAGTGCGAAGATTGGGAAAGGCGACATGGGTTGATTATCAATCACTTTCTATCGTTTATCAATAGATAGTGTGTTGGGTTTCCGCTGATGCAGTTCTTTGAAACCTGGGGCCGTGTTTCCCCTTGACCTTCGTCATCGATGTGGAAGAGTTGAATGTGGTCGCACGTGACTGAATTGATTGCACCTCGTCAGAGGGGCGCCAGTACTAATAAGGACTTTTGACGATGCGCGTTTATATCACCAGTGTTTTTGTCTCTGATCAGAAAAAAGCCAAAGAGTTCTATACGAGTGTTCTCGGCTTTAAAGTCAAGCATGACGTTCCTATGGGCCCGTTTAGCTGGTTGACCCTGGTCTCGCCAGAGGAAGAGGGCGGAACGGAACTCCTGCTTGAGCCGGCTGAACACCGTGCGGTCGCCCCGTATCGTGAGGCGCTCAAGGCAGACGGAATCCCAGTGACATCCTTTGCCGTTGAGGATGTTCAGGCTGAATACGAGCGCCTGATTGGCTTGGGCGTCGAATTCACTCAGAACCCTACCGATGCTGGCCCGGTCACGGTGGCGACCTTTGACGATACGTGCGGAAACCTGATCCAAATTTCTAGCTATCAGGTATGAAAAAACTGGGCCCTCGGTTGAGGGCCCAGCATCTTATGAATCGGATTATTTCAGCAGTGCACGCTTGAGGGTATCTAGCCCAACCGATCCGTCCTGCAAAGCTGCAGTATGGAAGTCCTTGAGCGAGAAAGCGTCGCCCTCGGCAGCAGCATATTCGTCCCGGATTTGCTCCCACAACCGCTGGCCGATCTTGTAGGACGGTGCCTGTCCTGGCCAGCCCAGGTAGCGGTTGTACTCGAAGTCCAGCTGCCCCTTTGATAGATCAAGGTTCCGCTCCAAGAACTCGTACCCCTTGTCCGCGTCCCAGGTGCCCTTGCCCCACTGTGCTGGCACCTGCAATCCGAGGTGTACACCGATATCAAATACGACTCGGGCGGCGCGAAGGCGCTGCGCATCGAGCATGCCCATGTAGTCTCCGGGATCATCAAGATATCCAAGCTGGTGCATGAGTCGTTCTGAATACAGCGCCCAGCCTTCGCCCTGGCCTGAAACCCAGCACATCAGCCGGCGCCAGCTGTTCAAGGTCGCCGCTTGCATTTGCGCCGTGCCGATTTGCAGGTGGTGGCCGGGCACGCCTTCATGGTAAACCGTGGTTAGCTCGGCCCAAGTGGTGAACTGATCTTCGCCTGGTGGTACCGACCACCACATGCGCCCGGGGCGGGTGAAGTCCTCGGATGGTCCGGTGTAGTACACCCCGCCGTCCTGGGTTGGCGCAATCATGCACTCGATGCGGTCCATCGGTGCCGGAATATCGAAGTGCGTTCCTGACAAATCGGCGATCGCCTGATCGGCTTTGCCCTGCATCCACTCGCGCAGAGCCTCGGTGCCGTTGAGTTTACGTGCAGGATCCTCATTGAGAATTCGCTTCGCTTCATCGATGGTCGAACCCGGCTTGATCTGCTGGGCAACCCGTTGTTGTTCTGCGATGATCGCGTCGAGCTCCGCTACGCCCCAAGCATAGGTTTCTTCCAGGTCAATAGTTGCGCCGAGGAATCGACGCGACATGAGCGAATAGTATTCGCGCCCCACGGCATCTTGCTCCGAAGCCTGCTCCAGGAGCTCAGTGTCGAGATATTCTGCCAAGCGGCGATAGGCAAGCTTTGAGCCTTCTGCTGACTGCTCCAGACGCTGCGCCAAGGCGGGGTCAACGGCGCTGCCTGCGGTGACGAGTTGATCAAAGAAACCGCCATCCTTCGCGTAGTCGATGGACTGTGTCGTGACAATCCGGACCTGGCGCTTGGCTGGCACCTTTGAATTGGCGGCCGAATCGCGCAATGAAGCAATGTATCCGTCAACGGCTGCCGGCAGGTTTTCCAGTCGTTGGACGATAAAGCCGAAGTCTTCCGCGGTCTGTTGTGGCATCAAGTCAATGATCGAGCGGATCTCTTGAGCGGGGCTGGCGATGTTATTTAGTTCCGTGTGCCCGGTGAACAGGATTTCCAATTCCAAGCCGAGGCGCTCGGTCATCGCGTCGAGGGTGACCTCGTCCACGCGGTCGATTGGCGCGGCATTGGCCAGTGCGCTGAGGGTTTCTCGCAGGAGCCTTATTTTTCCCGTGGTGCCAGCGGGGGAGTAATCAGCATACGCCGATTCATAGCCTGGTAGGCCAAGCGATACACCCCATTCCGGGGTGAGTTTGAGGCTTTGGGAGAAGAAATTTTCGGCAATTTTGTCAATCGCTGAAGGATCGCGGTGCGGTGCGGAAGATGTCATGTAGCTAAGAGTAGTTGATATGAAAGATTTGTTGAAGAGTTTTGGCATAGAACCCCCAAACCTGGATATCCACAGGTTTCGTTAAAATATTTCGTGCGCGAACGGCCTAGTCACCCGCATGGGGAGAAGTCACCATGGCGCGCTTTTTATCGCATCGATAGAATTGGGTGGCGTTGACTATGCATACGGTGATTAAAAGTCGTCAGCCGGCGCGCACTCGTACCAGCAATTCAAGGAATGACCTTTAATGGCCAGAACTGCCTCATCCGGTTGGACCGGCATGCTGAAAAGCACCGGTTTCAAAGCAACTGCCATACCGGTAGCTGCGGCCCTCGCCGTCACCGGGGCCATTATCTACCCCGGATTCGAAACCGCTGACGTTGAACTCAACGACGGCGGCGTCTGGGTGGTTAACCAGTCCGAAGGCAAAATTGGCCACGTCAATTACCAGTCGCGCACCATCGATGGCGGCGTAGCTACGCCACTGGCCAGCTACGACCTGGTCCAGCACGAAGAAAACGTGATGGTCCGCAATCTGGAGCAGGCATCACTGACCACCATTGACCCATCCATGGTTCAATTTGCCGGCGACAACAACCTGCCCGCGAACTCGACCTTCTCCTTCGGCTCATCCGTCGTCGCGGTTACCGATGCAGAACACGGCACCGTGCAAGCCAGCTCCTTGGAACATATCGGCGACTTCAAAGGCGAAGGCGCTGAACCCCTGATCGACTCCGAAGGCGACGTCGGAGCCGTGGTGGGTACAGACGACACCATTTGGGCGGCAGATTATGCCGCAGGCATCCTTTCCAACTTCACCCTGGACAACGACGGCACGGCCGTGGCCGGCGAGCAGTTTGAAATCTCCGAGCTCACGTCCATGAAGAAGCCGCAGCTCTCCGCAGTGGGAGACACTGCGGTGGTCTTCGACGACACCAGCGGCAAACTGGTCACGTCCGAAGGCGGCAAGGCCACCTTGGAGAATGCAGCCAATGCCCGCATCCAGGCCCCAGGACCGGACTCCGAAAACGTCGCAATTGCCTTGGACCAATCGCTGGCCACCGTCTCCCTGTCCGGCAAGGACACCAACTACGAACAGGTCGACACCGCCGGCACCCCGATTGCACCGGTGCGCGTTGGCTCGTGCACCTACGCCGCCTGGCAGACCAGCGGCGAATACGTGCGATTCTGCGATGATCCCGCTGGAAACCAGCGCACTCTCATCCCGGAAATGACCGAGGGCGCCGAACTGGCCTTCCGCGTCAACCGCGATGTTGTTGTGCTCAACGATGTTCACTCGGGCCAGGTGTGGCTGGCCAACGAAGGCATGGAAATCGTCAGCAACTGGAGCGACCTGGAACCTCCGGCCGGCGAAGGCGAAGCCAAGGAAGAAGAAACCAAAGAAATCACCGACGCCATCGAGCTGCCCAACCGCACCGACGAAAACAAGAAGCCGATCGCCGAAAACGATCAGTACTCGGTGCGCCCCGGGCGCACCACCTTGCTGCCGGTGCTCTACAACGATGTGGACCCGGACGGCGATTTGTTGACCGCGGCCATTGAAGGATCCTCCCCGTCCTTGGGCTCCATCCAGCCAGTGCATGATGGCACCGGCTTCCAGATTGTGGTCCCCGAGGATGCCAAGGGATCGGCCAGCTTCAACTACACCACCAAAGATGGCCGCGGCGGGCAGGACACCGCCACCGTGAAGCTCAACGTGGTCGGCGACGATACCAACAAGGCACCGGAACAGCAGCGCACCACGGTGCTGCGCGTGCAGCAGGGCGAATCGGTGAGCCACAACCTGCTCACCGACTGGACCGATGCAGAAGGCGATGACCTGCGTTTGCTGGGCGGAACTTCCGAGGGCGACGACGTGATCCGCGTCCAGCCCGATGGCACCATGACCTTCCAAGATGACGGTAAGAAGCTGGGACAAAAGGAAGTCGCGATCCAGGTCTCCGACGGCCAGGAAAGCACCAAGGGCCGTGTCCTGGTGGAGGTGATGGCGGAATCCACTATCAAGCCGGTGACCGCCACCGACCACGTGGTCACCAATATCGGCGAATCGGCAAGCTTCAGCCCGCTGGAGAACGACACCGACCCCACCGGGGATGGACTGCGCCTGGCCGGCGTTGATGACGTTCCCGGATTGGAACTGACCTCCAACGCCCAAACCGGAGCGGTCACCGTCAAGGCCGAGCGTGCCGGAACCTACTACGTGGAATACATGGCCACCAACGGCCCGGCCAGCGCTCCGGGCCTGGCCCGTATCGACGTGAAGAAACCCGAAGAGCAGGCCGCCGACCCGATCGCTGTGCGCGATATAGCCCTGCTGCCGGCAGGCCAAGACGTGCTGGTCAACGTCCTGGGCAACGATACCGATCCGGCCGGCGGCGTGCTGGTGGCCACCGGCGTGCAAAGCGCTACGGACAAGCCGTTCTCCACGAGCATTGAACGCAACACCTTTGTGCGCATTACCGACGTGCGCGGCCTGACCGACCCCACCACCATCAGCTACACCGTCTCCAACGGCAGCCACGAAGCCACCGGTTCCATCCGGGTCATCCCGATTCCCGCACCGCCGCGCATGGACCCGCCGCAAGCCAACCCGGATACCGTCACCGTTCGTGAAAACGACGTGGCTACCGTCAAGGTGCTGGAAAATGACATCCACCCCAATGGCGGAGAACTCACCCTGCGCCCGAAGCTGGCAGAAACCGAGGGCCTGGGCGAAGGGTCCATCATCTCCGTCGCCGATGACACCGTCCGCTTCCGCGGAGGCGACTTCGGCGGCAAGGCCAAGCAGGTTTCAGCCGTATATACCGTCGCTGGCCCCGATGGCCAGGAAACCAGTGCCACCGTGACCTTCAATATCCAGCCCGCAGCCGAAGCCAGCGACCTGGAAAAGAACAGCCCGCCAAATCCGGAGCCGGTCACCGGCCGAGTATTTGCCGGCTCCAGCACCAACGTGCAGGTGCCAATCGACGACATCGATCCCGACGGCGACTCGGTGTCCCTGGTGCAATTCGGCGACTCGCCGCGTCTGGGAACCGCCAAGATCCGCGATGGCTCCATCGACTACACCGCCAACCCCGATGCTTCGGGCACCGATGAGTTCAGCTACGTCGTGGAAGACCGCCTCGGCGCCCGCGCCACCGGAACCATCAAGATTGGCGTGGCTCCGCTGGCCGAAACCAATAACTCCCCGGTCGCGGTTAACGACTTCCTCACCGTGCGCCCGGACCGCCCCGTGGCCGTGGACGTTATGGACAACGACACCGACCCCGATGGGGATCCGATCGCCCTGATGAGCGACGTTTCCAGCGAATCAGGCGCCGATGTGAGCGTTGCCGATGGCCGTGTGCTGCTGACCTCGCCACCGGATGACGGCAGCATTTCGGTGCGCTACATGATTTCCGATGGCCGTGGCGGCACTGCGGCCGGAACGCTGAGCATCAAATCCGATCCGCAGGCCCAGCTGCTCGCGCCTATTGCCCGCGACGACCGCGTGTCCCTGGAACAGGCCATCGAAAACGACGAGATCACCGTGGACATCCTGCGCAATGACGAGGACCCCGATGGCAGCGCCGATGAACTGAAGGTCAGCCTGCCGGATAACCCGGGCAGCGCCAAGATGACCGAGGATGGCCTAGCGATCACCGCCGGTGAACAGCCCCAGGTGATTGCCTATTCATTGGAAGACGCGGATGGGTTGACCTCCACCGCCTTCGTGCATGTGCCGGGAACCGCTGGCGCCCGCCCGATCCTACGCAGTGGCCTGAAGCTCGAAGTGCAGGCCGGTGAAACCCTGCCGCTGAACCTCGAAGATCTGGTTCTGGTCCGCGAGGGTCGCAGCCCACGGTTGACCACCGAGGAATCGGTGACTTCCATGCCGGAAAACGATGGCGAATTGGTCAAATCCGCCACCGAGCTCTCCTTCCGCGCACCGGTCGATTTCGACGGTTCGGCCACTGTGAGCTTCGAGGTGACCGACGGCGAGGGACCTGACGATGAAAAGGGCCTGAAGTCCAAACTCACCGTGCCGATCAACGTCACCCCGGCCCCGGGCCAGGACAAAAGCGACGAAGAACAAGACCACAACGAGGACGGCAAGAGCAAGGAAGAAGAGGAAGAGGAGGAAGAAAAGCAGCCCGACGAGAAGAACTTCGCGCCAACGCTGCAGTCCAACTCGCTGTCCGTCGGACAGGGGGAGGAACCTGCCCTTCTTGATCTTCGCATGGCCGCCAACGACGCCAATGAAGAAGATGTCCCGAAGCTGAAGTTCGCTGTCGGCTCGGTGGAAATCCAAGGTGTTGACGCCCAGCTGGTGGATGGCCACACGCTGAAGGTCAGCGCCGACGCATCCACGCCCAAGGGCACCAGCGGCACCGTCTCGGTCACGGTCAGCGACGGGGTGAACCCGCCGGTGGCAGCGAATATGAGGGTGAGCGTCACCGGCTCCAACCGCGAATTGCCGGTGGCAGTGGCCGATAACGTCGCCGATGCGGCACAGGGCAAAACCGAAGTGGTGGACGTCCTGGCCAACGACCACAACCCGTACGCCGACCAGGGCCCATTGCGCCTGATCAATGCCCGCGCGCTGCAGGACATCGGGAATGTCGAGATCAAGGGGGACAAGGTAGCGATCACCCCGAAGGACGACTTCGTGGGCACGATGCGCGTGGAATACACCATTGGCGATGTCACCGAGGATGTGGCCCGCAACGTCATCGGCACCGTGACCCTGAACGTCAAGGGCGCACCACAAGCACCGGGCCTGCCGCGCGTGCAGTCCACCGGCGATGAAAAGGTCGTGCTGCAGTGGGATCCGCCAGCCAATAACGGTTCGGCCATCACGCACTACACCGTCACCGGCGGCGGGCACACCCAGCAGTGCGCCACCACCACCTGCACCATCACCGGCTTGACCAACGACAAGGTGTACAACTTCACCGTGACCGCCACCAATACGGTCGGCGAATCTCCGGCCTCCGCCCAGTCCGCCGATGCGCGCCCGGACGTCGAGCCGGAGCAGCCTGCTGCGCCGACCGGCACCAGCGGCGATACGCAGGCCGCGTTCAAGTGGACCGCTCCGGTCAGCCGCGGTTCGGCGATCCAGAGCTATACGCTGGAAATCTCCCCGGCCCCCGGCAACGGGATCACCCAGGTCACCGGAATCACCGGAACCTCGTACGTCTGGAAGGGCCTGAAAAACGGCACCGACTACCAAGTCCGGGTGCGCGCGGTCAACAAGGCCGCCAAGCCCTCGGTCTTCAGCGCCTACTCTGCTGCGGTCACCCCGGCCGGAAAGCCGTTCAAGCCATCGGCGCCGACCGCGGCCCGCAAGGAATCCGCGGTGGACGGCGGCGTGGTCAATGTGGCGTGGACTGCACCGGGAAACAACGGTGCACCGATTACCGGGTACACCCTGCGCGTGTTCAAGTCGGGCGCCCTGGTCAAGACCGTGGGCTCGATCTCGGCCGACCAGCGCAGCCAGAGCGTCACCGGCTTGAGCACCTCCGGCTCCTACACCTTCACCATTGCCGCGAGTAACCGGGTCGGCGCCTCTGCGCAGAGCTCGCCTTCGGCAGCGGTCACCCCCTACGGGCGGCCCAAGACCATCTCGTCGGTGGACGCCAAGGCCACCGGCGCCTACCGGATGGTGCAGCTGAACTTCCAGGCTCCGGGATCCAACGGCTCGAAGATCACCGGATACCAGTACTCCACCGACGGCGGGGCATGGAAGTCCTTTGGCGGTCCCGGCGCGGTGATCGACACCGGATCGAACGGCACCGCCCACACCTGGCGGGTCCGGGCGCTCAATGCCGCCGGCGCGGCGTCGCCGAGCCCGGCCAGCAACCAGGAAAGCGCCTACGGCCCGTTGCGCGACAATGCCAATATCTCCGCTTCGCACGGAGATGACTGGATCACCTTCAATTGGAACACCAATGCGGGCGAGGACAATGGCCGCACGGTCAGCCAGACCGTGAAGATCGGCGGAAACAATACCAAGAATGACGGCACGCAAAAGGTGACCGGCCTTGGCTACTCTACCGATCGCACCATCAAGGTCATCGCCAGCGATAACGCGGGGCAGTCGCGCTCTTGGTCCAAGACGGAGAAAACGAACCCGAAACCGGCGCGTTCCATCACTCTCTCCAAAGGGCCGATGTACAACGACTACGCTAACTCGGACTGCCAACCGGACTGCTACAAGTACCACGTAGAGCTGTACAACTTTGCGCCGGGGACCCATACCTACCTGGCCCAGTGCTATCACTCCGGCGGCATGTTCTCGGATAACTACGTGACATTCTCAATCGACGGCAACGGACGAGCTTCGAAAGACTTGCCCTGCGTGATCGAACCGGGCTATGCCACTCCGTACTTCGCCAAAGTTGATGGCACCGAATCCAATAGGACCAGTTTCTAATTGCCACCCTGTGGCACAGCAAGACAAGGAAAGGGCATTATGCCAACGACCATGAGCACCGAGCAGGCCAGCTGGTTCTGCGATACCTTCTCCACCTTGGTGGCCAATGTGGGCCAGTCCGTGCTGGGTAAAGACCGGACCATCAAGCTGGTGTTGACCGCCATGCTCTCCGAAGGCCACGTACTGCTCGAAGACGCCCCGGGCACCGGCAAGACGATGCTGGCCCGCTCGCTGGCCGCCACCGTGAAGGGCAGCAACTCGCGCATCCAGTTCACTCCCGACCTGCTGCCCTCAGATGTCACCGGCATCACCATCTACGACCAGCGCACCGGCCAGTTCGAATTCCACCATGGCCCGATCTTCGCCAACCTCGTGCTGGCCGATGAAATCAACCGCGCCTCGCCCAAGACGCAGTCGGCGCTGCTGGAGGTCATGGAAGAAGGACGTGTCACCGTCGATGGTGTGACCTACCCGCAGGCCCGCCCCTTCATGGTGATCGCCACCCAGAACCCGATCGAGCAGGCCGGCACCTACCGGCTGCCCGAAGCCCAGCTGGACCGCTTCTTGATCAAGACCTCCATCGGCTACCCGGATCGCGCCGCCACCGTGGCCCTGCTCTCGGGCAGCGCCCAGCGCGACCGCTCGGCCAACCTACGCCCGGTGATCACCACCGAGGCCGTGGTGGAAATGGCGCAGCTGGCCACCACGGTGCACGTGGATGCCGCGGTGCTCGACTATGTGGCCGCGCTGTGCGAGCTGACCCGCGAGGTACCCGAGACCCGCTTGGGCGTCTCGGTGCGTGGCGCGCTGGCCATGGTGCGCGCCTCGAAGGTCTGGGCCGCCAGCCAGGGGCGCAACTACGTGCTCCCGGATGACATCAAGGAACTGGCCCCGCACATCTTCACCCACCGCCTGGTCCTGGATCCGGAAGCCGAGTTCACCGGCACCACCGCATCCCAGGTCATCACCTCGGTGCTCGCCAAGGTTCCCGCCCCGACCCGCCGCGGCAGCGAAGACTCGGTAGCGGCGGCGGAAAACCAGGACTCCGGCTCCGGCCAGGAAGCGCATTAATGAACCGAAAAGCCAGGCGTTCCTCCCGGCGCAGTGCACTGAACCGCAGGGCAGGCCAATCGCTGAGCATGGCCAGCGAAGCGCTGCAGGTCCTGCGCGAATATCTGCGCCCCGCCGCCAGCAAAGCGCGCACCTACAGCGACCGGTTCCTCGGCCCGCTGGGCTCGGTGATTTCGCCTTTGGGCTTCGCCGTGCTGGGAACCACGATGCTCCTGTGGATCCTCGGTGCCGTCTTCGGCTGGCAGGAAGCTGTCCTCGGCGCATTCATGGCCACCGTTTTGCTGCTGGCCGCCGTCGGCTTCATCCTCGGGCGCAACGACTTCAGCGTCCAGCTGGATCTGCACCGCACCCGTGTCGCGGTAGGGGACCGGGCTGTGGGCGCCCTGCAGGTCACCAACAAGGCATCGCGCAGTGCAGCCCCGGTGATGATGGAACTGCCGGTGGGCCATGGCGCCACCGCCTTCCGGATCCCGCGCCTGGCTACTGCGCAGGAACATGAAGAACTCTTCACCATTCCCACCCAGCGGCGCCAGGTGCTCAACGTCGGGCCGGTGCGCTCGGTGCGCCAGGACCCCTTTGCGATTCTGCGCCGCCAGGTGAAGTGGACCGAAACCTACGAGCTGTTCATCCACCCGAAAACCACCGGGCTCGACGGTTCCTCCGCAGGATTCATCCGCGACCTCGAAGGCATGCCCACCTCGGATCTGTCCAACTCGGACGTCTCCTTCCATGCATTGCGCGACTACCAGCCCGGCGATGACCGCCGGCACATTCACTGGAAGTCCACGGCGCGCACCGGCCAGCTGATGGTGCGCCAGTTCGAGGAAACCCGGCGCTCGCACTTGGCCTTGAGCCTTTCAACCAATTTGGAGGAGTACTCCGAAGCGCACGCCGAGGAAGACTTCGAGCTGGCGGTTTCGGTGGCTGCCTCCATCGGCCAGCAGGCTGTCGCCGAGCAGCGCAAATTGGCCATTCTCACCCAGGAAGGGCCGGTGCGCACCGACAGCGGCCGGATGATGATGGACGGGCTGACCCGCATTGAAGCCGCCCCGGTACTGCGCGAGAATCTCGTGGACGTGGTACGCCATACCGCCGATTCCGTGCCAGGCGCCTCGGTGGTGTTTTTCCTGACCGGCACCCGCACCAGTGCCAAGGCCCTGCGCGCGGCCTGGATGCATGTGCCCGTCGGGGTGCGGGCCATCGCGATCCGCTGCGAGTCGGGGATCGAGCCGACCCGTTCGAATATTGGCGAATTGACCGTTCTCAGCCTGGGAAAACTTGATGAACTGGGCTTGATGCTGCGAAAGGCGGTGGCATGAATAAGCTCCCGCTGTGGCGTTTTGGCGTTGATGCCGCCTGCCTGGCATTGGCGTTGTTGCTTGGCGCCCTAGGACTGCTTGATGCCTACGGCGCCAGCCCCAATTTCATGCTGGCTGCTGCCGGCGGTATCCTCGCCGGCCTTGCCCTGGCCTGGGCGAATGTCTATTTCCGCTGGGGTACCTGGCGCACCGTCGGAATCTTTGCGCTGCTCTACCTGCTGTTGGGCACCCCGCTGGCAACACCGCGTGAAGCTGCCTTCGGCGTTTTGCCTACCGCATCTTCGCTGCGCACCTTGCTGGCCGGACTGGTCTTCAGCTGGAAGGACATGCTCACCGTCGCCCCGCCGGTCGGAACCTATGGCGGGGTGCTCATTGTGGCGTTCTTCTCCACCTTGCTCACCGCGGTGCTGGCCGGACTCATAGCTTGGCGGCTGCGCTCGCCGTACTGGACGCTGATCCCGCTCTTGGTCATGTTCGTCCTGGGAATTGCCTTCGGCACCCGCGATGTGCCGCTGCCGATTGCCCGCAGTGTGGCCTTGATCGCCGTGCTGGTGGGCTGGCTGGCGTGGCGAACCTTCATGTCCTCGCGGATCACCGGCGCCTTTAATGGGCTGGAGGCCGGGCACGGAGAATCACGCGGCGGCCAGCAGCTGCTAGTGCGCCGTGTGATCGCCGGGGCGCTAGTACTGGCCGGCGCGGGAACCATCACCGCGGCAGCCACCCCGATCCTGGCCCCGGAAAACCCCCGCCAAGTGCTGCGCGATGCGCTGGAACCACCGGTGGATCTCTACGATTACCCCAGCCCGCTGACCCGTTTCCGCAAATATGTGAAAACCATGGCCGATGACACCCTCTTGACTGTTAAAGGCCTTCCCAAAGGCCAGCGCATCCGCTTGGCGGCGCTGGATTCCTATAACGGCATGGTGGCGAACGTGGACCCGGCAGCCGGCGGAAGCTTCTCCCCGGTCGGCGATGCCAGCGATATCCGTTCCACCGATTCAGCCGAGGGGCGCGAAACGGCCGATCTGGCCATTAATATCGAAGACTATGACGGAGTCTGGGTTCCTGCCGGCGGAAAATTGCTGGGCATGGACATCACCGGGGCCCGCGAAGACGAACTGGCCCGATCGCTGTTCTACTCCGATACCTCAGAGAGCGTGCTGAGCTCCACGGGAGTGCGCAAGGGCGATTCCTACACGGCCAAGGTGCAATTCCCGGCCCAGCCAACGGATGAACAGCTTGCCGAGCTGGACTTTGCGCAATTGCGCATGCCGGAATTGGCCAACGTGCCAGCGGTAGCTGGAGCCAAGGCCGCGGACTTTACCGGGTCCGCACGCAGCGACCTGGAGCGGGCGCGCGGGCTGGAAGCGACCCTGTCGGGAACCGGATTCTTCTCCAATGGAACCGAGGGCCAGGTCCCTTCGCTTTCCGGACACGGTGCCGGGCGCATCACCAGCCTGCTGGATGCCGACCAGATGATTGGCGACGATGAGCAGTATGCGGTGGCCATGGCCTTGATGGCGCGCGAGCAGGGCATGCCAGCGCGTGTGGTCATGGGCTTCTATCCCGAAGAATACCGTCCTGACCAAGCGGTGAACCTGACCGGTTCCGATGTGCACGCCTGGGTGGAAATCGCCTTCGAGGGGCAGGGATGGGTAGCTTTCAATCCCACGCCAGATGAGGATGAGCAGCCTACCCCGCCAGAGCAAGAGCCGAAGTCGGTGCCGCAGCCCCAGGTGCTGCAGCCGCCTCCGCCGGCCCAGGACGAAGCGGACCTGCCTCCGCAGACTGCCCCCGAGCCCCAGGAAATCGAGGAGGAACCCAAGAGCTTCTGGGAACGCTGGGGCATGGTGATCAAGGTGGCAGGCATTTCGCTTGGCTCCCTGCTGGTTCTGCTCTCGCCGCTGGCGTTGATTGCGCTATTGAAACTTCAACGCCGCAAAAAACGCTCAGGTACCGGAAACCGGGCTGAACGCATGAGCGGGGGCTGGCAGGAACTGCTGAGCTACGCTACCGACCACCGGATAGCCACGGCCAACGGTGCGACCCGCAGGGAAAATGCTGCGGTGCTTGCCACCGGATTCCCCGCCCTGGCATCATCGGTAGCCACCTTGTCCCAACAGGCTGACGCCGCAAACTTCTCTCGCGAGCAACCAACCGAGGAACAGGTGCAGAAGTACTGGGATGAAGTGATGGCGCATACCCGTAAGATGCAAGAGCCGCTGAGCTTCCTCAGGCGGATGCGGGTGAACTTCTCACCGCGTTCGCTGATCCACGAATTGGCGGCCAGGACGGTCATCACAGCAAGAACATTCAAACGGAAGAGTAGGAAATTCCCATGGCAGTGAAACTGAACTTGGTGGACGCCACGACCACCCAACGGCTGCTGTCATGGCTGGTGGACATGGTGCCGGTACTGATCCTCTCGGTGATTTTCTTGCCGATGATCTCAGCCAAGATGCTCCAAGCACTTACGGTTCCAGAAGTCATGGGCGACATCATGGGAATCTACGCCACGTATGCCTTGCTCGCTTTGGCCTACACGGTGTTCTTATGGTGGTGGGAAGCCACCGCTGGCAAGACCCCGGGCAACCTCGTTCTGGGCGTGCGCACCACGAACCTCGAAGGCGGTGCCCCCGGTTGGGGTAAAACCATTGGCCGCCGCTTGCTGATTGCTGTCGCCGGAATCATTCCTCTAGCCGGTTCCATCCTGATGGTCATTTCCAACCAGTTCGATTCCAATGGAAAAAAGCAGGGATGGCACGACAAGGCCGCAGGCACGTTGGTTCTGGATATCAAGGCTGGACGTGATCCATTGAGCACTGGCGGCAAACAAGGGCCAGAATCATTTGCCCCGCAGCCGGCAGCAGAGCAGGATTCGGCGGTGGCCAATGTCCGACAGCCAGCGGCTGAGCAGGCTCCGGCCGTCACCAACGTCCCGGTCCAGAAGGCCGACGGTCCGGTGGAGAAGGAAGTGGCCGTCATCGATTCCGTTCCAGGAGCTGTCCGGGCTCCACAGGCAGAGCAACAGCCAGAGCCACAACCGCAGGCCGAGTTCTCTGACCAGTACGTTTCGGGCGCAGACGCGGATGAAGAAGAAGGCTACACCCGAATTCGTTCCGCAGCGCCTGCGGGCCTGCACCTGGAATTTGATGACCAGAAGTGCATCGAGCTCGATGGCACTATTCTGCTCGGTCGCAATCCCTCGCATGGCGATGGCGACATCGGCGTGCGACTGGTTGTCCTGGACGATCCCGAGCGCAGCGTGTCCAAAACCCACCTGCTGGTCCAGCCCGGTGCCGGCTGTATTTGGGTCACTGACCGCGGTTCGGCCAATGGCTCATCCATTGTTGATGCACAGGGCGCGGTTCGCGCGTTGGAACCGGGCAAACCGGAACAGGCCTTGGCCGGGCAGACCGTCTACCTGGGCGACAGGTACTTCCACGTGGAGCAACCTTGAACGCCCCGGCGCCCAGCACTGTCCCGAGCTTCAGATACGGCTACGCCACCGATCGCGGGCTGCGCCGTGCGCTGAATGAAGACAGCCTGCTGGCCACGGACCGGCTGGTCGCCATCGCCGATGGCATGGGCGGGCATGAAGCTGGCGAAGTAGCCAGCGCCTTGTGCCTGAAGCTGCTTGGCGAGGGGCTGGGCACCGTGCCTGAGCGCATTGAACCGGACCAGCTCGGGGCGCTGCTTGAGCGCACCGATCAGCAGATCATTGAGGTGGGCGCTGGCCGGGCCGGAACGACTCTCACCGGGGCGGTGCTGGTGGATGAAATGGCCAGCACAGCTGCGGCGCAGCCCCAGCTCCTGGTCTTTAATGTCGGCGACTCGCGTACCTATCTGTGGTCGCATGACCAGCTGCAACAGGTCAGCATCGATCACTCGGAAGTCCAGGAAATGGTCGACAGCGGTCAGCTGAGCCCGGATGAAGCTGCCAATTACCCGCGCCGCCACGTTATTACCCGTGCCCTTGGCATCAATGCCGATAGCCACCCGGACTTCTGGCTATTGCCCGTTTCGGGCACGGAAAGGATCCTGGTGTGTTCAGATGGCTTGAGCAGCGAAGTGGACGATGAAAAAATAGAAGAGATTCTGGTGTACTTCCCGGACCCGCAACAGGCTGCCGAAGAATTGGTCCAAGCAGCCCTCACCGCCGGAGGACGCGATAATATCAGCGTGATCGTAGCCGATGTTCAATACGGGCATCTAGACGACGTTGAAGTGACCGTCCCGCGACTATCGACCATGAGCCACACAGAGGAGACATCATGAACAGCCTGCGTTACATCCCCGGCGAATGGTACGCCCTGGTCAATGACGAGCACGCCGTACTTCTGCCTGCCGACACCAGCATCGAGCAAGTTACCGCCTTCTGGGACAAGCTCCAAAATGCCGTAACCGTCGAGTCGTTGCTCTCCGAGCTGCTGTCCATTTACCAGATGAATATCGCATCCCTGCCAAATTTTGCCCTGGTCTCGCGGGAATCTGCACCGCACACGGTATTGCGCGGCAGCCTCGAATTGCGCTCGCGTAGCCAGAAGGGCGAAGAATTGGTCAGTGGCGCTGGCATTGCCACCTGGGCTGAGCGCCAACTGGCTGACTCGCTAGGCTGGACGCTGGGCGCTGCTGCCGAAACTTCCACCGAGGCAGCGGCGTTGCCAATCCAAGAAGGCATTGTTCGTGTTTCAGCACTGTCGTGGGATAGCGGCCAAAGCCCATCCCCAGCTGCGGCGGAGCGTGCCAAACAAGCAGAAAATACATCGGCTTCCGCTTCTGCAGCTGCTGCCTCGAACGCGGTCAAGGTTCCTGCCCAGTCCGAGCAGAAGAGCGTTGCCGAGGCTCCGAAGCCCGAGGTGCCGGAAGCGCCGGCGCCAACCAGTGCTCCGGTGGCGCAGAGCAAACCGGCCCCGACGGCCGCTCATGCCCAATCCGAGCAGAAGAGCGTTGACGAGGCTTCAAAGCCCGAGGTGCCGGAAGCCCCGGCGCCAACCAGTGCTCCGGTGGCGCAGAGCAAGCCGGCCCCAGTGGCAGCAGCAGTTCCTGCTCCGGGCACGGAGGAAATAGCTGCACAAGAGCCAAAGCCTGAAGCACCTGATGCGCCTAGCGCTCCTGCCGCAGCTCAAAAGCCTGAGCCAGTCCAGTCACCTGCACCTGCCAAGGACGCAAGCCCGAGCCAGGCTCCAAAGCCAGCGCCGCCCGCTGCCCAGGGGCCGCTCGTCGCGGAGCATACGGAAGCCAAGGCCAAGAAGGTTGCCGCACAGGACGCCGACAACGAAGACACCTTCATACCTTCTTCGGATCGCGGGCACACCTCTTCCGAGGTGAACGAACAGACCCAGGACCCGGAGGATTACGAGCAGCACCTGCACTCCGCCGAATTCTCGCTGGCTGGCCAGCTGCTGGGCATCCGAGGAGCAGCCGGTACCGAATACGAAACCGGTGACGGCGACGATCTGGATACGATTATCAAATCTCGTGCTGCGGCCACCTCGGCTTCCACGGCGGATGAGCACACGATCATTCGCGGAATCAAGGCCATGAAGCCGCAAACCCCGCCACGACCAGAATCAGCGGCCGGCGATGACAGCCATTCCGGACCCACCGAGTACATCTTGGCGCGCTCCTGCGAACAGCGCCACCCCAACCCGCCGACGGCCTCCACCTGCCATACCTGCGGGGCAACCCTGTCCGGTCCGGCGCGCCAGGTGCGCAAGCCGGCCATGGGCCGCATGACGGTGCGCGACCGCGGGGGCATCCGCGAGTATTCGCATGAACTGAACCGCTCCGTGGTGCTGGGCCGCCAGCCCAGCGCCTCGGCGGTCAACGAACCGAATCCACCGCGCTTGCTGCAGATTGACAGCCCGAGCGGCGACATTTCCCGCTCGCACCTGCTGGTGCGCTTGGAAGGCTGGCATGTGCAGCTCGTTGACTTGGGTGCGACCAATGGAACGATGCTCTTGCGTGAGGGCCAGGCACCGCGACGCCTCTCCAAGAACCAGGAAGTCATGCTGAAAAGCGGCGATGTGGCGGACCTCGGAGATGGTGTCAGCCTACGATTCGAGGATCTGCCGTGAGCCCACGGCGCCCTGCCTCGCCCGCGCCGCAGATCCCCGGTTTCACCCTGGTCAAGCCACTGGGTACCGGCGGTTTCTCCGACGTGTACCTCTACGAACAGCATCGGCCTCAACGCAAGGTGGCCATCAAGGTGCTCCTGGCTGATGTCAGCAAGGACGATGCCCGGAAGCTCTTTGAAACCGAAGCCAACTTGATGGCCCAGCTCTCGTCGCATCCGTACATTGTGACTATTTATCAGGCGGAGACCACCGAGGATGGCCGCTCGTACCTGGCGATGGAGTATTGCTCCCGTCCCTCCCTTGATGCCCGGTATCGCCGCGGCGTGCTCAGCGTTGATGAGGCGCTGACCCTGGCAATCCAGCTTTGCTCTGCGGTGCACACCGCGCACTTGGCGGGCATTGTGCATCGCGATATCAAGCCGGCCAACGTGCTGACCACCGATTACAACCGTCCGGCGTTGACCGACTTTGGCATTTCGGGCACCGTGGGGTCCCATGCCGCCGGGATGTCCGTGCCATGGTCGGCACCTGAGGCCTTTGAAGAGGGCCTCCCGCCGGGGGCGCGCATGGATGTCTACTCGCTGGGCGCCACCATCTATACGGTGCTGGCAGGGCACTCGCCGTTCGTGCATCCCGGACAGGACAATTCGCAAGCAGTCCTCATCGAGCGAATCTGCAACACCCAGCTGCGGGCATTGACCCGGGCCGACATTCCGGATTCGCTGAATCAGGCCCTGGCGGTAGCCATGGCCAAGGATCCAGAGAGCCGATTTGGCACGGCCGCAGAACTTGCGCGGACCCTGCAACGGATCCAGATGGAGTTGGGTTTTTCCGTCACCGAGTTCGAGGTGATGGAGGATCCCGCTGCTGAGGCGGCTCCGGAAGAGGAAGGGGAGGCAACCCGCGTTCGGAGCGTCACCTCGATCAGCGACGCTCAGCGCCCGCTGTCGGCGGGCCCGATGATTTCCTTCGTTCCGGGGCAGCGCCCCAAAGATTCGGGCAGCAGCAGACCCGCCAAGCCCAAGGTTGCCGAGCGATTTGTTGTTGCCCCCAGCGACGCCGCGGATTCTTCGCAATCGCCTGCTAAGGATCCGGCCGACGCGCCAGTGGCGGACAATGAAGCTAGGAGTTTCCCGAAAATATTTATTGTCGTCGGGATCATCCTGGTGTTGCTGATTGGCGGTGCAGTGGCGGTAAATCGGCTGCTGCCGAAGGAAGAAGGAACCACGGAAGGCGGACTTCCCATCACCACCTCCGGCGATCCAAAAGATCCCCTGCTGGGCGGCACCGTGCCGATGGTGGAAAATTTCAAGTACTCAACGGTGGGTGAGACAGTGACCTTCCGCTGGGAAAACCCGGAACCTAACCAGGGTGATTTCTATCGGTGGGCGCCAATTACGGCAACTGATAAGGGCGAAGTCCAGCAGACCAAGTCAACCAGCGCCACGACCGCTATTGCTGAAGGCGGACAGACGTGCATTGAAGTTAAACTGGTTCGCGATGACGGCCGCATCTCGGATGCTTCAAAGTTCTGTACGGGTAAATGATCGGGAGAGAAGGCGAAATCCTTGAACGAGCTCTACGTTGAGTATTGCGGCCAGTACTATCCAGTAGTAGAGGATAAGACTTTTGTCATCGGACGCGAAGGCGACTTGGCAATTGATGATAACCCCTATCTTCACCGCCAGTTCCTGACCGTTTCAAAACATGCTGGCCTGTGGTGGCTGAACAATATTGGCTCCCGACTGACGGCCACCATTGCGGATAGGACCGGTGGATTGCAAGCCTGGCTTTCCCCGCAGTCCAGCCTGCCCCTGGTGCTAAACCGGGTATCGGTGGTTTTTACCGCCGGACCGACCACCTATGAACTGTCCATCCATGTGGCCCAGCCGGCGTTCCGTCAAGATTATGTTGATAGCGACAGCGATGGGGAGACAACCATCGGGCCCGTGATTTTGACCCAAGCGCAAAGGGCCTTGATCGTTGCCCTCAGCGAGCCGATGCTGAAACGCGACGGGACAGGGCTCAGTGCCATCCCCACCAGCGCCGCGGCGGCCGAGCGCCTTGGCTGGGGCATCACCAAGTTCAATCGCAAGCTCGATAATGTCTGCGACAAATTGGATCGAGCCGGCATTGTCGGGTTGCGTGGCGGGCCAGGAAAACTGGCCACCAATCGCAAAGCGCGACTCGTTGAGCATGCGGTGAGTTCGCACTTGGTCACACGGGCAGACTTGGACATGCTTGAGGCCGGGATCCCGGACGACGAATAGGTAGCGAGCAGCGGTTCAAAAAAGAGATGGCTTGTTGTTCCCTCGGGGAACAACAAGCCATCTCTTTTGGTCTGCTGCATCGGCAATGGGCCTTTAGCGGCGTCCGACGGTCCAGCCCAGGCGCGGGGTGAGCGCGCGACGTTTGCGCAGGCGCGTTACGCGCTTCTTGGCTGGTGCCGCCTCGTCGGGCTGCTGCGCAGGAGTATTGCCCAAGGCGCACAGCAAGGCGGTGACTGCTGCCAGTTCCTCGGCGCTGGGATTACCCTTGGTCACGTGGATCTGCGGGGCGGCAGAGGTCGCGGTGTCCTGCTCCATTAACTGTGCTCCTCGTTTGTACTCGAATAGGCGTTGCGGGCCGTGCTTACAGCGGGATGTTTCCGTGCTTCTTTGGTGGCAAGACCGCGTGCTTCTCGCGCAGCGCCCGCAATCCACGAACCAGCTGTACGCGGGTTTCACTCGGTGCAATCACCGCATCCACGTAGCCCAGCTCGGCTGCCTGGTAAGGGTTGAGCAGCTCGGCTTCGTAGTCGTCAATGATCTGCTTGCGGCGTGCCTCGACGTCTCCGCCTTCGGCTTCCACTGCGGCGAGGTCGCGGCGGTAGAGAATGTTGACCGCACCCTGTGCGCCCATCACACCAATCTGCGCGGTTGGCCACGCCAAGTTCAGGTCAGCACCCAGCTTCTTGGAACCCATCACGATGTACGCTCCGCCGTAGGCCTTGCGCGTAATCACGGTCAGCTTTGGCACAGTAGCTTCTGCGTAGGCATAGAGCAGCTTCGCGCCACGGCGGATGATGCCCTGGAATTCCTGGTCCTTGCCCGGCAGGAAGCCTGGGACGTCCACGAAGGTGAGGATCGGGATGTTGAAGGCATCGCAGTTGCGCACAAAGCGGGCTGCCTTTTCCGAGGCGGCAATGTCCAAGGTGCCGGCGAACTGCATGGGCTGGTTGGCCACGATGCCCACGGTGCGTCCTTCAATGCGCGCGTAGCCGATCATGACGTTCGGTGCGTACAGCGACTGCATTTCAAAGAAGTGCGCGTCATCGACGATGGATTCGATGATCTTGCGCATGTCATAAGGCTGGTTTGCGGAATCTGGAATCAGGGTATCCAGTGCCAGGTCTTCCCCGGTGATCTCCAGTTCTTCATCGAACTCTGCGATCAAGGCGTCGGCAAGGTTGGAGGATGGCAGGAAGTCCAGCAGTTCCTTGCAGAACTCCACGGCGTCTTCTTCATCGCTGGCCAGATATGTTGCGGTGCCGGTGTTGGCATTGTGCTGGCGTGCACCGCCGAGAGTTTCCATGTCGATTTCTTCGCCGGTGACGGTCTTGATGACGTCTGGCCCGGTGATGAACATGTGGCTGGTCTTATCAACCATGATCACGTAGTCGGTGAGCGCGGGGGAGTAGGCGGCGCCACCGGCCGATGGGCCCATGATCAGCGAGATCTGCGGGACAACGCCCGAGGCGTGGACGTTGTTGCGGAAGATATCCGCGAACATGGCCAGGGAGGCCACGCCTTCCTGGATGCGGGCTCCGCCGCCGTCCAGGATGCCGACCACTGGGCAGCCGTTGCGCAGCGCGAATTCCTGGACCTTGACGATTTTCTCGCCGTTGACCTGGGAGAGCGAGCCGCCGTAGACGGTGAAGTCCTGGGAATACACGGCGACGAGGCGACCATCGACGGTGCCGTAGCCGGACACCAGGCCGTCGCCCAGAGGCTTCTTCTTTTCCATGCCGAAAGCGGTAGAACGGTGCACCGCAAGGGCATCAAATTCTACGAAGGAGTCTTCATCCATGAGCATTTCGATGCGTTCACGGGCGGTGTGCTTTCCGCGGGAGTGCTGCTTTTCGATCGCGGCCTGCCCACTAGGTGCTTCGGAGAGCTTCTGGCGGCGGCGGAATTCAGCAAGCTTGCCGGCGGTGGTGGACAGGTCGATTGCTTCGTCTGCCTCGGTTCTGCCCTGCGTCATACCTTCGACTCCCTCGGGTTGTCTTCAATGTGTAGGAATAGCACAAGAAAAATGCCATCTAAGTCAGTCTAGCTGGGGAAACAGGACTTCTGGTTGTAGGAAACTTACAAAATGGGGCAATATCCAGTGCGTGCCACGCCAGAATAAGTTACTCGGCAGTAGCTTAGTCGAGAAACTTCGCGTAACCTATATCACATGACTCATGAACCCCGCACTGAACTCGCCCCTCTCGCGGCGAGCCTCAAAGATCGCACCATCTTGATGAGCGGCGGAAGCCGCGGTATCGGACTAGCCATTGCCAAGGCGGCTGGAGCACTTGGAGCTAACGTCGTCTTACTCTCCAAAACCGGTGACCCGCACCCGAGCCTCGAAGGCACCATTCACACCGCCGTGGAGGAAATTAATAAGGCCGGCGGACGAGGCCTGGCCGTGGTGGGCGACGTGCGCATTGATGCGGATGTGCAACGCGCCGTCCACGAAGGCGTGGCCACCTTCGGCGGGATCGACATCGTGGTGAACAATGCCTCGGCCATCAACCTGGCCAAAACCGAGCAAGTAGATATGAAGCGTTACGACCTGATGCAGGACATCAACGTGCGCGGAACCTTCCTGCTGTCCAAAACCGCTCTGCCCTACCTTCGCGCTTCAAAGCACGCCCATATTCTGACCCTTTCACCACCTTTGAACCTGGACCCCCGCTGGGCGGGGGAGCACCTGGCCTACACGATGGCCAAATATGGCATGTCCCTGACCACCCTTGGATTGGCTGAAGAACTCAAGGGCCAAGGGGTCGGCGTGAACTCGCTGTGGCCAGAAACCTTGATCGATACCGCCGCCATCCGCAACCTGCCCGGTGGTCAGAAAATGATCCAGGGCGCTCGCTCTGCGCAAATTGTTGCTGACGCGGCCATGGCCATTTTGAGCAGTGATCCCCAAAAACTCAGTGGCAACTTCTTCACCGACGCACAGGTGCTGGGCTTGGCAGGAGTTACAGATTTGGAGAAGTACTCGATTAACCCCGACGTACCGCTAGTGGAAGACATTTTCCTCTAAAGCACCGTCGTCAAGAGCGGATCAGCGCGGCGGTGCCCTAGGGTTTTAGACATGGACTCTTCGCATGGCGCCGCCCGCGCCGCCATAGACCCCGCTCGATTTGCGCTGCTCACTGATCACCTTCCACTGGGCGCAGTGCAATTCAAGGAAAGCTCGGGTTCAACCAACACCGAACTAGCTGATCTGGCCAGCCGGGGCCAAGCTGGACATCTGAGCGTGTACTACACCGAGCATCAACAAGCCGGAAAAGGTCGGCTCGGCCGCGCCTGGGTGACACCGCTTGGCTCATCGATCACCGTCAGCGTATTGATGGTCCCCGGGGCCAGCGTCCCAACCGAGACCCTGTCCTGGTACACCATGCTGGCCGCGCTGGCCTGGAGCCGGGCGGCGGAACGCCTCGCTGAAATTCCGGTGCGCATCAAGTGGCCGAACGACTTGCTGGCAGGCGAATTCAAGATTTGTGGCATCCTGGCCCAAATGGTTCAGGTAGGCGGGGGATACGGGGTTGTCGTCGGCACCGGGATGAATGTGGATCAGAGTCGTGAAGAGCTTCCGGTTTCCACTGCCACTTCGCTTCGACTGGCGAGCTCGCGCCCCATCGACCGCACACAGTTGCTTTCCGAATACCTCAAGGAATTGGTGAACCTTGATCGTAGTTTCCGCCAGGTTTCCGGTTCCGTGCAGATGCCGCTGTCTGGATTTGACGGGCAATCCCTGCGCGAAATGGTCAGCGACAAGCTAGCCACCTTGGGCCATGAAGTTCGTGTCGAATTTCCCGACGGATCAACGCTGGAAGCCACAGCCGTTGCGCTGGCGGCAGACGGCGCACTGGTTTTGCAGGACCGTTCAGGGCAGCGAACCCACGTGCTGGCCGGGGACGTGCACCACGTGCGGCGCGCCGATGGAAAGTACGCCTAACCTGCATCGCGCTTGGCACCGGGACTATTATTGAAAACACAGACCGAAGAACTGTGTCCAGACAGGAGGGGCGAGGACCTACACGATGAAGTTGCCGCTGCATGAACGGGAACGAGTAATTATCAAAACTCGTGAGCACTCCCGAGTATTGCGACAGCCAATCGGTGCCTTCCTCATCCTCACCGCCCTGTGCGCATTCGCCATCGGCTACCTATCGCGTGAGGATCTTTCCCACTGGCTGGCCAACAACGCCGACGTGTGGATGATCGTAGCAGCGGTTCTCTGGGCCGCCTTGGTGCTGATTTGGAGCATCGTTCCGTGGATCCGCTGGACACGCAGCCTGATCGTACTGACCAATGAACGGATCATGTACAGGTCCACCTACAGTCAGGGACAGCTGCAATCTGTAGGATTATTTACGGTCCGTGACCTAGTCGCCTACGCTAAGCAGAATAATGCGATGACGCGTGCGGGAACTTTGGATATCGTCCTGAATCAGGGATATGTGAGGATTACGCACGTTCCCGCAGTCCCGTATTTCCGTTCACTGGCCATGGAAGCCATGACGAACTTGCGCAGCAACCAAGGCGCGGCACACACCGAAACGACGAACAGTGAGGGCATGGGGGCATGAGCACCGAGCACAACAATCCACCCCGGGCCGACTCCCCACAGTCTGCCGCGCAGGCCGCCCGCGAAGCACGCCAGCACCCTGTCGTCGACAGCCCAGAGCTGTCCGATCCAATTCTTGAACTGGCGCAGGCGATGGAAGGTCCGCTACGCATTCCGGCGCGCACCCCGGATGCCGTCCGCGATAACGTCGCCTCGCTGGAAAATCGGCTCATCGGTGGACAACGCGAGTTCCGCCGCCGCGAGGTAGCTGCCGAAGCCGGCATTTCCCTGCACTCCGCCCGCAAGCTCTGGCGAGCCATCGGCTTCCCTGAACTCGGTGATGACGAGGTGTTCTTCACCAAAGCCGACAAAGCCGCACTGGGCACCATGGTGGACATGGTGCGCGAAGGCAAGCTCACCGAAGAAACCGCCATCTCGCTGATGCGTTCTGTGGGGCAGATGACCGACCGCATGGTGGTCTGGCAAATCGAGGCCCTGGTCGAGGACATGATCGCCAACCAGAACATGTCCGATCGCCAAGCCCGCCGCCAGCTATTTAGTATGCTCCCGGACATCATTCCGGCCATCGAAGACCTCTTGTTGTACTCGTGGCGCCGCCAGCTGAACTCCGCCGTTCACCGCATGGCCCTGCGTGTGGAGACCGGCGTTGCCGCGTACAAGCAAGACAGCCCAGAGGCCGACGGCGGCACCCCCTTGCCACTGGCCCGCGCCGTGGGCTTCGCAGACCTGGTCTCATACACCTCACTGTCGCGTCGCATGAACGAACGCACCCTCGCCCAGCTGGTGCAGCGCTTTGAAGCAAAATGCGCCGAAATTATTTCCGTCGGTGGCGGGCGACTGGTCAAAACCATCGGCGATGAAGTGCTCTACGTGGCCGAAACTCCACAGGCCGGTGCACGCATTGCCCTTTCGCTCTCCCGGGAACTGGCCAAGGACGAGCTCTTCCCGCAAACCCGCGGTGCAGTAGTGTGGGGACGGGTATTGTCCCGGCTGGGCGATATTTATGGACCCACCGTGAATATGGCCGCCCGACTCACCTCGCTGGCCGAGCCAGGATCGGTGCTCACCGACGCACTGACCGCCAATACCCTGCGCAATGATGCCCGCTTCGTGCTTACGGCCCAAGAAATTACGGCTGTGCGCGGCTTCGGCGACATCCAACCTTACGAACTCTCGCCTGGCGAGGGAGCCGGACTGGTGATTGACTAATGAATACTGAACCGACCCCCGTGCCGTTCAACCTTGCTGCCGCTGGAATGACCGACGTCGGACGGCGCCGCACCGAGAATCAGGACCGCATCCTTCTCCACGACATCGTTTATGCGGTGGCCGACGGAATGGGTGGGCACGAGGCCGGGGAAGTAGCCAGCCAGCTCGCGGTCGAAACCATGCAAGAAATTTGCACTTTCGCCAATAAGACCTCGGTGCGCAAGCTGCCCACCGTGGCCGAAGTCCAGCGCCAGGTTCAGCTCGCCGACGACCGGATTCGTGAAGCTTTGGAGGCCCGCGGCGGCACCACCTTGTGCGCGCTGCTGCAGATCAAGGCACCTGACCAAGGCCGCGACAATGTCACCGCGCCGATCTCCGCGGTGCCACCTTGGACCTCAAGCTTCTCCATGAAGGTCAACACCGACGTGATCGCAAAGATCACGCCCCAAATGCTCAAAAACCATCGGGACTCCGCGCTTCCGGGCACGGCGCCACTGCCGATTGTCACCGAAGAAATACCCAACTTATTGCTCGTGAACGTGGGCGATTCGCGGGGCTACCGTTTGCGCGATGGAGCCTTGCAACAACTGACCCGGGACCATTCTGCAGTGCAGGAAATGGTGGATGCCGGGCAGATCACCGAACTTGAGGCCCGCAATCATCCGCATCGCAACCTGATCACCCGTGCGCTCGGCGCCGGAGCTGAGAGTCAGCCCGATGTCACGGTGCTCCAGCCACGGGTCGGCGACCGCTACCTTTTGTGCAGCGATGGGCTCTCCGGGGAACTGACCGAAGACATCCTGCAGACCATTTTGGTGAACTTTAAGGACCGCACCGAAGCAGTGCGCGTGTTGACCGGGGCAGCCCTGGAAGCCGGTGGCCGTGACAATATTGCGGTGATCGTGATTGACGTTGTGGCCGCGGAAAACCCTGTATCAGACGCAGAAGAGAACTGAGCTTTCAAGTCTGCGAATCTGGGCGTAGGTGGGGCACAATTGGATATGTGAGTGAAAATTCCGTAACCCCAGTTGAGACCACCAATGCTCCGCCGGAAGCCGACAAGGCCCGCTATGAACAGCTGGTCGAACAGATCCGCTCCCACCGCGACGCGTATTACCAAAATGATGCTCCGCTGATTTCCGATGTGGAATACGATGCGCTGTTCCATGAACTGCAGTTGCTCGAAGCGACGTATCCCATCCTGGCCGGACAGGACTCACCCACGCAAGAGGTGGGCGGCGAGGTTTCAGCTGCCTTCGCCTCGGTCACTCACGCCAGCCGCATGTACTCGCTGGAAGACGTCTTCTCACTGGAAGAACTTGAAGCCTGGTTGGAACGCGCCCAGGTCAACGCCGAGCGTTTGCACCCGCAAACCCCGGTCAAATGGCTGTGCGAAGTCAAAATTGATGGTCTGGCCCTGAACCTCACGTACCGCGAGGGCAAACTTGTCCGCGCTGCCACCCGTGGTGATGGCACTACCGGTGAGGATGTCACCCACAACGCGCTGACCATCAGCGACATCCCGCAGACGCTGACCGGTTCAGGGTGGCCCACAGAATTTGAGGTTCGCGGCGAAGTCTTCATCGCTACCGACGACTTCAACGCCTACAACGAAACACTGATCGCTCAGGGCAAAGCCCCGCTGGCCAACCCGCGCAATGCTGCTGCTGGCAGCCTGCGGCAAAAAGACCCAGAACAAACCGCTAAGCGTCCACTGCGGATGTTTGTCCACGGTCTGGGACGCAGCCGCGACTTTGAGATGACCGAGCAGTCCGAAGCCTATGAGCTGATGCGCGGTTGGGGCCTGCCCGTTTCTCCTTACGGCCGGGTTGTCGACAGCCGGGCCGAGGCCAAGGACTACATCTCCGAGCACGGCGAGAAGCGCCATGATTTGATCCACGATATCGACGGCATTGTCATCAAGGTCAACGACCTGGCCACTCAAGAACAGCTGGGATATACCTCCCGCGTTCCGCGCTGGGCCGTGGCCTATAAGTACCCGCCAGAAGAGGTGCACACCAAGCTTTTGGACATCCAGGTCCAGGTGGGACGCACCGGTCGCGTCACGCCCTTTGGCGTAATGGAACCGGTGCTGGTCGCCGGCTCCACCGTGGCCCGCGCAACCTTGCACAACCAAGAAGTGGTCAAAGCCAAGAACGTGAAAATTGGCGACACCATCATCTTGCGCAAGGCCGGCGATGTCATCCCGGAAATCGTTGGCCCGGTCTTGCCGTTGCGTGAAGGCAACGATGACCTGCGTGATTTTGTCATGCCCACCCAGTGCCCATCCTGCGGCCAGCCGTTGGCACCGGCCAAGGAAGGCGACGTGGATATTCGCTGCCTCAATGCCGAATCCTGCCCGGCACAGCTGACCGAACGCGTCGCCTACCTCGGCGGGCGCAGCGCGCTGGATATTGAAGCCTTGGGTTATGAAGCAGCTGCCGCCTTGACCAGCGGCCCCGGAGAGGACCCGGCAACGCAGGGCGGGGCCATCCTTCCGACAGGTCCTGGCCCGTTGCATAACGAAGCCGAGCTGTTCAACCTCAAAGACAAGATTGAAGAACTCGGCGAGGTCAAGGTCTGGCGTGAAAAACGATCCAAGGGCGAAGGCACTGGAAAGTTTGAACTGGTCCCATACTTCTATTCCAAGGCCACCGCGAAAAAGCCTTCGGCACCTACCCGCAGCACTATTAAATTGCTGGACGAGCTTGAAAAGGCCAAAGAGAATCCACTATGGCGCGTGCTGGTAGCACTATCCATTCGCCATGTTGGCCCCAACGCATCGCGTGCCATTGCCACCCGGTACGGTTCCATGGATGCGTTGCTTGAAGTCTTGGATTCCGGCAACGCCGTAGACGAGTTGAGCGACATTGATTCGGTCGGATCCATCATCGCAGAAGCCCTGGTGGAGTGGTTCAAGGTCGACTGGCATCGTGAGATTGTCGCTGCGTGGCAAAGCGCCGGTGTCAAGATGAAAGATGAGCAAGACGAGAACATCACGAAAAATCTGGAAAACCTTGCCATCGTCGTGACCGGAACGCTGGAGAATTACTCGAGGGACACCGCCAAGGAAGCAATTATCGTGCGCGGCGGCAAAGCCACCGGCAGCGTTTCGAAAAAAACTGACTTCCTGGTCGCCGGCGAATCCGCCGGCTCCAAACTAGACAAAGCACAATCACTGGGCGTCCCAGTACTCGATGAAGCCGGCTTCGTTGTGCTTCTCGAACAAGGACCAGACGCCGCACGCTCGGTGGCCCTCGAGGCGCCTACGGAAGGCTAGAACATGGATAAAGCAATCAGTCACGACCCATTGGTGTTGGTGGCACGACGCGCCGCCGCCGCCGGGGCAGAAGTACTTTCCCGCCGCGACGAATCACAATTTAATCTCAGCGATAAGTCTGCCGCAGGGGACTGGGTCACCGATTTCGACCGGGCGTCGGAAGAAGCTATCCGAGCCACCATCGTGACCTCTCGTCCCAATGATGAACTGACCGGCGAGGAGTTCCCCAGTGCCAAGCCGGCACACCCCAGTGGTGTGCGCTGGAGCATTGACCCCCTAGACGGCACAACCAACTTTGTCCGCAATATCGCCTACTACTGTTCTTCGGTGGCTGCCTGCCAGCTGGAGGAGGACGGCACCGAAACCTGGGTGGCAGCCGCTATTGTGGCTCCGGCCTTGCAGGTGGAATATTTTGCGGGTAAGTCTCTGGGCGCTTGGAAACATGATCTGCGTACCGGGAAACTGACCCAACTGACCGGTCCGGTTGAGTCGGAAGCAAAGATTCTTGGCACCGGATTCGGCTACGATGCACAGCGTCGCCGGTTCCAGGCCCGCGTTCTGGAAGGGCTGCTTGACGATTACGTCAACGTCCGCCGCATCGGCTCTGCAGCTTTGGACCTGTGCCTTGTCGCTGAAGGCGCGCTGGATGCCTACGCTGAGTATGGAACCCAGGAGTACGACTGGGCCGCCGGTGCTTTGATCGCCGAGGAAGCAGGTTGCCAGGTAGGCCGTCCCGCGACCAATCCCGGCTGGCAGTATGCCGGTCTGGTCAACACCGAGAAGCTAAGCGAACCGGGAAACTAGTTCAGAACCAAGGCCATCGATTCATGTGCGTAGTGGATGGCTATGCCCACGGCTACACCGCCACACACCTGTGTGGCGGTGTGCTGGAAGCTTCGAATGCGGGACCAGGAAAGCACCGCAATAAAGAGCAGCACCCACGGCATTAGCGCCGCACTCTGCCCTGCCACCTGCAAGATGACGTAGGTGCCTACGGCCATATGTACTGAGACTTTCCACCAGATATTGATGATGGCCACCACCAACAGTCCCAGCAGCATGCAATAGACTTCGCGGAAGATCCCGGCGCTGGCATTCATCAGCCACAACACCACAAGTCCGCACACGATTAATCCGGCGGTCATCGCGTAGATCCGATGGCGCTGGTGCCGCACGGTCACATGCAAATCGCTTACTTTACCCCGCAGCTTCGCCATCGCCAGCAAAACCCAAGGGATCACCGTAGTAAAGAGCGCCGCCACGACAGCCTCGGCCCAGCTAATGGAATCATCACGCAAGGGGGAGAGCAACAACAATAAGGTGGCGACAATAATTGGCGAGAGCACATGCGAAATGCCCAAGGCAATCCTGCGCACGACAGGGGCATGATCGGTGGGAGAAGTAACCTGCATCAAAGTTCAAAAACCTTGCCTAGGTAGCTGAGGTATTGACCAGGTAAGCATTGCGAACCCGGATCAATCGAGGCATGTACCAGCTAAGCACCAATCGCTCGACCAACCAACCCAGCGGACCAAGCGGTGCCTCAAAATGGATCTTGTCCACCATCAATGTGGCATTCTCACCGACATAAAACTCATGAACGTGGTGGAACTTCTTAAACGGGCCACGCACCTGTTGGTCGGTGAAGGTGAAGGGCGCATCCAATTCACTGATTTCCGAAGTCATGCGCAGCGGAAAACCAAAATGCTTCGCCCGCCAGGTCACCTGCTCGCCAAGGGCTATCTGCCCACTAGTTATTCCCGCAATGGCCTGTTCAGCAGAGTGCGCCATTGAGCCGGTATGCGCATCGATGCTCAAGGATTTCTCAAAAAGCTCTTGCCGGGGCATATCGGTTTTGATGAAGCATTCAAAGTAGACGGCCATGGTTTTAGTCTGCCATAGCATTGCAGGTCACCTTCGGGATTACAGGACCTTTAGCTGCATGTCCGAGAGCCCTGCGGCAGCATCATCGTAGTACTCGCGCAAGGTCAGTCCGGCCGCGGCCGCCTCATCAACAACCAGCACCGCATCCGGGTGCAGCTGCAGGACCGAACCTGGGTGGGAGGCAGTGAGCGGACCCTCAACACAGGCGGCAATGGCCTCGGCCTTGCCCTCACCGGTGGCCACCAATACCAGCCGACCTGCCTCGAGAATGGTGCCAAGACCCTGGGTAACGCAGTGGGTTGGAACGTGCTCGATGCCATCGAAGAAGCGGGCATTGTCCTGGCGGGTCTTAGCTGCCAGGCGCTTGACTCGGGTGCGGCTGCGTAAGGCGCTGCCGGGCTCATTAAATCCTAGGTGGCCGTTGGATCCGATGCCGAGGATCTGGACGTGGACGCCACCAGCAGCTGCAATGGACTGGTCATAGGCGCGGGCCGCCGCCTCGATGGCTTCTAAGGAATCTGCCATGCCTACAGGTGTATGTAGTTCTTGTTCAGGTAGACCAATGACCTGGCAGACTTCTTTGATCAGGGTCTGCCGGTAGGAGAGTTCATGGGTGTCGGGGATGCCGATGTATTCATCGAGGGCAAAGCCCTTGGCCCGGGAAAAATCGGCACGGCCTTCGTGCACTGCTCGGGCCAGCTCACTATAGAGGCCCAGGGGAGAAGAACCGGTAGCCAACCCCATGACCGGGTCGGCGCCAGCGCTGTGGTTTGCCAGTCCTTCAAGGACGTTGTCGGCGGCAAGCTTGGCGACGTCGTGCGCCGTAGGGGCAATGAGTACTCGCATGATCTGTACTCTCCATTCTGCAGTGGGTCTATTGGGGTGCTGAGGTGAAAGTCGTGTTGCTTAGGAAATGCCCAGTTGGTGGAAGAGCACGTTGACTGCCGTGCCGCGCAACACCAAATGTTCGGGGTCTTCGCTGATGTTGAGGACAAAATTCTCGGCCTTGGCCGTGTCCGTTCTTTGCGCTAGGGCTTCTAACAACCATTTGGCCATAGCGGGATGAACTACTTCGGGGGTTCCGGTGAAGATGACATTGCGGATGTCGAGCACTGAAATTAATGGGGCGACCGCTGTGGCAAGGGCCGAGGCAGCCTGTCGGCCTGCCTCTTCGGGGTCTTGGCCCTGGGCGATGGCTCGTCGAATGGCTGGAACCGAGGCGCGTGCTTCGAGACAGCCGAAGTTTCCGCAGCCGCACGGCGTCTGGTCGTGCAGATCGGGCCTGACATGTCCCAGCTCGCCGGCGGCAAAACCTGATCCGCGTACCAGGGTGTTGTGGGTGATGACGCCACAGCCTACGCCTCGGCCTAGACGCAGCAGGATCATATGTTCGCTGCCTTGCCCGAAGGTGTGCTCGGCCAAGGTTGCGCAGTCTGCATCGTTCAAGACATGAGTGGGGATGTTTGTGGCCTGCGAGACGGTGCTGCGCAAGTCGAAGTCCTTCCACCCGAACTTTTCTGCTGAGCGGACGATGCCTTGATCGGTGATGACTCCCGGGGTGCCGATGCCGATGCCGAGCACCGGTTCGGTGCATTCAGCCAGCGCTCGGTGCAGCAAGGTCAATAGCTGTTCGGTGGCCTTCTCGCCGGTGGCGTTGGTGTCGGGTATTTGCGGGGTGAAGGTTTTTAGCAGCGTGCCATCCAAGTCCATGATGGCTGCTCTGAAGGGGAGAATTCCTGAGAGATCCACGCCAATGATGCGCAGGCCCGGCCGGTTCAAATCAACCAGGGTGGCGGGTTTCCCGGGGCGTTTTCCAGTCTGCTGGCCTACTTCGATGACATGGGAACGTTGCAACAGTTCGGCCACGAGCTCAGAGACGGTCACGCGCGTCAGGCCCGTAGCGCGGGAGAGCGCTGCGCGAGATAGCGCGCCTTGCTCGGAGAGGGTTTGAAGCACCAATGAGAGGTTATGTTCTCTGCCGTGGGAGGGCAGAATGGCGCTGCCATGCGTTAGCAGGTTCCATTCGCGGTGCAGGGCAGTCATGAGGTTAGTTAACTCTACTAACAAACATTCCTGCAAGTCCTTGCTCCAAATATGTGCCAACGTTTCATTGTTGGTCATTCCTCCCCACCACTGCGGCATCACTCACGCACCGAATCTGGCACACTGGGAACATCATGAATGAGGCAGAAACTTTTACCTTCCGCACCAACGATCTGGTCATCGAACTGGCCATGCCCGAGGACTATGAGACGGTGGGGGAACTGACGGCACGGTCCTACTTCGCTGCCGGCCATTTTGAGAGCCCCGAAGATGATTACCTGCAGTTTGTGCGCAAAGTCAGGGAACGGGCAGAGCAATCCGAGATTTACGTTGTACGGCGAGAGAGAAGCATCGTCGGCTCGATGACCCTGATCCAGGCCGGAAGCGACTATGCCGATATTGCCCTGCCAGGTGAACTCGAAATCCGGATGCTCAGCGTTTCGCCAGACGCCCAACGCGGTGGCGTGGGACGCGCTTTGGTTAACGCCGCCATCGAGCGCGCTCGCCGACTGCCAGGCATGAGCGCGGTCAGCCTAACCACCGGGAAAAGCTGGGATACGGCGAGAGCGCTGTATGAGTCGATGAACTTCAACCACGTTGCGCAGCGTGACTGGGTAGTTCCCGGAACTGACATCCAACTCGTGGTGTACGTGCTGAACCTCTGATCTGGGTCTCAAAACCCAAACGCAGGAAATAATGAGGTGTCGTCCGGGAGTTTTTTGCAAACTGTCCTCCCCGCGTGAATAGAATGGCGCTATGAGTGCTCTACGCCGTTCTGTTGTTGCCCTATCCGTCGCCGCCTTGGCTCTGGGATCGCTGAGCGCTTGCAGCGCTGGAGCGCCCGATCCTGCCGGGGTAGCCGACGATTTGGTTTCGGCCATCAACTCCGGGGACTTCTCCAAGGTGCAGTTCGCCAGCTCCGATGCCGCAGCGGCTGCCGCTGCGCAGAAAACAGCCTTCGGACCCATGGGCGAAGTCAAGCACAGCAGCACCGTGAGCACGGTGGCTGAGGACGAGGAAGAAACCGACGGCGTCAAAACCGCTTCCGCCGATATCACTACGGTGTGGGATGTCGATGATACGGATCAGGACCTGAGCTACAGCACTAAAGCTGTCTGGGAATTTGATAAGGACGCCAAAGCGTGGAAACTGCGCTTTGATCCATCGGTGCTTGCACCGGATTTGAAAACTGGCGACTACCTTAAAGCCAACTATCAGGCGGCTGACCGCGGCAGCATCACTGCAGCTGGCGGCAAGGACATTGTCACCAATCGCCCGGTGATTCGGGTGGGCATCGATAAGACCCACACCGAAAAAGCCAACTGGGAAAAATCAGCCACCAAGCTGGCCAAGCTGGTGGACATCGATGAAGAGCAATATGCAAAAACCGTGCTCGCAGCCGGTGAAAAAGCGTGGGTCCAGGCCATCGTCTTGCGCGATGATGCCACCAGGGAAGTCACCGACGCCGAAATCCACGAGATCCCCGGCGCAACTTTCCAAGAAGATGAAATTCCGTTGGCACCCACCCGCTCTTTCGCCCGCCCACTGTTGGGATCCGTCGGCGAAGCCACCGAAGAGATCATCAAGAAGTCTGAGGGCAAGGTCAAGAGTGGCGATCAGGTAGGCATGTCGGGACTGCAAGCCGCCTATAACGACACGCTTTCGGGCACCGATGGCATGGTGGTCTCACGGTACAACAAGGACAACAAAGCCGAAGCGGAACTCTTCACCGCCGAACCAGTCGCCGGCAAGGACGTGGAAACGACCTTGGACATGAACCTTCAGCAAAGTGCCGACCAGCTGTTGGAAGACGCGGATTCAAACTCGGCAATTGTCGCCATCCGCCCCTCGGACGGCAGTGTCCTTGCGGCCGCCTCGGGACCCGTGGACTCCGGACTGAATACCGCCTTGCAGGGTGCCTACGCCCCGGGGTCGTCGTTCAAGGTGATCAGCGCGCTGTCAATGCTGCGTGAAGGATCCACCCCGGAGACAAAGATCAAGTGCCCGGCCACTACCGTGATCGATGGCAAGACGTTTAAGAACTATGACGGGTACCCCGCAGCCAAGTTGGGTACGATTCCGCTGTCTGAAGCCATTGCCCAGTCCTGCAACACGGTCTTTGTGAATCAGGGGGCTGAAATTGGCGGCAAGAAGCTGGCCGAAGCCGCCGCAGCGCTCGGTTTGACCGGCGAAGATGGCACCGGAAGTGGTGCAGTACTTGGCTCGGTGCCCGAGGATTCGGAGGGAACCACGCAGGCCGCCAACATGATCGGCCAGGGCGTGGTGCAGGCCTCGCCGCTGGGCATGGCCACCGTGGCCGCCTCGGTCCAGGCCAAGTCAACCGTTCAGCCCAAGCTCGTGCTCTCCCCGGAGCCCAAAGCACCAGCTAAGCCAGCATCGGAACTCACCGAAAAAGAGGCCGGGCAGCTAGCCACGATGATGGGCGAAGTGATCGACCATGGAACGCTCAAGGATCTGAACTCCCTGCCGGGGTCCAAGATCATCGGCAAGAGCGGCACCGCAGAATACGACAGCGAGCGCAATGCTCACGCGTGGGCCATCGTTGCCCAGGGCGATCTCGCCGTGGCAGCTTTTGTTGAAGATGGTGACGGCGGAGCTCAAAGTGCCGGACCACTGGTCAAGGCAATGCTTGAGGCTGCTGCGAAGTAGTCGTGCAAAACAAGACGGCACACCCCTGAGGACTTGTGCGTTAATGAGTCAGTTGACAAACTAAGCTCATGGGAATTGTCTACAACACCAGTATGTCGCCAAGCAAGAATGAGCTGGTCTCCGCTTGGTTGCCCAAGCAGGACTTCTATACCGGTAAAGGCACCCCAAAACTTCAGCACATTGGCGGCTTCCGCTTAGAGGACCCGCAGGGCGAAGTGGGTGTGGAATTGCGCATCTACGCTGATCATTCGGACACCTCGGATGTGGTCTACCACCTGCCACTGACCTACCGGGATGCCCCATTGCCAGGCGCCGAAAAGTACCTGATTGGCACCAGCGAACACGCCATCTTAGGCAAGCGCTACATCTACGACGCCGCCGGCGACCCGGTATTCGCCGCCCAGGCCCGCCAACTTTTGGCCGGCAGCACCACAGCGCAGCATCATTCCGAGTCCTTCACCGAAGATCCGCGGATCAAAGTTAATGGCACCCCGGCTGGCAAAGACGCGGTCATCATCCGCAAGCCGGTTTCCGGCGCATCAAAGGTTGATGGGGTCATCGGCTACTGGGAAAACGCGCTGGGCCAAGAACTGACCGGTTTGGTATTGCGCACAGCATAACTACTGCGCCACATAAAGGTCTGATGGCCCGTGTGCAAGGGATAGACTTGTCTATGAAACCCAACCGCCATTCAAAGGGAGATACATGTCTGCCATCAGCCGTGAGGACGTTGTGCATTTGGCACACCTTGCCCACATCGAGATGAGCGGCGCGGAGCTGGACAAAATGACCGGTGAGCTCGACGCTATCGTCGGTGCCATCGCGTCCGTCAGCGAAGTCGCCTCCTCCGACGTCCCAGCCACCAGCCATCCGATCCCGCTGACCAATGTGTTGCGCGAAGACACGGTGGGGCAGACGCTGAGCATCGACGAAGTTCTGCTCAACGCCCCAGATTCGGATTCGGACCGCTTCAAGGTCCCAGCAATTCTGGACGGTGAATAATTTCATGAACGAACTGATTAAGCTTTCCGGCACTGAACTAGCTGCCAAGTTGCGCGCCGGCGAAGTCACCTCCGTTGAAGCTGTCCAGGCTCACCTGGATCGCATCTCTGAGGTTGACGGCGCACTGAACGCCTTCCTGCATGTGAACGCCGAAGAGGCGCTGGCCGTCGCTGCCGAAGTTGACGCCATCCGCGCCGCCGGCGACGCCGAAGCAGAAGCACTGCACCCACTGGCCGGCGTGCCCATCGCCATCAAGGACCTGATCGTCACCAAGGGTCAGCCAACCACCGCGGCATCGAAGATGCTCGAAGGCTGGATGAGCCCGTACGACGCGACCGTGATCGAGAAGATCCGCGCCGCCAAGCTGCCAATGCTGGGTAAGACCAACCTGGATGAATTCGCTATGGGTTCCTCCACCGAGCACTCCGCCTACGGCGTGACTCGCAACCCATGGAACCTGAACCGCATTCCTGGCGGTTCCGGCGGTGGCTCGGCCGCTGCGGTAGCTTCCTTTGAAGCTCCGCTGGCTCTGGGTACCGACACCGGTGGTTCCATCCGCCAGCCAGGTGCTGTCACCGGCACCGTGGGCGTGAAGCCAACCTACGGCGCGGTCTCGCGCTATGGCGCAATTGCCATGGCATCCTCGCTGGACCAGATCGGCCCGGTCTCCCGTACCGTGCTTGACTCGGCGTACCTGCAGGAACTGATCGGTGGACACGATCCTAAGGATTCCACCTCGCTGCCGCAGGACCTCGAAGGCCTGGTGGCTGCCGCTGAAGCTGGCGCCACCGGTGACCTGAAGGGTCTGCGCGTTGGTGTCATCAAGGAACTGACCGGCGAGGGCTACCAGGAGGGTGTCCAGGCACGCTTCAACGAATCGCTGGAACTGCTCAAGGCTGCTGGCGCAGAAATCGTCGAGGTTTCCTGCCCGAACTTCAAGTACGCGCTGGGTGCCTACTACCTGATCATGCCTTCGGAAGTTTCTTCCAACCTGGCCAAGTTCGACGGTGTGCGATTCGGCAAGCGCGTGCTTCCGGAAGAGGGCCCGATGACCATTGAGCGTGTCATGGGTTCCACCCGTGCCGCTGGCTTTGGCGATGAGGTTAAGCGCCGCATCATCCTGGGAACCTACGCCCTGTCCGCTGGCTACTACGACGCCTACTACGGTTCGGCGCAGAAGGTCCGCACGCTGATCCAGCGCGACTTCGACGCCGCATTCGAGCAGGCCGACGTGTTGGTTTCCCCAACCTCGCCGACCGTGGCTTTCGAGCTGGGCGCGAACGACAACGACCCGCTGGCCATGTACCTCAACGACGTGGCCACCATCCCGGCGAACCTCGCTGGCGTTCCTGGCATCACAGTGCCTGGCGGCCTGTCCGAGGACCTGCCGGTAGGCATCCAGTTCCTGGCTCCTGCCTTCGAGGACGCCCGCCTGTACCGTGCCGGCGCAGCGCTGGAAACCCTGCTGGAAAAGCAGTGGGGCCACTCGCTGATCTCGCAGGCACCAGCCATAAACACCGCTTCGATCGCGCAGGAGGCCTAGAGATCATGAGCAACTACACCGATGAATTGGTCGACTTCGACGAAGCACTGGATCGCTACGATCCAGTCCTGGGCTTCGAGGTCCACGTTGAGCTGAACACCAAGACCAAGATGTTCTCGGACGCGCCAAACGCTTTCGGCGACGCCCCGAACACCAACGTCACCCCGGTTGATCTGGGCCTGCCTGGCGTGCTGCCGGTAGTCAACAAGACCGCCGTGGAGTACTCCATCCTGATCGGCCTGGCACTGAACTGCCAGATCGCCGAGAAGTGCGGCTTCGCCCGCAAGAACTACTTCTACCCGGACACCCCGAAGAACTTCCAGACCTCCCAGTACGATGATCCGATTGCCTATGACGGCTACCTGGACATCGAACTGGAAGACGGCGAAGTTTTCCGCGTCGAGATCGAACGCGCCCACATGGAAGAAGATGCTGGCAAGCTGACCCACATGGGCGGTGCCACCGGACGTATCCAGGGTGCCGACTACTCGCTGGTGGACTACAACCGTGCTGGTGTTCCACTGGTCGAGATCGTCACCAAGCCAATCGTCGGCGCCGGCAAGCGCGCCCCCGAGTTGGCCAAGGCCTACGTGGCTGCGGTGCGCGAAATCGTGAAGAACCTGGGCGTCTCGGATGCCAAGATGGAACGCGGCAACGTGCGTTGCGACGCCAACGTTTCGTTGATGCCAAAGGGCGCAGACAAGTTCGGTACCCGTACCGAAACCAAGAACGTGAACTCCCTGCGCGCAGTGGAATACGCGGTGCACTTCGAGATTGAGCGCCACGCAGCAGTGCTGGATTCCGGGGCGAAGATCGTCCAGGAAACCCGCCACTGGCACGAGGACACCCGCACCACCACCTCGGGTCGCCCGAAGTCGGATGCCGATGATTACCGTTACTTCCCAGAGCCTGACCTGGTGCCTATCGTCACCACCGCCGAGTGGATCGAAGAGCTGCGCGGCCGCCTGCCAGAACCACCAGCCGAGCGCCGCAAGCGCCTGAAGGCCGAGTGGGGCTACGCAGACAAGGAATTCCGTGACGTGGTCAACGCCGGTGTGCTTGACGAGATCGAGACAACCATCGCCGCAGGCGCCACCGCAGCGGTGGCCCGCAAGTGGTGGATGGGCGAGATCGCCCGCCTAGCCAAGGCCGCGGACAAGGACATCGCCGATCTGGGCGTTACTCCTGCAACCATCGTTGAGCTGAACTCGCTGATCGAGGGCAAGAAGATCAACGACAAGATTGCTCGACAGGTACTGGAATTCGTCATCGCTGGCGAAGGCACCCCTAGCGAAATTGTTGAGAAGCGCAGCTTGGCTGTTGTGAACGACGATGACGCATTGGGCAAGGCCGTGGATGACGCCATGGCTGCCATGCCTGATGTGGTTGAGAAGATCAAGGGCGGCAAGATGCAGGCCATCGGTGCGCTGATGGGCCCTGTTATGAAGGCTACCCGCGGACAGGCCGATGCCGGCCGAGTTCGTGAAATCGTGATGGAGAAGCTGGGACTCTAGTCCACAGACTCCAATCGCTGACGCCTGCCTCGGACTTCCAATAGTGAAGTCCGAGGCAGGCGTTTTTATCGAGCATTACGCGCAGGTGTTCTTGATAGCACACGTTTTTATGAGTCGTTTTTATATTCAGTTAGAATCTGAATATGATCAATGCATCTCGTGGAGTAAAGCTTTTCAGTTTGCTGGCGACGGTCGGATTGCTGCTTGCTGGATGTAGCGAACCGAAATCTGATCTTAAGACTCTAACGCCGACGGTTGTTCCTTCGCCGAGCAAGGAAGAACCGAAGATCAAGTCCCTGCGAGATGCGGATCTTGGAAATACTACCTGGACAGATCCGATGGCACTTGATGGCAAAGCCTCGAAAATTCGACTGAATAATTCGAAAGCCAGCGATGAATTTAACAATTATGCGCTGGGGAAGATCGTCTACGTGGACCTGAATGCCGACGGCGTTGATGACGCTGTCGCAGCGTTCACTAGCACTTCCGGCAACGCCTATTGGGAGCATTTTGTTGCATGGGTAGCGACCGAGGACGGGCCAGTTCAGGTTCCTGGCGAGATCGCTTATTCGCATAATTGCGGATCCACCGTTAAGAGCGTGGCGCCGGCCAAGCAAGGCGTCAAGGTCACTGAGTACCTCCGCAGCGACTTCAAAGATACTGCCTGCTCCGAGAACGGGCCACTAAAACAAGTTCGAACCGTAGGCGTAAAGCAGTACGCCGGCGATCAACAGTACTACCTCGTACGCACAGATGCATTGGGTGGATACGGTGGTTACTGTCACCCAGAGGTCGAGGGGGACACTATTTCCATGTCGATCCCGGTCTATGCTGCCCCGAATGCCAAGAGCAAGATGCCATTGCAGCGCCAGACAATGATGGGTTACATTGCCGGCCCGGAAGCCGCTGGCACGGTCACTAAAGATGGCCAGTGGGCGTTAGGAACGGTACTGATCAGGGACGAGCAATCGGCCACCGGTATGCAGACACGTTGTGCCTGGATGCCAACAACCAAGAACCCGCTGCACACTGAGGGAGAGCCAGTGCTGGGTGAAAACGGGGAGCAGGTTGGATAAGGCAATCTGGAACCTTCCGAGAACGGCATTTTCGGGCATCTGCTGTCGATGCATAATGAATAAGTGAATGGCGAATGGTTCGATAGGCCAAGCGGTGAGCCTGTCCATCTTGTTGAACATGATCCGTCATGGGGCGTCCAAGCCGCTGACTGGATGCTGCGCATTAAGGTAGCTGTCGGTTCTACTGCAGAATCGATAGAACATATCGGATCGACTGCCGTTCCAGGCCTCATCGCCAAGCCAGTCCTCGACCTCCAAATAGCTGTTCCGGATATTTCAAAGGAAGCCGCATACCGTCGCGGCCTCGAAACCCTAGGGCTTGTTCTGCGGCAACGAGAAACTGACCATCGTTTCTTTCGGCCACCGGCGGGTGAACTGCGAACAGTTCATGTTCACGTGTGCGAAGTTGGCTCGACTTGGGAACGTGAGCATTTGGCGTTCCGTGATTGGCTGAGAGCAGACGTGTCGTTGGCCCGCGCTTACGCCGATTTGAAACTTGGTTTGGCTAGAAGCGTTGGCTATGACCGGATTGCTTACACGACTGGCAAATCTCAGTTCGTCAAGGACGTAATTGACGGAACGCTGCCGCGTGACTTGTCGGTGTGATTCCTAGACGAGCCGTGAAGTGCTTGCGCAGCAGATCATCAGAGGTGAATCCGACTTCGCGAGCTATGGCACCAATCGACAGATCTGTTTGTTCAAGGAGACGCTGTGCTTCACGTACTCGCAGATCATTGAGCCACGCAACCGGTGTGGTTCCGAGATTCGCAGAGAACCATCGGTGAAATGTCCTGGGTGACATTGCGCAGGTAGCTGCGAGCTCCTTGATACTCCATCGTCGTTGAAGATCCTTTGTGACCTGTATCTGTAGCTGTTCGACGGACGGCGACGAGCTGGCAGGCAAACTGGTATCCGCATATTGCGCTTGTGTGCCGGGCCTAAATACGGGGGTGACCATGGCCTTAGCGATGGTCTGCGCGGCACTGGCGCCCCAACTCTCGCGGACCAAATGCAACAAGAGATCAACCCCTGCTGCGACTCCAGCCGAGGTCCATACTTTGTCTTCGCCACAATACAGATCCCTCGATCGGACATGGATTGATGGATAGAGCCGGGCCAGTTCATCGGCAAAGCGCCAGTGGGTTGTCGCATTACGTCCGTCGAGCAGTCCTGCGGCAGCCAAGGTGAAGGCTCCGGTGCACAATGAGGCGACGAGTACACCGGCAGCTGCAGCTCTTGCGACCGCGGAGACCTCTTGCTGCGGCGGTTCAGAAAGAGGATCTTCGCTCCCTGGGACCACAAGGATGTCCAGTTCCTCTATAGAGGTGAAGTCATGGGTGCTCCGTATTGACTGGAACTGGTCCAAATCAGTGATGCTCTGGGCAGCAATGAGTCGAACAGTTGGTTGGGGGAGGCCACGATCCGAACGGTCATCGAAGACTTCTCGAATAACAGCAATATCGAATGCACGCCGGCCCGGGCCGATGAGAATTCCCACGATCGTCATGGCGTAATCTTATCGAACCATGACATTCATGCCACTGTTGATGTCCCTGAATCACTGATGAACTATAGGCATGAGAAGGAATTATGAACCAGCATTGATCGTGGTCGACATGCAGCAGGGCTTTTACGACGCCTCATGGGGAGAAACCGATAATTTTCCCGAATGCGAGAACAACGTTGATCGCCTCCTAGCAGCGTGGTCTGGGCACCGGTTGCCGATAGTGTTCGTCAGGCATGATAGCCGTAATCCAAGCTCACCTTTGTTCGTTGAGGGGCCCGGCAATGATCTTCATAAATCGGTGCAAGCATTTACCCCTGATGTGGTGGTGACCAAAACGGTGAACTCCTCCTTTTATGGTTCGCCGGATTTGGAGCAGTGGCTTAGGTCCAGAGGGATCAATCAGATTGTCATTTGCGGGATCCAAACCAATTTGTGCGTAGAAACAACCGCACGCATGGGTGGGAATCTTGGTTTTGATGTCGTCGTTCCTCTCGATGCGACGCGCACCTTCGACCTTGCTGGCCCCGATGGCAGCGTCATTTCGGCTGCCATGCTGATGCGGGTGACGGCGACAAACCTGCATGGAGACGGGTTCGCTCAAGTGGTTTCGACACAAGAGGTGCTGGACTCACTGGAAATGGCATGACTGTATAACGTCTACTCAATGGCGAATTGGGTGCAAACGAATCCCGGCTTTGCCAGCCAAACGCGGCAAGATTTGTATAGGGTTGCCCCATGGATATCTCGTTCGCAGCGATGGGACCGGAAGACCGTAGCGGCATTATCGCGTTTTTATCTAGCAACAGCTTCCCGTTCCATGTCCGTCGGAACTGGACGGTGCTGGAGCTAAATGAAGTGGTCGAAAGTGGACGGTATTGGAACGACGAGAGCCAAGGGTTCTGGGTTGTTGGTGACGGTGACCGCTTGGGAATGGTCGTGCTTGAAGATCTGGAAGACGACACCCCAATGTTTGACCTGCGCCTGGCAGAGAACTATCGCGGGCAAGGCCTGGGCACCACCATACTGAAGGAATTATGTGCCAAGGTCTTCAAGGACTACCCGGAGATCGTTCGATTCGAGGGCCAAACCAGAGAAGACAATATTGCGATGCGCAAGGTGTTCCATAAGGCGGGTTTCCTCAAGGAAGCCCACTATCGGATGAGTTGGCCCGTCGAGGATGGTACAAGACTGGCATCGGTCGCCTACGCAATTCTCCGCCAGGATTGGGAGTCTGGCGAATCGACCAGCTTCGACTGGTACGACTTGGAAATCTGACTTCGCGCTCAAGATTTCATGTGGCGGGGCAGCACAAGAAATCTCGAGTGATTTCCAAGTGCCCCAGATGCTGGCAAAGCTCTTCGTAGACATGCATGAGGACGCCTTCGCAGGTGGACATCCAATATTCGATCTCGCGACCCGGTGGCAAGGCCGCGGGAGATTGGTGCAATTCGGTGCGCGAAATGTCTGCAACGAATGCTGTTCTGGTTTCGGACGCAAGATTCAACGCGTCGGGCTTGGCCAATTTCGCGCTGAACTCAGCGTCCCGATCACGGGGGACTGTGATGCCGAGATTCACTGTTGAAGACCAGCGACGCATCATGCCGCAACAGTGCAACAGAATCTGCACCGGAGAATTGCTGCCATCTAACGGCAGACAATCGTTGACTAGATCTTCGGGAATGCGGTTAACGGTTTCACAAAGCTGGTCGAACTTTTCGAGCAAGAGTCTGACGAGGATCTGCTCGGGGTGCTCCAATGAATTCATGCTTCGATTCTAGACGTCATGCTGCTTGCGGGTCAGTTGGCTGAAATGACTCCGGCACTGGTCCTGGAACAGTTTTAGAGCACGGCGGAGCAGATCCGTCCGTGCTCTAAATAGGTATTTGATTAGGAAGCGTGCTTCCCAACATGGGTCGTTTCCAGAGTGCTTTCTGGCACGTGCATCGACTCCTTGGCCCGGAAATGTCCGATCAAAGTCAGCACAATGCCAACCAACGCCCAAGCACCTAGAGTCCACCACTGCGCAGAGGTGGAAGCCTCAGGGAAATAACTCAGCGATCGAATGAGGGAACCCGAAGCACCTGGGACCATGTGCTGGCCGATCGCACCCCACGGAGCTGCCAAGAACTGCCATGGCATGGTGGCGCCTGACAGGGGATTGCCAACAAACATGGTCAGTACCGCACCAATGCCGATACCAGCACGGCCAATAAGCGAAGTGCAGCCAACGATGAAGGAAGCAGTGGCCATCATTGTCAGTCCCATGGCCAAAGAATTAAGCCAGAAATCGCCCTGCAGGTACTGGAACCATGTTTGCATAATGAATGCGACCACGAGACCGGCGAAAATCCCAAAGGTAGCGACGGCTGCTAAACGTCGAACTGGACCGGTGATCAGCAGGGAAATCAGCACGCCGCCAATCATGCCGCCGATGGCCATCGGGAATGATGCCGAGGCAAGCCCCGCACCATTTGGGTCATGTTCGGAGAACGGGACGACAGGTGTCACCGAGACCTTCACGGACGCAACATCACCACCAGCCTTGGCGACTTGCTGCGAAATCTGAGCTTGCAACCCGGTCGCTACGCCAGTGAGCATCTGGGCCGATACCGGGCTGGCGGCGGGAGCAGTCAAGACTTCTGGAACTTCGATGGCCGAGCCGAGAACGATAGCTCCATAGGTCTGCTGGGATTCAATTTGGTCCACGGCTTCTTCGCGATCTTTTGCCACGACGAAGTCGAAGGTCTTGCTCTCACTCATCGCGTTTTCCAGGGCTGAGATTTTGGCCTGGTCACCTGAAATGCTGACGGGCAGATTTTCAGTTTGCGCGGTCTTGCCTGGCCAGAGGAAAGCCAAAACGACGACTGCCAGTACCAACGAAGCCGCAGCTCCGATGATCACCGCGACGGGCCATTTTGTATGTGGGTTAGGGGTGGTGACGTGGGTGGTCATGGTCCGACTCCTTGGTTGATTTCGGATCGAGCTTTGACTGGGAGGTCGCTGATGGGTGAATCGACGACCAAAGAGTCCAATTGTTCGAAGTTTTCTTGTGCGCGATGGCAGTATTCCCGGGTGTTGATTGCGCTTGGACCAGGCACCCTGACGGGCAAGCAAATTCTGAGATTCGATGGCCCGGATTATTAACTCTACACCCGAGGAATTCCTCAGGTGTAGAAGTATACTGGATTTATGAGCGATGAAGATGAAAAGCGTGTTTCCAAGCGACCGACTGGCCGTCGAACCGGCGACAGCGGTACTAGGGATGCCATCCTGGATTCGGCGCGTGATCTGTTTTCCCAGATGGGATATGACGCCGCGTCGATTCGGACTATCGCCACGTCAGCAGGCGTTGACCCTGCGCTGATCCGCCACTTCTTTGGTGACAAAGCGACCCTCTTTGCGGCGTCGCTGACCGAGCACATGACCATCCCTGAACGAATGTGGAATGCCTTTAACGGTGATCCTGCCCATATTGGTTATCGAGTCGTGGATACGTACCTTCGTCTATGGGAGGACGACGAAACCCGCCACATCATGATGGCACTCGTCCGTTCGGCTTCCACATCGGATAATGCCGCAGAGATGCTTAAAGTGGTGCTGGGGTCCCGGGTGCGAGGAGCTCCCCAGATTGCAGAAGTGGGTCCGGATCAAAGCAAGCGCGTCGCCATAGTCGCCTCGCATATGTTGGGCATCGGCTTTACTCGATACGTCCTCAAACTGCCCGATGTTGCGTCCCGATCGCACGAAGATCTGGTCGCGGAAATCGGCCCGACCATCCAAAGGTACTTGACCGGCACACATCTCTAGCCAAGTGAGTATTTGGAATCCAATATGTTGGTTAGGGGCGTAAACATCGCCAGATGAAATGAACCCGCAGTTTTCATGTGTGATCCTGAATGGACCATTACGGCATCCAGCCGGTTGAGCTGATCATCGCCAACCTGGCAATTATCGGTTAGTGCAACAAGGATTTTCACTTGGCCGCTACTGCACTCTTGCCCGGAATCGTGGGTGGTGGTCACATTCGCTTCCCAATGTTCGCCCACGAACATGAGATTCAGTGCCAGGAATCCCTTGCACAATGGCGCAACTGAAACTTCGCCATCACCAGCAAACGCGAGCTGTTCACCAGCACGCAGGCGATGCCTCTGGCCGCCAACTTCAAGATCGATCTCGCCAGGGCCCAGCGCGACTTGCACCCGGCGAATGCCGGGATATTGGCTGTAGGGCTGAGGCTGGGAGATTTCGGCAATGCTCACCTTCCAGCTCCAAACACCTTGGGAATTTGAATCGCTGAATAGCGTGCGCGATACCCCTTTGCCGTTCTTCCAAGGCTGAGCCGGCAGATCTACATATCGAACGATGGGGGCTGCGGGCATGCTGGTTCGCTTCCTTGTGGGCTCAGGTGGCTTTGATCGTTATCATCCCACCTGAGATCAATCCCAATTTAATTCGTGACCAAAGGTGCAGGGTGCGGACTGTTCGTAGTGAAAAGGTTATGCGGTTTTTGGGAACGCGGCACGGTGGGCCGCTCAATTCTTCAGGAGGATCAATACCCTTGGTCTTTCCGCTCGTTTGCTGTCTAAGCCACGGAAATGATGTCTCCTCTCTGCCAGCAATTCCTTGCAACTTCGGTTCAACCCAATCTCCGACCACCGCAGGGAGCATGGCTAGAATGCGAGAATATGGAAAAGTTCATGAATATTCTTGCGAATGAGATCCTCGAACGAGTTGGCCATGAGCGTGCGCTGGTGGCAATCGACGGAGTGGACGGCAGCGGGAAAACATCCTTTGCAGCCAACCTCGCTGCCGAAATTACTGATCGTGATGTGATCACGATCCACGTCGATAATTTTCTGAATCCGGCATCCAAGCGACATGCTCAAGGGAGGACTTCACCGAAAGGATTCTGGGAAGATACCTACGATTACGACTCGCTTTTTCGCAACGTGCTCATTCCGCTGGGGAGGGCTGGAAATGGACGTTATTCAACTGCTTCGTATGATGCGAAGCTGGACGCTTCCATCGCTTTGGAACCTATCGGTTCTCCGAAGGATGCGCTCATCTTGGTTGAGGGCATGTTCTTGCACCGGGACGAGCTCTTCTCATTTTGGGATTGTTCGGTGTTTTTGGATGTTTCGTTTAAAGTAACAGCGGCACGAATGGCACTTCGTGACGGGAGCAATCCGGATCCTGAGCATCCAGCGATGAAGAGGTATGTGGGTGGGCAAAGAATGTACTTCAAATCTGCGCAACCTTGGAATCGTGCATCTTTCGTTGTCGACAATGCGAATTATTCATTGCCACGCCTCATTGAGACGAACCAAGTCTCCGCCATCTAGTGGTGGACGTTTCGACCGCTAATTTTCCGTGGAGCCCGGCCCAACAAGCCACCTTTAGAAGAAATAGGATTGAACGATGAGCCACGCACCCGCCAATAAATCAGCCATGCCCGACGCAGAAGTCGTGATTGATCTGAAGTTGGTGCGCGAGTTGATAACAACACAAGCTCCGCGGTGGGCCCATGAGGATATTACCTACCTGGCCACTGGCTGGGACAACGAGGTCTATCGCCTCGGTGAAACCCTGCTGATCCGTTTGCCCCGGCGACAGATGGGGGAGGAGATCGGTGTCAAAGAGCGCCGTTGGCTCCCTCTGTTGGCAAGGGACACCGGCGTGGATATTGGCCTGGCGATCTTTGAAGGCCAGCCCACCGCAAGCTACCCTTTTACCTTTTCAATTTGCCGCTACGTTCCTGGAACTAGCGCTGCACAACTAGCGCGCCAGGAGCGCGATGGATATGCGGAAGAATTCTCGGGGCTGCTGCGGGATCTTCATCAACCTGCAAGTTCACCGGAACCGCGAAGCAGCTTTCGCGGTTGTGCCCTGGCGCTGCTGGATACACGGACTCGCGAGCAAATCTCGAATTTGGAATCACCGTTGCAGCCCGGAGCTCTGGCGCTGTGGCAGGAAGCGTTAGGGGCCGAAGCGTACATGGACGCCCCAGTGTGGCTGCATGGTGATCCGCATCCACATAACACCGTAGTTGGAGAACAGCTGCGGCATCCCACTGTCTCGCTGGTTGATTATGGGGACCTATGCGTTGGTGATCCTGCCTCGGATCTGGGCATGTCCTGGATGCACTTCAGCCCAGAGGGGATCGTCAAGGTTTTCGAAAGCTACGGCATCGCAGTGGGTAGCCCGACGTGGAAACGCGCGCGGGGTTGGGGTCTTCGGTATGCCATGTTGACCGCAAATCTTGGCACTGATGATCTTCTAGGCATTGTTGGACGAGAGACCTTGGAAGTGCTCATTGCTAGTTCCGAGTAGGCCCAAAAGCACGCCATTTGGGGTGTCCCAGACCGTAAGCTAAATCCAAACCAAGCAGCCGAGTACTGTCTAATCTGATCAATGAGAGGACCATCATGGATCTCGAGAAAAATCCGAGCCTTGCTGCACAATTGTGCCTCGAATCCCACAAAGTGCTGCTGGAGCATGTAGCTGGTCTCAGCGACGTGAGCATGCAACAAGACAGCAAATTGCCTGGTTGGTCCGTGGGCCATGTACTGACGCATCTTGCGAGAAATGCTGATGCCCATGCACGGCGTCTGGAAGGAGCCTTGAAGGGCGAGGACGTTCCCAAATACGCGAATGGAGCAGAGCAGCGTCGCCAAGAAATTGAGGATGGTGCGCGGAATTCAGCATCTGAAATCGTGGCATATCTTGAAGTGAGCATTCATCGTTTAGACCGTCTTCTTGAGCAAAGTGAACAGGCTGAATGGCCTAATGCAGATTTCATGGGCGGCGGGCACTACGGGGTTGGAGGTTGCCCGGCGCATCGACTGCGTGAAGTGCAGATGCATCTTGTAGATCTTGGACTGGGATACTCCCCAGGCCAGTGGCCCGACGAATACGCAGCATGGGATCTTGGCAATCTACTGGCCACTGTTCCCGAACGTTTGGCAAGCGCGGAAGCGCGTACCGAGCTAGTTGCGTGGTTGGCAGGACGTGGATCTTTGAGCAATGGTTTCACGTTGGATCCGTGGGGTTGAGCTGCTCTGCTTGCAAACGCTGAAGCGTTCCCAATCCAATTACTTCAATGTGAGAAGTCCCGGCAGCTGATCCATATTCGTGAACACTTTGGTTGCGCCGGCCGCCAAGAGTTTCTCTTCGGTGCTGCTGATGGGTCCACCTGGGCAGTAACCGAAGACTGTGGCTCCGGCTGCAACGCCAGCGGTCACACCCGTGACCGTATCTTCGATGACGGCTGCCTGACGCGGATCAATGTCCAAGCCGGCGGCGGCTGCTAGATACACATCGGGCGCAGGCTTGCTTCGTGCATATTCCATACCGCTGTAGACCTGGTTGCCGAAATATGGCGCCATCTTGGTGATGGAAAGCTGCATCTCTACTTTGGTGCGATCAGCTCCTGTCGCGCACGCAATCTTGTTGTCATACAGGCCAGCAACTTGAGCCACCGCCTCCAAGGCACCGGGAATGGCAGTCAGGTTTTCGCGCAATGCGACATCGCGGCGCTGTCTGAATTCGGCGATCCATTGTTCGTCAATACGGAATCCGGTATTCGCCAGGATTGGTTCCCATTGATCTTTCAACGCCTTGCCGATGAAGATTCTGATGCAGTCTTCTTGGCTGATGTTCCAGCCCAATTCCATGAGCATCTCGCGGAGCACTGCGTTCGTGATGGACTCGGAATCAACCAGTACGCCATCGCAATCAAAGAGCACAGCGGAAAATTTTGGACGCGACAAGTTTGACCCTTCGTGCAGGCTAGGCGACAGAGAATTCGTGAAGAATGCGGGCCAGCGGAGCTAGCTCGGGCTGCTCTTCTGCCTGCTTCAATACGCGTTCCAAGGTGGCGTCGTGAATGGGCTTGGCCTTCTGATACAGCTCGTGGCCGATTGCGGTGAGCTCGGTGTAAATGCCGCGCCGATCATCGGCACACAGCACGCGTGAGAGCAGATTGCGATCTTCCAGCCGAGTGACCAGGCGCGTCGTTGCGCTGGGGCTCAGGGCTGTGGCACGGGCCAGCTGCGCCATGCGCATATGCCAGCCATCCTGCCGGTTCAAGGCGTCCAATAATGTGTACTCGACCACAGAAAGTCCAACCTGGGCGGTCAGATCCTTTTCAAGTGCGGCATCGATTAATCCGTGTAATGACGCCAATGTGCGCCATCCACGAGCACGGATTTCGACAGCATCATCTGCGATTCCCATGGGTTCCTCCATAAATACTTGCTTGCGCTGGTTAGTTGCGTGTGCAACGATAGTATCCATCGCGCAATAACAAGCGTGTGCAACTAATTTATCTAGTCTATCAGGAGTAACGCTATGCCGCTCGGTCTTATTGCGTTGGCCATCGGTGCCTTTGGCATCGGGCTTACTGAATTTGTCATCATGGGCCTCTTGCCAGATGTGGCGACCGACTTCGCTGTCAGCGAGGCCGCAGCTGGCTGGCTCATTTCCGGATATGCGCTCAGCGTGGTGGTCGGAGCCCTAGGCCTGACCGCAGCCACCGTCCGCTTGCCGCGCAAGCCCGTGCTCGTTGGGTTGCTGGTGCTCTTCATCCTCGGTAACTCGCTTACCGCCATGGCCTCAACCTACGAAGTGGCCATGATTGGCCGCGTAGTTGCCGCCCTGTGTCACGGTGCCTTCTTCGGCATTGGCGCGGTCGTGGCAGCCGATTTGGTTCCAGCTAACAAGAAGGCCGGCGCCATCGCGATCATGTTCACCGGCCTGACCGCCGCCAACGTCCTCGGTGTTCCCTTCGGAACCCTACTGGGGCAGCACTCCGGCTGGCGCTCGACCTTCTGGGCCATCTCCGGCATCGGCGTAATTGCCCTGATTGGCATCCTCGTCTTGGTTCCCGTCATCAAGCACGCTGCTGAAGGCATCTCGTTGCGCAAAGAACTGGGCGCCTTTACCTCCCTGCAGGTTTGGCTCTCCCTGGCGATCACCGTCCTGGGCTATGGCGGAATGTTCGGTGCTTTCACCTACATCGCCTACACGCTGACCGAGGTCACCGGATTCAACGAGACCAGTGTTCCATGGCTGCTGATGCTCTTCGGCGTAGGCCTGTTCGTTGGCAACTGGATCGGTGGCCGCATGGCTGACAAGAGCATCGACCGCACCTTGCTATTCTTCATTGCCGCCTTGCTCGTAGTACTGATCGTCTTCGCCGCACTGGCCAGCAACCCGGTGGCCACCGTGGTGGCCCTGTTCCTCATGGGTGGCTTTGGCTTCGGTACCGTTCCAGGATTGCAGAGCCGCATCATGCAGTTCGCCGGATCGGCCCCGACCCTGGCCTCTGGCGCCAATATTGGTGCCTTCAACCTCGGCAACGCACTCGGCGCGTGGGCCGGTGGCCTGGGCATCGCCGCCGGACTGGGATACACCTCGCCAATCTGGATCGGTGCCGGCATTACTGTCCTCGCACTGCTCGTGGTTCTGATTGCCATGTCACTGGCTAAGAAGTCGACCAAGGCACCCGTGCTGGTTCCCGCCAGCTAGGCTCAAAGATTCTCCACACCGACAACAATTTCAAGGAGTTAGTTATGACTATCGCAATCCCAACCGTCACCCTGAACAACGGCGTTGAAATGCCGCAGGTCGGTTTCGGAGTCTTCCAAGTACCTAACAAAGAAACCACCGCTGCAGTGAGTGCTGCACTGAAGGCAGGCTACCGCAGCATCGATACCGCAGCCATCTACGGCAACGAAGAAGGTGTGGGCGCAGCACTGGCCCAGTCCGGCATTGACCGCGAAGAACTGTTCATCACCTCCAAGATCTGGATCGCAGATATGGGATACGAACAGACCTTGGAAGCCTTTGAAGCCAGCTTGCAGCGCCTGGGCCTGGACTACCTTGACCTCTTCCTCATTCACTGGCCAGCCCCTGACAAGGATCTCTACGTTGAGACGTGGAAGGCATTGGAGAAGCTGTACGCCGACAAGAAGATCCGCGCCATCGGCGTTTCGAACTTCCAGCCGGCACACCTGGACAAGCTGATCGCTGAAGGAACCATCGTTCCCGCCGTGAACCAGGTGGAACTTCACCCCGCGCTGCAGAACCGGGAAGTCATTGCGGCGAATACCGCGCAGGGCATCATCACTGAAGCATGGAGCCCACTGGCCCAGGGAGCAATGCTCACCGACGAAACCATCCTCGCAATTGCAGAGACTCACAAGGTCACCGCTGCTCAGATCATCCTGCGCTGGCACCTGCGGCAGGGTCGGGTGATCATCCCGAAGTCGGTTACCGAATCTCGCATCATCGCCAATCTGGATCTCTTTGGCTTCGAATTGACCAGCGACGAACTGGCAATCATTGATGCCCTTGATCGCGATGGACGTACCGGACCAAACCCGGACACCTTCAACGGCTAATTTGATAATCCCAACCAGGATGCTGCCCGCACGCTCAACCAGCTGCGGGCGGCATTTCTGGCTTGGCCTATCCAATGAATTGCAATTGAAGAACGCCCCGTTGGTGTGCGCTGCCTTGCATTTCAGGTCAAGCCCAGATTCGCCTTTAAGACGTTCAAAGCCACGCGGCTATGCCTAGCTGTTATACAGATTCATGCTTGATTCGCCCGTCATCGGTGAGACCAGGCTTTTGCCGAGTACCAACCGTGAAACACCGGCCGCAATGTCTACCGGTGCGAAATTACTGACTGCATCGCCCGCAGGCCGACTGCATCGGGACAAGCCCCTGAGACCGTCCTGTGGCCGGACAATTGCCAGATTCTGGCCATCGCGTTTCGCTTGGGTTCCTATGCCGCCCATATCTTCACTTCAGCGCGTGGCATTCCTCCTGGATCGTTGTGTGCTGCAGGCGCCATTGCGCAGGAGTTCTCGACGGCTCAACTGAAACTTGCCTTTTCGCGCAGAAAAGTGGGCTGATGGGCAACTGCTCGCGGACGGGGTGCAGCCCCGATTGCGCGTCATTTCATGGGCGAAGGTAGCTCTTCGAATCCAAGAGTGCCGCTTTTGCACTCATATCCGTACCTCTAGATTCACTAGCAAGACAGTCCTCTCGATAATGCATTATTGATCGAGTATGACTCTTCAGCGCATTTACTTGTAACGGTAAAAGGTCGCATTATCGTCTGGAGCAATAAGTCAACCCATGATCAAGCCGCACTCACAGTTTTAGTCGGCCAAAAGAACTCGGCCTAGACTTGTGGACCAGTTTTCCGCGAGGGCAAACAACGTTATCGCGCGTCTTTCGCTTCATACCTGGCGTCCTGGAAACGGCACTTTGAGCAGAGCGAGTATCCAGCTGGCCCGAACCAAGCACTTTCGTCTCCTTGGCGTAAAGCAACCCTACAAGACGCGCATCTCGCACGGATTTCAGACGGCATTTGAACCTCACAATAATGTATTGACTGCGCGTGCATAGGGCTTCGGAAAATAACCCCTAAAGAATTTCATCGTATCGTCCCACGAAACGGTAGATGGAAGATTCAAAAACGGCCGCTTTCGACCGAATCGCGCGAGAGCGATAAAGCGCGCGCTGAAGCCCTGGTTCAGAACTTGGTTTCGGCGGGACGGTGACTGTTGCCGAGGTCGTGTAGCCTGCTCATCTTGAGGCGCGCGATCCCATCCAGCCCTCACGATTCCTGACTCGCCAGCCCGAGTGGCGGCTCGGTACTGACCTTCGACATCATTACGCGCCAAGAATAACAAATCCCATAATGCTTCCGTCTAATTTCGCTGCCTCCGGGCGATTTTGAAAATCTAGGGATTTCTCGTTGACAGGTATATGCGCCGTCTGTATCGTTGAGTACACACTGTACCGAAAGGTACAGAAGAATTGTGAACAAGGAGTCACTATGTCCCGTCCACCTCTCCCTCCATTCACTGAAAAGACCGCCATTCAGAAGGTACGCGCCGCTGAAGACGGGTGGAACACCCGCGACCCGGAGCGTATCGCCCTCGCCTATAGCGAGGACAGCTGGTGGCGGAACCGCTCCACGTTCATCCAGGGGCGCCCCGCCATCGTCGGATTCCTCGCGGGCAAGTGGGACCGCGAGCTGGATTACCGATTGATCAAGGAACTGTGGGCCTACACTGGAGACGTGATTGCCGTGCGCTTCGCTTACGAATACCGCAATGCCGGAGGCCAATGGTTTCGCGCGTATGGCAATGAGAACTGGCATTTCGATAAGGAAGGCCTCATGACACAACGTCACGCGAGCATCAATGACGTCGAGATCGACGAGTCCGACCGCAAGTTCTTCTGGAACAACTCCGGCCCTCGCCCAGTCGATCACCCCGGCCTGAGCGAGCTCGGTCTCTGATGGCCAGAACTGTCCTCGATCGCTCTGACGCGATCCTCGCGCTCTCTGGCGTATTCCGCAAGCGAGGCTTCGATAACAGTTCTCTGTCCGTCATCCAACAGGAGACGGGCATCGGTAGAGGAAGCCTGTACCACTTTTTTCCCGACGGGAAAACGGACATGGCCCGTGCGGTCCTCGGACAAGTCAACGACTGGTTCGAGAAAAAAATCTTCACACCTCTTCGAACTTCAACCGATCCTCGTCAGGCGATCACGGGCATGTCACGGGAGATCGCCCAATACTTCATCTCCCGTGAACGCGTTTGTCTGTTCGCTGTGATCACGCTTGGTGAGGAGCGAGACACCTTTGCGAATGCAGCGAATGCCTACTTCGCCGACTGGGTTGACGCCCTAGCCGGTGTGCTCCGCATTGCCGGACTTGAGCCGCAGGATGCCGCCGACCATGCCCTAGACGCGGTCGCAGTTATTCAAGGCGGGCTGATTCTGGCCCGCGCTTACGATGACGATGCGACTTTCCTTGGAATCGTCGATCGTGCCGAAAAGAACCTCCTCTCCACCACCCGATGAGCGGGCGCTGACCGCCGCCAGATCCGCGGCAGTGCTCGATTAGGTACGTCAACGGCTATAGCTCGCGGGCCGAAAGGTTGACCGCGGGAACGCCATCGGACAGTCGGCATAGTCGGTTGATAACTAGGCTGTTCTTTCGTTGCCCCTACCGGGTCCCTTGCGGGCGGCTCAGCGCAGTGCTGAGACCTATGCACAAAAGTCATGAGGACTTCGAAAACTGACAGAAACTCCGAGCTTTCAAATATTTTGAGTTCCCGTATACGCGGACCGGCAAAAAGCCCGTTTCCCTATTCTCAAAATCAGCTGATGACCAAGCGTTTTACAGTGCTTCTGATGGCCTCGATGACGTCATTGACGGTCTTTCGGTGCAAGTGTTCTGCCCTCAACAAAAGGTCGATTTGTCGACCGGAGTTTATGCCTTTAATTGGTCGTAAAGTCACCGATTCATCCAAGGTTTTCCGCGCCGTGAATCGAGGCAATATCCCCAGGCAATCGCTGGCTTCGACGAGCGCGCCCGCTGTTGCGTAGTCGTTGACCCGGTGCTCGATTTGCGGAGCCTTGCCTGCCAGCGCGGCGATGGTTTCCAGGACATCGGCCGGCGAATATCCGGAGCGGGAAACGACCCAGCGTTCATCGATGACCTGCTCGGGGGAGAGCTCATCGAATTCGGCCAACGGGTGATCCTTGTGGATCGCGATATCCAGCGGTTCGAAGGCCAGCGGGATCACCGTGATGCGATCTTCGGGCCACGGGGCCGTATGCGGCATGCGGTGGGCCAGGACCAAATCGTAGGTCGAGGTCAGTGCGGGGAAATCCTGCTGCGAAACATCCTCATCGGAAAAATGCAGGGGTGGCAGCTGGCCTTCGGGCAGGGATAGCAGTGGCGCAAAAATGGTCTGCCCGATGGAATGGAAGCCGGCGACGTTGATGGGGACATTCTTGTCCTGCTCCACGGTGCGTATTCTTGCCGAGGCTTCGGCTAGTGTCGAGGCCACCGATGCGGCTGCGGAAGCAAGCAACTTGCCCTCGGACGTGAGCACCAGGCGCCGGCCTTCCTTTCGGGTCAGGGGTGCCGGGAACCCGCGCTGCAACTGGGCCAAGTGCTGTGAGACGGCCGAGGGGGAGACAAAGAGTGTCTTCGCTACAGCGTTCACGCTGCCCAAATCCGCGAGTTCGCGCAGGATCCGCAACTGATGTAATTCCATGAAGTAAATGCTAAATCAATAGATCAGTAATTCGCGGTTCTTCTAATATGTCCTACCCACCTGTGTGGTGCGACACTGGAAGCAACACAGTCCGTCGCGTGTGAATCCGACGGCCATCTGAAAAGGATCACGCATGAAAGCACTGTATAAGTCCGGTCCGCACGCGGGCCTGGAATTGGTTGATCGTCCGGAACCAGAAGTAGGCGTGCACGATGTGAAAATCCGTGTCATGACTGCCGGCATCTGCGGCACCGATCTGCACATCGAGGCCTATGACGATGCCGCCAAGGCCATGATCAACACCCCGCTGGTCCCCGGGCACGAGTTCTACGGCGAAGTCGTGGAGATCGGCGACTTCGTGCACGGCGTCAAGGTGGGGGACCGGGTCTCCGGCGAAGGCCACGTGGTGTGCGGAATGTGCCGCAACTGCCGTGCCGGCCGCAAGCAGATGTGCATCAACGTTGATTCCGTCGGCGTGCAGCGCGATGGCGCCTTCGCCGAATATGTATCGATCCCCGAAAGCAACGTCTACATCCATCGCGATGAGCGCATCACCCCGCTGCTCGGCGCCATCTTCGACCCGTTCGGCAACGCAGTGCACACCGCCTTGCAGTTCCCCATGGTCGGCGAAGACGTGCTGATCACCGGCGCTGGTCCGATCGGACTGATGGCAGCGGCCGTGGCCCGCCACGTCGGCGCACGCAAGATCGCGATCACCGACATTTCTGACCAGCGCCTCGAATTGGCCAAGACCATGGGCGTGGACCTGAGCGTGAATGTCGGCACCACCCGCATTAATCAGGCACAGCGTGATCTGGGCATGGTTGAAGGCTTTGATTACGGCATGGAAATGTCCGGCCACTCCAGCGCCTTGCCCGAGATGATTGAAAACATGAATCACGGCGGCAAAATCTGCATGCTCGGCTTGCCCAGCTCCTCTATCGATATCAACTGGGGCAAAGTGGTCACCCACATGCTCACCCTCAAAGGCATCTACGGCCGAGAAATGTTTGAGACCTGGTACGCCATGAGCGCCATGCTCACCAGCTCGGATGTTATGCGCGAACGTATCTCCTCGGTGGTCACCGACTTCCTGCCTGCTACCGAGTGGCAGCAGGGTTTCGAAGCCGCCCGCGGCGGACATGGCGGCAAGGTCGTGCTCGACTGGACTGTCTTCGCAGGCTAAGAATTTCTCGCATCAACAAGGAGTAATCCCCATGTATACCGATCTCAAAGACCAGCTGGCTGCCGAACTGGACGAGCTGAAGACCTCCGGACTGTTCAAGGCTGAACGCCATATCGACTCCGCACAGTCGTCCTCCATTATGGCCGGCTCACTGGGCGATGACGCCCGCAAGGTACTGAACTTCTGCGCCAATAATTACCTGGGCCTGGCCGACAACCAGCAGATCATCGACGCGGCCAAAACCGCCATGGATGAGCGTGGCTTCGGCATGGCCTCGGTCCGCTTCATCTGCGGCACCCAGGATCTGCATCTGGAACTGGAAGCCAAGCTCTCCACGTTCCTAGGCACCGAAGACACCATCTTGTTCTCCAGCTGCTTCGATGCCAACGGCGGCGTCTTCGAGTCGCTGTTCGGCAAGGAAGATGCCATCATTTCCGATGCGCTGAACCACGCGTCGATCATCGATGGCATTCGACTGTCCAAAGCAGCGCGCTTCCGCTATGCCAACCAGGACATGGCAGATCTGGAAACCCAGCTGCAGGCTGCCGCGCAGCTCAACGACGGGGCGGGCGCCCGCCGCACCATCATCGTCACCGATGGAGTCTTCTCCATGGACGGCTACCTCGCTCCGCTGGAAGCCATCTGCGATCTGGCCGACAAGTACAACGCCCTGGTGATGGTCGATGACTCGCACGCCGTGGGCTTCATGGGAGCCACCGGAGCAGGTACGCCAGAACATGCAGGGGTATCGGAGCGCGTGGATATCTTCACCGGAACCTTCGGCAAGGCCCTGGGCGGAGCGTCGGGTGGCTACGTTTCGGGCCGTGGTGAGATCGTGGCGATGCTGCGCCAGAAGGCCCGCCCATACCTGTTCTCCAATTCTCTGGCTCCATCAATTGTGGCCGCCACTTTGAAGGCACTGGATCTCGTCGTGGACTCCAATGACCTGCGTGAGAAGCTCTTCAAAAATGCCGCGCACTTCCGCCGCCGGATGACCGAGGAGGGCTTTGAACTCCTTGATGGCGAGCATGCCATTATTCCGGTGATGTTCGGCGATGCGGTCCAGGCCGCAGAGGTGGCCGGCAAGATGCTGGAGCAAGGCGTCTTCGTGACAGCCTTCAGCTTCCCGGTGGTGCCCAAGGGCGCTGCGCGCATCCGCGTGCAGCTCTCGGCGGCCCACTCGGCCGAGGATATCGAGGCTTGTGTGCAGGCATTTATCGCCAGCCGCTGAACGGGCAAGTTGCCGGACGACGTGTTTCAATAGGAATTACGTGTCGGCACTACCAAAGGCGAAGGACTCATGGCTACAAGGGATGACGTGGCGCGCTTGGCTGGCGTTTCTCCCAGTACCGTCTCCTACGTGATCAGCGGGCGACGAACGATTTCTGACGCAACCAAGGCCAAGGTCCTGGCGGCCATGCGGGAGCTGAACTACACCCCGGATGCCTTTGCCCAGGGCCTGGCAGGTTCGCGTCGGGGCATTCTTGCCTTGCACTTTCCTACCAGCGTTGACGGCTATTCCTCGACCGAGTTCGAATATGTCACCTCCGCCATGGAACGCGCCCGCGCTCTGGGCTATCACATGCTGTTGTGGTCCAATCCGATGACCGACGTGATGGGCTTGGAAAGCCTGGTCGGCCAGAAGCTGGTGGCCGGGGTGCTGCTCATGGAAGTGTCAATCAACGATCCGCGCTTTGATGTCCTGCGCCGTGCCAGCATCCCCTTCGCTTCCATTGGCCGCCCCGATGACAGCGATGACCTGTCCTACGTCGACAACGACTTTGCCGAGGCCGGGCGCATTGCGGTGGAGTATTTGGCAAGCCTGGGGCATCGATCCATCTTGTACATCAACGTCTCAGTCGCAGACCAGCAGGCCGGTAACGGCCCTGCGGTACGCACGGCGCGGGCGATTTCGGACGCCGTGCAGGAATGCGGTCTGTTGATGGACGAAGCGCCCGTGGAAAACAATGCCCGTGGTGGCCGACAAGCCTTAGAGACGTACCTGAAAATGGAGTCGCGGCCCACGGCAGTGCTCGCCCTGAAGGAATTTGCCACCGCAGGTTTTGTCAACGCCGCGGGCATGGCTTCGCTGCGGATTCCCGAGGACCTCTCCGTGATAGCGCTGGGCGTGGGGGATCGATCGGCCGAGATGGTGGCCCCTGCATTGACCACCGTGGCACCTTCGGGAGAAGCTATTTCTCATGCTGCGGTGGATGCTCTCGTGCAAAAAATCGAAGGGCGTTCCCTGAAGCCGGTACAGAAGCTGATCGTGCCGCTGATGACGATCCGCGACAGTTCAGGCCCCGCCCCACGATGACCCGGTGCAGTATTTTTCAGGGATTCCCGATTAGCTGTTGACGCGCGTCGATGATCTGCGTCACTATTGAGGTGATCATTCGTGCCGAGCCACCTCAGCCGGCAGGGGACTACTCAATGTGGAGGGCATCATGAAAAAATCACATCGCGGGCTGAAGTTCGCACCGGTGATCTCAGTAGCGGCAATCAGTATGCTCCTGGCCGGCTGCTCCGGCGGGGCAGATCCTAACGACCCCAACGCCTCCGGCGGCGGCGAAGCCCAGGTAGGTCAAGCCGACGGCGTCGTGGACATCTACGGTCCGGTCACTGGCACCGAGGCAGAGCTTCTTGAAAAATCTTGGGCCAAATGGTCCGAGGAAAACGACATCAAGATCCGCTACACCGGCGACAAAAACTTCGAATCCCAGATTGGCATCAAGGTTCAGGGCGGCGACACCCCAGATCTGGCCGTCTTCCCACAGCCTGGCCTGTTGCAGGCCACCGTGGCCCAGGGCAAGGTCCAAAAACTTCCCGAAGCAGTACAGACCCAACTTCAGAACAACTGGTCCGAAGACTGGCAGAACTACGGCAAGGTTGAAGGCGTGCAATACGGTGTGCCGCTGATGGCCAGCGTCAAAGGCTACATCTGGTACTCACCCAAGCAGTTTGAAGAATGGGGTGTGAGCGTACCGAAGACCTGGGATGAAATGATCGACCTAGGCACACAAATCTCCAAGAAGACCAACGAGCCAGCCTGGTGTGCAGGATTCGCCTCGGGCGAGGCCTCGGGCTGGCCCGGCACCGACTGGATTGAAGACGCCGTCCTGCGCCAGGCAGGAACCGAAGCCTACGACAAGTGGGTTGCCGGCGACCTGGAATTCGCCTCGCCAGAAATCACCAGTGCCTTTGACTCCGTTGGCAAGATCTTGCTCGACCCCAAGCAGGTCAATGCCGGATATGGTGACGTGAAGTCGATCAACGCCACCGCCTTCGGCGACGTAGGAACGGCTGTAGCCAAGGGCACCTGCCCGCTGACCCACCAGGCTTCCTTCCTCGAAGGCTACGTACTGGACGCCAAGAACGCCGATGGCAAGAAGGCTACCGTCGCACCAGATGGAGATGTCTGGGCCTTCGTCGCCCCGCCAGCCAAGGCCGATGACCCTGTGTCCGTGGTCGGCGGTGGCGAATTTGTTGCAGCATTCTCCAACGATGAAGACACCAAGAAGGTTCAGGAATACCTGGCCAGCGCAGATTGGGCCAATAGCCGTGTGGGACTTGGCGGCGTGATTTCGGCAAACTCCGGACTCGATCCGAAGAACGCCAGCAGCGACCTCTTGCGTTCCGCCGTGGAACTGCTGCAGGATCCGAACACCACCTTCCGCTTTGACGGTTCAGACCTGATGCCAAAGAGCGTCGGCTCGGACTCCTTCTGGAAGGGCTTGGTCGACTGGATCGATGGCAAGGAAACCAAGGAAGTTCTTGAGAACATCCAGTCCGGTTATGACTCCTAGTCACACCTTGTACATCGCCAATGGCCGGGGCTCCCGGCCATTGGCGAGATTGTAGGAGATTGAAGTCATGTCTGAATTTTTCCAGTGGCTGGCCGGTGTGCCACCGCTCGTCCAAGTGCCGATCATCCTGGTCGCCTTCGCCCTCGTGATCGCAGCGATTCTGGCTTTTGTGGAAGTGGCGACCAAGGGTGGACGCAAATTCACCGTGGTTCGGTTGATCGCCGCCGTAGTAGTACCAGTGGCCATCTTGTTGATCCTGGGGCTCTATAACTCGGTCATGTGGGTAGCAGCGATTGCCGCGATCCTCGGGGCAGTGCTGTTTTATATCGATCGACGTTCACGCGAAGGCGCCGGTTCGCTGCTGCAGCTCTCCGGCTTCCTAGCTCCAGCCATGTTCCTCTTGGCCATCGGCTTGATCTACCCCACGGCCCGCACCGCAATCAGTGCGTTCATGGCCAACGACGGATCAGGATTTGTCGGTTTGGGGAACTTTGTCTGGGTATTCACCAGCCCCGACGGTGTGACAGCCCTGCTGAACACCCTGGTCTGGGTACTGGTCGCTCCAGTGGTTTCCACCATCATCGGCTTGGCCTACGCCGTCTTCATCGACAAGTCCCGCGGCGAGAAATTCTTCAAGCTCCTGGTCTTCATGCCCATGGCAATTTCCTTTGTTGGGGCATCGATCATCTTCAAGTTCTTCTACGACACCCGTCAGGGTGAACAGATTGGCGTGCTGAACGCGATCATCACCGCCTTTGGCGCCAAACCGGTCGACTGGCTGGGACTCGAACCGTGGAATACCTTGTTCTTGGTCATCATCCTGATCTGGACTCAGGCAGGGTTCGCCATGGTCATTCTCTCCGCAGCCATCAAGGGCGTCCCGGCCGAACAGCTGGAAGCAGCCGCCCTCGACGGTGCTAGCCCCTGGCAACGCTTCGCCAACGTCACGCTGCCAGGGATTCGTTCCTTGGTAGTGGTCGTATTAACAACCATCTCCATTGCTTCGCTCAAGGTCTTCGACATCGTTTCCTCCATGACCGGCGGACGTTCGGATACCACGGTCCTGGCTTTCGAGATGGTGCGACAGTTCCAGCTCGGGGCACGCACCGGTTACAGCTCGGCCCTGGCAGTCATCCTGTTCATCCTGGTGCTGCCGATCATCATCTACAACGTTCGTCAGCATAAGAAGCAAAGGGGAATCCGATGAGCACCGTCAGTGAATCCTCTCGTCGCCTGATGAAGGCCACCGAAAAAGCCAGTGGCAAATTGCGCAAGGCAACCACCTCGCGCGGAGCCACCTTTGCAGCATTCATCATTGCCGCAATATGGACCATTCCGACCTTTGGCCTTTTTGTCTCCTCCTTCAGGCAGGCTGATGACATCAAGAGTTCGGGCTGGTGGACAGCGCTATCGAATCCTTCGTTCACGCTGGATAACTATGTGCAGGCCTTTTCCTCCGGCGATAGCCTTCCGCTGTCCAAAGCGTTCCTAAATTCGCTGGTCATCACCATTCCAGCGGCGATTGTGCCGATCATTATCGCCAGCCTAGCGGCCTACGCCTTTGCCTGGATCAACTTCAAAGGGCGCAATACGCTGTTCGTTTTGGTGTTTGCCCTGCAGATTGTACCGATTCAAATGGCGCTGGTTCCCTTGCTCCAGCTCTTCTCCGATGGCGTGAAAATTGGTGGGCTCTATATCTTGCCGGGACTAGGCGTCAACGGGCTGGACGGCGCCTATGCCAAGGTTTGGATCGCGCATACGATCTTCGCATTGCCATTAGCGATTTTCATGTTGCACAACTTCATTTCAGAAATCCCGGATGAGGTCATCGAAGCGGCTCGGGTTGACGGTGCAGGGCACGGAAAGATCTTCTCGAAGATCGTTCTTCCCCTGTCGATGCCGGCTATCGCATCTTTCGGCATTTTCCAGTTCCTCTGGGTATGGAATGACCTTTTGGTGGCGACGGTGTTCACTTCGGGCGGGGGACTGCCGATCACGAAAGCGCTCCAGGACCTTTCGGGAACCTACGGGCAATCTTGGGAGCTGCTCACCGCCGGCGCTTTCATCTCGATGATCATTCCACTGGTGGTCTTCTTCGCCCTGCAACGCTACTTTGTCCGTGGCCTGTTGGCAGGTGCCACCAAGGGCTAACGACAAAATTCAGCTATAGCGAGGGTCCCGGGTTTTGATCCGGGACCCTCGTGCTGTCTGAAATCCCGGATCTGAATAAGTTGCGGAGGGCCCCCAACCGGGCGCCGGGCACGTAGGCTCATCAGTGGATACCGTCCACGGATGGTGCGATGGCTCCGCGACGAGCCGCTCCGACGAAGAAAGGCCACCACATGTCTACAACATTGCTGACGAATATCGCCCAGCTGGTTACCGTTGATGGCGCAGGCACCGTGCTGGAGAACGCAGCAGTGCTGATCGAGGGCGATAAGATCGCCTGGATCGGCCTTGCAACAGACGCTCCAGCGGCCGATGTTGTGACCGATCTAGCGGGCCGGGCCGTACTGCCGGGCTGGGTCGACTCGCATAGCCACCTGATTTTTGGGGGAGACCGCGCCGAAGAATTTGTGGCCCGCATGGCTGGCGAATCCTACGCGGCCGGTGGCATCGCCGTGACCACCTCAGAGACCAGAAATCTCAGCGATGAGGCGCTGACCGAGCTGGTGGCCGCTCGCCGTGCTGAAGCCTTGTCCATGGGGACAACGTGGATGGAAACCAAAACCGGCTATGGTCTGGAACAGTCCGAGGAAACTCGCCATGCACGCTTGGGTGGGCCGCTCGTGGACACCCTGACCTTCCTCGGTGCCCACCTGGTTCCTGCCGGAACCGATGCCGATGAATACACGGAATTGGTCGCCGGCCCCATGCTGGACGCGGTCGCCGACCACGTCGACTTTGTCGATGTCTTCTGCGAACGCGGCGCCTTCAACGAAGAGCAAACCCGTCGGGTTCTGCACGCGGCTCAGCGCCGGGGGATCGCGACTAAAGTCCACGGAAACCAATTGGGCCCAGGCCCGGGGGTACAGCTTGCAGTTGAATTCGGCAGCCATTCTGTGGACCATGTCAATTACCTCGAGGACTCCGATATCCAGGCGCTCGCCGGAAGCTGGAGTGACTGGGATAGCGCGAGAAGATCAGGACAGCCAGGAACCGTAGCCACCTGTTTGCCTGCCTGTGATCTGTCCACCAGACAACCGCTGGCCCCGGGGCGTGAGCTGCTGGATGCTGGGGTGAGCATTGCGCTGGCGAGCAATTGCAACCCCGGTACTAGCTACACCAGCAACATGAACTTCTGTGTGGCCACCGCCGTGCTGCAGATGAATCTGTCCCTGGCCGAAGCCATCGAGGCAGCCACTTATGGGGGAGCGCTGGCACTGGGCGTCCAGGATCAGGTGGGGTCCATCGAAGTTGGCAAACGCGCAGACCTCCACGTTCTTGATGCTCCAGCGGCCGCGCATCTGGCCTACCGTCCCGGAATGAACCTGACCCACAGTGTTTACCGGGCGGGAAAGTTAGTGAATTGACGCGTTGACCGGGTGTTTGCAAGTCAATTTTGGAAGTGCGCAATCGTTAATACACGTTGTAGTCCGTGTATTTCGGCTCGAATGTTCACGGGGATCAGTTCGATGCTGGCTTTGATGCTCGTAAAGTTTGAGATGTAAATATTGGTCGAACTTCTGCCGGAACGGGCGGTGAGCGGAATGTGGTTCAAAACCAAAAGGCATAAAGTCCTCGCTCAGAGCGAGGACGCGTATCGTTGCCGATTACAAGAAATCGAAGCTTCGTCTCACGGTCCCGAAGACTGGGGTCCGTCGCTATTAAATGTCGGTAATGGGCAGGCCGAGTTCATGGGCTACGCGACAAAAAGCCGGTTCGCAGATCATTATATTGTCGTAGATGTCGAGGGACTGCCCACCCAAAGCGGACGACGGGAACGCACGCTCAATTGGGTGGAAGTAGAACAGGCGGAACTTTTACGACAGATTACTGGATATTGGTTGGGGATCTTGAGGGCCTCTGACGGCCAAGAAGCAATGGTGCCTGGGGAGAGTGAGTATTGGTTCGAAACCATGGCCGCATTGAAGGACTTCTTGCAGCCACTGGGCATCTCTTGGTATCCAGCGTTGCAGGGATACCAGATGACCGAAGGCGTTGGCTTCTATTCCCCAGACTGGCGCTGCGGCGACCAACCTGCCTAGGCACCTGAGTTTCTAAACATACGTCGGGCGCGCACATTCTGATTCAACGAGCTCGGGCATGGAAAGTACTATCCGATGGAGCCATGATCCAGCTGTTTCCACAGTCGATCGCGTTCATCACCCTTCAGGATGCGTGCTTCAAATCTTGTTTCGATTCGCGTTCTTGGGTCGTCGGCCATGAGGTGACCATCGCGAAGCTCGTTAACCGTGTACCAGCCCGGACCGTAGTCTTCTTTAGTTAGATCGTGTTGGCCGTCTATCCAGTGCGTTTGCCACCACATGCATTCTTGCTGCTCCCGCAAGAATGGAAATGAGCGCATTATGCTCACTGAAGTAGTCAGCCACCCTCGGACTTGGTCATCGTACGTGAGCTCCCAGACTGAGTCTCGAAACATGTCCAGCTCAGGGTCTTGTCTCCATTCACTCTCATTGAACCACTTGTCTATCCAGCGCATGGCATCAATCATATCGGCACCTCGCGACTTACAAGATGAGTTAGGAAGGCAAGACGAAGATGCCGTCTGGCGGCGTGAATCCACTTCTTTTCTGGCTTTTGGCGTACACACTTACAGACCAATCGGCCGAGGAATCAAAAACAGATAGGTGCCAGTCTGAGAACCGGCCAACCAACTGCAAGGGTGTTTCTGCGAGAAGCTCGTCCTGATGCTCGGTTCCGCCCTTGCCCCGAGCAGTAGTTCCAATAATCAATACTCCAGTATCAGCGAGCAACTTTAGGGAAAACGTGAGCAGGCTTTGGAACTCCCCTGGGGTCAAGAAGGCAGGAACATTTCCCGCGAGCACAATGACTTCAAACTCTTTTGGAAGACCACACGCTTTTATAACATCTTGGTCTAGCTTTCCAGCAGCAAACTGCCTGAACCAGCCCGCATCAAATAGTTCGCCGGCGACCTGCAGAACTTGTGGCGTCGGGTCAATGCCAAAAGCTTCGTGCCCGCGCTGTCGCAAGGCATTGACTGTGTTGCCGATGCCGCACCCGATGTCGAGAATCTTTGAACCACGTGGTCACAACATGTCGACAAAACGTGCTGGAGTCTCAAGGTCTGTTCCAGCGAGAGTCAAGCTCTTCATTTTTGCTGCGTAGGAATCGTAGTCCTTGCTCAAGCTCATGGTCGCAAGTATTTCATAGGCGGACTCACCCCGACTTGTTCTCGCTGGTTCATCGGAAATCTGGCAGTCAAATAGGCATTCGTGATAGACAAGAACCATGGCTAATACTGCTTTTAAGGGAACTCCCGTACAGACCATTGGTGAACTGCCAGCCGTAGGCTCGCAGGCTCCATCATTCACCCTCACCGACACCGGCCTTGCAGATGTCACCAGCGAGTCGCTGGCTGGCCGTCGCGTTGTCCTGAACATCTTCCCATCGGTTGATACCGGCGTGTGCGCTGCCAGCGTTCGCCGCTTCAACGAACTGGCTGCTGGCCTGGATAACACCACCGTTGTGTGCGTTTCCGCTGACCTGCCATTCGCCCTGGGACGCTTCTGCGGTGCAGAAGACATCGAGAACGTCACCGCCGCTTCGGTCTTCCGTTCGGACTTCGGTTCGGATTACGGCGTAACCCAGATCGATGGTCCACTGGCTGGCCTGCTGGCTCGCTCGGTTATCGTCTTGGATGAAGCCGGAAAGGTGACCTACACCCAGGTCGTCCCAGAGATCACCACCGAGCCAGACTACGATGCAGCTATCGCAGCCCTGAGCTAAATGAATTTTGCATCAGCAATGATGCTACTGGAGCCCATCCGCCATTGGCGGGTGGGCTCCTGTCGTCTGTAGCGGCTTGATAAGGCAAGCCGGTGTGAGCTAAAGATCAATGCAACAGCTTCTGGATTCTTGCAAGGTATAGCTGTTTGAGCTTTTCATCGGGTGCTACCGAGCTGAAAACTCCAGCGAGCATCACAGCAGCATCGAGGCTTAGCCACCGCCAAACTTCAGAAGTCTCGCACATCGTGCCGCCAGCCTGCAGATACCCTTGGCGAATTGTGGCGTATTCCAACCCATTGTCCGAAATGGCTGCGTATTGATTGATCCGCGCCAGTTCTACTTCAGGGGCGGCCACCAAAGCATTGCTCCAGTCAAAGAGTGACTTGATTTCACCGCGCAATGCACGAATGTTCTGCCGGCGAATATCCATGTGAAGCAGTGACTCACGCTGGAGTTCTTGTTCCAATGCCGAGCTGATGTGTTCTTGGGACGGCAAGGCGGGCAATGAGGTGGAGGATTGCAGTAACCGATATCGGCTAGTGAGCCGTTGGGCAATATGCGCGTAGACGAGTGTCGGTTTCGGAATGCCATCCACGTTCTCGGGAGGCGGTGCCCGATGCAACCTAGCGAGTAGTCGCCCTAGCTCAAATTGATCAACCGCTGAATCATCGTCATTGATAAATTCCATAATCAATACAGGGCCTTGCTCATGTTTGACCACACCCAGAGGCCCCGCGCTGGGAACGCCGGACTCCAACGCCCACGCGGACAGCGCTAGCTCTTTGTGCTGGAGCTCTTCAGCGGATACTCCGGGATTATTTGCGGTGTTGAAGACTTCTGAGCGGGCAATGCGATACCCCTCCCAACGTCCATCTCGGTGGGCGCGGTAGAAGCAGAATTCGGTGCCGGCGCCCGATAGTTCTAAATTCTGCGCTCCTCGCTGTTTGGCTACGTCCAAAGCGATGCGCAGAATCTGCGCTGGGGGAGAAGCGATCATTTTCTGTCCGTTCTTCGGCGTCGGATTTTCCCGAAGTATGTGGGGCACTGAAGAAATCTTCTTGGATGGTTGCGCTACTGAGATAGGGGTGAGTCTTCCGAGAATCCTGAACTTTCTTCTTGTGAATCCTATGGCACCTGCCGCTATTCCTCGCAGGATGGACGAGTCATAGAGCTACGCATTGAGCCGAAAAACCATAGGGGAGTTCTCAAGATGCGATTCGCGCCCTATACTCAGTTCAGATTGTTTATGATGTTTCTTAGTCGGATTTGATCATAAAACGTCAAAATCATTTTGAGTGCGGCGGTCTCGCTGCAAAACTTGGACGAGGGAGCGAACTCATGACCGAGCAGCTGGTGTTGGGCTCATTTATGGAAGAAGAACTACTTTCGCAGCCACAGATGTGGCGTCGAGCCGTGGCGCAGCAGAAGTCTGAGAACTTGCTTCCGGCTAAGGGTGCAAAGGTTGCAGTCGTCGGCTGCGGCACATCGTGGTTCATGGCTGAATCCTATGCTTGTGCCCGAGAGGCTGCTGGGTTCGGCCTCACTGACGCCTTCGCCGCCTCCGAAGCTCGCATTCTGTCCCGCGACTATGACGCGGTTATTGCCATCACCCGTTCGGGAACGACGTCCGAAGTGCTGCAACTACTAGAAGAACTCAACGAGAAAATCCCTACCGTTGCGATCATCGGAGATGTCAGTTCCCCCATCGTTGACAAGGTCGACGCGGTGGTCGAACTTCCTTACGCCGACGAGCGCTCCGTGGTGCAAACCCGTTTCGCCACCACGGCGTTGGCCTACTTGCTCTCCAGCGTCGGGCACGACCTGGAAGAAGCCGCCGTGCAGGCCGAGGAATTGGTTAATTCAGCTACACCTTCAGAACTCGTGGATGCAGAGCAATTCACCTTCTTGGGCCGCGGCTATACCGTAGGCATGGCGCACGAGGCGGCGCTCAAAATGCGCGAAGCTGTCCAGGGGTGGACCGAGGCCTACCCTGCCATGGACTACCGCCATGGCCCGATCTCCATCGCCGCACCACACCGCGTGACCTGGATGTTTGGCGAAGAGCCAGAAGGCTTGAGTGCAGACGTTGAGCAAACCGGAGCAATTTACATCAACGCCCAGCGCCACCCACTGGCCGACCTGACCTTGGTGCACCGAGTCACCTTGGACCGCGCCCGAGCTCGCGGGATGGATCCGGATCATCCCCGTAATCTGACTCGTTCAGTGATCTTGGAAGGTTAGCGAGCACCATGTCCCAGCTTTACCTGCTCTTTGATGTGGGCGGAACCGACATCAAAGCCGGCATTTCCAGCGCCGAAGGCGAGTTGCTGCAGATCGTGCGCGAACCAACGCTCAAGGTCGCACCAGAACTTGCCGCCGAGTCGATCATCAACCAGCTGGGCGCCTTAGCCCGCACGCTAGGTGACAGTTCTGGGCTACAACCGGCGGCCGCAGGATTGGCGGTTTGTGGTCTGGTTGATGCACCGGCAGGCCTGGCGCTGTATTCGGCGAACCTGGGCTGGCGTAATGCGCCACTGCAGAACATGGCCGCCGATCAGCTAGGAATGCCTGTGGGGTTCGGCCACGATGTCGCGATGGCAGCTAAGGCTGAATTAGAGCTGGGTAGCGGAGCCGCGGATGAATCCCTGCGCCGAAATAGTGCGGTTCTGATCATCGGAACGGGCATCGCCTCGGCTTTGGTGGTGGACGGGCGGATGCTGAACGCCGGTGGTTGTGCCGGGGAGCTGGGGCACACCCCGGTTCCCGCAGGTCTTCCCTGCGCCTGCGGGGCAATCGGTTGCCTGGAAACCGTGGCATCGGCCGGAGCCATCGCCCGCCGCTACGCCGAGCCTGGCACGGCCAAGGTGGGAGCCAAGGAAGTATTTGCGGCTCGAGCCGCGGGGGATCCCAAGGCCCGGCAGGTCATTGGCGAGGCCGTTGAAGCGCTGGCCTTCGTGCTGGCACAGCTGTGTGCCTCCACCGCACCGGAGACAATTATTCTGGGCGGCGGACTGGCTCAAGCAGGGCCACCGTTCTTCGCCGAGGTGCAAGCTGCCTTGGATCAGCGGCTCTCCTTCCACCGTCGACCCCGCTTGGTGCCAGCCCAGCTTGGTGCTGACGCAGGATTACGCGGTGCCTGGCTCTTGGCGCGACAGGCCGCTGCAAAGCTGGAAGGTCAGGGCCGATGATCCTGGCCTTCACGCCTAATCCGGCCTTTGACGAAACCTATATTGCCCCCAGACTTCAGCTTGATGCCAGCCATCGGGTGTCCTTGCAACACCGCCAAGCCGGCGGCAAGGGCGTCAACGTCGCCAAGGTGCTGCATTCCCAAGGGATTCCCGTCCGGGCACTGTGCCCACTGGGCGGTGATACCGGAGAGCTATTTGCGACCCAGCTGCGCGGCGAGAACGTTCAGTTGGTTCAGGTCCCGGTTTCGGCCGCCACACGTCGGTCGATGGCTTTCCACGATGCGCAAGCCAATATCACCAGCGTCTTTAATGAGTCCGGGCAGCCCTTATCCGCCGCCGAATGGCAAGGGGTTGAAGAAGAATTTGCGCGGTTGCTTCCCGAGGCGCAAGCGGTAGTGGTGTGTGGTTCGTGGCCTACGGGTACCGACTTTTCGCGTATGCAAAGCTTGGTTAACCGTGCCACGAGCCAAGGAATCTGGACGTTGGTGGACACTAGCGGCCCAAATTTGCTCCGGGCTGCCGAGTGCGCGGCGGTACTCAAACCCAACGAGCATGAACTCCGCGAAGCTACAGGCTGTTCCACCCTGGCTCAAGGCGCACGGCTGTTGCTTGAGCGTGGGGCAGCAGAGGTCTTTGTCAGCGCCGGAGCGGCAGGCATTTACCACTTCACCAAAAACAATGAACGTATCGCCCACGCCAAACTCGCACGTACTTTGCAGGGCAACCCGACCGGCGCCGGGGATTCGGCGGTGGCCGCACTAGCTGCCGGAATCGTTCGAGGGCTGGATCGAGAGCAAACCCTGCGCCTTGCGGTGGCGTGGTCTGCGGCCACGGTGCTGATGCCGATGGCCGGAAAACTCTCACCGGAGCACCTCGGATTGCTCAACGAGTCCGAATACCGGCTGGTTGATTCCGCCCACATGATCTAAGGAGAACAACAACGATGGCACTGGTCCCAATGAGTCAGATCATGGAAGCTGCGGTGCGCGAAGGCCGAGGCCAGGGTGCCTTCAACGTCATTCATTTGGAAACCGCCCAGGCATTGGTCAGTGGAGCCGAGCGAGTTGGCATGCCGGTGATCTTGCAGGTCAGCGAGAATTGCGCGAAGTACCACGGGGGCTTGAGGCCCTTAGCGGCAGCCACACTGGCCATTGCGCAGGACGCCAATGTTCCCGTCGCGCTGCACCTTGATCATGCCGAGGATGAGAACTTGGTGTATCAAGCTATGGAGCTGGGTTTCGGATCGGTGATGTTTGACGGGGCAAAGCTTCCCTTTGAGGAGAACCTCGCGGCCACGCAACGCGTGGTTCAGGCCGCTCACCGACAGGGTGTATTTGTTGAAGCCGAATTGGGAGAAATCGGCGGCAAAGACGGTGCGCACGCGCCAGGAGTGCGCACGGACCCGACCCAAGCACAACAGTTCGTGGAGGCTACCGGCGTGGATGCGCTGGCGGTGGCCGTAGGATCTTCCCATGCAATGCTTGAACGCTCGGCGCATTTGGATCTGGCGCTGATCGAGCAGCTTGCCGATCAGGTACCAGTTCCATTGGTGTTGCATGGTTCTTCCGGCGTTGCAGATGACGTACTGATCCAGGCGATCAAGCGCGGGATGCGCAAGATTAATGTCTCCACGCATCTGAACGGGTTCTTTGCCCGTGCAGTGCGTGACTGGCTCCAAGCTCACCCGGAGGGTGTTGACTCACGTAAATATCTTGGTGCTGGGCGTGAGGCGCTGGCTTCCGAAGCTGCACGTTTATTAGCCCTCTTTGCGTTTAAAAATCTTTGAATTGCTAAAGAATCACCGAAGTTTGATTGTTTATGAGATTTTAGAGTGATGTTAAATCTAAAATTATCAAGAAACTCCTTGACCTGTGATCTGATGCACTCCATACTTTTTAGTGAATCTGATTTTTATTGATTGAAACCATCTGAAAAAATCAGCAATCATTCACACTTGCACCGGTGCGAAAGCATCACAGCGACGAGGAGCGACAATGAAACGTACGATGCGTACCGGGGTTCTTGCCCTTTCGACGGCAGCAGCGCTGCTGCTAAGCAGCTGCGGCTTTTCCAACGGCGGCGGTGGCCAATCAACCGAGGCTTCGGGCGATAATGTCACCCTGAACATGCTGGTTCCTACCTACTCGGATGGCACCAAGGGCCTGTGGGAAGGGGTCATCAAGAACTTCGAAGCAGAGCACGAAAATATTGACGTTAACCTCGAGGTACAGTCCTGGGAAAACATTGAAGGCGTACTGAAGACCAAGCTTCAGGGCGGACAGGCACCGGATATCTACAATGGTGGCGCCTTCGCCGAATTCGCCGCCGAGGGTCTACTAGCACCGGTCAGCGACGTAGCTTCCCAAGAAACCATTGACGACTTCCAAACCACCTTCGCCGACGCGGAGAAGTTTGAAGGCACCCAGTACGGTCTGCCATTGATCGCTTCGGCTCGCGCACTGTTCTACAACAAGGCACTTATGAAGGAAGCCGGCGTCGACTCCGTGCCAACCACCTGGGATGAACTTCTTGAGGCCTCCAAGCTCATCAGCGAGAAAACCAAAGCCGATGGTTACGGCATGCCGTTGGGCAGTGAAGAAGCCCAAGGCGAATCGCTGATCTGGTTCGCCGGCAATGGCGGCAACTTCGGCGATGCCGAAAAAATCTCGGTGAACACCCCACAGAACCTTGAAGCCGCAGAATTCATGAAGAAGATGATCGATGAGGGTGTGACTCAGAACGATCCGGGCGCCACGCAGCGTACCCCAATGCTCAACACCTTCATCCAGGGCAAGCTTGGTTTCGCTTACGCTCTACCACAGACCGTGGGCCAGATCGAGAAAGAAAATCCGAAGCTGGAGTACGGCGTGGCAGCAGTCGCGACGAAGAGCGGGGAACCTGCAACTTTAGGCGTCGCTGACCGCCTGATGTCCTTCAAGAATGATGGCAGTAAGTCGGGCGCGGTCAAAGAATTCATGGACTACTTCTACTCGGCTGACGTCTACACAAAGTGGGTCAGCACCGAAGGATTCCTGCCGACCACCAAGTCGGGCTCTGAGAAGATGAGCGGCGACGAAACGCTCAAGCCATTCTTGGCCATGTTGCCAAATGCGGTCTTCTACCCAACCACCAACCCTGCATGGAATGCCACCGATGGCGCCTTCAAATCCCTCATGGGTGAACTAGGAACCGGAAAATCAGCCCAGGAAGTGCTTGACGGAATCCAGGCCAAGGCCGACGCCGCGGGCTAGCACCGTCACTAGGACACACCACGCTCCAGGCCCGGCGCCACCGCGCCGGGCCTGAGCTTCTGAGATCGCGAAAATACCGGCCCGGAGCGCTGGGCCAGCCGCATTACGAGAGGGCCGATTGTGAGCTCCACCCTGCCAGCAACACCTCGCGCCGGGCGCACCCGCCGGCGCGGCACCGATTCCCAATCACTGTTCTCCGCCCTGCCCTGGGTTGGACCGGCACTCCTGCTGATCCTGGCCATTGTGGTTTTTCCCGCGGGTTACATGATCTACAACTCGACCCGCAAAATTTCCTCGGTAGGAACCGACCTCAAATCCGTGGGACTAGATAATTTCGTCACGATCTTCCAGGACCCGGTGCTGCCGCGCATTCTGTTTAACACCCTGTTCTGGGTGGTCTGCGTAGTCGCCCTGACCGTGGTGCTTTCCCTCGCGCTGGCCCAGTTCCTGAACAAACCATTTCCCGGACGCACCCTCGTGCGCATGGCAGTGATCGTGCCCTGGGCTGCCTCGGTGGTCATGACCACCACCGTCTTCTACTACGGACTGGACCCGAACTACGGCATCTTCAACCACCTCTTTGTGCAGATCGGGCTCATGGATGAAGGATATGGCTGGACCAAGAATGCGGTACCTGCCATCGCCGTCTCTATCATCGTGGCAATCTTTGTCTCCATCCCATTCACCACCTACACCCTGCTGGCCGGGTTGCAGGCCATCGGACAGGAGACTTTGGAGGCGGCCCGGATGGATGGAGCCGGACGATGGAAGACCTACCGGCTGGTGATCCTTCCGCAACTCAAACCAGCGCTGGCCGTATCGGTGCTGATCAACATCATCAACGTCTTCAACAACCTGCCGATTTTGAAGGTCATGACCGGATCGATTCCGGGCAATAGTGCTGACACGCTGATGACCTACATCTTCAAGGTGCTGCAATTCGACCGCCGGCTGGATCTGTCCTCGGCGCTTTCGGTGGTCAACTTCGCGATCGTGCTGGTGATCGTGGCCATCTACATCAAAACCGTCAAGCCGATGCAGGAGGTCTAATCGTGGCACTGTTGGTAACCGAAGACCGCGCATCGAAAAAGACAGTCATTTCCCGCATGGTGGTGGGTCTGGTGGTGATCGTCATTTTCTTGATCCCCTACGGCACCATGCTGGTCGGGGCGCTGAAAACCCAATCCGAAATTCTCGCCATCCCACCGCAGTACCTGCCCAAAGACGGGGCGCAATTCTCCAACTACGTAAGCATGTGGGACACTCCGGAAACGCCGGTGCCCTACAACCTGATCTCCACCATCGTGATTTCGGTCTGTGCCACCTTACTGGTTCTGTTGGTGGCCACCCCGGCCGCCTACTTCACCGCCCGCTTCAAATTCCCGGGCAAAATGGTGTTCATGTTCTTGGTGATCGTCACCCAGATGCTGCAGCCAGCAGTGCTGACCGCCGGTTTGTTCAAGCAAATGCTGGCCTGGAACCTCAATGACACCTGGCTGGCAATGATCCTGATCAACGCCGCCTTCAACCTGGCCTTTGCGGTATGGATTATGCACTCCTTCTTTGCCGGGGTGCCACGCAGCATCGATGAAGCGGCGCAGATTGATGGGGCAGGCAAACTGCGGGTGCTGTTCACCATCAACCTGCCACTGGTCTGGCCAGGGATTGTCACCGCGGTGATTTTCACCTTTGTCTCCTGTTGGAATGAGTTCGCCGCCTCGCTGGTAATCCTGTCCACCGCAGAGAATCAGCCATTGAGTGTGGCGCTGACCAAATTTGTCGGCCAGTACTCCACCGCCTGGCAGTACGTTTTCGGTGTCTCTATAGTGGCCATCGTTCCGGTCATCATCCTCTTCGCACTGATCGAAAAGCGTCTGATCGGCGGACTGGCCGCAGGAGCGGTCAAATAGTCATGAATCACCAGCGACCGGTACTGGAGATTGTGGCTACTTCCGGACGTTGCGCCCAGCGGGCTACCCGGGCCGGAGCCGATCGAATCGAAGCCTGCCAGGGTCTGGAACTGGGTGGACTTACGCCCAGTCCCGAAGTGCTCGAGCAGATCCTGGAGTTCGCACCGCAGCTCGGTGTGCACGCACTGCTGCGCAGCCGCCCCGGGGATTTTTACTACACCGGGGACGAAGCCCAGATTATGCAACGCCAAGCCGTGCGGCTGGCTCGGGCCGGAGTCCACGGGTTGGTGCTCGGGGCACTGGATCGACAGGGCCAGTTGGATTTGCCGTTGATGCTGCGTTGGGCGCAGGCCGCGCTGGAGATCAACCCGCAGATGGATATCGTGGTGCATCGGGCTATCGATGCCAGTGCCAATCCGGTCCGGGAAGTGAAACGCCTGCGTCAACTTCCGGTGCGCCGGATACTGACCAGCGGTGGGCAGAAGACGGTGGCAGACGGTTTTAATACCATCGCCCAGATGCTCCAACAGGCCGGGGATGACGTTCAGATCATGTGTGGCGGGGGACTGCGCGGTGAGGATCTTGCCGCCGCCTGCCATATGAAGGTCGCGGGCGTTCACTTTTCGGCCAAAACCAGCTATGCCGATACCATCGAGGTATCTGAGCAAGAGGTGCGCGAACTGCGCCGCACCCTGGATGAGCTGAGCAATTAGGGAGCGCGCACGATGAAACGCGAGGAACGGCAGAACCAGATCCTCGATCTGTTGGCCAGCCGAGGCCAAATCGATGTCGACGAGGTGGTGAAGCAACTGGGGACTTCACCGGCCACCGCCCGACGTGATCTCGACGCACTGGCCGCCGCATCGCTGTTGACCCGCACCCACGGAGGGGCGGTCTCCAACTCGGTGGCCTACGACCTGCCATCGCGCTATCAGCGAGAGCACAATGACCAGGCCAAGACGCAGATCGCCAAAATGGCCGCCGATATGGTGTCACAACATATGGTCATTGGGCTTTCGGGCGGGACTACCACCAAAGCGATCGCCAGCGAGCTGGGACTGCGTCAGGATCTGGTGGGCGAACCAGGTCGGGTGACATTGACCGTGGTGACCAATGCAGTGAATATTGCCTCGATGCTGGCCGTGCGCCCCCATATCCGCGTCATGGTCACCGGCGGTGTGCTCAACGAGCGCTCCTACGAGCTGGTAGGACCGATGGCCCAGTCTTCCCTAGCCAAGATCACCTTAGATCTTGCCTTTGTGGGCGTGAACGGCTTGGATCCCGAGGTGGGCCCGATGGTCAGCGACGAAATGGAAGCGGCCGTCAACGAACAGATGATCAAGCAGGCCAAAAGTAGCTACCTGGTGGTGGACTCGAGCAAACTTGGCAAGCGTTCCTTCATTATTCTCGATCGCGAAAACCTCACCGGCGTGATTACCGATAAAGGTGCCACCGAAGGACAAATTGGCGCATTGGGAGCCGCCGGGATGCGTGCCGTGATGGATGTTGCCCACTACCAGCCAGAAGAGGAAAGCTAAGCGCTCACCGACTGTGCCGCGGTGAGGATCCGCGGACCGATCTTGCGCATCAGCTTGTCGATCTTGGGGTTATCGGTGCGCGAGAGAGTATCGGAGAGCCGCTCCAAACTCATCAGCCCCAGCCAGATCTTCGCCCGATAGGCTTCATCGGGAGTCGGCGCGATCATATCCACCATCTCCAACCCGTGCCACAGGCTCAGGTAGGCGGTGTTCAGCGCCGGATCCCAGGCGGCAGCCAGATCCCAGTCCAAGATGCCGATCAGTTCTGCACCATCCCAGTGCATATTGTGTCCGGCCAGATCGCCATGGACCAGGCTCGGCGGCACCTGCGCCAGCTGGTCAAGTTGTGCCCACAGGCTGCTGGCCGCGCCACGCAATTCATCGGGCAGGGCGTCAAAACACTGCTGCTGACGCTCCTGCGTCCAGGGTCCGCGGAAGGCAAAAGGCTGGGCCAGGTATTCGTTGATCGGTTCCAGGCTAATGGCCGCCAAATCGTTGACCAGCTTCCCCAAAATCTTCGGATCCCCATAATGCGGTTCGTGGGCACTACCGGGGATAAAGGACATGGCCACCGAGCTTAGCGAGTCCACCTGCAGAATCTGCGAGGTCGCGACCGGGATCTGATAGTCCAACTGGCCGTCAAGACGTTCCAAAAGCTGCACCGAACGTGGCATCTGCTCGGTGGCTTCTTCGGTGCGGGCCATGCGAATGACCGAATGCGGGTTGGCGATCACTACCTTGTGGAACTGTCCGCCCTCGTTGACCCCGGCATTCTCCCAGGAAAGGTCGGGGCGTAATTGGCGGGCAATGGACAGTTCTTCACTGGTGGCGGGACGGCTCACTGATGCTCCTTTATTTCGCTACCTTCAGGCTACCTCAGCCCACACACAGCCTGATCAGCCTATGATCGAGAACGTGAATGCCAAGATCCTGAAATTCGAGATCGCCCTCGTGTTGGCCCTGTCTTTGGGGCAAAGCGCCATCTATTCGATCCTGAGTTTTGCTGATAAAGCCACGAAGGCGCCATTGCGCGAGCAGACGACCTCGTTGAACAACCAGCTGAGCACCCGCGAATTTTTCGACTTTTCCTACCAGCTGCTCGACATTCTTTTTGCGCTGGTTCCGGTTCTGCTGGCCCTCTATCTGATGAAGCGCAGCCTGGGCCTCGGCGTACGGGAGATCGGTTTTGATCTGCGACGGCCGGTCAAAGATTCCCTGATGGGCGCCGGGCTATTTTTGGCCATGGGGCTGGGCACCTTGGGCGTGTATGCAGCCGGCCGGGCGTTGGGCATCACCACCGCAATTTCCGCGGCCAACCTGGGGGACTACTGGTGGAGTGTGCCGGTGCTGCTGCTCTCTGCGGTGCGCCATGCGGTGCTCGAAGAGGTGCTGATGCTTGGCTTCCTGTTCAGCTATGCAAAGAAGCTGAACCTGGGAATGTGGACCACCATCATCACCTCGGCCGTGATCCGCGGCAGCTACCACTTGTATCAGGGCGTGGGGCCGATGATCGGCAATATGCTCATGGGCGTCGTCTTTGGCTGGGTCTACCAGAAGTATGGACGGGTGATGCCACTGGTGATCGCGCACTTTATGCTCGACGCCATCGGCTTTGTGGGATATGCCCTGATCGGCCCCGCGATCGGGATCGGCAACTAGCGCGGATACACTGCAAGAATGCAGATTTCCGAGCTGACTGAAGAACAGATTCCCCAAGCTGTTGCCTTGTGGGAGGGTACCGGGCTGACCAGGCCGTGGAATGACCCCTACGCCGATGCCCTTCGAGCCTTGGAAACCTCAAGCTCGACGGTGCTGGCGGCAAGCGAGGGCTCTAAGGTGATCGCCACCGCGATGGTCGGACATGATGGGCACCGCGGCTGGCTCTATTATGTGGCGGTGGACCCGCAGGCCCAGCGCACCGGGCTGGGCACACAAATGGTCCAGGCTGCCAGTGATTGGCTTACGCAGCACGGCGTGCCCAAGGTGCAGCTGATGGTGCGCAATGAAAATACCGCGGTGCGCGGCTTTTATGAGCGGCTGGGATTCGTGGACCAAGAGGTCGTAGTCCTGGGCAAGCGTCTGGATGCAGGGGCATAAAAAATGGTAGGTGGGGACGCCATTGTCCCCGCCTACCGACGTACTACAACACCACAGGACCGTTCTGCGTTTCGAAGGTCACGGACATGATGCCCGGGGTGCCATTGGGCGCCTGATACGCCATGGTCACCGCGCCGAGGTGTACATTCTCCGGCTGGCCCAGCCATTCAAGCACACGATCGCGCGAACCGGCAATGGTGATCTCGCTGATCGCGCCGGTTGGTTCCAGAGCCTTGGAAGGATGTAGTTCCTTGGCCTGCTCATCCCAGGAGATCAGGTACGGGCACTGTGGGTCGGCGATCAGGCCCTTGATGCCGATCTGCTGCCAGGTCAGCTCGCGGCCGTCGGGGAACTTGCGATTGCCCGGAACCGACTTGCGGCCCAGACGGTCTTCGGCACCAGAAAGATCGTCCACCGAAACGCACCAGCCCATCCAGCCGCCACCGAGCTCCGAACGAGCCCGCACCGCTTGGCCGAAGGGGGCCTTGTCGCTGGCCGGGTGGTTGAGCACCTCAACCACTTCTAGGTACTGACCATGCTTGAGTGGGAAGATGACATTGCGCGTTCCGAACCTCGGATGCACGCCTCCCTTAACAAATTCCAAGCCGAGTGACTCGGAGATTCTTTGCGCGGTTGGCAGCAGCCCATCAGGGCCACAGGCATAACTAACGTGATCTAGCCTCATCATGTGCCCATCATGACAACATGTGACCACAGTCTCTACTTAGGTAACCCTAATGTTTTTTGCTGAATCGAATTCTCTGCGACAAAAGCGCGAACAATGTGAAATATGACCGATTGCGACCATTTTGCGTTGCTCGCATTGCAAAAATCTTCGGTTTTCGGGCACACTGGAAACAGGTCATGAGTCCCAGTAACAAGCCCCGGCTTACTGGGCGGCAACCCTCCAACCGCGGTGGGGTGCCCCGGGTGAAGACCTGGCCCTTAGTTGCACAAGGCAGCTAAGGACAAGCGCGGGTAACCCTGGAAGGCTTCTTGGTGAGGTCCTTCTCCTCGGTGTCTTCTCAGTGGTCTACCCCCATAGTCATGAAACGCTATTTGGAGGAAACCATGAGCAACAACTGGTCATTTGAAACCCGTCAGATCCACTCCGGACAGACCCCAGATCCAACCACCGGCGCTCGGGCGCTGCCGATCTTCCAGACCACATCCTTCGTCTTCCCCACGGCGCAAAGCGCCGCGGCCCGCTTCGCGCTGCAGGAGCTGGAACCGATCTACACCCGCATCGGCAACCCGACCACCGACGCGGTGGAAACCCGGATCGCCGATCTTGAAGGCGGCGTCGGGGCCCTGCTGCTCTCCTCGGGCCAAGCCGCTACCACCTTCGCCATCCTGAACCTCGCCGAAGCCGGCGACCACCTGGTGGCCAGCCCCAGCCTGTACGGCGGAACCCAAAACCTGCTCAAGCACACCCTGAAGCGCCTGGGCATCGAGGTCACCTTTGTAGCCGACCCGGATAACCTGCAGGACTGGCGCGACGCGGTCCGTCCGAACACCAAAGCCTTCTTCGGTGAGACCATTTCCAACCCGCGCCAAGACGTGCTGGACATCGAAGAAGTCGCCAAGATCGCCCACGAAAATGGCGTGCCGCTGCTGGTGGATAACACCCTGGCCACCCCGTACCTGATCCGCCCGATCGAATTCGGCGCCGACATCGTGATCCACTCGGCCACCAAGTTCCTGGGCGGGCACGGCAACGCGATCGCCGGCGTGATCGTGGACTCGGGCAACTTCGACTTCGCCAAGGATCCAGAACGCTTCCCGGGCTTCAATACTCCAGACGAGTCCTACAATGGCTTGGTTTTCGCCCGCGATCTGGGCGTGAACGGCATCCTCGGTGCCAACCTGGCCTACATCCTCAAGGCACGAGTGCAGCTGCTGCGTGACCTGGGTGCCTCGGTGGCGCCGTTCAACGCCTTCCTGATCGCCCAGGGATTGGAAACCCTGTCCCTGCGCATCGAGCGTCACGGCGAAAATGCGCGCGAGGTGGCCAGCTGGCTTGAAGCCCGCACCGAGGTGCAGAAGGTCGCCTATGCGGGCCTGGCCTCCTCGCCATGGTTCGAGCGTGCGAAGAAGTACAGCCCAAAGGGTGCCGGATCGGTGATCGCTTTTGAGCTTGCCGGAGGTTCGGCAGCGGGTCAGGCATTTGTGGACGCACTTGAACTGCACTCCCACGTCGCCAACATCGGCGATGTCCGCTCGCTGGCCATCCACCCGGCCTCCACCACCCACGCCCAGCTGACCGAGGCCGATCAAATCGCTGCTGGAGTGAGCCCGGGACTGGTGCGCATTAGCGTGGGCCTGGAAAACATTAAGGACATTCTGGCCGACCTGGAACTGGGCTTCAACGCTGTTGCCGCCCTGGGCGATTCGGCCGAAGCGAACAAGGAATTGCAGGAAACCCTCTAGGCATGGCATCCATTGCAACCACCGAAGAACCACAGCTCGCCGACGGGCGCGACGGCATGATGCGCCGCCGCGCCGTCGGGGAGCACCACTTCGAATTTGGCGGCTATCTGCCACAGGTAGAGCTGGCCTACGAAACGTGGGGAACCCTGAACGCCGAGGGAACCAACGCCGTCATGGTGATGCACGCGCTGACCGGCGACGCCCACGTCGCCCAGGGCGATTCGAGCAGCGCCGGCTGGTGGGACGGATTTGTTGGCCCCGGGGCCACCATCGACACCAACAAGTACTTCGTGCTGGCCGTGAACATGGTTGGCGGTTGCAATGGATCCACCGGGCCGTCCTCGCTCGACGAGCACGGCGCGCCCTATGGATCGCGTTTCCCCTTTGTCACCATCAAGGACGCGGTGCGCCTGGAATCGCGTCTTGCCCAGCAGCTAGGAATTACTTCTTGGCATGCAGTGATTGGTGGTTCGATGGGTGGAGCGCGCGCCTTGGAATACGCCGTCCAATTCCCCGAACAGGTCAACAACCTGGTCGTGATGGCCTCCAGCGCTCAAGCCACTGCGGAACAGATTGCCTTCGCCCAGGTGCAGACCCAGTCCATCCGGCTGGATCCACACTTCAACGGCGGGGACTACTACGGTGCGCCAGCACGCCCGGACGCCGGGCTGGGCCTAGCCCGACGCCTGGCGCACATCACTTACCGTTCCGAGGCCGAGCTTCAAGCCCGCTTTGGCCGTGAAGCGCAGCCCGGGGAACAGCCTGCCGGAGTACTCGACGGTCCTCGTGGGCGCTACCAAGTGGAAAGCTACCTGGATCATCAGGCCAGCAAATTGGTGAACCGCTTTGATGCCAACAGCTACCTGCTGCTCACCGAAGCGCTGATGAGCCATGACGTGGCCCGTGGCTACGCATCGCTCGAAGCCGCCCTGGCTCGATTGGAGAAGGTCAATGTGGTGGTCGCTGCGGTGAACTCGGATCGCTTGTACTTCCCGGCGCAGTCCGAGCAACTGGCAGGGGCCCTGCCCACCGCCGTGCCGGTGCACTACATCGATTCGCCGATCGGCCACGATGGCTTCCTGACCGAAGCCAGCCAACTCGACAGCGTTTTGCGCAGCCTGGTTTTTAGCAGCTAGCCCAACACCACGAAGGGACAGCACCCACCAGTTATCGGTGGAGGCTGTCCCTTCGTGTAGTTTGTGCCCAGTTACTTCGCGCTGTCGCCGGCGCCAAGAGAATCATTGGGCTTCGGTGCGGTGAATGGCACCGCCGACGGGCGCTTGGGGGTAATGCCGTCGCCCGAGGACTGATGGCGCAAGCGGCGCAGCACCCATGGAGCCAAGTGCTCGCGCGCCCACTGCAGATCCTCAATGCGCGCCTCGCGCCAGCTGCGAATATCAGCCACCGGCTCGATCTCGGTATTGATCGAGTGCGGCACGTTTAAGGAGTCCAGCGCCATGGCCGCAATCCGCTGATGGCCCATGGGGGAGAAGTGCAGGCGATCCGGTGCCCACATCTGGGGCTGGTGCAGCTCGCGCAAAGCCCACATGTCAGCCACGATCGCGTCGTAGCGCGCGGCTACGGTGCGAATATTCTCGTTGTAGATCGCCACCTTGCCGCGGATGCTGCCCAGCACCGGGGTATCGCGAATATCCGGGCCGGTGACGATCAGCACCGTCGCACCCGTGGCGCTGAGCTTTGCCACCGCGCCGTCGAGAATATCGGCGATCTTATCCGGATCCCCGCCCGGACGCAGCACATCATTGCCGCCGGCGCACAACGAAATCAGGTCCGGTTTCAAATCAATGGCCGGGGCTACCTGCTCGGAGACGATCTGTCCGATTAGCCGCCCGCGGATGGCCAGGTTTGCGTAGGAGAAGTCAGGAACTGAGCGGCTCAGCTCCTGAGCCAGACGATCGGCCCAGCCCAAGTGTCGGCCGGGATTTGATGGATCAGGGTCACCGATTCCTTCGGTGAAGGAGTCACCCAAGGCGACATAGCGGCGCCATGGGTGGAGTGTCGATACTGCAGAATCGGGAGTTTCAAGGTCAAAATCTTTAGGCACAAACTTCATTGTTACCCCGTAGTAATCATCCGTCAATCAGTCTCGGGGATGATCTACTTCACCCCTCGTGCCAGTTTTTCAGCAGATCTTGACGCGCCTGAAGATATTCCTCGTTCGTGATCACTCCACGGGACCGGAGGTTAGTTAGCTCCTCCAATTTCGTTTCCAAGGACTGCTTGGGCGCCAGCAGAGTGGATTGGGCCAATTTGGTCTTGAGGTCGGATTCGAAAGTAATCGGATCCATTCCTGCGCTCTTGATCTTGCGGTAATTGCGCGCCTGAGCGTAAACGATAAATATCACCGCGGCGACGAATACCACCACAAACAAACCCATGAGGACCGGCATCACTGAAAAGGCTGTATCAATGAATCCGGATTCGGTGGAAAAACCGTCCTCCACATATCCATTGCTAGCCTCATCTATAGGAAGAGACTCGTCGTAGTTGTAGAAGATCTCGCTACTTTTCATTGCACCTTCGTTCGTCGATACCTGGAATATCGCCCGATAAATTCTCTAGCTTGATCAATCGGACTTCTTTACTAGTCAAACATGGATACAGCGTGAATTTCTGCTGCAACTGAAACTTTTATCAATTCGCAATGAACTGGGACCGGATGCTCCTGACTTGGAGAGCTTGAGCCATTGAACCCCGTGCTTTCATAGACTCAAATCGTCAGTTAAAAAATCAGTGAAAGCTGTCCACATTCCGCGGGATTCCGGGCTATTTTGTCGGTGCACCGCGGGAAAATTAGATATGAACAATCCAAATTATTCTGAAGATTATGACGACGAACATCGTCTTCCGTTGAGCCCTCCGGGCGCACGCACTGAGTCTCGTCCTGAGTCCATCTTTGGGCAGCACCTTATGCATCAGATTTTTTATGGACCGGTGCAGAAGCGAGCTGAAGAATTATTTAGCGCTGGACCGGTTCGGAACGTTGCCGATTCATTAGATCGACTGAGGAAGATTCAGCAACTCCATAGCTCCTTGGACGCGGTGACATCCACCATCCTGGCGGATACCGTTGAGCAGATCGGAGCCGGCTTCCCGGACGCCCTTGCTGAGCTGCGCGCTGAATTCCCAGACGAAGTGAGCGAAGCTGAACGCAGTGCCGCGTTTTATCGTGTCGACCCCAGCTCTGATCAGATAATCAATGCCAACTTCGTAGCCGAAGCTGCAGTTGCGTTGAGAGAAACTCCGCAAATGGTGGGCAAGCGCATGTTCTTTGCGAAGGGCTTACGTTATGTCTGCAAGGATACTTTGACAGCTTTAGCCGCAGGGAAAATTACAGTAAAGGCAGCTCGCAACATAGTAAAGTTTGCGCAGGATCTGACACCAGAACAAATCGAGATCATGGAGCTCCTCCTGCTACCGGTTGCAGAAACTGCTAGTGACGATACTGTCTATCAGAAAGCACGGCGGTTCCATGATCGGATGAATCCGGAATCAGCGCAGGAGCGTCAGAAGAAGTCAGAGGCCTCGCGCAAAGTGTCGTACTGGTTTGATGACGCCTCCGGTATGGGAACCATCAAGCTGACTCATCGTGCCGACATCATTAAGTCAATCATGAGCACTCTTCATTGGGCGGTGGGCCAGGACAGCGATCCAAAAGATGAACGCACCCATGATCAGCTGATGGCAGACCTTTATGCAGATGCATTGATCAATGGCTGGCCTGGTAGTGACGGAACCCCGCTGAAGCCTCGCTTGTCCATCACTATTCCAGCGTTGGAAATGCTGACAAACCCCACTAGAGCCCTTGCTGATTTGGAAGGCGTTGGACCCATTCCTGTAGGGCTAGCCCTTGAACTGGCGAAGGACGCGCCGTCATTCCAGAGGGTCCTCACCGATCCCTGGACCGGCGCGGTGATCGATATTGAACGTAGAAAGTACACCCCAACTCAAGGGATGAAGGACTTACTACGGCACAGGGACGTTCACTGTAGTTTCCCTGGATGTCGGCGTCCCGCTGACGTTTCTGAGATGGATCATATTGATGACTGGGCTCATGGAGGAAACACCGACCGCGACAATATGCATCTTTTGTGTAAGCAGCACCAGATGTTCAAGCATGCACTAGGTTGGAAAATTCATGCGCGGCCCGACGGGACAAGATCTTGGCTTACGCCGCATGGATTGCACGTCATTATCACGCCAGAGAGCGTTGATGTTGTAGACAACCTGGACCACATAAACGATCACTGTCCGCAACGGCCAGAGCGACGGCCATTCCCACAGGTGAAGCTGAACGAGGATACTCTGAGGGTCCTCAGTTACCCGCCGGAACCGGAAGCAACGACTGATTCAGACTGACCGGCCGGAACAACAGCGATTCGTTGAATGACAAAAATTTTCAGTCATTAGGGGACCTCAAACCACCCATAAATCATTCTCCGGTATCAGCAACGAAGCTGACTACCTTAGAACCATGCGGCCTAAATCTGACGGCATCAAGGCAGACCAATTTTCTCGACTGAGCGACTGAAAATTATTTTCAGTCAGTACGCGCTGAGTGGGCGGGGAAATGGTCTGATTCCAGAGAAGCATTCGTAACGACAAGTTTTTCAGTCACTGCGACGTCTCTGGCGTGGGTTCGCTAACCTTGAGCACATGACTTCATCCGAGACCGCGCCAGTCGCCATCATCTCCCGCAACGACGATTCCCGCTTGGGCACTCCACTTCTGGTGTTCCTTCACGGATACGGTTCAAATGAACAAGATCTGATGGGACTCTCGCGCTACCTCCCAGAAGAATTCACCTACCTATCGGTGCGCGCTCCGTTGCAGACCGGCCCCGGATACTGCTGGTTCCCGCTGACGCAAGAAATTGATTACTCAACCGAGGCTGTCTCACGCAGCGTGGTGTCCCTATGGGAGTTATTGGAACCGCTAAGTAAGCAGCACTCATCGATCACGCTTCTGGGATTCTCCCAAGGCATGGCCATGGCAACATCCCTGGCACGATACCAGCGCGACGCCATTACCGCGGTGGTGGGGCTTTCCGGCTTTGCCATTGAGCCGAGAGACCTAGAGATTTTCGACGACGCAAAGGTGCGGCAGAATCCACTCCCACTGTTCTGGGGCCGGGACCTGGCCGATCCCGTCATCACCCGCGACAAGATCGAATACACCCTGGGGTGGGTATCCAAGCACACTGAATTGACCAGCGAAACCTACCCGCAGATCGGGCATTCGGTCAGCATGGAGGAGCTTGAAGACGTCGATGCGTTCCTCAAGAAAGTGGTGCTCGGACAGGAGTAACTACTGCTGTGCAGTCACTTTCACGCACTCACCGTTGACGCAGACAACATCGCCGGGGCGAATCTGAGCTCCGCGGCGGGTATCAACTTCACCATTGACGGTGACAATGCCCTCGGAGATGAGCTCCTTGGCGTGGATACCGTCCTCGGCGAGGGATGCCAGTTTAAGCAGCTGGCCCAATCGGATGGATTCGTCGCGGATTTCTAGGTCAAAAGCTTCGTTGGCACTCATAGCTTCTATTCTTCCCTATATATGGGAGGAAGCTGCCACGATGCGGTCAAGAGCGGGGAAGTTCACTTTCGCGTTACCCGTATCCGCTTAGTCTCAGAGCCCTTGAAACGATACCCTTGAACGGTATGTATTTTTCTACGGACCGCAACCAGCGGCCTCGTAATTCCCATTGGAGTTGATATGGCGCCACAGTCCAAGCTTGATCAGGTAATTTCCCTCGCAAAACGTCGAGGCTTCGTTTTCCAGGCTGGTGAAATTTACGGTGGTTCCCGTTCCGCATGGGATTACGGACCCCTAGGTACCGAACTCAAAGAAAACATCAAGCGCGAGTGGTGGCAGAACTTCGTTCGCGGACGTGAAGACATGGTGGGCCTGGACTCGTCGATCATCCTTCCCAAGGCCGTCTGGGAAGCTTCCGGACACGTGGCCACCTTCACCGACCCACTGGTCGAGTGCATCTCGTGCCACAAGCGCCACCGTCAGGATCACTTGGTTGAGGCCTTCGTTAACAAGAAGGGCCGCGAGCCCAAGGACGGCATGAGCGAAATCGCTTGCCCGGACTGCGGCACCAAGGGCCAGTTCACCGAACCTCAGATGTTCTCCGGTCTGATGAAGACCTTCCTGGGCCCAGTGGATTCCGAATCCGGAATGGCCTTCATGCGCCCAGAGACCGCACAGGGCATCTTCGTGAACTTCGCCAACGTACTAACGGCCAGCCGCAAGAAGCCACCATTCGGCATCGGCCAGGTTGGCAAGGCCTTCCGCAACGAAATCACCCCAGGTAACTTCATCTTCCGTACCCGCGAGTTCGAGCAGATGGAAATCGAGTACTTCACCGCGCCGGAAGATGCACCGAAGTTCTTCGACCAGTGGGTTAAGGACTGCTGGGCATGGTTCCTGGACTTGGGCATCAAGGAAGAAAACCTGCGCCAGTTTGATGTGCCGGAAGATGACCGCGCACACTACTCGGCCGGCACCATCGACTTCGAGTACCGCTTCGGCTTCCAGGGTTCGGAGTGGGGCGAGCTCATGGGTGTCGCCAACCGCACCGACTACGACCTGTCGTCCCACGCCAAGGCTTCGGGCGCCGAATTGTCCTACTTCAACCAGGCCACCGGCGAACGCTACACCCCATACGTGATCGAGCCTTCCTTCGGTTTGACCCGTTCGATGATGGCCTTCCTGGTCGACGCCTACACCGAGGACGAAGCACCGAACACCAAGGGTGGCGTGGACAAGCGCACCGTGCTCAAGCTCGACCCACGCCTAGCTCCGGTCAAGGCTGCCGTGCTGCCACTGTCGCGCAACGAGAACCTGTCGCCTAAGGCCAAGGATCTGGCCAACGAGCTGCGCAAGCGCTGGAACATCGACTTCGATGACGCCGGCGCAATCGGCCGCCGCTACCGCCGCCAGGATGAGATCGGTACCCCGTTCTGCATCACCGTGGACTTCGATACCCTGGACGACCAGGCCGTGACCATTCGCGAGCGCGACACCATGGCTCAGGAACGCGTTTCCCTGGACCAGGTCACCGCCTACCTTTCCGAGCGTCTGAACGGAGCCTAGAGCCCGATGAACGAACTGGAATTCCGCCCCTGGCGCAACGGGGACGACCTGGAGCTGCTGCAGGTTTTTGGTGACCCGCGCTCGCCGCAGGCCCACCAGGATCGCACCATGCTGCGCGAGAACAGCGATGCGCCGTTCTCCCGCACGCTGGTGGCCTGCGTTGATGGCGTGGCCATCGGCGCCGGCGTGGTCTTCGCTTCCTCGCTGCATCCCCAGCGTTTGTGGCTCTACGTTGAGGTGGCTGCAGAACAGCGCCGCTGTGGCGTAGGCACGGCACTGGTGGCGCAGCTGCGCAAGCAGATCCCGGCCGACCAAGCACAGCAGCTCAAGGCCCGCTACACGGTGACCCCGGGCGATCCGGCCACCGCGGCGGCAGGCTTCTGCCAGTCGCTGGGCCTGAACGAAATCCAGGCCTCGCGCGATGTGATCTTGGAACCGGGCGCCTTGGCAGAGCCGGTGTTCGACACCAACGATCGGGTCATCGAGGAGCTGTCCACGGGCAGCGTTGAGTTGACCCAGCTGGTGATGGACTTCTACAACAAGGTCCACGAACAGTGGGATCCAGCCAAGATGACCGTCGGCTCGGCCCAGCGCATGCTGCTCGACGAGCACACCGGTGCCCAAGCGGCCCTGGTGCTGCGCGATAAGCCCAAGCGCGAGGGCGGCGTGCCGCTGGCCTTTGCAGTCAGTTACGTTCCTGCCCGTGAGGATGCTCCCTCGGACGTGCTGGTCGGCCACAACCCGGCCTTCAGCGATGATGAGGTAGCCGAGGCGGTGCGCGATATGGTCGCGATGCTGATCCACCAGTATCCCGTGAAGCTGGAAGTGGACTCCTCGATGTTCATCCTCGCCTCGCTGATTGATGCCTTGGCCGGCGTTGAGCAGGCCACGGTCATTTCGACCACGCACATCTTGGCCACGGACGCTGCCAAGTAATGTCAGCAACAACGGGACTCGCTTGGCGGGTCCCGTTTTTGCTGTTCTGAACCAGACTTCCCTTTTTGAAAGAACTTCGTTGACTGCCAACACCACCATGACCGCTCCGGTTCGTTCCGGCGGAAAAATCTTGTTCACCCTGCTCGCCGTAGCGTCGGGCTTGCTGCTCTGTGTGCAGTCGCGCATTAATGGGGAGCTGGGCGCGCAGCTCGGCGACGCCATCGCTGCATCGACCATCAGCTTCGGTGTTGGATTGGCGGCGTTGGTGCTGCTGGCCATCTTTGTTCCTGCGGTGCGCGACTCGGTGCGCCAAGTGCCGCGCGCCGTGTCCCAAGGAAGGTTCCCGCGCTGGTATCTGGTGGCCGGAGCAGTGGGAGCACTGATCGTTTTCAGCCAGGCCGCAGCGGTGCCGCTCATCGGCGTCGCGCTGTTCACCGTCTGTCTGGTGACAGGCCAAGCCTTCGGTTCCATGTTCATGGACCGCGTGGGCTTCGGCGCAGCCGCACCACGTCGGATCAATGCTTTGCGCCTGCTCGGCGTGGTGCTGACCATTATCGGGGTGATTTGGGCGGTCAGCCCGCGCGGTGCTGGTGAGCAGCTTTCAGCTTTGCTTGTGCCGATGACGCTGTCTGTAGCGGTCGGCATGCTCATGGGCTTCCAGTCAGCCGCCAACGGCGTGCAGGCGGCAGCCTACGGCGGCGCGATCGCGGCTACCTTGGTGAACTTTGCCGTCGGCTTCGCGGCACTGGTCGTAGTGATGCTGGTGCGCTTGCCTGCCGGCATTGAACTGGGACCGCTGCCGGAGGCCTGGTGGTACTACATCGGAGGCCTGATTGGCTGCCTGTTCGTGGGCATCACCGCGACCGTGGTCAAACGGCTCGGCGTGCTGGTCACCAGCCTGGCAGCCGTTGGCGGCCAGCTGGTGGGCTCGCTTCTGCTGGACGCGTTCTTCCCGGCCCCGGGTACGGTCATCACCGCGGCAACGGTCATGGGCACCTTGCTGACCCTGCTTGCCGCGGGCCTGGCATCCATTTCCGGTGCGCGGAACCCGAAGTAGCCCGGCACCCGAAGTCCATCCATGCGCCCTGGACAGCGCGTAACTATTTAGTCGTTTACCTTCCGTTTTCTTCCGCGAATTATGCTGGAATCCATGGAATCACAGCGCGCGGCACAGGGCTCGGCCAGGGAAGTCTTCAAGGTCTTCCTCAAGCTTGGTTTGACCTCCTTCGGCGGTCCCATTGCCCACTTGGGATATTTCCGCACCGAACTGGTTGATCGCCGGCGCTGGCTTGATGACCAGCAGTATGCCCAACTGGTCGCATTGAGCCAGTTCCTGCCCGGCCCGGCATCCAGCCAGGTAGGCTTCGGCCTCGGGCTGCACCGCGCCGGAATGCGCGGAGCCCTGGCAGCATTCCTCGCCTTCACCCTCCCCTCCGCTGTGGTATTGGCGGTCTTCGCCTTCGGCGCTTCGCTGTTCAGCGGCCCCCTTGGAACTGGGCTGCTGGCTGGCCTGAAAATCGTTGCGGTCGCCATCATCGCCCAGGCGGTACTGGGCATGGCTAAGAACCTTGCCCCGGATCGTGCCCGTGCCGCCATTGCGGTTGTCGCCGCCGGATCGGCGCTGCTGCTGGTCGGAAGCTTCGGGCAGATCCTGGCTATTGCCTTCGGCGCACTGGCGGGATATTTCTGGTGCCGCGGCAAGGAGGATGCAGCGCCATCTGCCTTGCGCTTCCCGGTCTCCAGGGCTCTTGGCATCAGCTGCCTATCGCTCTTCGCCATCCTGCTTTTCGGGCTGCCGGCAGTGGACCTTGCCACCGGTTGGGATCTGGTGGCCTTCATCGACGCGTTTTACCGATCCGGCGCGCTGGTTTTTGGCGGCGGACATGTGGTCCTGCCGCTGCTCCAAAGCGCCGTCGTTGATCCCGGTCTGATCAGTTCCCAGGATTTCCTCGCCGGCTATGGCGCGGCCCAGGCCATGCCAGGTCCGCTCTTCACCTTCGCTGCGTTCCTTGGCGTCCTCGTTGAATCTGGTCCCGGTGGCGTGCTCGGATCGCTCATCGCCTTGCTTGCCATTTTCCTTCCGGGCTTCCTGCTGCTGCTTGGCGTGCTGCCATTCTGGAACCGGGTGAGCCAATGGCCTGCAGCACGGGCCATCATGCATGGCGCCAATGCGGCAGTGGTGGGGGTGCTTGCCGCCGCGCTGTACAACCCGGTCTTCACCTCGGCGATCACTTCTGCCCCCGCATTCGTCCTGGCCTTGCTCTGCTTTGTGCTGCTCACTGCCTGGAAGATGGCCCCATGGATTGTCGTTGTTATAGGAGCGCTCGGGGGAGCGCTGCTGGGCCTGCTGGCCTAGGCCAGCTCGGTGAACCGCACCGACCCGTCCGCATTGGCGATGGCCAGCAGCGGTCCGGACTCGCAATCCAGATATTCCTCGATGCGTGCCAGCACCGACACCTCGGCTTGATCATTCAACGCAGGACCGGCCGAAGCGATCCATACAATCGACAGCTCGGGACGCGCCTTGAGCTGTGCGGCCATCGGCTCGGAGGCCGCTGGGCCAACGATGACTACTGCCCGGCGGGTTCCCGAATCCTGAACAGCTGCGGATGCTCCGGTTGAACCTACCTTGGATTCCTTGTCCGTACGCCACAAAGCAAAGTGGTACCCGGCCACGGCGGCGGTCGCTGCCAGCCAGCCCAGCGGGGCGCGAACGGTGTCCAGCAACGAATCGATACGGGACTCGGGTTCCAGATAGAACTCGAAAATCCGGTACCCGAGGACCAGCAAGGAAATCAGGGCGACAATGGAACTGGCTCCGAAGAACAGAACCAGGTAGGCGCTGCGTGGTTCTGCCGGGGAAGGCCTCCAAGGCTTGAAATACAAGAGCCATGTTGCGGTTCCGAAGGCGAGCAATCCGAGGCCATGGCCCAGCAGATCCGCGCTGTAGCCCACCGAGACGCTGGGCCCGAGTGCCGCGAAGAGCGCATTGACCACCATGCCCAGCCCGGAGGCCAGGACGGCCAAGCTGACGCCGCTCAGCGTCAACTGCGCGGCGCTGAGCACCGCGCTCGAACGCAATCCGGAAAGTAGCTGGGACTCGTGGTAGATCCAGATAACCGCTCCCGCTACGAGAACTGCCAGGAGGTTGGGCCCGCCAGCTTGGAAGAGCTCGATGCGTTCCTGCGCGGTCCATGCTTGCGGCCACACCCAGGAAGCAAGCTCGGCGATCGCCAGCAGAAACGTCAACGCCGGTGCAGCCAGGCCCAGCACAACCAGCAGGATATTGTTTAAGAGATCGGACAGATTCTGGACTCTGCGCAGGTTCCAATGCCAGAACCATAGGGCCGAGGAACCTGCCAGCCAGATCAGTGCCATCAGCAGGTCCGGCATGCCGGTAGGACCCACCAACTGGTTTTCCGGTCGGACCAAGATCTCCAATGCAGCCTTCAGCGTTGCCACCAGCGAAAGCGCGAAGAGCACCATGCTGAAGTAATTGCCTACGGTGGCCGCCAGATGGGCGAATTGCCGCGGTGCGGTACGCGATGAAGCAATTTGGTGGTGCTGCCAGAGGCACACCGCGCCCCAGCCCAGGGCCGCCGCCAACGCCGACTGCCATGCGCCCTCGCGGGATACGGGCACAAGTCCCGCCAGGAATGCCAATGCGGCGCAGCTGCTGGCAGCCAGGCTGACAAGATAGACGGCCGAGGCTTGCAGCGACCAGATTGCTGAGTCGACGCCCGAGGGTCGAACTAGGCGCTTGCGGATGGCGCGCCACAACAGCCATGCCAAGGGGATTCCGACCAGGCTGAAGGTAAGGGCCATCGCCAGCTGCTCGGTGCTCACCAGCAGGGAATCGAAACCATGGAAAACAGCGGTCAAGAACATAGACAGACCCGTAGCCGAAACCATGAGCAGCACGAACAGCAAGCCGTGGAGGATCACCGGACGCAGTAGGCTGCTGCTTTGCGCGTGGAACTCTGGGTTGATTGCGGCCATCAGTAACCCAACTCCTCGGCGGTGCACAGGCCGACCTGCCACGGCATGCGGTCAATCAACCAGGTTCCATCTACCTTGAGCAACTCAAAGGAATCTTCATATGAGGACAGATTTAGCAAGGGCAAGAATTGGGTGTTGCGGGTATTGAATCTGGTGTGGATGGTAGCGCTGGACTTCCCGACGGTGCTGCGCAGCAACTGCACATCCAGCGGCTGCTCGGCATAGGGCTCTGGGGAGCACAGCGTTCTGGACTGACCATCACGGGTGTAGCCCTGCATAGTTGGCACATCCTCGGCTTCGAAGGCCATCAGATATCTTTGCACGACCCCTTCCGGGGTGTTCTCCTCCGGGGCAGCAGGTTCCGATCGCAGCGAAACCACGAGCAAGGCGGCTATAACCAAGCCCACACTTGCCGCGGCCAGCACGGCTAGTGCCACCCTTGGCGCCGAGAATTTACTTGTCATTGCACTATTTTCCGCCAGATCCGGGGGACAGGCCAGAGCTGCCCGGTCAAGGTTTGATGAAGATCTCAGTTACTGATTTGCGTTCGTGCGGGATAATAGATGGGTGACGACCCTGACTGATGCGCCAAATGACACCCCCACCTTGAAGCTGCCACCCTTGCAGCTGGGCAAGCTCACCATCGATACCCCGGTGGTTCTTGCGCCCATGGCTGGGGTGACCAACCGCGCCTTCCGCCGGCTCTGCCGCGAATACGGCGGCGGGCTGTTCGTCACCGAAATGGTCACGGCCCGCGCCCTGGTGGAACGCAACCCAGAATCCTTGCGCATCATCTCTCACGATCCCGATGAAGAGATCCGCTCCATCCAGATTTACGGCGTGGACCCGGGCACCGTGCGCGCCGCGGTGCGCATGGTGGTCGATGAGAACCTGGCCGACCACGTGGATTTGAACTTCGGCTGCCCGGTCCCCAAGGTGACCCGCAAGGGCGGCGGCTCGGCCCTGCCGTGGAAGACCGACCTGTTCACCTCGATCATCGAGGCGGCGACCTCCGAGGCCGCCAAGGGTGATATCCCGCTGACCGTGAAGGTCCGCACCGGTATCGACAAGGACCACCTGACCTATCTGGAGTCGGCCAAGATCGCCCGCGATCACGGGGCCGCGGCAGTGACCCTGCACGCCCGCACCGCAGGCCAGTACTACGCCGGACACTCCGACTGGGATGCCATCACCACCCTGCGCGAGGCCATGGATGACCTGCCGGTGTTGGGCAACGGCGACATTTTCAGCGCTGAAGACGCGATCAACATGGTCGAACAGACCGGCGCCGCCGGCGTCATGGTCGGCCGTGGCTGCCAGGGCCGCCCCTGGATTTTCGGCGACTTGCAGGCTGCCTTCGAAGGCCGTGCTGACCGCTTCCGCCCGGGCGTGCGCAAGGTGGCCGACACCGTGTACCGCCACGGCGAGCTGCTCACCGAGTTCTTCGAGGACGAGGGCAAGGGCATGCGCGATATCCGCAAGCACATCGCTTGGTACTTCAAGGGCTACCCGGTCGGCGGCGAGATCCGCTCCCAGCTAGCCCAGGTGCCATCCCTAGCTGTCCTGCGCGAACTGCTCGATCAGCTGGACCTGGACCTGCCATACCCCGGCGAAGCCGCCGAAGGCACCCGCGGTCGGGCCGGACACCCGAAAAAAACCCACGTGCCCGACGGCTGGCTGGATAACCGCGAAATGTCCGACGCGCACCGCGAAATGATCAAGGCCGCAGAGCTAGATATTTCCGGCGGCTAAGCCCCGGACGTGGATAACCACGGAGCACCCCAAAAAAGTCACTAGACTAGGAAACATGACTCAGATCCCCGGATATACCGAAGCCGATTCGCAACGGTGGGTGCCCGAGCCAGCCAAGAAGTCCTACCGCACCGCTTTTGAGCGCGACCGTGCTCGGGTATTGCACTCCTCGGCACTGCGCCGGCTGAGCGCCAAAACCCAGGTCGTCGCGCCCAACCAGAACGACTTTGTGCGCAACCGGCTCACCCACTCCCTGGAAGTGGCCCAGGTCGGCCGCGAACTCGGGGCGGCCCTGGGCTGTGATCCGGACGTGGTAGATACCGCGTGCTTGGCCCACGATCTGGGCCACCCGCCCTTTGGCCACAACGGCGAAAAGGCGCTGAACCGGCTCGCAACGGACATCGGCGGGTTTGAAGGCAACGCCCAAACCCTGCGCCTGCTGACCCGGCTGGAAACCAAAACCTTCAGGCATAACGGGCACTCGGCCGGACTGAATCTTTCGCGCGCCTCGCTGGATGCCGCGTGCAAGTACCCCTGGTTGAAGACCGATGCCCCTGAGGTCAACGGCAAGAAGACCAAGAAGTTCGGTGTGTACGAGGATGACGCGCCCATCTTCAACTGGTTGCGCAATGTCCCCGAGGCCGCCCCCGGCGTGGTCTGCATGGAAGGTCAGGTCATGGATCTGGCCGATGACATCTCCTACTCGGTGCACGACGTGGAGGATGCGATCGTCGGCGGGCAGTTGCAGTTGCGCTGGCTCAAACAGGATCTGCAGCGCGAACGGGCCCTGCAGGTCACCCGGGACTGGTATCTTCCGGCCACCGACGAATCCGATATTGAGGCGGCCCTGCGCCGTCTGGAGGTCAGCGACGAGTGGGTGTCGCACTTTGACGGGTCGCGCCGTTCCATGGCCGGGCTGAAGGATATGACCAGCCAATTCATTGGGCGTTTTGCGGCAGCCGCTCTGGACGCCACCCGCGCCCGCTACGGCAACGGCCACCTGACCCGCTACAACGCGAGCCTGATCGTGCCGGAGGAAACCGAGCACGAAATCGCGGTGATGAAGGGGATCGCCGCCAGCTATGTGATGACCTCTGAGGTGCGCCAGCCACTGTATCTGGATCAGCGCACGCTGCTGAGCGAACTGGTGGAACTGCTGGTGGAGACCGGTAGGGATAATCTGGAGCCGATCTTCGCCGCGGACTGGGAGGACGCGGCCGATGAGGCCGCCCAGCTGCGCGTGGTGATCGACCAGGTCGCCTCGCTCACCGATGTGTCGGCCACCGAGTGGCATTCGTATCTGGTCAAGGGCGAAGCCCCTGAAGCACAACTGTTCTAGAAGGGAATCATGGCAGGGCTGATCAAGCGTGAAGATATCGACGAGGTGCGCAACCGGGTAGACCTGCGCGAGGTCGTCGAATCCTATGTCACGCTCAAATCCGCGGGCATCGGCTCGTATAAAGGCCTGTGCCCTTTCCACGACGAACGCAGCCCGTCCTTCCACATCCGCCCGCAGCTAGGCACCTTCCACTGCTTCGGCTGCGGTGAATCCGGCGACGTGATCGCCTTCATCCAGAAAATGGACCACTCCTCGTTCACCGAGACCGTGGAACTACTCGCTGCCCGGATCAACTACGAGTTGCACTATGAGGATGGGGGACCGGGCCCGCGCCGCGAAGACTATGGCAAGCGCCAGCGCCTGGTCGATGCCCACAAGATCGCCGAGGAGTTCTTCCGCGCCCAGCTGGCCACCGAGGAAGGCACCGCTGGCCGTGACTTCCTGGCTGGGCGCGGCTTCGACCCTGAGGTGACCGCCCAGTTCTCCGTCGGTTACGCGCCTAAGGGCTGGGATGCACTGCTCAAGCACCTGCGTTCCAAGGGCTTCGCCGATGACGAGCTGAAGCTGACCGGCATGTTCTCCGAAGGCAACCGGGGAATCTATGACCGCTTCCGCGGCCGGGTCATGTGGCCGATCCGCGATCTGTCCGGAGCGACCATCGGTTTCGGTGCACGCAAACTCTACGAGGACGACCAGGGGCCGAAGTACCTGAACACCCCTGAGACCTCCTTGTACAAGAAGTCGCAGGTGCTCTACGGCCTGGATTTGGCCAAAAAGCAGATCTCCAAGAGCCGGCAGATCGTGGTGGTCGAGGGCTACACCGATGTGATGGCCTGCCATTTGGCCGGCATCACCACCGCGGTGGCTACCTGCGGTACCGCCTTCGGCACCGACCACATCAAGATCGCCCGACGTCTGTTGCAGGATGATGGCACCGGCGGCGAAGTGATTTTCACCTTTGACGGCGATGCCGCCGGACAGAAGGCCGCGCTGCGTGCCTTCGAGGAAGACCAGCGTTTCATCGCCCAGACGTATGTTTGCGTGGAACCCACGGGGGCTGACCCCTGCGATCTGCGCCTGCACCGCGGCGATGAGGCGGTGCGCGAGCTGATCGAGCTCAAGCGCCCACTGTTTGAGTTCGCGATCCGAGCCGAGTTGAAAAAGTTCAACCTGAATACCGTCGAAGGACGCGTTCAGGCGTTGCGCCAGACCGCGCCGATCGTTGCCCAGATCAAGGATTCGGCGATCCGCCCGGCTTATGCCCGCGAATTGGCTGGCTGGTTGGGCATGAACAACGAGGACGTCAACCGTTCGGTGGGGGCGTCGATCAAACGTGCCCGGCTGCCAAAAAATGCCGAGCAGCAGATGCCAGTTCCGGCACAGGGCACCGAGCCGCCCGTGGCTGCGCCGGCGTTTGAGCGCCCAGATCATCGCGATCCGGTCATGCGCCTAGAGCGCCAGGCACTGGAAGTGGTGATCCAGCAGCCGCAGCGTCTGCAAGATGAGCAGTGGCAGGCGTTCTACGAGGCACGGTTTATGGCTCCGGCCCATTCGGCGGTGCATGATGGCATTGTGGCAGCCTCCAGCGCCGGTGCTTCGGCCACCTCTTGGGTGGAAGTGATTCGTGATGAGGTGCCTGAGCAGCTGCGCAGCTTCGTTTCGGAGCTCGCGGTGACCAGCATTCCAGCCTCGGATGAGCACAGCCTGAATCGCTACTGCGCTGACATCATCAATGGATTGATTGAGCTTCAAATCACACACCGGAAAGCTGAGTTGATCGGGCGTTTGCAGCGCGCCGAGATGGAACCTGAAGGTGAGGAATATGCCCAGATCAACCGGGAATTGATGGAGTTGGAGATGCGTCGGAGGATCCTGCGCGGCACCTAGGGCGCCGATTTTGCATTAGCGGAAATCTTCGGTAAAGTTATATCTCGTTGCAATCCTCCATAGCTCAATTGGCAGAGCATTCGACTGTTAATCGAAGGGTTACTGGTTCAAGTCCAGTTGGAGGAGCTTTCATAAAGATCCCGGCTCGCGAAAGCGAGTCGGGATTTTTTGTTTTATACGATGGGGTCCCAGAGCCGCCGTGATTCCAGGTACCAGAAGTAGGCGAACAGCCCGATCTGGAACCACTCGACGATGAACAGGGCTTCGTCAACGCCAGCGACAAGCAAAATCGGCCAAGCGATCAAGCCCAGCGCCATCAGTCCGAGAATGACGCGATAGCGGTTCGGAGTGCCGCCGCTAGTATCCGCCGGGCATATAGGTGCGTGGCCCAAATGGCTGGCAATGGCGATGCCCATGGAGAAGATCAGCAAAAACGCCGCGCTGGCATGGACCCACGCGAAAGTCTTTCCTTCGATGGCCCTGAAGAGTAGCAACACGACAAACACGGCGAGCAGGCCGGTGCTGATCCAGCCCAAGGTCTTGGTCAAGGAGCTATGTGCCAGGGCCTGGTGAGGGGTACGGGCGGTCTTGATCCCCAGCCAGACAAAAGCCGCGCTCACTACCAATACGGCGACGATGGCCACGCGAACCGAGAGGATCAATTTGCTTTGGTCACCTGGCGCGAGCGTAGAGAGCGTTTCGCCGAGCTTGGTGGGAACCAGGGCGACGAACATGGCGTAGAACCCCGCCAAATTCAGTGCATAGTCCTCCAGTTCCTCGCCGCTGTACACCACCAGCAGGGCACCGGTGGTTACGAGCATGGCCACGAACAGATCTCTGGCAGGACCCAAGTAGTAGGAACTGAGCGAGTCCTCGATGCGCTGATTTACGAGGCCGTAAATCACGATGGCCACTACGAGAAGCAGGGGAACCACGAGCAGCATCAGGCGCACATAGCGCAGGGTATCGCGACCTTGAGAGCTTTCAATTGTGTGGGCCATACCAGCATTCTGTAACGACGGCATTGGATTCGGGAAAGAGACTTGCCCAGTCAGGCAAGATCTTAAGGGAATTCGAGGGTTTGTGACTTCGGCAATTTTCCCGTCTGAGACGATGGCATCTGGTAAGTGGCGTAACCATTGAAGAATCAGATACGATCACTGCTGCTCTTGGGAGACTGTTTTAGACCAGAGCCTGACAAAAACTGTCGGTAAGAACCTTTCGGCCTATCGAGAGCTTTGGCTACAAAACGAAGCTGGCGATCAACTGCGAGAGGGCTCGGATATCGACTTTGCCCTTGAACTCCAAGCGAACCTTGCCTAACGAGCTGAACCAGAGATCCAATTCTGCGTCCAAGTCAAAGGTTCCGGTTGTTTCCACGGAGAATGACTGGACCTTGGAATAGGGCAACGAAGTGTAGTCGCGCTTCTTGCCGGTCATTCCTTGGACGTTGACGGCAATGAGCCGCTTGTTGGTGAAGACCACATTGTCGCGGACGCCCTTGAAAGCAGCAAGCAATTCCTCGCCGTTGACCAGCATGGGCATAACTTCGGGTGCTACCTGCGCTAGGTCCCAGGGGCCCAATTTGAAGACGGAGGAGTTATTAAAATCGATCATGTCCTGATCGTACTGATGATGAGGGACAAGATAGATGCAACTCAGGCGTGCTGTTGGCTCCCACGAGATGGAGAGAAAACAACACGCCTGATGATTGTCTGTTCCAGACTAGAGTTCGATGGCTGCCACAGCTCGAACCGCGCGAGCCGCCTCGGCGCCCTTCTTGAGGAAGTGCTCGAAGTAGAAGGTCTGGTGCTCATCGTTGGAGTGGAAATGATGTGGAGTCAGGCTGACCGAGAAGGTCGGCACATCGGTATCCAGCTGGACGCGCATGAGCCCGTCGACCACTGCCTGGGCGACGAAGTCGTGGCGGTAGATGCCGCCGTCGACGACCAGTGCGGCGGCGACGATCGCATCGTACTTTCCGGTTTTTGCTAGTCGCTGAGCCTGCAACGGCATCTCATAGGCGCCAGGGACGCTGATGGTGTCGATGGTGTATTCGGTCCCTGAAGCGTCCATGTCGGCGGTGAAACCGGCCAAAGCTTGGTCAACGATGTCTGCGTGCCAGCTGGCCTTGATGAAGGCGACCTTCAATGAAGTGCTCATATGTTTCTCTCTATCCTTAGTCTGAAAGTTCAGTTCTTATGACCCAAGCCTAGTGACCAGCGACCAGCTGGCTTAATAGCCCGGCGAAATGGCGTAACTATTACCGTATTTAGCGCCAGCCGAGTTTCGGGGCGACGTGGGTGAGAATCGACTCGATGACGTGGGCGTTGTATTCGACACCCAACTGGTTGGGAACGGTCAGCAGGAGCGTATCGGCGGCGGCGATGGCTTCATCCTCGGCCAGCTTCTTGGCTAGTTCATCAGGCTCACCGGCATAGGATTTGCCGAAGACCGCACGGGTTTTCTCATCGATGTTGCCGACCTGGTCTGAGCTATAGCGGTCGCGGCCGAAGTACTGCCAGTCGCGCTCGTCGGTCAGGGCGAAGATGCTTCGGCTCACCGAAACGCGTGGTTCGCGCTCATGGCCGGCTTCCTTCCACGCATCACGGTAGAGCTGGATCTGCTCGGCCTGCTGGACGTGGAAGGGCTTGCCTGATTCATCGTCCTTCAAGGTGGAGCTTTGAAGATTCATGCCTAGCTTGGCGGCCCACACGGCAGTGGCATTAGACCCGGATCCCCACCAGATGCGTTCACGCAAGGTGTCCGAATGCGGTTCGATGCGCAGCAGGCCCGGAGGATTGGGGAACATCGGGTTGGGGCTAGGCTCGGCGAAGCCCTCACCGGAAAGGACTTCCAGTAGCCGCTCTGTGTGGCGTCGGCCCATGTCGACATCCGATTCGCCGTCCCGTGGCTCGAAACCGAAATGACGCCAACCATCGATAACTTGCTCGGGCGAACCACGGCTAATGCCCAGCTGCAGGCGGCGATTGGAAATCAGATCCGCGGAGCCGGCATCTTCTGCCATGTACAGCGGATTCTCGTAGCGCATGTCGATGACGCCGGTGCCGATTTCGATGCGGTTGGTCTTTGCGCCGATGGCTGCCAGTAGCGGGAACGGCGAGGCGTACTGCTGGGCGAAGTGGTGCACTCGGAAGTAGGCACCGTTGGCCCCAAGTTCTTCGGCGGCGACCGCCAGGTCGATGGCCTGCAGTAAGGCGTCGGAAGCGCTACGCGTGCCCGACTGTGGATGGTCGGTCCAGTGACCGAAGGACAAGAATCCGATGTTCTTCATACTTGAGCCAACAAGTAGTTTCTGATGGTTATTCCAGTCCTAGCCGAGGGCGAGCTGTTTGGAACTCGGCGCGGGAGCTTCTGATCCGCTTGGCTGGTTCAGAGTTGACCAGAGCTGATCTAGTGACAGGTTCAGTACGGCCGCTACTGCAGCAATGGTGGAAAATGCCGGAGTGGCCACGCGCCCGGTTTCGATTTTCCGCAGAGTTTCGGGGGAGAGCCCGGCCTCTAAGGCGACGTCAAGGATGGTTCGTTCACCACGTGCCAGTCGTAGCAGTGAGCCGAGGTTCTTGCCCTGTTCGATTTCACGGGCGGTGAGCGGAAGTCTAACCATAATGTGATTATTATACCGGTAATAAAAGACCGGTATAGTTATTGGCATGATTGAAATTCTCACACCTGCAGAAGTCGACAAGGCCCGCGAAACCGGAGCATTGGTCGGAACGATTTTGGCGACGCTCAAGCAACGGGTTCAGGTTGGTACCAATTTGTTGGAAATCGACCAGTGGACCAAGGCAATGATCAAGGAAGCAGGTGCCGAGTCCTGCTACGTGGACTATGCACCGGCCTTCGGCAATGGACCATTTGCACACTACATCTGCACCGGCGTCAATGACGCGGTGCTCCATGGCCTGCCGCGTGACTATGCCTTGGTCCAAGGTGACTTGCTGAGCCTGGACTTGGCGATCAAGCTCAATGGTATTGCAGCCGATGCAGCGATCAGCTTTGTTGCGGGGTCCGAAGGGACCGAGGAGGACCAGAAGCTGATCGAGACCACCCAGCGCGCCCTGGCCGCAGGCATTGCGGCAGCTGGTCCTGATGCCAAGATCGGAGACCTTTCCTATGCCATGGGATCGGTGATTAAGGCTGCTGGTTACACGGTGAACCTCGAATTCGGTGGTCATGGCATCGGCTCGACCATGCACCAAGACCCCCATGTATCCAATGACGGCCGTCCGGGACGAGGCTACAAGCTACGCCCTGGACTGTTGCTGGCATTGGAGCCGTGGATCATGACGAACACCAATAAGCTCATCATGGACAAAGATGGCTGGACCCTGCGCAGCGCCACCGGCTGCCGCACCGCGCACACCGAGCACACCATTGCGATCACCGAAACTGGCGCAGAGATTCTCACCCTGCCCAGCGACCCGTCGGCCTAACCTGCAGCACGGTGGCTGCCGGTTGCCAAGCCAGAGTTCTAGCGGCCTGCTGCAATGCGCTGCGGCTACCGGCGGGATCCGCCACCAGGTTCGCGGGCAGCGCCCCGGCGAAGTGCCAGCCGTGGCTTGCCGCCAGCTGCCGCAAGTTCTCCAGATTCCGGGCATGCAGGACCGAAGGCTGTGCAGGATAACTGCCCAGCAACAGCGTCCCGCGATCAAAGCCGCGCGCAAGGCAGGCCTCGAGGGTCAGCATGCTGTGGTTCAGGGTACCCAGATCCGGCCGGGCCACCACAACAAGCTCGGCACCGAGCGCTACGGCGAGATCCGCAATGTTCTGCCCTTGTGCCGTCAGCTCCACCAGCAGCCCGCCGGCCCCTTCGACGAGCACCACATCGTGCCTGTCGGCCAATTCGCGGATTCGCTGCACATGGCCCTCTAGGCTCGGCAGGGCTAGAACAGGGTCCAAGCCGGCGCACCGAGCTGCGTCCGCCGGTGCCATGGGTTCGGCTAGGCGCACGCCCTCGGAAACTGTCAACTTCTCGGGATGCCCCAGCCAGCGGGCCACGTCCTGCGCATCGCCAGGTTCCTGGCCCCGCACCCCGGTTTGGGCCGGCTTGTAGATGGCCACACTTTGCCCTAACTGCAGCACTCTGGCGGCCAGCACGGCGGTGGATACAGTTTTGCCAACCTCGGTATCGGTTCCGGTGATGACGTGGATCATGGGTGCCTCGATTCATTCGGGTAGCGGCAGAGCACCGCATCAGGGGCCTGGAAAGATAATGAATAGCCGAATCGCACGGCCTTCGGATCGGCCTCGAGTGCCGGTAGCAACCGTGCGGTTTCGGCGAGGACAAGTTCAGCTTCCATCCGGGCCAACCCCGCGCCCAGGCAACGGTGGATACCGTGTCCGAAGGCCAGCGAAGCATCGGTAGCAACGCCCAGGTCTCCACCGGACAGGCGCAAGACCAGTTCGTCTCCGGGGCGGAAATCCTGTTCATCGATCCGGATAGCGCTAGTGGCAATCCGCCGCCAGGTCGGCACCGAGGAAGCGCGGGAAAGCACCTCGCCTATCAACTGCCGTGCGGTAGCCATGCCCGTGTCCGGGTGGGTTAAAGCGCTCCAGCGGTGATCGCGAAGTGCTGCGTGCAACGCGGTGGAAATGAGCATGGAAGTTGTTTCCTGCCCGGCGATGCCAAGGAAATAGGTCAGGGAGCGCAATTTCCGCTCGGGCACCCCGCCCCGGTGCAGCTGAGCGCAGAGATTTTCGTCATCGCGTAGCACCGCCTCATGCACGGCACCGTCCAACCAGGCATAGTATTGGGCTGCGTTGTGGGCCAGTTCCAGCTGTCGAGGCTCATCGGGCCAGCCCCAAAACAGCTCCAGCGAATCCTGGCTCCATGCCTTCAGACTGCTGCGCGGTGGCACCGGGAGGCCGGTCATCCGCGCCATGATTTCTACCGGGATCACCGCTGCCAACTCGGTGCCCAGGTCCAATACCTCGCCTCGGCGCAGTCGGGTATCCAAACCTGCGCAAATTTCGCGCACCCGTGCCTGGACCCATTCGCGCTGGGCACGGACCTTGGCCGGGCTGAAGAACCCGGCGGTAATCCGCCGCACCGCCAGATGCTCCGGTCCCGAGGCGCTGGCCAGCACCTCGGGCAACGCGAATTTCACCCGACTCAGGATGCGCAGTGCCGCCGGGGCAAGAGGTACGGCGGTGGCCAGCGCATTGGCGGGGGAGAAGTGCTCGGGATGGGCCAGGATGGCGCGCACCGTCGCAGGGTCCTCGATACTCCGGTAGCGCCGGTTGATGGCGGCTGGGTAGGCAGCCGGCAAGTCACCGGCCAGCGGTGCCTGATCCAGGGCGCTCGCCGTAGCGGCATAAGGGCAGTTCATCAATCCTCCTGGGCGATGGCTCGGGCCACCTTGCGGATGGCAATTTCAAGTTCAGGGCCCTGATGCTGGGCATGGGCGGTGAGCCTCAACCGGGAAATCGAGTCGGGCACGCTGGGCGGACGGAAGCAGGCCACAGCAATGCCCGCGGCCGCCAGGCTGGCCGTTGCCCTAAAGGCCGCAGTGGAACTGGACATCCGCACCGAGTGGACCGCTCCGGCCCCGGCTTCTACGCGGTCAGCAAGATGCGAATAACTGTGTAACTGCTCAAAAACCAGCCGCGCATTGGACTGTAGGGCAGCCAGCCGCTCCGGGGTGGCCAGGCGCAATGCGGCCAGCGCCGCGGCCGCGGCCACAGGGGACAGCCCCGTGTCGAAGATGAAGGTGCGAGACGCATTGACCAGATGCTCGCGCAGCGCTTGGGCACCGGATCCGCCCAGGAGCACGGCACCGCCCTGGGAGCCCAGTGCCTTGGACAAGGTGGCGGTGGACAGCACCTGCGAAGCTCCGGCCAGCCCGGCCGCATGTACAGCCGAACCCTGGGGCAGAGCTGCCAGCGAATGGGCTTCGTCCACCAGCAGCAGCGCCCCGTACTGCGCGCACAATGCTGCCAGCTCGGGCAGGGCCGCGGCATCCCCGAAGACCGAATAGATGGATTCGACCACCACCAACACCCGCGGCTTGCCTTGCGGATCTTCGCGGTTGGCTTGCAACAGGCGGGCGAGATCCTCCAGGTCATTGTGCGCCGCGGTGGTCACCGTGGATGCCGAAAGCTTGGCGCCATCGAAGAGGCTGGCGTGGGCATGCGCATCGAGGATGAACAGGCTGCCCGGACCGCCTAGGGCGCCGAGCACCCCCAGGTTGGCGGTGTAGCCGCTGGAGAAGACCAGCGCGGCCTGTCGGTGGGCGTAGCTGCATAGCCCGGCCTCCAGCTCCCGGTGCACCGCGAAGGTACCGCCGGCCACCCGGCTGGCACCGGCTCCCGCGCCGTGCTCCAGCGCTGCAACGGCCGCGGCTTGGCGTACCTGCCGGTGTCCGGCCAAGCCCAGATAGTCGTTGGACGCCAGATCGAAGATTTGGCCCTTGGGCGCATCGTTGCGCTGCAGGCCGCGGCGTTCGCGCACCCGGGCGCGGGTGCCCAGCCAGGCCTCCCAGCTTTTAGCGGGCTCAGCCATGCACTTGCTCCAGCGCGCCGACCAAGTTCTGGCCCAGGGCGACGATGTCGCTGGGGGTGCTGGTATATGGAGGCATGACATAGGCCAGGTTCCGGAAGGGCCGCACCCACAGCCCGCGATCCACCGCGGCCCGGGTCAGCGCCGTTACGTCCACCGGTCCGTCGAGCTCGATGGCCCCCACCCCGCCGAGTACCCGCACATCGATAACGCGGCCAAGCTGCGCGGCGGGTGCCAGTGCAGCGCGCAACCCGGATTCCAGGGCGGCAACCTGGATGCGCCATGGCCCCTGGGCTGGGGAACCGGTCCCGGGAGCGCCGGTGAGCAGATCGAGCGAGGCGCAGGCCACTGCGCAGGCCAGTGGGTTGCCCATGAAGGTGGGACCATGCAGCAGTGCGGACCCTGTGCCACCGTGGCCGCTGGCTAGGGCCGAGGCGATCCTGGTGGTGCAGAGCATCGCGGCCAGTGTGAGGTAGCCTCCGGTCAGGGCTTTGCCCACGCACATGATGTCCGGCATGATCCCGGCATGCTGCACCGCGAACAGTTCCCCGGTGCGCCCGAAACCGGTAGCGATCTCGTCGGCGATCAGCGCCAGGTCGTAGTCATCGGCCAGCTCGCGCAGGATCCGCAGCACTTCCGGGGCGTAGATGTGCATGCCGCCGGCGCCCTGGAGTACCGGCTCGAACACGATCCCGGCCAGTTGCGCGGCATGCGCCGCCAGTAGCCGGCGGGTTTCGCGCTCCCACCGTTCCATCTCGGATTCGCTATGCTCCCAGCCACCTTGCTCGGTGCGGCGTGCCGCCGGAGGCTTGGGCAGAAACACCTGCGGGGTGGACAGCGGCGCGAAGGCCGAATGCATGCCATCCACCGGGTCGCAGATACCCATGGTGGCGAAAGTATCCCCGTGGTAGCCGCCGTGCAACGCCGCGAAGCGGTTGCGTCCGGTCCGGCCCTTGGCCTCCTGGTATTGCAAGGCGAGCTTGAGCGCCACTTCGACGCTGATCGACCCGGAATCGGCCAGGAACACATGGCGCAGCCCCTCGGGGGCCAGGGCGACCAGGCGTTCGGCCAGCTCGATCGCCGGGCGGTGGGTCAGCCCACCGAACATCACGTGGCTGAAGCGCTCCAGCTGGCCATGCGCGGCAGCATCCAGCTCAGGGTGTCGGTATCCGTGCACCGCAGACCACCACGAGGACATGCCATCGAGGACCTCGCGGCGTTTGCCCCGGGCATCTTCCAGGACCAACCGGGTGCCGCGTGCTTCGGTGACCGCGTAGCGGGCCCCGCCATCCAGCGGTGCATAGGGGTGCCAGAGCAGCCCGGCATCCCGAGCGAGCATCTCCGATCCGCTGGCGATCATGCGTTCGGACTCTGCTGGGTCCCGGCGCCGCGGCGGCGCAGTACCGGCTCGGAGGCGGCAGGGCCGCAGCCCGAGGAACCGCTGCCACAGGCCGGGGAAGCACCCGAAGAGCAGCACGATCCGCTGCATCCGCTGGCCCCGGCATTGCCCGCATCTTCCGGTTGGCGCGAAGCATGGGCCGCGGCTTCGCCCAGGGAGCGGGCGATGCTGGCTGGGTCCTGGTTCTCCTGGCCCAGCACCACGAAACCGGCATCGGCGATCATCGCTAGATCACTTTTTGCGTCCTGCCCTTCGCTGGTCAGGTAATCGCCGAGGAACAGCGAATTGGCAACTTCCAGGGCGGTGGACTGTAGGGAACGCAGGTGCATTTCGCGTCCGCCGGCCATCCGGATTTCCTTGTCCGGGCAGGCTAATCGCACGACGGCCAAGATTCGCAGGCACGCCAGTGGGGTCAGGTTCCAGGTTCCCTCCAATGGGGTGCCATCAAAAGGCATCAGGAAGTTGATGGGAATGGAATCAGCATTGAGGTCGCGTAGCGCGAAGATCGCCTCAACGAGTTGCTCGGGACTTTCTCCCATGCCGACGATCAATCCCGAACAAGGGGAAAGACCGCTGGCCTTGGCCTGCTGAACTGTCGAGACCCGCTGATCGAAGCTGTGGGTGCTGCAGATTTCCGGGTAGAGGGATTCGGCAGTGTTCAGATTGTGGTTATAGGCATCGGCTCCCGCGGCTTTTAGGCGTTGAGCCTGTCCCTCTTTTAAGATGCCAAGGCATGCGCAGACTTCCACCTGCGGGTGTTCTTCCTTCAGGTTTCCGATCATCGTGGCCACGCGGTCAACATCCCGGTCCGTCGGACCTTTGCCCGAGGCGACCATGCATACACGCGAGGCGCCACCGGCGATGCCCAAGCCTGCCTGGTGTACCGCCTCTTCGGGCTTGAGCCAGGTGTATTTCAGGATTTCAGCCTTGGATCCTAAACGCTGCGAGCAATAGGTGCAGTCTTCCGGGCAGAGCCCGGATTTCAAATTGACCAGGTAATTGACCTTGACGCTGTTGCCGAAGTGCTTGCGCCGCAAGATTCCGGCGGCACCGACAAGTCGGTGGACCTCTGCGTCATCCACGGACAACAATTCGAGCGCCTGATCGGCGTTGAGTTCATGGCCCTGCTCGATGGCGGTGGCCAGTTCGGTGTAATCGATTGTGGTGGTGGGCTGCGGGGAGATGCTCATGGGGTCCTTCGCCTGGGTCCTTGGGCTGTTTAGTGACACTGCTTCGACTTGAACGGTGTTCAATCAGGCACTAATGTACACGAAAAAGCCCCTGTATTGAACAATGTTCAATGCAGGGGCTTGCCTAGGCTTACGTCGGAATGGGTAGTGCTAGTTGACTCCGAAGCCGCCGGTCCATTCGATCTTCTCGCCTGCGGCCAGTGAGATCTGCATGAAGCCGATGCTCTCCAGTTCACGAGCGCGCTTGGTTGCACCGGCGTCAATGGCGCGCAGTCCGCCGGCGGTGATGAGCTGGGACAGTTCGCTCTTGGCTGCTTCGTCGTCACCGGCAATCAGCACAGCGGTCTGGGTGCCACCCACCTGGCCTCCGGCAATGGTTGAGGCAAAGTTGGTATTGAAGGCCTTGATGACCGTAGCCTCCGGCAGTGCCTTGGTGATTTCGGCCGTGGCTGAGCTGTCGGCTGGCACGGTGAGCGAGTCAAAGGTCTCGAAGTTCAGTGGGTTGGTAATGTCGACGATAACCTTCCCGGCGAACTGCTCTGCGCGCTGGGCAATGATGCCTTCAATGGCTGGGTATGGCACGGCCAGAACGATGATGTCGCCGTAGGCTGCGGTAGCCGAGTCGCCCGAACCGAGCATCTGGATGGTGGCTCCGCCCTTGCTGAGGACCGATGAAATTGCCTGGCTCATATTGCCGGTACCGATGATGCTGACGTTGACCATGAGGACTCCCTGCGTTGATTTGTTGAAGCTTTAACTAAATACTAAACCCGGTAAAGTTGAAGCGTCAAGTATATTTGGGAAAATTCTTTTGACCGTTCTGGATTGCCTCTCGGGTGGACTTTGCGGGCTGGAGTGCAGCTGGCTAGCTGCTTGTTTTGCTGCGGTAGATCCGGCTGGACAAAGCCCAAGCCAGTAGCATGATTCCGATCAGCCAGGCCAGGGCGACCCATAAATCGGATCCGACGGGATCTCCTGCCAGCAAGGATCTCAGGGATTCGACAATCGCGGTGATCGGCTGATGCTCGGCGAACCAGGCTACCGGGCGTGGCATGGATTCGGTGGGCACGAAAGCCGAGGAGATGAACGGCAGGAAGATCAGCGGGTAACTGAACGCGCTGGCCCCGTCCACTGACTTCGCGCTAAGCCCAGCGAGCACAGCAATCCAGGTCAGGCTCAGTGTCACCAGACAGAGTAGGGCGAGTGCGGCCAGCCATTGCGCCGGGGATGCGCTGGGGCGCAAACCCATGGCGAACGCGACCGCCACCACCAAGGCCAAGGACATCAGGTTGGCGACCAAGGACGTGGCCACATGGGCCCAAAGGACACTGGAGCGCGAAATCGGCATGGAGCGCAGGCGCTGCACCAGTCCATCGCGCAAATCCAGGAACAAGCGGTAGGACGTGTAGGCCACCCCCGAGGCGATGGTGATGACCAGAATCCCGGGGAGTAAATAATCCACATAGGGTTCGCCACTGTTCGTGCTGATGGCGCCACCGAGCACATAGGTGAACAGCAACATCATGGCCACCGGGGTAGCTGCGGTGGTGATGATCGTGTCGGGGCTGCGCAGTACGTGCCGCAGTGAGCGGCCGGTCAGGATCTGGGTTTCGCTCAAGGCTGCCAGGCTCATGGCGTGCTCCCTTCCGGACGCGGGGCGTGGCCGATTAAATGGAGGAAAATCTCCTCGAGGCTGGGTTGTTTCGCCACCACTTCGGTGGTGACTGGGGGCAGGAGCGTCTGCAGCTGCGCCAGCGTTCCTTGCTCGATGATGCTTCCCCCATGGAGGACGGCGATCCAATCTGCCAGCGCCTCGGCTTCCTCCAGATACTGGGTGGTGAGCAGGATCGTGGTTCCCGACGCGGCCAGTGAGCGGATGATCTGCCAGGTCGCGCGCCGCGACTGGGGATCAAGGCCGGTGGTGGGTTCGTCGAGCAAGATCAGGGTGGGGTTGCCGACCAAGCTCATGGCGATATCCAGGCGCCGACGCATGCCGCCGGAGTAGGTGCCTGCGGGGCGGGGCGCTGCGTCCGTCAGATCGAAGCGTTCAAGCAAATTCTCCGCGACCGCCGGAGCTTCGGGGATCTTTAATAGCCGCGCGATGAGCAGGAGGTTCTCCCTGCCGGTGAGCACCTCGTCCACAGCCGCGAACTGCCCGGTCAGGCTCAACGACTTGCGGACCTCAACTGGTGACTCGCGAACTTCGACGCCGCAGATGCGGGCCATCCCGGCGTCTGCTGGAAGCAGAGTGGCCAGGATGCGCACTAGGGTGGTCTTTCCTGCGCCGTTGGAGCCCAGCAGGGCGAAGATGCTGCCTGGTTGGACCGAGAAGTCGACCCCTCGAAGTACTTGGAGGTCCTTGAATGCTTTTCTGAGCCCGGTGACCTCAACGATGGGGCTTGGGGCTGCGGTTGTCGTCATGGTGGATGCACCTCAGGTATCTTGTTCTGCTTCATTGATGGTGTTTTCAAGGCGCTGGCGTTCCTTGTCGGTCCAGCGCTGGCCGCCGTAAGCGGAGGCGAAATCATCAGCGAAATCGGCGGGATCGCTACCGATGATTTCTCGCAGGGAGGTGCCGTTTGCGGCTGCTTGCTCGAATAGGTCCGCGAGGTCGGTGAACATCGTGACCAAGGTGTCTCCATCGGTGATCCCGCTTTGGGTGAGTAGGTAGCGGTGGATGCCCAGGGCGGCCTTGGCGTAGGGCTGGGGCAAGGCCTTGATCCGGGAGGTTTGTTCCTTGTACTGCTTCTTCTGCTCCAGCGAGCCGGTGATGTTTTCAATCCATTTGGCGGTCATGGCTATTTTCCTTCGTGGGCGTTGGCGGGACGGGGTAGTGCATTGATGCGCGAGACCAGTACGTTCCAAGTGGTCCAAAAGTCGGCGAGTTGCTGCTTGCCGTCATCGTTGAGGGTGAAGACCTTGCGTGGTGGCCCTTTTTCGGAGGGTACCTTTTCTACTGAAACCAGCTTCTTCTGCTCAATGCGCACCAGAAGTGCGTAAATGGTTCCTTCGGCGAGATCGGTGAAACCGCGATCGCGCAGCCCGGTGGTGATCTCGTAGCCGTAGGCTGGGCGTTCGGCAAGGATGGCCAAAACAATGCCTTCCAAGGTGCCTTTGAGCATCTCGGTCATTTGTGATGCCATGGTGAACCTCCTATCTACTTAGTTTTATTGAGTACAAGTAGATAGTAGAACTAGGTAGTGGTAGTTAGCAACACTTAGTACCAGGGAATTTTTGATCTGTCTGGCCCGCTTCGTCGGAATCCGTCATGACTGGTGCAAATGAAAATTGCTGCAAGAAAAAATCTTGTCGATAGGGTAGGGAAATAACTGACCAGCCAGGATGAATGGGACCGGATGCAAGCCACGCAGCTTTGGGAATTGATAAGAATTGAGCGCCAGAGGCTTTCGACGCTCTTAGACGACCTTGACACGCCCGAGTGGCAAGCTGCATCGCTGAGCCAGATGTGGAGTGTGCGCCATGTAGTCGCGCATCTGGCCGCGGCAGGGTCAACTGGAACAAGCCGCTGGCTGTTGAATATGGTGCTCAGCGGATTTAACACTGATCGGCACAACGAACGGCTCTTGAACAAATACTGGGGAACCTCGGCACAACAAACGCTCGAAAACTTCAATCGTTCGTGCGATCAAGCCCAAGCGGTATTCAATTCGGCGCCAGCGCTATTGGGAGAAATCGTGGTCCATGGTCAGGACATTGCCGTCGCTCTGGGCAAGAAATTGGAACAAGACCCAGCTGCCATTCGTGAGGTTGCCAGATTCTTTTCCGCTCAGGATTTCGCCGTCAATAGCAAGACATTGATCAAAGACCTCAAGCTCATAGCCACCGATGATTCCTTCACCGCTGGCCACGGTGCTGCAGTTCGTGGCAAGCTACTGGAACTGGTCATGACCATGGCGGGAAAACCAGCATTTCTTCAGCATCTGGAGGGTGAAGGAGTGGAAGTGCTGCGCCGAAGGCTCCAATAAGGGGCGGGCGCGCAAAAGCATCGCGCCGCACGAATACTGTGCGACGCGATGCAAAGGTTTTTTAGCGCTAGTTGGCGGCCAGAACTGCCAGCGCCAGCGGGTTCTCCAAATCGCCGGCGTAGAGCAAGCCGCCGGATTGGTCGGTCAGATCCAGCATCTGCTGATTATTGCGCAGCTGCAAGCGGTTGAGGCAAGAGAGCGGGAACGAAGACTCAAAGAGTCCCAGCTCATCAAAGCGCTGCGCAAATTCGGGGTGCTCGGCGCGGTACTCCAGCAGGCGCTCGCCCACGATCCTCCAGAAGTCGGACTCCGGCAGGATGCCTTCGACATCCAACAACGGGGCTAGGAAGCGGAAGAAAGAGTCGAAGACGTCGGTGAACACCGAGAGCACCGGGTCCCCGCCGGTGCGCACACGGCGGATTTCTTCGGGCAACTGAACCCGGTCGGAGAGCACAGCGATTTCTTCGCCCAAATCCTTCAGCAACACCTTCTTGACGGCGCCGTTCTCCAGGATCATGATGACGTTTTCGCCATGGGGCATGAACACCAGATCATAGGCGGTCAGGCAGTGCACCAGCGGGACCAGATAGGCGTCGAAGTATTCGGACAGCCACTGGGCAGGGTCCAAGCCACTGCGCCGGATTAGCGCTGCGGCAAGGGACTTGCCGTGTGCATCCACGTGCAGCAGGCTGGCCATGGTGGCCAGCGTCTGTCCCTCTTCCAGCAGGTTGATCGGCGATTCGCGCCACAGGGCAGCGAGCATTTTGCGTTGTGGCGCGCTCTTCTCGGTGGCCACTTCGAACTGCGGATTGCGGTAGCCAACGGCAGCGATTTCGCGCAGCAAGGCCACCGGCTGGGTGGAGAGCACCGGGTCGCTGGCGAACAATTCACCTAGCCATTGGTTGATGGCAGGGGTGACCTTCATATATTCGGCGCTCAAGCCGCGCATGAAGCCCATGTTCAGGATGGACATCGCGGTCTTGACGTAGTGCCGCGTCGGGTCCGATAGATTGAAGAAGGTGCGGATGGACTGCTGGGCCTGGTATTTGTCGTGGCTGCTGCCGAGCCAGATCAGTTGCTTGCGCGCGATATCGTTCGCGAAGGTCACCGACAGGCGGTTCTCCCACTGCCAAGGGTGCACCGGCATCAAGATGTAGTCCGAGGCTGAGTATCCGGTGTCGAACAAGGCCCGGGTGAGCGCGTGATCGAGTTGTGCGCGTTCGGCCTCGTCCAGCTGGGTGGCAAGTAGGGATTCGTAATCCAGGGTGTCGATGGCATCAAACTGGGCGCGGGATTTGTGTGCGGCCACCCAGCCGAGGGTCAGTGCGGCACCGGTTTCTGGCGCATAGCGCAGGTAGTCGCTGCGGCCGATACCCATGCGGCCATTGTTCGCGACAAAGCATGGGTGGCCTTCGGTCATGGAGGACTCGACCAGTTGGAAGGACTGGGCCGCGGTACCAGGGAACTTCGCCAGGGCAGCCGAATCGTGAGTGGAATGAGCCTGCTTGTAGCAGTGGCTGGACAGCGTTGAGGATAGCTCTTCTAAATAGGTGGGCAATTGCGCCGCCGAAAGCGTGAGCTCTTGATAGAAGCGCGTCACGAAATCGATGACATCGACTTCGGCGGCCTGCCACGAGCCATGGGCGAATTCGTGGTGCTCTACGCTGTGCGGATCAACCAACCAGTGATTGAGCTGGAACTGGCGGGCGGTGAAGAGGTAGCGGTGTCCGTCCTTCTGCACCGAGTAGCTGCCATCGCCGTGATCGGCCGGCTCCAACAAGCGTTCATGGGAGAACTCGCCCAAGGCTTTGGCCAGCACATGGCGGTTGGCGATGTCCCAGCGCTCGGGGGAGAGGAAGGAGGAGTCCAGGCGTTGACCGGTGGCGGTTTCAAAGTCATTGCGGGTGCAGATCGAGAGCAGAGCCTGCTTGGTCGAGCCATCATGTTCGGCCAGTTCAATGGGGCGAATCGGGCGGAAACCAACGCGGGCATTCAACGCATGGATGGCCTTGTTTCGCACATCAGGCTCGACGATGATCCGCTCGATGCCAGGGCGGGCGAACGCATGGTTCACCGCGGCGGTCATTGCCTCAAGGGTGAAGCCATGTTCAGGCTGATCACTGGCCGGGGCGAGGAAGTGCAGGCCACGGTCCCCGCGCACGTAGTTGTAGGCCGCGGCTAGCGGGGAAGTGGCGGGGTTGTACAGCTCGACGAGGAAGCGGGCGGTCCCGGAGTCGTCGAGTCCGAGCAACACTTCATAGTCTTCGGTGGCCAGCAGCGAGCTGTATTCGACGGCGATTTCTTCTTGGGTGGCTGTGGGCATGCCCCAAAAGGCAGCGTGCTCGGTGGCGATCCAGGAGTGCAGCAAAGCGGTGTCGCGGGGTAGTTCGACGCAGCGGAAAGTAAAAGTGGTCATTGAGTGAGTGTCCTTAGGCGTGCGAGGTGGCTGGGGCGGTAGGCAGGCCGGTCAGTTCCGCTGCGCCGAACTTCTGGAAGGCGATGCGTTCTTCGACCTGGTAGATTTCGCGGCCGACCAGGCGGTTGATGATCACCGAGTTGCGGTAGGCGCCCATGCCAAGGTCCGGTGCGGTGAAGCCGTGGGTGTGCAGTTCGGCGTTCTGCACGAAGATGTCCTGATCCAGTCCGATGGAGTATTCGCGGTCCACGTTGAATCGACCGTCGGCAAGGTAATCGATGCGGTCGGTGATTCCACCGAGGAAATCGGGTACGCCGGCGCGGTAGCCGGTGGCCATCACCAGGTTGTCAACCCCGAAGTCCAGATCCTGGTCGGTGCGCTCATGGCGCAGCGACACATTGATGTTCTGCTCGCCAGCGGTGATGCTGGTGGCGGCGCAGCCGGTGCGCAGGTGGACATTGGCTGCCTTGCCGATGCTGCGTTCGTAGAGTTCCTCATGGATCTCATTGATCAAATCCGCATTAATGCCCTTGTATAGGCCCTTCTGCTCCGCTGAGAGCTCATCGCGCTTGTTCATCGGCAGAGCGTGGAAGTGGTCGATATATTCGGGCGAGGTCATTTCCAAGGTGAGCTTGGTGTACTCCAGCGGGAAGTAGCGCTCAGAGCGGGTCGCCCAGATCAGGTGGTCTTCTTCGGGCAGGCTGCGCAGCAGATCCAGGAAGATTTCCGCGGCGCTTTGTCCGCTGCCCAGCACGCAGGTGACCTTGGCGCGGGTGGAGCCGATGGATGCCAGGAGTGCCTCGCGCTGGAAGAGGTAGTCGCTGGAGTGCACCACCTTGCCGGTGTTCATCGCGTTTTCGCTGATCACAGGTGGAAGGTAGGGCTGGGTACCGGTGCCAAGCACCAGTTTCTGCGCGGTGAAGTGGTTCATTCCCGCTTCAGTGAGCACCGTGAGGTGGTAGAGGCCATCGCGGTATTCGGCCTCGAGAACTCGGTGCCCCAAGCGCACGCTCTGAATGCTTTCGGCAGCCCAGGCCAGGTAGTTGGAGTACTCCTGACGCAAGGCGTAGAAGTCTTCGCGGATGTAGAACGGGTAGATCCGCTGCTGGTGCTTCAGGTAGTTGAGGAAGGAGTACTTGTTAGTGGGGTCGGCCGAGGTGACTAGGTCCGCCATGAATGGGACCTGCAGATGCGTTCCAGGCAGCATCATCCCCGGGTGCCAGACGAACTTTTCAGCTGCGTCAAGAACCGCGACCTTGAGGTCCGCAATGCCCTCGGTTAATGCGGCAAAGCCCAGATTGAATGGGCCTGCGCCGATGGCGATGACGTCGAAGTGTTCGCTAGGTTGATTCATTATTTATCTCCGGTGGTGCGTTCGGCCAGAATTTCGGTTCCGATGCGGCAGATGGCATCGAGGATCTCGCTGATGTCGGCCAGCGTTGTGTTCGGGTTGAGCAGGGTGAGCTTGAGCAGGCGCTTGCCGGCCACCGTGGTGGCCGCGATCATTGCCTCGCCGCTGGAGTACAAGCGGTGGCGGATTTGGTTAGCCAAGGCATTGTGTTCGGCGAGATTCAGCCGGTGGTTTGGATCTTCAAAAGAGAAGACCAGGGTGCTCAGCTGAACATCAGCCACCAAATGCAGTTGCGCGCGCATGGCGACTTCTTGCTGTGCGTCTTCGGCCAGAGCAACGACCTGGTCGAACATCTCGCCAAGACGCGAAGCGCCGAGTGTGCGCAGGGTGACCCAGAGCTTGAGCGCGTCGAAGCGGCGTGTGGTTTGCAGGGATTTGGACACCTGGTTGGGTGTGGCTGCGGCTTCGGCGGCAGGGTTCAGATATTCCGCGTAGTGTGCGATGGATTCGAAGCTTGAAGCAGAACGGAGGATCAGAGCGCTGGAACCGATGGGCTGGAAAAAGGACTTGTGGTAGTCCACGGTGACGGAGTCGGCCTGCTCGATGCCGTCCAAGCGGTGGCGGTGTCGGTGAGAGACCAGTAGGCCGCAACCGTAGGCTGCATCGACGTGGAGCCAGGCTCCGACCTCGGTAGCGATGTCACGTAGTTGGGTCAGCGGGTCAATGGCGCCAAAGTCTGTGGTGCCGCTGGTGGCCGAGATGGCCATGGGGATCAGACCCGCGTTGAGGTCCGTGGCCAATTGCGTGCGTAGCGCTTGGGCATCCATGCGGTGCTGGGCGTCGGTAGGGATGGCAACTGCCGCTTCGTAGCCCAGTCCGAGAAGCATCGCAGCGTTGCGGATCGAGAAGTGCGCGTCTTCGGAGCAGTAGATCCGTAGCTTTGCCAAGCGTTCGGGTAAGGAACCGTGGAGTTTGGCCGTCGCGGTATTTCGCGCGATGAGCATGGCCTGCAGGTTTGATTGGGTGCCGCCGGAGGTGAAGATTCCATCGGCGGTCTGCGGATCAAAACCAATGAGTTCGGCGGTGAAGCTGACCAGTTTGCGTTCAATGAGGGTGGCGCCGGCGCTTTGGTCGAAGGTGTCCATCGATGTGTTGATGCTGGTGACGAAGTTTTCGGCAACGACGGCGGGGATTGCTACGGGGCAGTTCAGATGAGCGGCGTACTTTGCGTCATGGAAGTAGACAGCGTCGTTGACATACAGATCGTTGAGTTCGCCCAAGGACTGTTCCATCGTGCCCAATGGCGAATTCAGATCTACGTGATTGATCTTGGCCGCCATCTGCTGTGGGCTTGGCCCGGTAGTTGGCGCATTGACGCTTGTGAACTTTGAGGCCACAAGCGTTGCCGCTCGATGTGAAGCCGCTTCGTAGGCCCCTGCGGTGTCTGCGCAGAGCAACGCATCGTCGTAGAGCGGGAGTGGTACATCAGGTATTTGCAGGGTAGGTAGTGAGGCACCCAAGAGCATGCTCCTCAGATAGAGTCAGTAGATATTTGGTCAGGCTCACCTAACAAGAATCTATTAACAACACAAAGTAATTAGTTAATGCAAGCCGAGTAATTCGTGCGTGAATGATGCTGGAAAAAATTCGCCATTTTTCGCTCCTTTGGGAAAATGTTGTGGTAGGTTATGCGCTGACCTGCGCTTTGGTAGTTGATTCGCTTGCTGCCCCACCGTGTAAAGCGGAGTTTGATCCACCGGTTGCCGGAAGAGCAAGTTATCTCTAATCGTTTGATTGCATTTTCCTGCGAATTCGGTATGCTCAAGCAATTGGAGCAAGGGGAGACATGTGACCGCCGTAAGCCAGGGAGAAATCCGGCGCGCCCAGCGTCAACTACTGGGATCCAACGCGACTGATGCTGCCGGTCGTTCACTGGCGGACATCACCATTGACCTCGTGTTCGTCGGTGCCTTAGGCGCCACCGCCATGCATATGGGTCTGCTCAATATGCTCGGCTCACTGGCCTTTGTCATCGCCAGCCTTCCGGCTGGACATCTGGTGGACAGGTATTCGGCGCTGCGTGTTCTGCGTATCGGACTCGGCGCAAAATTTGCGCTCCTGGCCTGCCTGGCGCTGCTGGCCTTCACCGGGACGCTGTCGATCCCGCTGGGAATGCTCTTGTCCACCTTGCTGGGTATCTGCAATGTTTTTTCTGAAACCTCCCAAACGACCGCGGTGCCGCAACTGATCGACGAAGATCCAGCCAAGCGGACTTCTGGCATCAGCAAACTCATTGCCCGGCTGAGTGCTGCAGACCAGACTATGACGGTGGTCATTCCCGCGGTTGCCGGCACGGGATTCACGTTCTTGGGAGCCCCGGCAATGCTGAGCCTGGCCGCAGGTCTGGGGCTGCTCGGCTTGTTGCTAGCCTGGCAGGTTCGCAGCTATCGGCAGCAACAAGTTGCTGGCGCAGGCGAAGCGGTGCAGGGGGATAAGCCAAAGGTGCTTTCCGGGCTGAAATACCTGGTGAAGCATCGCCTGCTCATGGCAATCACACTTGCGGTCGCCCTGGCGAACCTTGGACTAGCCATCGGTTCAGCAGTAGAAGCAATCTTCATCATCAAGGACCTGGGCTTCGGCGAAGTTGGGTATGGTCTGTTTGCCTCCATTGGCGGGGTCGGTGGACTGATAGGTGCTGCGCTCGCCGGGAGGATTTCCTTTGCCTACCCTCCGGAGAAATTGCTGCTATTTAGCGGAAGCGCCCAGGCGCTGCTGGCCGGTTGCGTCCTGCTTGCCGCCTTCACTAGCGATGCCATCTCCCTGATCTTGCTCACCGTCCAAGCTCTGGGTTGGGGAGTGGTGGCCTTGGTGTTCAATATTGCTTCCTCCGCTTGGGTGGTGGGCATTGTCCCGGAGGCATTGCTCGGACGCGTTCTCAGTGCTCGGAGACTCTTCACTTTCGGGGCAGTGCCCCTCGGTGGCCTGCTGGGAGGATGGTTGGGCACCAGCTTTGGAACCACTGCCGGGCTCATCGGTTGGGTCCTCGCCACCAGCCTTGCAGTCCTCTGCTACCTACTGATGCGAGGGCCTGCAACCCGCTAGGCTGGAAAGCGTAAGCCCGACGAACCAAAGGCAACTGCGCACGTGAAACTCGTTATCGACGCCCGATACACCCGCATCACCCACCATGATGGAATCAGCCGCTATACGGCAGGGTTGATCGCGGCTACCAGCAAGCTGGCTGACGTCACCATGCTCATTAACGACACGCGCCAGCTGGATATGCTCCCTGACGTGCCGTACTTGAAAATCTCGGCCCCGACCAGCGTGCTTGAACCATTTGTCGCCTTGCAGATCAACAAGCTCAAGGCCGACGTGGTGTTTTCTCCGATGCAAACCATGGGGACATTGGGCAGGAACTTCCCAGTCATTCTGACGCTGCACGACCTGATTTACTACGCGCATCCGCACGCACCAAAGTTCTTGCCGGCGCCAATTCGAATCGGCTGGTTCCTTTTTCATCAGGTCTATTGGCCGCAGCGAATGCTCCTAAATCGAGCCGACGCGGTGGCGACCGTCTCGAATACGACTGCCGGGCTCATGCGCAAGCATCGCCTGACCAAAAAGCACATCGGTCTGGTTTCCAACGCGCCCACCGGGGATTTTGCCCGGCGGGACCTCAGCAATAAACCTAAAAAGACCTTGCTCTATATGGGGTCATTTATGGAATACAAGAACGTCGAGACGCTGGTGCGCGCCATGGAGTACCTGCCAGAGCATGAGCTGCACTTGCTCAGCGGAATCAAGGAACCCCGCCAGCAGGAACTCGCGGAACTAATACCGAATGAAGCTACTGTCGTATTCCACAATGGCGTCAGTGATCAGGAATACGAACAACTACTCAGTGAATGCACCGCGTTGGTGACGCTCTCACGAGAAGAGGGGTACGGGCTGCCACTGGTGGAAGCCATGAGCATGGGAACTCCGGTAGTCGTTACCGACATGCCGATCTTCCGAGAGGTAGCCGAAGAAGCAGCGCTGTACGCCTCACCCGATGATGCTCGTGGATTTGCTGAGCAGGTGCTCACTTTGGATGAAGCCGCCACCTGGAAGGATTATTCGAAACGCGCCATTCAACGCGCCGAGCACTACTCCTGGGAACGATCGGCACAGCAATTGCTGGACCTCGCAAAATATGCGGCAGATCACAAGAAGTAAGTTCTTGTGCAATCCAATTCGACAGGGGCTAGAGCGCGGTTAATGCGCGGAAAATTGGGGATAAATCAGGTCTAGTGAACCCAGTGGTTCCCGATTTGAAAACCTGACTTGGCCAGTGCTAAAGTATTACTCGTTGCATTCCTCCATAGCTCAATTGGCAGAGCATTCGACTGTTAATCGAAGGGTTACTGGTTCAAGTCCAGTTGGAGGAGCCAAGAAAAAACTTCCCAGTTACTTAGGTAACTGGGAAGTTTTTTGTTTTTCCCCTGCAGTGAGCGCAGGCAAAGTATTTAAACCGAAATCCCGGCAAAGGCTGGATCTCCTATAACCTCAGGTGATTAGACGATAGACTTTCGAATCGTTAACAGTTACACCCACAGCATGAGTTTGGGCTATGGGTTTTACGCCTGAAGACTGAGTCGTTTGAGGTAACCGGGGTGTTAGCGTGAGATACACCGGTTGCTGCGCGATCGAGAATATGGAGAAACCATGACTGAAGCTGAATCGACGCAAGCTGACGAAAGCCTAAAGTCGAGCGTCAAGAGTGCTAAGGCGCAGGTTGATGGACTCAAGGAGCTTGTTCCACAACAGCTCTCGGACGAAGTTAAGCTCGCGACAACCGTACTTAAGGGCAAAGGAATCAGCCTTGGCATGGCAGCGGCGCTTGCGGGTGCCGCTCTCGTCGTGGTTTTGCTTTTTGTAATTGCCGTCGTTGTGACCTTGGTAAATGTTTTGGCTATTTGGCTACCTGGATGGGCTGCAGCGTTGATTGTTGCTGGGTTCTTCCTCCTGGTCGCGGTCATCTTGGGCTTGGTGGGATACGCCAAGGTTAAGAAGGCTCTGCCACTGAAGCCAGAAGCAGCAATTAGGGGTATCCGCCATGACTTGGGTGTGCTCAAGGATGGTAGCGAGTTCGACGTCAGCACGCTCGACGAACCGCTGAAGAAGAAGTCTGATGAAGACGAAGATAGCAACAAGAAGAAGGAACCAAAGCCGCCGGCACCAAGTGCTGACGAACTGATCCTTCGGACCCGTCGCCGTCGCCGCCAGATTCAGGCACTGCGTGACAACCTTGGCGAGAGCGTTCAGGCGCCTCTGGCCAAGATCGATAAAGTACGTTCCTTTACGCAAAGTGCTGGAGACAAAGTTTCTGGTGCGGCCGCTAAGGCTCGAGGATTCGTCCGACCTGCGTCTTCGTCGTCCGAAGATCAATCGGAGGCTGACAGAGCCAGTGGTCAACGCTTAGATCAGGCACGTCCGTACCTGGTGATGGCCGGTTCAACGCTCGCACTAGGTGCAGTAATTCGCGCTCTATTCAAGCGCTCCTAAGTTTTCGACTGACGGGGCGGCGCTACAACGCCTACTGGAACTGAGCTGCCCCGTCATATACGAAGAATTTAGGTTAGAAAGGCACTGACATGGTCTGGATCGCTATTACAGCGGCACTATGCAGTGCCTTTTGCCTTGCCTTCGGTGCCCACTTCCAATCCATAGCGGTTCGCAAATCCGTTGACGGACTGGACCTCACACTCAAGAATGCAGGCAAGCTCGCCACCAATAAAGGTTGGATGGGTGGACTGCTGCTGATGATCCTGGGCATGGCGCTCAATGTATTCGCCTTAGCCAGCGCACCACTGACAGTGGTGCAGCCAATTGGCGCCATCGCTTTGGTGATTACCGCGATGGTCAATGCCAGAGAAACAGACATTACGATGAACCGCCCAACGGTGATGGCGATCATCAGTTGCATGCTCGGCTCCGTCGGATTCGTTCTTCTGGCAGTGACAGCAACTAATAGCAATCATGCAGTGACCGAAGAACAATCGCACCTGATTGAATTGATCCTCGCTGGAGTGGTCGCAATCGTGGGATTGGCCACGATCCTCTTCCACCGAAAGCTCGGTGCAATCTTCTTTATCGTTGGCGCAGGTGTGCTTTTTGGCTTCGTTGCCGTCCTGGTGCGAACCATCGCCATTGCGGTCCTCGGAATCGGTAATAGCAGTTTCCTGCAGTTGCCGTGGATTGCAGGTTTAGCCGTTATCGTTGCGGGTCTGCTTGGTTCTTATTTCGTGCAAAAGGCCTACTCAAAGGGCCCTCCTGAGCTGGTGATCGCAGGCTTGACGGTTATTGATCCGATCATCGGTATTGCTATCGGAGCCAGCATCCTGGGCGAACTGCGCCCCGATGTCCCAGTACTTGTCACGGTGCTGATGCTCGTGGCTGCCGCGTTGGCCATTGTGGGTGTCGGTGCCCTGTCGCGACATCACCCGGACGTGATTGAGCGACGCAACCAAGCTGTGGCTGACAAACAACTGCCAGAGTCGAAATAGACTGAAGATCCAGACTTTTTCATCAAACTAAAATTCTTGTGAACGACTAAGGATGCCCGTGGCCAAGGAAAAACCACTGACCATTGTCATTGCAGCTGACACCTATCCACCGGATGTGAATGGCGCAGCGATGTTTTGCTACCGTCTCGCCACCGAGATGCATGCACGAGGTCACCGGGTGCACGTGCTTGCGGTGCGCGACAACAACGGCAAAACCTACACCGAAATCCGTGACGAGGCGATCGTGCACCGATTGCAGTCACATTCGGTGCCAACTCACGAGTATTTCCGAATTGTCTTCCCTTGGGAAGTGAACCAGCAGATCGACAAGCTGCTCTCGGAGATCAAGCCAGATGTTATCCACGCGCAAAGCCATTACATGATCGGCCAGCGCGCCATTGGATGGGCAGGGAAAAATAAGGTCCGCTCGGTGGCAACGAATCACTTCATGCCCGAAAACCTCGATCCATTCCTGCCATTCCCGCGATGGTTCAAACGCATCGTTGCCAATAATTCTTGGAAAGACATGGGCAAGATTTTCGGTCGCGCTGACGCGGTGACAACCCCGACCCCCTTGGCTGCCAAGGCAATGCGCGAGCGGGCAAAGCTGATGAACGTTCTGCCGCTGTCCAACGGCATTGAAGTTGGCAACTACGAGTTGGCCCCGGGGGAGCAGATCATTAAAAATGATTTCCCAACGATTCTGTTCGCCGGACGCCTGGCGGTTGAGAAAAACATTAACGAACTGATCGAGGCATTGCCTCTGATGCGCGAAGTGCCCAACGCGATCATCGAGATCGTTGGAGGCGGCGAGCAGCGCAGCCATTTAGAAAAGATCGCTGACGAGCTTCAGATTCGCGATCGAGTGCGCTTCCTCGGACATGTCAGCGATGAAGAATTGCGCCAGGCCTACTTGCGTTGCGACGTATTCTGCCAGCCGGGTACCGCTGAATTGCAATCGTTGGTAACCCTCGAAGCGCTCTCTGCATCAAAGCCCGTCGTTTTGGCCAACGCAATGGCCCTGCCGCACCTTGTTGATGAAGGTGTGAATGGCTACATGTTTAAGCCTGGGGATCGCGGAGACCTCGCCCAGAAGCTTGACCGGATCTTGTCCATGGATGCTGCGCAGCGACTGAAGTTCGGTCAAGCTGGTCACCTCAAAGTGTTGAATCACGCACAAAAGAAAACCATGAACTCTTTTGAAGCGCTCTACCGTGGCGAAGAAGTCTCGACGCACTAGAAGATGTGTCACGTGCGGGAGCGCCAAATCGGTGTTTCGGCTAGTGATGCCCTAGAATATTTCGAGTGTGGTTACAGCGTAAGGCTGGAAGCACATGTGGGGAGTTAGCTCAGTTGGTTAGAGCAGGGGACTCATAATCCCTTGGTCATGGGTTCAAGTCCCATACTCCCTACCGATGAAAGTCGCCCGGTACCTCGTGTCAACGAGGTACCGGGCGACTTTTGCAATTTAGTCCATGCGATCCTTGGGAAGGTCCTGGGTTTGGTAGTTAGCAACCTCTGGACGAGTCTCCTGGGGCCGGCCCAGGACCATGTTCTCAAATGTTGAGCTGGCATCTCGCAGCGGTTCGAAGCCTTCCCGGAGATTGCCCGCGCGGCGTGCGACGATGAGCCGTCGGGTGATGCCGACAGCCAACGCCAGCCCGAAAAGAATCCAGGGAATGATGCCGAAATTGGGTTTCTTCCCGTCTTGCCACAGACCGTAGACAACGCCCAGAAGCAAGACGATGATGCACCCCGTGATGATCACTACTTTTTTCATGGCCCACCCGATTCCTCGCCGCTTCTGCAAAGTTTTCTTTCATCGTACGGGGAACCGTCAAAGAAAAGTAGGAACAATGCTGCTTATTGATGCAGCGGTAACAGGATCGAGGGCCGCATATCGCGGATGAGCAGGACCGGATCGATGTATTCGCCATTAAGGCGCACACCCCAATGAATGCATCGTGCAGAACAATGGGCTCCGCTGGCCACAGTTCCTACGTGCGCGCCGACCTCAACCCGATCGCCCACCTTGAGCTTTGCACTGACCGGTTCGAGACTGGTTTTGAATCCATCGCCATGATCGATCACCACAACGGGACGATCCACGACCGTGGATGCGAAGGTGACCTGGCCGCGCTGCGGCGCAAAAACCTTATCTCCTTCGCTGGCAGCAAGATCAACGCCGCGATGCCCGGGCAACCAATTTTCCGCTGGCTTATCGAAGGGCTCTAGGATCTTGGGTTCACCTGCCAAAGGCCAGCGCCAGCCGTGGACTGTAGTTAACGCCGCTGGAAGCTGCGGTGGAGGTTGTTCTGGCAGAGCAGGACCACTTGCAGTGAGCACAAGGCCTATGGTGAGCAACAGGAATTTCGTGTGTTTCAGTACGGCTTGGCTTTTCATCTCTTCAGCGTCCGCCGGAGCCTACCGGGCAGGTAGCAAGCTGAGCCGAATTGTGGGTAAGTCGATGGGCTCTAGATCACGGTTCCGCGTGCGGTCCCAAGCAATGCGTGTAGTACACTTGAAACAGCAGTTTCCTGTCATAGGTGTGTCCAAAATTGGATGCAACAGGCAAGATATTGACTTCGCGTATGAGATTCCACGGTCAACTATGGTCGTGGCCCGAGGTTCCAGTGGTCCGAGAGAATCGGTGGACTGACGGCGAGATGCCAAGCATCTTCGGCTCTCATACTAGGGCAGATAACCACAATGGCTATCTGCATCAACCCGAACAAACAAGAGCAGTTACCGCGGGCGCACCTGTGCCCGGTCCGCCACTGCTGAAAGGAGTTGCGACATGCCAGTCGTAACCATGCGAGAGCTGCTTGACAGCGGCGTCCACTTCGGCCACCAGACCCGTCGCTGGAACCCAAAGATGAAGCGCTTCATCTTCACCGAGCGCAACGGCATCTACATCATCGACCTGCAGCAGTCGCTGTCGTTCATCGACCGCGCTTACGAGTTCGTGAAGCAGACCGTTGCTCACGGCGGCACCGTACTGTTCGTTGGTACCAAGAAGCAGGCTCAGGAATCCATTGCTGAGCAGGCTAACCGCGTTGGCCAGCCATACGTGAACCAGCGCTGGCTCGGCGGTATGCTGACCAACTTCCAGACCGTCTCCAAGCGCGTTCAGCGCATGAAGGAACTGGAAGAGATCAACTTCGAGGACGTTGCTGGCTCCGGTCACACCAAGAAGGAACTGCTGCTGCTCAAGCGCGAGCTGACCAAGCTGCAGAACAACCTCGGTGGTATCCGTAACCTGACCCGCACCCCTTCCGCTATCTGGATCGTTGACACCAAGAAGGAACACTTGGCTATCGACGAAGCTCAGAAGCTGGGCATCCCAGTTGTGGCCATCTTGGACACCAACTGCGATCCAGACGAAGTTACCTACCCAATCCCAGGCAACGACGACGCAATCCGCTCCGTCAACCTGCTGACCCGCGTAGTTGCTGACGCTGTGGCCGAAGGCCTCATCGCCAAGAACAACAAGGCTGCAGGCAAGACCGAGGGTGCTGCTGAGCCAATGGCTGAGTGGGAGCGCGAACTGCTTGAGGGCGAGAAGGCTAAGGCCGAAGCTCCAGCCGCAGAAGCTCCAGCTGCAGAAGCTGCAACTGAGGCTGACGAAGCCAAGTAGTCACCTGCGTGACTCTAAGAGTTTGCCTTGAGACACTAGCGTGTTGATTGAGGCAAGTTCTACCAAGTCTTGTGGGACGGGCCGGAGAACCGACCCGTCCCACAAGCAAATCAAACTTGAAACTCCTAGCTGAATGGGATTGCACGTGGCAAACTACACCGCTGCTGATATCAAGGCACTGCGCGAGCGCACTGGCGCCGGCATGATGGACGTTAAGAAGGCTCTGGACGAGGCTAACGGCGACGCCGAGAAGGCCATCGAGATCATTCGCGTCAAGGGCCTGAAGGGCGCTACCAAGCGCGAAGGCCGTTCGACCGCTGAAGGTCTGGTTGCAGCCAAGGTCGACGGTACCGTCGGCGTTATGGTTGAAATCAACTGCGAGACCGACTTCGTCGCAAAGAACGAGAAGTTCATCGCACTGGCTGCCAAGGTTCTGGATGCCGCTGTGGCTTCCGGCGCTGCAGATGCTGAAGCACTGCTGGCTTACGAGCTGGACGGCAAGACCATCGGCGACACCGTCATCGAAGAGGGCGCAATCCTCGGCGAGAAGATCGTTGTTCGTCGCGTTGCCCGCATCGAGGGTGCCAAGGTTGCAGCTTACCTGCACAAGACCAGCAAGGACCTGCCAGCTCAGGTTGGCGTTCTGATGGCTGTGGATGCAGACAGCGAAGCTGCTGCAACCGTTGCTCACGATGTTGCTGTGCACACCGCCGCAATGGCTCCAACCTACCTGTCCCGCGAAGAGGTTCCAGCAGATAAGGTCGCCGATGAGCGCCGTATCGCTGACGAAACCGCTCGCGCAGAAGGCAAGCCAGAAGCTGCATTGACCAAGATCGTTGAAGGCCGCCTGACCGGTTTCTTCAAGGAAATCGTCCTGGTTGACCAGGCTTTCGCCAAGGATGCAAAGAAGTCCGTAGGCAAGGTCTTCGAAGAAGCTGGCACCAAGCCAGTTGCTTTCGCACGCTTCCGCGTTGGCGCCTAAGCTCTAGAGCTTCAGGCACTGAATAACACGCATTAAGCGACCTGCACTCAGAGCAATTTGAGTGCACAAGATCAAAGGGAGGTGAGCACCGAGAAATAACTCGGTGACTCGCCTCCCTTTTCTTGAGCCCGGATCACAAGATAACTTGGGAACTGGGAAGTACTACCCACAGCTTGATTCCGACCTCCAGGAGTAAGACAACTTATGCCAACCACCCCAGAAACCAAACGTCGTCGCGTCCTGCTCAAGCTCTCCGGTGAGGTGTTCGGCGGTGGCAAGGTCGGAGTAGATCCAGACACCGTGCGTGGCGTAGCCCAGCAAATCGCTGCGACCGTGGGTGAAGTAGAAGTAGCCATCGTTGTTGGCGGCGGCAATTTCTTCCGCGGCGCTGAGCTCTCGGCCGCGGGCATGGACCGCTCCCGCGCAGACTACATGGGCATGCTCGGCACCGTCATGAACTGCCTTGCCCTGCAGGACTTCCTGGAACAGTGCGGTGTTGAAACCCGCGTTCAGTCCGCTATCGCCATGGCACAGGTCGCCGAGAACTACATCCCGCGTCGCGCCATCCGTCACATGGAAAAGGACCGCGTGGTCATCTTCGGCGCAGGCGCAGGCCTGCCATACTTCTCCACCGATACCGTCGCCGCCCAGCGTGCGTTGGAAGTCGACGCTGACGAGGTATTGATGGCTAAATCGGGTGTTGACGGTGTCTACACCGCCGACCCGAAGAAGGACCCAACCGCACAAAAGCTGGACACTCTGACCTACAGCGAAGCGCTGCTGAAGAACATCCGCGTGATGGATCAGACCGCCATGACCATGTGCCAGGACAACAAGCTAGACATGCTCGTCTTTGGCATGGAAGGCGAAGGAAACGTAGCCGCAGCAATTCGCGGCGAGCGGATCGGCACCACCGTCACCGTTTAATTGGTGATCGTGGCCTAGGATTGAAGTAGATTTAATTTCCCGTAGCGGAAACACAAATGAAGTACTTGAGGAGTACCGGTGATTGACGAAACGCTGGCGGAAACCGCCGAAAAGATGGAACGCACCATTGAGGCCGCCAAGGAGGACTTCGCGACGATCCGTACCGGTCGCGCCCACCCAGGCATGTACTCGAAGGTCATGGTGGACTACTACGGTTCACCAACCCCGCTGCAGCAGCTGGCATCGTTCGCAGTACCTGAAGCACGCACCATCACCATCACCCCATTCGACGTTACCGCTATGCGCGCCATCGAAAAGGCGTTGGGTGATCCAGAAGTTGGCGCAAACCCTTCCTCGGACGGCAAGATGATCCGCGTTGTTCTTCCGGTGCTGACCGAAGAGCGCCGCAAGGAATACGTCAAGCTGGCCAAGGCCAAGGGCGAAGACGCTCGTGTTGCCTTGCGCAACCACCGTCGCAAGGCTAAGGATTCCATCGACAAGCTCGTCAAGGATGGCGAGATTGGCGAAGACGAGGGTACCCGTGCAGAAAAGGACCTCGACGCGCTGACCAAGAAGCACGTTGATTCGGTCGACGAGATCCTGAAGAAAAAAGAAGCAGAGCTGCTGGACGTCTAATGCCAGGCTCGACAGAGAACACTGAGGGCAACGCTTCGGCGGTGCCCTCAGTGGCATCCGGTAACGTCCAGCCGATGACTCGGCGTGAGGCCCGCGCGCTGCGCGAAGCCGAGGCCAAAGCACATAAGCGAGGCGGCAAAAATCGTCGCGGAGACAGCGCGGATCCTGCATCTGCCGTAGCCGCTACGGCGTCGGAAGAATCCGTCAAGCCCGGCGTTACCGAGGCCCAACCCGCTGCAGCAGCGGTGTCTGAGGCAGAAAACAAAGCTACAACAGCTCACGCTAAACAGCGCGCCAAAATGGTCTTTGAGGCCGACAAAGCGTCCTCGGTGACTGAGCCGAAGCCTAAAGACGCGGAGCCAGCACCAACGGCCAATCCGGTCGCTCAAAAGAAGGCGCAGGAGCAGCCTCAGCCACCACACAGCGATTCCGAAGACCTCGCTGAAACCGGCGAACCCGATGCACAAGAAGCGGCGATCCCGCCCGAATTGCTCATCGGAAACCCGGAACCGAAAAAATCGCGGGCCGGACGCAACCTGCCGGCAGCCATCGGTGTGGGTTTGCTATTGCTCGGTGTGGTGCTCGCGGGCCTGTTCCTCTACGAACCGTTGCTCGTTGTTGCCGTCATCGTGCTCAGCGGTATCGGTTGCTGGGAAGTGGCCCGAGCTACGACCCATGCCAAAACCGCTGTTCCGCAGGTTCCGCTGTACCTTGCCTCGATCCTGCTACCAGTCAGTGCGGTGCTTGGCGACGTTGAGGCCCTCGGCTTCAGCTTTGTCGCCTGTATCCTCGTGGCCCTGCTGTTCAGGCTCATGGAGGGGCTCAAGGGTGCCGTTGCCTCGGTGATGAGCAGTGTCTTTATCATCAGCTGGATCCCGTTATTGCTCTCCTTTGCGCTGCTGATGCTCGATGGGGACAACGGCCAGTGGCTGATTGCCACGATCCTGTTGCTCGCGGTAGCCAACGACACCTTCGGGTACATCGTAGGCGTGCTCATCGGCAAGCATCCGATGGCGCCGAAGATCTCACCGAAGAAGTCCTGGGAGGGCTTTGGCGGCTCGATGATCGGGTCAATGATCATCGGCGCCTGCGCCATGGTCTTCTGGCTTGATATGCCATGGTGGACCGGCGTGATCCTTGCCTTCTTCACCACCATCGCGGCCACCACCGGAGACTTTGCGGAGTCAATGGTGAAGCGCGAATTGGGCATCAAGGATATGAGCAACCTGCTTCCTGGCCATGGCGGAATCATGGATCGATTGGATTCGGTGCTCTTTGTTATTCCGCTGGGATACTTGATTTCGCACCTTTTGGCGTGGAGCGTTGCGGTCTTCTGATCCGTCAATGACGCCGTTGAAGGTGTGGCCATTGAGCCAAGCAACGCTCGAGCAAATAGAATGGTTGGGGTGCCGTCTTCGAGCGGCACGCCACTGACATCTCTCTAGAGAAAAAGGAACTGTCGTGTCGCAGCAGCAAGATGCTCCGTTTTCCCACGTACCGGATTCGGAGTTCGGCTACAACGCAAAGCAGGTTGATGCGTTCCTCAGCCGTGCTCGATCAACTTTTAACGGCGGGGGAAACGACGACAGCGTGGTCACCAGCCACCTGATTCGCCGTACCACGTTCGCCCCGCAAAAGGGCGGATACCAGGCCCGTGAAGTTGATGGTGCTCTGGATCGGCTTGAAGATGTTTTCGCCAAGCGGGAACGTGATGATCTCATCGCCCATCAGGGTGAGGAAGTTTGGTTGCAGCAAGTAGGACGCCTGGCAGCTATTCTGCGTGGCCGCCTGCACCGTGCCAAGGGCGAGCGTTTCCGCCGCCCATCACGCACCAACGCCTCAAGCTACAACGTTGAAGATGTCGACCGGCTCTGCGACCAGCTCATCGACTACTTCGAGAATGATGTGCCGATGGCTGTAGACGCAGTGCGTCGCGTTGAATTCCGTTCCGCTCAGGGGACCGATGGTTACGAAGAGTCCCAGGTCGACGCCTTCCTTGACCGCGTGGTCGAGTTGATGGCATCGATCGACTAGGTCGCCACCGACAGCGCTGAATTTGAGCCGCGAGGGCGGACGGGAATTATTTCCTGTCCGCCCTCGCGGTTTTTTGCTGTGTGCGGTTATGGCCTGCCGATCAGCCCTGCGGCGGCTCGTAATGCTTCAGCCAGCTCTTCAGCGCGCCTTCCAGCGCCGTTTGTTCCGTGGAGGAGAGCTGGGCAATCAGACGCGCTTCATTGGCGAGGTGGTCGGTCATCACCTCATCAATCTTTGTCTTGCCCAATCGGGTCAGGCAGATGCGGCGCCGACGCTGGTCGCCTTCGTCGCTGTGCCGCGAGACGTAACCGGCGGAAACCAGGCGATCCAGTCGCTTGGTAGTAGCCCCGGAGGTGACCATTGTTTGGTCGGCAAGCTCGCTGGGTGCCAGCGAAAAGGGTTTTCCGCTGCGGCGCAACGTCGCCAGGACATCAAATTCGGCTTCGGTCAGCCCATGCTGCGCATAGACGGCGCAGACTTCTTCGCGCAGAAAAATAGCAAGTCGATGCAGCCTGCCGATGATCCCCTGGGGGCTTGGGTCCAGATCGGGACGCTCGGCGGCCCACTGCTGCTGGATGCGTGCGACGTGGTCTAAATGCTCCATGTCTTTATTATAGTTTCCAAGGAAGCTAATATAGTTTCCATGGAAACTATTTCAGTGCCGACCCAGCCACATGGCCTGCAGCTTGGCAGACTGGCCCTCACCGCGATCGCGCCGATTGCCTGGGGATCGACCTATTACGTCACCCGCGAATACTTGCCTGGCGACGCAGCATTGTGGGGAGGGGTCTTCCGGGCGTTGCCGGCGGGACTCATCTTGCTGCTGCTGTGCCGCAGGCTCCCCAAAGGCAGCTGGTGGTGGAAATCCTTGGTCCTGGGCACCTTGAACATCGGAGCCTTCTTCGCGTTGGTGTATGCGGTAGCCCAAATCCTGCCCTCCAGCATCGCGGCAACAACGATGGCCGTGTCCGCCGGGGTGCTTATGCTGCTGGCTTGGCCACTGCTGGGGGAGCGCCCGACGCGCTGGCCGTTGATCGGGGCTGCACTGGGCTTTATCGGCGTAGCCATCATGGTCTTTGACGGGAAAAGTCAGATCAACATGCTGGGGATTTTCTTGTCCCTTACCGCCATGGGAATCTCAGGGCTCGGCTTCATCCTCGCTAAAAAATGGTCCCGGGGACAGCGGATCCTGGATACCACCGCCTGGCAGCTGACCGCCGGCGGGCTTTTGCTCTTGCCCTTCGCCTGGCTGATTCAAGGGCCACCGCCTGCCCTTGATCTGCCCGCGGTGTTGGGCTTTGGCTACCTCAGCGTGATTGCCACCGCGATGGCCTTCCTCGCTTGGTTCAGCGGCTTGCGCTATCTGCCTTCGGCAACGGTGGGCTTGCTCGGCCTGCTCAACCCGGTGACCGGAGTGATTCTGGGAACGCTGCTAGCTGGCGAAACCCTAGGACTTCAAAGCCTGGGCGGTATGGCCATGGTGCTGTCCGGGGTCCTCCTGGGGCTGCTGGCTAATCGGCGGAAGGCTAGAACTTCGCCTCGCGATCGGGCACATGCAACAACGCCATAACCCGTTCCACATTGCCCGGGACCGTTCGGTGGGTGCCGCGCGAAACCACGATCATGACGATAAAGGCCAGGGGCACGCTCCAGGCCGCAGGCTGGCGCAACAGATGGATCCACCACTGATCCGCCTCGGGCAGGAAGATCCCGACCATCAACGAGGTGCCGCAGGTGATCGCACCCACCAGCAGTCCGGCAATGGCGCCCCTGGCGGTCAGCGAACGCCACCAGATCCCCAGCAAGAGCAACGGGCAAATGGTTGACGCGGTAAAAGCGAAGACGTTGCCGATGGCCCCGGCCAGCGCCAGCGAGCTGGTGAGCACCGCGATCAGCACCGGTACAAAAGTGGCGAGCACCGTGGAAATCCGGAAACCGCGGACCGTGCCGGAGAAGAACTCCTGGGAGATTGCGCCCGCCAGGGATACTGCGAGCCCTGAGGTGGTGGACAAGAAGGCGGCGAAGGCTCCACCGACCACGATGGCGGTCAGCACATCGGCGAGGAAGCCGTCAAAGAGCCGGGTCGGCAAGAGCAAGATGGTGGCATCGGTTTCATTGCTCGTACCCAGCTCCGGGGTATATAAAATCCCCAGTACCCCCAAGGTGGTGGGCAAAAGGTAAAACGCGGAGAGCAGACACAGCACGATCACGGTCGTGGAACGGGCGGCCTCACCGGTCGGGTTGGTATAAAAGCGCACCAGCACGTGGGGCAGGCCCAAGGTGCCGAAGAGCAGCGCCAGAATAATCGACACCGTCTCGTACAGGTTCATCGTTGTCACCGATTCCAGCTGCGCATACAGGCCCTGGGCGCGTTCGCCGGCGGATTGCTCCGGAATGGCGCGCGCCAACAGGAACACCGTGGGCACCACCAAGGCCGCGAGCTTGAACCAATATTGGAACGCCTGCACAAAGGTGACCGAGCGCATTCCGCCGGAGAGCACCGTGACGCAGACGACCGCGGCCACCACCACCGGACCGACCCAGCCCGGAAGTCCGGTGGCGATCGAGAGGGTCAGCGCGGCTCCATGCATCTGAGGGACGATGTACAGCCAGCAAATGACCACCACCAAATAGGTGGTCAGTTTGCGCAGCATCGGCGAATTATCGAAGCGTATCTGCGCAAAATCCGGGATCGTATAGGCGCGCGAACGACGCAGGGGAGCGGCCACAAAAAGCAGCAGCATCAGGTAGCCGGCCGTATATCCGATCGGGAACCACAGCCCCGATTGCCCCGAGAGCACGATCAGCCCGGCGACCCCAAGGAAGGAAGCCGCAGAGAGGTATTCGCCGCCAATGGCCGAAGCATTCCACCATGGCCGCACGGTCCGCGAAGCCACATAGAAGTCCGAGGTGGTGCGCGAAAGGCGCAAGCCGTAAAAAGCGATCAGCATGGTGGTCAGGCAGACCACCACCAACGCGGAAACTGACAGCAGGCTAGCCACGGCTGATGCTCCGATACCGTTGCTCATTGCGTGCCGCAGCCCGGTTATAGAGCATGCCGGCCACGATGATCAGCGGGTACATGCCCACCCCCAACACCCACCAGGGCAAGGGAATGCTAAATAGCTGAACCCGGGAGACGACCGGCCAGAACACCAAGAGCGAGCAGATGCCCACCAGCAAGGCCAAGAGTCCGGCGGCTACCGCGCACGCCAGGCGCAACTGGGAGCGGATGAGTTGGCGGACATAGAACTCCTCGGCGGTATGCTCAGGACTCTGCCGCGGTGGTGCCAGCGAAGCATCCTGTGGAGCCTGCACACGCACCCGTTGCGGACGCTGCTGGGCAAAACGCCCTGGAAGATCATGCGGTTGGGAATGCTCACCGGCTGCGGGCGACTGCACTGAATTCCCGGATTCCTAGAGTGGGCGAACGCGATTGGCGGCCAAGCGCTCACGCAGGTAGGGCAGGGCGCGCCGGGAAATGGGAAGTTCGGCACCGTGAACGATCACGGCAGCTTTACCGGTCTGCAATCGGACCGTTTCGATCTTGTCCATGCACACTAAATAGGAGCGGTGGATGCGGACAAAGCCTGATTCGCCCCACTGCTGTTCCAGATCATTGAGCGGAACACGAATCAGGTAGCTCGAATCCTTGGTATGCAGTCGTGCGTAGTCGCCCTGTGCCTGCACGTAGGCAATATCGTTGCGCGGGATCAGCTTGGTGATCCCGCCCTGGTCAACGGTGATCATTTCCGGCTTGGTAGGGGTATCCTCGACCAGTTCGCAGATGCGGCGAACAGACTCTGCCAGGCGCTGTGGGCGGATGGGCTTGAGTACGTAATCGATGGCGGCAAGCTCAAAGGCCTGCAAGGCTTGGTCCTCGTCAGCGGTGACAAAAACGATCAGCGGGGGATGGGTGAAGCGCGAAATGACGCGGGCGATATCCAGCCCGGATAACGCGGGCATGTGGATGTCGAGGAATAATGCGTCCACGTCATTTTCCTCTAGCGCCTTGAGCGCTGCCGCCCCCGAGGTGGCACGGTGGATCTTACCGATCCGCGAATCTTGGCTCAGTAGAAAAGAGATCTCTTCTACTGCCGGGAGTTCATCATCGGCCACCACCACATTGATCATGCAAAAATTCTACCGTTTCCTGCGGTTTTCTAAACATCGCAGTTGCCGGTGTCTGGCGCACGGAATTTTGGAACGCGCAGGGTGATCAGCGTTCCAGCGCCCGGCGCAGTCTCGATGACCAGCCCATTGGAGTTTCCATAGAGCTGGCGCAGGCGCAGATCAACATTGCGCAAGCCCACGTGCATGGTGGTCGTGGTGCCGGCTAGGACGCTGGCTAGCTGCTCGGGATCCATGCCCATACCGTCGTCTTCCACACAAATCACCGCGTGCATGCCATCCTCGGTGGCCGTGATGGAGATGACCCCGCCATCGGGACGCGCCTCCAGGCCATGGCGCACAGCATTTTCCACCAGTGGTTGCAGTGCCAAAAAAGGAATCTGGGTAGGCAGTACCTCGGGCGCGATCTGCAAGGACACCTTGATGCGCTCGCCAAAGCGGGCCTTTTCCAGCAACAAGTAGCGGTCGATCGCTTCGAGCTCTTCGGCCAAGGTGGTGAATTCGCCGCGACGCCTGAAGGAGTAGCGGGTGAAGTCCGCGAACTCGATCACCAGTTCGCGGGCGCGCGCGGGATCGGTATTGATGAAGGAGGCGATGGCGTTTAGCGAGTTATAGATGAAGTGTGGGGAGATCTGGGCTCGCAGGGCGCGCATCTGCGCTTCGAGCAACATCGCTTTGGATTCATCGAGCTGCGCAGTGGAGACTTGGGCGGAGACGAACACCGCCACCTCGGAGACGGCGCGCACGAAGCTGGCCCCGGCCCGCGCCGAGAGGGCCACAACCGTGCCAACGCCTTGATCGCCCACGGTGATGGGCGCGGCCACAATATCCATTCCGGCCGAATGCTTCACCTGGGTTTTGCCGGTGGCCAGGGAGCTGGCCGATGCCTTAGAGGCATCTTCTTCCATTTGGGCGGTGAAGTCGATCCCGGTATCTGCGGCCAGGATCCGAGAGGTATCGCTGATCAGCAACACCTGGCAGTTCAACAGCCGGCGCAGTGCCTTGGCGCTCTTGGCTGCACCTTCCTCGGTGAGCCCGCGTTCTAAGTGGGGCACCGCGACCGACATGTGGTGCAGGGTTTTGTAAGTGGCTTCCTCGGCGTCGGTCCCCATCTCCTTGGTGGAGCGGGAGACCTTAAAGCCGAAGTAGCCAACGATGGTTATGCCAAGCACCACGATGACCGCGATCAGGGTGACTTGCAACGCAGGAGACATGATTCCATCTTAGGGCCCTGATGTTCGGCGACCGCTCGGCGCCACCGGCGGTGCCGTTGGGCGCAGAATAGGCCCCGTTGAGCCACGGTCCAACCGATACCCCTAGTCGTCAACCGATTCTTCACCAATAGTGAAATGAGTCACACAATAGATGTGCGCTCAATCACATCTCTAACTCGCTCAAGGAGGGCCTCAATGAGTGCCAACCCGGAACACGGCGTCACCGACGACGTCGATTTTGTTACCGAGAGCCAATCGGCGGAATTCCAGGAACTGCGCAAAACTCACCGCAGCTTCGTTTTCCCGATGGCCATCTTCTTCCTCGTCTGGTATTTCGCCTACGTCTTGCTGGCTGACTACTTCCATGACTTCATGTCGATCAAGGTCTTTGGCAACGTCAATATGGGCATCCTCCTTGGGCTGCTGCAGTTCGTCTCGACCTTCCTGATTACCGCCGCCTATGTCAGCTTCTCCAATAAGAAGCTTGACCCGAAGGCCACCGCCATTCGTGAACGCCTCGAGCACAAGGGAGTGAAGTAAATGAATCAGCTCTCCATTCTTGCTCAGGGGGCCGAATCCACTCAGGTCGGTAACCCGCTGGTTAATATCGGCATCTTCATCGCCTTCGTGGGCATCACCTTGGTGATCGTGCTGCGGGCTTCGAAAAACAACAAGACCGCCGCCGATTACTACGCCGGCGGACGATCCTTCACCGGAACCCAGAACGGCACGGCGATCGCCGGAGACTACCTTTCGGCGGCTTCCTTCCTGGGCATTGTCGGGGCCATCGCCATCAACGGCTACGACGGCTTCCTCTACTCCATCGGCTTCCTGGTCGCCTGGCTGGTAGCCCTGCTGCTGGTCGCTGAGCTGCTGCGCAATACCGGCAAGTTCACCATGGCCGATGTGCTTTCCTTCCGCCTCAAGCAGCGCCCGGTGCGCATTGCCGCGGCGATCTCCACCCTCGCGGTCTGCGTGTTCTACCTGCTGGCACAGATGGCTGGTGCTGGCGCGCTGGTTTCGCTGCTGCTAGGCATTGACGAGAAGCTCGGCCAGTCGCTGGTGATTGTGATCGTCGGCGCGCTGATGATCCTCTACGTACTGGTCGGCGGCATGAAGGGCACCACCTGGGTGCAGATCATCAAGGCTTGCCTGCTGATCGCCGGTGCGCTGATCATGACCATCTGGACCCTGGCGATCTTCGGCTTCAACTTCTCCGAACTGCTGGGCAAGGCCGCGGAAGTTGCGGGCAACCCGGAGATCCTGAATCCAGGACTGCAGTACGGCAAGAGCGAAACCTCCAAGCTGGACTTTATTTCTCTGGCGCTGGCCCTGGTCCTTGGTACCGCTGGCCTGCCGCACGTGCTGATGCGCTTCTACACGGTTCCTACCGCCAAGGAAGCTCGCAAGTCAGTAGTTTGGGCGATCTGGTTGATCGGCGCGTTCTACCTGTTCACCCTGGTTCTGGGCTTCGGCGCCGGTGCGCTGATCGGTCCGGACCGGATCAAGGCAGCCCCAGGTGGCGTGAACTCCGCGGCTCCACTGCTGGCCTACGAATTAGGTGGCACCGTGCTGCTGGGCCTGATTTCGGCCGTAGCCTTCGCAACCATCCTCGCAGTGGTCGCGGGCCTGACCATCACCGCTGCAGCTTCCTTCGCCCACGATGTCTACGCCTCGGTGATCGCCAAGGGCAAGTCCACCCCGGAGAAGGAAATGAAGGTGGCCAGGCGCACCGTTCTGGTGATCGGCGTCTTCGCTATCGCCGGTGGTATCGGTGCCCAGGGGCAGAACGTGGCCTTCCTGGTGGCGCTGGCCTTCGCGGTCGCCGCCTCGGCCAACCTGCCAACCATCTTGTACTCGCTGTTCTGGAAGGGCTTCAAAACCCGCGGTGCAGTCTGGTCCATGTACGGTGGCCTTGGCTCGGCACTACTGCTGATCATCTTCTCGCCGGTCTTCTCCGGTGCGGAAACCTCGATGATTCCAAGTATCGATATGTCGATCTTCCTGCTGGCTAACCCGGGCATCGTCTCCATTCCTCTGGCCTTCTTCCTAGGTTGGTTGGGCTCGGTGACCGATCAGGGCACCGAAGATCCTGCCAAGCAGGCGGAAATGGAAGTTCGTTCGCTCACCGGTGTAGGCGCTGAAAAGGCAGTCGACCACTAAGGTCAGGGAGCTCTAACGCAATACCGCAAAGCCCTGGGGACCAACCACTACGGTTGGTCCCCAGGGCTTTAACTACCGGTTCTACTGTGCTGAGGATTTGAGCGAGTGTCGTAGTAGGGCCGTGGTCCGGTAGGGCACCAACTGGGCCATGGACAACGCTGAATCGGCGCGGTTCACCCCATCAATATGTAATAACTGTCCGTGCACTCGGAAGAGTTGTTCGGCGTCCTTAGCGGCGACGCGTACCAGGATGTCAGCGTTGCCGGTTAGCCCGTGGGCTTCGAGGACCTCGGGGATGGTGGCCAGCTTCGCTGAGATCTCTTCGAGATAGCGCTGATCAACGTGGAGTTCAATAAAGGACAGCAAGCCGTAGCCCAGAGCGGCCGGTGGAATTCGGCGGTCCGGGGACTCTAGGACCTCATTCTCCAATCGAGTCATGCGCGACTGCACCGTATTGCGTCCCAAGTTCAAGGCGCTCGCGATGGCGGCGCCGGTGCGTTTTTTCGCGGTGGCCAAGGCCAGCAGAATTCGGCGGTCTGTCATGTCCAAGAGGTGCATAATGAGCACGTTAGCACTGCATGAGAGGGATAAATAGGGCGTTTTGCGCTAATTTCTGATTCACCATTGTGCGTCCTGCGTTGCGTGAGTAGCATCACATTAAGCGGGGTTCGACGAAGAATCCTGCCACCGACTACGTGAGAGTAAGGATGCCGATCGTGTCCACACAGCACATGGACGTAGCCGCTGGAAGCTTACCAACGCATCAGCTGCTGAACGTCGATGGGAAACGAATCCCAGACGAAGAACTTGATCACCACCTCAAGGACCTCAAAGAAGCGGACCTTGCAGATTTTCTGCGCGATATGGTCGTGCTTCGGCGCATGGACAATGAGGCCACCGCCTTGCAGCGCCAGGGGCAACTAGGCCTCTGGGCTCCGTTGCTTGGCCAAGAGGCTGCGCAAATTGGCTCGGTACGAGCCACTGAAAACGACGATTTCATCTTCCCTTCCTACCGCGAACACGGAGTGGCTTGGGCTAGGGGAGTCAAGGCCGAAGATCTACTCAGCGTCTGGCGTGGAGCCCAAGCCAGCGGCTGGGATCCGAATGAAGTCAACATCGCCTGCCAGCAGATCGTCATTGGTTCCCAAGCTCTACATGCTGCCGGTTATGGCATGGGCATCAAATTTGATGGCGGCAAGCAAGTGTCGGTGGCGTACTTTGGCGATGGTGCCACCAGCCAGGGCGACGTGAGTGAAGCCATGGTTTTTGCAGCTAGTTATCAAGCTCCAGTGTTGTTCTTCTGTCAGAACAATCAGTGGGCCATCTCCGAGCCGGTCGCCCTGCAAAGCCGCACCCATATTGCCGACCGAGCCCATGGCTTCGGCTTGAAAACTTGGCGCGTGGATGGCAACGACATCCTTGCTGTGTACGCGGCAACCAAGGCTGCTCTGGCCCATGCCCGCCATGGTCTGGGTCCGACGTTCATCGAAGCAGTCACCTACCGCATGGGATCGCACACTACCGCCGATGACCCCACCCGTTACCGCAGGGCCGAACAGCTCGAAGAGTGGAAAGCCAAGGACCCTATCGACCGCCTGGTGAAGTACCTGCACGAAATGGGCGCCGATGTTCAGTCCTATGAACAGCGCGCCCAGAATGCCGCCGATGATATGGCTGCCAAGCTACGTGCGGCAATCACCACGATGGAAGACCCCAAGGTGGAAGAACTATTTTCCAATGTTTATGCCCAACCGCATGAACCGACCGAGCGGGCTGCGAAAACCTACTTGAACTATTTGGCTGACTTTGAAGGTGGCGAATAACTATGGCCACCACCATGCTTAAGGCACTGAATAAGTCACTGCATGATGCGCTCAGTGAGGACGATAAGGTCATCCTGCTCGGTGAAGATATCGGAACACTGGGCGGAGTCTTCCGCGTGACCGATGGGCTGAAGGCCGAATTTGGCGAACATCGAGTAGTTGACACCCCCTTGGCCGAATCCGGAATTGTCGGTACCGCCATCGGATTGGCCTACCGCGGATACCGCCCGGTGGTGGAGATCCAATTTGATGGATTCACCTATCCCGCTTTTGACCAGCTGGTCTCCCAGTTGGCGAAGTTGCATTATCGTTCTCGCGGGCGAGTGAAGATGCCGGTGACGGTTCGTATTCCCTATGGAGGTGGCATCGGTTCTCCCGAGCACCATTCGGAATCTCCTGAAGCCTACTTTGCCCACACAGCAGGGCTTCGCGTATTCGCGCCCTCCAGTGTTGAGGATGCCTATGTGATGCTTCGTCAGGCAATTACCTGCGATGATCCGGTGATCTTCTTCGAGCCCAAGCGTCGATACCACGAGAAGAGCGAGGCGGAGCTGGGCGAAGTACAGCCAGATGCGTCGCCCAAGGCGAAAATTATCCGTTCCGGCACGGACGTCACCGTGGTTGGCTATGGGCCAACAACTTACACGCTGATCGATGCGGCCATGGCTGCAGAGGATGAGGGCACGAGCCTGGAGATTATTGATCTGCGCAGCTTGGACCCATTGGATATCGACACCGTGGCGCAGTCGGTGCAGCGCACCGGGAAGCTGGTTGTGGTCCATGAAGCCAGTCGCACTAGTGGTTTGGGTGCAGAAATTTGTGCCGAGATTACGGAGCGTTGCTTCGATTACTTGGAGCATGCTCCGTTGCGCGTGACAGGGTTCGATGTTCCCTATCCACCGTCGCGGCTTGAAAGTCACCATTTGCCCGATATAGATCGAGTTCTGCACGCGGTGGATACCGTGATGAGACACCATGAGGCAAGCAAAGGAGCTGCCCAGTGATGACGGATCAGACTTTTAAGCTTCCGGATCTCGGCGAGGGGTTGACCGAATCCGAGGTTTTGAACTGGAAAATCAAGGTGGGCGAACACGTGGCGCTGAACCAGGTGATCGCCGAGGTGGAGACGGCTAAGGCTGTAGTCGAGTTGCCCTCACCGTTTGCCGGGGTAGTTCAACAGATCCATGCTGCCCAGGGGCAGGTCGTTCAGGTAGGCGGACCGCTGGTGACTTTTGGCGATGACGAACCAGCCGAGGAAAAGGAACCGAAACCAGCCACAGGGGAGCGCACCCCGACACTTGTGGGATACGGTGCACCTGCGGCGACCGGTGCCAGGCCTCAACGCAAGTCCCGCTCGGTGCGGACCCATGAATCCGTTTCAGTGAAGCATCACGAAGAGCAGCGCCCGGCGGTGACTCGATGTACGCCTCCGGTGCGCAAACTCGCCCGTGATCACGGAGTGGATATTTCGACGCTTGCCGGTAGTGGTGAAGGTGGGCTGGTCCTTCGGCGCGATGTTCAACAAGCCATTGATGGCGGGGGAGCTCCGAGTGTTCCTGCCGCGGCTGAGGCAAGTCCAAAGGCGGTCCAGTCGTCCGTTGCGGGAGATCGGCATGTCAAGATCACCGCGGTGCGCCGCGCTACAGCCAAGGCGATGGTGCAGTCGGCCTTTACCGCTCCCCACGCCACTGAATTCCTGACTGTGGATGTCACCGAATCGCTGGCATTAGTCGAGCGGTTGCGTTCCCATCGCTTACTGAAAGACGTGAAACTGAACTTCACCACCCTGGCCGTCTTGGTCGTGACCAGGCTGTTGCGTGCTTATCCCGCATTGAATTCAACGTGGGATGAGAAGGCTGACGAAATCATCGAATTCGGGTCGGTGAACCTGGGCATGGCTGTAGCTAGTGATCGGGGCCTGCTGGTTCCTGTGGTGAAAAATGCGCAGGATCTGCCGTTGGCGCAACTGGCCTCAGCGCTGAGCGAGATCATTGCCCAGGGGCGCGCCGGCACGCTCTCGCCGGCCCAGCTGTCGGGAGGGACCTTCTCCATCACGAACGTCGGAGTGTTCGGGGTGGACGCGGGAACGCCGATTCTGCCACCAGGGCAGGCCGGGATCTTGGCGTTAGGCCAAGTGAAACGCAGGCCTTGGGAGTATCAAGATGAAGTAGCGCTTCGCCATACCACAACTTTGGCTTTGTCGTTCGATCACAGAGTCGTTGACGGCAAGGAAGCAAGTGAGTTCCTCGCAGGTGTCGGTTCAGTTTTGGAGGACCCGGGATTGATGAATATTTTTATTTGAGAAGTAAGAGATGATGACTCGGGCAAAATAATTTTGCCCGAGTGACAAAAGGGATTTCAAGCATTGCTTTCATGAATATTCATTGGTTGTTTCGCAATATTTGATGTAATCTCATTCACTACGTGCTACAGCTCACGCTTGCCTGCACGGCTCTGCGAAACGCAGAAGCAGCAACCTTATGTTGAGGAGAAATAGGATGCGATACTCGCACGCATCTAAGGCTGTCGTTCTATCAGCAGCCTTGGCACTGACCCTGTCGGCTTGTGGCGGCGGTTCAACTGATTCCGCAGGCGGCGAAGGGGACGGCTCGTACGTCGTCACCGCTAACACCACCGAACCACAAAACGGCCTACTGCCGGCCAACACCAATGAAGTTGGTGGCGGTCGCGTTATGGACCTGCTCTTCACGGGCTTGGTCAGCTATGACGCAAAGGGTAAGCCGGTCAATGAACTCGCAGAGTCCATTGAAACCAAGGATTCCCAGAACTACACCATCAAGATCAAGTCTGGCCAGACGTTCTCCGATGGTTCCCCTGTAACCGCTGCTTCGTTCGTGGATGCTTGGAACTTCGGTGCTGCAGCCAAAAATGCTCAGCTGAACTCCTACTTCTTCGAGTCCATCAAGGGCTACGACAAGGTAAGCGCTGCGAAGTCCAAGGAAGACAAGATGGAAGGCCTGAAGGTTGTCGATGACTCCACCTTCACCGTCGAACTCTCCCAGCCAGAATCTGACTTCCCGCTACGTCTGGGCTACACCGCCTTCATGCCGTTGCCAGAGGCAGCATTCAAGGATCCTAAGGCCTTCGGCGAAAAGCCGGTAGGCAATGGCCCTTACAAGCTGACTGAGTGGAACCACGACGTCAACCTGAAGATGGACGTCAACGACAAGTATGACGGCCCTCGCAAGGCAGCCAACGCTGGCATCGACTTCAAGGTCTACCAGTCCACCGACTCGGCCTACCAGGACCTGGTTTCCGGTAACCTCGACGTGCTGGACCAGATTCCACCAAGCCAGCTCGCTTCCTACCAGACTGACTTGGGTGACCGTTCGGTCAACTCGCCATACGCTGGCAACGCAACCATTACCATTCCTGGCTACCTGGATCACTTCAAGCAAGACGAAGAGGGTAACCTCCGCCGTGCAGCGATCTCGCGTGCCATCGACCGCCAGCTGATCATCGACAAGGTGTACCAGGGCGGCAAGGTTATCGCCAAGGACTTCACCGCTCCAGTGCTCGAAGGCTACAACGACAAGCTGCCTGGCAGCGAAGTTCTTACCTTCGACGACGCCGAAGCCAAGAAGCTCTGGGCTGAAGCTGACAAGATCAGCAAGTGGGACGCTGACAAGGAATTCTCAGTTGGCTACAACGTTGATGGCGCCGGCAACAAGGAATTCGTTGAGGCAATTGTCAACCAGCTGAAGAACAACCTCGGCATCAAGGCAACTGCCCAGTCGTTCTCTTCCTTCAAGGAACTGCGCGCCAAGGTGACCGCCTACACCATGACCGGCAGCTTCCGCACCGGCTGGCAGGCCGACTACCCATCGCTCTACAACTTCCTGGGCCCACTATTTGGCACTGGTGCAGGTTCGAACGATGGCAAGTACTCCAGCAAGGAATTTGACGCGGCATTGGCCAAGGGCCTGGCCGCTACCGACCCAACTGAAGGCGCAAAGATCTTCAATGAGTCGCAGGAAATCCTGTTCAAGGATCTTCCTGCCATCCCATTGTGGTACCAGGCAGTTCAGGGTGGTTGGAGCGAGAACGTTGCCAACGTTGAGTTTGGTTGGAACGGTGTTCCGATGTACAACGAAATCACTGGTAAGTAAGTAATTTCAGCATTCGGACTGATCAAGCTCGAATTTAGCTGAAAGCATGTCAAGGGAGACCCGAGTTTTCAGGGGTCTCCCTTTGGCATGTTTGATCTGCCTCCCAAAAATACACGTCGAAATATTTGTCGACGGAAAGAGGGAAATAATGGCCAAGCGCCGCCCTGCATCTCGAAGTGAGGTGCATGCATGTTAAGTTTCATGCTCAAAAGAATTGCCCAGCTGATCCCGGTATTTATCGGCGCAACCCTGCTGGTGTACTTCTTGGTCTTTGCAACACCCGGTGATCCGATCGCGGCACTCTCCGGTGGCAAGCCGATGTCCGAGGCGACTCGCGCAGCTCTCGAAGCACAATATAACTTGGACAAGCCATTCTGGGTTCAGTACGGCCTGTACCTCAAGAATCTGGTGACCTTCGATCTCGGAACCTCGTTCTCCGGACAGGAAGTGAGTGCCCTATTGGGCCGTGCCTTCCCAGTTACCGCACGTCTTGCGATCCTTGCACTGCTGATTGAAGGCGTTTTCGGCATCATCTTCGGTGTCATCGCTGGTATGCGCAAGGGCAAGTGGTTCGACTCAACCATTCTGGTAGCTTCGCTGATCGTGATTGCCGTCCCGACCTTCGTGCTCGGTTTCGTTTTGCAGTTCGTTATCGGTGTGAAATTTGAATGGGTTAAGCCAACTGTTTCCGGTGCTGCGACCTGGGGAGAACTGATTCTTCCAGCGCTCGTGCTCGGCCTGGTCTCACTGGCTTACGTGGTGCGATTGACCCGAACCTCGGTGATTGAAAACAAATCAGCCGACTTCGTGCGCACGGCCACTGCCAAGGGATTGAGTCGCAATCGCGTTGTCACCGTACACATCCTTCGTAACTCCCTGATCCCGGTCGTGACCTTCCTCGGCGCTGACCTCGGCTCGCTGATGGGTGGTGCCATTGTCACCGAGGGTATCTTCAACGTGCCTGGTGTTGGACACTTGCTGTACTCGGCAATTCAAAAGGGTGAAACTCCGACCGTTGTCGCCGTCGTTGGCGTCTTGGTGATTATCTTCGTTGTCGCCAACCTGATCGTGGATTTGCTGTACGCACTGCTTGACCCAAGGATCCGTTATGCCTGAGAACCAGAATTTTAATCCGGAAGACGGCCTGCCAATTAGCAAGATTCGCGCTGGCAAAGTCTCCAAGTACAAGATTGAGCACTATGTTGCTCCTCTGGACGAGACGCCATTGCAGGCCGTCGACTCCATCAAGGAAACCGGGAAACCACTATCCATGTGGGCGGAGGCTTGGCGTTCGCTGCGCAAGCAGCCTCTGTTTATCATTTCCGCAATCCTGATTCTTGCGGTCATTCTTGTTGCGGCATTCCCGCAGTTGTTCAGTTCGCAGGACCCGACGTACTGTGCTCTTGAAAACTCAAATGAACCTGGCCGAGCTGGGCACATTATGGGCTTCAACCTTCAGGGCTGCGATATCTATTCACGTGTCATCTACGGTACGCGCGCGTCCCTCCTGGTAGGCATCTTTACCACCCTGATCGTTGTCATTGTTGGCGGCGCACTGGGCGCACTGGCCGGCTTCTATGGCGGATGGATCGATGCGGTTCTGGCTCGTTTGGGCGACATCTTCTTCGCTCTGCCACTGATCCTTGGCGCCATCATTGTCATGCAGCTTCCTGCTTTCCGTGATAACCGAAGCGTCTGGACAGTGATTGTCACGTTGGCGATTTTCGGGTGGCCACAGCTGGCCCGCATTACCCGCGGTGCCGTGATCGAAGCGCGAGATGCTGACTATGTCAAGGCGTCGCGCGCACTGGGTCTGTCTCGTTTCAATTCGCTGGTGAAGCACGTTATTCCAAACTCGTTGGCACCAATCATCGTTGTTGCGACCGTGAACCTCGGCGTGTACATCGTTGCCGAGGCAACGCTGTCGTTCCTGGGTGTCGGCTTGCCACCAGAAGTCATGAGCTGGGGCAATGACATTTCACTGGCGCAGCAGCAGCTTCGCAACAACCCGATGATGCTGATGTGGCCTGCACTGTTCCTGTCGGTAACAGTCCTGAGCTTCATCATGCTCGGCGATGCAGTGCGTGACGCACTGGATCCCAAGGCCCGGAAGGGAGCCTAGACGATGACTGAATCTGCAACACCAAAGCCGTTGCTGGAAATCAAGGACTTGGCGATTACCTTCTCCACTCCTGACGGTCCGGTACACGCTGTGCGCGATGCAAACTTCACCGTGATGCCAGGGGAGACCGTGGCTATCGTGGGCGAATCCGGTTCCGGAAAGTCGACGTCGGCGCTAGCAGCCATTGGACTGCTGGCCGGCAACGGTTCGGTTTCTTCGGGCCAGATCCTTTTTGACGGCGAAGACATTTCGCATGCTAGCGAAAAGCGCTTCGTTGAGCTGCGCGGTAATCATATTGGTATGGTTCCGCAGGATCCTATGTCCAACTTGAACCCGGTGTGGAAGATCGGCTTCCAGGTCAAGGAAACGCTGAAGGCCAACGGTCTTGCGGGGGATAACCCCAAGGAACGCGTAGCCCAGATCCTGGCTGATGCAGGACTGCCCAACCCTGAGGTTCGCGCCGGACAGTACCCGCACGAGTTCTCGGGTGGCATGCGCCAGCGTGCACTGATTGCCATCGGTCTGGCTTGCCGTCCTCGTCTGTTGATTGCAGATGAGCCGACCAGTGCTTTGGACGTGACCGTCCAGCAGCAAATCCTGGATCACCTGGATACGATGACCAGCGAGCTGGGTACCGCCGTTCTACTGATTACCCACGACCTGGGCCTTGCTGCCGAGCGTGCTGAAAAAGTTGTCGTGATGTACAAGGGCCGAGTCGTTGAATACGGCCCGGCGCTGGATATCCTGCGCAACCCTCAGCACCCGTATACCAAGCGACTGATCAGCTCGGCTCCTTCCTTGGCGGCGCAGCGTGGCGACAAGCATGAGGCTATCGTTGACGAAATCGTGCCGGGCAAGGCTGAGCCACTGCTGAAAATCAGCAACCTGACCAAGGTCTACGACATCCGCAAGGGCTTCGGCAAGAAAGAAAAGTTCACCGCGGTGGACAATGTTTCCTTCGAAATTCCGAAGGGCACCACGACCGCAGTGGTTGGCGAGTCAGGTTCTGGCAAGTCAACTATCGCGCAGATGGTGCTCAACCTCCTGGACAAGACTGAGGGCGAGATCGTCTTTGACGGTGAACAGATCGGCAATTTGAGCGAGAAACAATTGTTCAAGTACCGCCGTCGCGTGCAGCCGATCTTCCAGGATCCTTACGGTTCCCTGGACCCGATGTATTCGATTTATCGAACCATCGAAGAACCATTGCGCATCCACGGGATCGGCAATGCAGCTTCGCGCCAGAAGAAGGTCAAGGAACTGCTTGAACAGGTGTCCATGCCGGCATCGACCATGCACCGCTTCCCGAATGAGCTCTCCGGTGGTCAGCGTCAGCGAATCGCTATCGCCCGCGCCCTGGCTTTGCAGCCAGAAATGATCGTTTGCGACGAAGCCGTATCCGCCTTGGACGTTTTGGTTCAGGCGCAGGTACTGGAACTCCTGGACGAACTGCAAAGGGAGATGGGATTGACTTACCTGTTCATTACCCACGACCTCGCAGTGGTTCGCCAAATTGCAGACAACGTTTGCGTGATGGAACACGGAAAGATTGTCGAGCAGGGAACTGCCGACGACATCTTCAATGCTCCTAAGAGTGAATACACCCGCAACTTGTTGGGTGCCATTCCAGGCGCTTCGCTGATCTAATCGGTCGTCGAAAACGCCTCAAGGGGACGTCGAAACCAATGGTTTCGACGTCCCCTTGCTCGTTAAAGAAAGCCTCATGCTTCGTCATATTCAACGAATATTTCAGATTTTTTCAAACTGAAGCAAATGTTGCAAAACCGTTATAAAGCCATCCATGAAACATACTCGTAACGTGGGTGTTCTGATTGAATTTTCCCAATCTGAAAGAAACCCTTGAAATCTCGCGGATGTGGCATGGATCGCATGAACCCGCTGGTAACAAGCTCGTTGCAAATCGCTCTCAAGAACTGTTCGGAGGGGGAGATGTGAAACGAATCTTTCTCTATCCAAGCCAGAAAATTCAGGTTAGTGTATTCCTCAATGGATCGGTCATGTGATTTGGTCCACATTGAATCTCACCGATTCACAACTCGTATCATCACGATCTCAAGGAGGCGAAATGCGGATTCAGCGCGTTTCGAAAGCAGTAGCTGTAGGCGCTGCCCTGGTATTGGCACTTTCGGCATGTGCGCCGGGCGGCGGCGACGCTGCTCCGGAGGCAAGCAAGAGCGCCGAATCAAATGGTGGCGCAGAGGTCACCAACTCCGGCCTCGCCGATCTGGGCGATGTCACCACCAAGGACGGTACCTTCAACGTCACCGTTGGTGCCCCAGAATTCATCAGCTACAACGGCTTGACTCCACAGACCTACTCGACCTACAACTCGGCCATCGTGGATCGCATGTTCGCCAGCTTCTACTACATGGGTACCGACGGGACCATCTACCAGAACAACGATCTGGGATCGTACGAGAAGGTCAGCGATGATCCACTAACCATCAAGTACAAGATCAACGACAATGCACAGTGGTCTGATGGAACCCCGATCACCGTGGCAGATGCCGTTTTGGCGTGGGGCACACAGAACCTGAATCTCAACAACGGGTCCAAGGACAAGCCACTGTTCAACTCGGTCTCCACCGACCTGGGCGATACCGTGCCTAAGGGGCCAGAAGGCGCTGCTGACGGCAAGGAATTCACCGTCACCTTCAAGAATCCAGATCCAGACTGGCAGTTGCAGACTTGGATGTCGCACCCAGCACACGTTGTCGCCAAGAAGGGTGGCCTGAGCACCGAGGAACTGGTCAAGGCCATCCAGGACGGCGATTCCAAGAAGCTGGAGAAGGCTGCCAAGTTCTGGAACGAAGGCTGGATGACCAAGCCAGGCACCCTTCCTGATGAAGCTGAAATGCCAGTTTCCGGACCGTACAAGCTGGAATCGTGGAAGGCCGGCGAATCGGTCACCCTGACCGCAAACGACAAGTACTACGGCACCCCGGCTGCTACCAAGAAGCTGACCTTCCGTTTCTTGGCTGACACGGGCATGGTCCAGGCGCTGCAGAACAAGGACGTTGATGTCATTGCTCCTCAGCCCACTGTTGACACCCTCGCTCAACTAGAAGGCTTGGGCAAATCGGTGAATATCCAGCAGGGTGACACCTTGACCTGGGAGCACCTGGACTTCAACTTCGCCAAGGGTAATGAGATGACCAACCTGGAGCTGCGCAAGGCATTCGCCATGTGTGTTCCACGTCAGGAAATCGTCGACAACCTGGTCAAGCCTCTGAACCCAGAAGCCACCGTGATGAACGCCCGCGAAGTCTTCCCATTCCAGGACAACTATCAGGAAGTCGTTGATGCCTCCTACGACGGTCGTTACGACCAGGTGGACATCGATGGTGCCAAGAAGATCCTTGAAGATCAGGATGCTGTAGGAACTAAGATCCGCATCGGCTACTCCGCTCCAAACGAGCGTCGTACCAACGAGGTCTCTGCCATCAAGTCCTCATGCGACAAGGCTGGCTTCAAGGTTGAAGACGCCGGTGACCCTAAGTTCTTCGCACCGGGCGGCACCCAGGAACGTGGCGACTACGAAGTTGCACTGTTCGCTTGGGCAGGTTCAGGCCAGATCACTTCGGGCCAGAACATCTACGCCACGGGTAAGCCACAGAACTACGGCAAGTACTCCAACAAGGCAGTAGACGAAGCATGGACCAAGCTGGCAACCTCGCTTGACCCAGCAGTTCACGCTGAGCAGACCAAGGTCATCGAAAAGCTGTTGTGGGATGACCTGTTCGGCATTCCTGTCTTCGCGCACCCAGGCTTGAGCGCTTCGGGCTCCGATGTTCAGAATGTTCGCCACACGGCTACCCAGAGTGGCATCGTGTGGAACGCCGAGCAGTGGCAGCGAGCTGAGTAGGCCCCTAGGGCAAACTAGCTGCTAACACCAACTGTGAGCGCCTGCGGGGCCCGATCACCATCGGGCCCCGTGGTGTGTCTGCCACCATCACCGGGTGACACCTGCGCTATTAGGTGAGAAGAAAGAGGACATAAGAACCGTGTTGAAGTTCATTCTCAAGAGATTAGGATCGGCCGTCGGCGTGCTGTTTGGCGCCTCGCTGCTGCTCTATATCTTGGTCATCAACTCAGGCGACCCGCTGGGCGATTTGCGCGAAAGCAACGCTGAAAATCGCGAGTATCTGATGCAGCAACGCATCGAATACATGAACCTGGAACAGCCTTGGTACCTGCGGTACCTGACCTGGCTCGGCGGAGTCGGCAAATGCTTCGTCGGCACCTGCGACCTAGGCCGGAACATTAACGGTGTCGAGGTAAGCGGCTTGCTTGCCAATGCCGCTTCGTCGACCCTCCGACTTGTTCTGCTGGCCACCATCATCGCGGCCATTCTCGGTATCGCGATTGGTGTGCTGACCGCGGTACGCCAGTACTCCGGACTGGACTACATCGTCACCTTCCTGACCTTCCTCTTCTTCTCGCTTCCTGTTTTCTGGGCTGCCGTGTTGCTCAAGGAATACATGGCTATCGGTTACAACGACTGGCTTGAAAATCCGCAGATATCGATCGGCACGAGCATCCTCATAGGTGTGGTTGCCGGAATCGTGCTGCAAATGCTGCTGGCAGGATCGGTCAAACGCCGTGGGCTAACGTTCATCATCACGGCAGTTTTCGTTCCGCTGTTGCTGCAGTACAGCCTGTGGCTGAACTTCTACCGTTACCCTCAGATGGGTCCGGCGATCATCGTTGTCCTGACCTTGCTGCTTGCCCTTTCCGCCACCGCCATGAGCGTTGGCCTCAAGGAGAAGAAAGTTCTTTACCCGGCGCTGATCACCGTGGTGCTGGTACTGGTCATGTACTACGCAACCTTCTGGCTGTTGAAAGACGCGAATGCTTGGATCCTGCTTTTCGGCGTCATCTTGGCGGTGGTCATCCCTGGGGCGATCGGCAAATTCATGGGTGGTCGTCTTTCACGGATAGCCACTGGCGTAGCGGTTCTCGTTGGCGTTGTTGGCGCAGGTCTCACGGTGCTGGATCATATCTTCCGCGCATGGCCTGGATTCCTGGACCTGAAGGGCCGACCTATCGGAACGATTGGTTCCTCCACCGCAAACCTTGGTGGAGGCTTCTGGGATACCTTCCTGGATAACGCGACGCAGTTGCTTCTTCCAACGATCGTGCTGGCCATCATCTCTCTGGCAAGCTATTCGCGGTACACGCGCTCTTCGATGCTGGAAGTGCAACAGCAGGATTACATCCGCACCGCACGTTCCAAGGGCTTGAGCGAACGCACCGTGATCTTCCGCCATGCCTTCCGCAACGCGCTGATTCCCATCGCCACCATCGCGGCATTCGACTTCGCTGGCCTGATCGGCGGCGCGGTCGTCACCGAGACGGTGTTCGGTTGGAAGGGCATGGGCGATATGTTCAACACCGGCCTGCATGCCGTGGACCCGGCCCCCGTGATGGCCTTCTTCTTGGTCACCGGTAGCGCGGCAATCCTGTTCAACCTGCTGGCTGATATCGTCTACGCGCTGCTTGATCCGCGGATCCGGGTCTAAGGAATTTAGGACAATCGATGAGTAACTTAAACGGACAAACTCCGAAAAACTTGACCTCTATTGCAGAAGTCGAAGACGCGAAACTCGCAGCCTCGACTGAACAGTCCAAGAGCCAGTCGCAAATTGTCTTCGGGCGATTTATCAAGCACAAGCCCGCAATGATCTCCGCTGTAGTTCTAGTGATCATCACGGTTGTTGCTTTCACCTCTATTGGCATTGGCCCACTGCCGGGCTGGTGGAAGCAGAGCTACCTGGATGCCGGCACTGTGGTCAACGGCGGCAAGCCGACCTTCTCCCTGCTGCCAACTTGGCTCGGCGGATCCGGCATCACTATCGGTGAGCATCCATTTGGCCAGGACTCGGTAGGCAAGGACTACTTCGCCTTGGTCATGAATGGCACGCAGAAGTCCATTATTATTGGCCTTGTCGTGGGCTTGGTTGCCACCTTCCTCGGCGCCGTGATTGGCGCAGTTGCCGGCTACTTCCGCGGCTGGGTTGATGAAGTGCTGATGCGCATCACCGACCTGTTCATCGTGATCCCGCTGCTGGTACTCGCCGCGGTGCTCGGACAGATTGCAGGCCGTAGCTCGGGGTCGATTTTCGCTCTGGCTCTGGTGCTCGGTTTGGTCACCTGGACTGGACTGGCCCGCCTGGTGCGTGGCGAGATCCTTTCCTTGCGTGAACGTGAATACGTCTCCGCCGCCCAGGCCATGGGATCACGCACATCACGCGTGATCTTCAAGCACCTTTTGCCCAACACCATCGGCGTGATCGTCGTCAACGCCACCTTCGCCATCGCCGGCGCGATCCTGCTCGAATCTTCGCTGTCCTTCCTGGGCTTCGGCGTGCAGCCACCGGAATCTTCCCTTGGCCTGCTGATCAGCCAATACCAGAATGCTTTTGTCACCCGCCCATGGCTGTTCTGGTGGCCGGGCATGATCATTGTGGTCATCGCCTTGTCCGTCAACTTCCTCGGCGATGGACTTCGCGATGCCTTCGATCCACGCCAGACCGGCAAGCGCCGCCGCCGTCGCGCAGGACTGTTTGCCCTGCCAACCCGTAAGGAGAAGCCATGAGCCACGTCGCCCCAGAAAATTCCGCCGGTGAATACGCACTGAGCTTCAACGACCTCAAAGTCACCTTCGAAACCTCGGGACCTCTGGTTCACGCAGTCAAGGGGCTGTCCTTAGCAGTGCGTCCGGGCGAAGTCGTAGCTCTCGTCGGCGAATCGGGCTCGGGCAAATCGGTGACTTCCACCGCGGCCATGGGTCTGCTGCCGGAAAATGCGAATATCTCTGGCGAAGCTAAGATCGGCAACGTTAATGTGGTGGGCCTGGAACAGGGCAAGATGCGCAAGATGCGCGCCACCGACATCGCCATGGTCTTCCAAGAGCCGATGACCGCGCTGAACCCGGTGCTGACCATCGAACGTCAGCTAACCGAAGCGCTGGAGCTGCACGGTATTGCCTACGGCAAGGCCGCCACCGATCGCGCCATCGAGTTGCTGGAGATGGTGGGCATCCCGGAGCCTGATAAGCGCATCAAGCAGTACCCGCACCAGTTCTCGGGCGGCCAGCGCCAGCGCATCGTGATCGCCATGGCGATCTCCTGCGACCCGAAGGTCATCATCGCCGACGAGCCAACGACGGCACTGGATGTGACCGTGCAGGCCGAAATCCTGGACCTGCTGCGCGAGCTGAAGGACCGGCTGAACACCGGCATCCTGCTGATCACCCACAATATGGGTGTGGTGGCCGATATGGCTGATCAGGTCGCGGTGATGTTCCAAGGCAACCTGGTGGAGACCGGATCGGTGGAGCAGGTGCTGCTCAACCCGCAGCACGCCTACACCCAGCGCTTGCTGGCGGCGGTGCCTCGCTTGTCCGCGCCGGCGATCGTTACCGAAAATGCGCCTCACAGCAGCAAGACTGCCCCCGAAGGTCGGGAATTGGTGCTCGAAGCCAAGAACCTGACCCTGGAATACAACATGCGCGGCAAGATCTTCCGTGCAGTCGAGGACGTGAGCTTCGACGTAGCTAAGGGCGAAGTGCTGGGTATCGTGGGCGAGTCCGGTTCGGGCAAGTCCACCATCGCCAAGGCAGTAATTGGCCTGCTTCCGGTGGCAGAGGGCACGCTGTCGGTCAAGGGCCACAACTTGCCCAAGCTCTCGCCGAAGGAAGCTCGCGTGGTGCGCAAGCAGATCGGCGTGATCTTCCAGGACCCGGCCGCGTCGCTGAACCCGCGTTTCCCCATCGGTGAATGCATCACCGAGCCGATGGTGGTGCACAAGGTCGGCACCAAGGCTTCGCGTATCAAGCGTGCACAGGAACTGCTGGATGCGGTGAAGCTACCGCGCAACGTGATCAACCGTTACCCGCATGAGCTCTCAGGCGGACAGCGCCAGCGCATCTGCATCGCCCGCGCGTTGACCCTGAACCCGGAACTGCTCATTGCCGATGAACCGACCAGCGCGCTGGATGTTTCGGTTCAGGCAGTGGTGCTGGAGATGATCCAGGAACTACAGCGCGATTTCAATTTCGCGTGCCTGTTCGTCAGCCACGACCTTGCTGTGGTGGACATGCTGGCCGACGCGGTGGTCGTCATGCGCGCGGGCAAGGCTGTAGAACAGGGCATGGTTGAGACCGTCCTGCACGCTCCATCCCATGACTACACCAAGCGGTTGTTGGCAGCTGCTCCGGTGCCAGACCCGCACGAGCAAGCTGCTCGACGCGAGGCATGGCGAATTCTGAATAACGCCAAGTAAGAGTGCGTGAAGAGACAGGGAACTGGAATTATTTCTAGTTCCTTGTCTGTTTCATACGTAGGTTGGGTTGTGATTGCCGAGAATCTCGGGGAGGTTTTGTGGACTTAGCTTCGATATTTATTGTGGCAGCAGTGATTGTGCTGTGCGCGTTCCCATTCATCATTGGCGCCTTCAGGGGACTGGATCGAAAAGCCGATGAGTTAGAAAACCGTGATCCGCAAACGGCGAAGGCTCTGCGTCAAGCACGTAAAGACATCGACCGCGGCAAGGGATATTACGGGCCGCGACAATAAGGACAATAAAAAAGACTGCGAGCGCTGGCCCCGACGGGCCAGCGCTTGCAGTCTTAAGCTGTGTGAACGGCAGTTCTAGTCCAGCTGCATAACGTTTTCGGTAACAACCTGGGCACGAGCGTTCGAGAAGATCTGCTCGGTGCCAACGGTCTTGAATCCGCGGCGTTCCAAAACCTTGATGGAACCCATGTTGTCCTGAACAACGTGCGCGGTCAGCGGGCGCTTGGTGTACTCGGCCAGGAAAGCGTCTACGGCGCTAGTGGTAATACCCTTGCCCCAGTACTTCGTTGAGGTCCAGAAATTGATCTCAGGGGTTTCACCATCAAATACCAGGATAGAACCAACAACGTCACCCTCGTGCTCGATGGTGCGAACCAGAACATTCGGATCATTCAAGATCGAGTTCCAGTGGTGGTCGAATACCGCGCGGTCGGCTGGATTACGCGCCTGATAAGCGGCCATGAGGTTCGCCTCGGGTTCTTGCTGGTGAGCGAAGAATGCGTCCAAGTCGGAAGGGCGGACTTCACGTAGCTGCACGATAAAGGCCTTTCAATCGGGTGAGTCAGCATGCCGGTTTCGGAACGCTGGGGAACATTGGCTTGGGCTCTACACTACCGGGGAAGTTAGTGCTGCGAGAGCCATATTGGACAATAACGGCTTCAAGCCTGATTTTTTAGTTCTCGGTGAGTGCGCCGAGTGAGCTGTGGAGTTGAGCAAACCGAAGACTGCATGGGCCCGGAAGCGGTGGGACTGCCTGCTTCCGGTGGGATGCAACTTCTCCAGTTCAGTGGTCCATAAACCGATATAGGAGTTCTGTAGCTTGCGCACCAACGCTAATTCGGTTTTGGGCAGAGACTTTAGATCTCGGTCCTGAACCTGCAAGATATCCGGTCGCGAAAGTGAAAAATCGGTGTGGAAATCGACTAAGCGTGAAAGGACCTGGAGCGGAGAGCCGCCTTCTTCGCAGGCTTTCTGGCCTCCGGCGAAGATGTCCTTGGACATGTCGACCAGAAGCGCGATGAGCACTGCCTGCTTTCCCGCAAAGTGACGGTAAACAGCTGGCCCAGAAATCCCGCAGGCGGCTCCCAGATCTTCGAGGGACACGCCTGCGTAACCGTGTTGGGCGAAGAGCCTGGTGGCTTCGCGCAACAGCGCTTCACGCCGTTCCGCCTTGGCGCGTTCGCGGTCAGTTGGTTCGTTGAGGCCCTGATATCTGCTCGCCATCACCATCATCTCCTTACGACTGCCAAGTTGAACTATGGACAAGTGTGACGGGTGCCACTACTGTCAAAAATGAAGCTATTTACCCACCGGTAAACGGCAATCAGTTAATAATAATTAACCATACGCGTCGTGACTCTTGCTTCCAAGACGCTCAGACGCTGGTCGCAGAAAAAGACCATTATCGACATATTGCATACCCAGCAATTCGATATCGGTCCATCCCTCAACGAAGAGAGAGCCTGATGATAAACCTCGAACTCGGTGAACAGTACCAAGACCTGGTCAACATGGTCAGAGAATTCGCCCAAGAAGTGGTTGCGCCACAAAGCGCAGCCAACGATGCCAACCATGCATTTCCCTATGACGTCGTTAAGCAAATGGGACAGATGGGGCTATTCGGTCTGCCGATCTCCGAAGAATATGGTGGCTCCGGCGGCGACTACTTCCATCTGGCGCTCGCGCTGGAAGAACTGGGCAAGGTTGATCAGTCGGTGGCAATCACCCTGGAAGCCGGTGTTTCGCTCGGGGCCATGCCCATTTACCGATTCGGCAGCGAAGACCAGAAACAAAAATGGCTCGGACCCTTGGCTGCAGGTGAACGCCTTGCAGGTTTTGGGCTGACCGAACCAGGTGCCGGGTCGGATGCCTCAGCTGCACTGACCAAAGCAAAACTTGAAGATGGCCAGTGGGTGATTGACGGGGCTAAGGAATTCATTACCAACTCCGGCACGGATATCACTTCGCATGTCACGGCTACTGCTGTGACCGGCATCGACGAAGCCACGGGGAAGAAAGAAATCTCTGCCATCATCGTGCCTACCGGTACACCGGGATTTACCGCGGAGAAAGCCTACGACAAGGTGGGCTGGCGCGCCAGCGACACCCACCCCTTGAGCTTTAATTCTGCGCGGGTCCCTGAAGAAAATCTCTTGGGGGAGCGTGGCCGCGGCTACGCTTACTTCCTTGAAATCCTGGACGAGGGTCGAATTGCCATCGCAGCGTTGGCCACCGGAGCGGCGCAGGGCTGCCTTGATGAGGCCGTCAAGTACGCCAAGACGCGGACAACTTTCGGGACGGCTATTGGCAAAAATCAAGGTGTCTCTTTCATGATTGCCCGCATGGCCTCGCGAGCACATACTGCCCGATTGGCGTACTACGCGGCCGCAGCAAAGATGCTTGCCGGTAAGGACTTCAAAATCGAGGCAGCGCACGCGAAACTTGTTGCCAGTGAAGCTGCCATGGACAACGCGCGGGACGCGACACAAATCTTTGGCGGATACGGGTTCATGAATGAATCGTTGGTAGCCCGGCACTACCGAGACTCCAAGATCCTGGAAATCGGTGAGGGCACGACCCAGGTACAACAGATGCTCATTGCCCGCAGTTTGGGACTGTAGCCATCCTCTGTTCGGTGCGCCACGCCATGCACAAGGCGTGGCGCACTTTGGGTGCTCACAGTTAGACGAACCATAATGGTTAGGTGAGCTCCCAAAAATCTTTCACCCCAGCCGGACATCACCGCCGGGTCTCGCTGATTGGTTCCACAGGATCAATCGGTACCCAAGGCTTGGATGTCATCAGTCAGGCATCGGAAAAATTCACAGTGGCCGCGCTATCTGGCGGATACAACTTGGAACTGCTCGCGCGGCAAGCAGTCCAATTTCGTCCTGCACTTGTTGGCTGTGCCAGTGACTCAGTTGATGAGCTGGCCGCCGCCATCAAAAACGCTGCGGCTCAGGCCTCGGTGAGTGGTTATGAACCAGAACTGATTGCTGGGGAGAACGCAGCGACAAAAGTCGCTGCATATAGCGAAGCGGACGTAGTCCTCAACGGCATCACCGGTGCCATTGGGCTGGCGCCTACCATTGCCGCGCTGGAAGCCGGGCACCTACTGGCCCTCGCTAACAAGGAATCTCTGATCATCGGTGGTCAAGTAGTTAAGCAGATCGCCGCCCCGGGGCAGATTTCCCCCGTGGACTCCGAGCATTCGGCCTTGGCTCAAGCTCTGCGCTCAGGTATGCCAGAAGAAGTATCCAAATTGTTGGTGACCGCATCGGGCGGACCATTCTTTGGCTACACCTATGATCAACTGCGCGAGGTGACCCCTGCACAGGCGCTGGCACACCCCACCTGGGATATGGGACGCATGGTGACGACCAACTCAGCCACCATGGTCAACAAAGCATTAGAGGTCATCGAAGCACATCTGCTCTTCGACGTGCCATTGGACAGAATTGAACCCGTCGTGCACCGTCAGTCGATCGTTCACTCCATGGTCGAGTTCATTGACGGCTCGGTGATCGCGCAGGCATCTCCACCAGATATGCGTCTGCCTATTGCCTTGGGCATCAACTGGCCGCACCGTGTTGCGGGCGCCGCGAAGGCCTGTGATTTCACAAAGTCCTCAAGCTGGACCTTTGAACCATTGGATGAAGAAGTGTTTTTTGCGGTTAAGCTGGCGAAGCAAGCTGCCGCGGCCTCCGGAACTCACATGGCTGTCTATAACGCCTCCAATGAGGTCGCTGTGGATGCCTTCCACGAGGGGAAGATCCGATTCACCGACATTGTAGAAACGATCCAGCAGGTGCTCGATGAATACACCCCGGTGAACGCAGAACTCAGCGTCGAAACTGTTCTGGAAACTGACCGGTGGGCGAGAGCACACGCCGCCAAGATTGTGGGAGCAAAAGCATGAGCGTAATCCTGTTTATTGCTGGCGTCCTTTTTATGGTGGTCGCCGTGGGACTGTCCATCGCGCTGCATGAAATCGGGCACCTCGTTCCGGCAAAGCTTTTTAAACTGCGCGTACCCCAGTACATGATCGGCTTTGGGAAAACTCTGGTTTCCTTCAAGCGAGGGGAAACTCAGTACGGGATCAAGGCGCTTCCGCTGGGCGGCTACATATCCATGGTGGGGATGTATCCACCACGTCCGGAAACCGAAAATGAGCAGCCGGCCAAGAAGCCGAGCCTCTTCCAAAAAGTCTTCGGGCAGATGGTCGATGACGCTCGCTCTCAAGCCAACGAGAACGTGTTGCCTAGTGATGAGGGGCGGCTGTTCTACCAACTCCCGGTCTGCAAACGAGTGATCATCATGCTCGGTGGCCCATTGATGAACCTCGTCATCGGCTTTGTTGTCATCGCCATCGTGCTCACGAGCTTCGGACAGGCAACGCCGACGACGACAGTTTCCGAGGTGTATCAGTGCATCGCCAGCGCGGAAAACGCCAATAAGACCGAATGCACGGACAAGGACGTTCCAGCGCCTGCCTATGAAGCAGGACTGCGCCCCGGCGATACCATTACTGCGGTCAACGGAAATGCCGTAGCGCAAGGCGAATGGAACAAGCTGACCGACGTTATCCGGGTGAATCCTGGACAATCGATCACTCTCGACTACCAGCGGGACGGACAAAGTCACACCACCAAGTTGACCCCGTATCTGACCGACCGGCCTGCTACTGATGACAACGGGTATGTGCTCACCGATGACCAGGGCAATTACATGATGACCAAGGTCGGATTTGTTGGGATGAGCTCGCTGCAGCAAGACCTGACCCAACCATTGAGTGCCGTGCCCGGCGTCATCGGCGACCAGCTGCTGAACATTGGAAACGTCATCTTGCACCTGCCACAGCGCATGGTGGATGTCGCCCAAGCGGCATTTGGCAACGGGCAACGTGATCCTAACGGTCCGGTGTCAATTGTTGGAGTCGGTCGAATTGCCGGTGAAATCAGTGCCGAAGATTCCATTTCAGTCGGTGACAAATTCGCGACTCTGCTGTCCTTGGTTGGCGGACTGAACCTTGCCTTATTCGCGTTCAACCTGATTCCACTGTTGCCGCTTGATGGTGGTCACGTGGTAGGTGCACTGTACGACGGCATCAAGCGGCTATTAGCGCGAGTCTTTAATCTGAAGAATATTAAGCCGGTGGACACGGTCAAACTTTTGCCGCTGACTTACGTTGTGGTTGTTGCCATGCTGGTCATGGGTGGCCTCTTAATATACGCAGACATCTTTAAACCAATACAGCTGTTCTGAGCCAAGGGAAATAAGCTGTATCCATGACTGTTTTTGCTGTTGAATACGTTTACGCTGAGAACTCCGTTGAGTTGCGTAATGAACACCGCCCGGCACACCGCGAGTACCTTGTCAGCTTCGTGAATGAGGGCCCTGTGCGGGTTCTGGCCTCGGGTCCGACTCCCGCAACCGATGGCGCCCTGTTGATCTTTGCTGCTGAATCGGAAGCCGCATTGAACGAGGTATTGGCCAACGACCCGTTCAACAAGGTCGAAGCAATCGCTGAGGCCAACATCTCCGAATGGAACCCGGTTATCGGGCTGTTGCAGGAATTCGCGGCTTAGTACGACAGCGAGTAAAGCTCCCGCACTTCTTTGCGAAGAAGTGTGGGAGCTTATCAATTTAAGAATTCGTTGAAACGATCACGAGCGTGGCCATAAAGCTTTTGAGGAGGAAAAATCATGGATCTACATGTTAATGACAGTCTGACTATTCCTTCTGCCGAGCTTTCCTGGCACTTCACCCGCTCCACAGGTCCTGGTGGACAGCATGTGAATACCTCGGATTCCAGAGTCGAATTATCGTGGTCCATTAGTGCTTCGCGTTCGTTGTCCGCATGGCAACGTCAGCGGTTACTCGACAAATTTGCAACCCGCTTGATCGCCGGAACTATCGTGGTGAAGGCCTCAGAGGAGCGATCGCAGTGGCGCAACCGGCAGATTGCGATGGAAAAGCTGGGGCGACTTGTCGATCAGGGGCTTCGCCCTGACGCTCCACAGCGAAAGGCAACCAAGCCAACCAGGGGTTCGCAGCGCAGAAGGCTGAATGCGAAATCCAACCGATCTGTTACCAAGCAACTGCGGCGAAAACCAGGGCAGGACTAGTCTCGTAGAAGGTGTGCTTCAGATCACTTAATTTCGTGGAATTGATGGGAAGCATTGAGAGTTGAAAATAGATGAAGCGTCAGCTTGTTCTTATTTTCTGATTTAGGAGTACACCCCATGGCCACTAAGGTCCTCACTCTCGTTGGATCCCTGCGTAACGGCTCAACCAACCAGCAGCTGGCAGAAGCTAGCTCGCACAACGCCCCTGAGGGCGTGGAAGTTTCCGTATTCAGCGGCCTGGAGAACATTCCTTTCTACAATGAGGACAATGACGTTGAAGGTGGCGTTCCAGCCGCGGCTCAAGCACTTCGAGACGCAGCGGCAGATGCCGACGCCTTGATGTTGGTTACCCCTGAGTACAACGGCACCATGCCAGCTGTCTTGAAGAACGCCATCGACTGGCTGTCCCGCCCATTCGGCGCCGGCGCAGTTTCGGGCATGCCAACCGTAGTTGTTGGAACCGCATTCGGCCAGTATGGCGGTGTGTGGGCTCAGGACGAAGCTCGCAAGGCATTGAATATCGCTGGCGCTAACGTTCTGGAAGACGTCAAGCTGGCTATCCCTAACTCGGTTGTCCGTTTCGCCGAGCTGCACCCGAAGGACGACGCTGAGGTTGTTGAGCAGGTTACTTCGGTGCTCAATAGCATCAAGGAAATTGCTGAAGCCAACTAGGTTCTAACGAGCTGAACTGCTTTGAATTTTCGAGAAAGGCCACGGTGACCCCGTGGCCTTTCTCGCATGAGTACCCGCTCACCTCGATACGGTGACATACTTGGACTAAAGAGATTTACCCACAATTTACTCGGAGGCGTCCATTGACTTCGGTCAGCCTAGGCATGCCGGCAGGCCCACCGCCGGTACTCGCACCACGTCGAAAGACTCGCCAATTCCAGGTTGGGTCTGTTGGGGTCGGCTCTGAATCGCCAATTTCGGTTCAGTCGATGACCACCACCAAGACTCACGACATCAACGCGACTTTGCAGCAAATCGCTGAGCTGACAGCTGCCGGTTGCGACATCGTGCGTGTCGCTTGCCCCACCGACAAGGACGCGGAAGCGCTGAAGATCATTGCGATGAAGTCGCAGATTCCAGTGATTGCCGATATTCACTTCCAACCAAAGTACGTCTTTGCGGCTATTGAAGCCGGTTGCGGCGCGGTTCGCGTGAATCCAGGCAACATCCGCCAGTTTGATGACCAGGTCAAGGAAATTGCCCAGGCGGCCAAGGACCACGGCACCTCGATCCGCATCGGCGTGAATGCTGGTTCATTAGACCGTCGATTGCTGCAGAAGTATGGCAAGGCCACTCCTGAGGCTTTGGTCGAATCGGCAGTGTGGGAAGCTTCGCTGTTCGAAGAGCACGGGTTCCACGACTTCAAGATCTCGGTGAAGCACAACGACCCTGTCATCATGGTTCGTGCCTACGAACTTCTGGCAGAACGTGGCGACTGGCCACTGCACTTGGGCGTGACCGAAGCAGGTCCAGCGTTCCAGGGCACCATCAAGTCCGCTACCGCATTTGGCGCATTGCTCTCCAAGGGCATCGGTGACACTATTCGCGTATCACTCTCGGCTCCACCGGTGGAAGAGGTGAAGGTTGGTAACCAGATCCTGGAATCGCTGAACCTGCGTCCACGCAAACTGGACATCGTTTCCTGCCCTTCGTGTGGCCGTGCTCAGGTGGACGTATACACTTTGGCTGAACAGGTCACCGCAGGCTTGGAAGGCATGAAGGCTCCATTGCGTGTGGCCGTAATGGGCTGCGTTGTCAACGGACCGGGCGAGGCTCGCGACGCTGATCTCGGTGTAGCTTCGGGCAACGGCAAGGGTCAGATTTTCGTCAAGGGCGAAGTGATCAAGACTGTGCCAGAGGACCAGATTGTTGAGACACTGATCGAAGAAGCCAACCGTTTGGCTGACGAAATGGGAATGAACGATGACGAGAATCCTGCCTCGGGTTCTCCCGTGGTCTCCGTCAGCTAAAGACAGCCGGCGAAGCGACAAAAAGGTGCCGCGGACGTTGAGCCGTCGTGATACGACGGCTCTGATCGAGTTGCTCGACCGTGACCCTGTCGCCAATATTTTCACCCGTTCTCAGGTGAATTTGCACCGTTCAGCGGCTCCAGATGGCTTTGCCCATATCGTGGGGCTCGATGGTGAAGCCGGTCTTGAATCGGCGTGCTGGGTAGGTGCCAATTTGGCACCTACCCTCATGTCCGAAGACTCGGCCAAAAAATATGCGCAGCATGCCCTAGAATCTCGACAGCGATTTGCCTCTGTTTTTGGCCCCGCTCAGACAGTGCTTGCCATGCACGATGTGCTGAGCGAAGGCGCACAGGCGATCTTTGACGTCCGGGAGAACCAGCCTCTGCTGACGATTTCACGCCAGCCAACAGGAATCCGGCGAAACAAGCTGCGCCCCGCACGAATTCACGAATTTGATCGTGTGCTTCCGGCTAGCGCTGCCATGTTTGAGGAAGAGCTGGGCTATTCGCCATTGGAAAATGGTGGAAGTTTTTATCGTAGCCGCGTCCGGCAACTAATCCGCGATACCCATACTGTTATCGATGTGGATGACAACGGTGAAGTTATATTCAAAGCGGATTTGGGCACCGTTACCGACGATGTTGTCCAGATTCAGGGCGTCTGGGTAAATCCCAGATACCGGGGATTGGGTTTGGCTGCCGGCTACATGAGCAGCACCGTTGACTACGCTTTACAGTTCGCGCCGACAATCAGCTTGTACGTGAATGATTATAATGTGCCGGCATTGAAGACTTACCAACGAATTGGATTTGAGCAGGTTGGCACATTTGCCACCATCCTGTTTTAGGTGAAGCGCGCCAAATTCCAGAGACTCGGCAGGCTACATAAAAGGGGCAATCTCGTTGCTGATCTAGATGATCTTCTAGACTCTAGAGAGTAAAGCTAACCGGGATAGGAAATTTTGTGGCCCAAGCCAATGGTTTCAAGTTGTATCTGGTCGCCGCTCTTTGCCTTGGTACGGTGACACTGGCAAGTTGCAGCTCGGCCCAGCCTTCGCCTGAACCAACGCCTCAAGGGCAAGTGAACGCGAATGCGGAGCAGTTGCAAAAAATTCTCGAAGACTTTGCTCAGTCAGATGCCGGAGCTAAGGTGATCACCGACAAGCAACTGCGGGGCACTATTCCACGAGCCCAAGAATGGCTTGAAAACGTAAACGTCAATCCGAGTAAGTGCGGCGTGACCTTCGCCGAGCCGATAGCAGATCAGTTGCAGAGTTCGACGATGGGCGCCATTGAGTTTGACGACAGCTATCTCACCGTGGCCGTCTATAAAGACCCACAAGTCTTGAAGAAGCAGTGGGACGCTAAAACCGCAGTCAATGAACAATGCTCGCGTTACTCTGTCACCTCTGGCAATGAATCTCGTGCTTATCATCTTGCCAAACAGCCACTGGATTCAGTGGCAGAGCAGGACGAGAGCTATGTTGTCACGAGCAGTGATGGACGATCTACGCAACAACAGCTCATCGTTCGCTCTGCTACTTCGAATGTACTCGTCGGCATTCAGCAATCAACATCGCAAGGGAAGTCGCAGCAACAACTCAAAGATGCTTCGGCGAAAATCAACGAACTACTGACCAAGCTCAACTAGCGAACTTCGTGATCTATCGTCAGTCGCCGCAGTGCCAACAAAGGAAACTTCATGACCAAACGTGGACTATTTGTAGTTCTGCCAATGGCAGCAGCTCTTGCACTGGCAGGCTGCTCTGCCAGTTCATCTGATCAGCCGCCGGCTTCATCCGAAACTTCGAAGCCTTCGGAAAACCAAAGTGGCACCGGTGAGCAAACTACCGGGAAAACTCTTAACGCGGAACAAGTCGAAAGTATCGCCGCAAAACTGCTTGAGGGCGACCCTGCTGTGCAGGTGATTGGTAACGAACAAATGCAGCCGCAGCTTTCAGCGGCTAAGAGTGCGAAGTTACCTGATGGCATCAAGCCCGAGAAGTGCGCGGAACTTAACGCCAAATATACTGTCACTGACTTGACCGGCTCAGTAGCCGCCACGTCGACAAGCAGCTCTGAACAAATGGGCAAAGTTGTCCAGGTTTTTTCGTTGACCGATGAAGCAACACGCAAAAATGTCCACGACGCCTTGGCGCTGGATGATTTGGCTGGATGCGAAACGGTCAGCATAGAGCAAGGTGGTAAAGAGATTAAGGCCCGGCGCCAGATCTTGCCGCTCGATGTCAAAGCCGATCGGGCGTTGACTATGTCAACCATTATGGATGCTGGTGGTGGGCAATCCCTGAGTTCAGTTGCTGTTCAAGCGCTGGACGGAAACAATTTTGTCTTGGTTACTTTGCAGACAGGTTCGATGCAACCGGCGGAATTGGCGACCCAGGCCGTGAAATTGGCAGATCAAGCGTTTGATGAAATCAAAACGGTGCAATAGTTTTGGTATGAGCTTTTATTTCGAACGTGTTGTGTAATACTAGAGGTGGCTTTTCACCATCAACGTGAGGATTACACCATGAAGAAGCAAGCTTTCTGGGTTCTGCCGATTGCGGCAGCACTCGCTCTGAGCGGTTGTGGCGGCTCGGGCAATGAATCTTCGGGAAGCTCCAAAGGGGCGGATGCTCCACAGGAACAGCCTGCTGAAACTGCAGCGCTAACGGCCGAGCAGGCCTCCACCGTGGTCAAGTCGCTAGTTGGAGAGAACTCTAAGGCTCAGGTCCTAGATGGTGACACGATCAAGGCATCATTACCGGAGTCGCAGAAGTTGATCAAGCAGATGAATATCAAGCCTGAAAAGTGTGCCGACCTGGTGGCGCAGCAAGGAACCCAAGATCTTGACGGCACCAACATGGCTGTCGCGGTCATCCCTGGCGAAGGCATGGCATCCACGACTTACTCGGTCGTTGGTTTCGAAGATTCCGCAAAGTTCGACCAGGCCAAGGCCATGGCGGAAAAGAAGGATCTCCAGGGCTGTGACAAGTTCACGATGTCCATGTCGGGTCAGGAAATTTCCGCCTCTGCAAAGGTGCTTGATGCTACCTCCGACGCTGACACGACCATCGCCACTCAGACCAGCATGTCTGTGAACGGCACTGAGATTCCGGGTGGCTCGTATCAGATGCAGGGTCTGGTTGGATCTAATGCTGTAGTAGTTGTGTACTCGGGCGGCGGGGAACAACCTGAGGCAGAAGTTCTCGACAAGCTCAAGGGCGAGTTGAACAAGGCTGTGGCGGAAGTTAAATCGGTAACTAAATAATCACTAACTCGTGCGAAGGGCGCTCTCCGGTTCCATCAGTGAACTGGCGGGAGCCCTTCGACTTTTAATGCCCGCCGAATGCTTCACAAATAGGCTGTCGGCGTGGCATTCTCGATAAATGACTGTGGAGTACCGTGGCCCCCAGACGCTGATTCAGGCGGCTTTGGCCGCCGGCGAAGATCCGGCGGCCAAAGCACGTACCCTCAAAGCGCTGCATCAGAGTTGGGCTGAAGGCACGCCCATCCCTGGCGTGGTCCGCCCTGTCATTGCGCGCTCGTGGTCGCGCGCAGGCGCTATAGGCAAAGACATCGTTCCGCTCGATACGACAACGATTCGAGAGTTACGCGAATCTAATGAAGAGCTCACGAATCTAGTTGGCCTATTCAAAGAACGGTTGCTGCCACTGGCAACTCAAGCCGGAAACCAACTCGTGATCTCTGACAGTCGAGGCTACGTCTTGTGGGTCTTAGGACCTTTGAGCGTTCGGAGGCGCAGTGATGGCATTGGCTTTGTCTCAGGGGCCAGATGGCGAGAAAGCGACGTCGGAACCAATGGCATTGGAACGGCAATGGCTGAAAAAGTGCCAGTGCAAATTTTCGGTCCGGAGCACGCCCGGGAGGAACAGCACACCTGGGTCTGCACCTCAGCTCCTGTAGTGAATCCGGCAACCTCGTCGTTGGTTGGTGCCATTACGCTCGCCGGATCATTCCGTACAGCGCATCCTCACTCCTTGGCCTTGGTTTCATCGGTAGCGCGCGAGGCTGAAACTCTGCTGCAAGCACAACATGCCTTGAAGCTGCAACGCTTGGAGCTAACCAACGAACTGCCAGATGGTGAATTCATCTTGATCGATCCTCACGGCTCTGTGGCCGCCAGTCGCGGATACAGCGTCGGCGGGCGAATCAGTCTGCCTAGTGGACTAGCACCGGGTCACTGCTGGATTGCCGGCCTGGGTGCAGTGGATGCGCGAGAGGTCGCCGGGGGATGGGTCCTCACAAAAACGCGGCACCAATTGCGCGTCGAAATGAGTTCCGAAACCTTGCGCCAGGTGATGGTGCACTCTGAACGGGGCACAACGCAGATCGGGCTCAGTGACAAACACTGGCAGATCCTTGAATTACTTGTGGCGCACCCATTGGGAGTTGCATCCGAACAACTTCGCTCACTATGGCCGGTGTCGACGCCGCAAGTGACAATCCGTGCTGAGCTATCCCGGCTGCGTTCCAAATTGCCAGGGATGATCGCTTCGCGTCCGTATCGGCTCGTTGTGCCGATAGATCGCACTTCGTAGCGCGAGGGTTTAGACGGTGATCGGTGCAACGTCTTGCAACGGTTTATTTTTGTGATACACATCATATTCTTGCTTCATGGCGGCATAAATAACCGCAATTTTTCCGGACCCTCGTTGAAATGAAGTGATGAGTATGTCGAGCAATGAAGCACTGACCCAGGCTCAAGAGTGGAGCCGCGCGCTGGAGCAAGCGCTGCAAGCAGGAGATATCCAAAATGCCACTCTACTTTTCGGTGAAGACTCCTATTGGCGTGATCTGACAGCGCTGACCTGGAACTTGCACACCAGCGAGGGCCGCGACGATATCGGAAAAATGCTTTTAGGCGTGGACCGCGGAGCATGGCCCCGAAATATCACGGTCACCAGTGCCGCCGAGGTCGACGGTGTCGTTGAAGCCTGGTACACCTTCGAGAACGACGCGATGCACGGTTTGGGACTTTTCCGCCTCCGCGATGGACTGTGTTGGACGCTGCTCAGCACGGCACAGTCGCTGCGCGAATTCCCTGAACCGGCCGGAAAGTTACGCGAAATGGGCGCCGAGCACGGATCGTCGATGAGCAAGGAAAACTGGCTGGACCGCCGCATTGCCCAGCAACAGTCCTTAGGGATCACCGAACAGCCCTACACGCTGATCATCGGTGGAGGCCAAGGTGGAATCGGACTAGCCGCGCGGCTCAAGCGCATGGGCGTACCAGCGCTGGTTATCGACAAACATCCACGTCCTGGAGATCAATGGCGCTCGCGCTATCACTCCCTGGCGTTGCACGACCCGGTCTGGTACGACCATATGCCGTACATCGACTTCCCTGATCACTGGCCAGTATTCACGCCGAAAGACAAAATGGGGGATTGGCTTGAAAGCTACACCAAGCTCATGGAACTGGACTATTGGTCCTTGACTGAAGCAACCAGCGCACGTCAGGATCCCGAAGGTGAGGGCTGGGTAGTCGAGGTCCTACGAGATGGCGTGCCGTTGACCTTGCGTCCCACGCAACTGGTGCTGGCGACCGGAATGTCGGGCATTCCAAATATTCCGCAGTATCCCGGTGCAGATATTTTTGCGGGCGAACAAAACCATTCCTCGACTCACCCGGGTGGAGAGCACTATGCCGGGAAGAATGTTGTGGTGATCGGGGCCAACAATTCGGCACATGATATCTGTGCGGACCTCGTGCAAAATGGCGCTCATCCCACGATGGTGCAGCGCTCTAGTACTCATATAGTGCGTTCCGAGTCGCTGATGAAGCAGGTGCTTGGCGGTTTGTACTCCGAAGAAGCCCTGGCTGCGGGCATCGACCACAATAAAGCGGACCTGATCTTCGCCTCCATCCCATATAAAGTCTTGCCGGAATTCCATAAACCAGCCTTTGCCAAGATCCGAGAGCTGGATGCAGAGTTCTACAAATCTTTGGAGGATGTCGGATTTGATTTGGACTTCGGCGACGATGACTCCGGGTTGTTCCTCAAATATCTGCGCCGTGGTTCTGGCTATTACATCAACATCGGTGCCAGCGAGCTGGTAGCCGATGGTTCGATTGCCCTAGCTAAGGGCGAGGTTTCGCATCTGACGAAAACTTCGGTGGTCTTGGCAGACGGGACTGAGTTGCCTGCCGACGCGGTGGTTTACGCGACGGGCTACGGCTCGATGAATGGCTGGGCCGCCAAGCTCATCTCCCAGGAGGTAGCCGACGCGGTGGGCAAATGCTGGGGCTTGGGTTCGGAGACAGCCAAAGATCCTGGACCATGGCAGGGCGAGCTGCGCAATATGTGGAAGCCCACCAAGGTCAAAAATCTGTGGTTCCACGGTGGAAACCTGCACCAGTCAAGGCACTATTCGAAGTATCTGGGACTGCAGCTCAAGGCGCGCTACGAAGGGTTGTCGACTCCGGTCTACGCGCTCGCCGAGACTTATCATCAGTCCTGACAACGCGGTAGCGTGGCCTCCAACCCGCAATGGGCCGGGAAGATCAATTTCACCGATCTTCTCGGCCTTGGTTTTTGTCGGCGCATTTCGCAACACGATCTAGCTCATAGCCCTTGAATTTATTGGGAAGTGGCCCGAAGCGGTAGCATTGGAATTGGTCGACTTTACGGCCAAAAACCCATTTGATTTTGCATAGCTAGTCGGCACCGGAAAACCCTTTCGGGCGTCGACGGACGGAATAGGACGCCCTCCAGTGGTTTTGAAGCTTTCCACTACCTTCTTGCGCACCCTGCGTGAAGATCCGGTTGACGCCGAAGTCGCCAGCCACAAGCTGTTGGTACGCGCCGGTTATATCCGCCGTGCGGCCCCGGGTATCTACACCTGGTTGCCGCTGGGTTTGAAGGTCCTAGCGCGCGTTGAAGCTATTGTTCGCGAGGAAATGAACGCCATCGGCGGTCAGGAAGTGCATTTCCCAGCACTGCTGCCACGCGAACCTTATGAGCAGACGGGCCGCTGGACCGAGTACGGTGAAGGCCTGTTCCGTCTGAAGGACCGAAAAGACGCTGACTACCTCTTGGCGCCAACCCATGAGGAAATGTTCACCCTGCTGGTCAAGGACCTGTACAACTCCTATAAGGATTTGCCGGTTTACCTCTACCAGATCCAGAACAAGTACCGCGACGAAGCACGTCCACGCGCAGGCCTGCTGCGCGGCCGCGAATTCATCATGAAGGATTCCTACTCCTTCAACATTGATGATGCAGGCCTGGACGAGGCCTACATGGCTCACCGCGGCGCGTACCTGAAGATCTTCGAGCGCCTTGGCCTGGAAGTTGTTCCCGTATTTGCCCAGGCAGGTGCGATGGGAGGCTCGAAGTCCGAGGAATTCCTGCACCCAACTGCTATTGGCGAGGATACCTTCGTTCGCTCGCCAGGTGGCTACGCTGCCAACGTTGAGGCTGTCACCACCGTGGTGCCTGAAGCCATCGACTACACCAACGCACCAGCGTACGAGGTCATCGAGACTCCTAACACCCCGACCATCGATACCTTGGTCGCGGCCGCCAATGAGCTGCGTCCCCGCGAGGATCGTGCATGGGAAGCCAAGGACACCCTGAAGAATGTGGTGCTGGCTGTCACCGATCCAGAGGGCGTACGCCACCTGGTCGTACTCGGCGTGCCAGGTGACCGCCAGGTCGACGAGAAGCGACTGGAAGCCACGATCGGCGTAGCCTTGGGCATCAACGGTGAAGTTGCCATTGAGCAGGCCAACGCCGAAGACCTCAAAAGCCACCCGGAGATCGTTACCGGTTACCTCGGCCCAGCCCTCGGACTGGACCAGCAACTACTGGGCGCGGAAACCCAGGGAGGCATCACCTACCTGGTTGATCCTCGCGTGGTATCCGGAAGCACCTGGATCACCGGCGCCAATGAGCACGGAAAGCACGTCTTCGGTCTAGTCGCCGGTCGTGACTTTGCCTTTGACGGAACCATTGAAGCGGTCAACGTCCTTGAAGGCGATCCGGCACCGGACGGCTCGGGCCCACTGCGCACCGAACGCGGTATCGAAATGGGACACATCTTCCAGCTTGGCCGCAAGTACGCCGAGGCGCTGGAATTGAAGGTACTGGACCAGAATGGCAAGCTGCAGGTTGTCACCATGGGCTCCTACGGAATCGGTGTTACCCGAGCCGTGGCTGCATTGGCTGAGGCTTACCACGATGAGAACGGTCTGACCTGGCCTGCGCAAGTAGCTCCGGCCGACGTCCACATCGTGGTGACCGGCAAGGGCGCAGAATTGCTGGAAGCCGCTGAGAAGCTGGCGTCCGAGCTTGAAGCTGCCGGAAGGGAAGTCATCCTTGATGACCGCCCGAAGCTCTCCGCTGGCGTGAAGTTCTCGGATGCCGAACTGATCGGTGTTCCTACCATCGTTGTTGTGGGCCGAGGTTTGGCAGATGGCATCGTTGAGGTCAAGGATCGGGCTACCGGTGAACGTCGCGATGTTAAGGTCGACGAGGTTGTCGCCGAGCTGACTGCCTGAGCACGTCAAAATAACTAAATAGGGGAGTAGCGCGGTGCAAGAGATTCTGGAATTCCTATCCGTCAACGGTGAACCCGTCTCCTTCTGGCCCTTGGCCCTGCTGTTACTAGCAGCCTTGGGTGCCGGATGGATCGACGCGGTGGTTGGCGGGGGAGGACTGATTCAATTGCCCGCGCTGCTTCTATTTCCCGGCATTACCCCGGTTCAAGCGTTGGCGACCAATAAGCTGGGATCGATATTTGGCACCACGACCAGTGCCATTACCTACTACCGGCGGACCAGCCCGGATCTGAAGACGGCCATTCCGATGGCGCTCACGGCGTTGATTGGTGCCTTCGGCGGCGCAGCCCTAGCCACGGTCCTACCCTCCGAAGCGATCAAACCCATCATCATCGCAGCGCTGATCGCGGTTCTGCTCTTCACGATTTTTAAACCCAAGGCCGGGGAGCTCTCGCGTCTGCGCTACACGGGCCACCAGCATTACCTCAGAGCCGTCATGATCGGCCTGATCATCGGTGGATATGACGGAATGGTTGGCCCAGGTACCGGATCGTTCCTGATCATCGCCATGGTCACGGTGCTTGGCTACAACTTCTTGCAGTCCTCGGCGAAGGCCAAGATCGTCAATTTCTGCACGAATCTTGGAGCCCTCTTATTGTTCGTTCCTACCGGTCACGTACTGGTTGGGTTGGGACTAGCCATGGGCGTGATGAACATGATTGGTGGCTACCTCGGAGCGCGTATGGCGATCTCCAAAGGCAGTGGTTTTATCCGTATTGTTTTTGTTGTCGTCGTCAGCGTGCTCATCATTAAGCTCGGCGCCGACATGATTTTTGCCGGCGAATAATTCGGCGCGGCTCAGCTCTAAAGAGTGTGTGCGGTCGACGCTTCGACAGTTGTATAACCGGCCTGATGCTTTACCTGCTGTGGCGCGATGCAATGAACCACCGAGCTTGCTGACATTTGGTCAATGCGGAAAGTCATGAAGCTCGAGCGCGAGGCGGAGCGATAAAGATCCCCAATGCTGGTGTGCTGTGGCAGTGCGTCAACAACCTGCAGGGCAGTGCAACCGATAGATACGTACATGAACCACAAATCACCATTGACTGGGTCTGTGGTGGCGACGAGGACCGGCGGCTGGTGAGCAGCGACCAGGGACATCACGTCACTGAGTTGTTCATCTGGCTGTGCGATGACGATGGGCATTCCTTGCACCCACCCTTGAGCGCTGAGCTGGGCGCGCCCTTGCCTTGAACTGATAATTTCGCTGACTAATTCTGCAATTTTGGATCGCACGAATCTTCCCGGCATTATCCATCCTCCTGTATACGAAGTTGTATCGAGTGTCTGGATCCCCATTTAAGTGCCATCGATGTGGACTGTTTTCCCCCGGTTAAATGGGAGTCAAATCATGAACCTTTGGCCCTTGAATTCACCATAGCCGTTAATTCTAGGAATTGCGAGGGGTGATTCTCAGGAACGAATTCCCATTGTTTCTGATTTCAGTATGAATCGGCATAGTGTGGGTCTTTTCGCCATGAATCATGCGGCTTGATGATGCGAAAATTTGGCTTTGACATGAAGAAATGCAAGTGAATTCGCACCACGTCCGATCTATCGGATTGCGAAATTGACGCTCGCGTCTCACGTGGATTGCACGCCAATTTGAACTTGTCTATTCCTTGACGCGTACAGCAAAAAATACCGTTGTGATTATTTTGTAATACTTCCATCGACGGCCTCATGAACGGTTTTCTGATGGCTCAGTGTGCTAATTGACGCTGGTTCCGGTTTCCAAGATGCGCTGGGTCGGACCGGCGGTCGACCGCTGGCTGAGCACTTCGTAAGTCAATGCGGAGATGCGCTTCCTGGTGTCGCCATCGGCATTGCCTACGGCAAGGACAAGGGCCTGATCAAAGTCAGTCTGGGCGTCGGCAACTACCTTGTTGAGATTTTCCAGCCCGTTTTCAGGTAGGTCATAGGCTGGTTGACGCAGGTCTCCGCACTGCTGGTCGACCACGGAGCGCAGACTGTTCAGTTGCTTCCCAAGCTCGGTGCGCTGCTTTTCAATTCCGTCAGCCTGCATGGACGCGCCGCGGGCAGCCTGCAGTTGAAGTGCAAAATCTAATGCGTAACCTCGGTCCAAGGCGCGGGCTACAGTGACCGGTTCAAGATCTATTGCGTTGCTAACCGTGGCCGTCGGCTCAAGGAGCTCTGGAGTTGGCAGGCAACTGACCGGTTCTGAGGCAACTTCGTCATTTGAGGCGCTCAAAGGCTGTGCAAGTTCCGGTGCAGCCTTCGAATTGAGTGCTGCTAAAGCAGCGCGGGCGTCAAAGTTGATTTGGAACGCAATTTGCGACAACACATCATTGCGTTCCAATGAAGGTTCCTTGAAGGAAGGTATTGAAGTTGAAAAATTCGCTACGTCCTGCACGAGGCTCTCAACGAGTTTAGGGGAGTACCTTTGCGGAACTGGCGCAGGGGACTTTTCTTCGTAGTGCAATTCCCCGAGTGAGGCTGCTCCTTGGGACAAGGAAGTTCCGAGGTTTGCCAGGGCTTCGGATTCTTTTCCTTTAGCCAGTTCTGCCAATTTGTTGGCCCGAACCCCCAAATCGGCCAACGCTGCACCGTGCACCCACAGGGTGCGCTCGTCGGTGGACGCATCTTTGATCTGCTCCGGTAGTCCATGGTCAACCAACACGCCATGGAACACGGTGCTGCCGATTCCCCATGTCACGGCGACCGCTGCGACCCCGGCCAGCGTCGGGGCGATCCAGCCTGGCGCCCGGCGTGCTGGTGTCTTCCTGCGGTCGGAGAAGTTTGGAGATTTTTCAGTCATAGCGATTCGATCATGCCACGATCGGCCGGTGAATTCAGGCAATGGCCGTGTTGCAGGCCACCTTGGAGAGAAAAAGTGCGTGAGTTCTTTCACCTGAGACCGTTTGGCAGTTCTCAACGAGCGAAACGCACTATAGGCTTAAAGGACAACATCGAATAGCGTGGGAGGATATCCATGACCGGAATGCCGGCCGATACCGAACAGGAAGCGCAGCGACTGACTGCATTGCTTTCCAAGGAAGTAGAATCCCACGGGCTTCTCCTGGAAGAAGTCACTTTGCGCCCTTCCGGCAAGCAGACGATCGTACAAATTATCGTCGACAAAGCTGATGGCAATGATTCGGTGAATCTCGATGAACTTGGTGAAGTTACCACCACCATCTCCAATGCCTTGGACAAGGATGCTTCCTATGCATCCGCAGATCCTTATGAGCTTGAAGTCAGCTCGCCAGGCCTTTCCCGCCCGTTGACCGCGCAGCGCCATTGGGTGCGAGCTATCAACCGCATGGTCAAAATCTCGTTGAGCGACGGTACCAAGCTTCGTGGACGCCTGCTTGAAGTTCATGACGCTGACGTCCTGGTCGCTGAGCACCGTGAGCCGGCCAAGAAAGGCATGAAGACTAAGGTTCTTGACCCTGCCCTCCATGCTTTTGCAAATATCCGTAAAGCTGTTGTCGATCCGGAACTGAACTTCGATGACGCACTATTAGACACCGTTGATTCTGAAGATTTGGAGGGCTAAGCGTGGATATTGATCTCAACGCTCTGCGTATTCTGGAAAAAGACCGCGACATTCCGATGGATGTTTTGATCCCGACCATCGAGTCGGCATTGCTGCTGGCCTACAACAAGACCGAAGGCGCCATGCCAGGGGCCCGCGCCGAAATTGAGCGCAGCACCGGCCACGTTGCCATCATGGTTGAAGACCGCGACAACGCCGGCGTCCTGCTCGGCGAATTCGATGACACCCCACACGGTTTTGGCCGCATTGCCGCCTCGACCGCACGACAGGTCATCATGCAGCGACTGCGCGAAGCAGAAGATGCACAAGTTGTCGGAGAATACTCCGCACGTGTGGGCACCTTGATCTCCGGCGTGATCCAGCAGGGCTACTCGGCACATATGGTCCAGGTGAAGATCGGTGACCTTGAAGCGCTATTGCCACCAGTTGAGCAGTCCCCGGGCGAGAAGTACATTCACGGCAATCGCCTGCGTGCTTTCGTTGTTTCGGCTGAGCGCGGCAACAAGGGTCCAGCTGTGACCCTGTCGCGTTCGCACCCAGGCATGGTGCGTTTGCTTTTCGAAATGGAAGTTCCAGAAATCGCTGACGGAACCGTTGTGATCGAGGCTCTGGCTCGAGAAGCTGGCCACCGCACCAAGATCGCCGTAAGTGCCACCAAGCCTGGCGTGAACGCCAAGGGTGCATGCATCGGTGAAATGGGCACCCGCGTGCGCGCGGTCATGAACGAACTGAACGACGAGAAGATCGACATCGTCGACTACAACGAGGATCCAGCGAAGTTCATCGCTGCGGCCCTGTCGCCTTCCAAGGTTGTCTCGGTAGAGATTCTGGACGAAGCTGAACGCCGTGCTCGCGTGGTTGTTCCTGACTCCCAGCTGTCGCTGGCTATCGGCAAGGAAGGGCAGAACGCCCGCCTGGCCGCCAAGCTGACCGGCTGGCGCATTGACATCTTGGCAGCATCCGGTGGCAAGGAGCCACAGCTCTAAACCGCTGTACCAAGAAAAGCTAGGCCAGCCACTGGCAGCCTAGCGTCGTGTGAGCCACAACTCATGCGCGCTATGGCTGTCAAACGCGCTAGACTAGTAGATGGCTCGTATAACTAGGGAAGGTGGCGACGGCGCTCGCATGAAGCTGCATCAGCAACGCACGTGCATTGGCTGTCGAACTGTCACCGGTAAAAACGAGTTACTCCGTTGGGTCCTCAAAGATGGCGCACCACTGCGCGTGGTGAGCCTGGATCTGCGAGGTTCCGCCTCCGGGCGAGGCACCTGGACCCACGGTACAGAAAAGTGTGTGCGGCAAGCAGTGCAGCGCAAGGCATTCGCGCGGACCTTCAGGTCTGCAGTGGATGATTCGCAGGTAGTGCAAGAATTTGCCGTATACGAAGATCAGCTGGCAGCACGCCAGCAATCTGGCAAACATGATGAAAGCGGGTCAGAAATCTGATGGCAACCCGATGAGTCGACAATGTTGAGCGCACAACGATGAACAATCAGTTCTGCGTGATCCACCGTGCGACGGAAGAATTTCACGAATTACACAGCTGATTTGCCAGACCTCCTGATTAAAGATTTTTCTTTGAAGCTGGGGTTTGAGCAGATCACATCAATACAGGAGAGATGTGGCTAAACCCCGCGTTCACGAGCTCGCTAAAGAGCTCGGAATCACTTCAAAAGAAGCACTAACCAAATTGCAGGATATGGGCGAATTCGTTCGCTCGGCATCCTCGACCGTTGAACCTCCAGTAGCGCGCAAGCTGCGCGATGCTTTCCCAGGTTCCAACAATGCTGCTGCCGCTAAGCCAGCAGCCGCAAAGCCTGCAACCCCGGGCGCTCCAAAGCCGGCTTCAAAGCCAGCTGCAACCCCGGGCGCAAGCTCCGCTGCAAAGCCAGGCGCCAAGCCTGCCGCCAAGCCAGCAGCAGCTACTCCGGCTCCGGCTGAGCCGGCCGCCCCAGCAGCCCCAGCTGTTAAGGCAACCCCGGGTGCACCACTGCCAGGCGCAGCACCAAAGCCAGGCAGCAAGCCAGGCCCAAAGCCAGGGGCACCACGCCCAGGCAACAACCCGTTCTCATCCCAGCAGGGCATGCGTTCGACTGACTCCGGCGAACGCCGTGGCCAGAACCGCGATGGCAACCGTGCACCACGTCCGGGCGCTCCGCGTCCAGGTGGCCCACGTCCAGGCAACAGCCCGTTCTCTTCCCAGCAGGGCATGCGCGGCGAAGGCGGACAGGGCGGCCAGGGTGGACCACGTCCACCACGCGACGGCCAGCGTGGTCCACGTCCAGCAGGAGCGGGCCAGGGCGGCCCACGCCCACCACGCGACGGCCAGGGCGGTCCACGTCCAGCACGCGACGGTCAGCGTAGCCCACGCCCAGCAGGTCAGGGCGGTCCACGCCCAGCCGGCCAGGGTGGACCACGTCCAGCTGGCGCAGGCGCCGGCGGTCCACGCCCAGGTGCAGGAACCACTGCAACCCCACGCATGATGCCTAACCGCACCGATCGTCCAGCCCCAGCAGGTGGCGGACGTCCAGGTGCCGGTGGCGGTGGACGCGGTCGCCCAGGTGGCGGCGGAGGTGCCGGTGGCAACGGTGGCGGTACCGGTGGCGGTTTCCGCCCAGGTGCACCACGTGGTCGCGGTGGCGTTGGCGGTGCTTTCGGTAAGGGAGGCGCCGGTCGCGGCAAGCAGCGCAAGTCCAAGCGTGCAAAGCGCCAGGAATTGGAGCAGATGAGTGTTCCAAGCCTGGGCGGTGTGAACGTACCTCGCGGTACCGGCGACACCGAGATCCGTCTGCGTCGTGGTGCTTCGATCACCGACTTCGCTGACAAGATTGGCGCAAACCCAGCAGCACTGGTAACCGTACTGTTCCACCTCGGTGAAATGGCTACCTCCACTCAGTCGCTGGACGAGGCAACGTTCGAAGTACTCGGCGAAGAGCTGGGCTACAAGGTTTCTGTCGTCTCCCCAGAGGACGAAGACAAGGAACTGCTCGAAGGCTTCGGCCTGGACCTGGATGCCGAGCTTGAGGCTGAAGGCGAAGACGTGCTTGAAGAGCGCGCACCAGTGATCACCATCATGGGTCACGTTGACCACGGTAAGACCCGACTGCTCGATGCCATCCGCAAGTCCAACGTTATCGAGGGCGAGCACGGCGGCATCACCCAGCACATCGGTGCTTACCAGATCAACCACATCCATGAAGGCCGCGATCGCGCAATGACCTTCATCGATACCCCGGGTCACGAGGCGTTCACCGCCATGCGTGCTCGTGGTGCCGAGGTCACCGACGTAGCCGTACTGGTTGTTGCAGCGGACGATGGCGTTATGCCACAGACCGTTGAAGCACTGAACCACGCACAGGCTGCTGGTGTGCCGATCATCGTCGCAGTGAACAAGATCGATAAGGAAGGCGCTAACCCAGACAAGGTCATGGGTCAGCTCACCGAATACGGGCTGGTTCCTGAAGAATACGGTGGCGACACCATGTTCGTGAAGGTTTCGGCGCTGCAGAAGCAGGGTATCGACGAGCTGCTTGACGCTGTCTTGCTGACTTCCGACGTCCTGGAACTGAAGGCCAACCCTGACAAGTCCGCTCGTGGTGTAGCCATTGAAGCGAACCTGGATAAGGGTCGCGGTTCGGTGGTGACCGTTCTGGTTCAGTCCGGTACCTTGTGCGTTGGCGACACCATGGTTGTGGGCACCGCCCATGGCCGCGTGCGTGCAATGTTCAACGAGAACGGCGAGAACCTCGACGTGGCACTGCCATCGCGTCCGGTACAGGTCCTGGGCATGTCCTCGGTCCCACGTGCTGGCGACGGCTTCTTGATCACCGAAGATGAGCGCACCGCTCGTCAGATCGCTGACAAGCGCGAGACCGCAGAGCGTAACGCAATGCTGGCTAAGCGTCGTAAGCGCATCACGCTGGAAGACTTCGATAAGGCCGTTGCAGATGGCAAGATCGATACCTTGAACCTGATCCTGAAGGGTGACGCTTCGGGTGCTGTTGAAGCACTGGAAGATTCGCTGATGAAGATCGAGGTCGGCGACGACGTTCAGCTGCGCGTTATCCACCGCGGTGTGGGTGCTATCACCCAGAACGACGTCAACCTGGCTACCGTGGATAACGCCATCATCATTGGCTTCAACGTCCGCCCAGCCGAGCGTGTGTCTGAACTGGCTGACAAAGAAGGCGTGGATATGCGCTTCTACTCGGTCATCTACTCCGCTATCGACGACATCGAAGCAGCGCTCAAGGGCATGCTCAAGCCGGAATACGAAGAAGTGGCCCTCGGTACCGCCGAGATCCGCATGGTCTTCCGTTCCTCGAAGTTCGGCAACATTGCCGGTTCGATCATCCGCTCGGGCACCATCAAGCGCAATTCCAAGGCTCGCCTGGTACGCGACGGCAACGTCGTGGGCGACAACTTGGCGATCGACTCGCTGCGCCGCGAAAAGGACGATGTCACCGAGGTCCGCGAGGGCTTCGAATGTGGTATCGGCCTGGGGTCGTTCAACGACATCAAGGAAGGCGACATCATCGAGACCTTCGAGATGCGCGAAAAGCCACGCGACTAATTGCTCACCAGCAATTAGCAGTGTGACTCACTGATTCGTGGGCGTTTGACCGATAAGCTTTGGTCAAGCGCCCACGAGTTTTGAACCATTAGGAGAAAACCATGGCTGATTCAGCCCGTGCCGCACGCCTGGCTAAGCGCGTACAGGTCCTCATGGCCCAGTCGCTGCGTAACGTCATCAAAGATGAGCGCATCGACAACGTCACCGTGACCGACGCTCGTGTGACCAACGACCTGCAGCACGCTACGGTGTACTACACCGTCTTTGGCGATGACGAGATGAAGAAGGACATCGCAACCATGCTGGAAAAGCGTGGTGGCGCGCTGCGCAAGGAATTGGGCCGCAACCTGACCATTCGCCTGACCCCAACGCTGGCATTTGTCGCCGATGAGATCCCCGAGGGTGCCTCGCACCTGGAGGAATTGCTGGCCAAGGCCCGTGAGAAGGACGCCGAGGTTGCAGCTCTGCGCGAAGGCAAGGACTTCGCCGGCGACCAGGACCCATACAAGAAGGACGAAGAAGCCGAAGAAGCCTAAGCGCTTCTGAACTCTTCCCAGCTTGTACTAACGCTCCGGCCAGCACACGATGTGTGCTGGCCGGAGCGTTATGCGTTAACGTCGGTTCCCCTCACAGCGAAGCGCGAATCCTTGTCGGGCACTGGCAGTCGGGGCTGGCGGTGGGATAGCGTGATCAGAAACCGCCGGAACCGATCAAAGGTGCAGAACATGCCAGAATTCACCACTACGCTCAGCGCCACCGGCGGGAACAACGTGGGCATCGTCGTTCCCGACGAGATCGTGTACGAATTCGGCCGCGGCAAACGCGTCCCGGTGACCGTCTGCATCGACGGGGACTACACCTACCGGAACACCATTTCATCCATGCACGGGCAGTTCCTCATTTCCTTCAACTCCGAAACACGCGCAGCTACGGGTAAGGGCGCGGGAGATGAAATCAGCGTGAAACTCGAACTCGACGAAGAGCCGCGCACCGTGGAAATTCCCGAACCGCTGGCCGTGCTGCTTTCAGCTGAACCCGAGCTCCTGGAAGCCTGGAACCAGCTTTCCTACAGCAAGCAACGAGGCCACGTAGATCCGATCGTGGCAGCCCGCGGCGAGGACACCAGGGCGCGCCGGGTCGAAAAAGTCATCAAGACGCTTCGCGGCAAATAGGCTGCAGGTCAACGCCTACTGCACCGTGAACTGCAGGCGCTGCCAGCCGCTGGCGCCATTGGGCACCGGGTTAGCTTTCTCGCGGGTCTGCAGCTGGCCCTGCGCATCGTAGGCGCGCACCGTGGCCGAATGTGCGCCGGGGGCAGCATCCTTCCATGCGAAGCGCCACTGCCGCCACGTATCCAAGGAGGCCTCGGCGGCAAGTTCGGCGTCTTCCCACGGTCCATCATCGATCTGCACCTGCACGCGGGAAATCCCGCGGGTCTGCGCCCACGCGGTACCGCCCAACACAACCTCCCCGGCGGGAACCTTGGCGAACGGGCGAGGGGTATCGATCCGGGACGACATCTTGATGGGGCCTCGTTCGGACCAACCGCGAGTGGTCCAATAGGCAGCCTTGTCTTGGAACCGGGTGACTTCCAAATCGATCACCCATTTGGTTGCAGACACATAGCCGTACAGGCCCGGAACCACCATGCGTACCGGGAACCCATGCTCGAAGGGCAGTGGCTCATCGTTCATGCCGATCGCCAGCAAGGCCATCCGATCATCTCTCAGCACTTCCAGCGGGGTGGAAGCGCTGAAGCCGTCATGGGAAGTGGAGAGCACCATATCGGCGCCGGCCTGCGGAATCGCGCGCTCCAACAGGTGGCGCAGCGGGTAGCCAAGCCACTTGGCATTGCCTACCAGATCGCCGCCCACCGGATTCGATACGCAGGTCAGCGTCAGATGGGTTTCCACGAGCTCCTGGTCCAGCAGCTCGTCGAAGGTCATGGTGAATTCGTTTTCCACCATGCCGTGAACCCGCAAGGACCACTGCGCCGGGTCGATTTGCGGCACCGACAGCGCGGTGTCAATGCGGTAGAACTTCCGGTTCGGGGTGATGAATCGCGGCATGTTCGGGTCGTCAATCTGAACCCCCGCGGGCAGGGCCTTGGCCTTGGTCCGGGGCATCGGCAAGCGCAAGGCCTTGCGGGCAGCATCGGCCATGTTGCGCGATGCGGCGAGCGATGTGGACACTCCGGTAGCTATGGCTGCGGCTGCCAGGGTCAAGGCCGAGCTGAGCAAGAAGGTTCTGCGGCTTGGACCGGATGCATCAGCATCCTGGCTCGTCCGTGGAGTCGTGGCCGCAGCCAGTCGGCTGAGCCACTGAAGAATTCCGATGCCGGCCACCGCGCCGAGCACCGTAGGGGTAATATCGAGCAGGCTGGTGGAGGCGCGAGCGGCCACGGCGCTGGACATCACCACGGCCAGGGCAATGATGGCGGTGCAGGCAAGGGCGAAGCTCCGCTTTGCCAGCAGGCCGATCAACGCGGAAAGGACCGTCGCGACGACGGCGATGGAAATGAACAGCGCCAGCTTGTCATTGGTGCCGAAGGTCGCGATGGCGAAGTCCTTGAGCCACGGGGGAGTCAAATCGATGATGGCTGAGCCCAAGGCGAAAAACGGTGACGAGGCGCTATTAAAAAATGCCGAAGCGAACTGGGCCACGGCGAACATGGCTGCTGCCGAACAGATTCCAGCTACCGCGTGGAATACGAGAACTTTGTCGTTGCGTTTCGTTGAAATGCCCACTGCCACTCACCTCATGCGTTGCGATCCATGTTCCCCTGCCGATCGCAGGGGAACAACCACTCACCATGTATTCGGAACATCCTTCGATGCGGATTGGAATCGGCTATGAGAGTTTTTGCGGCTTCACAGCGACTGGACCATGATGGGATCTGTTGTCGGGGCAGGGGATCCAGCAGCTGGCTCCACAGTGATCCCGAAATGCGTGATGTCCTTCATCGGATCTGAAACCATGATCATGCCATCGGCATTGGGGCCGGTGAGCATGCCCGCAGAAACTGCCCCATCAGCCGAAATCAGCCATAACTCATAGCCCTTGTCGCTGGACAAAGCCGGCATGCCAGAGGTGGAAACAGCCATCAAGCCCTCATCGGCCGAATAGGAAAGAGTGATACGGGCTCCGTCCTCCAAGGTCTGCGTTTTTGACTTCGCATCAGGGGCGCCCAGAATCCGCGTGAGCTCTTCTTCATGCGAGGCCATGGCGGCCATCTTGTTCTCCAACTCGCGCTGCTCGGAAGTTTGGTTGATCGCCAATCCTCCCAAGGCGACTGCTGCCAGTAGCAGCACACCGGCGGCTAGGGCAAAGAAGCGCTGCGTACCGCGCCCTGTTCCTGTCTGCTGGACCGGAGGTTCTGCGGCGGAACCAGGTTCCCGCGGGGCCTCGGTAGCTGGAGCGGCTGCGGGGGAGTTGTCCAGGGTGGGCGCCTGGTCCGCAACGGGAGGCAGCTGCTCGGTGGTGCGGATGGCGGACATGATGTTGGCCTTCAACCGTGGCGGAGGCGCGACCGGTTGTGCCGCCAAGCCAAGCAATCCGGCAGTTTCCTGCAGTGCGTCGAGTTCCTGGCGAGCCTGGGCGGAATTCGGAGACTGGTTGAGCAGCTCCTCGCGCTCTTTGTCTCCCAAGGCATCCGCGGCGAAGCTGTCGGTTCGCTCGTTCTCATGCTTGTCCATTACGCCACTCCCATCAGGTCTCGAAGTTTGCTCATTCCATCGCGTATTCGCGTTTTGGCGGTTCCCACCGGTATTTTCAGCATCTCGGCGACTTCCAGGTGGGTGTATCCGCCAAAGTAGGCCAGGTGTATGGCCTCTCGCTGTGGCGCGCTGAGCCGTTGCAGTGCCTGGGAGACGCGCACGGTTTCATCGTGCAAGATGGCGTTCTCTTCCACATCATCGTAGCTGTCTTGGAAGTCCTTGATTCCAATGCGCAAATCCCGTGCTTGGCTTGCTTGGCTCGAACGCACACGGTCCACGGCCCGGCGGTGGGCAATGGTCAGCAGCCAGGAGGCTGCGGTGCCGCGGGCCGGATCAAAGCGCCGGGCCTGCTGCCACGCTTCGACGAAAACTTCTTGGGTGACTTCTTCACTCTGCGCCCTGTCGCGAAGCACCCGCAGCACGAGTCCGAAGACTCGGGAAGCCATGGCATCGTAGAGCGATTCGAAGGCAGCTTCTTGTCCCAGCGCGACCTGTTGCATCAGGGCGTCCGGCGTTTGAACGGAATCGTCTTCCATGGAGTCGAGTCTATTTGAACTCATGAATCCTAGAGTCTCACGCATCTGTGTCTGTTTCGCTGTCTGCTGTTCCGTGGCGCTTTGCGAAAGTTGCCGATGAGGGAGCAACGGCCCGTTACACCAGCGAAGGTGATGCCTGGATCTGGACTCCATGCATCACCTTCAGGCCACCGGCCTTGCGATTGCGCCGTTGCTACTTTTTGGCTGGTGGCATCAGGACGGTGTCCACCAGGTACACGGTCGCGTTGGCGGTCTGCACGCCACCGCAGATGACCGAAGCGCCATTGACTTCGAGGTCGTCGCCGCTGCCGGTGACTTCCACATCCTCGCCCTGGACGGTTGCATGGGTTCCGGGCAGATCATCCGGCGCGATCTGGCCGGGGATCACATGGTAGGTCAGGACGCTGGTCAAGGTGTCCGCGTCCTTGGCCACGGCGGCCAGGTCATCCTTGGGGATGGCGGCGAACGCATCGTCGACTGGGGCGAAGACGGTGAACTCGCCGCCGTTGAGGGTGTCGACGAGGTCGACGTCTGCGTTCAGCTTTCCGGAAACTGCGGAAGTCAGCGTGGTCAACAGCGGATTGTTCGAAGCTGCGACGGCCACTGGATCCTTGGCCATTCCGGCTACCGAACCGTCACCGGTTGGCACTGCTTCTGCATAGGCCGCGCAACCGCTGCCCACCAGATTGCTTGCCGGATCCATTGCCGATTCGCTGGCCATGGACGAGCTGCTCTCCGTGGCGGAGGCCGTGGGCGATTCCATGGTTTCCGAACCGGTCGAGCAGGCGCTCAGTCCCATGGCGGCGACTGCGATGAGCCCGAATACTCCAGCGACTTTGCTGTATGTGCGCTTCATGATTTTCTCCTTGCTTCGCCGCGACTGATGTCGTCGGTGTTTTTCCTGTCTGTGCGGACCAGGTTGTCAATGAGCATTCGGGGCAGGATGCCCAACGGATTGGAATCTCTTGAAAAATTTATTTTGCGGCCAATTCGCGGAGCCCGGAACGACTCATCTGCAATCCGTGGCAGGAACAATTTGGGATGCGACGTGGCATCGGCCACGGTTGAACTGCAAGACGGGTGAATTTTCTGCCTAAGCCATATACTGGAAGGCGTGAGTAAAGCCGGGCAGAACACGCAAGAGCAGGCCTCGGGCCTGGTACTAGTCGACAAAGATCAGGGAATGACCTCCCACGACGTGGTGGGGCGTATCCGCAGATTGGCAGGAACCCGCAAAGTGGGTCATGCCGGCACCCTTGATCCTATGGCCACCGGCGTTCTGGTGGTCGGGGTCAACAAGGCAACCCGCCTGCTCACCTACATCGTTGGCCACGACAAGACCTACACGGCCACGATCCGCCTGGGCCAGAACACCGTCACCGACGATGCCGAAGGCGAGATCATTTCGCAGCGCATTGCCGCTGCTGTCTCCGACGAGGACATCGAACGCGAAGTAGCCAAGCTGCGCGGTGAGATCGAACAGGTGCCAAGCCAAGTCTCGGCCATCAAGGTGGACGGCAAGCGCTCCTACGCTCGCGTGCGCGCTGGCGAGCAGGTAGAACTCAAATCTCGTCCGGTGACCATTTCCCGTTTCGACATCCACGAGATCCGCCGTGAGAATGGCGGCAAGATTCTCGACGTGGATGTCACCGTTTCATGCTCCTCCGGAACCTATATCCGCGCTTTGGCACGAGATCTGGGCGAGGCCTTGGACGTGGGTGGCCACTTGACCGCGCTGCGTCGCACCGAGGTCGGCCCGTACAAGATCGAACTCACTGCAACCTTGGAACAGCTGGCTGACGAATTCGCCATGCTGCCTATCGAGAAGGCCGCCGCCGCCTTGTTCCCTAACCGGACGGTGAGCGTGGATGAAGCCATCGAGCTTTCCTTCGGCCGAACTATTCCAGCTTCGCACCTGAGTATGGATATTGAGCAGGGGCAAACCGTTGCGGCTTTCGCCCCCAATGGCGTGTTGGTGGCTTTGCTAGAAGACAAGGGCGACAAAGCTCGCACTGCCCTCGTTTTCACCGCGAAGTAACCTCGAAAGGATAAGCCGTTGTTTGCCTTGAACGGATTTTTTATCGCCGGCGCCGTGATTTGTGCCGTGGCGTTGCTGGTTGCTGTCGTCGCTACGGTTATCCGCAAGCATCCCGATGACTGGGCGCTCATTGGCGCGGCAGCCACCGAAGCTTTCCTGGTGGTGTATGGAATCGCCGCAGCTATTAGGCAGGCTTCAGGAAATTCAGTACAGGGGGATCCCTGGGAGTTCTGGGGATACCTGATTACCGCTTTGGTGATGCCACCGGTAGCGTTCTTCTGGGCGATCAGTGAAAAGAGCCGATGGTCCAATGCGGTGCTCGGCGCTTCGGCACTGGTCACCTTCATCATGCTGTTCCGTATGGAACAGATCTGGCACTAGGAGTTTAAAGCCATGGGCGACAAGCCACGCAACTCACGCATCCTTCAGGCCGCTGAAGCGCGCTCTGGCGCCAAGGCCCCGAAGCCAAGCCGGTCCACCGGCCTGGGCCGAGTCATCATTGCCGTGTACGGAATCCTGGCCCTTGCCGCCACAGTTCGCGGCCTCTATCAGATCTTGAGCAAATTTGATGAAGCTCCGGTGGCCTACACGCTGTCCTTGATTTCCGGTCTGATCTACATTCTTGCCACCTTCACCTTGTCCTCGGCTAAGCCGAAAGCTTGGTTGCTGTCGCTGTGGGCGGTCAGCATCGAACTTGTCGGCGTGATTGTCGTAGGCATTTTGTCCTTGACGCACCCTGAAATCTTCGCCCACCCTTCGGTGTGGAGTGGCTTTGGAGAAGGCTACGGTTATATTCCATTGGTGCTGCCGATTCTCGGATTGTGGTGGCTTTACCGTAATCGCAGTGAGCGTCACGCCTAAAGACGTGTAAGAATTGCCTCGGTGGGTTCTCTACTCACCACCAGAATTTCTAAAGGAGCACAGTGCACTATTGGAAGGGCTTGGACGCCGTCCCCTCGGATATGGCTCCCACTGTCGTGACCATTGGCAACTTTGACGGCGTCCATTTGGGACACTGCGAAGTCCTGGATGCCGCGGTCACACATGCTAAAGCGCGCTCTGCCCAATCGGTGGCCATTACCTTTGACCCGCATCCGGCATTGGTCCACCGTCCAGAAAATGCTCCTGAACTGATCATGGGTATTGCTGACCGGATCGATACCTTGGCCAGCGTTGGCCTGGACGCCACGCTCATGATCCATTACACGCTGGATTTTGCTGACCAAAGCGCCGAAGAATTCGTCCGTTCCATCATCGTGGAGAAACTGCACGCAGTAGCGGTAGTAGTGGGCCATGATGTGCGCTTTGGCCGCAACAATTCCGGAGACTTCAGCTACATGCAGGAGCTGGGCGTCAAATACAACTTTGACGTGATTGGTGTCGAAGACGTGGGGGACAAGCGCCGCCTTTCCTCCACCTGGGTTCGCGAAGAACTCGCCGCAGGTAATGTCGAAGCGGCTGCTGAGATCCTCGGCCGACCGCACCGGATGCGTGGCGAGGTAGTCCATGGCCACGCTCGTGGCCGTGAATTGGGTTTCCCTACCGCAAATCTGGATCCCGAAGCTACGGGCATCATCCCGGCTGACGGAGTGTACGCCGGGTGGGTTATTGATGAAGCCGAGGTTCGTTGGCCTGCAGCTATCTCAGTGGGATCAAACCCAACCTTTGACGGCGTTTCGCGCGTAGTTGAAGCCCACGTGATTGATCGCCCCGATGAAGGCGTGGAAGATTTTGACCTCTATGGCCAGCAGATCGTGGTCGAGTTTATTGCCCATCTGCGCCCGATGGTTGCCTACCGCGGCATCGAAGCACTGATTGAGCAGATGAGTGACGACGTCGAGCAGGCCCGCACCGTTTTGGCTTCAGAACGTCACTAGAAGTCATGGCAGAAATTCCTTCGCTTCCGCAACGAGCTTTCGTCGTCAGTGCACAACGTCGCAATGAATTAGCCTCCGCATTCCAGTCAGGTGCCGAAAGCTATGACAAGATCCGCCCCTCCTACCCTGAAGAGGCCCTGGATTTTACGTTGCAGCACCATCCGGTGATGGCAGTTGATATTGGGTGTGGTTCGGGAATCTTCACCGAACAACTGGTTGCTCGTGGTATGGACGTTACCGCTGTAGACCCATCACAAGACATGCTTGCAGTGCTGGCCAAGCGCCTTCCTGACGTATCCACGCATTGCGCCGCAGGTGAAGACACCGGCTTGGCAGACAACAGCGCAGATCTGGTGACGTACGCACAGGCCTGGCATTGGGTGGATCACCCCAAAGCCAGTGCGGAGGCCGCCCGGCTGTTGCACGATCATGGCTGGCTGACCTTGCTGTGGAACCAGCTGGATGTGTCCGTTGCCTGGGTTCATCGGCTGGCTCGAATCATGCATGCTGGTGATGTGCACAGACCTGAGCTGGAACCCCCACTGGGCCCGGAATTCAGCAAACCTGAACACGGTATTTGGCACTGGTCTATGCCCTTGGATTTCGAGGAAATCATTGAACTGACTAAGTCGCGCAGCTACTACCGCAAATCAACGCCTGCCATCCAGGCCAAGGTCGAAGCGAACCTCCAATGGTATTGGACCGAGCACCTTGGACATACGCCAGATGCGAAGGTGCAGGTGCCCTATCTCACCCATGCCTGGAGGTCCCGCCGACGTACCCGTCGGTGATATGATTGACGATGGTTCTCGCTGCAGTCCGCGGTTGCGAGTATCCACCGCAGATGCTTCGGTATCTGTACTGACTTATGAACGCGGTCCAACTCTAGGAGTTTGTTATGGCATTGGATGCCACTATCAAGAACGAAATCATCAAGGCTTACGCTACCCACGAGGGTGACACCGGTTCGCCTGAGGTTCAGATTGCCGTCATGTCCCGCCGTATTTCGGACCTGACCGAGCACCTGAAGATGCACAAGCATGACCACCACACCCGCCGTGGCCTGATGGCTCTGGTTGGTCGTCGTCGTCGTATGCTCGGCTACCTGAAGAACACCGACATCGAGCGTTACCGTTCGCTGATCGAGCGCTTGGGCCTGCGTAAGTAGTCTCTCGCACTGGTGCGAAGATCCCCGCCTTCCATTTTGGAAGGCGGGGATTTTTTTATGCCCGGACGGCACCTCGGCAACATACGGGCTGCCATTTGCTGCCTGAAACAAGCATTAGCAAATTAGCCGACCTTTTTGTGCCCTCAGGTTCGACCGCACGTGTCCTTGCATGACTCGCTTTGCGGGGCTGGCGCATCGGGACCGCCAATAGGCCACTACAAAGTACGACGCATTGGACTAATGCGACTGGTCTCGCATGACTGCGTGACCCCACGTTGCCCACCGCTACATCACGTGTAGCGACAGGGGACTTACTATGACATGTAATAGCGACTTTGACTTCGCATTTCACTGAATTTCATCAGGTTTCAGGAGCCTTTTCTGACCCTTCCTAAGGTGCTTGTATGGCTAGCAACAGCCCGCACCCGACAAGGAAATGGAATGCCCAAGATGTTCAAGAGATCGCTGACCCGCAGACAGCGCCACGGCCTGGCAACGCTATTGCTCGCGCCAACACTTTTGCTGGTTTCATGCACTGCCTCCGCACACGGTACCGATCTGACGAACCCGGACGGTACGGTCAAAGTCCGATATGAAGGCGCTGCCAACACCGTAACGCTGCCCGAGCTCGCCGGAGCGCTGGGTTATCTGGACGGAATTGACTTGGAATGGGTGGGCAACAATTCCAGCGGGCCCTCAGCTATCCAAAATACCGCTACGGGCCAAACCGAGATCGGCAGTGCATTTGCCGGCGCGGTGGTTAAGCTTCAGGAAGCCGGATCCCCGGTAACGGCGGTCGTTTCATCCTATGGATCCAACGACGAATATTTTGTTGGTTTTTACACCGCCAAAGAGAGCGGAATCAATAATGTACGGGACCTGATTGGCAAGACCGTAGCGGTCAACACACTTGGTGCCCACTCCGAAGCTGTGATCGGCACTTATCTGAAGGCGCAGGGGTTAAGCCAAGACGAGATCAACCAAGTCCAGCTGGTTGTTTTGCCACCAACAGACACAGAACAAGCTATCCGCACTCATCAGGTAGACGTCGGTGCTCTCTCTGGGGCACCGCAGGTCCATGCCGTGAAACAAGGCGGCCTGAAAGAAGTATTCAGGGACACCGAGGTCTTTAACAACTTTAATGCCGGCGAATACGTGCTTCGAGACGACTTCATCGCGCAATATCCGGACGCGGCTCACACGCTAGCCACCGGGATCGCGAAAGCCGCGAATTGGGCATCGTCGCATCCACGACAGGAAGTACTCAAGAAACTGACTGGCATCCTTGAATCCAGAAATCGGGGTGATGATGTTGAGGCCCTGCGGTACTTCAACGGCTATGGGGTGGGGAAGAACGCGCCGATTTCAGATGAGGACTTCAGCCGCTGGACCCAGTGGCTGAACGACACCGGAATCGTTGAGGGAGAAATAACACCCGGCGAGTACTACACCAATGAATTTAATGATCTCGCACGCGAAGGATAGTCACTGATTATGTCCACGATTGAAATCAAAAGTCTGAGCAAAAAGTTCCAGCGATCCGGCGCCAGCGAAAAGACTGCCGTCACAGCCCTAGAGTCCGTCGATCTGTGGATCGAGGATGGTGAATTTTTTACGTTGGTTGGGCCGAGCGGTTGCGGTAAATCCACGATGCTGGACATTCTGGCTGGCTTGAGCACGCCGACCCATGGCGAAGTTCTTGTTGATGGACTTCCTATTTCGGGGCCCAGCCTTGAACGCTCAGTGGTCTTCCAACAGTACGCACTCTTCCCCTGGCTCACCGCGGCAGCAAATGTTCAAGTTGGGCTGGAAAGCCAAGCTCGACATGGGCAGGGGTTGAACAAGTCTGAACGCCGAACGCGGGCTCATGAATATCTGCGCTTAGTGGGGCTAGACGGTGTGGAAGATAAATATCCGCATGAACTTTCCGGCGGTATGAGGCAACGCGTAGCTATTGCGCGAGCGCTCGCCCACGAACCGAAGGTCTTGCTCATGGATGAGCCTTTCGCCGCCCTGGACGCGCAAACTCGTGAACAGCTTCAAGATCTCCTGTTGGATATCTGGAAACGTACAAAGACCACCATCGTATTCATTACCCACGGCATAGAGGAAGCGGTCTATTTGGGGCAGAAAGTCGCCGTCATGTCCGCCAAGCCCGGGAAGGTCAAGGAAATTGTGAACATTGATCTTCAAGACCGCCAGTCTGTAGATGACATTCGTTCGACTCGTCAGTTCGGTGAATACCGTCATCACATCTGGACGCTTTTGCATAACAGCGGCCAGCAGGACCTGGATGAGCAGGTCGGTAACTCATTGATTTCTTCAGGAGTCCCAGCATGAGAGCACTTACAGCACCCGTGCAGCGGGTTGATGATAAAGATGTTTCGGAACAACGTCCGGCATCAGCTGGGCGGGGAGGGGCAGCACTGCAGAAAACGCTATATCGTTCAGGGGCGATCATCGCATTTTTGCTGGTGTGGGAATTGGTCCCACAATTTGTCCTTGAACCTGCGTCCAGAGTCTTCCTTCCGCCTTTGCATGAGGTCCTGCAACAACTGTGGAAAATGATCATCAGTGGGGATCTTGCCACCCATTTTGTCGCCAGCCTCGGGCGTTCAGCGGTCGGCTTTATTCTTGCCGTGGCTATCGGTGTTCCGGTGGGATTGGTCGTGGCATGGTTTTCGCAGGTTGGCGATTTCCTGAACCCACTGCTCGAGGTTTTCCGAAATACCGCCGCCCTGGCATTGCTACCAGTATTCACATTGCTTCTGGGCATCGGCGAAGTGTCCAAGGTTTCCATCGTGCTCTACGCGGCGTTCTTCCCGGTACTGCTCAACACCGTCCTTGGCGCACGCAGCGTTGACCCGCTACTGATCCGGGCAGGTAGAACACTGGGGCTAAACAGTTTTGAGATTTTTTCAAAAGTAGTCCTTCCGGCCTCGGTGCCCATTATCTTTACCGGGATTCGCATGGCTGGAACGTCAGCGGTACTGGTACTCATCGCTGCTGAGATGATCGGCGCGAAGGCTGGCCTGGGCTACCTGATCACCAATTCACAGGCCAGTTTCTTGATACCAAAAATGTATGCGGCGATTCTGACGGTCGCCATTCTTGGGTTTGCAGTTAACGCCGCTCTTGTAGCGCTAGAACGCCACTTCTCACGCTGGGCTCGCGCCTAGATCCCTATTTCCTTGAAAGGACCTGCACCATGACACGTAGCTTGACCCTCAACGCTTTCCTCATGACCACTGGACATCATGAATCCTCGTGGCGCTTGCCAGAGAGCGACCCGCATGCAGGAACAGAGGTTGGCCACTACATTCGCTTGGCGCAATTGGCTGAAAAGGCAAAACTCGATGCGATTTTCTTCGCTGATGGCCCGTTGCTTCAAGGTCCAGTCGCACAACGACCAGCGGGGATTCTCGACCCGGTATCGGTACTGACGGCTATTGCACCGTTGACGGAAAACATTGGACTGATTGCGACAGCTTCAACCAGCTACAACGATCCGTATAATCTGGCACGACGTTTCGCGAGTCTTGATGTGATCAGCAATGGACGTGCTGGTTGGAATGTCGTCACCACTGCCGGCGATGCTGCCGCTCGAAACTTCTCTCAATCCCGACAGTTCGATAGTTCACAACGCTATCTTCGGGCAGAAGAGTTTTTGACTGTGGTGAAGAAACTGTGGGACTCGTGGGACCCTGATGCAGTCGTTGCGGACAAAGCCAGCGGCACGTGGGCAGATCCTGCCAAGATCCATCCGGCGAACCACGTCGGAGAACATTTCCAAGTCGCAGGTGCGCTGAACGTTCCGCGCTCGCCACAAGGCCATCCAGTGATTATTCAAGCCGGTGCTTCGGCTGCGGGCAAGGACTTTGCCGGGCGATGGGCTGAAGCAATTTTCACGGCTCACCAATCCTTTGAATCGGCCGAGGCCTTTTATCAAGAAATCAAAAACAGGGCTGTGTCCCATGGCAGATCCGAGCAGTCCGTCAAGGTGCTACCGGGAATTGTTCCTATTCTCGGCTCCACCGAAGCCGAAGCCGGTGAACTGGCGGACCGCCTAGACGGGCTGATTTTGCCGGAGTATGCCAAGAACACATTGGCCCAGCAGTTGCATGTAGATCCGGCGAGCCTGGACCTGGATCGTGAACTACCAGCGGGACTGGAAAATGCGGTGTCCAAAGAGAAATCCACGTCTCGAAGGGACCTCATCCTAGAGCTGGGTTACCAAAGAAAACTGACCGTACGTCAGATTATTCGTGAGCTGGGCCCAGGACGAGGGCATCAGACGTTTACCGGGACACCCGAACAACTTGCTGACCGAATTGAGTATTGGTTCAAAGCAGGAGCTGCCGACGGGTTTAACATCATGCCTCCAGTGCTTCCGTCAGGGCTTGAAATCTTCACCGAGCAGGTGGTCCCGATTTTGCAACAACGCCAGCTCTTCCGTACCGAATACGAGCACAGCACGCTTCGCGGTAACTATGGGCTGCCCATTCCTGAGCTTGAACGGGCGTCCTCCACTGCATGGGAATTGCGAGATATCCCGTGAAGGCGATGGCCTTTAAGCCAGGCTCTTCACGGGATATCGCGAGCTCAAATTGTCGGATCAGTCGATTACGCTCTGGCCATGAACAATTTATCTGAAGCGGTAGGAAAGCTTAATCTTGGAAGATTGCGAGATTGGTATGACGCCGCGGAACTGAACTTGCTCTTAGAAGCCCAAGCACCCGACGAGACCATGTATTGGAAAGTGACGGCCACCGAAGAGTGGGAGGAGCTGGCTTCAACGGCTCAAATTGCCGATATTCTCCACCTGGTTAGCCAAGAAGGAGACACCTTCAACTTCGAAGGTGAAGAACCAATCAACAAATACGCTCAGGGCTTGCGCTTGGCTGATGGAAACTTTTCGCTGGAATTAGCCATCGTTGATTCACACGCGTACAACATGCGTATTGCCTACGGGCCGAACGCAGACAGTGCCTCCAGCGCTCCGGATGATGACGTTGAACCCAACGGGCCTCAATCGCTCTCCCTGGCCCAAGTCCACGAGGTCCTCACCGGATGGGTTCTTGGACGGGGTCTGCCCGATGGCTACGGCGGCAGCATCCATATCTATCGATAAACCGAGACGAGCACAAACTAGCGGGCGGCCCCGGTGGGGACACCCGCTGCTGATAGGGAAGTGGGCACCTGGGCGCTATAGAACTCGCGAGGACTTTTCAAACAATCGGTGAGTAGCGATGCGAGCGCCTTCTCCCAGTGCCTCTAACTTCGCTGCAGCAATTTGCGGATGTACACGGCCCCCAAGACCGCAGTCAGTGGACGCAATGACATTTTCGCGGCCCACCAGATTTGTAAAGCGTTCAATGCGGTCAGCAACCAACTCGGGGTGCTCAACTACGTTCGTTGCGTGCGAGACGACGCCCGGGATCAGGATCTTGCCCTCGGGCAGGGTGCGATTCTCCCAGATCCGCCATTCATGCTCGTGGCGTACGTTGCCCGCTTCGAAGGAAATCATTCCGGCGTTAATCTGTAGGACTGAATCGAGAATGTCGGCGAAGGCAATGTCTGTAGTGTGCGGTCCATGCCACGAGCCCCAGCAAACGTGCAGGCGGATCCTTTCGGCAGGCAAGTCGCGCAAGGCATAGTTTGTCGCTTCGACGCGAAGCTGAATGAACTTGAGATAATCTTCGAGGCTTGGCTCGGGATTGATTTGATCCCACGACTCGGCCAGTGATGGATCATCGATCTGCAAGGTAAGGCCGGCGTCAAGGATTGCCTTGTATTCTTCGCGCATGGCGTCTGCCGCCGCGTAGAGGTACTCTTCATCGCTGGTGTAGAAGTCGTTCGCCAGCCGTGCACAAGAAGCAGGAGACAATGCAGCAAGGAATCCTTGCTCGGTTCCCGTCTGCTCCAAGGCAGCCGTCAAATTCTTGATATCGGAGGCCATCAGTTCATGTCCGGTGTAAGTCAATGGGGCCACGACCTTGGGCTGCGTCGTGGACTTACGATTCGTCAGAATTCCCGATGAGGGATCAGCGTATGCTTCGGAGAACCGCTGTCGGTCTCGGCGGTCGGGAAACGACGTCAGTACGACGTTGCCGGGAGAGGACCTTCGGACTTCTGCCTCAGCCCAGCGATCTACAGTCGTAGCTTCTAAGCCACCCAAACGCGCAAAGGAGTAGTTCCACCAGGCTCCGTAGTCCACGGAGGACGACATCGTATGACCGTATTCACCGTCATTAGGGATATCGATTCCGGCATCGCGCTGTCGTTGGACCACGTCAACCACTGCGGTGGAGAGCAAATCGGTAAAACCAGCGACATCTTCGGGATTGTTTTCCTTGGCCGCATTGGCGGCTAAAAGTTCCGGGGTGCGTGGTAGCGAACCGGCGTGGGTCGTAAGAATATGATCCGGGGTCTGTGCGGACATGGCAAAGCCACCTTTCCATCGGTCCTGGCGGTAGCACCGTATCCGAATGAGCAGTTGCTTCATCTTTTGGATCGGTTGCTGCGGCGTCACAGAGCCAGGTCTCTCGGCCACTCGGGATGGGTACCTAATAATCAATATCTGTTTTTTAGATCGTCGGCGAATTCCTCTGTCATATGTGATCATTGGGCGTCAAAATAGGCTTGGACCCCTGCCACAGCACGGGTCCAAGCCTATTTTTACGTAACTTGATCTTAGGTTACGACGATCTTTAGCCGGATTCGGCTTGGGATTCGGCTTCTGCTGCTGCCTCTTCCTCGGCCTTCTCTTGGTGGATCACCTCAGCGAGCAGTTTTTCCATTTCCTTGGCGACTCCGGCAGCCGAGGCTGGGTTCTGACCGGTGACCAGACGCTCGGAGACTTGGACGTTCTCCTCGAAATCGTCGGCAGCAATATGGTTGGCACCTTGCTCGACAAGTTTGTCGGCCAAGAAGAATGGGATGATCTTGTCCTTGCCGACCGCAACTTCTTCTTCATTAGTAAATGCGGCAACATCCTTGCCGCTGAGCAACTTGATGCCGTGGTGCAGCTCCACATCCAGTAGACCCGCCGGCCCGTGGCATACGGCGCCAACGACGCCACCCTTGTTGTAGATCGCCCCGATGAGCTTTTGCAAGCCTTCATTGTTGGGGAAATCCCACATGGTGCCGTGGCCGCCGACGAGATAGATAGCATCGTACTGCTCCGGATCAACTACCTCGACCCTAGCCGTGTTGTAGAGGCCAGCTCGTGTGGTCTCGTCTTCGGTGAATTGCACCTGGATTGGATCTTCGGTATCGACGGTATCTCGGGGTGGCTGTCCGCCCTTGATGGAAGCGAAGTCGACAAAGTGCCCTGAGTCCCGGAATACCTTCCAAGGATGAGCTGCTTCTGCGACGTTATATCCGGTGGGTTCTCCTCCTGCACCAAGCTCGGAAACGCTGGTTAGGACCATGAGGATTTTCTTCACGGGGTACTCCTTTCGCATTTGTTCCTCCAGCCTTGTACAAAGTGCACTAGGCTTCAACCGGACCAAGCCGATTTCCAGAGTTCTATGCGAGAGTTCCCTGTTGGGACTTTGGGTCGGGTAAGTGAAACATCAGGATACCCAGCGCAACAATAACCAAAATGATGCCCGCAAGAGTCCATAAACCAGCCGAAACGCTCACGGCGGTCGCGATCGCTCCGACAAGGAGCGGACCTCCGGCATCACCGAGCTCGCGGCCCAGCTCGGCTGATCCCATCGTGCGTCCCATGCGTTCTTCCGAGGTGTTTGATGCCAGATGGGCAAAGCCCAGAGGGGTAGTCACCCCAACTCCGGTACCCAACAGCACGGCACAGAGCAGCAAGGTGGCAAGACTGTGCCAGATCGCAATACAGGACAGTCCGGCGACTATGAGCAAGAGTCCTGTAACCATGCCGTTCCGGAAGGTGATTTTGGCCCTGTCCTTGATGCGTCCTATCCACGGCTGTACGAGGGCAGAACAGATAGCCAGCAACGAAACGACACTCATGTCTTGCATCGCATTGAGTCCAAGATTTGAACCGATCAGCGGGAGGAAACCCACGGCGGTGCCCAACGCAGCGGTACTAGCGGCGAGGACCATGGTCGGTACCAGGAAGCCTGGTTCTGTGGTTTGGCTAACCAGATCGCCAAGCGTGTAGCGCTTCTTGGGAAGGAGCGGCAGGGATGGCATTTTGAGCCACACCCACAGTGCTGCCACCAAAGAGATCACTGCCATGAAGGCAAAGAGCGCTGGGAACCCAGACCACCAGATGAGTGCTGCGCCAAGCAATGGCCCCACAACATAACCGAGTGTCTTCCAGGCGCCGTAGCGCCCGAAATATTGGCCAGTGTTTGAGCCAGAGAGACGGGCAACCGCCGCGGATGCTGCTGGTGAAAATGCGGAGGCGGCAGCACCTTGTCCAAGCCGAACGAGGCCGAGAGCTAGTGTCGATTGGGCGAAAATTCCGAGAACTGACATCAGGGTGAACACGATTAGTCCGCCCAAAATCACCGGCTTTGCCCCGATGCGGTCACTCAGAGTTCCAAAAACTGGTTTCAGGATGACTTCGGCAACGTCGTAAATCGCTAGCAAGATACCCAGAGTTAGCAGGCTGGAGTTCAGCGCATCAAACTCGGAGCCAAGGCCCGCAGCAATGCTGTGCGCTCCAAATGCGGTAGTGAAGCCAGCTGCGAAGAGTGGTGCAACTTGCCCAGTGCTCGATGTATCGCGATTCATGGCACCATTTCGTGGTTGATGGCGGTGAAGTTATTAGAGTTATCGCCAACTGGGCGCGAGCAGACAAGGGGCTGCGGCGCTTGGCTGTCCGACACATTATTGAAACTAGCACTCTGGAGTAGTTGCTCGAAGTATTACCGGGCCGATGACCAGCGAACAGCTAGGCTGAGACTGAATTTGATTTCCATCTTGAACAGGAATGCGAGTAACCATGAGCAACACAGTTCTGCAGCGCCATCTCTTTGGACCGGGTCCATGCAATCCTTATCCCGAAGCGACGGCCGCATTATGCCTGCCGCTATTAGGCCATCTTGATCCCGAATTCATCGCCCGCATGGATCGTGTTGCCGATGGACTGCGCACCTTGTGGGGAACACAGAACCTGCGAACTCTCCCCTTGAGCGCAACCGGATCTGCCGGCATGGAAGCAGCCTTCGTCAATACCATCAATCCCGGCGACGTGGCCGTCATCGCCATTAATGGTCTGTTCGGCGAGCGCATGTGCGAGGTTGCTTCTCGTGTGGGTGCTGAGGTCGTGCGCGTGGAGCACGAATACGGCACCCCGGTTGATGCTCAGCGCGTAGCTGATGCTCATCCAAATCCGGCCGTGATTGCTGCAGTGCATGCGGAAACCAGTACTGGCGTCGTTTCGGATATTGCTGCCCTGGGTGCAATCAAGGGTGATGCACTCTTGATTACCGATGCCGTCACTTCTATTGGTGGCATGCCAGTACTGGCCGATGAGTGGGGGATCGATGTGGGCTATGCGGGCACGCAGAAGTGCATTGGCGTTGCCCCTGGGTTGGCACCGTTCACCATTTCGGATCGCGCGTTTGAACGCCGGGTGCTCAAACCGCAGTCGTGGTATCTGGACTTGGGGTTGCTGGGTGGATATGCCACCGGCTCGGCCGGCGGTGGCCGTACTTATCACCACACCGCGCCGGTGGCGATGGTTGCTTCCTTGGAGGCCGGCATTGACCGCATTCTCAGCGAAGGTTTAGATGCTGTGACCGCTCGTCATCAAGAAGCGGGTGGGTTGTTGCAAGATGGCCTTCAGGAGATGGGGTTGGAGTTATTTGCGCAGGAGGGGCACCGGTTGCCTCAGCTGACCACGGTGAACGTTCCTGAAGGCGTGGATTCGGCAAAGGTTCGAGGCTACCTGTTGGATCGCTTCAATATTGAAATTGGTGGGGGAGTCGGAGAATACGCCTCCACCGTATGGCGTATTGGCCTCATGGGCCCCAACGCTAATCCTGGCTCCGTTGCGCTGCTCCTCTCAGGCCTGAAGGAAGCAATCGCTAAGGCCTAGAAGGTGTGATGATCTTTCAATGGGCTGATCGATTAGGCAGTATTATCTAGATTCTCTTTCGTCATGGCTTGGTGTCGGCTAGTGTCGGATATATCATTCGTTTCTTCACCAGGAAGCAGGTAGCAGGATGAAAGCCCTTTTCGATTTTGAGTTCCGAAAGTTTGTGACCCCATCCATCATCAAGATTGTCTACATCTTGATCATGGTCATGCTGGTGATCTTTTACATTGGAATGGTGATTAGCGCCTTCTCTGCTGACACCATGCTTGGGTTGCTGGTGCTGATCATTGTTGGTCCGCTCTTTGTCTTGGTGTATTTGGTCCTGATACGCGCCGGGCTTGAATCATTGATTGCCTCGATCCGTACCGCAGAGAACACTGCGGAGTTGGTGCGTTTAGCCGGTGGTACTCCACCATTTGAAGCTGGCCGTGCACCACTTCCGGGTAATCCATCGGCACCGCAAGGCTACTCGGGACCGACGACTCAGTACCCAACCGAGCGTGGTCCGCAGACCGGGCCTGCAGATGGCGGAACAACTCCGCCAACCAATCCGTACCAGAAGTAGTGAAAACGGCGAACGGGCCAGCACCTTTGGGTGCTGGCCCGTTCGCCGTTTATTCCATGTTTCAGCAGCTCTACCAGTCGTTGCTGGCCTTGAGCGAAAGCACTGGGCACGCTGCTTGGAGCAGGATCCGTTGGGCGACGGAGCCCATCAGGAACTTGCCCATGGCGGTGCGCTTTCTCAGCCCGATCACTATCAACTGTGCGCCCTGCGCTTGGGCGACCTGCAGAATTTGATCGGCCGCATCAACACCTTGAGGGGTACGCTCAATCCAGAAGTCCACACCCGACTCGGTGAGCCGGGATTCGAGCTCGTGATACTGCTTCGCATCAATCAACCGGTCATCAACTAGTTGGTCACCCTTGGAGGAGTTGACCACGATTAGCCGAAGGTTGCGGTGCTGGGCTTCCTCAATGGCGCGGCTCAGTGCCGCTTCGCCTTCTTCCGTTGGAATGTATCCGAGAACAACACTCATGATTCGTCCTTTCCGCCGTGGCTAGGGCGGTCGCTGGTGGCTTCTGCCTTGTGCTTGGCAGACTCATGTTCTTCGCCAAAAATCTTCTCGGTGACAACATCCTGCGTTCCACGTGAACGGCGGATAGCCGAAAGCAGAACAGGCAAGAGAAGTAAGATTGCAATAATGATGTAGATCGCGACTGCCAGCGGTTCGCTCCAGATTCCGGTAACGGAGCCTGAGGAGAGCTGGAAGGTCTTGCGCAGCTGTTCTTCGGCCATGGGGCCGATGATGACGCCGAGGATTAGTGGAAGTACAGGCAAGCCGAAACGGCGCAGCGCGAAGCCGAGCAAACCGATCAACAAGAGGATCCACAAGTCGGCAACCTGCATATTCACGGAGAATGCGCCGAGAGTGGCAAAGAACAAGATTCCTGCGTAGAGGTACGGGCGTGGGATCTTCAGTAGCTTGGCCCATAATGGAGCAAGCGGCAGGTTGATCAGCAACAACAATGTATTGCCGATGAACAAGCTGGCGATCAGTGCCCAGACGAGATCTGGCTCGTTCTCAAAGAGGAATGGACCAGGCTGGATGCCCTTCATAGTCAAGAATGCCAGCATGACCGCAGCGGTGGCGTTGGTCGGCAAGCCGAGGGCCAGCATTGGGGTCAGGGTGCCTGCCGCCGAAGCATTGTTGGCCGCCTCTGGGCCGGCTACACCTTCGATGGCACCGTGGCCGAATTCCTCGGGGTGCTTCGAAAGCTTCTTCTCGGTCACGTAGGACAAGAAGGTCGGTACCTCAGCGCCGCCGGCAGGCAAGGCACCGAAGGGGAAGCCGAAGGCGGTTCCTCGAAGCCAAGGCTTCCATGAACGCTTCCAGTCTTCCTTGCCCATCCATGGGGTGCCCACCGGAATGGTGCGCATTGGGGTACGGCGCAGGTGCGCAGCAATCCAGAGTGCCTCGCCAATAGCGAAGATGGCCACGGCGACAACAACGATATCGATTCCGTCGACCAGCGGCGCGAAGCCGAAGGTCAGACGCTTCTGCCCGGAGACCGGATCCATGCCGATCAATCCAATGGCAAGCCCCAAACCGAGGGCAGCAAAGCCGCGAATTTTCGAGGAGCCAAGAACTGCGGTCACCGTCACCAGCGAGAGCACCATGATGGCGAAGTAGCTAGGGGCACCCAGGCTAACAGCGAATTTCACGACAATCGGAGTCACCGTCACCAGCAACGCCGTGCCGATGGTGCCGGCGACAAACGAACCGATGGCAGCAGTGGCCAAAGCCTGGGACGCGCGTCCAGCTTTGGCCATTTTGTGGCCTTCAATGGCAGTGATGACTGTCGCCGATTCACCGGGCGTATTGAGCAAGATGGAGGTGGTTGATCCGCCATACATGCCGCCGTAGTAAATGCCAGCAAACATGATCAGCGCGCTGGAAGTTTCCATGCCGAAGGTCAGTGGCAGCAAGAGCGCCACAGCCATGGCGGGTCCGATGCCGGGAAGCACGCCAACTGCGGTTCCAAGAATCACCCCCGCCAAGGCAAAGAGCAGGTTGATGGGGGTCAGCGCCGAGGCGAAGCCATCCATTAAGAGGCTGAGCGTATCCAATTACAACACCCCCGAAAGAATTCCGGCCGGCAACTTGATGCCTAGCCCCAGATAGAAACCGTAGAAAGATCCCAAAGCCAATACCAGTGAGATGACAAAGGTCAGCACCCACCGGCGTGACCCCAAGCTGATCGCGGTGCCGAAGAACAGAATCGTTCCTGAGATGACCCAACCCGCCCAGTTGATCAGCAGGAGGTTCAAGACGAAGAAGCCCAACAGCGGCAGGACGACTTTCCAGTCCGAAGGCTGGCTCAAATCCACGTCTTCGCCTTCTTCGCCTTCGGCAAGATTGCCGCGAAGAACGGTGACGCCCAGGGCGATGGACGAAAGGATGAGGATGGCAGAGACGAGGTACGGGACTGCCTTAGGTCCGATGGCGTCGGCCTGGGAATACGTCGCATGGAGCTGCGACGCGTCAACAAACACAATGATTCCGACGAGAAGAAGAAACGCGGCGAACAGCAGTTCGGCGCGTTTCTTCTTAGCGGTGCTTACTTGGCTCACGCCAGACCCAGAGTCTTCAGGACACTGGCTACGCGCTCATCCTGTTCGGTGAGGAATGCCGAGAAATCATCGCCGGTCATGAACGCGTCGGTCCAGCCGTTCGTCTCCAGTGCTTCCTTCCACTGCTCGGACTCGTGCATCTTGGTGATCAGCTCAACCCACTTGGTCTTGTCCTCTTCGGAGATCTCAGGAGGAGCAACCAGCCCACGCCAGTTCGAGAAGACCAAGTCGATATCGGATTCCTTCAGGGTTGGAGCATCAACTCCTTCAAGTCGCTTCTCGCCACTGGTGGCCAGAACACGGACCGAGCCCTTTTCGATCTGCTGCATGTACTCGCCAGCACCCGAGGCAGCAAAACCGACCTTGTTGCCCAAGATAGCTGGCAGCAGGTCGCCACCGCCATCGAAGGAAACGAAGTTGACGTCCTTAGGATCAATGCCCACGGCTTCAGCAAGCTGCATGGGCAGTAGGTGGTCAGGACCACCAGGCGAGGAACCGCCACCGACGGAGATCTTACCTGGGTCCTTCTTCCAGGCTGCGACCAAGTCGTCGATGCTCTTGTATGGGGAGTCCTTGGAGACCATGATGGCTCCTGGCTCCTCGATCAGCTTCGCGATGGGAGTCGTCTCTGTCAGCTTGGCGTCGGTGTCATTGGTGTAGCTGGCGCCAACAACTCCAAGGCCCATGAGCATAGCCAAATCGCCGTTGCCCTTTTCGTTGATCATGCGGGCAAGACCCACGGTTCCGCCAGCGCCTGCCAGGTTGAAGACTTCGGGGTTGGTGGCCAATCCGGCCTCATCCATGACCTTGGCTCCGACGCGTGCGGTGGTGTCATAACCACCACCGGGAGTGTTAGGCACCATGATGCGCAGATTGGCCAGTGGTGCGTTGGATTCCGGAGCGTCACTGCTGGAGGATTCAGAAGTGACGCCACAGCCGGTCGCCCCCAAAGCGAGCACGGCAGTGGCAGCCAGTGCCGTCAATGCACGGAATGATTTGAAGTTTTTCATTGATTTCAGCCTCGTTGCTTTCATCGGAGTTGCGAGTAATTCCACAGTAGGCAACGTTGTGAGTCACGTCACGCTTACGTACTCAAAGAAAATACTGTTCATTGTGTAACCGGAAACTGTGATTTGAGTCATTCAAAAGTTCGGTAAAGTTGCCCAGTGCCCCAATGGTGGGAAATTCAGGATTCGGCAGTAGGAGCAATGGATGAGAAATAATGCTTCACTGTTGAGCACTGTCTTCGCTCACCGGATTTCTTTGGCCGGACAGTACCTCGTTCTTCAATTGCTGATCATCGCTGTTGTGCTTACTGGCGTAGTTGCCGTTTCCCTGACCCAATCGACCAATAATTTTGAGAAAGTCGAGGGCCGCCGCAGCTTGTCTGCTGCCGAGTCCTTGGCTGCCAACCCGCTGCTGCGAGAACTCATACCCAGCGCGGCCCCGGAAATGGGTTCGGCATTGCCGGCAATGGCTGAATCGACACGAAGCATCTCCGGGTTGCAGTTTGTAGTCCTCGCCGATCAACACGGAACGGTCATAACGTCCACATTCCCAGACGATGTCGGAACATCGATTCTGCATCCCGAATCACAAGTGGAGGAAGGCCGGGGGTGGACGGGGGATATCACCAGGAACGGTGAGCATGTCCTAATAGCGCAGGTTCCCGTTCTGGACGACGCCGGCCGGACAGTTGGCGTCGTCAGTGCAGGCCAAAGTTATCCCAGTACCCAAGAACTGATTCAGGAAATCGCTCCCAGTGCACTGATTACCCTTATTATCGCCGTCGGGCTAGGCACCACCGGCTCGGTGCTGCTTTCACGCAGGGTCAAACACCAAACTCGTGGCATGGAGCCACGTGAAATTGCTGAACTCTTTGAACACCGGGAAGCTTTGTTGCATGGGGTGAAGGAAGGCATCATTTCAATCTCGCCGGATCGCCGGATCATGCTGGCCAACGACATTGCCGTTGAACTACTTCAACTTCCCCTGAACTGTGTAGGCAAAACGTTGACTGAGCTGGACGTCGCACCTCAGGTGACCCGAGCACTGACAACGCAACAGCAACAACCCGACCGGCAATTCCTGATCGGTGAACGAGTCGTCGTGTTCAACCGCATGCCGGTAAAAACGGCCCGAAAGGATCTTGGCTCGGTCACGACCTTTCGAGATCGTACCGAGCTGACATTATTGGAACAGGAGCTCGGTGACAGCAAAGCAACGGCGGATATGTTGCGTGCGCAGACCCACGAATTCGCCAATCACCTGCACGCCATATCCGGTCTAATCCAGCTACAGGAATACCAAGAGGTCATCCGGTTTATCGACGGAGTCAGCTTCAGCCGGAGTAAAGTTTTTGAGGATGTTTCTGCGCATATTGCAGAGCCCGCCATCGCAGCACTGTTGATTGCCAAAGCAAGTGTTGCCACCGAACGCGGAATTCAACTTGAGGTTTCCAAGGAGTCTGAGCTGGGCCGCGGTGACGAACAGACAGCTAGGGATCTGACAACAGTCATTGGAAACCTCATCGACAACGCCATGGACGCTGTCGCAGAAGTGTCAGAGCCGAAGATTGTGCTGACAATCCAGAACATCGATGACCTCATCACTGTGAGGGTTGGGGACAATGGAGCCGGGATCGCTGATGATGCGATGAAGGAAATTTTCACCCAGGGATTCTCGACCAAGGACACAACAGTTTCAGGAGGTCGCGGGTTCGGCCTAGCCTTGAGCCGGTTGGTCTGCCGGCGCCGGGGTGGGGACATCACAGCAGTAAATGACCACGGCGCTCAATTTACCGCCACACTCAGAAAGTAGGACGCGACTCGTGATCAAAGTGTTGGTGATCGATGACGATTTTATGGTTGCAAAGGTGCATGCCGGTTTCGTCAATAAAGAGCCAGGTTTCACCGTGTCAGGGATAGCTCATACAGCTAGTGACGCCATCAAGGCTGCTACCGAACTGTCACCGGATCTTGCCTTGCTCGATATTCACCTGCCCGATATGAATGGGCTAGACCTGCTGCAACGACTTCGCGAGGTTCAGCCAGAGTTGGACGTAATCGTGATCAGCGCGGCTCGTGAAATGGATACCGTGCGCAAAGCCCTCCGTGGCGGAATCGTCCACTATCTGATGAAGCCGTTCTCATGGGATGACCTGAGTGACAGACTGAAGCATTACGCCAAAACTTATCAACCGCTCCATGTGGCTGCCGACCACGAACTTGAGCAAGCCGACGTAAACCGGCTCTTCGGCCTTGGCGGGCAAAACCGGCGTCCGCTACCCAAAGGCTGCAGCGCGGAAACGATGGTCTTGGTGGAAAATATTGTGAAGGAAGCGCACGAACCAATCTCAGCAACTGAAACAGCGGAGAAACTCGGCACTTCAAGGGTTAGCGCTCGCCGGTACTTGGAATACTTGGCTGACGAAAACTTGGCTCAGGTGAACCTACGCTATGGGGGAGTGGGCCGTCCTGAACGGCGTTATTCCTGGAAAGAGTAATGATCCCACCGTGGGTGATTGTGCCGACGATGAGCGGACATTAACGTTCATTCCGAACGAGATCAGCGGTCTAGAGATTGGCGGTTACCCCATCACCGGTCGGCGCCTGGAAGGGACAGGATCAGCCTGATCTTGGGTGCATTTTTGTAACGCTTCATCAGCAAAAACCAAGGGCCATCTCGCTTCGTGTGTATAGCGAGATGACCCTTGGAATTGCTCTTACTTGGTTTCGCTAGAAAGCGAGTGCTCCGATCAGTCGGATTGATGAAGCCAAAATCGCGACTAGTCCAATGATCCCGAAAAGGTTATGCCACCACTTGTTGCGTAATTCGCCCATGACCTCTTTTTTGTTGGCCATGAGGACGAGGAGCACACCCAGAAGTGGCGCGATCAAAACAGTCAGAGATTGTGCAATGACGATCAGCCCAACGGGAGAAGACTGGAAAACTAGCGTCGTGATCAGTCCGAAAGCGAGGATGATGCCCGTGACTATACGGGATGTAGGTGATCCGCTTTGAGAACCGCGTCCTAGGGCGTCCGACATCATCGTGCCGCCGGCTGTTGCATTGGCGATCATCGATGAAAATGCTGCGCCAGAGAGCCCAAGGGCGAAAATCACGCTTCCGACGGGCCCAGCTAGTGGTTCAAAGATTGCTGCCAAGGCGTTGATCGTTGTTGCCTCGGTTCCGGTTGCGCCCAAGACTGAGGCAGAAACCATGATGACCAAGGCGGTCATGATTCCAGGAGCAATGATTCCTGGGAGCGTATCAACGAGGGTGATGTCGCGATAGTCTGCGCGCGTCCGGGAATTTTCCTTGATGCCGTAGGAATTATAGAAGGCTGCGTTGATTGAGAAGTTTGTACCGACCAATGCGATTACGAGAATCTCACTTCCTTGCGGAAGCGTTGGAACGAGGCCCGACACCGACAAGTACCAGTCTGGTTTCGCAATGACGGCACTGGCGATAAATGCGACTGCCATCAAAGCAACGACTAGCAAGAGTACTTTCTCGATAATTCTGTAGACGTTTCGAAAGGCAAGGATAAGGCCAACGCCAGCGGTACAGACTATGGTCCAAAGTATGGGGGAGCCGCCGAATATCATCGATAAACCGAGGCCTGATCCCACAGCATTTCCTACCGAGAACATGAGTGTGATGCCAAATACGCCAAATCCAGCGGCAACCCCGGTGGCTTTGCCTAGGTGATCTTTGATGAGGGTGATCAGCGATCTAGGTGTTGCAAGCCCTAGGCGGACGCTCATATCGGTGAAGAAGATCATCAAGATGGTAGAAACCGCGATGACCCATAACAAGCTGTAACCATATCGACTGCCGGCCTGAACGGCTGTCGTGAGGTTGCCGGGCCCAAATTGCCACGCGCCGACAACAAAGGCGGGACCCATCAGAGCTAGATAACCAAGGAAGGTTCGTCGCTTGCTTGGCTTAGAGCGACTGCTGTCCATGGAAGGTGGTTCCTGACTCTTGTAATTCGACGAGGCTACGACGACGTTGCTCGGCTCGCTCATTACGAGTCCTCCTTATGCTACGAACTCATTGATGATACAGATCAAATGAAATTATCGAAATGGAATGGTGGGGTGGCCTGACATAGCGCCACCCCACAAGGACTGCAGTTAGACGGACACCGTAACTTTTCCTAGTTCGGCCGACTGGAGGGCTGCAGCAATTTCCTTGTCTGCGCCGGCTGGCAGAGGCAGTAGAGGTGGACGGACAGTAGCGTGTTCGAGAATGCCACGGGCAACGAGTCCTTCTTTCAGGGCTACGGTGCCTTCCATATGCGAACCGCGGTGGTAAACATTCTTGGTGACAGGCAGGATCCGATCGTGAATGGTGCGTGCAGCGGCGTAGTCCTTGGCTTTACCAGCTGCGATCAGTTCAACAAGTGGCTCAGGTGCCAGTCCGCCGTATCCAACAAGAGCGCCGTCCACATCGAACATGGTGTGCAGCAGGTACTCATCGTGGCAAGTAAGAATTTGAAGCTCTGGGTAAGTCTTTCGTAGCACAGGGATCTCTGTGTCCCAGCGCTTCATGTTGCGGACACCATTCTTGGTGGCGAAGACACCTTCCTGGCCGGCAATCTCTAACTGAGTGTCGAGGTCGTATGTCGCTTTGGTGGCATCTGGGTACTGGAACAGGATCAAAGGAAGCCCACTGCTCTCGTAAATTTCCTTGTAGCGCGTTTGGGGTGCACCTTGCTGATATCCGAATCGAAGCCAGCCGTGCGAGGGGTACACCAAACCGGCAGATGCGCCGGCCTCGACCGCGCGCTGAGCCTCAAGGGCAGCAACGGTATTGCCCTCACCGGTAATGCCAGCGATGATCGGGATTTCGGAATTGACGGCGTTCTTGAATTCGCGGATGACGAGAGCTTGCTCGTCCTGAGTCAAGAAAGTACCTTCACCAGCATGGCCCAGAACCACCAGACCTTTGACGCCTTCGACACTGGCTAGCCACGAGCCCAAACGGTGAATGCTGTCGACATCCACGCTTCCGTCTCGGTTGAACGGGGTGACTGGTGCGGGAACCAGCCCGCGGAGATCGATGGTCATGAGAGCTACCTCCATGTAGTTCGGAAAACCCGCTAGGATGAAAACGATTGCGGGAACGTTTTCATTGTGGACTGTGTTTCGCGTCACTGTCAAGAGGCAATTTTTGATTGATCGCAAATAGAGTGTCTACTAGGAAAGAAGCGAAGAGGAGAAATCATATGGAGCCGGTGGTCCCCAATGCCCCAGTGACCCTGAAAGACGTCGCGGTTGCTAGCGGAGTCAGTCTTTCAACTGCTAGCCGAGCCCTAGACGACAGGGGCAAAGCACCACAATCGGCTACTGCTAATCGTGTTCGTCAAATAGCCGAAGAACTCGGATACCGTCGCAACGCCTTCGCCTCAAACCTGCGCAGAGGGCAAACCCGAACCCTGGGTGTCCTCGTCCCTAGGCTCAGTGACACTGTTATGGCGTTGATGTTCGAAGAAATTGAACGTGCAGCATCTTCCCGCGGATACTTCGCTATTGTGGCCACCAGCGGAGATGATCCGAACGATGAACGAAAAGCTGCCGAAACACTCCTGGACCGCAGCGTTGACGGCCTGATCTTGGCGACATCGCGAATCGAAGATGAACTCCCCAAATACCTAAGAGAAGCATCCGTAGCTCACGCACTGGTTTTGCGTACCGACGGATTGAGCCCGTCTGCGCTGGGCGATGATGAAGTCGGCGGCTACCTGGCGGTGCGGCACTTACTAGATTTGGGACATACCGACATTGCAGTAGTTACCGGCCCATCATTCACCTCGACTGGCACGGCTCGATTGGCTGGCGCTCGCCGTGCCTTGTCTGAAGCTGGGGTGAGCGCATGCGAACAGTGGATGCTGACCGCCGGATACGGAATTCAGAGCGGTTTCACCGCCGGACAGACGCTTCTGAAGAAAACTTCCGGCCGAAGGCCCTCCGCGATCTTCGCCGCGAACGATAATCTTGCCATGGGCGTCATGGCTGCTGCTAAAGAACAAAATTTGGTTGTCGGCGAAAACCTCTCGCTCGTGGGATATAACGACATCCCACAATCAGCTTTGCTGCCAACACCTTTAACGTCCGTACGTGTTCCGCTGGAACAGATTGCCAGCAAAGCTATTGACCTGATCGTAGCTCCGACAAACGGTCAAGAAATACGTAAATTCATGCCGACATTGATCCCACGCGCCTCCAGCGGGAAGCCGAAATAAGCTGACCCGAATCGGTCGCTGAGGGCTCTCGGCAAGGAAGCCTTGAGTTGATTTTTGGGTGGCACCTAAGCCCTAAACAAAAGCCGCTGAAACGCTGTTGCGGTGCTCGCTGGCTGCGTAGGTACCAAGGATGTTGATCTCCCACGTGAAGAATTCCAGTTCCTCCAGCGCCAGGCGCACCGGCAAGTCTTCTGGATGGCCCTCGATGTCAATCATGAAGGTTGTCGCAGCGAACGATGAACCAACCATGTAGCTTTCCAACCGAGTGATATTCACACCATTGGTCGCGAATCCACCCAGTGCTTTGTAGAGAGCACTTGGGACGTTGCGCACCTTGAAAACCAAGGTAGTGACGGCAGCATCAGGAAGCTCGGAACGGGATGGCAATTCTTGTTTGCGTGCCAGAATGACGAAGCGCGTGGTGTTGGTCGGGTCGTCTTCCACTGCCGAGGCCAGAACCTTCAGACCATATAACTCGGCAGCCAGTGGTGGGGCCAAAGAAAGTTTTGTTGGGTCGTTCCAGTCCCTAACTTCACGCGCTGAACCCGCGGTATCACCGGCAATGACCGGAGTCAGCTGGTGCTCGCGGATGATTTTGCGGCACTGGCCCAACGCATGAATGTGGCTGTGCACTTCGGTGGCTTCTTCGATTGAACTGTCTGGCAGCCCCAGGAGGTCAAAACGAATCCGCAGATAGTGTTCGCCCACAATCTGAAGATCTGATTCGGGTAGGAGCACGTGGATGTCGGCGACTCGACCTGCCAAGGAATTCTCAATGGGGATCATGGCCAGGTCGGCTTCGCCGTTTTCTACTAGGGCGAAAGCATCCTCGAAACTGGCACAGGGAATAGCCTGCATGTCGGGGTATCGCTGAGTGCAGGCCATATTTGAGTTGGAGCCGGCTTCGCCTTGGTAAGAAATCTTGTTGCCCATCATTTCAAGGTACTGCCATTTGCCCCGGAGCGCCTTATCGGCGCCGCATCATGACAAACGCCGTGACGCCCGAGGATCAATCCCGGGGCATCACGGCGTTGCGTGAGATTTAGCTGGTGCCTAACCTTGATTCTTCGAATAGTACGAAGCGAGCTTGGATAAACCTTCGTCAATACTTACCGCAGGTTTCCAGTCAAGAACCTCGTGAGTCTCGCGCTGATCGAACCAGTGAGCTGTGGAAAGCTGTTCAGCCAAGAATCGGGTCATGGGTGGCTCATCATGAACTAGCCCCCGCGAACCGGCAGCCAGCCAGAGCTTTTCAATGACTGAGCCAGCGCCGCGGGCTAACCACCCCGGAACGTTGAGCTTCGGTGCCGGGGCACCACCGGCCTTGCAGATGCCGGCGATCAGCTCGCCCACCGGACGAGGCTCACCGTTGGTCACTACGAGGGCGCGCCCGTGCGCGTAATCCATGCGTTCCAAACCTCGAACAATGGCCGCCGCAGCGTTATCAATATAGGTGGTGTCGATCAGCGCTGCACCATGATCAAGCAGCGGCAGGCGCCCAGCCTGAGCGCGCTGGATGACTCGCTCCACGAGCTGGGTGTCGCCGGGCCCCCACACTACGTGCGGGCGAATTGCCGTCACCCGGAAGTCTTGCGTGTCAGCTGCCAATGCGTTTAGCTCGGCAGCGGCTTTGGACCGGGCATAGTTGCCATGGGCCAATTCTGGGTTGGCGGTCCCTGCCGATGCTCCGGCCAAGGAATCCCCAAAATGGGCCACCGAAGGGGAGGAGACAAAAACAAAGTCCTTGATGCCCGCAGTGCGCGCAGCTTCGAGCAGATTGTTCGTGCCGGTGATGTTAGTATCAACAAACTCTTGCCAATGGCCGGTGAAAGACACCTTGGCAGCAAGGTGGATCACCGCATCCATGGAATCAACGGCCTGTGCCAGTGCCTTCGGATCGGTCAGCGAACCTTGCACTTCATCGCTGGCACCAGCCGAGGCGCGGCGCTGAAAAGTGCGCACATGATGGCCCTGATCGCGAAGCAACTGGGCCACCGCGCCTCCGAGCATACCGCTGGCACCGGTGACGAGCACCCGACGAACGTTCAACGAGGAATCGGTGGTGCTCATGGAGTGCGGATCCTTCCACCAGCTAGTGTTGCACTGGCCCATTGGGCTAACGCCGCACGGTCAATCTTCGAATTATGGCGGATGTCGGTGGGCAACGTGGGCAACACCAGCACGGCGGCCACCTCGGTGCCGGTGGCAGCAACGGCTGCTCTGACCTTGTCGGCCAGTTCGCTCGATGCCGGCCCGGGCTTGCGTGCGGCGGGAACGGTTTCCATCACCACCACTGCGGCCTGGGTTCCTGCGGGGCCAACACCCACCAGGGCAGCACGCCCAGCGCCAACGACCGACTGCACCGCATGCTCTGCGGCGACCGGGGTAATCGCGCCGCCGGCGGTGCTCAGTACATGGCCTAGACGGCCTTCAACCCAGAGCAGCCCGTCGTCATCGAGGTGTCCCACGTCGCCGGTTCGATGCCAACCGGGGATGGAGCTGCTGGCCTGTTCGGTGATCCACAAGCGGTCATAGCGGTCCTTGACGTGTGGGGCACGAACCAAGATTTCGCCGGTCACGTTCGTGAGGTACTCTGGCTGATCCCCGGCAACGCCCAGATCGTCAATGGGAGCGATCGCTACGGTGGCGCCAGCAACTGCGGTGCCCACGCAGACACCGTTACCGTTCCCGGCTGCGCGAATGCCGGCCAGATCGATGTCGGTCACCGGCAGTGCTTCGGTCATCCCGTAGGGAGTGTGCACCTTGGCGTTGGGAACCAGTTCCTGGACCTTGGCCAAGAGCGGCTCCGGAATTGGAGCACCAGCAGAGAGCATCAGCTCAACACCGGACAGGGTTTTGCGTTGTGCGGTATTCAGTTGCCCCTTGGTCTCCAAAACGTTCGCCAGCGCTGCAGGGGAGGCAAAGACCGTGGTCGCGTTCACCGCGACGGCGGCATCAGCCAGGGCACTGGCAGTGAGTGTACGAGGAGCGGTGACATCCATATCAGGGGTCACCGAGGTGGCACCCAGTGCCGGGCCAAGCAGGGCGAATGGCGCAAAGCCAGCCACCAGGGCTGAACCGGCCTTCAAGTTGTAGGTTTCGCGCAGGGTATCGCGCATGGCGGCCAATTGCCGGTGGGTGTACACAACACCCTTGGCTGGTCCGGTGGACCCGGAGGTGAACAGCACCGCAGCGTCGGCGTCGGGGTCTGCCGGGGCAAAGCGCCGCGCGTCGGCTGCTACCTTGCTTCCCGCTTCCATCAGCTCATCGAGGGTATGAGCCACGCCCAGCAGCTTGCGCTTGGCAGCAGGCAGGTTGCCCACCGCAATCTTGGTGCCCGGCCACCCCAGGAGCCGTGCCCCGGTCAGTGCCCGGTCAATGCCGATAAGGAAGCTTGGACCAGCGCCCTTGATGGCACGGCCCAAGCCCTTGGTGCCCAACCCGGCATCGGCCACAACAATCACCGCGCCCAAACGCAAGCACGCGTAGATCAGGGAGGTCAGCTCAATGCCCGGTGGAACCAGGAGGTTCACCCGGTCTCCGGACTTCACCCCGATCTGCTGCAGCCCGGCGGCGAGCGCGTTGACTCGTTCGCCGAGTTCAGTCCAGGACAACGAACGAGGCGGATGAATATCAACCACCGCGGTGCTCTGATCTAGTTGGCGCGAATCCAATTCGGCGAGCATGGGACGGTAGTCGCCTAGGCTCTTCACTCGCGAGGATTCGGCAGCTTGTGGCTGGTTCTCCAGCCAGTTGAAAATTGGTGATGCGATGTCGCGGTCTTCACCCACCAGGTGGCTGGCGCCTTCAAAACGGTGCACCTGAGCGTGTGGCAACCGACCCATCAAATCCCGAAGGTAGCGGTCGGAGAAGACCGGATCCTTAGGGCCCCAAAGCATCAGCGCGGGGACCTTGAGGGAGCGGACCGCTTCGGAGATTTCATCCAGCGCGCGACGGCTTGGATGATCTGGAGCAAAGGGGATATCCGCCACGAAGTTGGCTACACCATCACGTCGTTCGGCGCTGATGTAAGGGGACATGAACGCGTTACGTACTTCGGTGCTCAGGGCAGGCTGGGCCAACGCGTGCGTTACCTGAAGGAAGGCGCGGGTGGTTTTGGTGCCCCAGCCGTGGACTGCCGGGTGTGTGGCCAGCTTCAAGGCGGCAGGCAATTCAAAACCAGCAGGGTGGATGGCGGTATTGGTCAGCACAACATTCTTCAGCCGGTCCTGGTGGGCTACGGCCCAACCCAGGGAAATGACCCCACCCCAGTCGTGGCCGACGGTGGTGATGTTATCGCCCAGATCCAGCGCGTTGATCAGGTCGCCGAGGTCGTTGACTCGGTCTGTCAGTCGGCGGAACTTGCCGGTACGTTCCGAGAAGCCCATATCCAGCTGATCCACCGCGACGATGCGCCATGGTAGGTGGTGTTCGGAGACGTGCGCGATCAAGCTGCGCCACAGGTAGGACCAGGTGGGATTGCCGTGGACACAGACTAGCGTGCCCACTGCGGTGATGCCGCGCTGGGCCAGCTCGTCATTGTTATCCAGCAGATGCCAACGATGGGCGGTGCCTGGATCATCGACCGAAGAGGTCGAGGGAACGTTCAGATATTTTGAGTAGATTTCCTTGACGCCGGGGAAAATCTCGGTCACCAGACAATCTCCATCATCGCGGTGTTCAGACCCGAACCCACGCCCATGCATAGGACGCGATCCCCAGGCTTGAGGGATTCAGCTTCCTGCGACAGGGTCATCGGCAGCGAAGCCGGGCCAACATTGCCCCACTTCGAGAACGTGATGGGTACCCGGTCCTTAATCAGGCCGACGGCCTTGATGATGGCGTTGGTGTAGGACTTGGAGACCTGGTGGGTGACATAGCGGTCCATGGACTTCCAGTTCCACCCGGTGCGGTGCGCCTCATCCCAGGCGTTGACCACCAGATCGAGGCCGTTGTCCAGCAGCCCCTTGGTATCGGTGTACATGCCATCGGGACCGCCGACACACAATTCATGGTGTTCGGTTCCGGCTCGGGAAACGCCGCCGAGAATGCGATGGGCTTCTGGGTGGGCGTCGGCTGGGCCGATCACTGCGGCAGCAGCGCCAGAGCCCAAGGTCAGCGTGGCAAATTCGCGCATGTAGTCATCGCGGGTGGAAGTTTCGGCGTTCAAGCGCTCGAAAGTAGTTTCCTGCGTGGCCTTGGCGTCTTCGCCGGCGACGATCAGCGCGTATTTGATCTGCCCGGAGTCGATCATGTTCGCTGCCAGGCTCATGCCGTTGACAAAACCAAGGCATGCGTTGGCCACGTCAAAGTTCATGGCCGAGGATGGTAGACCCAGACCGTTGTGCACCTTGGAGGCGACCGATGGTTCGAGGTTGCGGCGAGTCACCGACGTATTAATAAGCAGGCCGATTTCGCTGGCATCAACACCGGCCTGGGCCAGCGCCTTTTTGCCAGCGAGAATTGCTGCATCGTCGAATTCGACGCCATCGGCCCACCAGCGGCGTTCCTTAACACCGGAAACGCGCTCAAGGAGTTTTTTAGAAAGTCGCAATCGCTTCAAACTTGGAGCCAGTCGCTCATCAAATTCTGCTGAGCTCACCACCTCTGGTGCGAGGACGCTGTTCACTGATAAAAGTGCAACGTTGTGGTGCTTAAAGGTGGCATTGCCGTTCAAAGTGTTGCCTTCGTTTCTGCTGGACTATCTGTGTGGTGCATTCTGCGATGAAACGTCTATGCCGTGGGCTATGGTGCGCCGACGGCAAGTTTGCTCTTCTACATTATTCCTTGACCGGCTGTGAGAAGAACTCGAGCGGGCAATTTCAGCCGAGGGCACGAAACTGAAATAACGCAGACTAAGTCGATCCTACAGAGTTGACCTTTGAGATTCATGGAAAGATCCACATCTCACATCCGGAAATTGCGCATAAGTTAGCGGTGTTTCTCGGGTGGCGGTTGTGGTGCGGACAAATTTCTAGGGTTGCGAATGAGTGAAAATCAAGCTTATTTTCCAAAGCTGACGGTGGGTAGAAGAAATCACAGGTTCAATGCGTTCTTGAAAAGTATGAGGTCAACGTCGTAGACGTTGGGCAGTAAGCAGATGGGTAAGCGCGTCGTTGATGCTTTATAAGCAGATTAGCAATGGCGTCCAATAGCCCTCAGATCAAAAAATGAGCTGTTGGACAACAAATGTTGGGGGAATTTAGTCGGTGCCGTCGCCGCAGTAGGATTTCAGCTATGACCTATCGTTATAGCCAGGTGGACGTTTTCTCCTCCGATCCTTGCTTGGGCAACCCCGTAGCGGTGGTTTTGGATGCGCAGGGGTTGGATGATGATGCCTTGCGCCGGTTCTCTGTCTGGACGAACCTTTCCGAATGCACCTTTGTGCTTCCTCCCACCACTTCCAGCGCGGATTATCGTGTGCGAATCTTCAGCATGAATCTGGAATTTCCCTTTGCTGGACACCCAACGTTGGGAACTGCTCGTGCTTGGCTGGACGCCGGGGGAGTGCCAGCAACCGACGGGATCATTGTCCAAGAATGCGAAGCCGGGCTGGTTCCGATCCGCATTGAGGAAGACCTGCTGTCCTTCGCATCGCCACCGCTTCGGCGGTCCGGACTGGTCGAATCGGAACTTGTTGAACAGCTCGTGGACATCCTCGGCGCGAATCCAGAACATGTCCTGGATACGCAGTGGTTGGATAATGGACCAGGTTGGGTCGGAGTGCTGATGGATAGCGCGCAAAACGTGCTGGACTTGCGGCCGGACGCATCACAGCATCCCGGGCGGTGGGATATCGGTGTTATTGGTGCTTATCCGGAAGGCTCCGAGAGGGCTTTTGAAGTCCGCGCCTTCTTCACCGAAGGCACCGAACCGCTGCGTGAAGACCCCGTCACCGGTAGCCTGAACGGCGCCGCCGCAGAATGGCTCATCGCCACGGGCCGAGCATCAGCGCCTTACATTGCTGGACAGGGAAGCGCGATGGGACGCAACGGAGAAGTATTCATCAACGCGGACCACGAACATGTATGGGTTGGTGGACGCGCCGAGGTTATCCTCAGGGGAACAGCAAATCTATAGATAAGTGCCTGACCTAGCAAGTACCACTTGGGTTGAGATGGATTATTGTCGGTTGAATATGCCACTGGAGAATGTGAAAAAATAAAGTATGGATAAGAAGCTCGGAAAGTCTGCACGGGTAGGCATCCGAGATGTTGCCGCAGCAGCAGGGGTGTCGCCCACGACGGTTTCGCATGCGTTGAGCGGGGCGCGCGCGATCAATCCGGAAACCCGTGTGAGGGTTCTTGAAGTTGCGCAGAAGCTTGGATATTCGCCGGATTTGCTTGCCCGAGGCTTGAGGAGTTCTCGAACCTTCACCGTTGGTCTGCTCAGTGACACAATCGCGGTCACTCCATATGCTGGGTTGATCATCAGCGGAGCGCAAGACGCGGCTGCTGAGCACCAAAGTGTTGTCCTGGCACTGGATTCCACCGGCGACGCGCAGCGTGAATTGTTGGGCATACGCACACTGCTAGATCATCGCGTTGATGGGTTGGTGTACGCAAGAATGTCCCACCAATCGGTCTCGGTTCCCCCGGAGCTTGATGGCATACCCGTGGTCCTAGCTAACGCCTCTAGCGCCGATTTAAGATTTTCGTCGGTAGTTCCAAATGAAAAGCAGATCGGTCTCGATGCGACTGGCCATCTACTGAGCTTTGGCCACAAGCGCGTCGGCTTTTCAACGGTGACCGAGAATGTGCCCGCTGCTGCCGGCCGTCAGCTTGGATACCGTGCTGCTATGAAAGCTGCGGGGCTAGAGGTAAACGAGTCTTGGATCTCTGCGAGCACCGGCGATGCCAAGGGAGGCCGAGAAGCTGGCCGGGCAATTCTTGATCGAGACGACCGGCCTACTGCCATTTTCTGTTTTAACGATGAAATGGCGATGGGCGTTTATCAAGCCGCCAATGATCTCGGACTGTCGATCCCGGACGAGCTTTCAGTTATTGGCGTTGATGATCTTCAATTGATCACCCAAGCGTTGGTCCCAAACCTGACCACCATCGCCTTGCCGCACTATCAAATGGGGCATTGGGCTGTTTCTCAGTTATTTATCCAGGCAGAGGTCAAGACGGATGCCCTCAAAGCAGAACAGCTTCATTGCCAACTAATTCAACGAGAATCAGTAGCGGTCCCGAAGCGCTAAGCGTTACCGCCGTTGGGTCTCGGCTACCGCCAACGGTGTCATCGAGGATTTAAGTACCTCGGTTGAGCCGCCAAAGGACTTGAGCGTCAACTGGTGACCGCCGGGGGATAGGAAGACAGTGGAGCTCAGAGTTACTTGTCCATCCTGAGCAAAGACTTCCACGGAGGTTGTGTCCACGAGGATGTCTAGGGATAGCCGGCCGTTGGGCACAGGAAGCTTTTCGCTGCGAACCTCGCGGTAGGTCTCAGGCATGGTGCCTGCCACCTTGTCCTTGCCCCGGTTCACGAACAACTGTTGGTCCTTGAAGTTATAGCCAACAGTGACAGTGGCACCACCGGAGTCCTTCAGCTCTACGTGCGCTTCATCGGACGGAGTCTTTTCATCTCGCGCGAGGTCAATATGCAGGCGGTAAGCATCAGATTCCGACTTGCCCAGTGACTTGCTTTGTTCTTGGGTCACTGACTGTGACAGCGTCGTTTTGGGCTGGCCGTCCAGTGCGTTCAGCGCTTTGATGGGTTCTGAAAATAACTGTGGTTCCCCGTCAACCTCACGTAGCGAAAGCTGGCGAACCGTAGACATAGTTCCACCGGACCAATCATTCAACGGTAGATCACCTGCATAGGCCCAGTTGTTCATCCAGCCCAGCGCGTAGCGGTGCTGAGTCGGGTCAAGGGTCTGAGAGTCATCCCACGTGACAGCAGCGTAGAAGTCGGAACCAGCATCAAGCCACCGTGAGTCCTGTTCATCAGCGCTGAAGCTCTTGCCATCAAATGAACCGGTCCAATACGTGTAACCCGTGGTTCGTCCAGAGCTTGCACCGTTGGCGCTAATTCCTAGAACCCAGGTGGTGCGTTCGGGATTTCCATCTACGGACATTTGGAAGAAGTCTGGGCATTCAACGACACCCAAGTCGGTGGTTTCAAATCCGGACTGATAATCCCAAGACTTCAGATCTTTGGACGTGTAGAAACCGACCTTGCTTCCTTCGGCCAAGAGCATGAGCCACTGGTTGCGTTCCTTATCCCAAACGATTTTCGGATCTCGCCAGGCTTCGACACCTGGGTTATCCATGACCGGGTTACCCTCATAAGAGGTAAAGGAATATCCGCCGTCAGTTGAATAGAACAGCGACTGGCGCTGTACGCCATCAACCTGCTGGGTTACCAGTGAGACAACAGCGTTTTTGCCAAAGCCGGCGGTGTTTTCGGTGTCGACTACCGCACTGCCAGTCCAGATGTCGCCGAGGCCATTTTTGTATTTTTCAATGGCCACGCCTTCCTCTTTCCAATGAACGAGGTCCGTGGAAGTGGCGTGGTACCACTCGGTGCCATTGCCCTGTGGGTAATCGGCGTTATAGAGGTAGTAGAAGTGCCACAGCCCGTCGAGGAAAAAGGGGCGCTGGGGATCGTTCATCCAGTTTTTCCCTGGAGTCAGATGCGTGGCGGGACGATATTCAGACCAGGCCTCAGGGCGCTGGAATTTTGAGTCTTCCTGAGTGGGCTGATCGCCTTCAGGAGTGGGACCGTCCGGCGCGGATCGCAGGAATTGCCATGACACCACAGCTCCGAGCACCAAGACGCAGAGCACTGCTATTGCTAAAAGCTTTTTGGAGTTCTTCGGCTGTGGTTCTGTCATCGGTCTTTCCAATTGTTGGGTTCAAAACGCCAGACTAGGTTGACGGCGCAGCTGCGTCGTCGCAAAGAATTTGGGGGAGAGATCGTGCATCACTACGAGTGACAGTTCTCCACGCTAACGAACAACCAAAACGTTTTGCAAAGAATGTGATGGATGTTTCGTTAAGAATCCTAAATAATGTGATCCTTCTTCCAAAACGTTTTGGTTTGATTGACAGACGCTATGCAGTTCCTTAGATTCGACTGTGGAGAGAACGTGTGTCGCAGTCCGAGCGATTGTCCGATTCCATATCGAACTAAGGCAAACAATCGTGAACAAGCAACGCACCAAACGTGGCATTCTTGCCGCAGCACTGAGCATCGGGGCGCTCGGAGCAACCTTGATTTCGGGACCAGCTATGGCTGCAACCGAACCAGTACCTGGCTTCCCCCAGCCAACCGAGCACACTCAAAAGGCGTACAGCCCAACCGAAGATTTCACTTCGCGTTGGACCCGTGCAGATGCCAAGCAGCTCAAGGCCATGTCTGATCCGAATGCCGGCTCGCGTGAAAACTCCATGCCAACGGAGTACACCATGCCAACCGTTCCCCAGGAATTCCCTGACATGAGCAACGAAGAAGTTTGGGTCTGGGATACCTGGCCGCTAACTGACGAGAATGCTAATCAGTACAGCGTTAACGGCCAGGAGATCATCTTCTCCCTGGTTGCCGACCGCGATCTAGGCTTCGATGAGCGTCACCAGTACGCACGCATCGGCTACTTCTACCGCCCAGCTGGCGTCCCTGCTGACGAGCGTCCAAAGGACGGCGGCTGGACCTATGGCGGCCAAGTCTTCGATGAAGGCGTCACTGGCAAGATCTTCGAGGATCAATCCTTCAGCCACCAGACCCAGTGGTCCGGTTCGGCACGAGTGACCAAAAACGGCGAGATCAAGTTGTTCTTCACCGATGTTGCGTTCTACCGCGACAAGGACGGCAAAGACATCAAGCCTTACGACCCACGCATCGCCTTGAGCGTTGGCCACGTCCACTCCAACAAGAATGGCGTGAAGCTGACCGGCTTCGACAAGGTCACTGAACTGCTTCAGGCTGACGGCAAGTACTACCAAACCGCTGAGCAGAACTCCTTCTTCAACTTCCGCGACCCATTCACCTTCGAGGATCCGGCACACCCAGGCGAGACCTACATGGTCTTCGAGGGCAACACCGCGCAGAACCGCGATTCGGCAAAGTGCACCTCCGAAGATCTTGGCTACCGCAAGGGCGAAACCAACGGCGAGACCGTTGAAGAGGTCAACAAGTCTGGTGCAACCTACCAGATCGGTAACGTTGGCTTGGCCCGTGCTAAGAACAAGGAACTGACCGAGTGGGAGTTCCTTCCACCAATCCTGTCCGCTAACTGCGTCACCGACCAGACCGAGCGTCCACAGATCTACATGCAGGATGGCAAGTACTACCTGTTCACCATTAGTCACCGCTCCACTTTCGCCGCTGGCATCGACGGACCAGAAGGCGTTTACGGCTTCGTTGGCAACGGTATCCGCAGCGATTACCAGCCACTGAACCGCGGTTCGGGCCTTGCCCTGGGTAGCCCATCGAACCTGAACTTCGCTGCAGGTAGCCCATTCGCTCCTGATTACAACCAGCACCCAGGTCAGTTCCAGGCGTACTCGCACTACGTCATGCCAGGTGGACTGGTTCAGTCCTTCATCGACACCGTTGGAACCAAGGACAACTTCGTCCGCGGTGGAACGCTTGGCCCAACCGTTAAGCTGAACATCAAGGGTGACTCGGCAACTGTCGACTACAACTACGGTGACAACGGTCTAGGCGGATGGGCAGATATCCCAGCCAACCGCGAGCTGAAGAACGGCAAGGCAGTAGCAAAGTAATTTGCATCAATAGCCGCGAGAATGTGCTCCGATGAAAATTTGCCCATGATCGCTGGCAGTGGCAGCGGCCGCTCCACCAACATTGAGTTGGGGGAGCGGCCGTTGCCGTGTTTAGGGAACTCCAACTAGCCTGTCAAGGCGCCCTGGCGTCTAAATTGTTGAAATCACGTGGCGATGGCCGTGAAGCGAAAGAACCAGCGATGCCGCCGGCCGCCCAAGGTAATCAGGGCAGGTGCCTTGCCCGCATCGACCGCGGGGCGAGGTGATTTCCGGCGTCGGGTGTCCGGTTGGATCTTTGGCGCGGGTGAGCATGCAGAACCACTTTGAGATATTTGGCGGACCATCGGCGATTGGCTGTGCCAATGATTTTCGCCCGTATTCCCGACATTGCTGGTGTCTCTTTCGATGCCCCGGGAAGACAAGCAATGCCAGCCGGGTTCTCGGCACCAGCTTCGTTGAGCACCACGGGATTGCCATCAACAGCAAGGCCAAGGTGTTGCAGATTGGCGTTGTCTTCTTTCTCCGCCATGGCAGGGAAGCCGTTGGGAGCAACCAAGACCAATTCCGACGGACCTGTTATGGCGGCGTGGGCACCGCTGCGGGGCTGGCATTGCCGGAGTGCAAAGCCGGAACATCCGCGCAAGAAGGCAGTGCTGCGATGAGGCGAATCGGTGGCAGGAATGACCGAAGGGCATGGCACTGATGGAATATCGATGTCATGCCCTTGTCGTCTGATGCGAGACCATTTTTTGGCCAGTCCAACTGTCGGGAACCAGTTCACAGGTGCGAATAAAGCTCCGGTGAATATTTGTCGCGCTTACACGCTCAGTGCATGTGGCTTCCCCCATTGATGTCGAGAGTAGTGCCGGTGAGGTAGGAAGCGGACTCGCTGGACAGGAAAGTGATGACTGATGCCACCTCTTCTGTCGTCGCAGTTCGGCCGATTGGGATATCCCGGGCGATTGCCGCCTCGGTTTCAGGCGTTGAGCCAACGCGGATGTTCGTGTCGACGGCACCTGGCGTTACAGCATTGACCGTAACGCCGCTGTCTCCAAGTTCGCGGGCCAAGGCCTTGGTGAATCCAAGGACCGCAGCCTTGGCTGCTGAGTAGGGAACTTTTCCGAAAACGCCTCCGCCGCGCTGCGCGGATACCGAGGACATGTTGACGATTCGCCCCCAGCCGTTCTCGAGCATCTCCGGCAGGAAGGCCTTGGTTACGAGGTAGGTGCCGGTGGCGTTCACTGCAATGATCTTGTCCCAAAGCTCGCGGGTGGTGTCCAGGAAGGCGACCGGCGAGGTGATGCCTGCGATGTTGGCGATGGCACCGACTGCCGGAAGCTTGCCGGCGGATACCTCAGCTTTAACCGCCTGCTGGGCCGCGGTGACGGAACTTTCGTCAGCGACATCAACGCTGAAGCCGAAAGCTGGAACGTTGTGAGCTGCACCGATTTCCTGAGCTACTTCAGAAGCTTTGGCTCCATCGAGATCGAGGATTACTACTGCCCAGCCCTCTTTGGCATAACGCTCTGCAGTAGCCATGCCGATGCCTTGTGGTGATGCCGCGCCAGTGATAACTGCGGTACGTGAAACGTTGCCCACGGTGGACTCCTTCGAATGTGGACGGCTCGCGCTTCGCTGCGACACCGTCGTCTCGTTCTGTGATGGGAGCAACTTTATTCTTGTTGACTGTCAACAGTCAACTGTTAAAATATTCTAATGTCGACTGTTGACAATGAGGAGTGGTGTGGAACACACTTGTGGACGTATCCTGTTGACTGTTGACAATGACCGTCCAATGAAGGGCTGTCATCCTGAAAGGTTAGTGACATGACGAACCAACGACTTGCGATGCGTGGACACGTCCACGGCACGAAGGATGCTAAACGCGTCGCTATCGGTTCCAGCGTTGGAGCCGTCATTGAGACTTATGACTTCATTGGTTTCGGCACCGCCGCCGCACTGTATTTCGGTACGGCGTTCTTTCCAAGTGACAATGCTGTCACCGGAACCCTAGCAGCCTTCGCAACCCTGGGCGTTGGCTTTGCAGCCCGCCCATTGGGCGGCATCCTCGGCGGACATCTGGGGGATAGGCTCGGGCGCAAACCAGTGCTGGTCGCTTCATTGGTGTTGATGGGGCTATCAACTTTCGCCATCGGGTTGCTTCCGACTTTCGCTCAAGTTGGCGTATTGGCTCCAGCACTGCTGGTTCTAATCCGAATCATTCAAGGTTTGGCCTTCGGTGCTGAGTGGGGCGGAGCGATCCTCATGAGCTACGAGCACGCACCGTGGAAGAAGAAGGGCAAATACACCGGCATCGTCCAGGCAGGTTTCCCGGTCGGATTGCTGTTGGCTAACATCGTCTTCCTCTACAGCGTGAATCTCGACGGCGACTGGGCCTGGCGCGTCCCATTCCTGGCTAGCTTGCTCCTGGTATTCATTGGACTGCTGATTCGCTCCAAAGTTCCAGAATCTCCGGTATTCGAGGAAGTGAAGAGTTCCGGCGATATCTCGCGTTCTCCAATTATTGAGGTCATTCGTGACGACTGGCGCAATATCCTGCGCGGCATTGGGCTGCGCGTGGCAGAAACCGCCGGCTACGCAGTATCCATTACCTATATGATTTCCTACCTGCACGACAGCGAACTGGCTGACAAAACTCAGACCCTCGTTGCGCTGTGCATCGCGGCAGCAATCGGCATCTTCGCCACCATGTTCTGGGGTTCGCTCACCGATAAGATCGGCCGCCGCCCGTTGTACCTGGTCTCCACCGCTTTTGCTGTGCTTTTCGGCGTTCCGATGTTCCTTCTGGTCAACACCGGACTGTTCGTCCTGGTTATCGCCACGGTCGTTATTTCCTACGCAGTCTGCCAGAACTCTCTGGCGGGCGTGCAGGGAGCATGGTTCCCAGAGCTGTTCCGAGCCAAGACACGCTCCTCGGGCGCCTCCCTCGCCTACCAAATCTCCGCCATGGTCTCCGGGTTCACACCTTTCATTACCACCTTGTTGTTCGTAGCCTTCGGCTGGGTCGGCCCAGCCTTGCTCTTCAGCTTCTACGCAGCTATTGGCCTCTGGGCGGCACTAGTGACTCGTGAAACCTGGGGTAAGACCGAGCGTCGTCTGGCCGACGAAGCCGAACAAGCCAGCCCAGCACACAAAATCGAAGCCTAATCGGCTCGACAATTACTGAAGGACTAGACATGAATGCACCAACTGTTGCCACTGCTATTCCAACGGCGGTGAGCACCGAGCGCCGCCACAAGGTTGAGGAGTTCGCCTACCAAGCAAGACATCATGCGCTAAACATGGGGGAGGTGCAAGGACAGGGCTATGTTGGCCAGGCTCTAGGCTCCGCCGATATGTTTGCTGCCGTGTATGCCGAGCAGCTGATCTATCGCGCAGACGATCCGGATTGGGATCAGCGAGATCGTTTCCTGCTATCCACCGGCCACTACGCAATCGGGCACTACGCCGCGTTGGCCCAGGCCGGGATCGTGCCAATCGATGAACTGGAAACCTATGGTTCGGATGACTCCCGACTGCCTATGTCGGGAATGTCCACCTACACTCCGGGTATGGAAATTTCCGGCGGTTCGCTAGGGCACGGTTTGCCGATCGCCATTGGCACCGCGTTGGGCCTGCGCCATCAGGGTTCTTCCTCCCGCGTCATCAACTTCATGTCCGATGGCGAGTTGGACGAAGGATCTACCTGGGAAGCGGTGATGGGAGCGCATCATCATGGCTTGGGGAATTTGACCGTCCTCGTGGACATCAACGCGCTTCAGGCTGACGGCAAAACGGACACTGTCTTGCGTACCGAGCCAGTCGCCGACAAGTGGGCAGCCAGTGGTTGGTTCGTGCAGCGAGTTGACGGTAACGACGTCGGCGCATTGCTTGCCGCTTTTGACGCCGTGGCTGTTGAAGCAGAAAACCAAGCGCGCCCATCGGTCATCCTCTGTGACACCCGCATTGGGCGCGGAGTGCCGCTGCTGGAGCAGCGCGAGAAAGCGCACTTCATGCGGATCGAAGAACACGAATGGAAGATCTGCCGTGATCAACTCACTGCGGGCTATGAAGGAGAGAAATAATGACCAGCACCCCGGCAAAGGCTCGGCTGAAGACCTCGGCCATGATCGCCTCCTTTGCGGATCCGGGCCAGAAGACCGCTCCCGCGCCCTTTGGCCATGCGCTTGTCGCGGCAGCTGAGCAAAATCCGGCAATCGTCGGGTTGACCGCGGACCTTGGCAAATACACCGACATGCACATCTTCGCGAAGGCCTTCCCGGAACGTTTCTTCCAGATGGGCATGGCAGAGCAGCTGCTGATTGGGGCCGCAACCGGTATGGCGCAAACTGGCCTGGTGCCTTTTGCCTCGACCTATTCGGTGTTCGCTGCCCGTCGCGCCTATGACTTCCTGTGCCTAGATGCGGCCGAGCCGAATCTGAACGTGAACATCGTCGGCGGTCTGCCTGGTCTGACGACAGGCTACGGTCCGAGTCATCAGGCCACCGAGGACATGGCAATCTTCCGCGGGATGCCAAATTTGACCATCGTTGATCCGTGTGACTCGGTGGACATTGAGCAGGCCGTGCCTCAGCTGGCCGACAGTGATGGCCCCACCTACTTGCGATTGCTGCGCGGCAACGTTCCCACGGTGCTCGATGAGTACGATTACACCTTTGAACTGGGCAAGGCCAAGGTGCTGCGTCCCGGCAGCGACGTTGTCATGGTCTCCAGCGGATTGATGACCATGCGAGCGTTGAGCGCCGCCAAGGAATTGGAGAAGCACCATGTAGATGTCTCCGTAGTGCACACACCAACTATCAAGCCGTTCGATGCTGAAACAGTGCTGCGTGAACTGAACACTGATCGTTTGGCATTGACCTTGGAAAACCACACGGTGGTCGGCGGGCTCTTTGAAACGGTGGCTTCGGCGATGGTCCAGGCAGGAGTCAGCAGGCAGGTGCTCCCTGTTGGCCTTCCTGATGAGTTCTTGCATGCTGGCGCATTGCCAACCTTGCACGATCGCTACGGCCTGTCGGTGGATCGCATTGTCCAGAAGGTGCTCTCCGCGCTGTAGCAATTGCCGGGGACCGCGTTATTGGCGGTTCCCGGCGACTACTATGGAACCAGACATGCAACTGTCGACTGTTGACTCATAAAAGAGGGTGGAACCATGGCCGCTGAACCAATGGCTTTGTTGGGGCTTGCAAAAACGAGCTTGAGGGAACAGACCCTGACCGCTTTGCGCCAAGCCATCACCACCGGTCAACTGGCACCAGGAAAGCACTTGGTGGAAACCGAGCTGTCCGAAATGCTGAACATTTCCCGTGGCACCTTGCGCGAAGCCTTGCGCCAGCTGCAGCAGGAGGGCCTGGTTGCACCTGGCCCGCGAGGCCGGCTGGCCGTACGCAGCCTGGACGTCAAAGAGATCAGGGATATCTTTGCAGTGCGTGCCGCCTTGGAAACCCTGGCCGCGCAGACGCTGTGCCGGCTCGATGACCGAAGCGCTGCGGTCGCTGAACTGCGCGCGGCGCTAAAACTCATGGGCAGCGAAGTGAAGCAGAGCATCGAGCGGGGTATCGAAGCCGACCTTGATTTCCACCGGGTGCTTTGTCGATTGACGGGCAATGAATCTTTGCTTCACGCGTGGGAACAGCTTGAGGGAAGCATCCGAATGTCCATCATGTGGGCGGGCAAGGATCGTGGCGTGAAAAACATGAGCGTTCAGCGCCATGAAGAGATCGTAGACGCCATTGACTCGGCCGATGAGGGATTGGCGGCATCGGTCATTAGGGCCCATATGGATACCGCCGCGGACATGCTGGTCACCTCACCGTCTGGTCGCTGACAACGAGGCACGCAGAAAGATACATATAAAGTCACAAGTGCGCTTGGTTCCTTGCGGATGCAAGGAACCAAGCGCACTTGTGTCGTTGAGAACTGGGTGAAGAGACACAATACGTTTAGTTCTTATGACTTGCGTTCTTCGAGTTTTTGAGGTGGAACGATACTGACTTCATGGCGCACGCCCCGACCCGGTAGGCCATCGAGATCGATGGCCAAAAACCACGGACCGGACCGCGGAACTTTGAGCCGGTAGGGCGCCCGACGGGCGATACCACCGTGAAAGTCGTATTTTTCTCCGTCTTCAAACGCAGCAAAATTCTCCGGATCCATCAAGCGCACATTGGCCGGTCCGCTGAGGGTCACCACCAGTACGCTTCCGCGCTCAATGTAGTCCCAAGAATGTTCGGCAAAATTTGGTTCGGTCATATGCATTCCTTAATGGTGTAAGTGATCAGCCAAGAACCAACGGTGTTCGATTCACCAACTTATCAGCTGGTGGATCAGATGCCACTAGTGCTCTTAAACTTTGGCCATGGCTGCGTTGTCGCTCGAAGCGCTGACGGTGTTGATGCTCTTGTCGCTAGTTGTGACGTTGAATCTTGCACCTAGCTCTAGGCTTTCTTCTCACTTCTTCAGCGGCAGTACGGTGACGTCGGGCTCCATGGCGTTGGAGCATCCGTTTACTCCAGATCAGTCTGCTGAGGATCACGGTAAGCGCGCCGTTGATTCTGTTGCGATTCTTCAACCTGCACGGCCATTGGGCATGCGCCACAGGCATCGATCATCCAGAATTCTGAAATCCCGGACAATAAAAGCGATCCCCATCACATCGTTGTCGAAGGGTCGCGTTGTATAGATAACGCATCGACTCATCCTGATGCCCTCGCCCTCATCGATAAAGCGGTATCCAATGACAAGTACAAGCATTGAAACAAAAGGTACATTTCCAGACGTCCTGCGTTTCGTGGTCTACAGCCTCATAGGCATTTTGTTCTTCTTCCTCCCCATCACCATCAATGGCAAGAGCACCATCCCGTTGGACCACCTGGTGACATGGATTCAAACTGCCGCGGCGCCTGTTGTCCCGTACATCATCTTGCTGATGCTCATCGGCGGAACAATTCTTCCCTTCGCTACCGGAGGGTGGAAGGCGTCCAAAGTCCGCGGCGTTTTCGCATTCTTGAACATCCTCGGACTGCTTGTTGGCTGTTCTCTGCTCTTCAACTTTGCCCCAGCCTGGCTCAATGATCCGGACATGGGGCCGTTCCTGCTGAACAAATTGGTCATTCCGGTTGGCTTGATTGTCCCCGTTGGTGCCATCTTCCTCGCTTTGCTAGTTGGCTATGGGTTGATGGAATTCCTCGGCGTCTTCTGCCAACCCATCATGCGTCCGATCTGGCGCACGCCCGGACGTTCAGCAGTGGATGCTGTGGCATCGTTCGTTGGAAGCTATTCGCTTGGCCTGCTCATCACCGACCGTATGTACCGCGGCGGTCGCTATACCGGACGTGAGGCCGCCATCATTGCTACCGGCTTTTCCACGGTGTCAGCTAGCTTCATGGTGATTGTGGCCAAAGCCTTGGATCTCATGGATCACTGGAGCCTGTACTTCTGGCTCTCGCTCGTGGTTACCTTCGCCGTGACCGCTATATCGGTGCGCATTCCACCGTTGAGCAGGATTCCCGACACAACGTATCTGGGCATGGAACACGATAAAGAAAAAATCGTCACCGGCAACCGCGCAGGCGTTGCCTGGCTCGAGGCCATGGGAGCTTCGCGTAGGGCTCCATCCTTGGCCAAGAACATCGGATCCAACGTGTGGGACGGGCTAAAAATGGCTATGGCAATATTGCCATCCATTCTTTCAGTCGGACTGATCGGGCTGGTGATCGCCCGCTTCACCCCGATTTTCGACTGGCTGGGCTATCTGTTTGTGCCATTCGCATGGATTGTCGGGTTGGACGAACCACTGCTGGCCGGCAAAGCTTCGGCTACTGGCATTGCGGAGATGTTCCTTCCTGCGACCTTGATTGCAGGGCAGGAATCCATCGAGCTGCGCATGGTGATTGCGATTGTTTGCGTCTCGGCAATCATCTTCTTCTCGGCATTGGTTCCCTGTGTTCTGGCAACGCAGATTCCGCTGAATATCCCGCAGATGGTTGTCATCTGGTTCGTACGCGTTGCACTGACTATCCTGATCGCCACCCCTATCGTGCGCATGATCTTATAGTGTCGGCCACCAGAATAGCGAGTCATTAGGCTGCTGATGAAGAGCAGCTTGGCGAAGCCTGAATGCCGTTGCATGACGCAGACGATCCACTGTTGAATGGTCGAATCGACACGATGGAGAGCAGGTTCCAATGAATCACTTCGACGAATCGGGCGCTCTGGCGCAGGGCGATCCGAGTATTCCCGACCAGCCTGAGCCGCCTGCGCAACCGCCGACCCCGGACGCCCCGCCAAGCCCCGTGCATCCGGACGGGCCACCAAGCCCTTCGCATCCGGATGGACCAATTCCGCCTCCGGGCCCGCTGGATCCGACGTATCCGATACCCGGGTATCCAACTGACCCCACGACACCGCCAGCACCTTCATTCCCTTAAGCGCTGGCATGAATATCGAGAAGTCCACGAACGCCCTTCGGGAAGCTGAAACCTGCAGGGCGTTCTCTTGGGCTTGGGCCCTGAGCCTGGATCTTGCTACTAGTTCATTGACGAACGCCGAGGCTTCAACTTCTGGGGAGACACGACGCTGACCCTGTGACGCACTCCGTGCATGCCAAGGCCAGTCAAACTAATCGCTAGAAACGATGGCCCGGACGAGGGGAGAGTGATTCTGTACAGAACACGTCGTGCCGGGCCACCATATGGATCGAGTTTTTCGCCGTCTTTGTACGCCGCGAAATTTTAGGGATCCGGCAATCGCAGAAGAGCAGGCCCGCTGACCCCACAGCCAGGATGCATTCCCACTCAAGACGATCACAGGTGTTCCGCTGATCAGTGAATCTAGACCTAGGTCCGGGGTGCTAAACGGGTGGGCTATCTCCGGGCGAGATGGCTAAACGTGCACAGTGACTTCCAATGTGTGAATCCCGCTATGTTTGACGTCAAGAACAGATTCGGGATCTTCAGAAGTGATGGCCGGGGGCAGTGAATTGCCGCCGGAGTCAAAGTTCCAAGCAGCGCAAACCACCTGCGCGGTCCGTCGCGTGGCAGTGTCACGCGACCTCTGGTTGACCACCAATTCCTCGTCAGCCGCCGTTGCCCTCGTCACTGGCACCAGACGGAACAAAATCGAAAGCCATGAATGCAGCATTCCCCACCGCCTTGCGCTCGGGGACACCAATGAATCCGAAACCTGTGGCAGCGTCCCAGGTGGGATAAAGTGGCCAGCAACTGAGGCCTTGATGGCCAAGAGCGATGAGGCAGGATTCATGGATGTATTGGCCGGCATTGGCCCGGAACGACTCCAACTGTGGATTTGGATCCTGGTGTTGGTATTTGCCGTAGCGGCGGGTCTGTGGCGCCGGCACCAGCTGGTGCTCGTTGCGCTTGCCTCCGTGCTCTTGTTTGCGACCCTCAACGCTGGCGCCGGGATCTATATTCTCAAACGGCTAGGTGATCCGCGGTGGACTACGGGCCAGCCGCCGGTGAGTTCCCCGGAACTTTCGGGCATCCCGATTGTGGGCCAGCAATTGGAGCCCCTAGAATCCGCTTTGGAAGGGGTCGCTGGGGGAGTGAATTCCTTCTGGGAATTTAACCAGGCCTTGCCCGTGGCACTGGATTTCTTTGCACGTAGCGGCTGGGCACTGCTGGTAGCTATTGCGCTCATCATCGTGGTGATGATCAGAAACTTCAAAGCTGCTAGAAAACGCAGAAGGGACCTGCTGGATCTGGCTGGTACCGTGGCGCAGCTTCAAGCAGAACTTGCCACCATCAAGGAGCACTTGCCCCGGGAAACCTCGCTAAATGTTCACCCACAGCACCTTGGGCAAACGCGGGCGAATCGTACTCGTCGCTCAGGCAACGGCGAGTGAACACCCAAGAGCGGCATGCAGAAGGGCACCGGATGCGCCTAGCAGTAGTACATGGCGCGTCCGGTACCCTTCTTAGCTTGCGACGTACGGCGGGAAACTAGGCCATCGTGGCAGTGTCGATCACGAAGCGGTAGCGAACGTCCGACTTCAAGACACGCTCGTACGCTTCATTGATCTGATCTGCGGAGATAACTTCAATCTCCGCTCCGATGCCGTGCTCGCCGCAGAAGTCCAGCATTTCCTGGGTCTCCTTGATTCCACCAATGCTGGATCCAGCGAAGGAACGGCGTCCGCCGATCAGAGCGAAGGCATTTACCGGCAGTGGCTCAGCAGGAGCGCCAACGTTGACCAGGGTGCCATCAACGCGCAGCAGCTGCAGGTAGGAGCTGATGTCGATTGAGGCACTGACCGTGTTGATGATCAGATCGAACTTCTTGTGCAGATCTTTGAAGGTGCTTTCGTCGCTGGTGGCGCGGTAGTCGGTAGCACCGAGTTTGAGGCCGTCTTCCTTCTTCTTCAGCGACTGGGATAGTACGGTTACCTCGGCACCCATGGCGTGGGCGATCTTCACTGCCATGTGGCCCAAACCGCCCAAACCGACAACGGCGACCTTCTTGCCAGGGCCTGCGCCCCAGTGCTGAAGTGGCGAGAAGGTGGTGATGCCGGCGCAAAGCAGAGGAGCAGCAACATCGAGGTCGATGCCCTCTGGGATGCTCAGTACGAAGTCTTCGGTGACTACCACGTTGGTGGTGTAGCCGCCCTGGGTGATGGTGCCATCGCGGTCGGTTGCACCGTAAGTGCCGACCATGCCTTCAACACAGAACTGCTCTTCGCCAGCAACGCAGTATTCGCACTTGCCGCAGGAGTTAACCATGCAGCCGACGCCGACGCGGTCGCCGACCTTGTGCTTGGTGACCTCGGAGCCAACCTCGGCCACGATGCCTGCAATTTCATGGCCTGGAGCCAGCGGGAAGGACTGTGGTCCCCAGTCGCCACGTACGGTGTGGATGTCGGAGTGGCAGATGCCGGCGAACTTGATGTCGATCAGGACATCGTGTGGGCCGACGTCGCGGCGTTCGATCTGGATTGGAACCAGTGGCTCAGTGGCTGATGGTGCTGCGTATGCGTTGGCCATAGTTGTCATAGGAGTGTTCTTCCTTTGTTCATCTGTTTACTTGTTACCGTTCGCCGTGTCGGCTCGCGGAGGTATTCAGTTATTGGCGAATCCAGATTGTCGCGCGTTGTCGCTGGCTGACCTTGTGGGTTTTGGTGCTCAGCGGGAAAAACGTGACTTATTCCCTTTGTCGACAACAGCGGTCGATCGGTAAATAATCCCAATTCGGCAAGATTCTTATCTATTTAATTTCAGTGGGCCTGGGAAGACTGCGCTTTAGCCTTCCGGAGGTAGGCGGCACTTATTGGCGCTTGCTCCGTTTCGCAAGCACCGACAGTGCGCCCACCGGAATCAACGTCAGCACCGCGACGCTTGCTCCGAGTAGTACCGGACCGGTACTGCCCAGCGAAGATTCCAATGCTTTGCCGCCCGCCCATGATGCAACTACGGTGCCGGCATTAAAACCGGCGACAGTGAGTGAAGAAGCAAGTGTTGGAGCGTTCTTGCCGTATGCCAGGGCCAGGGACGCAAGGATCGGGTTGGCGCCGAGCCCGAAGAACCCCAGCAGCGCAATCAAGACGATCATCGGTAGCTGCAGATCCGAAAGCATGCAGATTGTCAGCAAGATCAAAGTTGAAGCAGCCGGAGCGATGATGGTGAGCATATGCGGGTGCGCGTCTCCGAGCCTGCCACCGATCAGCGAACCAATCAGCGAGCCGACGCCAAAGCCGATCAGCACCATCGGAATAGCTGACTGGCTGAATCCGGTCCCGTCAATAAGTAATGGCGAGATGTAGGAGTAGGCAGCCAGCACGCCACCGGTCGTGGTGGCACATGCGGCCAAAGTTAGCCACAACCGTGCTGATCGAAGCCCGGCAAGTTCCCTGCGTATTGACACGTTGGAGTGCTGGGCTAGATTGTGGGGCACATGCCGGGCAATGAGGAACGCGGAGATGACCGCGAGAGCGGCCAAACCCCAGAAGGATCCACGCCATCCGAAATATTGGGAGGCAAATGCGCCTAATGGCACCCCCAAAACCGTAGCCAGCATGCCGCCGGCATTAATGATCCCCAAAGCGCGTGAAGCCATTCCGGGGCCCGCGCTTGTGGCAGCTACGACACCGGCGATGGCCCAAAAGGCGCCCGTGGCCAGTGCAGTGATGAATCGCGCCACGAGCAAAAGCTGGAGGCTTGTGCCCATTGCAACGACGACGTGCCCGGCAGCAAAAACTGCCAAAGCCAAAATTAGCGTCAGGCGTTGGGGCAGTCGCAGGGTCAGCAGCGCCATCAACGGGGCGCCGATGACCATGCCCGCGGCAAACACCGTAATAAGCAGGCCAGCCTGGGACACGCTGACTTCCAAGTCCGCTGCAAGCTGGGTGAGGATTCCAGCAACGATGAACTCGGTCGTGAGCATCGTAAAAGTACCCACAGCAAGGACATAGACCACCAACGGGATCGGCCGGCTAGCGTTGCTGCGCTTCTTGGTGCCAGATGGCACCGAAGGACGACGTTCGTCAACGTTCATCAAGTTCCTGTTCTGTGGATTCTACTTGCTTGCAGATCCATTACATCGTGGCCGGTAGCCACCAAAAAGGGTCAGTTTATAGGGGTACTATCTGTACCCCCCGAAAAACCTTGATCGTCGTTTACCGTGGAACTATGACCGGACCCGATGCCCAGCGCAGCAATATCAAAGATTTCTTGACCAGCCGCCGAGCCAAACTTCGCCCCGACGATGTCGGGCTGCCTGCCGGGAACCGCAGGAGGGTGTCGGGCCTGCGTCGGGAAGAAGTTGCGGTGCTCGCCGGGGTCAGCCCCGAATGGTACGCCCGATTGGAAAAGGGGAATATTGCCGGCGTCTCGGAGGATGTTCTGACGGCAGTGGCCAGCGCGCTTCGGCTCAATGAAGAAGAACGCACCTACCTTTTCGACTTGGCACATACCGCACGGGGCAGTGTGCGCAAGCCGGTGCGCCGCAAGAAGGTGGAGCCCATTGCAGAGTCGGTGCAATGGTTCTTGGATTCAGCGACGCTCTCCGCAGGATTTGTCCGCAATGGACGTCTTGATGTGGTCGCATCCAACCAGCTGGGCCGCGCGCTTCATGCGCCCATGTTTAATTGTGAATCAACTCTGGCCAACGGATATGCCAATTTTGCGCGCTTCCACTTCCTGGAGCCGGCAGCCAAAGAATTTTTCCTCGATTGGGAAGGCGGCGCGGCCGCAACCGCCGCCTTGTTGCGCGCGGAAGCAGGGCGTGAACCAAATGATAAAGCGCTCCATGATTTGATCGGCGAGCTTTCCACGCGCAGCGAAGAATTTCGGACCCTCTGGGCCACCCACAACATTCGGTTCACCCATGAGGGGCTCAAACGGATTCACCATCCTGTGGTGGGGCGCCTGGATTTGGCCTATCGTTCATTCGATATCACGCAGTTGCCGCGTGCTACCCACGAGATGAGCATTTACGTAGCTCAGCCCGGAAGTTCGAGTGAAGAAGGGCTCAAGATGCTTTCGAGCTGGGCACTGACAACCAACGACGCGCCAACGACTAACGGCTAGGGGAGGGCCACCTCCGAACAGCGTTTGTGGGCTGTTGCGGGCTGGCACAGCGCGATCTGCCCAAAAGCGCAAGTAACTGCGGGCCGGTCGGGATCTGCACCTTTGGCCAATTCCCGGTAGGCTAGTACTTGGGCCCGCATGTTCTATGCGAGCCCCGAATGAAAATAACTCCCCGGGCTGACTAACCGTTGGTCCCGACCGCCAGTTTCGCGGTCCTCGGTAGTGACTTTCGCTAGGGCAAATTTGTGCCCCAGCGCGGGTCTCGATCGAAGACCAGATCTGGGTAGGGCCACACGGTTCGCTCATCCACCATGTGGGAGCGATCGAAAGGAGAACCCCCTTAATGGAGGGTCCAGAAATCCAATTCGCCGAAGCGCAGATCGACAACGGTCGCTACGGCACCCGCACCATCCGCTTTGAAACCGGCCGCCTTGCTAAGCAGGCTGCAGGTTCGGCAATGGTCTACATCGATGACGAGACCGCACTGCTCTCGGCAACCACCGCGGGCAAGCACCCACGCGAAGGCTTCGACTTCTTCCCACTGACCGTGGACGTTGAAGAGCGCATGTACGCTGCCGGCCGCATCCCAGGCAGCTTCTTCCGCCGCGAAGGCCGCCCATCGACCGAAGCCATCCTGGCTTGCCGTCTGATGGACCGCCCACTGCGCCCAGCCTTCGTCAAGGGCCTGCGCAACGAGGTTCAGGTTGTTGTCACCGTTCTGTCCATCGAGCCAGATGAACTGTACGACGTCGTAGCAATCAACGCTTCCTCGATGTCCACCCAGCTTTCGGGCCTGCCATTCTCCGGCCCAATCGGTGGCGTTCGCGTTGCACTGGTTGACGACGGAAACGGCGCACAGTGGGTTGCTTTCCCACGCCACTCCGAGCTGAAGAACGCTGTCTTCAACATGGTTGTTGCCGGCCGTGTTGCTGGCGACGACGTTGCCATCATGATGGTGGAAGCTGAAGCTACCGACAACGCTTGGGAACTGATCAAGGAACGCGGCGCCCAGGCTCCAACCGAAGAGGTTGTAGCTGAAGGCCTTGAGGCTGCAAAGCCATTCATCAAGGTTCTGTGCGACGCCCAGGCTGACTTGGCTGCTCGCGCTGCCAAGGAAACAGTTGAGTTCCCTGTCTTCCGCGATTACGAAGAAGATGCCTTCACCGCTGTTGAGGCTGCTGCTTCGACCCGCCTGGCTGAAATCTACACCATCGCTGACAAGCAGGAGCGCGATAACGCTGCTAGCGCCTACAAGGAAGAGATCGTTGCATCGCTGGCTGGCGAAGGCAATGCTTTCGCAGGCCGCGAGGGTGAAATCTCCAAGGCATTCGGTGCTGTCACCAAGCACATCGTGCGCCAGCGCATCCTGACCGACCAGATCCGTATCGACGGCCGTGGCCTGGCTGACATCCGTCAGCTTTCCGCCGAGGTCGAGGTTCTGCCCCGCGTTCACGGTTCGGCAATCTTCGAGCGTGGCGAAACCCAGATCATGGGCGTCACCACCTTGAACATGCTGAAGATGGAACAGCAGATCGACTCGCTGTCCCCAGTGAAGTCCAAGCGCTACATGCACAACTACAACTTCCCTCCATACTCGACCGGTGAAACCGGCCGTGTTGGTTCGCCTAAGCGCCGCGAAATCGGCCACGGTGCACTGGCTGAGCGCGCGCTGGTTCCAGTGCTGCCAAGCCGCGAGGAATTCCCATACGCAATCCGCCAGGTCTCCGAGGCATTGGGCTCCAACGGCTCGACCTCCATGGGATCGGTGTGCGCTTCGACCCTGTCGCTGCTGAACGCTGGTGTGCCACTGAAGGCACCAGTAGCCGGTATCGCCATGGGTCTGGTTTCGGACACCGTCAACGGCGAAACCCGTTACGCTGCCCTGACCGATATCCTCGGTGCTGAAGATGCCATGGGCGACATGGACTTCAAGGTTGCCGGTACTTCCGAGTTCGTCACCGCAATCCAGCTCGACACCAAGCTGGACGGTATTCCAGCTTCGGTTCTGGCCGCTGCGCTGACCCAGGCTCGCGAAGCTCGCCTGCACATCCTGAACGTTCTGAACCAGGCCATCGACACCCCAGATGAGCTGAACGTCAACGCTCCACGAATCATCTCCGTGAAGATTCCAGTGGATAAGATCGGTGAAGTCATCGGCCCTAAGGGCAAGATGATCAACCAGATCCAGGAAGACACCGGCGCTGACATCTCGATCGAAGATGACGGCACCGTGCTGATCGGCGCAACCAACGGCGAGTCCGCTGAAGCTGCCCGTTCGGCCATCAACGCTATTGCCAACCCTCAGGTTCCTGAGGTCGGCGAGCGTTACCTGGGTACCGTCGTGAAGCTGACCACCTTCGGTGCGTTTGTTTCGCTGACCCCTGGCAAGGACGGTCTGCTGCACATCTCCGAGCTGCGCAAGATCAACGATGGCAAGCGCGTTGAAGACGTTGAAGACGTCGTCGGCGTTGGCCAGAAGCTACAGGTTGAGATCACCAAGATTGATGACCGTGGCAAGCTGTCGCTGGCTCCAGTTGTTGAAGAGACTGAAGAAGCTGCTGCTGAGTAGTCTTTAGACTCTGTCAAAAACCCCGGATCATTTTGGTGATCCGGGGTTTTTTCTGCCCAAAATCGGGGCAGCTCAAAACTACAACGACGCAAAAACCATGGTTGCTGCAAAGACGATGCCCGAAGCGATCAGCACGATGGTGGTGTACCCGAGAATGTCGCGCATTTTCAGGCCCGCAATGGCCAGTAATGGCAAAGCCCAGAACGGCTGAATCATGTTCGTCCACTGATCCCCATAGGCGACGGCCATGATGGGAATCGACGGATCAACACCCAGTTCCGCGGCCGCGGTCAACATGATCGGTGCCTGAACCGCGAACTGGCCGCCGCCAGAGGGAACGAAGAAGTTCACCACGCCAGCCGATAGGAAGGCCAACAGGCCAAAAGTCTGCGGGGTCGACACCGCGATCATGACTTCCGAGATCACCTCAATCAACCCGGTTCCTGTCATGATGCCCAGGATGCCGGCGTACAACGGGAACTGCAACAGGATCTCACCGACGTTGGACGCCGAATGCTTGGTCAGGGCCATCAATTCGAATGGATTGCGGACCAAGAGCAGAATGAGGCAGAGGAACGACCAATTCACGATGTCTAAGGTGAGCGTGCCGCCCTTGGCAAAATGAATGATCAGATAGGCCGGAAGCATAAGCCCCAGAAGGAATGTTGGCAGTCGACTGGCATCCACCCGATCAGCTGGCGTACTCACCTCATCATCGATGTCCACGAGCTTTTCCCGCGCATCGGTGCGCAGCTCATAGATTTTGTCGTTGCCGCGCGGCGCAACAAGATACAAGGCCAAACCCACCAAAACGATGGTCGCCACGATCGCCATCAGATTCCAGGGAGCGAAAATCGTTTGCGAGATGGGCAGAGGAGCGCCGAGCTGCTTGGCGATAAACGAATCCGGCGTCGCAGCAGTGAGCGGACCAGAACCCGAATAGCCCATATGCCAAATGACAAAACCAGCGAACCCGGAGGCGACGAGCAACGGGAAATGGACTCGAACATTGCGTTCACGTGCCTGGGCAGCCACCTCCCGTGCCAGTAGTCCACCCACCACGAGACCAAGTCCCCACGTGATCAACGAGGCAATGGCAGCTACAAGAAAAACAAAGACGTAACTGGACAGCGCAGTCTTGGGTACTCCACTCAGGGCACGGAGCATCTTTCGCACCGGACGGGTATGAGCCAGAATAAATCCAAGCATCAGGACCAGAGCCATCTGCGTGATGAAGCTCAGCAGCCCGGCCAGTCCATCACCCCAGCTTTGCACAATGAGCACCGGGCCAGAGTCCGTGGCCAACAGCGCGAGAATCGCCACAATGAAGGTCAGCACGATGGCGAAGACCAATGCCGACGGAATGAACTTCTCTACGAGATTATTGATCGGGCGCATGGCCCGAGAAGCGGCAGTTCCACCGCGTCCTGTTGTAGGCACACTCATGTTTTCTGTTACCTCAAATCATCATTGACTAGGGACATACAACGGTTGCGAGTGTCGTATGGTGACGTGCCCCATAGTAGTTAATTGATGGGGTTTCAGCATGTAGTACCCCACGCGCGGGTCGCGATGCTCAGAATTGCGGGAGAAAAACCAAACGCCCGACCGGTGACCGGACAGGCGTTGGAGGGCTGCTTTAGTCGCGGCGCAACTGAAGCTGCTAGTTTAGCTCAGGTGCTTGTCGTAGAACTCGCGAAGCTGGACGCTCTTCTGCTTTGCGATGTCGTCCCAGTCATCAATCGAGGCCGAATCATCTGCGTAGTCGGAAGGGATCTTGAAGATCTGCAGTGGCACGTTGAAACGCTGGCAGACGCTCGCGTAGGCGTAGCCTTCCATATCCACCAAGGACGCGCCGAGGCTCAGCACGTGAGCGCGCTGCTGGTCATCTGAAACGAAAACATCGCCAGTGGCCATGGTGACCTGGTGATCGTGAAGAAGAACCTCGCCGGTTGGATCCACATCAGCCGATGGCAGTGGGAAATCGTGCTGGATCAGCTTGGTGACCTGATAGATGGTATCCAGGCTGGGACGGTCTTCACCGGCGTGACCGACAACCCCAGCGGTACCAAGCACGAGAACATTCTTGATATTTCCGTCGGCAATCGCGCCCGCCAAAGCCACGGAAGCATTGATCTTGCCGACCCCTGAAATCAGATGATCGACATCCGCGAAAGCAACTGCTTCGTCTGCGTGCGCAAAGACAAGCAAGGACTTCTGTTCCGACATGAATTTCCCCTCTAAAGAAGTCAGTCCGGGAAGTCTACTGTGCCCGAACGTCCTAAGAAGTCTACCGGTTACGGCTCATTAACGATCGTCGAGTCGCCGTTGACCCAACCGATACACTTTATTTATGAGTGATATCGAACTTGCAGAAGTTGAAAGCTTTGCCTTAGACCACACCAAGGTCAAGGCACCTTATGTACGCAAGATTGGTGTGGAACGTGGTCCCAAGGGCGACGCCATCACCAACTATGACATTCGTTTTGTACAGCCTAACCACGGTGAAATCCCGACCGCTGGTTTGCATACCATCGAACACACGATGGCCGGCCTACTGCGTACCCGCATTGACGGCTTGATTGATTTCTCGCCATTTGGCTGCCGCACCGGCTTCCATATGATTCTGTGGGGTGAACCAGAGCCCGCGGAGGTTGCAGCCGCAGTGAAAAGCTCGCTGGAAGACATTGCCGAGCGGATCACCTGGGAGGACGTTCCAGGTACCGAAGCCAAGAGTTGCGGTAACTACCGCGACCACTCGTTGCACTCAGCTCGCGAGTGGGCCAAGGTGATCTTGGAGCAGGGCATTAGCCTAGATGCTTTTAAGCGTTCCAAGCTTGCATAAATAGTTTCCGGTACAAAAGATCTCACGCTTCAGCACAGAAGCGTGAGATCTTTTGTGGCTTAATCACTAATTTTCGAGGCAATGGGGGAGGCCTCAGCAAATCCATAACGGCCGTAGGTAGCATGGTTGATATGCGCAAAGTTCTTTCCACGGCAGCCGTTCTTGCTTTCATTGTTTGTTCAACCAGCGGATGTGCTGACCTGGAATCAGCGCGAACAACCACTATCAGTGACGCCTGCCAGAAGGCCATTCAGCAGCAAAAGGAAGCGTGGGCGGACCACGATGCTTCGGAATCGAAAATCCAGGAAGCTGAAGCTAAGGGCCTGAAAGATTGCAAGGATCTAGACGAGTGGAGCACCGCGGTCTCTTACAGCCCCGGATCTGTCGGCTACGAGGAACTGACCCTAGAAGAAGCAGCCAATTCCGTCTACCTAGCTTGTTCATCGGTGGATTCTGAACGTTCAACTCCAGTGTGTGCAGATGCTGGCAAGCGCGGCTACCTCGACGAATCTTAGAACCTTGTCCACCCAATGCTGGGGCTAGCCCAACAGCGTAGCCACCTGCTAGATGATGCCCGGGCTAGCACTATCGTAAACGAGCGTTCGTTGCGCGATGCCACTCATTTGTTGCAATCCATTGAGAACTTCACGGTAGCTGTCACTTCGACGCAGAATGCAGAACTAGTTTTCACCACGTTAAGCCTTGCGGGGATTTGTTCACTCCAACCGTGTCCGCAACGGATACAACGCGTCACTGTTGAGCACAAAAAACTTGCCAATCCTGTCAGAGCCGGCCGACTATTTCCAACCTTGACGACGCTAGAGACGGACTGACGCGCACAATTGGCCTATGACGCCGGGAAATGAAATAACGGTCGGGCTGTCAGCTATGACGACACCTGTATTTCCATTGCACCGCGCTGTGAATGCTGGGCCTAGGAGATTGTTCCGCGGGTTCTCGGGCCACTTGGACAGTCCCGTGCTTCCGAACAGGCACTGAACGATAAGCTGTGCGCTTATCGGGACGCAGACTGAAGCCGAACGCTCCATCAACTCGGTTGGGTATCCACCGGCAACCTCTTGGCTATCGCATTGGACGGATCGAACAGCTGACGGGCAGAAACTTCAAATCAAGCAAGGACCTAGCGCAGTATGGGGGTGCAAGAATAGCTTTGAACCGAAGCTCACCTGGCACGCATTATCGTGAGAACTCAACCCCATCGACATATCGGTCTGTTGCTTTGCGCCAACGGTTCTGTGGGAGAATGAGGGCAATGTTCCGAGCCCCTTAGCGGCTCAACTCCGAAGAACTAAGGACGTATTTCGTGGCCATGATTCCATTGCCGTTACATTCGGTGGAGACAACGCAGTTCTCTCCGATCGACCCGGCGGACCCGACTCTGGTCCACCGCGGCGAAGGCGGCTCTGAAGTCCGGCGCAGCATCCTGCCCGGGGGCGTCCGCGTCCTGACCGAAGCAATGCCCGGACAGCGATCCACGACCGTCGGTTTTTGGGTTCCAGTCGGTTCTCGTGATGAAGAAGCCGGACACTACGGCTCAACGCACTTCCTCGAGCACTTGTTGTTCAAGGGCACCAAGAAGCGTTCGGCGTTGGAAATTGCGCAGTCCTTTGATGCGGTGGGCGGCGAGTCGAACGCCGCTACCGCCAAGGAATCAACCTGCTACTACGCTCGCGTGCTAGATACTGATCTGCCGATGGCGTTGGACGTCATTGCCGATATGGTGACGTCCGCTGTGATTGATCCTCAGGAATTGGAGCAAGAACGTGGGGTGATCATCGAAGAACTCGCGATGGACGCCGACGATGCCACGGACGTAGCCCACGAACGCTTTGTCGCCCGCGTGCTGGGCGACCATCCCCTGGGACGCCCCATCGGAGGCACCCCGGAGGAGATCAACAAGATCAGCCGCGAAGCGGTGATGGAACACTATCGTGCTCACTACCGTCCCAGCGAACTGATTATTACTGCTGCGGGTTCACTTGAACATGACCAGCTGTGCTCGATGGTCCTCAACGCCTTAGGCGAGGCTGGGTGGGAACTTGATCCACTGGCTGTACCGCAGCCACGCCGCGGGGGAGAGCCTGCACAGATTTCGTCCAAGGCCGGAGTTGAAGTTATCAACCGCCCGGTGGAGCAGGCGAATATCATCATGGGTTGCGTTGGCATCAACGGACATGATGACCGGCGCCAGGTGCTCGCTGTGCTCAACGCGGTGCTTGGCGGCGGGATGAGTTCGCGTTTATTCCAAGAAATCCGTGAGAAGCGTGGATTGGTCTACTCCACGTATTCGTTCTCCGCAGCCTATACCGATGCGGGCTACTTCGGCATGTATGCTGGCTGCGCCCCGTCCAAGGCCGCGGAAGTTATTTCCTTGCTTGGCGCTGAACTGGAGCGGCTGGCCAGCGACGGGATCACCGAGCAGGAACTAATCCAGGCCAAGGGCCAGCTGGCCGGTGGCACCGTGCTAGCCCTGGAAGATCCGGGAAGCCGCATGTCCCGGCTCGGACGGGCAGAAATGGTCACCGGAGAGTTCCAAGATATCGATGAAGCACTGGACCGAGTGAACGCTGTGACTGCCAAGCAGGTTCAAGAACTTGCTCAAGAACTGGCGGCCCGAGACCGGGTCGTGACCGTGGTTGGGCCGTTCGAAAACGAAGCGGCCCTCGGACTCTAAGCCGACAACCAATTGCCGTGGCATTCCAAGTGGGATGCCACGGTTTCGGTTTTAACTTGCCTCACCGTTTAGTTGGCTGCATCAATCAATGCGGCCAACTCCGGTGCATGCGAGAAATTGAAGCCATGAGCTGCTTGCTGCATGACCGTCAACTTCGCGTGATCGATGCCCGCCACCAGACGTACCCCGAATTCGGGAGGGGAGAGCGGGTCACGAGTTCCACAGACTACGTCAATGGGACAGCGGACGGTTTTGAGCAAGTCGAGGGTTGAGTAGCCCAACATTTGTTCACAGCTTTTGGCCCACCAGGGGATTCCGCATCGAAGATAATCGACTAACAGGATGGCTTTGACAGAGTTCAGTTCGTGCGGAAAGTCCTGAATCAGCCGGCGAGCCTGGCGAAACAAGGTCGCTTCGCGATCGTTCACCGCTGGCGCGGCAATGAGCAGGTGCTTGACCAGCGATGGCCAGGTGCGTGCAAGCTCGATGGATACCTGGGCTCCCATGGAATGTCCCAACACGATAGCGTTGTCGACTTTTAACTCGCGCAAGGCGAGGGCAACTTCGTGAGCGAATCGCTGCACCGTGACCGGTCGCCCGTCATCCAGGTTTTTGCCGTGTCCAGGAAGCTCGGGAACGATCACCCGGTACTTCTTGGCCAAGATATTGGCCAAGGGCGTGAAGTAACGGCTGGAAGCGCCCAACCCGTGGATGAGAATGATATCCGGTCCCTGTCCAGCCATACGGACGGAGAGACGGGTCTTTAAAGTTTCAGGCAATTGCCCGAAATATTCGTGGCGCACGGTGGCCTTTCCTTGCGCCAAACGTGCGCTCTAAACGATAGGTAGTGTGGATTCCCAGCTAGGGGATAGGGTGCCACAGGTGTCGAGCGTGCGCTACTTGGCCAAACCCGTGGTGTGCTGATTGATAGCCGAGTGCAAATCTTCAGGGAAGAGCTCGTCGACATCCTTCTGGTAGTTTTTGCCTTCATCCGGACGGCGTAGATCCTTGCCTTCCAGACGGAACGGGAAGGCATCAACTTGAGCACCAGAATCGGAAGCGCTTTCGCTTGCCGGCGCGCAGGTGGCCCAACCATAAGTAGTGGAACCATCAATTCGGAAGACCTCAACCTGGCAAGAAGCAGAGTCGAGAACCGTACCCTGTTCCTGCACGGCCTGGACAACCTCGGCTAGTTCTTGATCTGACAGGGAAAGGGGTTCGGTATCTGAACCACATGAGGTGACGGCAAAACTAACGGCCAGCATGACACTGATGCCCAGACTAAAACGCCCAATTTTCTGACCCATGGCCCTGCTAACTATTTGGAGACTCCTAAAACTTATTTTTCCCCGTGTCGCGGGGCAATACAAGCTGGACTGGCCGTTACACGAGGACCTATTCAAAATATTTCAGCCATCACTAGCCAGACAGCGGAGTCAAACAGGTCCGGTTTCACGTCATCGTTGGCTGTTTGGGGCCGATCGGAAGGATAGGCTTAACTTCATGAGTGCACAGATCAAAGTTGCCGTGCTCGGCGCGGCCGGACGGATGGGAGCCGAAGCGGTTAAAGCTGTTTCAGACGCTTCCGATATGGAATTGGTGGCCAGTTTGGGCCGAGGCGACGACCTTGCCCAGATTCTGGAAGCAGGAGCAACCCACATGGTTGACCTTTCTGTTCCAGCTGCCACCGAAGCCAACGTCCGCTTTGCCGTGGAAAACGGACTTCACGCAGTAGTGGGAACGACGGGTTGGGACGATGATCGCCGTGCCGAGCTTGCCTCCCTTCTGGCCGAGCACCCCGACACGGGCGTCCTGATTGCACCCAACTTCGCCTTGGGGTCGGTGCTGGCCAGCGCGTTTGCGGCAACTGCTGCGAAGTTCTTTGAATCAGTGGAAATCATCGAATTACACCACCCAAACAAGGTTGATGCCCCGAGCGGTACCGCCGTGCGCACGGCGGAACTCGTCGCCAAGTCTCGTGAGGAAGCTGGAGTACCTGCCAGCCCGGACGCTACCGAAACCCAACTGGAGGGGGCTCGTGGATCCGTGGTTGACGGAATCCACGTTCATTCTGTGCGGCTTCGCGGACTGGTAGCTCATCAAGAAGTGCTATTTGGTGGACCCGGCGAGCAGTTCACCTTGCGCCATGATTCCTTTGACCGGGCCTCGTTCATGCCAGGCGTTTTGTTGGGTCTGCGCACCGTGGCTTCACGTCCGGGCTTGACCTATGGTCTGGATGGATATATGGAGCTTGGCCAGTGAAAACGAAACTTTGGGTTGGCGGAATCCTTCTGCTCTTTGCCCTGTACATTGGCATGACCTTCACGCAGGCCGTTCGTTTTTTGGGCACCGGTACCCTGATCGCTCAGATCATGGGTGTGGCGATCCTGGTGATTCCAGCTTTCTGCACGTGGATTTTGATTCGAGAAGTGCTCTTCGGACTGCGTACGGAGAAGATGGGTAAATCCTTGGCGGCCTCGGGCGAGCTCCCAATGGATTTGCCGCGTACGCCCTCGGGCCGATTCATTCGTGCGGCCGCAGATGAAGATTTTCCCAACCACCAGCGTGACGTGGAAGAGAATCCAGAATCCTGGAAGTCTTGGTATCGTCTGGCCTTGGCCTATGAAGCTTGTGGCGATAAGACTCGCGCTCGAAAGTCCATGCGCACCGCAATCGGCTACTGGCTTCAGAGCGAAAAAGTCAGTCACTAATACGCGTCGATTTTTCGTTTGAATACGTCACCGATGTAGCTCTAGTGCGAAGTGCTGTGGCCAGACACCCAAGGTGTCTGGCCACAGCACTATTCTTTTGATTTCAGTGGGATTCACCATTCGTGCTTGCTTCTGAACTGCCAACTGGGATCGAGGTCACCAGTCCATATTCATTCGGCCGCTTTGTTGTGCTCGGGTTTGGCATCAGCACCGCTGAGAACTCTGACGCAAAATTCCAAAGGCCCTGACGCCTTGGTGAACCCTAACCAGATTCCACAGCAGGCGGTGACGGCACATAGTATCCACCAGATCGTGATTGGTTCTAGGAAGTTGTCCAATAGCGGCAGTAAAACCAGATGGCCAGCGTACAGCGACAGTGGGGCGCGACCCGCTCCAGCAAGGACACGACCGAGCACGCCAAGACGTGGCATGACAAGCAAGAGTACGCCAACTACTGCAACAGCGCAGCCCGCAGCATGCACGGTGGCAAGCAGCGCGTTGCTGTGGCCAGTGGGAAGCCACAGGTACTCTGCACTGGCCAAAAATGGGTCGAGAGTCTTCCCCGGCAAACGCCCGGTAGTGATGAGTGTGGGGACAAGAGACGGTAGTGCACGCGAAGCCGCCGAAATCTGCTCGGTGAAACTAAGGCTGAGCACAAGGCCGACGAGGTAGCTGATCGCTGCGATGGAGCTGCCGGAGATGGTAAGCGTTGCGGCTGTCTTTTTGCTCCCCAAATTACAACGTCCAAGGGCAACGCCCAACAGTCCGTAGCCGAACCAAACGAGAAGTGGGTAGTAGCCGCTGACGGTGAGGTCTTGGAGCAGGAGGCCCGGGGTCAGCACGTCGCCGAAGCTCGGATTATGCCCGAGGGATTGTCCCAAATTGCTTGCAGCCAGGGGACGCCAGAGAATCGGGGCGAGGAGCAACCAAAGCGCCGAGACTACCCAAATGGTTATTCTTGGAAGTCTGAGAGCCAGTGGAAGCAACAGAAATAGTAGCCCATAGTGGACAAGTATGACTGCGATGCCTTCATTTATCGTCCCAATCGCCATTCCGAGCACGGCAATAATTAATGCTCTCAAGGCAAGGACTGAGTAAATCTTAGGGTGAGAAAAGCCCCTGCGAGCTAGAGAATCCGTCAAAAGAGTCAGTGATAATCCGGCCAGCACCATGAATAAAACTGAAGCCCGCCCAGAGGCTACAGCCCCGGTAAATGTAGGGGAGTAGGCGTCTGTTCCAGCGTATTGATAGAGCGGAAAAATGTGCGCCGCGAACATCCCTAAGATTGCCACAAGGCGTGCTGCATCAACCGCCAGAATGCGATGTGGCTTAACAGAATTGTCCATGGAAACATCGCACCACGTACGTGAGGGTAGATGCCATTGCAACATGCGCGAGTGTAGATTTAATGCCATGGCTACAAGCGCAATTGATAATCAGGCATATCCATTTGGCACCGTGCTCACCGCAATGGTCACCCCTTTCAATGAGGCGGGGGAAGTTGACTATGCGCTCGCAGCTAAATTGGCCCAGAAGCTTGTCGACGATGGATGCGATGGACTAGTTGTCACCGGTACTACCGGTGAGACTTCGACCCTGAGCGACGAAGAGAATATCCAGATGTTCCGCACCGTCGTTGAGGCAGTCGGTGACCGTGCCGCGGTATTGGCTGGTTCGACCACCAACGACACCCGCCACTCGATCAAGCTCTCGCTCGCTGCCAAAGATGCAGGCGTTGACGGTGTGCTGTTGACCACCCCGTACTACAACAAGCCAAGCCAGGCAGGCGTCATCGCGCACGTCAAGGCCATTGCCGAAGCTGTTGAACTGCCAATTATGCTCTACGACATTCCTGGGCGTACCGGCATCGCACTGGCACCGGAAACGATTATTGAGCTGTCCAAGATTCCTCAGGTCATCGCGCTGAAGGATGCTAAGGCAGATTACCAGTCCACCACCACCGTGTTGGCTAACACCGATTTGCATGTCTACTCAGGCGACGATGGATTGACGTTGCCTCTGATGGCAGCAGGTGCTGTCGGCGTGGTTTCTGTCACGGCTCACGTTGCGGCCGCGAAGTACCGTACGCTTGTTAATGCAATGCATGCAGGTGATTTGGCGACTGCGCGCACCACACACTTTGAGCTGGACGCGATCCAGCGCGGCATCATGGGCCACATTCAGGGCGCCGTGGCCGCAAAATATGGACTTCACTGGCAGGGTGTCCTGCCGAACACCGTCGTCCGACTGCCGCTTGTGGCACCGTCGGACGCAGAGCTCGATGCCATCCGCGCGGACCTACGTGAAGGTGGATGGGATCTGTAAAGAAAGGGACTAACTACATATGACTGAGAGTTCAGTAGGCAAGGCCGACTCTGCACGCATGCAGACTCCGGCCCGGCTGAAGAAGGGAACAATGCGCATTGTTCCCCTCGGCGGCTTGGGCGAGGTCGGCCGAAACATGACTGTCTTCGAACTCAACGGGAAACTGTTGATTATCGACTGCGGTGTGCTGTTCCCAGAAGAGCACCAGCCTGGCGTGGATCTGATCCTGCCGGACTTCTCGTACATCAAGAACCGCTTGGCAGATGTGGTGGGCGTAGTACTCACCCACGGCCACGAGGACCACATTGGTGCGGTCCCTTACCTGTTGCGCCTGCGCGAAGACATCCCACTGTATGGGTCGAAACTGACCTTGGCCTTCGTGGAAGCAAAGCTGGCAGAGCACCGAATCAAGGCCAACACCAACATCGTGGTGGAGGGCGAAATCGCTCAGATCGGCAACTTCGAATGCGAATTCGTCGCCGTGAACCACTCGATCCCGGATGCTCTGGCCGTATTCCTGCGCACCGAAGCCGGCACCGTGCTGCACACCGGTGACTTCAAGATGGATCAGCTTCCACTTGATGGCCGCATCACTGACCTGCGCCACTTCGCACGTCTGGGTGAGGAAGGCGTGGACCTGTTCCTGCCGGACTCCACCAACGCCGAAGTCCCAGGTTTCACCGTGGCAGAACGCGAAATTGGCCCAGTGCTTGAAGCCAAGTTCGCCCGCGCCCGCCGCCGCATCATCGTCGCTTCCTTCTCCTCGCACGTTCACCGCGTGCAGCAGGTTCTGGATGCTGCGGCAATGCACGGCCGCAAGGTGGCCTTCATCGGCCGTTCCATGGTTCGCAATATGGGCATCGCCGAGCGCTTGGGCTACCTGGACATCCCGCAGGGCGTGCTGGTTGACCTCAAGCAGATCGACTCATTGCCTGACCACAAGGTCGTGCTGATGTCCACCGGTTCGCAGGGCGAGCCAATGGCTGCACTCTCGCGCATGGCTAATGGCGAGCACAAGGTGCAGATCAACCCGGGCGACACCGTCATCCTGGCTTCCAGCCTGATCCCTGGCAATGAAAACTCGGTCTTCCGCGTGATCAATGGCCTGATGCGCTTGGGCGCAGAGGTCATCCACAAGGGTATGGCCAAGGTCCACGTCTCCGGTCACGCCTCGGCTGGCGAGTTGCTGTACTGCTACAACATCTTGCGTCCAAAGAACGTGCTTCCGGTTCACGGCGAAACGCGCCACCTGATTGCCAACGGCCGCCTGGCCGCGCAGTCCGGCGTTCCAGAAGAAAACGTTCTGCTGGCCGAAGACGGCTCCGTCATCGACATGAAGGATGGCGTCGCGCAGCTCGTTGGCCAGGTCGAATGCGGCTACGTCTACGTTGACGGTTCCAAGGTAGGCACCATCACCGATGATGACCTCAAGGATCGTGTCACCCTGGGCGAAGAAGGTTTCATCTCGGTGATCACTGTGATCAACCGCCAGAATGGCACCATCATCTCCGGCCCGGACATTCACGCCCGTGGTGTGGCTGAAGAAGACTCGGTCTTCAACGAGATCAAGCCAAAGATCGCAGCAGCAATTGTGGAGGCGGTTTCGAATAACCCGAACCATTCCACTCACCAGCTGCAGCAGATCACTCGCCGAGTCATCGGCTCGTGGGTATCGCGCAAGTTGCGCCGCCGCCCAATGATCGTTCCAGTAGTTCTGGAAGCCTAAGCGTCACAAGTAATGCCCCAAACCAATAACTTGGTTTGGGGCATTACTTGTCTCTGGACAATTCCTGCTCACGATTCGTTGAGACTTAGCCCAAGCCCAATAGGTCCGACAAATGTGCAGGCGGCAGGGGAACGGAACCCGTGACCGTACCAACGCAGGCGTCGGGGGTTTTGGCGTCCTGCCAGTCGTCGCAGTCAGTGACTTGCAGGATGCGTCCCGTGTTCACTTCCATCTCAACTACTGAATCCCACTGGGCCGGGACAATTTCCCCCAAGATCTTGCCTGTGCCTACTTCCATAAGGACCATGGACTCCGCTTCGTCTGATGGGGCTGGAAGAGCGACTTCCGCCGATGCGGGCGAAGCCAGCGTAAGCATTGCTGCTAGTAGCGCGGGCGCGGTCAGGACGAGAGTGCGAAGCTTCATGCTGTTCCTCCAAGAAAAGTGATGACAGTACTTTGATCCTACTGTTGACCAGTGATTTATTCTTCAGAAGTTCAGCCAACTAGTGTGCGTGTTTACCTTGTACGTTGTATCGGGAAGCAAATTAATGGTGCAGAATTATCATCAACGCCCTCATTAGGAGTCGACACGTGATCGAATTCGAAAATATTTCAAAGCACTATCCTGATGGCACCATTGCGGTCAGCGACTTCAATCTGCAGATCCCAGCACATAGTTCTACGGTGTTTGTCGGGTCCTCGGGTTGCGGTAAGACCACCTTGCTCCGGATGATCAACCGGATGGTGGACCCCAGCGCGGGTTCGGTTCGCATCGATGGGGAGGATATTTCCGGCAGGAACGCTGTGGAATTGCGTCGCAGCATCGGCTACGTCATGCAGAATTCGGGTCTGCTCCCGCACTTCACCGTGGCAGAGAACATCGCAACCGTCCCGCGCCTGATGGGGGAGTCGAGGAAATCTTCTCGCCGCCGAGCTCTGGAATTGATGGAGACTGTTGGACTGCCTGATTCGATGGCAGACAGATATCCGCACCAACTATCTGGTGGACAGCAACAACGCGTCGGGGTCGCCCGAGGCTTGGCCTCGGGCCCTAACATTTTGCTGATGGATGAGCCCTTTGGTGCCGTGGATCCGATCGTCCGCGCAGAACTGCAAACCGAATTGCTGAGGTTGCAAAAAGAACTCGACAAGACCATCGTCTTTGTCACCCACGATATCGACGAAGCGTTTTTGCTCGGGGACCAGGTAGTTATCCTGGCCGCGGGAGCTCAGAAACTACAGGTGGGCAGCCCAAGCGAAATCATTGAGAATCCCGCCAATGACTTTGTCGCGTCCTTCATCGGTGCACAGCGTGGTTCCAGGGCCCTGAGCGTCAAGCAGACGGCGCAAGGACCGGTATTGGTTGATGCCCAAGGCCGAACCCAGGGACGGCTGGTCGAGGGCGGGACGCATCTATGACTTGGATTTTAGACAACCTGGCACTGATTGCTTCCTTGTCCATCGAGCACCTGCGCCAATCGTTGATCGCAATCCTGATCGGGTTTGTGCTGTCCATTCCCTTGGGCTGGATCGCCTGGCGCTACAAGCTGGTGGGCGGCCCCTTGGTGACTGTGACCGGATTGCTCTACACAATTCCTTCGCTGGCCTTGCTGATGATTCTTCCGGTTATTACCGGTATGAGCGCCATTAGCGAAGCCAACCTGATCGTGGCGTTGAGCATCTATGCGGTGGCCATTATGGTTCGCGGAGTTGTTGACGGTCTGAACTCTGTAGATGCTGCAACACGATCTGCCGCCACTGCCATGGGCTACTCAAGCGCTCGTCGGTTTATTGCCGTTGATCTGCCCTTGGCTGGCCCGGTCATTTTGGCGGGGTTGCGGGTGACCGCGGTGAGCACCATTTCACTGGCCACCGTGGGGATCCTGGTCGGCGTTACCAACCTTGGGTATTTGTTTACCAACGGCCTTCAACGACGCATCATCGTCGAAGTCTTTTCGGGGCTGGTAGCGGTGGCACTCATAGCGCTACTGGTTGACCTTTTGCTGGTTCTGATTGGCCGATGGTTCATGCCGTGGAGCCGAAAGGGCCGCAAGCAGAAGGCCAATAGTGTCACCGACGATTCGCAGGCGGTGGCTGCATGAACTTACTGATAGAAGCAATCAGGTGGCTATTTGCTCCTGAACAGTGGGAAGGCAAGGACGGGTTGCATGCGCTGTTAGGACAGCACTTGCTCTTCTCCCTGCTCTCCGTGATCATCGCCGGAATCATCGCCATTCCCACCGGTTGGGCAATCGGCCACACTGGGAAGGGGCGCGAAATTGCGGTGGCAGCCGCCGGAATCGCCCGTGCGGTGCCTTCCTTCGGCCTGCTGATTCTGCTGGTGCTGCTTTTCGGCGTCACACATAAGCCGGCAGCCGCCTTGGTGGCCTTCGTGGTGCTTGCAATTCCTTCGTTGCTTGCCGGAGCCTATACCGGATTTGAAGCCATTGATCGCAAAACCGTTGATGCCGCCCGATCTATGGGAATGACTGAATGGCAAATCTTGTTGAAGGTTGAGATCCCCTTGGGGCTTTCATTACTGGTCGGAGGGATCCGGGCCGCTACGTTGCAAGTTGTCGCGACGGTGACCATTGCCGCCTACGTCAATCTTGGTGGACTTGGGCTTCCAATTATCACCGGATTGAATCTCCGTCGCTTCGATATGGTGCTCGGTGGTGCCTTGATGGTTGCCGTCCTCGCGCTAGTACTCGATTTGATACTGGCCATCGCGCAAAAAGCTGCGGTTCCACATGGATTAGGTTCCAAGAAAACGACGTCAAAAAATCAAGATGCGGGTCACTTACAAGTACAAGATAAGGAACTGACATGAGATTCAAACAGGCACTACGAGTGGCTGCGGTAGTTACGGCAGGAACCCTGGCATTGGCCGGTTGCTCTAGCTCAGACCCACTAGCTACGCAGAGCGATTCTGCAAAGTCGGGATCGGAAAAAGTTGTTGTAGGTTCTCAGGCCTACTATTCGAACGAGATTGTCGCTGAAATTTACGCGCAGGCTTTGGAGAACTCAGGCCTCGAAGTTGAGCGACAGTTCAACATCGGCCAGCGTGATGCCTACATGCCTCAGCTGGAAAATGGCAGTATCAATGTCTTCCCTGAGTACACCGGCAACCTTTTGCAGTTCTTCAAGGAAGACACCAAGGCACGTTCATCGGCCGATGTTTACAAGGAACTCGAGAATGAACTTCCTGATTCCTTGGCAGTCTTGGACGAGGCCGATGCATCTGACCAAGACTCCTATACGGTCACCAAGAAATTCGCCCAGGATAACGATCTCAAGAGCATCGAAGACCTCGCACAGGTCAAAGACCAGCTGACCCTCGGTGGCCCACCTGAACTGGCCGAGCGCCCATATGGTCCTAAGGGGCTGTCGAGCACCTACGGTGTGAAAGCGGAGTTCTCGGCAACGGGAGACACCACGGTGGAAGACCTTGTTGCAGGAACGGTCAACGTGGCCAACGTGTTCACTGCAGATCCACGCATCAAGACCGAAGATCTCGTAGTCCTCGACGATCCCAAGTCGCTTTTCCTGGCATCCAATGTGGTACCGGTGGTGACAGCGGACCAGTCCTCGAAGTTGGGAGAGGTCTTGAATCCAGTGAGCGAAAAGCTGACAGCGCAAGACCTGATTGACCTCAACGTGCAAAGCACAGTCGACAAGAAATCAGCTGCAGATATCGCAAAAGGTTGGTTGGCGTCCAAGGGACTCTAACGCGTAGCTGACTACACCGGCGCGATGGCGCACTTACGGCCGTCATGACAAGAGAAATCTCGTCATGACGGCCGTTTGCTGTATCCAGAGTTGAGGCCCAGCCTTTGACCTTCGAGAGGAGGTCTTTGTTTTGACTAATGATAATGATTCGCATTAGTGTTTAGATCTGTTGGCTGGATTGGTGCCGAAATCCGGCGCTCAAAAATGGTCGGCAATGAACGGAGCACTGATCTATGAAAAGAATGAATCCCTGGATGCTGGCCATGCCCGCGGTGGTATTGGCCTTTGCTACTGGCTGCACCAGCCCAGCCGGGGGAACAGACACGATGTCAACAAGCACTAGCGCGGAGAAGATCGTCCTCGATAGCTGTGGCAGGTCCGTAGAGTTCGACAAGGCACCTTCGCGCGTCCTGGCCGTAGGCTCAGAAGCGCCCGCCCTGCTCGCGGCCGCTGGGGCTGGCGACAAGCTCACGCATTATGCAGGAAGCCTGAACGTTCCCTTCGACAAGCAGACCAAGTCAATGGTCGATAATGCAGAGCGGATCACCGAAGATTCGCATGATGTCTCATATGAGATGATCTTGAATTCCGGAGCCGACGTAGTGATTGGAACTGACATCGCTGCTGGGGTCGACCTGAATGCGCTGGCCGAACGATTGGAGGACGCAGGGATCAAGATGCTCACCGTCAGCGGTTATTGTGCCGGATTCGAGGACCGGTCAACCGGAGGCCTGAGTGGCTTCGAACAGATCTACAAGGATGTGGAATCCTACGGCAAGCTGTTTGGCACCGCGGACGTAGCCAAGGAATCAGTCGGCAAGATGCGTGATCGCGTGGATGCTGCAGCACGCAGCGTTACCGAGGGAAGCGGACAACGCGGTCTTCCGCTATATGTACCGACCTCGGGAGCACTGGGATCCTACGGACATGAATCATTGATCGATGAGCAAATGGACCTGCTGGGCATGGGCAATGTCTTCAGCGACGTGCCAAAGCGCTACTTCGAGCCCTCTAATGAAGAAATCGTGGACAGTGCGGCGGACAAGATCTTCGCCATGTACCTTCCAACAGGCTCCTCAGCTTTGGAAACAGATCAACAAGTGATTGATGAAGTACACCTTCGTGCCGAGCTGAAGGGGCTGCCCGCAGCCCAAGGAAAAGACGCGATCGTACCGTTGAACTATTACTATTCCTCCCCAGGGCCGCTGGCCGTAGATGGTGTGGAAATCATGGCAAAGCGACTGGCTCAGGGATGACCCACGCTGATCTGCGTCACCGCGCAGCCGCGAATGCGCGGCAACGATCTGCACATGCCCGGCCCCGCCGTCCTAACCGCGATCTGGTCCACCCAGCACGGGCCATCGAATTCGTGAAGTTGAACCCGGCATCAAATACCACCCTCTTGGTAACCAGTCGCCATTCAAAAAGCCACTACCGCTCGATAGCCCGACAACTGATGGGCACCGAGCACGTACACGCTGAGCAAGTCGGATTCGTCCTGCCTCCCCGTACCCACCGCGCCCAAACCCGGCTGCACATGGCCGGGGACGAATTCTGCGCCAATGCCTGTATGTCGCTTGCAGCTTGGCACGCGGCCGGCTCGGGGAGCGCAGAGATCGGTATGGGCATTGAAAGTTCTGGCGCTCACGATCCGCTCCAATGCACCGTCTCGCGTCACGGATCCGCATATCGCTGCCAGCTGCAATTGCCCGTGCCGCAGCAGATTGAACCGTACCCGTTACCTGCAGTGGCCGACAGCGCATTAGTCCGGTATGCCGACGCCGTGCACCTGATCATCGAATGCCAGACTTCGGATCCCGAAGAACGCAACCGGGCGCGGAGGCTGGTTCGCGAACTGGCCCACAGTCAGTGCGCATCAGTTATCGGCGTCATGCTTTACGACCCCAGCAGGAACGAAATGGCCCCATTGATCAGCGTCCCTGCGCTGGACACCTTGATTTGGGAAAGCAGCTGCGGCTCGGGAACGGCGGCGCTTGGAGCCTACCTGGCTGCCAAGACCGGAAGCGACATTGCCGCCAAGATCCATCAACCCGGTGGCACCATGCACGTCAACGCGCGTTGCAAGGATGCCACGATCACTGATCTATGGATCAGTACCGATATTCAAATCGTCGCTCAAGGAACGGCCTATATCCATGACTGAACTTCCACTCATCACAGCCCCCGCCGCAGGACAGCCCCTCGATCAGGCCCTGCACGGCTATCTCGACAAATTCACCGGCGCAGCTCAACACTACGATGGGTCCACAACTCAGGCAGAGCAGCTCGAATTGCTGCTCACCGAGTACTCCGCCTTCATCACCGATCGGGGCAATGAGCCAGGGTATACCCGGTTGGTGGAGTGCGCCACCGGGAAAACGCTGGTGGAACAGCTGCGCGCCCAATCTGCACGGTGCGTTGCGATCCTCGAAAAGTACCGAGCACTGCGCCTGCTTACTGGGGAAGATAAAGCCGAAGGCTATTTCGCGAATATCGAATCGTGCATCGACGAAGAATTCGGGGCGGTCGCCCCGACGGCGCAGTCGAAGGTCCTGTTGATCGGCTCGGGTTCATTCCCGATGACATTGTTGAACCTTGCATCACGCACCGGGGCCACTAGCGCAGGCATCGACATTGATCCGGAAGCACTTGACCTGGGCCGCCGAGTAGTTCAGCTGCTGGGCGAAAATCTGAAAATCACGCTTTCTGGAGAGTCGATTGAGGACTTGGACTTCTTGCGAGAGGCAACACATATCGTCTTCAGCTCCACGGTGCAGGCAAAGTATCAGATGCTGCACCGGATGCATCCGGTGACTCGCGATGACGTGGTGGTGGCCATGCGCTTCGGTGACGGCCTGAAATCGCTGTTCAACTATCCCAAGGAGCCGGTGGACGCACGGAACTGGACCCTGGTCGAAACCATTGAACAGCCGCAGCAAATATTCGATATTGCGCTGTATTCCAAGCAGCGCCCACTGAGTGAAGGAAACTAGCCCATGGACGAACTGGGAAATATCCTGATTGCCGGCACCGGGCCAGTAGCGGTGCAAAGTGCAGTGCTGCTCGGGCAATTACCCGGTGAATTGGCAATTGCCGGGCGTGATTCGAAGCGGGCCGCCGATTTCTTCGCCGACATGGGGCGCAACGGCAATTACCTACAGGTACACGTGCAAAACCCTGCCCATCAATCCCTGGCCGGTCAAGTGCACGTGGAGCATCGATACCTTGGCTACCAAATGGTGCCCCCTAGCTGGGACACCATGGTGATGGCCGTGTCCGCCGACGCCTACCTGACGGTGCTGCGTGCGCTCCAAGACGAAACCTTGGCCTGCATCAAAAGGATCGTGCTGCTCTCGCCCACACTTGGTTCGGCCAAGCTCGTGGATGAATACGCTCGACGCAGGGGAGCGCACCCGGCCATCATCAGCTGCTCAAGCTACTTGGGTGACAGCCGCCAGATTGCTGGAACCAATGGTTCCAAGGTGCTCACCGCTGGGGTGAAAAACCGGATCTATATAGGAAGCACGGGAACACGATGCCCCGCAACGCAGCGGTTGGCTGCCGTCCTCGAAGCGGCAGGCACCGCGGTGCAAGCCGCCAGCACGCCGGTGGACGCTGAAGCGCGCAATATGTCCTTGTATGTGCACCCGGCATTGTTCATGAACGAGGTGGCGCTACAGGCAGTATTTTCCCCGGGACCAGTACCGCGATACGTGTACAAGCTCTACCCGGAAGGGCCGATTACGCCCTCCCTGATCCACACCATGGCACAAGCCTGGCGCGAGTTGAACGCTGTCACCGAGGCGCTGGGCGGCCAAGGCGTCAACCTGTTGCACTTCATGCTTGCCGACGGCTACCCGGTGCACCCCGAAAGCATCGCCCCGGCGAAGGCAACCAACTTTGAGAAATTGTCGACAGTAGAACAGGAGTACCTGCTCTACGTCCGCTATGCCACATTGCTGATCGACCCGTACTCACAACCCGACGAGCAGGGGCGCTACTTCGACTTCTCTGCCATCGCCTTCCGTCCCATCTACCTCAATGACGATGAGCTGTGGGACATCCCGCGCATGCCAAAGGAAGACTACTACCGAACCAAGATCATCCAGGGACTGGCCCGGAAACACGCGGTATCCTGCCCGACCATTGACCGCTTGCTGGAATCATACGAGCGGGCACTGGAACACACGGCACGGAAGCTGACACCTCAATGGTGCTCGCCGGCGTTCAACGTGGAGGATTTTGCCGAGCATGTCGAGATGATCAGCGCCCGGACCAGGAGCGCAGCATGAAACAAGCAGAAATGAATTCAACACAATCACTGCCCAGCGAACGCCGGATCATCGCAGAAATCTGGCCGGCGTTACTGGCCTCGGCGCTGGGGTTGCTGCCCTTCACCGTACTCAGCACCTTCCTGGTGCCGATCGCGGATTGGGCCGGAGCAGGTGTGGCGCAGACCGGCACCCTGCGTGGACTGGCCGGGGTGGGCGCCGTGATCGCTGGCGTGGCCGCCGCCCCGTTGATCGGCCGCATCGCCCCGGGCAAGGTGGCTGCCACGGCCCTGGGGCTCATGGGGGTAGCGGCGGTAGTGGGTACCTTCTCCGGGCTGGCAGCATTGGCGGTGTTCTGTCTGGCCACCGGCCTCTCCAACGCGCTGCTCTACCCGGCGCTGGCCACCGCTGCTGCCGACCGATTTGGCTCGACGCCAGCGGCCGGGCGTGCTGCCACTTTGGTGATGACAGCGCAGACCTTGGCCTCCACCCTCGGAGCGCCACTGCTGGTGCTTCCCGCCCTGTGGTGGGGATGGCAGGGGAACCTGATTGCGATCGCCGTATTGAGCCTCGTGCTCATTCCAGCAGTTGTACGCTACGGACGCACTAACTCTGCTCATAATGAAGATTCTGCGGGCAACGCGCCAGTGCAAGCACCACGCATGGGATATCTTGCCGCTTTCCGTGCCTTAGGCGCCGTGCCCGGCGCGCGGGCACTGCTCCTGGTGTCCTTCGGCCGGGCCGGGGCGTTGATGGGGCACCTGGCTTTCCTCGCGCCGCTGTATGCGGACAAGTTCCAGCTGGGCGCCAGCGGGTTTGCCTTTGTCTGGTCGGCCAGTGGCGGGGCGTTCTTCCTCGGCCACCTCTTGGCCGGCAGGATGCTCAACGCCGAAGAATCAGAGCCTCGCACCCGCACGGTGATGGCCATCTGTCTCGCGCTCGCACTGGCAGCCCTTTTCGGGGTCTATCTGGCACCGATGCTGCCGCTGGCCCTGTTGTGCACCGCGGTGCTCTCGGCAAGCCATGCGGTGGTTTCGGCCGCGGTCACGACCTTGTTGGTCGCCCGGAGCACCCAGGTTCGCGGCACCGCCCTGAGCCTGAACGCGGCAGGCATGAGCCTGGGGTTGTTCCTTGGCACGGCCGCCTCCGGAGCCGCATTGGCTGCCGCCGGATACCTCGCCGCCGCCACCGTCCTTGGTGCTTTGACCTTGCTCGCCCTCATCGCCGCGCTGAGCGTTCCGTCCCGGTCCGCCGAAGAAATCCAGGAGAGCCATTCATGACGCAAATCCCAACCCGCCAGCGGCCCGGCTACGCGCCGTTGATTTTCTCCGACGATGACCTGGAACATGATCGGCGCACCAGACATACCTGGATATGGATTGCCGGACTACTAGTGGCCTTGGTGCTGACCATGCCGCTGGCAGTGGGGCTCGGTCCGGTAGCCATAGAGCCCGGAACAGTGGTGCAGATCCTCTGGCATCACTTCAGCGCTGCTGCATCGTTAGGAGACTGGAGCGCGTCGGAGCAATCAATTGTGCTGCTCTTGCGCGTCCCCAGGGTGCTGCTGGGAGCAGCCGTGGGTGCCGGACTGGCGCTCGCCGGGGTGGCGTTGCAAGCGTTAACCCGCAATATCTTGGCCGAACCCTACCTGCTGGGAGTGACCTCGGGCGCCTCCACCTTGTCCGCAGCCTCGATCCTCTTCGGTGCTACCGCGGGGATCGGCACCGCCTCCTTGGCCAGCAGTGCCTTTGCCGGGGCCTTGGCCGCCGGTATTGCAGTGTTCTTGCTGGCGCGAGTCGGATCGCAAATGACCTCCACCCGGCTGGTGCTCGCGGGGGTCTCGATCGGCTATGTGCTCCATGCCCTGACCTCGCTGCTGATTTTCGCCTCTGACGACCCCAACGCGGGCCGCTCGGTACTGTTCTGGACTTTGGGCTCATTGGCCCAGGCCACCGGGGCATCGGCCCTAACTACATGGCTGGCGGTGCTTGGCACACTAGGGCTGCTCATGTACTGGTCCCGGCCATTGGATGCCCTGGCCATCGGCGATGCCACCGCCCAGACCCTGGGAATCTCGCCGGCGAAGCTTCGAGCCGTGGTGATGATCGTGACCGCGCTCTGTGTCGGCGCGATGGTGGCGGCCTCCGGCGGTATCGGCTTTGTGGGGCTAATCATCCCTCACGTGGCCCGGCTGTGCGTGGGGTCCACGCACCGCACGCTACTTTCGGTGGCCGCACTGCTCGGAGCGCTATTCCTGCTCTGGGCCGACGTCCTGGCCAGGACCGTCTTGGCGCCGCAGGAGCTGCCCTTGGGGATTGTCACTGCGCTGCTCGGTGCACCCTTGCTATTCATGCTGGTGCGCAGGCTGAACCCGGCCCAATGAGTATTCGTCTTAGAGCAAAGGATGAGAGAGCATGATCAAAGCTACTGATATTTCCGTCGGCTACGGCGGAAAGCTGGTCATTCACGACGTTGGCCTGCACGCGGACGAAGGCGAAGTTGTCGGCCTGATCGGACCCAACGGCAGTGGCAAGTCCACGTTCCTGCGGACCCTTTATGCCGCTCTTGCACCGCGAACGGGCCAGGTCACCTTGGATGATGAGCCAATCGCCGGACTGCGTGGTTCGCAGTTGGCGCGTCGGGTAGGTGTGGTTGCCCAGGAAACTCCCTCTGATCTGCCCGTGAGCGTTGCCGACATGGTGCTGCTGGGGCGGGCCCCGCAGCGTAAGGCGTTGGCCGCATTCACCCGTGAAGACCACCAGGCGGTGGCTGCCGCCTTGTCCCGCGTCGGTGCCCGGCATTTAGCTGACCGCCGCTACGCCACGCTGTCAGGTGGCGAGAAGCAACGGGTGCTGGTGGCCCGAACCTTGGCGCAACAAACGGATCACCTGCTGCTAGATGAGCCAACCAACCATCTGGATATCCGCTATCAGCATGAATTGCTGCGCATGGTCGGCCAATTGGGCGTCACCACCGTGGTGGTGCTGCACGACCTGAATCTGGCCGCCCGATATTGCGACAAGCTAGTGATCCTCAAAGATGGACGGGCCCTGGCCGCCGGAACCCCGCAAGAGGTGCTCACCGAGGAACGCTTGCTGCAGGTCTACGGGATTCGCGCTGAACCGATGCAAGTCAATGGCTGCTTGCAACTGATTTTCAGCATGGCCGATGAGGCGCAATTGCATGATGCAGGCCGATCAGCATCGAGGTGATAGCCTCCCGGTAGGCGCAGCGTTTTATGCCTGTGCCTACCGGCCCAAGTTATGAGCCTGAAAGGGACCCCACCACGATGCCAGCCAATTCTGAAGCTGTAGACAAGCACTACGACCTAATCATTCTCGGCACCGGCTCAGGAAATTCCATTCCTGGACCCGAGTTTGACGACAAGTCCATCGCCATCATCGAAAAGGGTGCTTTTGGTGGAACCTGCCTGAACGTTGGCTGCATCCCCACCAAAATGTATGTCTACGCTGCCGATACCGCGTTGGAAACCCGACAATCCGCACGCTTGGGCATCAACGCTCAAGTGAATTCGGTAGATTGGCCCGGCATCGTCCACCGCGTGTTTGATCAACGGATCGATCTCATCGCCCAAGGCGGAGAAGAATACCGTCGCGGCGAAGAGACGCCGAATATCGACGTGTATGATCAGCACGCTCGATTCATCGCCGAACGCACACTACGCACCGGACAGGGAACCCAAGCCAAGACTATTAGTGCGGATCAGATCGTTCTGGCCGCGGGCTCTCGCCCGTTTATTCCTCAGGTCATTGCAGAGTCCGGCGTCCATTTCCATACTAATGAAGACATCATGCGCTTGGCCCAGCAACCAAAGTCCATAGTGATCGTTGGCGGTGGCTACATCGCCATGGAGTTTGCCCACGTCTTTGAAGCGCTAGGCACCAAGGTGAGCATCATTGCCCGCTCGGCGTTGTTGCGGCAGATGGATAGCGATCTTGGTCAGGCCTTCAATGCCCTGGCCGAGGAGCGTTATGACGTACACCAGGGAAGAAACATTACTGGCGTCAGCCAGGGGGAGAATGAAGTCGCCGTCACTTTAGATGATGGGTCCACGGTCAGTGGGGAAGTGCTGCTGGTGGCTACAGGACGCGTTCCCAACGGGGATGAACTGGATCTGGAACTTGCCGGCATTGACGCCGATGATGGACGCATTAGTGTTGATGAATTTGGGCGATCGACCACTGCCAACGGCGTGTGGGCGTTGGGGGATATTTCTTCCCCGTACATGCTCAAGCACGTGGCCAACGCGGAGATGCGCGCGGTGCGCCATAATCTGCTGAACCCGGAAAACATGAAGAAAATGCCTCATGACTTTGTACCGGCAGCCGTCTTCACCCATCCGCAAATTGCCTACGTTGGAATGACCGAAGAACAAGCCCGCGAGGCTGGGCATCAAGTCACGGTCAAGGTGCAGAACTACAGTGACGTGGCCTACGGCTGGGCCATGGAAGATCAGACAGGGATCGCCAAGTTGATCGCGGACAAGAAGACCGGCAAACTGCTCGGGGCGCATTACATGGGTCCTCAGGCCTCGACGTTGATCCAGCAAATGATCACCGTCATGGCGTTCGACCTGGACGTGCGCGAGGTGGCCACAAAGCAGTACTGGATCCACCCGGCGCTACCGGAAGTCACCGAGAACGCGTTGCTCGGATTGGACTTCTCTTAGCCCTGATGGGCCACAGGATATTGTAAATGGTACCTAGTCGGCCTACGCTTGAGTCATGAATAGGACCCCAGCAAGAAGCGTGGCCTCGATGACCGGAAAAATGTTCTTGAGCGCTGCAGCCTTGGGGCTTGGCCTGGGAATCTTGGCAGTGATCTTGATGTTCTGGCCACTCGGGGATGGCGGCTACGGCGGAAGCGTGAGTGAACTGAGCCTCCCGTTAGCCTACGGCGCGATTGCTGGATTGCTAATGGGACTGATTTGCTGCAGCGGTGCGTATGTAGCCATTGAAATTCAAGCCATGAAACATTGGACCGTCAGCGCAGCCAGACAAGCGACCGCTGCCGGTAGCGGCGCAGCCGTCGCGGCGCTACTTCCAGCTGTAGGGCTTGTCGCCTTGGGGATGAGCGATGCCGCACCGGCCCCGTTCCTCGGCGCGGCCCTTGGATTCCTTGCAGTGTGCTTTGCCTCGGGATTCGCTCTCTTAACGGGTTTGAATCGCTGCCAAGCACGATGCTAAATTACTGCGAATCGGCGAGCGAGAGGGAGCGATGAAGTTATTGGGCCGTTGTGCCACGGGTGTCGCGGCAGGAATTTTGGCCGCCGCGATGGGGATAGGTGCCATCCCGGCAGCGCAAGCTAGCGACAAAACCTACACCCAGGAAGTGGCCAGTTCAGGTACCTGCACAAAAATGGAAACCGCCACGGTCCAGGCCTTTAGGGCATCGGGCTATCGGGTCGGTGGCCACGGGTGCCTGAAAAGCTCCAGGGGGTACACCCTGATGATTGACTACTCGAAGTAGTTCCGTTCCGCGCAGACGTGATCATTCTCTAGCTGTCGCCAAACCCCGTGCAGACGTGTAAATTCGGGGCGCATACAGCTGTTGGCGATACTCTTGAACTATGGCCCCACGTACTCAGTCTCAGGGGACGAAGAAGCCGACGACGCGTAAACCCAAGGCGTCTGGCACTTCGTCCTCCAAGAAAACGCCCGAGAATCCCGAACAGGACCTCGCCCTGCCCTTACGCGCCCTGCGCAGCGTATGGATGGGCATCGCTCGGATTTTTGGTGGCGCCTTCCGCCGCATCGGTGGAACGGTGAGCCCTGACTACGAACTGCGCCGCGACGGCACAGGACTCTTCCTGGCACTGATCTCCATTATCGTGGCCATCATCGAATGGTGGGGGCTGCGCGAATCAGGCTGGTTTGGCCAGGGCGTACACGCCGTAGTTGGCGGAACCCTCGGCTTCATGGCTGTGCTTTTGCCGGTGATTTTGTTCATCGGGGCCTTCCGGCTATTCCGCTACCCGGAGGAAGTCACCGCCAATAACCGCATCGGCATTGGCCTGCTGATCATGACGCTTTCCGGCTCATCCATCGCATCCTTGGCCCAGGGTTCGCCTGCAGTCAGCGATGATTTTGAGCTTTTGTGGAGCGCCGGAGGCATGGCCGGTTCTATTCTTGGCACTCCGCTGGGTCTGCTGATCACGGTTCCAGGGGCCATGGCCGTCTTTATTTTCCTGGCATTCATGTCCATCTTGATTGTCACTGCAACGCCATTTACCCAGATCCCTCAGAGGATCCGTGCCGGCTACAACCGGCTGTTGGGGCAGGACCCCGACGCGGCCAGGCCGGTGCGCCACACGGCTCATGCCCAGCTGGATCCAAGCCAGGAAGAGCACGACCAGTCCTACCTCTACCCTGAGGACGAACCGGTCGCCCCTGCACCAAAAAAGAAGAAGCCAGGATTCTTCGAACGCCGTGCTGCCGCAGCTCGCCAGGTAACCGAAGTCTTCGATGTGGATGGCAATCAGCATGCCGAGCGCCCAGGGGACGTCGCCTACGACAAGGCAGTGATTGAGCCTGAAGATTTCTCCGAGACCTCAACCACCTCGCTGCCGGTCAGCAACCGCAACTCCGGCAAGATCTTCGACGCCGATGAACCTGCCACCCAGGCTATCGCCCGCCCGAACTTTGAGGACAGCGACGCAACTGAGGCCGCCACCCAGGCCATTCCTGCTTCGTCGATGCCTAAGCCTGCTGGCCCACCTCCGGGGGTCAAGCGCCCAACCAAGGCCGAATCCGAAATGGCCGAGATCATGGCCAATATCGGGCTGAATGCAGAACCTGAGGCAACCACCTCGGCCATGAGTCAGGTTTCTTCTCGCGCCGCCGGCCTCTCGGCCAGCCCGCAGGCGCCGATCCCGGCGCGCAGCGAGCAGCTTCAGCTCTCCGGGGATGTCACCTACACCCTGCCAGAAGAGCACTTCCTGCCTGCCGGCCCTCCGGCCAAGGAAGCATCGGAAGCCAACCAGGTGGTGGTCGACGCGTTGACCAATACCCTGCAACAGTTCAAGGTTGACGCGAAGGTCACCGGCTTTAGCCGCGGACCGACGGTCACCCGCTACGAGATCGAGCTGGCCCCGGGCACCAAGGTGGAGAAGGTCACCGCGCTGTCCAAGAACATCTCCTACGCGGTGGCTTCCTCGGATGTGCGTATCCTTTCGCCGATCCCGGGCAAGTCCGCCATCGGCATCGAGATCCCGAACACCGACAAGGAAGTTGTCGCCCTGGGCGACGTGTTGCGCAGCAACAACGCCCGCAAGACCGAACACCCCATGGTCATGGGCGTGGGCAAGGACGTAGAAGGTGGCTTTGTTGTCGCCAACCTCGCCAAGATGCCACACCTGCTGGTGGCAGGTGCCACCGGCGCAGGTAAGTCCTCGTTTGTGAACTCCATGATCACCTCGATCCTGATGCGCGCGACCCCGGATGAAGTGCGCATGGTCATGGTTGACCCCAAGCGCGTGGAACTGACCGCTTACGAAGGCGTGCCGCACCTGATCACCCCGATCATCACCAACCCGAAGAAGGCTGCCGAGGCGCTGGGTTGGGTGGTCCGCGAAATGGACACTCGCTACGACGACCTAGCCAACTTCGGCTTCAAGCACATCGACGACTTCAACAAGGCGGTCAAGGCCGGCAAGGTGCACCCTCCGGAGGGTTCCAAGCGCGTGCTCAAGCCCTACCCATACCTGCTGGTGATCGTTGACGAGCTCGCCGACTTGATGATGGTTGCCCCGCGCGATGTCGAAGAATCGATCGTGCGTATCACCCAGCTGGCGCGTGCCGCCGGCATCCACCTGGTGCTCGCCACCCAGCGCCCATCGGTGGACGTGGTCACCGGTTTGATCAAGGCCAACGTGCCTTCGCGCATGGCCTTTGCCACCTCCTCGGTCACCGACTCCCGCGTGGTCCTGGACCAGCCGGGCGCCGAAAAGCTGCTAGGCCAGGGCGACGCCCTGTTCCTGCCCATGGGTACTTCCAAGCCGATGCGTGTGCAGGGCGCCTGGGTGACCGAATCCGAAATCCACCGCGTAGTCGAGCACGTGAAGACGCAGCTGGCTCCGGAGTACCGCGAAGACGTGATCCCGGCCGCCGAGAAGAAGAAGCAGATCGACGAGGATATTGGCGACGATCTGGATCTGCTGCTGCAGGCCACCGAGCTCGTTGTCACCAGCCAGTTCGGTTCCACCTCAATGCTGCAGCGCAAGTTGCGCGTGGGCTTCGCCAAGGCCGGTCGACTGATGGACTTGATGGAATCGCGTGGAGTGGTGGGCCCTTCCGAGGGTTCTAAGGCCCGCGACGTGCTCATCCAGCCCGATGACCTGCCGATGGTGCTCGCAGCCATGCGCGGCGATGACCCGGCGACCACCGCTCCCTCGGCCACCGAGGCAGCGCTGGTGGCCGAGGCCAATGTGAACCATGCTGATCCAGTCACCGAATACGCCGAAGATCTGGTGGCCAAAGATCTGGATGATCGCCCGCAAGCCGTTGACTACTTTGACGGCTCCGACGAACCCGGTGAAGACGCCTGGGACCTGACAGGAAGAAACTAGAACCCATGAGCGAGCAAGCTGGCCACAGTGCCCAGCCACCAGTCCCGACGCTGAACATCGCCAATGTGCTCACGAGCATTCGCATCATCATGGTGCCCTTCTTCGTCTGGGCACTGCTGGCCGATGACTCGCAGCAGGGGCTGTGGCGTTGGGTTGCCCTGGTGCTGTTTGTCCTGGCCATGTACACCGACAAGCTTGATGGGGATCTGGCTCGAAGCCGCGGGCTGATCACCAACTTCGGCAAGATCGCCGACCCGATCGCCGACAAGCTGCTCACCGGCGCAGCCCTGGTCTGCTTCTCCATGCTGGCCGAGCTTCCCTGGTGGGTGACCATCGTGATCCTGGTGCGCGAATGGGGCATTACCCTGCTGCGCGTTGTGGTGATTCGCTACGGGGTCATCGCCGCAAATATGGGTGGCAAGGTCAAAACCGTATTGCAGTCGGTGGTCATCGGTCTGTATCTGCTTCCTTATACGCACACCATCCAATGGCTGCATGCTGTTGCCTGGTACCTAATGCTGTTGACCGTGGCAGTGACCGTGGTGACCGGTGCGGAGTACCTTATCAAGGCCGGCCAGCTGGTTGCTGGCGCCAAGAAGCAAAAGTAGGGCCGGAGGCATGTTGAAGTCCCAGGCTCCTTCCGTGATTGCCGCAGCCATTGCGCAAGGTGCTCAACTGGCCACGGCCGAATCCCTGACGGCGGGCATGATCGCAGCTCGATTGGCTGAAGTGCCTGGAGCCTCGGCCGTTTTGCGCGGGGGAGTCGTGAGCTATTCCTCGGACGTTAAAAAGTCGTTGCTTGACGTGGACGCTGAATTGCTCGAAGCGCAGGGTTCGGTTGATCCCGAGGTGGCGCGGCAGATGGCCGTCGGTGCGTTACATGCCTGCGGCGCGGACCTCGCAGTTTCGGCAACGGGAGTCGCTGGCCCGGATGCCCACGATGGCAAACCCGTTGGCACGGTTTACATCGGTTGGGCCAGAGGAGAAGAATCAGGGTCCACCGAGCATCACTTTGTTGGCGATCGTGCCCAGATCCGTGAGCAAAGCACCCACGCGGCACTTCAACAGTTGGCTGCCATCTTGAATAAAGCTTCTTCACAGTAAGACGCGTAAGACTATATCTCCCGAGATATTTCGCAAAAATCGTGCTTTATGTGGCATGTGTCGCATTTTTCAGATTAGGCTGAAGATCGGGGAACAAAATCGTATGACCTACCGTTGTACGAATTACAGGGCCGCAAGGTTGCCTCAGTAAAAAACAGATCTTCGAGATGGACCTAGGAGCAAAGGCTAAATTTATGGTCAAGCAACCCGTTACTGTCAATGGTGTTGTCCGTTGGCGCGATATGGGAGAAGCCCATACGGTCCAGCCCGAGAAGGAGGAGCACAAAATGGTAGTACTCCGTCATGAAATCGGCGATGTTCTGCGCGACGTCCGTCAGCGCCAGGGACGCACCCTTCGCGAGGTTTCACATAGCGCCCGAGTTTCCCTCGGATATCTTTCCGAAGTTGAACGCGGTCAGAAAGAAGCATCCTCCGAGTTGCTCTCCTCGATCTGCGTGGCGTTGGAAATCCCACTGTCCCTGATGCTTCGTGAAGTATCCGAGCGAGTTGCACTGGCTGAAGGCATCTCCATCCCAGATACCGTGCCAACCGATATGGCCAACGAGTTCGCTGACAAGAGCGCCGGAAAGCCATTGGCTTCTGTCTAACTCCAACAAATCTTATGGTTTCCGCCACTCAGTAATCGAGTAATCCGGAGCCGCACAAGGAGCCCACGCTCACTGCGTGGGCTCCTTGCCTATGTCATGGGAGAATAATTAGGTGAAAATCAGCGATTTCTGGCGCAACATGGAAGCGGAGTTTGGGACGCGATACTCGCACGTCCTGGCCGACTCCATGGCACTGACCGAACTTGAAAGCCTTACTCCTTCCGAGGCCTTGAACAAGGGAATTAAGCCCAAGCAAATCTGGGAGGCGTTATGTCGAGCCCAGGACGTCCCTGCTGAGCGTTGGCTCGGCGTGGATATCGAACCCAAGGAATCCTAACCACGGAATTCGAAAATCGTGTTTTCGATACTTCGAAAACACCGTGTTGGATTTCGAACATCTGTTCGGATATGCTTATCCTATAAACAACGCAGGAAACTGCACCAAAAACTTAAGCACTGAGATTGTCCACACTGGCGGGCTATCAGAGTCCAAAGTGTCGGTGGACGAGCATACTGTCTACAGCAGGACATAAATCATGAGCAGGTCGCTACTGGCTTGCACGAGCAAAGGTGAACCATGGCAGCAAATAATGATCGAGAAAAGGCACTAGAGGCTGTCCTCGGACAAATTGACAAGGCCTATGGCAAGGGCTCGGTCATGCGCCTTGGCGATGAAACCCGTGCACCAATTGAAGTTATTCCTACGGGTTCGGTCGCATTGGACGTAGCTCTGGGCATTGGCGGCCTGCCACGCGGTCGCGTGGTGGAGATCTATGGTCCAGAATCTTCGGGTAAGACCACTGTGGCACTGCACGCTGTTGCCAGTGCGCAGAAGGCTGGCGGCGTCGCGGCCTTTATCGACGCTGAGCATGCTTTGGATCCTGAATACGCCAAGAAGCTTGGTGTAGATACCGACGCGCTTTTGGTTTCGCAGCCAGATACCGGTGAGCAGGCGCTGGAAATCATGGATATGCTCGTGGGCTCCGGTGCACTGGATATTATCGTAATTGACTCCGTTGCAGCCCTGGTGCCACGTGCCGAAATCGAAGGCGAAATGGGCGATAGCCACGTTGGCCTTCAGGCTCGACTGATGTCGCAGGCTCTACGTAAAATCACCGGCCGTCTGTCGCACTCGAAGACTACTGCCATCTTTATTAACCAGTTGCGTGAAAAGATCGGTGTCTTCTTCGGTAGCCCAGAGACCACCACCGGTGGTAAGGCCCTGAAATTCTACGCTTCGGTGCGTATCGATATCCGCCGCATTGAGACCTTGAAAGAGGGCACTAACCCGGTAGGTAACCGCACCCGCTGCAAGGTCGTCAAGAACAAGATGGCTCCTCCATTCAAACAGGCAGAATTCGACATCCTGTACGGTCATGGAATCTCACGTGAAGGTTCGCTGATCGACATGGGTGTGGAGCACAACCTGGTCAAGAAGTCCGGCGCCTGGTTCACCTACGACGGTGACCAGCTGGGTCAGGGTAAAGAAAACGCACGTCGTTTCCTTCGCGATAACCCAGACCTGTCGGATGAACTTGAGCGTCAGATCTTGCAGAAGCTTGGCGTCCTGCCAAAGGACGAAGTTGAAGAAGACGAGACAGAACTGCGAGTCGTCGAGGGCGACAAATAGTGGCCTCAAATTTCCAACGACGTAGCGTCCGACCCGGATATAAATCTGGGTCGGACGCTACGTCCGTTTCAAAAGAGTTTCAAGGAAGCCTCGACGATATGCCGGATTGGGCGAAGCCGGATCCGCAAGTGTTGCAAGACCAAGGTGAAAAGCTGCTAGACGGCCCTGCCGCTGAATCGAAACTTCCTGAACGCGGTAATCGCCGCATCATCATTCCTGCGCCGCCGGAGAGTAAAAAACCTGAGAGCGTCGGTGAACTGCGTGCCGCAATGGAACGCATCGTTGCTGCACCGGCCCCACCGAAACCTTCGAAAAAAGAACGCCGCGAAACACGCGAAGCTCGCAAGCTCGCTCGCGAATCGGGGGAGCCTGAAGAACTTACAGATGAACAGTGGCGCGAAAAAGCGCGCGGAATCTTACTACGCCAGCTCACGGCCAGCGACAAGACAGCAAAGCAGCTCAAAGACAAGTTGCTGGAAAAGGACTGTCCAGAAGATATCGCTGACGAAGTCATCGACCGATATGCAGAAATCAATCTCGTTGACGACCAGCGGTTTGCCAAGTCCTGGGTGGTCGCCCGCGCCCGGTCTAGGGGACTCGCGCGAGGAGCCATTAAACACGAACTACGTTCCAAAGGTATAGATGACGACCTTGCCGCCGAGGCCTTGGAACAAATTGATGATGAGTCGGAAGAACAACGGGCACGAGAGCTAGTCCGCGCCAAACTCCGTCCTGAATCTATGGGTGTAGATCGAGACAAGGCATTGCGTCGCCTGGTTGGAATGCTGGGGCGCAAAGGCTACAACGGATCAATGGCCTTTAAAGTAGCTCGCGAAGAGTGGGAAGAACGATTCAGGTCCGTTGACTAACAGTTCTTTCGGTGACGCGTTGGGCCCTTGCTCAGACGAAACAACCAGTCATCGAAACTTTGATATACCCATAAAAAGATGGCGGCTATTCCAGCTAATACAGAGCCAACGCCAATATTGAAAAGCAAGTCATCCGTTTTGTCATCAAGCGGCGGGATGATGCCGATGATGATTGGAATGGCAAAGAGGAACAGAGCTGTAATGGAAGCCATCCACCAGTGAAATTCCTTCATAGAGTGCGACACAGGAAGCGAGGCGCGCTTTGAGGACTTCCTAGGTTGCTCTTCAGAGTTGTCTACCATGGCACAACACGCATTCCTTTGAATCGTCAACAGACGGAACAACTCGACCTTATCGAAAAATGAAGTCTATAAGGTCGGGCTGGCCCATGAGTAGTCGACGCCGAAGGGAAAGCATTCTCCCTAGGTTTGCCTACATTTCAGCTCCTTGGAAATTTCGGTAATCTTGAAGGGTGACTGAGCAACAAACCGTGAGTAACCAGGCAACTGAAGAAACGTCGCGTACCTATGAAGTACGCACCTTCGGCTGCCAGATGAACGTCCATGATTCCGAACGGCTTTCGGGCCTTTTGGAAGGCGCTGGACTAAGCCGCAAGCCCGAAGAGCTCAAAGATGACGTGGCAGACGTCATCGTCTTCAACACATGCGCTGTGCGGGAAAACGCCGATAACAAGCTCTACGGAAACCTCGGTATCCTCAAAAACATCAAAGCTGAACGCCCTGGCATGCAGATTGCTGTCGGAGGTTGCCTGGCACAAAAAGACCGCGACACCATCTTGAAGAAGGCTCCTTGGGTCGACGTGGTCTTCGGAACCCACAACATCGGCTCACTGCCTACGTTGCTGGCGCGTTCCGAGCACAACAAGAAGGCGGAGCTGGAGATCCTTGAATCTCTTGATGTCTTCCCTTCGACGTTGCCGACACGACGCGAGTCAGTATACGCAGGCTGGGTATCCATCTCGGTTGGCTGCAACAACACCTGCACGTTCTGCATTGTCCCGTCGCTGCGCGGTAAGGAACGAGATCGCCGCCCCGGTGAGATCCTGGCTGAAATCCAATCGCTGGTAGATGACGGGGCCATCGAAGTAACCTTGCTGGGGCAGAACGTGAACTCGTACGGTGTGGAGTTCGGCGACCGCCTGGCTTTCGGAAAACTCTTGCGTGCTTGCGGCGAAATCGAAGGACTCGAACGCGTTCGCTTCACCAGTCCACACCCGGCTGCGTTCACCGACGACGTCATCGACGCCATGGCCGAAACGCCAAATGTGATGCCCCAACTACATATGCCTTTGCAGTCCGGCTCCGACAAGGTGCTCAAGGATATGCGCCGCTCCTACCGTTCCAAGAAGTTCCTCGGAATCCTGGATAAGGTGCGCGAACGCATCCCCCACGCCGCAATTACCACGGACATTATTGTCGGCTTCCCCGGAGAAACCGAAGAAGACTTCCAAGCAACCTTGGAGGTGGTTGAGGCCTCGCGCTTCTCCTCAGCATTCACCTTCCAGTACTCCAAACGCCCAGGGACTCCGGCAGCGACACTTGAAGATCAACTGCCTAAGGCGGTCGTTCAACAACGCTACGAACGCCTGACCGCGTTGCAAGATCGCATCGCCAAGGAAGAAAATGCGAAGCAACTGGGACGAACTGTGGAAGTCATGGTGACCGAACAGTCAGGACGCAAGGCTGGGGAAACTCATCGCCTTGCCGGTCGGGCACAGGATCAGCGGCTCGTGCACTTCTCCGTGCCTCAGGGCGCCGAAACGCCTCGACCTGGAGATCTGGTGACGCTGCCCATTACTGAGGTGGCAGCGTTCCATCTGATCTCGGATCCGAGCAGCGACCAATACTCGTTGCGTCGCTCTCGTGCTGGCGATGCTTGGGACCGGTCCCAAGCTGAAAGCTGTGGCGTTCCTGCTCCAGGCACGAGTAGCGCCGTAGGCCGAACAAACCTTGGCATGCCGACCCTCAAGGTGCGCAGCTAACCCCATGACTGCTACTAATCTGCCGGTCATCGCCATCGTCGGCCCTACCGGGACCGGAAAATCAGACTTGGCGATTGCTCTGGCTCAAGAGTTGGGCGGGGAAATCGTCAATTCTGACGCTCTGCAGTTCTATCGCGGAATGGATATCGGCACAGCGAAATTGCCGATATCCGAACGTGGGGGCGTGGAGCATCATTTAATGGACACCCTGGACATCACTGAAGAGGCTTCAGTCGCTGCCTTCCAAGAGCAAGCTCGAGACCAGTTCGCGCACATTCGTGCCCGAGGCAAAGTGCCGGTCATGGTGGGTGGGTCAGGACTCTATGTCCGCGCAGCGCTGGACGTCATTGATTTTCCGCCCACCGATCCGGTGGTCAGGAAGAGACTGGAAGCAGATGCGGAGCAGCGCGGCGATGGCGACTTGCGTCGTCGTCTCGCGGAAGTGGACCCGGTGTCTGCTGCGCGCAATCTGGATTTGCGTCGGGCCATCAGGGCTCTGGAGGTCTACGAGATCTCCTCGCGTCCATTCAGCTCCTACATGCCACAACGCGAGTACAACGCACCGGCGCTACAGATCGGACTAAATTACGATCGTTCAGCGTTGCATGAGGCATTGGAAGCACGCGTGCACAAAATGGATGCGATGGGATTGGCTGAAGAAGTGGCTGGATTACTGGAACGCGGTTTGCGTGAAGGCAAGACCGCGTCTCGCGCCATCGGATACCAGCAGTACACAGATTATCTGCAAGGCACTATCACCCGGGCTGAAGCCATCAGCCAGACGGTGATTGCTACCAGAAAGTTTGCCCGACGCCAGATCACATGGTTCAACGCTGACCCGAGGGTCAGCTGGTTGAACCCCACCGAACCGGACCTCATTGGCAAAGCCCTCGCCCTTCTGGGCAAGCCATAAGAGGAACCAACACGCTAGGAGAATCGATGTACAGCACCGAACTGGGTCAATTAGCGGGACAACCGTTCGCCAAGGGGCATGCCACTGGAAATGACTTTGTCCTGATTGCGGATCCGGAAGCCGCGGTAGATCTTAACGAGCAGCAGGTTGCTGCACTGTGCCATCGACGCTTTGGCATCGGTGGCGATGGGCTGATTCGTGCAGTTCCCACGTCCAAGGTGCCCGGGTATGAAGAACTGCTGGGGCAGAATCCCGAGGCATATTGGTTCATGGACTACCGCAATAGCGACGGATCCATTGCCGAAATGTGTGGCAATGGGGTGCGGGCCTTCGCCCACTTCTTGATCGCTGAAGGCCTGGTGGATCTTCCTGTAGGTCAGAGCATCTATATCGGTAGCCGAGCCGGTATCAAGATGATCACTCGGCTTGTTGAAGGCTACGCCGTGAATTTGGGGCCATGGGGCCTGATCTTCCAGGACAAGGCAGAAGTCGACTCCATTGATTCCATGGTCAAGCCGCGAGGATGGGATCAGGCGCTGCCCGCGTTGAGCATCACCATGGGCAACCCGCACACCGTGGTGGCACTTCCCGACATTGAGATGCTCGACAGCCTAGATCTGTTTGTAGAACCAGAGGTTGCCCCCAGGCCGGCGAACGGCACCAACGTGGAATTTGTTGTTCCCAACGAACCCCTGATCGAAGAAGACGGGGTTGCACAGGTCAGGATGCGCGTCCACGAGAGGGGCGTAGGGGAGACTCTGTCGTGTGGCACCGGAGCCTGTGCCGCCGCGGCCGCGGTACGGTACTGGGCCCGTGGCACCGCGCTGATCAACCAGTGGGCTGTGTCGGTCCCAGGCGGTGTGGTTGGTGTTGAATTCCGTGCCAATACCGCAGGAGGCGAAGACACGATCCTCTCTGGCCCTGCCGAGCTAGTTGCCCATGGCGTGATCGGTTCCAAGTAGCAGTCGAAACGAAAACTGCAGGCATCTTTTCCAGGGGACAGATGCCTGCAGTCGTTAACGCGTGGTTTTAGGCCGGGCGGGAAACTTTCAACACACGGAAGGCCTTCGCCGTGGCTTCTCGGGTGATTGACCAGTCGGCAGGAAGCTGTTCGACCAGCCATTTCTGTAAGGAATCACTGCCCAGATTCTTCTGTACAACCAGCCAAGCGTCTCCGCCCGGTGCCAGACGCGGCAGCCACAACATCAGGAGTTCATGGAGTGCATCTTTTCCAATGCGGATGGGCGGATTGGACCAAATGGTGTCGAACTGGAGTTCAGGATCAATGGATTCCGGAGTCCCGACAACCACGTTATCGAGTCCTAACTTCTGTGCATTTAGCCGAGTTAACTCAATCGAGCGTTCATTGACATCGACCCCGTGAACGGTTGACTCGGGGGACTGCTCAGCGGCGGTTAAGGTAATCGGCCCCCAACCGCATCCGATGTCCAGCACACGCCCCCGCGGGGTTGGAACGTACTGCAACAACACCGCGGTGCCTTTATCCAAACCCGCAGGCGAGAAGATTCCTGAGGCTGTCTGAAGCTTACGCACGGAACCATTGAGTTCAACTTCAATGGTGCGTCGTTCGTCCGCCGAGGCGGGGCTGGCGGTGAAGTAGTGATCCGAGGTCATAGCCAAAGTTTATCGTTGTGTTTCCTGTGGCCAAAGACCAGCGCATTCAACGTGAGCAAAGCGATATAGGCAGCCCCGCCCAGGACTGATAGAGTTTTCTCTATGACTTTCGTTTTCGTCTAATACGTAACCGCAGTGGTTACCTCGCGATTCTTCAGGATGACGCGCCGATTTGGCGTGCCCACCTTGAAAGATCCGCCGGCGGCGAAGTCATTTTCTGTTTTCCGCAAGTAGTGCATCACACATCTTGCCATTCGTCTTTGCTCCTCGGTAACCCCGCATTCACCTGCTTGCCCATAGTTTTGAGCGCTGTCCGAAGGACCACGAATGTTTGATGAACCGACTGAACCTCAACGCGTCACGTCGCGAAGTGGGGGTCACCCGCACTATTCTGGAAAGCGAAGTACTTCTAAGGAGACCATGACTAACTCCGAGTCACACGAGCACGATTCGGCATCAATGGATGATGCCCAGATCCAGGCCGCTATCGACCGGATCCTCGAAGCCGACGAAGCCCAAAGCCCGCAGGTCCAGCACTTTGGAGAAGAAGATTCCTCAATCTTCTCCGGACAGGCCACGGCACTGAACCGCTTCTCATCCGGCCTTACGCAATACGACGGGGATCAAGACGATCTTGCGGAGCGTAGAGCTCTGCGTCGCGTTGCTGGCCTGTCGACCGAACTGGAAGACGTTACCGAGGTCGAGTACCGTCAGCTGCGCCTTGAACGCGTTGTCCTGGCAGGTATTTGGAACGAGGGAACCGTCACTGACGCTGAAAACTCCCTGCGTGAACTGGCCGCACTGGCCGAGACCGCCGGCTCTGAAGTTCTCGACGGCGTGGTGCAGCGACGTAGTAAGCCGGATCCTTCTACGTTCCTAGGATCAGGCAAGGCCGAAGAACTGCGCGGAATTGTTGCCTCCACCGGCGCCGATACAGTTGTGGTTGATGCTGAATTGGCTCCGTCCCAGCGCCGTGCGCTTGAAGACATTGTGAAGGTCAAGGTAATTGACCGCACGAGCTTGATTCTGGATATTTTTGCTCAGCATGCGAAGTCCCGAGAGGGCAAGGCACAAGTTGAACTAGCTCAGCTTGAGTACCTGCTGCCACGACTGCGTGGTTGGGGTGAATCGATGTCCCGTCAGGCCGGTGGCCGTGTTGGTGCGGCTGGTGGCGGTATCGGTTCGCGTGGTCCTGGTGAAACCAAGATCGAAATGGACCGTCGTCGTATTCGCGACCGCATGGCTAAATTGCGTCGTGAAATCAAGGCCATGAAGCCTGCTCGCGAAGCAAAGCGCGCCAATCGTAAACGCAATGAAGTACCAGCCGTGGCCATTGCTGGCTACACGAACGCTGGCAAGTCCTCCTTGCTCAACCGCCTAACCAACGCTGGTGTGTTGGTGGAGAATGCGCTGTTCGCAACCTTGGACCCAACGGTGCGCCAGTCCTCAACTGAGGATGGGCTGACCTACACGTTGGCCGATACAGTTGGCTTTGTTTCAAACCTTCCTACTCAGTTGGTTGAAGCCTTCCGTTCGACGTTGGAAGAGATCGCGGATTCCGATCTGATTCTTCACATCGTGGACGCTTCACATCCTGACCCCGAGGGACAGATTCAAGCCGTTCGTACGGTTTTTGGCGAAGTTGATGCATTGAATATCCCGGAAATCATCGTTCTAAATAAGGCTGATGTTGCGGATCCATTTGTCATTGAACGAATCCGAAACCGTGAATCCAATACTTCGGTAGTTTCTGCCCACACCGGTGAGGGCATTGAAGAGTTGCTGGAAAAGATCAGCTCGTCAATCCCACGTCCCGGTGTTCAGTTAGAGATTCTCATCCCGTACAACCGGGGGGACTTGATCGCGAGGCTTCATCAGAGCGAGTCTGAAATCCTGGAAAGCGAACACCTAGAAAACGGCACCCGAATGATCGTCAAGGTGCGCGATTCCCTTGCCGCAGAGTTGGAGACTTTCAACATTCATGGATAAGCAAGAGCAGGCCCTTGAGCTTCTTGAGGCCGCGGTAACTTCCATGGGTGGCGCCATGCGTACAGGCCAGCAAGAAATGGTCAAACACGTGGTGACTGCTTTAGAAGATGAAGAGCATTTACTGGTTCAAGCGGGCACCGGAACGGGAAAGTCCATGGGCTATCTCATTCCGGCGCTGGCCCATGCGCAAACCAGTGCCAAGCCAGTAATTGTTTCTACCGCTACACTCGCTTTGCAGTCGCAAATTGTAGGCCGCGACGTGCCAAGATTGCTTGAATCGCTCAAGGGCAAGCTCTCCCGTCCCATGGACGTGGCCCTACTCAAAGGCCGCTCCAACTACCTCTGCCAATACAAACTTGGCGGCGGGTATCCTGACGACGAAGGCACGCTCTTCTCGATGGACGAACCTGCAGTCCCTGCCGGAACAACCTATTCGCCGCTGGCTAGCGAAGTGGTGAAACTTCGCGACTGGGCAGAACGTACGGATACCGGCGACCGTGATGAATTGGTGCCAGGCGTCAGCGACAAAGCCTGGAAGCAAGTATCGGTTTCTGCCATGGAATGCTTGGGCTCCCAAAAGTGTCCAATGGCTGATGAATGCTTCTCGGAAATGGCCCGCGCTCGAGCGGCCGAATCTGACGTTGTGATCACTAATCATGCTTTGCTCGCCGTTTCTGCATTTGAGGGTTTGTCAGTTTTGCCCGATTTTGATGTGGCAATCATCGACGAGGCCCACGAACTGCAGGATCGTGTGACCAGCTCGGTCTCTGGCGCCCTGTCCGCACGAATGGTGATGACCGCTGCCGGTGGCGCTAAGCGCCACTGCGGCGTGAACGTTGATGAAATGGTCAAGGCGGCCAACCGTTTGGAAAAGTCCCTGACCGGAACTCCCACCGGGCTGTTGGAACAAGGCCTGCGCGAAGACATGGGCATCGCACTGAACGACATTGTTGAGCAGGCCCGTCTGGCCTTGGCGCTTTCCAAGCCAGAGGCCAACGCTCCAGCGGACGGTGGACGGCAGACCGCACGGTCCCAGCTACAAGCTGTCATGGATGATGCCATCCGAATGCTTGAATCCGAGGAGCGCCGCGAAGTTCTATACACGACTCGTCCTCGCGAATTCGTGGAGGGCAGAGGCTACGTAGAGGCTGAGGAATCTCAACCAGCAACGCTGAATGTCGCACCGCTGTCGGTGGCAGGAAAATTACGCGAAGGCCTATTTGATGGCCGCACCGTAGTGCTGACCAGCGCCACTTTGGCTATCGGCTCGCAATTTGATGCAGTGGCAGGTTCGCTTGGTTTGATGGGCAATGGCGCACCATCGTGGACTGGGATCGATGTAGGTAGTCCTTTTGATTACCCGAAACAGGGTATTTTGTACGTAGCCAAGCATCTGCCAAAACCAGGACGACAGCTCGCCGCAGAGACTTTGGACGAGATCGAAGACCTCATCAAAGCATCCGGTGGTGGCGCATTGGCGCTGTTTACCTCCAAGCGTTCGGCGGAAGAAGCCGCCAGCATTTTGCGTGAGCGGCTGGACGTGGATATCTTGTGCCAGGGCGAGGCCAGTATGAAGTCCTTGGTCGAACAATTCGCCTCAGAACGCGATACATGTCTTTTCGGCACCATGACCCTCTGGCAGGGTGTCGACGTTCCGGGGGACTCCTGCCGTTTGGTCATCATTGACAAAATTCCTTTCCCACGTCCAGATGATCCGATTTCGAAGGCTCGTACTGAAGATGTCGCCAAGCACGGTGGCAATGGTTTCATGCAGGTCTCGGCGACGCATGCTGCCATTCGTTTAGCGCAGGGTGCCGGTCGCCTCATCCGATCGATCAATGACCGAGGTGTCGTGGCCATTTTGGACTCTCGCATGGCGACAGCTCGTTACGGATCCTTCCTGAAAGCTACCTTGCCTCCGATGTGGCCAACGGTCGACAAGAAGGTTATTTCTGGCGTTTTGGAACGACTGAAACCTGCCGACAAGTAATATTCACCGGATGAATCCTGTCATCCGGTGACGATAAGTCATGGGATGTACTAGTGTCTGTGCCTCAAGGAAGTAGAAAATCCGGAAGGCGCTTGATGAAGCCCATGAGTGAGTTGGCACGTGCAGCAGCCAAAGACACGCATACCCGTTTTGGCCATAGGCTTTTGCACTTGCCCGGTACCTGGATCGGCCGGCCATATAGCCTCCGAATCCGGATGCACGACGGGAGCCTGCTCAGCGACATCAATGGTTTTTCTCATCCGTTCGCTGAGTGGAACTACTGGTGGCAAGCTCACTATCTAGACGCGATTATTGATGACGGGCTCGCCTACTGGGATGCCGGTGATCGGGCAGAGGCCCAGCGGGAACTGCGCCGTGCCAAAAATTTGCTTTTTGGAATTCGGTTGCGCAACTTCGGAGTTTTCCCGAATTATTTCTTTGACGATATGGCTTGGCTGGCTTTGGCTAGCCAAAGGTTGGTTACCTTTTCTCGGAAGCTAGAAGGGCGCAGCCATCGCGGGGCAAAACAATCCGTGTCAACATTGCGCAAGCAACTGCAAAGCGGCATCGATGATGTCCTCGACGGTGGTCTGTATTGGTCTAGGAAACGCGACTTCAAAAATACTCCGGCCAACGCTCCAGCTGCCCTATTTTTCGCACGCAGTGGTGATCGTGCACAGGCGCGGAAGCTACTTGAGTGGATGAAGTCCCGCCTATTTAGCGAACAGCACGGCTTGTATCTTGACGGGCTGAGGCTCACCTCGACAGGCCACAGGCTTGAAGACGCGCTCTACACCTACAATCAAGGTCCTGTGCTCGGTGCGTTGCTGGAATTAGGAACCAACGCAGACTTGGAACACGCTGCCGTGCTAATCCGAGCAACACGTCGGCACCTGGCCGATGAGACAGGAATCTTGTCGCTAAATGGGGGAGGGGACGGCAACTTATTTGCCGGGATCCTCTGCCGGTACTTGGCCTTGTGCGCAAACGATGACCGTATAGATCTGGAAGCACGAGGCATCGCACGAGAGCTGGTGCTGCTGACGGCTCGGAGTCTGATCGATGAAGAACCACGGCGGCTCTCTGCTGCAATTCAGCGTTGGATGATTTTTAGCGCCGCCCAAAAGTGCGATTCGAACGATAAGTTTTAGGACTTAAGCAACGAAGGGGTGTTGATGCACAAGCATCAACACCCCATCGAGCAGGACGTGGTTAGAGTGAGCGCATCACCGAGACAACACGGCCCATAATCTTCGCAGCATCGCCCAGAATCGGCTCGTAGCGCGAGTTTTGGGGGAGCAACCAAGTGTGGCCATCGCGTTGCCTGAAGGTTTTTACGGTGGCTTCTTCATCGAGCAATGCAGCGACAATATCGCCGTTTTCGGCGTTCTGCTGGCGACGAACGACCACCCAGTCACCGTCGCAGATCGCGGCATCAACCATGGAATCGCCAGAAACCTTAAGCATGAATAATTCGCCGTGTCCGACCAACTGGCGAGGCAATGAGAAAACATCTTCAACGGACTGTTCAGCAAGGATCGGTCCGCCGGCGGCAATCCGGCCGACCAGCGGAACCATCGTAGTGTCAGCAGAGGTGCTGAGCTCGATTACCATCGCGTCCTCGGCAGCCTTGCTCTCGGCAATTTCCGAGGTTGCCGCATTTTCTACGTCCTCGGCCAGCTGCAGCGGCAACAGAATTTCCATGGCGCGCGGGCGGCGTGGATCTCGGCGAATGTATCCGAGCTTTTCGAGCTGGCTTAGTTGGTGGGTGACACTCGAAAGGCTCTTGAGCCCAACCGAGTCGCCAATCTCACGCATGGATGGTGGATAGCCGTTCTTACCGATTGAACGCTGGATGGTCTCCAGGATCTTCTTCTGGCGAATCGTCAACGAGCGCGCATTCGATCGGGGAGTGCGTTGTGAAGCTGACATGAGATTTTGCCTTCCCTAGCTATCTGTCGAAAGTTCGATGGTCCAAACTGTCGGAGCCAGATGGTGTGATGTTTTCATTGCTCGTCTACTTCGAAATCTTAGTGGATAAGCGAGCTTCTTTCAAAGATTTGTTCGAAAACTTCTGGACAAGTCGGACGAAGCTCTGTTAGAACAGATGTACTAGTTTCGAACACTTCTTCGAAACATAAGTATCGAACACAACTTCGTACCGCTAGAAAATCTTGAGGAGATAAGGTCATGGCAACCGTCGCACTTGACTCAAATCAAACCCAGAGTCCATTGAAGATCCGCATCAACCGTCGCGGTTGGGCTGTATTGGTAGGCATTCCAGTATTCGCTCTGACAATCGCGGCAGCATTCTTCTTCTCGATGTTCGCTTCTGATGCTCATGCATCTTCTGAACTGCCGACTGGCGTCGAAACTGTAGACGTTACCGTCATCCCGGGGGACACCGTGTGGAGCTTGGCCAAGGAATACGCGCAAGGCTATGACGTGACTTCCGCGGTCAGTCACATTTCGGAACTCAATTCCCTCCAGGGCAGTGAAATCCATGTGGGTGATTCGCTCTCGATTCCAGTACTAGCTGGATAAGGCAATAAACGAGTTGGGGATTGTTACCTTGACTCGTAGCGGATTCACCGGCATGGCCAGTCCACACGTAGACTTATTGCGTGAATGACCGCAGTGAACTTTTGAGTCAGCTGCCCTTGCGTGAGAATCTCCGCGGGCTATCCCCATATGGTGCACCACAAATCGACGTGCCCATTCAGCTGAACGTCAACGAGAACACCCATCCGCTCCCATCGACCGTTGTGGAAGCGATTGCTCAAGAAGTCGCAAAAGCCGCGACCAGCCTCAACAGGTATCCGGATCGTGAATTCACCGAACTCCGAGAATTGCTGGCCAGTTATCTTGGGCACTCCCTAACATCTGACAACATTTGGGCAGCCAACGGTTCCAACGAAATCCTCCAGCAAATCCTGCAAGCCTTCGGCGGACCGGGACGAAGCCTAATGAGTTTCGGACCAACATATTCGATGTACCCACTGCTCGCCAGCGGGACCGACACTGCCTATATTGCCGGTGAACGCGCGGATGATTTCACGCTATCTGCAGAATCCGCTGCAGAGCAGGTCCGGGAGCACAAGCCGAACATCGTTTTCCTCTGCTCCCCGAATAATCCCACGGGAACGGCACTTGGCCTCGACGTGATCATCGCCGTTTATGACGCCATGAGCGAGCACAATGGCATGGTCATTGTTGACGAAGCCTACGCGGAATTTTCGCTGTCCAGCACCAAATCAGCGCTCACCTTGTTAGCAGGGCGACAGCGCCTCATCGTTTCACGCACCATGTCGAAGGCATTTGGCCTTGCTGGTGCTCGCGTTGGTTACCTCGCAGCGGCGCCTGAAGTTACTGATGCCATTCGATTGGTTCGATTGCCATATCACCTTTCGGCCGTTACTCAGGCCACTGCAATAGCGGCGCTGAAGAACATCGAATTGTTATTGGCCCAGGTTGAAGACATCAAGACGCAACGAGATCGAATCGTTGCTCGCCTCAAAGAGCTCGGGCTTAGACCATCGGTCTCAGACTCCAACTTTGTCTTTTTCGGAGGGCTGGAGAATCCACACGCAGTGTGGGAAGGGCTGTTGGAAGCTGGCATTATTGTCCGCGACAATGGAATCCCGGGTACTCTGCGTGTGACAGCCGGAACCGAATCAGAAACTACAGCGTTCTTGGACCGCCTAGCCGAACTGCTCGGCGCGGAAAAATAAGCTAGAACAAGCGAAGGAAGACATGTCTGCCGAATTGATTGGCGCACGTCGCGCCCGCATGGAACGCGTCACCAGTGAATCATCCATATTCGTTGAGCTAGACCTCGACGGTACTGGCGCATCAGAGATCAGCACCTCCGTGCCGTTCTACGACCACATGCTCACCGCGCTGTCCAAGCACTCGCTCATCGACCTGACGGTTCGAGCTACGGGTGACACCCACATCGACGTGCACCATACCGTGGAAGACACCGCCATTACCATCGGCGAGGTACTACGAGTAGCCCTGGGCAACAAGGCAGGCATCCGACGCTTTGGTACCTCCTACGCTCCTTTGGACGAGGCCCTCTCGCGCTCGGTCGTAGACGTATCCGGGCGTCCCTACCTCGTTCACTCGGGTGAGCCGGCCGGACAGGAATACCACCTAATCGGTGGTCACTTCACCGGTTCAATGACTCGTCACGTATTCGAGGCCATCACCTTCCACGCACAGATTTGCGCGCACATCGAGGTACTCTCAGGACGCGACCCACACCATATCGTCGAAGCTCAGTTTAAATCCTTTGCACGAGCTCTGCGCGAAGCCGTTGAACTTGATGAACGCATGGGTGACAAGATTCCATCCACGAAGGGTGCACTGTAAGTGGAAAAGAAGAATGTAGTTGTTCTCGACTACGGTTCGGGCAACGTCCGCTCTGCTGTTCGAGCCTTGGAAGCCGCAGGTGCTTCCGTTGAACTGACTGCGGATCCCACCAAGGTTATGAGTGCTGACGGGCTTGTCGTTCCAGGCGTTGGCGCTTATGCATCGGTGATGGAACAGCTGACCAAGATTGGTGCTTTGCGCTGGATCGGTCGCCGCATCGCTGGGGGACAGCCAGTATTGGGAATCTGCGTCGGCCACCAAGTCTTCTTTGAAGAGGGTGTTGAGCACGGCGTCAAGACTGCCGGTATCGGCGAATGGCCTGGCACCGTAGAACGACTCAAATCTAATGTTATTCCGCACATGGGGTGGAATACCGTACAGCCACCAGCAGGTTCCAAGCTTTTTGCTGGTGTTGAAAGCGAGCGTTTCTACTTTGTGCACTCGTATGCAGTACAGAAGTGGCAATTCGACGTTACCCAGCCGGCAATGACTCCACCGCAGGTCACCTGGAGTACCCACGGGACACCTTTTGTGGCTGCAGTGGAAAACGGTCCACTCTCGGCCGTGCAATTCCACCCGGAAAAATCGGGCGACGCTGGCGCGCAACTCTTGCGCAACTGGTTGGGCACCCTCTAAGCATGTGGACGATTGTGCTGGGGTTCGTAGGGGCTTTCCTTGCAGGCGGAGCGATCTCGCTGAAGAGTCAGAAAGCTCATATTTCATGGGTCATCGCACTGTGGGTACTTGCCGCAATGAGCATTATTGCCGCATGGGTATTGACCCTTTCATAAATTCATTTCTTCACTAAGGACATTATGAGCGAGCAACCAATTCTCGAACTCTTGCCTGCTGTAGACATCGCCGGAGGACAGGCCGTGCGCCTGGTCCAGGGCGAAGCCGGTTCCGAGACTGGCTACGGCGATCCATTGGAAGCAGCCCTTTCCTGGCAGAACGCCGGCGCCGAATGGCTGCACCTCGTCGATTTGGACGCAGCCTTCGACCGCGGTAGCAACGTTGACATCGTGCAGCGCATCGCCAAGGAACTCAACATCAAGGTTGAACTCTCCGGTGGCATCCGTGACGACGCGTCCTTGGACCGTGCCTTGGAGTTCGGAGCTACCCGAGTGAACTTGGGAACCGCCGCATTGGAAAATCCTGAATGGACCAAGCAGGCCATTGCACGACATGGCGACAAGATCGCCGTGGGCATGGATGTTCGCGGTACGACCTTGTCGGGTCACGGCTGGACTAAAGACGGCGGTGACTTGTGGGATGTCTTGGCCCGTCTTGAGGATGCTGGATGTGCTCGATACGTCGTCACCGATGTCACCAAGGACGGCACCCTACGTGGTCCGAATGTTGAGCTTTTGCGCGAAATCGCAGCAAAAACCAACAAGCCAGTCGTAGCTTCCGGTGGTATCTCGTCTCTCGAAGACTTGCGGGTTCTGCGTGAGCTCGTTCCTGAAGGCATTGAAGGCGCCATCATGGGTAAAGCTCTGTACTCCGGACAGTTCACCTTGCAAGAAGCCCTGGACGTAGCCGGGCGTCGCTAAATCCTCTAGCGCAGTAACAGATGGCGGTTTGAAAGCTGAAAGGCTTTCAAACCGCCGTCTTGTTTTGTGAAGAGTATTGGGCATTAAATCAGCCAAAGCATTGTCCGATGCTCAACCCCAACTCACTGAGGATCTGAAATGACATTCACGTGGTGTTCAAACTCATGAGAGAAGATTCCAATCTTCCTTCCAACTGAAGCAAATCCACCGATAGCATGGAGCTATGAGTACGCAGCATCCTGAATCAGCGCCAAAACGCCACCTGCCTGGACATATTGTCGCGGCGCTGGCAAATGCTGGTTCACCGGCTGATTCCGCCGGCCAAAGTTGGGATGGGCGCGACCTCAGTGGCGAGGGCAACCCGTTGCACAATTTCGACAAGGACGACGGCAGTGCCGACGCTCAGACCATGACCGCATTAGCGAAACTGCGCGACGGCAAGGGGTCAGAAACAGAAGTCCATAAGGCTTTGGCCACCGCGCGAGTATTTGTCGCAGTCGTGGCTCAGCTTGGCGAAGAAGCCATGACCGACCACGGCTTCGCATCGGACAAAGAAGCGGACATGGCGTTGGTGAAGATCAAAGCCCCGGATGGAAGAATGGCACTGCCTATCTTCACTACCGTTGAACGCCTGCAAGCTTGGCATAAGGAAGCGCGTCCGGTGGCGGTATTTGCTCCGCGGGCGGCGCTCTCAGCAGTCAGCGAGGAATGCCAATTGTTGGTCCTTGATCCGGGTAGTGATTTTACTTTTGTCCTCCGACGACCGGGGGTCTGGAACCTCGCCAAACAGGTGGACTGGACGCCGAGCTACCAGAACCAGCAGATCGCCAACCTTGTGCAGGATGCCACCGAAGGCTTTAGCCAATTACGGGCTGTGAAGCTGGCACCCGGCAGGGGAGTAGGCTCAAGATCGAGGGACGGCCAGATGGTCCCCGGCGGTGGAGCCGGACCGGAACTTAATTTGCAGTTTGTTTTCGCACCGGGAACAAACCAGAACGAAGCGCAGGAAATCACCAGCGCTATTCAGGGACGTTTGTCCCAGAACACTGAATTCACGGAAGCAGTGGATTCCCTAGAACTTAGTTTGCACAGCGCGCCAAGTTAGACTCGGCGGGCTCCTTGAAACAGTAAGGAACACTTCGGGCATGAAAAGCTATTGGCAGATTTTGCGCCAGCCGCAGATCGCGATGTTGCTGCTGATTGGCATGATTGCCCGACTTCCACACTCCGCGCTCAGCATGCTATTGCTCCTGCACCTGGTCAACCACCTTGATCAGAGCTGGGTTTCTGCTGGTTTGGTGACGGCGCTGATGACGCTGGGCATCGCCATTGGTGCACCGTGGCGCGGTGCCCGCGTTGACTCTTGGGGACTACGTAGGGCCATGTTGCCTTCGGTAATTGTCGAAACGTTTGTCTGGTGCACAGTTCCACACGTCCCCTTGGTGTGGGTTTATCCTCTGGCATTCATTGGCGGGCTCTTTGCCTTGCCTGTTTTCTCCGTAGTCCGTACCGCCCTGGGCATTATGACTACCGGTGAGCAGCGTCGAACCGCTTTCGCGTTGGACGCCACAGCCACCGAATTGGTCTTTATCGTCGGACCCGCAACCGCAGGCATCGTCGCCACCCAGATCAGCAGCGTGATCGGCCTGAGCGTTATTGGCGTGACTGCCTCCATCGCTGGACTGGCATTGATGCTCCTTAACCCGCCAACCAGAAGCGACGACCCGAAGGCTATTGCCCTGCAGGCCAACGCCCATGAGGAACGCCTCGGTGCTGAGGCCAGCTTCATCGCCGCGGCCCCTATGGGCGTGCACGAGGTTGAAGGCGAGCTCATTGTTGCCGGCTGGAAGTCAGCGCGCGCCCGGATCAAAAAGCGCGGACGGGCCTTCAAGAGCCGCTTCAACTGGATCAGCGCGTCGGTGCTCGCGGTCTTCATTGCCTCGGCCGGAGCCGGCATGTTGCTTACCGGCACCGAAGTGGCCATCGTGGCAGAACTCGATGCCTCGATGCAAAGCTACCGCCTTGGGCTGGTGTTCTTCTTCTGGTGTGGTGCGTCGTTGATTGGCGGCCTGATCTACGGATCCATGAAGCGAGTGGTCTCACCACTGCTGTTGCTGCTATTCATGGCAATTCTGACGATCCCGATGTACTTCGCGTGGGATACCTGGTCTTTGGCCCTGTTCTCGGCCTTGCCCGGATTCCTCTGCGCGCCAACCCTTTCGGCCGCCTCGGAGTGGCTCACGGATTTGGTGGCCGAAAAGCGTCGTGGGGAAGCCATGGGTTGGTATGGTTCAGCGATGACCGCGGGTACCGCGTTGGGTTCGCCGGTTACCGGACTCTTCGTAGATAGTATTGGTCCGGCTTATGCCTTTGTCGGCATTGGCATCATGGCGACGATCGTGGTCTTGGCTGCCCTCGTTGCGCAGCAGATTCGTCGCCGCGTACGTCGGGCTCGCCGGCAGCGCTGGGAAACGACAGCCTAATTCGTCGGTGAAATCTTTAGCCGCGAGTACATGTAGAGGTCCTTGGCCTCGCCACCGATGATTTCCCAGCCGCGCAATAAACCTTCACGCGCGAAACCGCAATGTTCTGCTGCCTTCCAAGACCCCTCGTTCCACGGTTCCACATAAAGTTCAACGCGATGGATTCCGGGATAGGTCAAGGCCCAATCGCCGATGGCCTGCAAAGCTGCGTTGAGCACACCCCGACGCTGATGCCCCGGAGCCACCCAATATCCAATACTCGCCCTGCCGCGGTTGGCATTGCAAAGCCATAGACCAATCTGGCCCACGGCCTGGTCGGTTTCTAAGTCTGCGATGGCAAAGGAATAACCGGCGCCTTCGGCGCTCCTGTTCCGCTGTCGTTGGATGAAGTCCAAGCATTGTTGTTCGGTGCCCTGGAAAGGGACGGTGGTGATCTGCGTGATGTACAGGTCCATCGAGGCTTGCTGAACAAGCGCAACATCCGTATTTTGAAACGGGCGCAAGGTGTACGGCGCGGCCTTCAATACGGGTTGCTCGATCAGTTCCATGGCATCAACACTAACCCGGCCAAGTCGCCTCGTTCTGTTGCCCGGCTACTTGTGACTTAAACAACGATGGGCCCGCTCCCGAAGGAGTCGAGCCCATGATGTTAATCTCTTAAAAATCTAGGATGTTTGCTTAGTTGACAGGGCCGGTGAACTTTTCGCCCGGGCCCTTGCCTGGTGCATCCGGGATCAAAGATGCTTCACGGAAAGCCAGCTGCAGGCTGCGCAGGCCATCGCGCAAAGGAGCTGCGTGCTGCGAACCGATCTCAGGTGCGCCCGCGGTGACTAGGCCTGCAAGTGCGGTGATCAGCTTGCGGGCTTCGTCCAGATCCTTCAGCTCAACGGCGTCTTCGCCCTCGGCCAGACCACATTTAACTGCTGCTGCGCTCATCAGGTGAACGGCTGCGGTGGTGATGATTTCTACTGCCGGAACTTCGGCGATATCGCGCACCTGCTGGTCGACGAGGTGCTGGTGCGAGTTGGTCTCTTCGGTACTCATACTGCTAAGCTTGTCACAGACCGACTCGATGCCGGTACTTCTCATGACGTTCAGTTAGCTCTGGGCAGGGGATTCGTACTAGTATTGAGCCATGCAAGTGGAGGCCAACTCCCACCCGCTGTCGCCGTTTCCAGGCTTCCGGGTATTTCGGCAGGATCGCATTCGTGCAATCCCCAGATGTAGCGCAATGATTTGCGCGTTTCATCATGTCGTTCTCTTTGGCCTTCGCCTGCAATCGCAGACGGGGGCCTTCTTCGTTTGCGGTAATGGATTACGAATTTCAGGAGTGACACATCAGCGATCCACGCATTAATGAGCGCATTCGCGTGCCAGAGGTACGTCTCGTCGGCCCCAATGGTGAGCAGGTAGGCATCGTCCGCATCGAGGACGCGCTTCGTTTGGCTCATGAGTCCGATCTGGACTTGGTCGAGGTGGCACCCAACGCCAAGCCTCCAGTGTGCAAACTGATGGACTTCGGCAAGTACAAGTACGAAGCCGCAGTCAAGGCTCGTGAAGCTCGTAAGAACCAGACCAACACGGTCTTGAAGGAAGTTCGCTTCCGCCTGAAGATTGATACTCACGACTACGAGACCAAGGTTGGGCACGCGTTGCGCTTCCTGGGCGCTGGCGACAAGGTGAAAGCCATGATCCAGTTCCGCGGTCGTGAACAGCAGCGTCCCGAGATGGGCATCCGCTTGCTGGAAAAGTTTGCAGCAGACGTCGCTGAGGTTGGAATCATTGAATCCAGCCCACGCATCGATGGCCGAAACATGGTCATGGTTGTTGGTCCGCTGAAGAACAAGGCAGAGGCTCGCCGCGAACAGCAGCAGCAGAAGTCCGGTGGCCGTAATGCGGCCAAGCGCAAGATCCGCACCGACGCTCCAGCTGAGACCGAGGGCCAGAACGTTGCAGCAGCCATGGATGACGAGGCCCGCGCCAAGTTGGAGCAGGCCCGCCAAGCAGCTGAAGGCGACGCCTAGCCAAGCCTGTTGGGCTTTCGAGCCCGTCACCGTTTACGGTGAAGGATCTTCCTCTGAGGAAGGTCCAACTACAAGAGAACAACAGCGGTCACCTTATATGGGGCCCGCTTCGGATGATCCCCATTCGGTAATTTTGCCGTGTGGAGCACGTAAGGAGAACGGCAGCTATGCCGAAGTTCAAGACTCACAGTGGCGCCAAGAAGCGCTTCAAGCTGACCGGTAGCGGTAAGCTCGTTCGTCAGCAGGCCAACCGTCGCCACTACCTGGAGCACAAGTCCTCGCGTCTTACCCGTCGCCTAGCTTCTGACCAGATCGTCGCTAAGGCCGATGTAAAGACCATCAAGCGGATGCTGGGCCTCTAAGCTCTCCCTTTCGCAATTCGGGGAAGCAATACCCCACCACCCATAGATTTCTCCCACACCGCAAAATCGCGGACACTGGGGAACTGACTTGAAGGAGTACACACGTGGCACGTGTGAAGCGGGCTGTAAACGCCCACAAGAAGCGTCGCGTCGTTCTGGAACGCGCAAAGGGTTACCGCGGTCAGCGTTCGCGCCTGTACCGTAAGGCCAAGGAGCAGCTGCTCCACTCGTTCGTTTACAGCTTCAACGACCGCCGTAAGCGCAAGGGTGACTTCCGTCGCCTGTGGATCCAGCGCATCAACGCTGCATCCCGCGCCAACGGCATGACCTACAACCGTCTGATCCAGGGCCTGAAGGCTGCTGAGATCGAGGTTGACCGCCGCATGCTGGCCGAACTGGCCGTATCGGACTCCAACGCATTCGCAACCCTGGTTAAGGTTGCAAAGGAAGCTCTTCCAGCTGACGTCAACGCTCCACGCGCTGCCGCTGAGGTTGTTGCTCCAAAGGCTGCTAAGGCTCCAAAGGCTGCTGCTAAGTCCGTTGAGGGCGAAGGCGTAGTCAAGGCTGTTGAAGGCGAAGACGCTCCTGAGGGCTTCGTTATCAAGGGCAACGCTGGCTCGAACAAGTACCACGTTCCAGGCTCGACCTGGTACGACCAGACCGAAGCTGAGTTCTGGTTCAACTCCATCGAAGCTGCTAAAGCTGCAGGCTTCGAACCAGCTGGTGGAGAATCCCGCCAGCAGATGAAGTAAATCTTTTCTCCCTTTGAGCTAACGCTCAGGTAGGACAGATCACACCGATGGGTGGGTTCCGCGTGATGCGCGGAACCCACCCATTGGTGTTTCTACCGGTATTCTCGAAGTATGAGCAGTTTTTCCTCTGAAGTGATGTCCAATCCACGTGCCGAACGAGTCAAGGCGGTAGCTCGACTTGCCAACCGCAAGGGGCGTGAGGCCACAGGGGAATTCCTGGTTGAGGGTCCGCAGGCCGTGCGCGAAGCGCTCAAAGCCCACCTGGATGATGACAACCTTGTGCAAGCCGTCTACGTGGTAGGCGGATTCCTCGAAAGCCACGACGAGTTCGCTCAGCTGCTCGACCAGGCACAGGTACCAACACGCATCGTCACCGGCGAAGTGTTGCACGCCATGGCCGATACCCAGACCCCACAGGGCATCCTTGCCGTGGTCGCGATGTCCCAGCCACAGTTGAGCGAAGTGCTCGCCACCAAGCCGCGTCTTATCGCGGTCCTCTGCCGAGTCCAAGACCCGGGCAACGCCGGCACCGTGCTGCGAGCCGCCGATGCGGCCGGCGCCGACGCGGTAATCCTGACCAAGGGCAGCGTCGATATCTACAACCCGAAAGCCGTGCGTTCCACCGTCGGGTCGCTGTTCCACCTCCCGGTGCTGAACAACATCGAATTTGATCACCTCGTTGACGCAGCCAAGGCGACCGGTAGCCAGGTCCTCGCCGCTGATGGATACGGCGCGCTGAACCTTGATTCGCTTCAAGATGCCGCAGTGCTTCGGGCGCACCAGCAGGGCGGCGAAACCCCAGCAACAGATGATCAGCCCGTCTTGGAGTCACCAACACTGTGGCTATTTGGCAATGAGGGACAAGGCCTCGACGAGCACGAAAAGCAGGCAGCAGACCATGCAGTGGCTGTTCCGCTGTACGGTGTCGCCGAATCATTGAATGTGGGCACCGCTGCGACCGTCTGCCTCTACGCATCAGCCCGCGCCCAGCGCACCGCCACATCGAGCTAACCCGTGCAGGAAAAAATGCTGAAACAAATTGTTGCGGTAGCTATCGTCGATGATCTGGATGCACCGAGCAAACTGTTGGCAGCTCGTCGCAATCGTCCCGAAGCGTTAGCTGGATTGTGGGAATTCCCGGGAGGGAAAGTTGAACCGGGGGAGAGCGAGGTTGACGCGGTGCACCGAGAACTGCGCGAAGAGCTCGGAGTTGAGATCCGCCTTGGAGCCTCCATCCCGGGGCCTCACCCCCAAGGGTGGCAACTGAATGAGAAGGCAGCCATGCGGATGTGGTTTGCCCAGATCACCAAGGGCGAGCCGGACACCTTGGATGGGCACGACCAGCTGGCTTGGCTCGCACTGGATGATTCCTTGCACAAGATCGTTGAGTGGATTCCCGCAGACGCCCCGATTGTCGCGGCATGCCTAGAGCAAGTACGTGCAAGTCTGACCAAATAAAGACGCGTAAGCTTGAACTAGCGCCCTCTTGGGGCAACGCACGTTTATCTGTACCCGAACATTTTTGAGGAGCCCTTTTCCGTGAAGAGACTTTTGAGCGTGATCGCGCTAGTCTTTACCGCCGTCCTAGCTTTGTCCGGCTGCGTCAACATGAACGCAGATGTCAACGTCCAGGGCCAAGATAAGACGACCGGCTCCGTTGACGTCACCATCAACAAGGAAAACCTTCAGGGCATGAGCCTGGATGATCTTCTGGCTACCCAGGTTGATACCGCAGCCATGGAAGAGCAGCTTGCCGGCAAATGGACCTACTCGAAGATTGAAGAGGGCGAGAACGTTGGCCTGCGCTTCGAAACCGATGGGGTCAAAACCTACACGCAGCTCAAGGACGCATTCAAGGTCTTCGGATTCGAGATCAACCTGGCCGATAACGGCAAGGAAGTGACCTTCTCCATGCCAGGCGACAAGGCCGCCGTTGATTCCTCCTTCACCGAAGCCAACTTGCACGTCAACTTCCCAGGCGAAGTGACCTCCCACGCACCAGGCGAGGTGGAGCACCACAGCGTTACCTTTGACATGATCAAGGGCGCACCGGTCTACCAGGCCACTGCCAAGTTTGACCACTCACTGTTCTACTCGGCGATCTTCGGCGGAGCGTTGCTCGTGCTGAGCCTGGTCTTCGTGTTGGCATTCGCACCAAAGGGCGCCAAGGAAGCACACTAAGCAGCAAAATACTGCTTCGAGTAAGAAGCTTCACGCCAAGGGCCCGTCATCGGTGAAACGATCACGGGCCCTTGGCAATAGAATGGAACCAAAGTGTTCTACGCGTAAGTACAAGATAAGAGTAAGGATCGATCGATCCCATGTCTGATCAGACAACTGGACAAGCTCCCGACGGGGAGTCCAACGTTCCGCACCCAACCGATGAAGCTGGAATCCAGGTAGCCGTTGAAGCTGCTCTGGCCGCCATCGAGGCTGCCGGAGACCTGAACGAGCTCAAGGATGCCCGACTGGCGCATACCGGCGAAAAGTCGGCGCTGTCCCTGGCCAACCGCCAGATCGGCAAGCTCGACAAGTCGGAAAAGGCTGTCGCCGGCAAGCTGGTCGGTTCGGCCCGCGGACGAGTCAACAAGGCCTTAGCTGCCCGCACCACGGTGTTGGAAGAAGCAGAAGCTGCCCGCATCCTCATCGAAGAGACCGTTGACGTCACTGCAGCCGCGCGTCGCCGCCCGATTGGCGCCCGCCACCCGCTCTCGGTGTTGCAGGACCGCGTCTCGGACATCTTTGTTGGCATGGGCTGGGAAATCGCCGAAGGCCCAGAAGTTGAATCTGAATGGTTCAACTTCGACGCATTGAACTTCAAGCCGGATCACCCGGCCCGCGAAATGCAGGACACCTTCTTTATCGAGCCTGCCGACGCCCACCTGGTCTTGCGCACCCACACCTCGCCGGTACAGGTCCGCTCCATGCTCGAGCGCGACCTTCCGGTCTACGTGCTGTGCCCAGGGCGCACCTTCCGCACCGATGAACTCGATGCCACCCACACCCCGGTCTTCCACCAGTTCGAAGGCCTGGCCGTGGACAAGGGCCTGACCATGGCCGACCTGCGCGGCACCCTGGAGCACTTCGCCCGCCAGATGTTCGGCGCCGAAGCTCAGATCCGTCTGCGCCCTGCCTACTTCCCCTTCACCGAGCCATCGGCCGAGCTGGACATCTGGCACCCAGGTGCCAAGGGCGGCCCGCGCTGGATCGAGTGGGGCGGCTGCGGCATGATCAACCCGAACGTGCTGCGCGCTGCGGGCATTGATCCGGAGGAATACTCCGGCTTTGCCTTCGGCATGGGCATCGAGCGCACGCTCATGTTCCGCAACGATGTGCCCGACATGCACGACATGATCGAGGGCGACATCCGTTTCAGCCAGCACTTCGGGATGGAGATCTAAGCAATGCGTATTCCACTATCTTGGCTGCGCGAGTACGCGCAGGTACCAGCCGGCGCCTCGGCTGAAGATGTCATGGCTGACCTGGTCAAGGTCGGCCTCGAAGAAGAAGATGTCCACCGCCCCAGCGATCAGCTCTCGGGCCCGATCGTGGTCGGCCAGGTGCTCTCCTTGGAAAAGGAAGTTGCCTCCAACGGCAAAACCATCAACTGGTGCCAGGTCCGCGTGGTCCCAGAAGGTACCGAGCAGACCCTGACCGGCAAGGGCATCGACCCGACGGGTGTGCAGGGCATCGTGTGCGGTGCGCACAACTTCGTTGAGGGCGACAAGGTTGTTGTCACCCTGCCCGGCGCCGTGCTGCCAGGGGACTTCAAGATCTCCCCGCGCAAGACCTACGGCCACACCTCGGCCGGCATGATCGCCTCCTCCCGCGAGCTGGGCATCGGCGATGACCACGACGGCATCATTGTGCTCTCCAACTACGGGCTGGACCCGGAACTGGGCACCGATGTCTTCGAGCTCTTCGGACTGGATGACCAGGCCGCCGAAATCAATGTGACCCCTGACCGCGGCTACTGCTTCTCCATCCGCGGCGTGGCTCGCGAATACGCGCTAGCTACCGGCACCTCCTTCACCGACCCAGCAAGCATCACCACGGTCAGCGAAGGAACCGAAGCCGGTCACGAAGTAGTCCTGGCCGATCAGGCACCGATCTACGGCGTACCTGGCTGCACCCGCTTTGTGACCCGTGAAGTCACCGGCATCAACCCGACCCTGCCGACCCCACGCTGGATGGCCTCGCGCCTGCAGCTGGCCGGCATGCGCTCGATCTCGCTGGTCGTGGACATCTCCAACTACGTGATGCTAGAACTCGGCGCACCGCTGCACTTCTACGACGCTGACAAGCTGTCCGGTGCGATCACCGTGCGCCGTGCCAACGCCGGCGAGAAGCTGACCACCTTGGATGACAAGGAACGCGAGCTGTCCGTCGAGGACCTGCTGATCACCGATCAGTCCGGCGCCATTGGCATTGCCGGCGTGATGGGCGGAGCTTCCACCGAAGTTTCGGAGTCGACCAGCCGCGTGCTGATCGAGGCCGCGCACTTCGACGCCGTATCCATCGGCCGTTCGCGCCGTCGCCACAAGCTGCCTTCCGAAGCTTCCAAGCGCTTCGAGCGCGGCGTGGACCCACGCATTATGCAGATCGCAGCCCAGCGCGCAGTGAACCTGCTCGTTGAGCTGGCCGGCGGCACCGAGACCGCCAACGTCACGGATGCCGGCCAGATTCCTGCCGATACCCAAATCCAACTGCCTGCAGGTTTCGCCAGTGCCTTGATCGGCGTGGACTACACCGATGAGCAGACCGTCGCTTCGCTGGAAGGCATCGGCGCGAGCGTCGAACAGAACAGCACCGGCTTCCTGGTTTCTGCTCCTAGCTGGCGCCCGGACTTGGCCATCAAGGAAGACCTGGTCGAAGAAGTAGCCCGAGTTGTAGGCTACGACAAGATCCCGGCGACCTTGCCGGTGGCCCCTCCGGGCCGTGGCCTGACCCGCGCGCAGTCCCAGCGTCGCCGCTTGCTTCAGGGCTTGGCGGATGCCGGACTGACCGAGATCCTGTCCTACCCGTTTGTCTCCGAGCTGCAGAACAACACCTTCGGCGCAGCAACGGCGGGCACCGAGGTCAAGGCCATTTCGCTGGCCAACCCGATCTCCAAGGAATTCCGTTTCCTGCGCACCAGTTTGTTGCCAGGATTGTTGGAGACCGCGCGCCGCAACATCGGCCGTGGCTTCCGCGACCTCGCCCTGTACGAGGGTGGCCTGGTGTTCCAGCCAGGCGAGCAGTTGGGATCCAGCGTGCTTCCTCCACTGGGCGCCAAGCCAAGTGATGAAGTGCTGGCCGAATTGTTCAACGGCGTGCCAAACCAGCCGTGGCATCTGGCCGCGGTGCTCACCGGACACGAAGCGTCGGCTGCCGCCGGCTTCGCACCGCGTGCCTGGGATTGGGCGGACGCGCTGGATGCGGCGCAGACCGTTGCCGGCATCCTTGGTGTCCAGCTCGAGGTTGCCCAGGGCAGCCACCAGGCCTTCCACCCGGGACGTGCAGCCCAGCTGATGGTTGCCGGTGAAGTTGTCGGCTATGCCGGTGAACTGCACCCGCAGCTACTCAAGGATTGGGACCTGCCAGCTCGCACGGTAGCTATGGAAGTGAACGCCGCTGCGCTGATGGCTGCTGCACCTGCCGTAGTTGTCGCAGAGCACCTGTCCAGCCAGCCGCTGGCTACCCAGGACGTGGCTCTCGTGGTGGACCAGGACGTTGTTGCCGGTGACGTACTCGCAGCACTGCGCGAAGGCGCTGGAGACCTGCTTGAAGACATTGCGCTGTTCGACGTATATCAGGGCAAGGGCATCGAGGATGGCAAGAAGTCGTTGGCCTTTGGCCTGCGTTTCCGCGCTACCGACCGCACCCTGACCGCAGATGAAGCCTCAGAGGCGCGCGCAGCCGCCGTGGCTGTGGCCGCCGAGAAGTTTGGTGCCACTCAGCGCTAAGCTACTAGTGTGAGAGATGCCCTGTTGCTTTCCAACCTTGTTGGAAAGCAACAGGGCATCTCGCATTGGCAGCCAACTCGGGGTTGGAAGGATTGAGGACTACACTTGATCTGGGATATTCCGATAGAACGACTACATGAGGAAAGAAGGCTAGTAGTGAAGGGATTGCGATCTTGCGGTGCTGTACTGCTGGTACTTTTCCTTGGTCTCATGGCGGTTGGCGTCCTTATCGCGGCAGGTTGGGGTGCTGTGCTGTTTATCCAGCGTGGCGCTGGTGCCCACCTGGAGGATCCGGCTACTCCGAGTTATACGGTGGAGGAAGAAGCACCCGATAGCTACCGTCCGAAGGAAACCTCCACGCCCTAGAAGGTAGTCGGCATCGACCCTGCAGGGTCGGCCCTCGTCAGTGTTATGAGCCCTGGGCCTTCTTGCGCCTGCGCTATGAACCCGTGACTGATTAGCACCTTCAGTGAAGCAGAATTTCCTGCCTCGACGCGGGCCATCAATGCAGTGTGGCCAGCGACCTTCAATCCTTCGATGCCTTCGCCGACGATGGCCTTTGCTAGCCCCTGACCCCAGTAGTCCGGGTCGATCCAGTAACCGATTTCTGTGCCATACGTGCGTTTGGTAGCAGTAAAAAGGCCAACCGGGGAATTCTGACGATGCGCGATAAACCAGGAAATTTCTTCGGCTTCCAGAGCATGTGCCACTCGCTGGGCCGTGTACTCCAAGCTCCAAGTGGTCCCGTTTCCGATATAGGCCATAACGCGTTCGTCCGTTGCCAGACGCGCAACAAAGCCGGTATCCGCTGTGGTCAGAGCTGTCAGTGCAAGTGATGGACCCATGGCTTTAGCCTATGATGCAGAAGCCCACATTGAAATTCTGTGTCGCCCGTTCTCACGTTTTAGCAGACAATCAGCTCAAGTGGACCGGCGAGACTCAGTGGCCCCAGCAACTAGTCGTGACGATTCATTTTAGTCTTCAGAATTGTTAAGTTCTTGTCGGATGGATAAAGCGCCACGGAAGTAACGCAAAGCGGGATGTCGCAGGCCTTGGTCGAAATAAAGCTAGCCATGGCGTTGCAAGGCGGAGGATTCAAAAGAAGACGCTTTGAGACGCTCTGCCTCGGAGGAACATATCGAGTTCAGAATCGGCGTACGAGCTGCTTCAAAGAGCGCATGGACCAAACGAATTGCCGTAGCAAGGACAAGACAGGTCAGCACGGAGCGGCCCCCATCATTCTGAGCCATCCGATGCGTTGTACGTCGCCTGAAACTCCCAGCTATTCAAGATCGAGGAATCTTGTCTTCACCGCTAAAACATCGATGATGGTTCCGCGTAGGGTATGGAAATCAATTAAGTAGCCATCCAGCCACGATGTCTACGACGACTCGTATTTCAAATTGGCCGGTGTGGAATGACTCCGTGTGGCGCTCATGACCGGTGTGCTTGCCTCGCAAGTATTTGGAGCAGCTCGAGATACGATTCGAAGTCCGACTCTAACGGGAATCCTGAGCCCGCAAAAGGCTCAAAGATCAGTCGCGAAGAGACAAGCGATCCTTTTGATAGATGGATTCATGCTCAATTGCGTGAAAGCCCAATGCTTCATTGATTGAGTGCATCCTTGCATTCTGGTCATCGCTGCTGGTTCTCACCCGGTGCGCAGTCCCTAAGCGCTTGGCAGCGTCCAAGCTTGCAGCCTTCACCGAAGTGCCTAGCCGATGTCCCCGATGCTGGCGAAGCACGAGCGTCCCCTCAATATGAGAGGGCGACGACGGTGTCGGGGCAACAACGAGACAGGTCCACCCAGCCAAATCACCTCTACTGTCCAGAGCGATGGATTCAATAACAGTAGATCCCTGAGCGTTCCACAACTCGATCTCCTGAGCGTATTCATCTACGGAAATCGTGGACTCGCTCCAGGCAAGATCACCGTTTGGTGCCTCAGCATCCACCAGTCCTTTGATCTGTCCGACTTGCTTTCGCAGTTGCTCCGGCACTCCATTGATGTGAGTTGAAATCACGTAGCCATCGGCGACCACAGGGGTGAACGGAGTCCAAGAACCAAGGTCCAATTCCAACACGGTTTCAGTTGTCGCAACAGCGTAGCCAAGTGGGACAGCGAATCTCTGTTCAAGGGTCGCAAGTTCAGCTGAAGTTCTGCGGTAGGCGCTGGAGACAAATCGGATCGCCGATGGCGGACTACTAAGTTCAGCAGTAGATACGAGTGCGCTACCAACGGACTGTGACTGGTGGCTGGGATGAACCCAAACGAAGATCCAAGAGGTATCGGGATCGCCCTGATAAGTCATAGAAGCAGAAAAGCCGAGCAGAGTCGAACCGTCGAAAGCGCCATGAATGTGCTTGCTCCAACCGTCGTCGGCACGCCATTGAATCATTCGAGCCTCGACCCCGATCCCTTGCCAGCCGGGACGCGCTTGCCCATTCGCGTCGGCCTCGACTCGGCAGGCAGCACGAAGTGCAGCGTCCTCAAAAATATTGAGATTCTCTATCCTCATGCCAACATCCTATGTTGCCCAGCCAACCGGGCGGTGCTAGGCGCCGTGGGCTGACGTGATCGAACGAGCAAACCGTGTTGACACGAGATTGTCTGAAAATCCATTTAGGATCATTGAATGACAGGTATTTCGGAAAGTGTTCGTCGAGCCAGAGCGGGAGACGGCCCCGACATCTATCGGTTGGCGCGTTTGTTCACACCGCGCATAGAGCTGGACGCAGCAGACTTTGAGGAGAATTTTCAGTCGCTAATTCATGACTCGCGCTGGTTCATCTGCGTCGTTGAATCCGACGGTCAGCTAGTTGGATATGCCGCCGCTCAGAATTACGGGCGCGCGGTGCGTACCTCGTTTACCGTCGGACGGCTGCACGATCTCTACGTGGAAGCTGACGCAAGGCGCAGGGGAACCGGGAAGAAACTCGTAGAAGAAGTATTCCGCTGGGCTAGACAACGAACGGTTCCGATGATTTTGGACTGGCAGGCCACCCCGGAATCTGTCGCCTTCTATGAGTCTTTCGGGTTGGAAGCGGACTATGCCGGAGACTTTCCGCAATGCCCAGGGTTTAGCCTAGACCTGCGTCTTAAGGGGTAGTGGATAAACAAAAGCAGGGAACGATGAAAAATCATCGTTCCCTGCTGATATGGAAAAATTCTACTTTGCTCCGCCTGCGGTGACAGGTGGAAGATCCGACCATGGGAAGGTGATCCACTTGTCGGTGCGGCGCCATTCGTAGTCCGGGACCATGATGGTGCGTGGCTTTGTGTAGAGGCAGACAGTCTTGACCTCGGCGCCCCATGCGGATACCAGCTCGACGACCTTTTCGAGGGTGCGGCCGGAGTCGGAGACGTCGTCAACAATCAAGATCTTCTTATCGCGCAGGTGGCCGTCATCCAGCATTGGAGGAAGGACCACTGGTTCCGGCAAGACGGTGCCGATGCCGGTGTAGAACTCGACGTTCAGTGCACCGCAGGCCTTGACGCCCAGAGCATAGGAAATCGAGCCGGCCAGCAGCAGGCCGCCTCGTGCAACTGCCAGAACGATATCTGGCTCGAAGCCATCGTCGACAATGGTCTGTGCGAGCTCACGGGAAGCTTCACCGAAGGTGTCCCAAGTGAGGATTTCGCGTTCTGGCTCTGAAAGGACTGATGCCCCGGAATCGTCAATGCTAGTCATTCTGCAATTTTAGCCCTCAATTTGGCGTTCCATTGCCCGGTTCAAACCATTCATTCACTTTTTCCTCCCATGCCCGGAGGATTCTCATCCGCTGATTAGGCAAGAATAGGCATGCGATGCTGCTTCTTGAGTAATCGATCACTTTTCGGAAAAACGGTCTTGAAGTGAGCTCATTGGGGTTTGAGTATCCGAAAAACCGTCTTAAGGATGACCAGCGCCACACCCAGTCTCGATAGGATGGAAGAAAGACTATTAGTAGGACATAACCTGGTTGTTCACTGAAGGAGAAGCATCGTGGATCCGCGAACCTGGAGAATGCGAATCAGCAGCACCGTAGCGGTACTTGCCCTCGGGCTGGCGGGCACGATTCCTGCCGCGCATGCGGCCAACGCAGTGCAAATCCCTGCCGGGCAGAACCTTGAATCGGTCACCATCGACGACTCCACCGGTTCGCTCAACGAACAGCGACTTCGTGACGCCTTGGAAGACCTCGACTTTAACGAGCCCACGGACGTGGCAGTCTATGCCCGCAACGGCGAATACTCAGATGACATCAACTCTAAGACTCTGGAATACGCGAAATCGACCCATCCTGAGTGGATCTCAAAGAAACCAGAAGATTACGGGGATTATTGGGCGGACGGGCTGCTAATCATCACGTTGTCTATTGAAGGACGTGGTGATGGTCAGATTGGCACCTACTTCGGTGAAGATCGCAAAGTCTCAGAGGCTGCAATAGAGAGCATCCATGAGGCTGGCTACGATGACTTCAATCTTTCCCGGTGGACCGACGGCGTCATTGCGGTCGCAGACCAGGCTTCTGCGATCATGAATCGTCCCTGGTACAAGCACCCGGCGCTGTGGATTTCCGCGGGCATCGCAGGATTTGTTGCGTTCGTCGTTGGCGGTCTGTCACTGCATACTCGCTCAACGCGGAGAAAAACCTTCGCCGGAGAACTGCAACAAGGTTCATCGCATCTGACCAACGTCACCATGGATCTGGAAGAAACCGAACTAGCGGCTCGAACCTTGCCCTCCACCTCCGAACATGCCATCGAATTGGAACAGCGCTTCACCAAGTTCATGACCAAATACCGTGCTTGTTTTGAAGCGCAACAGGCACTGGAAAGTACGAGCAAAAACGAGCGCTCCGGTTCCGACGGTGTTCGCTTAGCTAAGGAGTTCCGGGAAACAGCACAGTCCCTGGACCAGACCGATGACGCGATCATCGCCGCGTCGGCGCTCTATACCCGTTCCGCGTCCTGGCAAGACGCATGGCATGCTCAGATAAAGCCGCTAGAAGAGGACCTGAACGATATCAGGGAATTGCTCGATGACGTCGAACCAGAGCTGATGGCCAGCGCAGCAGCGTTGGCCTCCTACCGGGAAACTGCAACCAACGAACTCAACGAACTCTCGGTGCAGCTAGAAAGCGAAGCGATCACCGTGGATCAAGCGCTCGACGGGTTGTCCGCATTGCGTGCCGAATTGACCGAGAAGCTGGATATTTTTGCTCAAGCACAAGTTGACCACTATGCGGAAAACGCAGAAGAAAAAGCCGACATGCAATCGGAACTGAAGAAATCTCGCTACGAATCCAGGACCTACAACGGCCGCGCAGGCACAATCCTTGACGTGCTAAATCCTGCGTCGATGTATTGGCGCGTCAGCGGATATCACCATGGATATTCCGCAGGCGTCAGCGCCGTCTCTGCCTCGCGTGAAGCCGCGAGCTCATCGGGCGGAGTATCTGGCGGATATTCTGGTGGCGGAAGCTTCTCCGGCGCTGGCGGGTCTTCCCGCTTCTAATGAAAGGTAACGACATCTTCTCAGGGCTTTTGCCACCATCGGTGCACGTGGTTCAGTCCCGTACCGAGCTCGGTGAGGCGCCCCGCTATTGGCAGGAAGAGCGCTATATTGCAGGGGCAGTGTCGCAGCGGCAACAAGAATTTCGTACTGTCCGCGTCTGCGCTCGCCGAGCATTGGCACAGTTGGGTTTTGCAGATTTTCCGTTGGTTCCAGATGAACAACGAGCCCCAGTCTGGCCAGTGGGAGTGGTGGGGAGCATGACTCATTGCGAGGGCTTCCGTGCAGTGGCCGTGGCTTCGTCGAACGAAGTTCGCTCAATGGGGATCGACGCTGAAGTTCATGCCCCGCTGCCTGCCGAAATTCTCGACATCGTGTTGCTTCCCGAAGAACAGCGAATGGTTGCTGAGCTAACCCGGCGTAATCCGGAGATCGCCTGGGATCGGCTGATATTCAGTGCCAAAGAAAGTGTCTTCAAAGCATGGTTCCCCGTGACTCGAAGGTGGTTGGACTTTTTGGAATGCCAGATTTCCCTAGAAGGGCAGTCGTTCCAATTCCAGGCCACCATTCAAACAACCGACGCTACGGCTACTGAGCACGCGCTGACAGAAATGAGCGGACGCTGGATTGCAGAAGGCCCCAGCAACCAAGGGCTGCTGGGGACCTGCATTACCGTACTCTAGGCTCGACTGGCCATGAGTAGGGATTAGAATTCTTCGCCGTGGGTGATCACGTTCGCCGCACGTCCCACGATGTGCGGGTCCGGAGATCCGACGAGCTCATGATCCTTGCCTTTGTAGTCAAAGAGGTCCAGCACATGTCGCATCGCTTGGAGCCGGGCGCGCTTCTTATCGTTGGATTTCACTACCGTCCACGGCGCGTGGTCGGTGTCTGTTTTCAGGAACATTTCCTTTTTTGCTTCCGTGTACTTGTCCCATTTGTCCAGGGACTCAAGATCCAGGGGGGAGAGCTTCCACTGGCGTACCGGATCAATCCGGCGAATGGTGAATCGGGTGAGCTGTTCACTAGCGGAGACGGAGAACCAAAACTTCACCAGATCTATGCCCTCATCGACCACTAGTTTTTCGAAGAGGGGCGTTTGCTCCAGGAAATGATCCACCTCGTGTGGCGTGCAGAATCCCATGACTCGTTCCACCCCGGCGCGGTTGTACCAAGAGCGGTCAAACAGCACGATTTCTCCGGCTGACGGGAAGTGCTGCACATAGCGCTGGTAGTACCACTGGGTGGATTCGCGTTCGCTGGGTTTTTCCAGCGCCACAACGCGAGCACCACGAGGATTCAGGTGTTCGGTGAAACGCTTGATCGTTCCGCCCTTACCGGCCGCGTCACGGCCCTCAAAAACGATCATGATGCGGCGACCATTGGCCTTCGCCCACTTTTGAAGTTTGAGCAACTCAATCTGCAGTGCGCGCTTTTCGCGCTCATAGGTCTCGCGGTCGAGTTTCTCGGTGTAGGGGTAGTCCTCACGCCAGGTATCGACAACGCTGCCATCGGCGCGCAATAACAACGGATCGTCGTCATCGTCATCAAGTACCGAATAACCACGGAAAGCGTCGTCAAGCAGGGGGATTTCTACACTCATGATGGCAAGCCTAAAATTTGAGAATGAACGAGTAATGAACGGTTTTTGAACGAGCGGACGGGCTGAGCGAAGAACTTAGCCTGGGAAGTCCGGTAGTTGTACGTCCGAGAGCCAGGCCTGCAAGATCCGATCTACATCAATGCCGTCGGCGTGCTTCTTCAGGTGCTGGGTGAACTTATTCGTATCAACGCTTCCGTGCTGATACGTACCTGTCCAATCTCGAAGCATCGCGTAGAAAACCTCATCGCCCAGCTCGGTGAGCAGAGCATAGAGCGTCAGCGCACCGCGTTTGTACACGCGATCATCAAACATGTCTTCGGGACCCGGGTCCCCGATTTTAAGATCCTGGGGGAGACCGCTGAGTTTCTCCCACGCTGCCCGTGCCCGCTGATTGATCGGCATGACACCTGCATGCTCTGAGTAGACCCATTCGCTGAAACACGCGAAGCCCTCATTCAACCAGATGTCTTTCCACTGAAGAGGCGTCAGGGAATTGCCGAACCACTGGTGTGCGAACTCATGGGCGATCAATCGCTGAGCTTCCCAATCAAGGGAGAGATGATTGCGCCCAAAGATACTCATGCCTTGGGCTTCCAAAGGAATTTCCAGTTCGTCGTCAACAACCACGATCTTGTAATTCTCAAAGGGGTACGGGCCGAACTTGCGCTCAAAAATCTCGGCCATCTGGCCTTGCTTGGCAAAGGCGCCACGCACCGCCAAGTCATTGCCCGGCACCGAATAGGCCAGCAGATGATGTCCGCGGTCAAAGGCGATTTCGATGTAGCGGCCAATCTGCAAAGTCGCTAGATAAGTCGCCATCGGTTCACGCTGTTCATAGACCCAGGTGTTGCGGCTGGCCGAGCGGCGATGGGAGACCAATTCGCCATTGGCAACAACCCGATATCCGGCATCGGTGGCCACCTCAAAGCGGTAGGAGGACTTGTGGCTCGGGTGGTCGTTGCAGGGGAACCAAGTGGAAGCACCCACGGGCTGTCCCGAAACAAGGATGCCGTCGGTGAGCTCTTCCCAGCCCACCTCACCCCATTGCCCGTTATCCACGTTCGGGTTACCCGCATAGCGCAGAATCAGCTCGACATGTTCGCCGGCTTTGACCCGATTCGGGGTCGAGACTACAACGCGGTGGTGCTTTTTGCTGACAGTGACCTTGCGTCCCTGGCAGGTGGCTTTGATGATCTTCAGCCCGTTGAGGTTCAACGGGATTTCGTAGAGATCTTCCAGCGCGCGAACGCGCAGCAAGGCACGGCCGTCGAGGTGATTGCTGGCCAACTTCACCACGAGGTTCACCTCGTAATGTTCCACGGTGTACGTCGGGGAGCCGTAGTGCTTGGTGTACTCATCCAATATGTGATGGTGCATCGGTGCGTTGCCTCAGGCTTCCTGTGCTGTGGGCTGCGAAATGTGCTGATCCGGGTTGATGTTCCAGCGTACTGCCGGATTACCTCGCCAGTAGGTATTTGCTGGCAAAACTTCACCGCGCAGAATCAAGCTGGCAGGACCCGTGGTGGTTCCTTCGGAGATCCGGGCGGCAGGCAGGATCACGCTGTGCGGGCCAAGCGTTGCGCCAGCGCCGAGGGTGACCGCGTCGATGGACATGATGCGATCGTGGAAGAGGTGAGTCTGCAAGACCGATCCACGATTGACCGTGGAGTGGTCGTGGAGGGTCACCAGATCAGCCTCTGGCAGCCAGTAGCTTTCGCACCACACGCCGTGGCCAATTTTGGCACCCTGGGCACGCAAGAACCAGACCAGGGCAGGGGTTCCTGAAGCGAGCCGGGCAAACCACTGAGCACACACCAGCTCGGTGAAGGAATCAACCATTTCGGTGCGCCAGATAAATGAACTCCACAGCGTATGCTCACCGGGGCGGATTGCACCGACCACCAGCCACTTGACTGCCACCGCGATCATTGCGGCCAGCGCGCCCGCGATGACAAGCACAGCGCCGGAGAGCAAGATGCTCGCCCAGACGCCGGCATAGGCAGCCAATGCCGCCAGCGCCCACAACACCCCGCCAGCGATAGCGACGGTGGTGAAGACCGCCAAAGAACGGGTGAGCTCCCAGAAGGAACGCATGAGTTTCAGCTTCAGCCCCGGACGATAGGTGCGCTCGGATTCAGCTTCCACCGTGGTGCGGCGCAGCTTATTGGGCGGGGAACCGATCCACGAGGTTCCGGCTTTCATCTTTTTCGGCGTGGCCGAGAGCACCGCAATCAGCGAACGCTTGGGCACGCGGCGTCCGGCATGCAGGATGCCGGAGTTGCCCAGGAACGCCTTCTTGCCCACCCGGACCGGGGCGATATGCATCCAGCCGCCGCCCAGCTCATAGGAAGCCACCATGGTGTCGTCGGCCAGGAAGGCGCCGGAGGAGATGGTGGTCATCTTCGGGATCAGCAGGACCGTGGAAATTTCCACGTCGCGTCCCACCTTGGCCCCCAAAAGGCGAAGCCAGGTCGGGGTGAACAGCGAAGCATAGAGCGGGAAGAGCTGATCTCGTGCGGTATCCAGGACCCGCTCGGTCGCCCAAGCCTGCCAACCAACGCGCGAGGTGACCGGGTGCCATCCTTCGACCAAACCGATGGACAGCAAACGCACCACGGCAATGGTCAAGATCATGCTCGACAAGAACCAGACTATGGCTGCCAGCGCGACGGCTGGGATAAAGCGCCAGCCGATGTCGGCCAGCGAGTTTGCCGGCCGCAGGATTGGGGTGACCCAGAGGAAGGCCAAGACCACCGGGATCCACTGCCACAGGTTGAGCAGGATCGAGGCGAGGCCTGCGAGTATGCGAGGCAGCGGGCGGTACACCGGTTCTGCTTCGGGCCATTTGGGTTTGGCCTTGGCCTGTCGGGTGGCAGGGGAGCCGGCATACCGCGAGTTCTCCTGGGTGGTTCCGTAGACGGCCGAGCCTGCTTCAACAATGGTGTGATCCGAGATGACTGCGCCGGGCGCCAGGGTGCTGCGCGCACCGATGGAGGCATGAGCGCCAATCTTGATGGCCCCCACGTGCACCTTGTCCCCATCAATCCAATATCCGCTGACATCCACTTCGGGTTCAACGGTGGCACCGGGGCCGACGGTGAGCATGCCGGTCACCGGTGGCAAAGAATGCAAGGTGGCGGTGCTGTCGATGCGTGCGCCAAGCATCCGGGCGTACCAAGGGAGCAGCGGGGCGCTGGAGAGCGAGACCGGGTCAACCACGTCGGCAATATGCTGGGCCAGCCATAGGCGCAGGTGTACCGAGCCAGAGCGCGGATAAATACCCGGTTCCAGCCGTCCCAGCAGCAGCTTATTGGCCAGGATGGAAAGCGCCATGCGTCCGACCGGGGTGACAAATACCAGCCATAACCCGGCAATCACGTACCACGGGGTGGGCAGGGGATCTTCGAACACATTCATCGCGACCAGCGCCGCGTGCCCGATCATCAGATAGGTGAACCAGCGCAAACCAGAGAGGATGAACAGCGGGAAAGCCAACAGGGTTTGGGTCAGCTGGGTAATGCGCTTGGTGCGCTTGACGGTGCGAGGCTCCACCGGTTCGCTGGTGACTTGTTGCCCGCCAAGATACTCCACCAGGGCACCGAACCGTGGATAGTCGTAGAGTTCTGCGACTGTCAGATCCGGGTAGCGAACGCGCAGGGCAGAAACCAACTGTGCCGCCGAGAGCGATCCTCCGCCGGCAGCAAAGAAGTCGGCTTCAAGCCCGGATACCGGTGCTCCCAGCGCACCTTTCCACGCTTGGGCAATAAACTCGCCGACCTCATCCAATTGCGGCAGTTCGCTGGAGGACTCGGTGCCCTGTGCTCCGGGCAGGGGCCACGGCAGGGCATTACGGTCAACTTTGCCGCTGGTTTTCATCGGCAGGTTGTCCATGACGGCCAAGATCGGCACCATGGGCGCCGGCAGGTCGTTCAAAAGGGCAGTGCGGGCCGCCGAAAGGTCATAGTCCCCGGGTGCTTGCAGGTAGCCGACCAAGATCTTATTGCCGGTGGCGGTTTCCCGCACGGCCACAGCCGCCGAGGAGACGCCCTGCAATGAATTCAAGGCCGAATCAATTTCACCGAGTTCGATGCGCCGGCCACCAATTTTTACTTGGTCATCCACGCGGCCGATGAAGATCAGGCCTTTGCTGTCGTTGATCACCATATCGCCGGAGCGGTAGGCGCGCTCCCAGCCCAGGGTGGGCATGGGAGCGTACTTTTCTGCGTCCTTCTCCGGGTCGAGGTAGCGGGCGAGCCCCACACCACCGATGATCAACTCGCCAGTTTCACCCTCGGCCACCGGAATGCCCTGCTGGTCAACGACGGCCAGGTCCCATCCAGCCAAGGGCAGGCCGATGCGTACCGGCAGGCTGCCATCCATGGTGGCGCCGCAAGCCACGACGGTGGCCTCGGTGGGGCCGTAGGTGTTCCAGACTTCACGGCCCTCGGTAGCCAGCCGTCCGGCAAGTTCTGGAGGGCAGGCTTCTCCGCCGAAAATGAGCAGCCGCACCGAATCCAACGCCTGGGCAGGCCAAAGGGCGGCCAGGGTGGGGACGGTGGAGACTGCGGTGATGGATCGGGAAATCAGCCATGGGCCCAAATCCATGCCGCTGCGCACCAGGGCGCGTGGGGCTGGCACCAGACAGGCACCATTGCGCCAGGCGATCCACATTTCTTCGCAGGAAGCATCGAAAGCCACCGAAAGTCCGGCGAGCACGCGGTCTGTGGTGTTCAGTGGATCGTCAGGCAAGAACATTTGTGCTTCGGCGTCGACAAAGGCCGCGGCCGAACGATGGGATACCGCCACGCCCTTGGGTTTGCCGGTAGATCCGGAGGTGAAAATGATCCAGGCATCATCTTCCAGGCCCGGTTGGCGTGGGGCGGCAAATGGCTTGGGCCGTGGGACAGCCACCGAAATGGTGTCGGTGCCTTGGATAATTCCGGCTACATGGGCTTCGCTGAATACGGTGTTGGCGCGCTCGTCGGGGTCATCGGCATCCACCGGGACGTAGGCGGCGCCAACCCAGATGATCGCCAGAATCCATTCGTAGAGGTGGCGGGTGCCTGATTCGACGCGAACGCCGATGCGGTCACCAGCCCCCAGCCCTTGCTCGTGCAGGCGGCGGGCCTTGGCCTTGACCTCTTCGATGAGTTCGGCGTAACTCTCGGTGCGCTCGCCGTCGTCAATGGCCGGCGCGTCAGGGTGCGCGGTGGCGGTGGCCTGCAGAATGTCTACAAGGGTCCGAAGTTCAGGGGCGAGCGCACCGGAAGGAAATTGGGGGGTGTAGATTTCCAATTCCGGCGCAGGAGTTTGATCGTTGTCCATGATGAACGGATCCATCCCTTCATTTAACTGCGTAAATGGAGCCGGGACGCTGGGGGAGTGCATCCCGAAAAAGGAAATGGATTCTGGAGGGGGCAGGGCTTAGGAGCCCACCAACTATCTAATACGCACCGATGGAAATTAGAGCCCAGAATTAGTTGAACTGTTGGCTATGTCTCTATCGTTGCGCTATTGCTACGCGCCGGGCCGCAGGTGCCAAGACGGAAATTGTTTCTGCGGCCCAGCAGCTGGTAGCTATGGCAACAAGATGACCTTGCCGGTGGTGGCTCGTGATTCCAGCGCCGTATGGGCTGCGCCGGCTTCGGTTAAGGAGTATTGCGCGCCGATGCGCACATCGATCTTGCCGGCGGCGACCCAGCCGACCATGTCACCGAAACGCCAGTGCATTTCCTGCTGCGAGGTCAAAAAATCGGCGAGCTTCGGGCGCGTCACGGTCAGTGAACCGCCAGCGTTCAGGCGCTGCAAGTCAAAGGGTGGCACCTGGCCGCTGGCTCCGCCGAAGAGCACCAGCGTGCCACGGCGGCGCAGGGCCGCCAGCGACGTTTCAAAAGTGTCCTTGCCGATGCCGTCGTAGACCGCGTTGACGCCCTTGCCCTCGGTGACCTTCTTGACGGTGTCGGCGACCTGGTCGTAGTCCACCACGTAGTCGGCTCCTGCTGCCTTGGCCAGGTCCTTCTTTTCCTGGGTGGAGGCGGTGGTGATGACGGTGGCGCCCTTGAGCTTGAGTAGCTGGGTGAGGATCAGGCCCACGCCGCCGGCGCCAGCGTAGGTGAGAATGACATCGCCGTTGTGCACCATGTAGCTGGAGTGGACCAGGTAATGAGCGGTCATTCCCTGCAGGGGAAGGGCTGCAGCGATATGCAGATCCACGGAGTCCGGGACCTTGGCGGTCAGATCGGCATCGACCACGGCATACTGCGAGTAGCCGGCAAGGCCCGAGGCAGTCGCGACCCGATCGCCCAACTTGAAGTTCTGGACTCCTTCGCCGATCTGCTCCACTACGCCGGAGAATTCCGAACCCGGAACAAAAGGATAAGCAACGTCGTAGATGCCGCTGCGCTGATAGGTTTCGATGAAGTTCACGCCGGTGGCCGCGACCTTAACCAGCAGTTGGCCTGGGCCGGGGGTGGGAACGGGTATTTGGGTTAGCTGCAATCCGGTGGCGTCGGTTGGTTCGTTAACCACAATGGCTTGTTGCTGCATGGTGCGGTGCTCCTGAAATACGCAGTGTCCCGGGGATGTTCCGGCGGGTCTCTACCGCCAGTTTAGGACTTTGCCCGCCCCGGTGGGGAGAGCGGTTGTTGGATGTCGGGTTAAGTGACGAAGTATTTTATGAATATTTATTAGCGTGTATGCATATTTCGCGGTAGAATCTGGTCATGACGATTTCAGTAGCTGTCTCCGGCGCCAGCGGATACGCCGGCGGTGAGGTCCTTCGCATCCTTGCGGCCCATCCAGAAGTAGAGATTGGCGCGATCACCGCGCACTCCCAAGCCGGGCAGCGACTCGGTTCCATCGCACCGCACCTGCATGCGCTCGCCGACCGCGTCCTGGTGGACACCACGGTAGAAAACCTTGCCGGGCATGATGTCGTATTCCTGGCCCTGCCACACGGCGCTTCGGCTGCCGTGGCCGCAGCCCTGCCGGAATCCACCCTGGTCATCGATGCCGGCGCGGACCACCGCCTGGAATCCGCCGAAGCGTGGGAAAAGTTCTACGGTTCGGAGCATGCCGGATTCTGGCCTTATGGTTTGCCCGAACTTCCTGGGCAACGCGAAAAGCTCGTGGGCACCAAGCGCGTGGCGGTGCCCGGGTGTTACCCAACCGGCGGCCAGCTAGCGCTGGCCCCAGGTTTTGCCGCTGGACTGTTGGAAGCCGACGACGTAGTCATCGTCTCCGCCTCGGGCACCTCAGGAGCTGGTAAGTCGCTGAAACCCAACCTGCTGGGCAGCGAAGTCATGGGCTCGATGAGCACCTACGGCGTGGGCGGCTCCCACCGCCACATCCCAGAAATGGAGCAGGGCTTCTCCAAGCTCGCCGGTGAAGCGGTCACCGTATCCTTCACCCCGACCCTGGCCCCGATGCCCCGCGGCATCCTGACCACCGCCACCGCGAAGGTCAAGGCCGGCGTGAGCGAAGCACAGCTTCGCGATGCCTGGTCCGCGGCCTACGCCACCGAGCAATTTGTGCACCTGCTGCCAGAAGGCCAATGGCCAACCACCGGCGCAGTCCAAGCCTCCAACCACGTCCAGCTGCAACTGGCCTTCGACACCCACGCCAACCGCGTGATCGTCACCGCCGCACTGGATAACCTCACCAAGGGCACCGCAGGTGCCGCAGTTCAGTCGATGAACATCGCCCTAGGACTGCCAGAAAATACCGGATTGCTCATGCAAGGAGTCGCACCGTGAGCCTCGCCCACACCAACACCCACCCATCCGCTGCCACCACCGGCGTCACAGCGCCAGCGGGATTCAGCGCCGCCGGCGTGCCAGCGGGCCTGAAGTCCACCGGCAAAAACGACGTGGTCCTGGTCAAGAACCTCGGACCAGAATTCACTGCCGCCGGGGTCTTCACCTCCAACCGCGTGGCCGCCGCCCCGGTGCACTGGTCCAAGCAGGTGCTCGCCGACGGCCGCATCGACGCCGTGTTGTTGAACTCCGGCGGAGCCAACGCCTGCACCGGTGCCGAAGGCTTTGGCAACACCCACCGCAGCGCCGAATATGTCGCCGAACTGCTCGCAGTCTCCGCCGGCGACGTGGCCGTGGCCTCCACCGGCCTGATCGGCATGCAGCTGCCCATGGACAAGCTGCTGCCCGGCGTGAAGGCCGCAGCCGACCTGCTTGGCGAGGACCAGAAGGCTGCCGATGAAGCGGCCGCTGGCATTATGACCACCGACACCGTGCCCAAGCTGGTTTCCCGCCTGGTGGGTCCAGCCGGCGCCAACCAGATCACCATCGGCGGCATGGCCAAGGGTGCGGGCATGCTCGCCCCGGCGCTGGCCACCATGCTCGTGGTGCTCACTACCGACGCGGTGCTTACTTCTGCGCAGGCCGACGCCGCACTGCGCGCCGCCACCGCGATCAGCTTCGACCGTGCGGACTCCGATGGCTGCATGTCCACCAATGACACCGTGCTGCTGCTGGCCTCCGGCGCCTCGGGTGCCACCCCGGATATGGCCGAGTTCACCGCGGCGCTGTCCGACGCCTGCTGCGAGCTGGCCGCGATGCTCATCGAAGACGCCGAGGGCGCCGACCACACCATCGCGATCCGCACCTACAACGCCGCCACCGAGGCCGACGCCCTGGAAGTCTCCAAGGCCGTCTCGCGCTCCAACCTGGTCAAGACCGCCGTCTTCGGCAAGGACCCAAATTGGGGACGGGTGCTCTCCGAGGTCGGCACCACCAAGGCCGCCTTCGAGCCCGATCAGCTCAACGTCTCGATCAACTCCGTCATGGTCTGCAAGAACGGCGGGGTGGGCGAAGACCGCAACCTGGTTTCCTTGGAAGAGCGCAATGTGTCGATCGAGATCGACCTGAACGCGGGCACCGAAGAGGCCACCGTGCTGACCAACGACCTGACCCACGACTACGTCCACGAGAACTCCGCCTACTCCAGCTAGGCAGAAACTAGGAACACTCCCATGGCCCAAACTGCCCGCACCAATCTGGATATCGCCCAGTCCAAGGCCGAAGCGCTCATCGAGGCGCTGCCTTGGATCCAGCGCTTCGCCGGGACCACGATGGTCATCAAGTACGGTGGCAACGCGATGGTCAACGACGAGTTGCGCCGCGCCTTCGCCGAAGACATCGTGTTCCTGCGCCACGCCGGGGTCAACCCGGTGGTGGTGCACGGCGGCGGCCCACAGATCAACAAGATGCTCGACACCTTAGGCATCGAGTCCGAGTTCCGTGGTGGGCTACGCGTCACCACCCCCGAGGCCATGGATGTGGTGCGGATGGTGCTCACCGGCCAGGTGCAGCGCGACCTGGTGGGCCTGATCAACTCGCACGGGCCCTACTCGGTAGGCATGTCCGGCGAAGACGGCGCCACCTTGCAGGCAGTGCGCACCGGAACCATCGTCGACGGGCTGCCGGTGGACCTGGGACTGGTCGGCGAAGTCACTCGGGTACGCACCGACCAGGTGGACTCGCTGGTGGATGCCGGGATGATCCCGGTCATCTCCACCGTCGCCCCGGAATTCGACGAACATGGCGAACCTACCGGTGCGGTGCTCAACGTCAACGCCGATACCGCCGCGGCCGCCCTGGCCAGCGCACTGGGCGCCACCAAACTAGTGATCCTCACCGACGTGGAGGGCCTGTACGCTGCCTGGCCGGATAAGTCCTCGCTGATCAGCTCGATCACCAACGACGAACTACGCCAGATGCTGCCATCCCTGGAATCGGGCATGATCCCTAAAATGGGTGCGTGCCTGAAGGCCGTGGACGAGGGTGTCGGCCAGGCCCACATCGTCGATGGCCGGGCCCCGCACTCGATGCTGCTAGAAATCTTCACCACCGCCGGCGTGGGCACCCAGGTGCTCCCGGCCTCCCAGAACAACCCAAAGGACACCAAGTGAGCGAGCACGCCGCTGAAACCACCGCCGCCACCGAGGTCACCGAGCTGACCGGACTCTCCTCGGCCGCACTGGCCGAACGCTACTCCAAGTCCCTGCTGGGCGTTTTCGGCACCCCGCAGCGCGTACTGGTGCGCGGGGCCGGCTGCCACGTCTGGGACGCCGACGGCAACCAGTACCTGGACCTGCTCGGCGGCATCGCGGTCAACACCCTAGGCCACGGGAACCCGCTACTCACTTCGGTCATCACCAGCCAGCTGGCCACCCTGGGGCACGTATCGAACTTCTTCACTTCCCCCAGCCAGATCGCCCTGGCCGAAAAGCTGCTGGACATTTCCGCCGCCCCGGCCGGGTCCAAGGTCTTCTTCGCCAACTCCGGCACCGAAGCCAACGAGGCCGCGCTGAAACTGACCCGGCGCAACGCCGGCACGCCGAATGCTCCGCGCACCAAGGTGATCGCCCTGGAACACGCCTTCCACGGCCGCACCCTGGGCGCGCTGTCGCTGACCTATAAGGAAAAGTACCGCGCACCCTTCGCCCCGCTGCCGCAGAATGTCACCTGGATTCCTGCCGGGGACATCGAGGCGCTACGCGCCGCGGTGGACGAGTGCGTCTGTGCCGTCTTCATCGAGCCGATCCAGGGCGAAGCCGGCGTGAAGATGCTCTCCGCACAGTATCTGCAGGCAGCTCGCGAAATCACCCGCGAAGCCGGCGCGCTGCTGGTTTTCGACGAGGTGCAGACCGGCATGGGCCGCACCGGGTCCTTCTTCGCCTCCGCACCGGTGATCCCGGATGTGATGACCCTGGCCAAGGGCCTGGGCGGCGGTTTCCCGATCGGCGCGATGATCGTTTTCGGTCAAGAGAACACCCAGTGGCTGACCCCGGGCGATCACGGCACCACCTTCGGCGGCAACCCGGTGGCCTGCGCCGCGGGCCTGGCCGTCATCCACACCATCGAATCCCAAAACCTGCTCGCAAAGGTGCGCACCAACGGCGAGTGGCTGCGTGAGCAGCTGGCCGGGATCCCGGGTGTCAGCGCGGTGCGCGGGGCCGGGTTGCTCACCGCCTTCGAACTGGCCGAGGCCAACGCACCAAAGCTGGTTACCGCCGCCCTGGACGCCGGATTTATCGTGAACGCCACCGATGATTCAACCATCCGTCTGGCCCCGCCACTGGTGATCACCAAGGAACAACTGGGCAGCTTCCTGGCCGTCCTGCCGCAGCTAATCGCCGTCGCCTAATACTTCGCACAAATCTTAAGGAATCAACTGATGAGCGTTACCCGCCACTTCCTGACCGACCTGGATTTCACCGCCGACGAGCAGTCCAAGGTGCTCGACCTGGCCGCGAAGATGAAGGCCGACAAGTACGGCTACCAGCCCTTCGCTGGCCCGCAGACCGTCGCGGTCTTCTTCGACAAAACCAGCACCCGCACCAGGGTGTCCTTCCACGCCGGCATCGCCGAGCTGGGCGGCTCCCCGCTGATCATCAACTCCGGCGAATCCCAGCTGGGCCATAAGGAATCCATCGCCGACTCCGCCAAGGTACTCGAACGCATGGTCTCCACCATTGTCTGGCGCACCTATGCCCAGTCCGGACTGGAAGAAATGGCCGCGAATTCCTCGGTACCGGTGATCAACGCGCTGAGCGATGACTACCACCCGTGCCAGCTGATCGCCGACCTGCTCACCGTGCGTGAACACAAGGGCGCCACACAGGGGCTGACCATGAGCTACCTGGGCGACTCGGCCAATAACATGGCCAACTCCTACCTGCTCGCCGGCGTCACCGCGGGCATGCATGTGCGCATCGCAGGCCCCGAAGGCTACCTGCCCTCCGCGTCGATCATCGCCGCGGCTGAAGAACGCGCGGCACACACCGGGGGATCGGTCATGATCACCACCGATGCCGCCGCCGCCTTGAAGGACGCCGACGTGGTCGTCACCGACACCTGGGTGTCCATGGGCCAGGAAGATGAGAAGGAAGCCCGTCTGAAGCTGTTCACCGACTACTCGGTGACCGTCGAGGCGATGAAGCTGGCCAAGGAAGATGCGATTGTGCTCCATTGCCTGCCGGCCTACCGCGGCTACGAAATCGACGCCGAAGTGATCGACGGCCCGCAATCAGTAGTGTTCGACGAGGCCGAAAACCGCGTGCACGCCCAGAAGGCCGTCATGGCCTGGCTCATGGTCGCCTCCGGCCTGGCCGAAGATCCACGAGTGGAGCTCTAGGATGTCCTCCCAGCCAAGCACCAAAACCGCCCGCCAGGCTCGCGTCCGCGCTTTCTTGGGGAATAACTCGGTCAAATCCCAGGCTGAGCTGCTCGGGCTGCTCAAGGATGACGGGCTGGAGGTCACCCAGGCCACGCTCTCACGCGACCTAGTGGAAATCGGCGCGGTGCGCATCCGTGACCACCTGGGTCAACTGATCTACGCGGTGCGCCAGGAAGGCGGGGACCGTTCCCCGCAGACCGCCATCACCCAGGAAGTGCTCGACGCGCGCCTGGCCAAGATCTGCGCCGAGCAGCTGGTCACCGCCGAAGCCTCCGGAAACATCGTGGTGCTGCGCACCCCGCCGGGCGCCGCGAACCTGTTGGCCCTGGCCATCGACCACTCGCAGATGCCCTCGATCCTTGGTTGCATCGCGGGCGATGACACGATCATGGTCACCACCCGTGAGGTCGACGGGGGAGCAGAAGTGGCCGCCCGCTTCCTGCAGCTGGCCGAACCGCGCTAACCGCGCCGAGCCCGCACCCGCCTGCGCTCACCCGCCGCCGCGCACTTATCCACAGTGCGCGGCGGCGTGCTGTTTTATCTGCGCCCGCCACCGCACTATCGGTGTATGGACATGCCGCAGCTCTCGCACTCTCTCACCACGCTGGCCGTCCAGCTGGCCGGTGGGCAGCTGCTCGGTTCGCAACAACTGCTCCAGGCGCAATCCCTGTGCCTGTACCTGATGGCGCACCTGACCGATCAGGCCGAGCATCTCGATGACCCGCGCGCCGCCGTGGCCTATGCCCAGGGTGCAGAATCTTTCAGCCGCCTGGCGACCCGTTCCAACGTTGTCGCCGCCAGCCTGGTGGAAACCACCGCCGCCCAGTGCCTGCACGTGGATGAATTCGACGATCTATGCGCTGGCCGCACCGACTTCAGCGCCGAACCCCGCTTCGCCGTCGGCCGCACGGTCTACCACAATGCTGCAGATCTGCTAGCTCAGCTGCTGGATTTGAACTACTTTGAGGCCGAGCGCCGGGTCAGCGACGCACACCTGGTCCATGCACGACGTGACATGACCGGCGCCGCTTGCGCGCCACGCTTCACCCAGCTGGCCGAATTCTTCGCCAGCTCCGCGGATCCGCTCACCACCTCCACCGCCCCCACGCCCTGGGCGCCACCAGACTTGCACCACCTGCCCGACCCCCGCGAAGTGCTCAAAACCGCCCGGGCGCTGAACAAGTTCGAACCCGAAGACACCACTTTCGAGGGCCTGCCCACCTCGGCCACCGCTACCGCGCCCGACGGTAAGCTGCTGGAGGAACACGCCGCCGCGCTGCTGGCAGAGTCCCCGATTCGCACCCGCCAAAAGCACGTGAACTCGCTCATCAAAGCGTACAAGGACGCGCATGTGCAGACCCGCACCCCACCTCTAGGTCTTTTCCGCGGCCGGGTGGTCAACGGCGTACACGAATTCATCGTTCGCGTGAACTCCCTGGATGCCGAGCTGTGGAACTCGCTGATCGCCCAGGCTGACAGCAGGCGCACCCAGGCTGGATCTGCGGCCCGCCAAGCAGCCACAAATCCCCAGCCCGAATCGCCCGAGCACCCTGATTCTTCCGAGCGCCCCGAATCGCCCGAGCAGCCCGAATTTTCCGAACCGCCCCTCGAAGCGCGAACCGACGAACTGTGGCACAGCGATGATCCACTTCCTGAGTGGGCGCGCAGCGAGGGGTCCCCGCCAACGGGTAATGAACCGCCAGCTCCCATGCCACCAGATCCCATGCCGCCCGGTGCTCCCGCGCCGCCCATGCCTGGCACCTGCACCGTCGCGGAGCGCAGATTAAATGCTTTGAATGGGGTGCTGCGCCATACCGACCCGGAGAACAGCACCAAGCGCATCATCCCGGAAATCGTGGTGCACGCCAGCTACGAAGACCTCAACGATCTGGCATCCCTGAGCGGAATCACCGCGCACGGCGTGAAACTTACCGCGCCCGAATTGCGCACCATGCTCTGCGAAGCGAAGGTCTTGAGTCCGATTTACAACGCCGACGGGGCGATCATGGACATCGGCCGTGATGCCAGGTTCTTCCCGCGGTGGATGAAACTCGCTGCCCGCGACCGCGATGGTGGCTGTTTGGTCCCTGGCTGCACCGAGGAGCCGGCGCTGCTGGAATATCATCACTTCAAACCGTGGTCTAAAGGTGGGCATACTCGACTGCAGGATTGCTGTCCGCTATGCACCACCCATCACGTCATGGTTCATCACGGGTACATGAGGCTGGTGAAGATCAAGGGGTTGCCCTACGTCATTTTGCCCAAGCATCTTGATCCCGAACAACGCCCGCGGCGCAACACCTACTTCGCACGAACTATGTAGACGTGCTCCCTTCGTCATGCCTTTCGCAGGCACAAAAAACTGCCGCGCCCAACTGAATGCTGGGACGCGGCAGTTTCTGTGTGTGGATCCTGATTGATTAGGCGGCTAGTTCTTGGACTGCGTTCAGTTCGAAGGCCTGCTCAAACGCGACTTGAACCTCGTCGGTGTGTGCCACTAAAACAATCTTGTGGATCGGTGAAATGTGCTTGTTGGTGTCGATCCACCGTTCGATCGCTTCATGGGCGATCTCCGCCACCTGCTGTGGCTCCCATCCAAAGGCGCCCGCTCCGATGGCGGGGAAGGCGATCGAGTGGGCATCATGACGGGCGGCCACATACAGCGAGTTCACAAAACAATCGCTCAATATTTTTGGATTCGGCTTGATGAGCGCCAAATTGGGGGCGGCAGTATGAATGACCCATTTCGCCTTGAGGTCCCCGGCTTTGGTGGCAACCGCGATTCCTGAAGGAATTCCGTCGGGATAGCGCTGCGCGCGAACTTCTCGGCAGGCAGCAAGCAAGCTCGGGCCGGCAGCTTCGTGAATCGCGCCATCGACTCCGCCACCACCCAAGAGTGAGGGATTGGCTGCGTTCACTACGGCATCAACGTGCAGGGTGGTGATGTCACCACGGTACAACTGGATTTCCATTGCGTACCTCCGAAGTTAGTTCCGATTCGGTTATGGCAACACCATACGCCCGGGCGCTGTGGACTGGAAGAGGTTAATCATTGAGTTTCCTGCGTGTCGGGCAGCGCAGAAAAATGAATGAATCGACACCACAGTGAATATTTATGAGCAACATTGCATAAAGCTTTGCTAGAGTAGGGTGCAGTGCAAATTTTCACCGGCAGAAAGGAACAGGCCATGGCCTCGTCAACAAATGAAGGATCGCTCTGGGGCGGTCGCTTCTCCGGCGGCCCAGCGGACGCAATGGCCACGCTGAGCAAGTCAACCCACTTCGACTGGCGCCTGGCCAGCTATGACATTGCCGGTTCCCGAGCCCATGCCAAGGTGCTGAACCGCGCCGGCCTGCTCACTGATGCCGAACTGATCGACATGATCGCGGCCCTGGACCAGCTCGAAGCTGACGTGAAATCCGAGGCCTATGTGGCAGCGGAAACGGACGAAGACGTCCACGGTTCACTCGAACGCGGCCTGTTGGAGCGCGCGGGCACCCAGCTCGGCGGCAAATTGCGCGCCGGACGCTCGCGCAACGACCAGATCGCCACCCTGGGCCGGATGTTCCTGCGCGACCACGCGCGCATCATCGCCCGCGGAGTGATCGACACCCTTGACGCCATGGTCGAGCAGGTCAAGGCGCATCCGTATGCGCCGATGCCCGGCCGCACCCACCTGCAGCACGCCCAGCCAATCCTGCTCTCGCACCTGCTGCTGGCTTACTCGTGGCCGCTGCTGCGTGACGTGCAGCGCCTGATCGATTGGGATAAGCGCGCCGCTGTGTCCCCCTATGGCTCCGGTGCGCTGGCCGGCCAGACCCTGGGGCTGGACCCGAACTTCGTCGCCGCCGAGCTGGGCTTCGACTCCGCCGTGCACAACTCGATCGACGGCACCGCCGCCCGCGACGTCTTCGCCGAGTTCTCCTGGATTGCCGCGATGATCGGCGTGGATCTCTCGCGGGTCTCGGAGGAAGTCATCCTCTGGGCCACCAAGGAGTTCAGCTTCGTGAAGCTGCATGACTCCTTCTCCACCGGCTCCTCGATCATGCCGCAGAAGAAGAACCCGGATATCGCCGAGCTGGCCCGCGGCAAGGCAGGGCGCCTGATCGGCGACCTGACCGGCCTGCTAGCTACGCTCAAGGCGCTGCCACTGGCCTACAACCGCGACCTGCAGGAAGACAAGGAACCGGTCTTCGACGCCGCGGACACCTTGGAAATCCTGCTGCCAGCGGTCGCCGGCATGATGGGTACGTTGACCTTCAATACCGAACGCATGGCGGAATTGGCTCCGCAGGGCTTCGCACTGGCCACCGACATCGCCGAATGGCTGGTCCGCCAGGGCGTGCCATTCCGTGATGCCCACGAGCTGTCCGGTGCTGCCGTGCAGTTGGCCGAATCGCGCGGAGTGGAGCTGTGGGATCTGACCGACGAAGAGTACGCCGGTATCTCCGAGCATCTGACCCCGGCGGTGCGCGAGGTGCTGTCCACCGAAGGTTCGCTGAACGCCCGCAACGGCCAGGGCGGCACCGCCCCGAGCGCCGTCGCCGCCCAGCTGGTGGAATTCGAGCGCCAGCTGGCTGAAATCAAGGCGTGGACCAAGTAGAAATCAACGCGCCACACTATTGATGCGACCAGCGGCCGCTGCATGGAAAATTCCGTGCGGTGGCCGCTTGCGCGTTAACCGGCTACCGGCGCTAGAGTGTGTGCTATGGCACAACTCTTGGCTCCTGCAGAGCTTATCGCACAAGTCACCACCGCATTGGACGAACTGGCCGAACAGCTACGCCAAGTTCCGCTCACCGATTACACCCAGCCGGGATCGCTTCCGGGGTGGAATACCGCGCAGTTGATCGCTCATCTGGCGTCCTTCGCCAAAGCGGCGGTGCGCCAATTCGAGGGTGCTGGCAGCGCGCAGGTGCCTCCGATGTACGACGGGGGAGCCGAAGGGCGAATCGAAGCCATCAACATGACCGCGTTGATGCGCCCCGAATCTTTGCAGGTTCTCGCACTCGAAGCATTGGCTGGCCTGCGCGCCGCGCTGCCGACGGCCGAGCGCCAGTGGGAGTCCGCCGTCGGCTATCGCCCCGGCGCCCAGGTTGCCGACATGATGTATGCCACGTGGCGGGAAATGCTGATTCACGCCACCGACCTGGATCGCAGGCTCCGGCCCCCGGCGACCTGGCCCGCAGAATTTTGCGCGCACCTGTTTCGGGCGTTGGAAGCCCGCGTACCTCAAGGCATCCGACTGGTCCTCCAACCTCATGGGAAATCCCGCATTGTCTTGGGGCAAGGGGAGAAATCGTGGGTGTTGTCCGGGACCGACTTTGAGCTGGCCGCGTGGCTTGCGGGCCGCGAAATTCCCGGCGCGATCCGTGTGACGGCTGCCGCTGACGGTGTCGCCGATCCGCAATTGTTGCCTTGGCCCAGCGACCGCTTGATGGAACGTTAATCGCCAGATTGCATGGGTAGGGCCCAAAATGTGCTCATGATTATGCACTACGGCGCATCAACGGGCGGGCAAAAGGACTAAAATTGCTAGGCGTGACTACTTCTGAGAGCATTAGCGACCTGCTGGACCGACTAAGCAAGATTGTCCCCGACTACCCGCAGCCCGGGATCTCCTTTAAGGACCTCACCCCGGTCTTCGCCGATCCGGTGGGACTGCGCCGCATGGTTGACGCATTGATCGCCCCCTTTGAAGGGCAGTTCGACATTGTTGCCGGACTTGAGGCGCGCGGGTTTGTGCTGGCAGCAGCCGCCGCCTATGCCTCGGGCAAGGGCATGCTCACCATCCGCAAGGCCGGCAAGCTGCCCCGCGAGGTCTACCGCGACGAGTACACCCTGGAATACGGGACCAGCTGCCTGGAAGTGCACAAGGACGAAATCGCCCCGGGCACCCGCGTGCTGATCCTCGACGACGTGCTCGCCACCGGCGGCACGGTGGGCTCCTCGGTGCGGCTGATCGAAAAAACCGGTGCCGTGGTTGCCGGAATCGGTGTGGTGCTTGAACTTGACGGCCTGGACGGCCGCGGCAAGCTCGATGGCCACCGCGTGCACTCCCTGCAGGTCGTCCACTCCTAGAGTTGCGGCCGATCGCGGTAATACTGCGCAGTGTTTCACGCCGCTGGCGAACAGCTGGTGATCGCGCCGGGGGGATTACCGGCCAGCGATCAAAGACGCGTATCATTATCTGTCCTGTGTTTTTGCGCAGGAGCAGATTGTGAGCGCGAGGGGAACTAGGTTGACCGAGACGATCGAACGCGACTTGTTGGCTGAATCCGAGTATGTGGGCCGTTTGTATGAGCGGCTTGACGAGCTGCGTGCCGAAAAGGTGGAGCAGCTCGAACGTACCCGAGCCCAGGGAGCCATCGGTACCTTCCAGAACATGTCCGAGCGTGATTCCTTCGCTACCTTGTACGAGGACCGGATCGCCCAATTGGACGCGGTCCAGGATCGACTGGTTTTTGGCCGGCTCGACATGAAGGACCAGACGCAGGAACAAACTCCGCGGTACATCGGACGCATCGGCCTGTCCGATGAAGAACTGAACCGGCTGATGATCGATTGGCGTGCCACCGAAGCCGCACCGTTCTACCAAGCCACCGCGCTGAATCCACGCGGGGTGCGCCGTCGCCGCCACCTGATGCTTAAGGGCCGGTCCGTGGCCGGAATCGAAGATGACGTGCTCGACGAGACCTGGCTGGATGAGGGTCACACCCATCACGGCGAGGGTGCGTTGATGGCGGCGCTGCGTGAGAAGCGCACCGGCCGCATGGGCGATATTGTCGGCACCATTCAGGCCGAGCAGGATGCGATCATCCGCGCGCAACTGCCCGGCGCCGTGGTGGTCCAAGGTGGCCCGGGCACCGGCAAGACCGCCGTGGCGCTGCACCGCGCCGCCTTCCTGCTCTACGAATACCGCGAGCGGCTGAAGAACGCGGGCGTGCTGATCGTCGGCCCTTCCAATTCCTTCATGCGCTACATCGAGCGCGTGCTGCCTTCGCTGGGCGAGACCGGCGTGGTCATGTCCTCGGTGGGCGATCTGTACTTCGGCCTGCATGCGGTGCCCGAAACTAACCGCACCGTCGCCCGGCTCAAGGGCCAGCTGTCCATGGCCAAGGTCATCGCCGCTGCGGTGCGCAACCGCCAGCGCCTGATTCCCGCTGACCGCACGGTGGTAGTGGAAGGCACCCGACTGACGCTGACCCCGAAGATGGTCCGCAATGCGCGCGAACGTGCCCGCCATACCCATAAGCCGTACAACGAGGCCCGCGAAACCTTCGTCAAGGTGCTCGTGGGGGACCTCGCTGAGCAGTTGCGCCGCAAGCTGGAGGAGTCGGCCGGACAGTCCTCAACCACCGACCGCTCTTACTTGCCCCAAGAAGTACGCGAATCGCACGATGTGCGGGTCTTGCTGAACCTGTGCTGGATGCCGATGACCCCGCAGCAGCTGGTCGCCGAGCTTTTTGCCGCCCCGCACCTCTTGGCTGCCGCCGCGCCGCATCTCAAAGAGGCCGAACGTGACGCCCTGTACCGCCGGGCCGGTTCGCCCTTCACCGAAGCCGATGTGCCGTTGCTCGATGAGGCAGAGCAGTTGCTCGGTGAGTTCGCGGATCCGAACGCCGCCGCCCACACCGCGCAGTATGAGGCGGACGTTGAAAACGCCAAAGCCGCGCTTATCAACATGCATACCATGCTGGAGAACGCTGGCATCGATGGTGTGATCACCGCCGAACAGGTCGCTGGGGTGAATCAGGAAACCGCCGCGAAATTGACCGCAGCGGAACGCGCGGTGGCCGATCGCACCTGGGCTTACGGGCATATCGTCGTTGACGAGGCCCAGGAGCTTTCGCCGATGCAGTGGCGTCTGTTGGTGCGCCGTTGCCCGATGAAGTCCTTCACCATTGTGGGTGACATTGCCCAGACTTCGGCGGCTTCGGGTGCCAGTAGCTGGGCTCAAGCGCTCAAGCCATTTTTCGGAGACCGCTTTGATCTGGAGGAACTGACGGTCAACTATCGCACCCCGGCACAGATCGCCGACGCAGCGGTGCGCGTAGCCCAGGCCGCTGGCCTGCGCATCACCACCCCGCAGGCAGTGCGCGAGGGCGATTGGCCGCCGGTGATCACCCAGACCGCGCAGGAACGGCTGGAAGCAACGGTCTTGGAAGCGCTCGAACAGGAGCTGACCTACTCTGCCGGTGGCCTGCAAGCGGTGATCGTGCCCCAAGCGCAGCTTGGCCGGATCCGTGCTGCAGTGAGCGATGTGTATGGCGATCGGGTAGGCACCGGATCGGGCGGTTTGAGCCAGGACATCGTGGTGATTACCGCCCGCGAGTCCAAGGGCCTGGAATTTGATGGCGTGTTGATTCTGGAACCGGCAGCGCTGGTTGCGGAAGTTGACGGCGGTGTGGGCGATTTGTATGTGGCGATGACCCGCACCACCCAGCGCCTGCATCTGGTGCATAGCCAGCCGCTTCCGCAGGGCTTGGAGTAGGCGAGAAGAGATGTGACTAAGGGCGAGTGCCGGTAACTGGCACTTGCCCATGGCCAAGCGATAATCTGGAACCTGCGCGCCGAGACGGCAACCCCAACTAGCGGCGCGAGAGCAGGGGCGTGTGAGATTTTCACGCGTACTAGGGGCAGAACGAAGACAGAAAATGGTCACAGTGAGCATGTCTGATACCAAGCAGAATCCCGTGATTGCGGGACAGAGCAACGACGCATCCTTCGAGAACGTCTGGCAGGAACTGAAGTGGCGTGGCCTGGTGCACGTCTCCACCGATGAGACCGAGCTGGAACGAGCCCTCTCCGAAGAGACTGTGACTTACTATTGCGGGTTCGACCCCACCGCGCCCTCCCTGCACCTGGGAAACCTGGTGCAGCTGCTGAACATGCGCCGTTTGCAGCTGGCCGGCCACAAACCACTGGCTTTGGTCGGTGGTTCCACCGGTTTGATCGGCGATCCGCGCCAGACCGCGGAGCGCACCTTGAACACCAAGGAGACCGTGACCGAATGGGTCGCCAAGCTCCAGGCACAGGTCTCCCGCTTCCTTTCGGCTGAGGGGGAGAACGGCGTACGCCTGGTCAACAACCTGGACTGGACGCAACAGCTTTCGGCACTGGACTTCCTGCGCGACGTGGGCAAGTACTTCCGCGTGGGCACCATGGTCAAGAAGGAGATCGTCGCTGCCCGGCTGAACTCCGACGAAGGCATTAGCTACACCGAGTTCTCCTACCAGGTGCTGCAGGGTTACGACTTCCTGGAGCTGAACCGCCAGTACGGCTGCACCTTGCAGACCGGTGGCTCGGACCAGTGGGGCAATTTGACCAGTGGCACCGATCTGATCCGCAAGGTTCAGGGCAACTCGGTTCACGCCTATGGCACCCCGCTGATCACCAACTCCGATGGCACCAAGTTCGGCAAGTCTGAAGGCAATGCCATCTGGCTTGATGCCGACATGTGCAGCCCGTACACCTTCTACCAGTTCTGGTTGAACACGGCGGATGCCGATGTGATCGAGCGATTGAAGGTCTTCACCTTCTTGACCCGTGAGCAGATTGCGCAGCTGGAGGCCGAGGTTGCCGAGCGCCCATTCAAGCGTGTTGCCCAGCGCACCTTGGCCTGGGAAGTGACTTCCTTGGTTCACGGTGCGCAGGCCACCGAGCAGGTGATTGCCGCTTCGGCTGCAGTCTTCGGCAATGGTGATCTGAGCGCTATTGACTTGCCTACCCTAGAGTCGGTGATCGCTGAATTGCCAACCGCTAAGGTGAACGGTGACGATCTAGGTATCTTGAACGTCTTGCAGGCTTCGGGGTTGAGCAAGTCGCAGTCTGAAGCTCGACGCACGGTCACCGAGGGAGGCGCCTACGTGAACAATGAAAAGGTCGACGGCCTTGACACTGTGCTCAGTGAGTCTGACTTCTTGCACGGACGTTATGCCATCATTCGCCGCGGTAAGAAGAATATGGCAGTGATCGAGCTGGCTAAGTAGGCCTGAATACCGATGCACTACACGAAACCACCAAAAAATGTTGTGAAGCAGCACACTTTTTTGGTGGTTTTGTTGTACCTAGCATCGAAAATACCTAGTCAGCCTGTATTTTTGGGACGAAACCCGACACGTTTTCCGATTTTGTGCCTGGTGGGAATCCGTGTAAAGTTTTATCTCGCGCCGCTGATCCGGACGGACTGAAAATGTCTGAAGGAAACAGTGGGGTGAACAAGCTGGAAACGTCGAGTTGACTTTGGTTGACGCGGTGGTAAGC